>Ga0316204_10000290_pt1 | contig 205524 bp, 171 predicted proteins | sample 6monrhotite_MG_2_FD_205661 | JGI IMG/M metagenome (GOLD analysis project Ga0316204, IMG submission 205661) | Microbial mat bacterial communities from mineral coupon in-situ incubated in ocean water Damariscotta River, Maine, United States -... | ecosystem: Environmental > Aquatic > Marine >... | reverse complement strand
GCTAATGAGTTTATGAGCGAGCAAACAAGTTCAGGTTACATAAAGCATCACCTTCAGAATTTGCAGGTGTGCTCTACCCAAGACGGTTGGCAGTTTAATACTGCTGAGAACCCGACTTTGTGTAAAGGTAATTTTAACACTGTTAATGTTGATAGCGTGTTTTTCTCTTTTCTTCTCGGGTTTATTTTTCTTTGGCTGTTTAGACGCGCTGCCAAAAAAGCCACTACCGGCGTTCCAGGAAAATTCCAAGCCTTCGTTGAAGTTGTTATCGACTTTGTTGATTCCAATGTAAAAGATACTTTTCACGGTAAGAACAAGCTTATTGCTCCTCTCGGTTTAACTATTTTTGTTTGGGTTTACATGATGAATCTAATGGATTTGATCCCGGTTGATTGGATCCCTAGTCTTGCTCATATGATGGGTATTCCTTATTTAAAAGTGGTTCCAAGTACTGATGTTAATGTCACTTTTGCGATGTCTTTATCTGTTTTTATTCTTATTATTTTTTATAGCCTTAAAATCAAAGGTATTACCGGTTTTAGTAAAGAGTTGATGCTCAACCCTTTTAACCACTGGTTAGCGATCCCAGTTAATTTGGTTTTAGAAGGTGCAGCATTATTAGCCAAGCCAATCTCTTTATCACTGCGACTTTTCGGAAATATGTACGCAGGCGAGCTAATTTATATTCTTATTGCCATGATGGGTTTATACCAATTACCACTGCATTTTGGTTGGTCTTTATTGCACGTTTTGGTGACTTTTTTACAAGCTTTTATCTTTATGATGTTGACTGTGGTTTATCTCAGCCTTGCGCATGAAGATCATTAATATTTAACTTTTATATTTAACTATTCCTTACTAGGAGAAAATAATGGAAACAGTAATCGGTTTTACCGCAATCGCAGTAGCTATCTTAATCGGTCTTGGCGCACTTGGTGTTGGTATCGGTATGGGTCTTTTAGGTGGTAAATTCTTAGAAAGCGCAGCGCGTCAGCCTGAACTAGCACCTATGCTACAAGTTAAAATGTTTATCGTTGTTGGTCTATTGGATGCGGTAGCGATGATTGGTGTTGGTATTGCTTTGTTCTTCACATTTGCGAACCCTTTTGTAGAGCAATATATTGCAGCAACGGCAGGTTAATCACTCTCGAGTCTAAAATTTAACCGACATTTGAGGAGATACCCGTGGATTTTAATTTAACCTTGATAGGTCAAACAATCGCAATGATTGTGTTTGTTTGGTTTACTATGAAGTACATTTGGCCACTTCTTGATACAGCAATTACTGAGCGTCAGGAAAAAATAACAGACGGCTTAGCGGCAGCAGATAGAAGTCAACATGATTTGGAACTTGCCCAAAAAAATGCGGCTGAAACCATGCGTGAAGCAAAAGAAAAAGCTGCAGTGCTATTAGATCAAGCGAAAAAACGTCATTCAGAAATTGTCGATCAGGCGAAAGATGATGCGCGCTCTGAAGCAGACAAAATTAAAACAGGCGCACAGGCCGAAATCGAGCAAGAAGTTCATCGAGCACGTGAAGAGCTTCGTAAGCAAGTATCAATTTTGGCTATAGCTGGCGCAGAAAAAATTCTACAACGCAGTATCGATGCATCTGCTCAAGCGGATATTCTAGATAGTTTAGTAGCTGAATTGTAAGAAATAGGATAAAGATAGCCCATGGCTGAACTAACAACATTAGCAAGACCTTACGCAAAAGCGGCGTTTGAGTATGCCATCGAAGCAAAGCAACTGGTCGAATGGTCAGAAATGTTAAGTTTTGCAGCTCAAGTTGTTAATGATGAGGCAATGCATACGTTATTAACAAGCCCACATTTTACCAAAGAAGAGCAGTGCGAAGCGATGTTAAAGGTTTGCTCAGATAGATTTTCTGAACAGACAGTTAATTTTATTAAGCTTTTAGCACAAAATGGTCGTTTGCTAGCGTTACCTGAAATCGAAGTGTTGTTTAATTATTTGCGCAGTGAGTTTGAAAAAACAGTTGAAGCACAAATTACTTCAGCGACGCCATTGACTGAGCAACAAATTATTCAAATAAAAGAAAAGTTGGCGGCTAAATTAGGTCGTCAAGTAGAAACCACTGTCGATGTTGACGCTGATTTATTGGGTGGTTTGATTATTCAAGCAGAAGATTTAGTGATTGATGGTTCGGTTCGCGGTCAGCTAGCCAAGTTATCAAACACTTTAAACGTATGATTTTAACGTATAAACAGAACGTATAAGACTTCTATAAATAAAGGAAATCTGAGCATGAGCATGCAACTGAATCCATCAGAAATTAGTGAATTAATTCGGCAGCGAATAAACGACTTTGAAGTTGTTTCAGAAGCTCGAAATGAAGGTACAATTGTATCTGTATCTGATGGCATATTAAAAATTCACGGGCTTGCAGAAGTAATGCAGGGCGAAATGATCGAACTACCTGACGGTAAATATGGTTTAGCGCTTAACCTGGAACGTGATTCAGTCGGTGCCGTTGTTCTTGGTGACTATTCTGAAATTGTTGAAGGTCAAAAAGCCAAATGTACGGGGCGCATTTTGGAAGTACCTACCGGTGAGTCAATGCTGGGACGTGTTGTTGATGGATTGGGCAATCCAATTGATGGCAAAGGCTCTATTGAAGGAGCGGTAAACGCGCCGGTAGAAAAAGTCGCACCGGGTGTAATCTCTCGCCAATCAGTCGATCAACCAGTACAAACTGGTTATAAATCAGTTGATGCAATGATCCCTGTTGGTCGAGGTCAGCGCGAATTAATCATTGGTGACCGTCAAACAGGTAAAACAGCACTAGCAATCGACGCAATCATTAACCAAAAAGGCACCGGCATTAAATGTGTTTATGTGGCGATTGGGCAAAAAGCATCGACTGTCGCAAATCTTGTACGCAAACTAGAAGAACACGGTGCCATGGCTCATACCGTGGTGGTTGCAGCAACAGCTTCGGATTCAGCAGCACTGCAATTTATCGCGCCATTTGCCGGTTGTACAATGGGCGAATACTTCCGTGATAAAGGTGAAGATGCGTTAATCGTTTATGATGATTTAACAAAACAAGCTTGGGCCTATCGTCAAATCTCGTTATTACTTCGTCGTCCACCGGGACGAGAAGCTTATCCGGGTGATGTTTTCTATTTGCACTCACGGTTGCTGGAAAGAGCAGCAAGAATTAATGCCGATCATGTAGAAAAAATCACTGACGGAAAAGTAAAAGGTCGAACCGGATCGCTAACAGCATTACCTATTATCGAAACGCAAGCGGGCGATGTATCGGCTTTCGTACCAACCAATGTTATCTCAATTACCGACGGTCAGATTTTCTTAGAAACTGACTTGTTTAATGCTGGTATTCGTCCAGCGGTTAATGCGGGGCTTTCAGTTTCTCGTGTTGGTGGCGCTGCACAGACCAAAATTATTAAAAAGCTCGGTGGTGGTGTTCGTTTGGCTTTGGCTCAATATCGTGAATTAGCGGCTTTCGCTCAGTTTGCATCTGATTTGGATGATGCGACTCGTGAGCAGTTAGAGCATGGTCAACGGGTAACTGAATTAATGAAACAAAAGCAGTATGCACCTATGTCTGTGGCAGAGATGGCAGTATCACTATTTGCCGCTGAAAAAGGTCACCTAAAAGATGTTGAACTCAATAAGATTTCAGATTTTGAAGCCGCGATGCAAGATCATATGGAAAGTAATGAAAAAGCCCTAATGGATAAGATCAATAAATCAGGTGATTACAATAAAGATATTGAATCTGAGTTAGAAACAGCGATCAGCAAGTTTAAAGAAACAGCTACTTGGTAAAAATATCCCCTGTTCTTTTAGACCTAAAAAAACAGGGTAAAGATTAATTTTATATTGGAATACAGTCTATGGCAGTCGGAAAAGAAATTCGTACCAAGATTGGAAGTATTAAAAATACTCAGAAGATTACTAGTGCGATGGAAATGGTTGCTGCGAGTAAAATGCGTAAAGCACAAGATCGTATGGAAGCTACCAAGCCATACGCGCAGAAAATCAGGGGTGTTATCGGCCATCTTGCCATGGGTCACACCGAGTACAAACATCCATACATCATCGAGCGTGAAGTAAAGCGAGTTGGTTTTATTGTTATTTCGACTGATCGCGGACTTTGTGGCGGTTTAAATACTAATCTTTTTAAGCTCGGTTTAAAAGAAATGCAAGATTGGCAGGAAAAAGACATTGAAATCGATCTTTGTCTTGTTGGCTCAAAAGCGGCAGCTTTTTTCAATCGATTTGGCGGAAATGTGGTTGGTAAAACCTCTGGTTTAGGCGATCAACCTAATATTATCGATTTGATTGGAACAGTTAAAGTGATGTTGGATGCTTTTGATGAAGGTCGTATTGATCGTTTGTTTTTGGTTAACAATGAATTTTTAAATACCATGACACAAGAGCCTTCGGTTAGTCAGTTACTGCCGGTAGCTAAGCAAGAAGAAGACGAATTAAAGCATCATTGGGATTATATTTACGAGCCAGATGCAAAAGAATTGTTAGACGTTTTATTGGTTCGTTATATTGAATCTCAGGTTTATCAAGGCGTAGTGGATAATATCGCATGTGAGCAAGCCTCCAGAATGGTCGCGATGAAAGCCGCGACTGATAATGCGGGTGATATTATTGACGATTTGCAATTAATTTATAACAAAGCACGTCAAGCGGCGATTACCCAAGAAATTTCTGAAATTATCAGTGGTGCTGCGGCAGTTTAACAAAAACGAATTTTATATTTTACTAATAGAGGAATAAACAATGAGTAACGGTAGCATTGTTGAGATCATTGGCGCAGTTATTGACGTGGAATTTCCACGTACCGACGTCCCTAAAATTTATGATGCCTTAGATATTGAAGGTAGCGAGCTTGTATTGGAAGTACAGCAACAACTAGGGGATGGTGTAGTTCGTTGTATCGCCATGGGTTCGTCTGAAGGAATGAGCCGAGGTATGACAGTAACGAATAGCGGCGCAGCGATTCAAGTACCTGTTGGTCAGGAAACACTTGGTCGTATTATGGATGTTTTAGGTAATCCGATTGATGAAAAAGGACCAATTGGCGAGCAAGAACGGATGTCTATTCATCGCGCAGCCCCAACTTATGAAGATCAAGCCGCAGCAAACGAGTTATTAGAAACCGGTATTAAGGTTATCGATTTAGTTTGTCCATTTGCTAAAGGTGGTAAAGTTGGACTCTTCGGTGGAGCCGGTGTTGGTAAAACGGTTAACATGATGGAGCTTATCCGTAATATCGCAACTGAGCATTCCGGTTTCTCGGTATTTGCTGGTGTTGGTGAGCGGACTCGTGAAGGCAATGACTTTTATCATGAAATGACAGATTCTAACGTTATCGATAAAGTATCACTTGTTTACGGTCAAATGAATGAACCACCTGGAAATAGATTACGTGTTGCCTTGACAGGTTTGACCATGGCGGAAAAATTCCGTGATGAAGGTCGTGACGTATTATTATTTATCGATAACATTTACCGTTATACACTCGCAGGAACTGAAGTATCGGCTCTATTAGGACGTATGCCTTCAGCGGTTGGTTATCAACCAACACTAGCTGAAGAAATGGGCAAATTACAAGAACGTATTACTTCAACCAAAACAGGTTCTATTACTTCGGTTCAAGCGGTTTATGTACCGGCAGATGATTTAACCGATCCCTCTCCTGCTACGACTTTTGCGCATTTGGATGCAACCGTTGTACTTTCTCGTCAAATTGCTGAATTAGGTATTTACCCAGCGGTTGATCCATTGGATTCAACTTCTCGTCAACTTGATCCACTAGTGATTGGACAAGAGCATTATGATACTGCACGCGGTGTTCAATCAGTATTGCAACGCTACAAAGAATTGAAAGATATCATTGCAATTCTCGGTATGGATGAATTGTCGGAAGAAGATAAACAAACTGTAACTAGAGCACGTAAAATTCAAAGATTTTTATCTCAACCATTTTTCGTTGCAGAAGTTTTTACCGGGTCGCCTGGTAAATATGTATCGCTTAAGGATACTATTGCAGGATTCCAGGGAATTCTTAATGGCGAGTACGACCATCTTCCAGAACAAGCTTTTTACATGGTTGGCACAATTGAAGAAGTTGTCGAAAAAGCTAAGTCTATCTAATAATTATTCGATAGACTTGATACTGAAAGGAAAATAGCTATGCCAATTACATTTCAGCTGGATATTGTAAGCGCCGAAAAATCAATTTTTTCTGGGGCTGTTGATTCGTTAGTTGCGACTGGTGAACTAGGTGAGCTTGGGATCAGCCCTGGGCACGCGCCTTTGTTGACTTCTCTTAAACCAGGCACGGTTAGAGTGAAAGATCATGAAGGTAATGAAGAAAGTTATTATGTGTCCGGCGGAATGTTAGAAGTTCAACCTCACGTAACGACTATTCTGGCAGATACCGCTTCTAGAGCGGCTGATGTTGATGAAGCCGCAGCAATAGCAGCGAAAGAAGCAGCCGAAGCAGCAATGGCAGATCAAAACTCCGAAATAGAATACTCTAAAGCTGCTGTGGAACTTGCCGAAGCAGTTGCACAACTTAGAACATTACAAGCTTTACGTAAAAAAGCTGGTAAATAGTAATAATATTGATTTAAAAGCGCTTTCGAGCGCTTTTTTTATGTTTGCAGGTAAGTTTATTTAGCGATTATTTAAGTTTTATTCTTTGTCTATACCAAGTAAAATTCGTACTCGCATCATTTTCGTGGATCAAATTACTAGATGGATATCCAAACTATTATTCTCGCTGCTGGTAAAGGTAGTAGAATGAAATCGGAATTGCCAAAAGTACTTCACCATCTTGCCGGAAAACCCCTAGTTCAGCATGTGATTGATAGTTGTCATTCTCTTGATGCAACTCATTGCCATTTGGTTATTGGTCATGGTGGTGATCTAGTAAAAAACACCGTAGACGGTGGAAAGATGGTTCTTACATTTGTAGAACAGTCAGAGCAATTAGGAACGGGACACGCTGTTAAAATGGCACTTAGCAAATTAACAGATAATTCGCCGACACTAATCCTCTATGGTGATGTTCCGCTGATCCATCATGATACTTTGCAAGAGCTCGTAAGTTTATACAGAGAGAATCCAACCGGAATTGCGCTGATGACCTGTTTCTTAGATGATCCGTCCGGTTATGGGCGGATTGTCCGTGATGCTGATAATAGAGTCACCGCAATTGTTGAGCATAAGGATTCTACAGATGAGCAAAAGAAGGTCAATGAAATCAATACGGGTATTCTTTGTTGTAATTCTAACCAGCTTAAAAATTGGATAGCGCGACTAAATAACGATAATGTTCAGGGTGAATATTATCTCACAGATATAATTGCAATGGCAGTGAAGGATGGGCAAACGGTGGAAACCGCGCAACCCGTTAATTTGTACGAGATCGAGGGGATCAACACTTTGCGACAGCTAGCTGAACTTGAACGAGTCTGGCAGCGTGAACTTGCAAATCAGTTAATGGATGGTGGTGTTACTTTTAGAGATCCTAATCGTTTTGACTTGCGGGGTGCTCTAACCTGTGAGGCAGGTGTGATCATAGATGTCAACTGTGTGATCGAAGGTAGAGTCAATCTAAAACAAGGTGCTCAGATTGGTGCTAATGCTTATCTAAAAGACAGCGTAATAGGAGAAAACACCATCGTAAAACCTAACAGCATCATTGAAGGGGCTGTGATAGAGAATGATTGCACTGTAGGACCGTTTGCAAGATTACGTCCTCAAACGATTATGAAGACAAATTCACATGTAGGGAATTTTGTGGAAGTTAAGAAGTCAACATTATCTGAAGGTGCAAAAGCCGGTCATTTATCTTATCTTGGTGATAGTGAAATCGGCAAAAAAGTTAATATTGGTGCAGGAACGATTACGTGTAATTATGACGGTGCCAATAAGCATAAAACAGTGATTGAAGACGGTGCATTTATCGGATCGAACACCGAACTAATCGCCCCGGTTAGGATAGGAAAAGGTGCAACAACAGGTGCGGGTACAACAGTTTCAATCGATGTTGACCCTGGATCGTTATGTACTAGTCGGGTTAAGCAAAAACAAATCGAATCCTGGAAAAGACCCCAGAAAAGCAAGTAACACGGAGTTTAATTGACATGTGCGGAATTGTTGGTGCTGTAGCACAAAGAAACATTACAGAAATTCTACTCGAAGGTTTAAAGCGCTTAGAATATCGAGGGTATGATTCTGCGGGACTGGCAGTGATCTCAGATAACAGTTTATTACGTTTAAGGCGGGTAGGAAAAGTATCCGAATTACAAAAAGCGATTGACGAAACGCCCATCGATGGAATGACAGGGATAGCGCATACGCGGTGGGCAACCCATGGCGAACCAAACGAATCAAATGCACACCCCCATTTTTCTAACGACGAAATTGCCGTCGTGCATAACGGGATAATTGAAAATTACGAGAGTTTACGCGAGGAATTAATCGCAAGTGGTTATGTATTTACTTCGGATACCGACACCGAAGTAATGGCACATTTAATTGGTAGAGAAAGAAAATCAACGGATACGCTTTTAAATGCCGTACTTGCTGCCACTAAATTATTACGAGGCGCATTTGGAACCGTTGTATTGGAGGTGGCTAATCCAGACTGTTTGGTGGTTGCGAGATCGGGAAGTCCTATTGTTTTGGGAAAGGGTATTGGAGAGATGTTTATTGCGTCAGATCAAATGGCGTTGTTACCCGTTACCAGGCAATTCATGTTTTTGGAGGAAGGAGAAGTCGCTGAAGTTACCCGACGAACGATTAAAATATTATCCTCAGACGGTGAAGAAGTAAAAAGAAATTTCATTGAAACTACAGTACACCATGATGCTGGTGATAAAGGCAATTATCGACACTTCATGATGAAGGAAATTCACGAACAACCAGATGCTATAAACAGCACATTGGAAGGAAGACTCAATAATGAATCGATTATTATTGAGTCATTCGGTAATAGAACACCAGAATTGCTGGATAAGGTGAAATTTGTTCAAATTGTTGCTTGTGGTACCAGTTATCACTCAGCAATGGTTGCAAAATATTGGATCGAGTCAATGGTTAATATTCCTTGTCAGGTAGAAATTGCCAGTGAATACCGTTACCGTAAAACGGTTGTATTACCCAACTCGTTATTCATAAGTATCTCGCAGTCAGGTGAAACAGCAGATACATTGGCGGCACTGCGAATAGCTAAGGAACAAGGGTTTCTAGCCAGTTTAACGATTTGCAACGTGCCAGGATCATCTTTGGTTCGCGAGTCAGATATGGCATTTATGACTAGAGCTGGTACAGAAATAGGAGTAGCTTCAACTAAGGCTTTTACTACTCAATTGACCGGTTTACTGATGCTTTCGACGGCTCTAGCACAAATAAAAGGTACAATGTCAGCTAGTGAAATAGCGGAAATAATAAGGCAATTAAAACAACTACCATCAGATATTCGCAAAGCTTTAGAAATGAACAGCTTAATTGAGCAAATTGCCGAAGAATTCAGCGAAAAAGAACATTGTTTATACCTAGGTCGTGGAGAGCAGTACCCTATCGCGATGGAAGGCGCATTAAAGCTGAAGGAAATTTCCTATATTCATGCCGAAGCTTATGCTGCAGGCGAACTAAAACATGGTCCTCTTGCCTTGATCGATCAAGATATGCCTGTCGTGGTTGTTGCACCAAACAATGAACTTTTTGAAAAATTAAAATCTAATATGGAAGAAGTTCGTGCCAGAGGCGGTCAATTATATGTATTCGCAGATCAAGATTGTGAGATCGCCGAAAACAAGGATGTCAAAGTGATAAGATGCTCGGCTAAAGGTCGGTTTGTCGCACCGATTATTTTTACTGTGCCATTACAGTTACTTTCGTACCATGTGGCAGTGATTAAAGGCACTGATGTAGACCAACCAAGAAATTTGGCTAAATCGGTGACAGTCGAATAGTTATAGTTTTTATTAAACCCTTGAGGAAAATATGAATAAATTTATAAAGATTAAATTTGCAGTTATTTTGATGACCTTATGTAGTGTTAGTTTTCTGCAAGCTGAAATTCGCCCATTAGTCAGCGGTGACGATTATGAGGTGATGGGTTCTAAAGGCTCCAAAAATAGAGAAGTTATGGAGTTTTTTAGCTATGCATGTGCTGCATGTTATTCAATGGAGTCGTTTGTGACGCTCTTTAAGAAGAATAATAGTGAAATTAAAGTGATCCCTGTGCCAACGGATCTTGGACACCCTCAATGGCAAATTTATGTAAAAGCCTATTATTTAGGTGAAATGTTGAATGTACTTGATAAAAGCCATTCAAAGATATTTCATAAAATCCATGTTGAGAAAAGACAAATAACGAAGGATAGCGATTTAAAAGCGCTTTTTGTTGGTCTCGGTGTAGATGCAGACAAATATGACAAAGCAGAAAAGTCTTTTACCTTGGATGCAAAAATTAGAAAAGCGAAACAGTTAACTAAAAAATTTCGTATCTCCGTCACACCGACATTTGTGGCAAATCAACGCTATAAATTAAATAATCAGAATTTAAAATCGACAGAAATGATAGAAAAAGCTTTGCAAGATCTCACAGTTATTAATTAATAACAGCTAAACAATATAGTGACCTTTCCGGCTATTTAGGAGAGGTCGAAATCATGAAAACCCCGCGTCTAATTTTATATTTATAACCTGTTATATAAACTAGTTATGGCTAGAAGATTTAGAGATTTTCGTTTGTAATTCAAAGAGTAATCAATGCAAACCGAACCGTTACACTTATAATTTGTAGGTCTAACCGCGTAATCACTTGCATTTAATTTTTAGATAACTTATAACGTGAGACGCTGATACCCTATTATGTACTATAAGAGGCTGATATAAAGTCCAAGGGTTATAAAGCTTAAGCAAAAATAAACTAACTATCGAAATAGGATATTAACTATGACAAACAATTTTAAGGTAAAAAGCCTTATCTTGGCGATGGGTGTGACGTTTGCGTCTACACCAGTGTTCGCTGAAGATGAAGCGAATGAGGAGGACGAAGCGCAGACGATGGTAATTGTTGGTTCACGTGCTGCACCTCGTTCCGTTGGAGATTCTCCAGTTCCGGTCGATGTAATTAGCGCACAAGAACTACTATCAAATGGTACGACCGATATGACATCCCTGTTAGCAACGGTGGCTCCTTCTTTTAATGTAAATACTCAACCAATTTCTGATGCAGCAACTATGGTGCGTCCAGCAAACTTACGAGGGCTTTCTCCAGATTCAACCCTAGTACTTGTAAATGGTAAGAGACGCCATCGTAGTGCTGTTATTGCCTTTTTAGGTGGCGGTATTTCTGACGGTGCACAAGGACCAGATTTGGCTGTTATACCAGCAATAGCACTGAAGCAAGTAGAAATTCTGCGTGATGGTGCTTCAGCACAATATGGTTCGGATGCTATCGCGGGTGTGCTTAATTTTGTATTAAAAGATAACTCCTCAGGAGGTCTTCTTGAAGCTAAAATAGGGGAATTTTCGGAAGGTGATGGGGATCAAATTACTTTTGCTGGAAATGTTGGTGTACCTTTAACCGAGCGTGGTTTCGCTAATTTTAGTTTTGAATTCAATGATCAAAAAGCGACTGACCGAAGTGTACAGCGCGATGATGCTCAAGCGTTAATCGATGCTGGTAATACAGCTGTTGCAAACCCAGCACAAATTTGGGGTAATCCAGAAGTTAAAGACGATATGAAGTTGTTTATGAATGTCGGATTGGAGTTGGACAATAATAGTGAGGCGTATATATTTGGTAATTGGGCTGAAAGAACCGTTGATGGTGGTTTTTTCTTCCGTAACCCGAATACTCGCCCTGCAGTTTTCCAAGGACCAGGTGTAGACGATGGTAACGTAGATGATGATGGCAATACTGTTTTAACACCAACTATACTTGTTGGAGATTTAACTCCTGGTGCTTCGGACAACTCGGCGTGTCCGATTGTACGAGTTATAAATAATGTTCCTGACCCAACTGCCTTGGCTGCTTTATCTGGTGCTACTCCTGGAGGTTGTTTTTCTTTTAATGAAATGTTTCCTGGTGGATTTACACCTCGTTTTGGAGGTGATGTTACCGATGTTTCATTAGTGATGGGAACGCGCGGTGAATTCACAGGTGGTACATCCTATGATTTTAGTGTCAGTGTTGGTCAAAACCAAGCGGATTTCCGTATTCGTAACACAGTCAACTCAAACTTAGGTCCGTTAACGCCTACTTCTTTCAAGCCAGGTTCTTATACCCAGCTGGAAAAGTCTGCGAATGCTGATTTTTCCAAGGGGTTAGAAACGGACTTGTCTTCGTTAACTCTTTCCTATGGCCTTGAATTTAGAGAAGAATCATTTGAAATTACAAATGGTGATGCTGCTTCCTTTGCCAACACATTGGGGACTGATGTCGATTTAGCTAACCAAGGATTTAGTATTGGATCTAATGGTTTCCAAGGTTTTAATCCTCGAATAGCAGGAGTTTTTTCTCGCCGTAGTAGAGCTGCGTATGTTGATGTAGAAACCTATTTCACTGATGAGTTTATGGTTGATTTTGCAGCTCGATATGAAGATTTTGATGATTTCGGCTCTACCTTTGATTGGAAATTATCTTCTAAATACGATGTGACAGACTCATTTTCTGTTCGCGCTTCTGTTAGTACCGGCTTCCGAGCACCAACTATTGGACAATCAAACGTACAAAATGTGAGTACCAGCTTTAGTCCGTCAGGTGGTTTACAAGAGATAGCAACGGTACCTCCAACGTCGAACACAGGGTTGTTGCTAGGCGGTACAGCATTACAACCAGAAGAGTCTCAAAGTTTTACATTGGGTGCTGTATATGAAAATAGTGGTTTCTTCTTAACAGTAGACTATTTTGATATAGATATTGAAGGTCGAATTAGTCAGACTTCCGATATTAGGCTTACAGATCAAGATCGAGCAGATTTGGTTGCTGGTGGAGATCCAGACGCAGTTAATTTAGCAGCGATTCGTTATTTCACTAACGATTTTGATACCAGTACTCGTGGTATTGATTTAGTCGCCAGTTATTCTCATGATTTGGGTGCTGGAGCAATGAAATATGCATTCAATTATAATTGGACTGATACCGAAATTACCAAAATTTACGAACACACTCTTTCAAACGGTGATGTTGTAACATTTGTTGGTTCAGGAAAAGTAACTCAGCTTGAACAAAACTTACCAAATAACCGTTCATCTATTTCCATGAATTATTCTCAGGATGATTGGCGCTTATTGGTTAGGGGTAATTATTATGGTTCATTTACTGAATTGCACTTAGATAGTGAAGATTTAACTATTTATGCGGATAATGCCTTTTTGGTTGATGCCGAGTTTGCTTATGATTTGAGCGATAGTTTTACTGTAACCTTAGGGGCAAACAACTTGTTTGACGAATACCCAACTGATAATCCCTTTGGTGCTGGAGTTGCTGGCGCTGCTTACCCAGTAACTTCTCCTTTTGGGTTTAATGGGCGTTTTGTATACGCGAAAGCGACTTATAGTTATTAGTTAAGAAGATGATAAAGTAATGAAAATCCAGCTCTATAGCTGGATTTTCTACGAGCGATACATTTGTTATACTAATTTTTAGTTTTTTAGTGCGGGTTTTTTATTGTTCGATCTTTAAATATTGTCGCTTCAAATGCTTTCCATTTTTCACCAACCATTGTTTTTTCTTCAGGTAAAAGCTCCCCATAACCCCTTGGATAATCCCAACCATACCCCCAACGAAATTTTGTTGGCCAATGTGGTGAACCCCCAACCCTAACACCAGCTAGCATCAGTTTGGCGATTTTGGGTTCGCCTATTTCTGCTACACAGGATTCTAGTTCCAGGTCTGCTATTTTTCGTTGTTCAGCTGTGCCGCCTTGCCAATAGGTTTTATCATGTACTACACAGCAATTTCGCCAGAGTAGCTTATGCTGAAAAGTACCATCGGGAAAAGATGAACAGCCATCACTGGTAAAGGGTTTGAGTTCTGACGAGTTAGCATTTCCAGTTATAACTACAAAAACTAAAATGGAGATCATGTTTTTTAACTTCACTAAAATTCCCTTAATTTACAATGCTTTAATATCGACAGCGACAACTTTATATTCAGGGCACAAGGTTTCTGTATCACAAACATCGCCGGTAATTCGGTTGACCATCAATTCTGCAAAATGGAAGGTGGTAAACAATACGCCTGGCTCCACTTTTTCGCTAATTTCGGCAAAAAGTTTTATCTCACCCCTCTCACTTGAGAGTTTTACCATTGAGTGGTTCGCAATATGTTTGTTCATAGCATCTTTAGGATTAATCAACAAAATATCCTTATCTACAATCGTTTCATTACTTGTTCGGCGGGTCATTGTGGCTGCATTGTAGTGTTCGAGTACACGACTAGTCGTCAAAATAAACGGGAACTCCTTAGCATTATCGATAAGTTCTTGGCTTTCTTGCCATTCGAAAAAGTGAAATTTGCCCTTCCCTCGCCTAAATTCTTCAATATGCAGAATTTTTGAGTCTTCTCCGTTTTTCAAGACGGGCCATTGTTTGCCATCGTTATTTAGATCTTGCCACTTAACACCTGAGAAAAAAGGTACGATATTTGAAATTTCTTCCAGTAGCACATCCGGTTCAGCGCTTTGTTGTTGATAACCAAGATGATTGATCATATCGACCATGATTTGTCCGTCAGTTTTACACCCTTCTAATGGCTCAACTGCTGCTCGTACTGCTTGAATTCTTCTTTCACCATTAGTAAATGTACCTGATTTTTCAAGAAATGATGTGCCAGGTAAAACAACATCGGCAAGTTTAGCCGTTTCAGACATGAATATTTCTTGAACAATCAATAAATCCAAATTGTTGAGCGCTTTTAAAACATGATTTTGATTCGGATCGGTTTGTGCGACATCTTCACCCATGATCCATAACGCTTTTAAATCCCCACTGATTGCGGCATTAAACATTTGTGGAATTTTAAGACCTGCCTGGGTCGGTATTTCAACACCATAATGTTGTTCATATTTTTGGTTATTTTCGAAAATATCGATTGGAAAATACCCTGCGCCTTGATGAGGTTGGCATCCCATATCGGCAGCACCTTGCACATTATTTTGTCCGCGCAGTGGATTAACACCGACTCCTTCTCGTCCGATGTTACCAGTCATCATCGCAAGGTTGGCGATATTCATAACGGTACGACTGCCTTGCGAATGTTCGGTAACCCCTAGACCATGAAAACTCATCGCGGTATTGGCGTTAGCATAAGCAAGAGCCGCTTTTTCCACCAATGTTTGATCAACCCCAGTAATTGATTCAAGTTTATTTATGTCAAGATTGAGGATGTTTCGTTTAAACAAAGACCAGTCTTCGCAGCGCTCATCAATAAATGTTTGATCGACCAAATTTGATTTGATAATAAAATAACTCATCATGTTAAGTAACGCGACATTGGTTCCAGGGCGCAATTGAAGATGATAAGTGGCATACTTGGCGACTTCAGTTTTGACTGGATCGATTACAATTGACGGGATACCTTTCATTAATTTTTGCTTTATTTTTGCCCCGGTTACCGGATGTGCAGCAGTTGGATTGGCACCTATAATCATGATGCATTCGGTCTTATCTAGATCTTTAATTGAGTTAGTGGCGGCTCCAGTGCCAAATGCCTGTTGCATACCGTAAGCCGTTGGTGAGTGACAAACACGAGCGCAACAATCAATGTTGTTGGTTCCAATTGCTGCCCGCATCATTTTCTGCATCAAATAATTTTCTTCATTGGTACAACGAGAAGACGATATTCCGGCGATAGAGTCTGCACCGAATTGATTTTTTAATCCGACCAATTTATCGGAGATAAATGAATAAACTTCCTTCCAAGAGACTTTAACAAATTCGCCATTCTTTTTAATCAAAGGACTATTTAATCGGTCAGGATGATTATAAAAACGCCAGGCATAACGACCTTTTAAACAAGTGTGACCGGCATTGACCTCGGCATCATTTGGTGCGCGAATAGATAAAATTTTATTATTTTTAACCGAAACTTCAAGATTACAGCCGACACCACAATAAGAGCAAATGGTTCGCACTTTCTTTTCGGCTTCTACAGATTTGCTTTGAAAAACATCGCTAATTGCGGCGGTCGGGCAAGTTTGAGCGCAAGCGCCACATGAAACACAAGCAGAATCATCGAAAGATAAATTTTGACCTTTAATTATTTTACTATCAAATCCACGACCTTGAATATCCAAAACAAACTCACCTTGAATCTCATCGCAAGCTCTAACGCAGCGATAGCAATTAATACATTTTGATAAATCGCTGCGCATATACGGATGACTTTTGTCCTTTTTATAATGGGAATGATCGACGGCATTTTTATACCGCACTTCACGAATTCCGACATCCGCTGCGACATCTTGCAATTCGCAATTATTATTTGATTCACAAGTGAGACAATCTAAAGGGTGATCGGTTAAAACTAACTCAATAATATTTTTACGAAGTTTTTGAATCGAATCTGATTGGGTTTGAATATGCATTCCTTCCGCAACAGGTGTGTGGCAAGATGCCATGACTTTACTCTGTTCATCAGCTTGTAAAGCCACATCTACTGAACAAACACGACAACTGCCAAAAGATTCTAATCGAGAATCATCGCAAAGTGTTGGAATGCGGATAGCCGAGCGTTTAGCAAATTCTAAAATAGATTCGCCTTGATCGATGGGGTAAGGTTGCCCATTCAAAAAGGCAATTTGCTGAGAGGTCGCCATTAGCTTTTCTCCAATACTGGGATTTGAACAGGTGGTTCATTATCAAATAATGACTCGAATTCATTGGTGAAATATTGCAGCGCATTTTTTACTGGCAAAGGCACACCGCCTCCAAGAGCGCATAACGATCCTTTCTCCATCGTCTCTAATAAGTCATCTAGTAGTTCTTTGTTCAGCGGTTGTGTTTTATTGAGTGCGTCACGAAACATTTCTTTTCCACGAGTAGCACCCAAACGGCATGGAAAACATTTCCCACAAGATTCTACAGCAGTAAATTCAAATAGATGTTCGACATATTTTGGAATATCAAACGACTGAGGAATACCAATGATGCTGGCATGACCTAAAAGGAAACCGGCACGAGTAAAAGATTCAAAGTCGATAGTCAGTTCAGCGATTTTTTCGACTGGAACAAGCCCTCCTAATGGTCCTCCAATATGCAATGCCTTAACTGGCTGGCTAAATCCTCCAGCAAGTTCAACCACAGTGGAAAGTTTTTCACCCATCGCTACTTCATAAATTCCCGGCTTATTAAAACAATTATCAAGAGAAAGAAGTTTTGATCCTGTTGATTTTCCATTACCAGTTTTTTGATTATTGATTGAAGCGAACTTTTGAGAAGAGTTTTCTAAAATCCAATGGATCGTGGCAAAAGACTCCACATTATTTACTACTGTTGGTTTTCCAAATAACCCTTTGACCGTAGGAAAAGGTGGGCGAACCGACACCATCGGTTTTTGACCTTCGATCGAACGTATTAGAGCTGTTTCTTCACCACAGATATACGCACCTGCGCCGCGAATAATTTTAAATTGAAAATTAAATTTTCCTGTAAGTAAGTTTAACGCCTCAAACTCATTGATTGCTTTTTGAATCTGATCAACTGAATCAGGATATTCATCACGAATATAAAGTATGCCCCACTCTGCTCCAGTTAAATATCCCGCTAACAACATACCAAATAAGACAGCGTGAGGTTTTTGCTCCATTAAATAGCGATCACTAAATGCTCCCGGATCGCCCTCATCTGCATTGCAAACAATATACTTTTCATCACTTATTTCATTGGCACAAGACTGCCACTTGATCCCTGTTGGAAAACCCGCACCACCTCTTCCCCTTAATCCTGATGCAATGATTTCTGTTAGTAATTGATCTTTAGTTTTGTCAGCAACCAGTCGATCAAAAAAAGAGTAGTAAGTGCTAACATCATCAATCGCTTCTGTGAGAATGGGTTTTTCTAAATGACAATACACGCCGTAGTTTTCTTTCGATGGCGTTGATTGATGTAAAAGGTTATCGATATTTAAATGATCATTGCCTGAATAATTTTTGCCGTCGATTTGAAAAGATGAATTTTCATGACATCGACCTAAACAAGTGACATGACCAATTTCATCTTCTGCTAGATGTTTGAGCAGATTTTGTTTAACGGCGTTTTGAGTTCCTGCACAAAGACAGGATGAGCCGTTACACAAATAAGCCTTTTTGTTCGCATTTTCGCCCTGAATAAAATCATAACTAGATGATGCTGCGTAAACATTGGCTTCGCCTAATTTATATTCTTGCGCTAAATTTTTTAAGCTAAGTGGCTTGCCCTTGGTTTGAACGAGCTCTTCAAAGAGGTTTTTTTCTAAGCCTTTTCGACCAGATAGTTTGGCAATATTCTCAGACATTGATAAATACTCATCAAGTTCTCCCGAAGTTAACGAAAGATCCTCTCTTCCTCAGGGAGAGGGTTAGGGAGAGGGATCTTTATGTCACTATTCTAACAAATGTTTATCAGCAGGTATAAAGGTTAAAACTATCATCTTTCGCAAAACCAATAAGCGTGATGTTAAATTGATTAGCAGCTTTTATCGCTAAATTACTCGGAGCACCCAAAGCCACTATGACTGAAAAACCAGCGATAACTGCTTTTTGAACCAATTCGTACCCAATTCGACCCGATAAAACCAAAATACCTGTTTGAGAAAGGTTATTTTGGTGCAACTCGTGTCCAATTAGTTTGTCTAGCGCATTGTGCCTACCAACATCCTCGAAAAAAGGAGAGTTTTTTATATCTAACACGCCATTATTTTCATAGATCAACCCCGCAACATGTGACCCACCTGTTGATGAAAACAACGGTTGCCCTGCCAAAGTATGCCGAAGTGATTGAATTAACTGATTATCCAGTTTGCTGAGGATCGCTTTGGTTTGCCGAGTTTGTCTCAGTTCTAGCGCTTGTATACTAGTTTTTCCACAAATTCCACAACCCGAATAGCTGGGATAGCGACGAATTTTGTTATTTAGATCGAGATTTACATTAGGTGAGAGCATGACGGTAAATTGATTAACTGAAATGCGACCATCTAATTGCTCAAGTTCAAAAGACTCAATATCACAGGCAGAACTAATTACTCCTTCTGAAAATAACAAACCGTACGTCAGCTCATAATCATGCCCCGGCGTTCTCAAAGTAATGCTAAAAACTTCGGACAAATCACCCTGCACGAGTCTTATTTGCAACGGCTCTTCCATTGCGATTTTGTCTTGTTGAAGTTCCTTAACACCGTTTTTAACCTTAAATCGGCTGATTGTGACTTGGCTTTTGTTCATTGAAGGTGCTTGTTTATAGCTGATTGCTTTATCATACTAGAAATTGATGTAAATTGAATTGGGAATATAAATCCGTGTTATTCGTTGCGGTCGGTGGTAACTAATAGATGATTTTTGGGTTAAGACCTACTTTCTTCGCATTAATAGGCGATTTAGGATAAGATTTAAGATGATCTCAAACAACTAATTTAATATGAGGGAAACAACCAATGAGTAATATTTCAAAAAAGTTAGTCACAATTGTTCTAATACTCGGAGGCGTCTTAGTCGTTCTTTTTATGATTCTGGGTATCAATAATGCCGGGCACAGAACCGTAGTGCAATATCCTACAGGTACTCTGTATGTGAAATTTTCTCCAGGCCTTTACGCGCAGTGGTTTGGTACAACAGAAATATATAATGACGTGATCACCTTTGATTTTGATAAATCCGCTTCTGTGGTTGGTTCCTCAATTGATCAAAAAGGCATCTCCGTGCGATATCAAGATGGTGGAACCGGTACTGTATTTGGGAAAACGAGATTTTCTTTGCCAGGTGATGAAGAGACAATGATTCATCTGCATAAGGCATTTCGTTCAAATAGAGGAGTATCTCAAAAATTGATCAAGTCAATCACAGAAGAGGGGATGAATTTAACAGCAGGATTAATGAGTTCTGAAGAAGCATATGCTGAAAAACGTAGTATTTTCACACAGTGGTCGAGTCAACAAATTTCAAAAGGCAAATTCCAAACAATACTAGAAAAGATCAAGACGGTTGATGAAAGTACAGGTAAAACAGTCACCAAAAATATTCCGGTAATTAGCTATGGAGAAGACGGCTTACCGGTTCATTTAAATAGTGATCTATTGGATTACGGTATTAGCGTAAACGGATTCCAAATCACAGATTGGGATTTCGAACCAAAAACGCTTCAGCAAATAGCCACAAAACGTGAAGCGACCATGGCAATTATTACAGCTATTGCTAATGCAGAGCGAGCAAAACAAGATGCTATTACCTCAGAAGAACAGGGTAAAGCGAATGTTATGACTGCAAAATACCAAAAAGAAGTTATCAAAGAGCAAGCAATTGTGGATGCCCAAAGAGAAAAAGAAGTTGCAGTGATATCAGCTGAAAAAAGTGTAGAAGTGGCAAGACAGAAAAAACTCGAAGCTGAACAAAAGAAATTAGCGGCGGTTGAATATAAACAAGAGCAAATTCTACGTGGTGAAGGCGATGGAGCATACAAGCGTATTGTGATGCAAGCTGATGGTGCGCTAGCACAAAAACTGGCAACTTATGAAAGTGTGATGAACAGGTTTGCTGAAGCTGTAGAGAAACAAAAATGGGTTCCAGAAGTGCAAATGGGAGGAGGCGGTAAAGGGGGCGACAATGCAATGACATTGATTGAGATGATGAGTGTTAAGGCGGCTAAAGATTTAGCGTTAGAACTAAAGATTAATAAATAAAACGAACATTCCCGCAGGTCGCTGCGGGTATTCAAGACAATAGATATTAGCTAATAACGAAAACAATCCGTTGTATGATCATTGACCATACCTACAGCTTGCATAAATGCATAACAAATAGTCGTACCAACAAAAGTAAACCCCATTTTTTTGAGGGATTTTGACATTGCTAGAGATAGATCTGTACTGGTTGGTATCTCAGATAAGCTTTTCCAATGGTTGATTACTGGTTTCCCACCAACAAATTCCCACAGAAATTCTGAAAAGGATTGCGTTTTACTGAGCTCTAGGTAAGCTAAGGCATTTTTACGAAATCCGTAAACCTTTAGTCGGTTTCTGATAATTGCAGGGTTGAGTAAAATTTTTTCTAGTTGTTTGTCTGTCATTTTCGCCATTTTTTTAGGATCAAACTGATAAAATATTTTCCGATAATTATCACGTTTTTTTAAAACCGTGATCCAGCTTAAACCCGCCTGCGCACCATCTAGTAAAAGGTGCTGGAACAATAGTTCACTATCATAAACTGGAACACCCCACTCTGTGTCGTGATAATCGACATATATAGGTTCTTTTCCAACCCACTGACATCTATTCATATTGATACCTCATTATTCTCATTTTATCGAAGTTGATTTTACCAGGGCAACAGGCAGCCGTCGAGCTACACCATTGAGTGTGCATTCTCCCTACTTTGCTTATTTACGATTTTTTTAATGGCATGTACCTGATGATCATCAGGTTATAAAACTAAAACCTACCGTCGTAATATTCCCCTATACCACCATAGACCAGCCGCTTTTCTTTCTCATATGTTTATTCTTTTTGCCTTTGCCTTTGCCTTTGTTTTTAGGTTTTTTTGAGGAATTTCTTTCGCCGTTAGAACCAAGATCGTGACCTTTCTTTAGCGCGTGAAATTCTTTTGAGCCGGGTTTAATACCTAAATCTTTTGCCACTCGTCCCCAACCTCTATTCTTATTAGCGCGATAAACACTCACAACATCATCAATTGGTCGATGAGACAACTCACCAAGACGTAAAACCATATAAGCATCTGCGTGAGAATCCATTTGATTGAGAACCGCTGAAACTTGTGTATCATCAATATGAAAACGAGTAGCTAACCGCATTCTAAAGCCCGAACGATCAGCAGTAGCTTCAACATTGAGGTTATTTAACCACTCAAAATCACCTGCTTTCACTTGATCTGATATGCCGATAGATAAGTTTAAGATTACAAGTATCAAAATATATTTTTTCATTGATAAGCTCCGAATTACGGCTGTTTGAACCTGAAAAAGGCGTTATCGTTAAGACATCTACCATTGATTATAGTAAAATATTTGGGTAAAACTATGTTTAATACATAAACTATTCTGCCTGGATCACGTTGTCTGCACTCTGAAAAATAGAAAGTGTGGAAATAGAAAAATCTGATGGCAAAAATTGGGAAAAAACCTATCCGAAAGGTCGAGGTGATTTCAGTTGAATTGGGATAATCTAAAATATTTTTTGGTGGTCTGTAATACTGGATCGATCCGACTCGCCGCTCAGGAACTTGAAGTTAATCATGCAATTGTCTCTCGAAGAATTAAAAGCTTTGAAAAATCACTCGGCGATATATTTTAAAGGTAATTATTTAAGCGCTAACATCTTGAATTAATCGAGCCATAGGGAAATGTTTACCAGGACATAAAGTGGTTTCGCCTAGTGTTAAGCCGTGCCCAGATAGGTTTTCCGGTGATATGTTGTGTTCGGAGATAAGTTGTTTGGTTAGGCCTAAAAGAGCCTGATATTGCGTTTCTGGCACTTTATTTTCCTCAAAATTACCAATCATGCAGATCCCAAGTCCTCTAAAGTTTCGATCACTATTGCGACCAGACACATGTGCTCCCCAAATGTTGTTCTCCTTACGCCAATCGCTGGCGATTTCTCCCATTTTCATACCGTTGCCATTGCCAATCACATAGTGATAAGGGATAGCGTCAATGGGATCTTTACTCTGTCTTTGCCGATGCACTTTTTGTAAAAACTCAATATTACCGTAATTACCAGCGGAATGATGAACGACAATATATTTCCAACGGTTTGACCAATAAAGACCACTCGCAGCGACTAAAGCCACTGATGCCAGACTAAGTTTTAGGAATTTACGGCGAGGTTTACTAATATTTTGTTCAGATTCTTTATTCATAGCATAACGATATTATCTATAGTCTGGTTTGTCAAAGTTGGCTTACTCTTTTAATGACGTTGTTTGGTGAAACTAATGATTCTAAACTAACTATCTAGCTCCCTTCCTATTTAATAAATCTCGCCAACCTAATTTATTTTGGTGGGGAAGATTTCTCTAAATTTCTTACCAAACCAGCCATCCTAGTCTGAACCCGAAAAACGCCCATCGCACTTGCTTTACCTAAATTATTTTCATCTAACACAAACCAAATATTATCTATTTTTAAAGTGTTTCTATTGATCCTTTTAATTTGTTTTTCATCTCTCTTGAATTTTCCACTTTCATGTTCTAACCATTGGTATTTTGCTGTAGAGCCTGGGTCAATATTCTCAATCGTAAGACACATCGAATAAATTTCATCCCACTTTCCACACCATTTACCAATAAAAGATTGATCGTTTATTTCTTCGCTACTCGCTATTTGCGCAAATAAAAAAATAATTGTTAAATATAAATATTTCATCATAAATAGATGCCTTTTAAAATATGGTTCTCGATAAAACAATTTGGGAATGACACAATTAAAACTATTTAATTTCATAATTTACAAATTGATAATTGTACGGATTTTTATCATCCTTTAAATGATTTTCTGTACTTATTTGAACTAATTCAAGGTGCTCGTATTCTGGAAAATAAGTATCGCCAACAACGTCAAGATCGATCAAGGTAAGATATAGTTTATTGGCTTTTTCAATCATTTGAGAATATAAAAACCCGCCACCAATAATCATGATTTCATCGGAACCGGTCAACAATTCAATCGCGGTATCAATCGAATTGACCACATCACAACCCTCAACTATGTAATCAGAATTTCGACTAATGATCATGTTTTGTCGACCAGGCAGTGGGCGACCAATAGATTCAAAAGTCTTACGTCCCATCACTATTGGCTTAGCCATCGAGATTGCCTTAAAATGTTTGAGATCGGCGGGTAAATGCCACGGCATTTTATTATCTTTACCGATTACTCGATTTTTAGCCATCGCGCAAATTAATGATATCGTTGGTTGCTTCACTATAAGACCTTTTAAAATTTAAATCGCTATCGGTGCTTTAATACTAGGATGTGCTTCGTAATTTAAGATTTCAAAATCTTCATATTCATAACTAAAAAGATCGTTTGGCTTTCTTTTGATTTTTAATTGAGGTAAGTCAAATGTATTTCGCGATAGCTGCCCTTTGGCTTGTTCAAAATGATTGGCATACAAATGCACATCACCACCACTCCAAATAAATTCGCCAACATCTAAATCGCATTGCTGTGCAATCATATGAGTTAGCAGCGCGTAGGAAGCAATATTAAACGGCACGCCTAAAAAGATATCACAACTGCGCTGATATAATTGACACGAAAGTTTTCCATTGGCGACATAAAATTGAAACAACGAATGACACGGCGGTAAGGCCATTTTATCGGCAACACCGGGATTGTAAGCAACCACCAAAATACGACGACTGTTAGGATTATTTTTAATCGTTTCTACAACATTACTAATTTGATCAACAGTCTTTCCGTCAGGCGTTTTCCAGCTTCGCCATTGTTCGCCATATACCGGACCAAGGTCGCCATTTTCATCCGCCCATTCATCCCAAATTTTAACGCTGTTTTCTTGCAAATATTTAATGTTGGTATCACCAGTTAAAAACCACAGTAATTCGATCATAATTGAACGAAGGTGTAGTTTTTTAGTGGTGACTAACGGGAAACCTTGTTGCAAATCAAAACGCATTTGATAACCAAAAATGCTCCTAGTGCCTGTGCCCGTACGATCGCCTTTATCATTTCCGTTATCTAAGACGTGTTGCATCATTTGTAAATATTGTTTCACGACTACCTACCTTAAGCATTAATACTTCCCCTTTTACAAAGGAGGATTGATGGGGGGACTCAGAGCTTGATAGTTCTAAATCTACTCTAAATTTTACCCATGACTATTTAAATCTCTCTCAACCCTCTCCCTCAGGGAGAGGGATTTTTTATATTTAGTTTTTTTGATCCGTTTTATAAGCCCAAACCATCATGGCGATCCCTGCAAATACCATTGGCAAAGATAACAATTGCCCCATAGAAATATATTCTGCCATTTCCCTTAAATGATCATCCGGCTCTCTAAAGTATTCGACAATAAAACGAAATACACCATAACCAAGTGAAAACATCCCACTAACAGCAAGAGCCGGTTTTGGTTTTTTACTATAAAAATAAAGCATCAAAAATAACACTACACCTTCTAATGCAAATTCATATAATTGAGATGGATGGCGATACAAGCCATCTTGCGCACTAGGAAAAATTATCGCCCATGGAACGGATTCCACATCAGTCGCTCTGCCCCATAATTCTCCATTAATAAAATTACCTATTCGTCCTGTGGCTAATCCTATCGGAGCCATCGGCGCAAAATAATCGGCGACGGTCGCGAATGATTTCTTGGTCTTCCAAGAAAAATACCAAAACGAACCAAGAACACCTAATAATCCTCCGTGGAACGACATTCCACCATCATATATTTTGAAAAGATAGCGAGGATCATCGAGAAATAAATCGAAATGGTAGAATAAAACATAACCTATTCGCCCGCCCAAAATAACACCGATAAATGCATAAAAAAGAAAATCACTGACTTGATCGGCATTAAAAGGACTATCAGGCAATTTAGAACGCCTTATCCCTAAAAGCCAGGCACCAGCGAACCCGGCGAGATACATTAACCCATACCAATTAAGACCTATTGGTCCATAGATCTGGAAAATGACAGGGTCAATATTTGGGAATTCCATCGGCAAATCTTATCAAGAAGTAGAAAACCATTGACTATAAATGATTTGACCGCTGGTGAGAATTAAAAACACAGCGAATATCTGTTTAAGGCTTTTTTCTTTGATAAAATGGGCGAGCTTCGCTCCAAGTGGTGCGCTCAAGCTTGAAAAAAGAGTAATGCCCAAAAACGCTGGCCAATAGATGTAGCCGCTTGCGTATTCAACCCCGTTGGTCGGTAACCAACCAGAATATACAAACCCAAGACTGGCAAAAAATGCAATAGGAAAACCGCCAGCGGCAGCAGTTGCAACCGATTTGACCATCGATTCACCGCGATACACTAAAAAAGGCACTAAGACCGAACCGCCACCAATGCCAATCAATGCTGAAATGATGCCGGTAAATTGCCCGTAGACAAAATAGATGAGTCCGCTTGTTGTTGTATTGACATGGGGAGTTTGATGATTGGACATTAAGTAAACAGCTGTCAGTAATGCACCACTCACGAAGATTAAGATTAAGATTGAACCGTCAATAATACCGGCTAGCATAGAACCTAGCAAAGCGCCGATGATGAGTCCGGGCACAATTAGTTTCAACAGCGCCCAATTAATCGCTTGTTTACGTTGATGTGCATGGGCGGAGAAAAGTGACGTAATACAAATACAGGCTAACGAAGTCCCTACAGAAAAATGAACCAACAAAGACTTCTCAATCCCGGTCTGCGGCAAAATCAGCAACAATAGCGGCACTACAATAAAACCGCCACCAATGCCTAATAAACCAGCCATAAACCCAGCGAGTAGACCGGTGAATGCAAGAATTATCCAAATATCCAAATTAAACCAAGTGTTAGAATGTTCGAACTATAATAATCAATTCCCAGCTCGGATTAAACCACTTAAACCTTGTTTGTCCATGGCTTGCAACAATTCGCTTTTGACTTTTGCTTTAGTCTCCAATGTCATAATGTATTCAGAGAGTTGCTGCATATCATTTAAGGTAAAAGCACTAAAGGCTTTTTTGACTTTAGAAAGACTTCCGGCATTCATGCTAAATTCCCGATAACCTAAGCCAATTAATAAAATAGTGGCCATCGGGTCGGAAGCCATTTCACCACAGATCTGTAATGAAACTGACGAATTTTCGCACTCTTGTATAATTTGCTTTAATGTTTTTAGAACCGCTGGTTGGAAATGGCTGTATAAATCGCTCATCCTTAAATTGTTTCTATCGACCGCCATCAAATATTGGATTAAATCATTAGTTCCGACAGATATGAAATCGACTCTCTTAACAAAACTACTTAATAAAAACACTGCTGAAGGTATCTCAAGAATGATGCCAATTTTCGGTCTTTTTAATTCAAGTTTTTTGTCGCTTAACTCTTCCTGAATTTCAGCAAAAGCCTGATTAATTAGCCGCTTGCATTCGTCTAATTCTTCTAAAGTAGCAATCATTGGCAGAGCGATCTGCAAGTTATCGGAACCCGCACTCGCCTTGATAAGAGCCCTTAGTTGAACTAAAAATATTTCAGGGTGATCAAGAGTCACCCTGACTCCGCGCCAGCCCAAAAATGGGTTATCTTCTTGAATTTTAAAATAGGGAAGATGTTTATCACCTCCAATATCCAAAGTTCTGATGGTGACCGGCATTCCATCAAAACCGCTCATGATGGTTTTGTACATTTCCACCTGCTTATCTTCTGAAGGAAACTGATTTTGCTGCATAAATAGAATTTCAGTTCGATAAAGCCCAACGCCTTTCGCGCCAAAAATTTTGGTTTTTATAAAATTGTCTCCTGACGAAATGTTCATAAAAAGAGAAATTTCAGTACCATCTTTGGTGACGTTTGCGGGCGATTGTTGTTTTTCTAAATCTTCAGAAAATCGCTTTTCTTCGCTGACCAAAATCTTATATTGATTGATTAAAGTCGGATCAGGTGAAATAAATAATTGTCCGTTATAAGCGTCGACGATCATTGTTTTCCCATCCAAACGACTTATCTGACACGGATCTAATCCCATAATTGCTGGTATACCTAGTGCTTTTGTCAAAATTGCAGCGTGTGATGTGGAAGAGCCCTGCAGAGAAATGACGGCGACAATGTTCTTCAAGGATAATTCAGCTAACATCGCTGCACTGACGGTTTCAGCGACTAAAATAGTACCGGCTTCAGGCTCAAGGTGGAGCTCACTTTTTTTCATCATATTCGCTAGCACCCGATTAGCCAAATCTTCAATATCATTTGCTCGCTCACGCAAATACGGATCTTCCATCGACTGAAAGGTGCGAATATGTCTAAAAATAACGGTCTTTAATGCCGACGGTGCCCAGAATCCAGCGTTGATTTGTTCTTCGACTTCTTTTTCGATCCCTACCGATCCTAAAATTTGTTGATAAGCTTGAAAAAGCGACCGTTCCTGATCAGAAATAAGTCCTTTCATTCGGTTGGACATTTTTTCCAATTGCAGATGGGTACGTTTGACGGCATGATGGAGTCTTTTTAATTCGGCTGAAATATTTTTGGTTTTTCGCTGCGGAATACTGGCGATATCGTGTGTCGGGAAAATCACTTTCGCCGTGCCGATCGCCACACCGCTTGATACAGGAATTCCATGAACGCATCTAACCAGCTGATTCCGTTGTTCGTCATCGATGATGGCGTCGGTTTCGCTATTAGACATCACTGAAGAAATCTGAACCGCCAAAGTAATAAGAAAGGCTTCTTCATCAAGCTCAAATTGACGAGCTTCTTTTTGCTGAATAGACAAAACCCCTAAGACTTTTCTTTGATGAATGATGGGCACACCCAAATAGGCAGAAAACTCATCTTCCCGGACATCTTCAACGTAATAGAATGCAGGGTGTAGATTAGCCGTTGAAAGATGGATTGGCTCTTCACGTTGACCAACAAGACCGACTAAACCTTCGTTAAAATCGATACGTAATTGACCAACCATTTCAGGATTTAGACCGTTTGTAGCCATGAGAACAAACTGATTACAATCGTAATCGGCAAGAAAGATAGAGCAAACTTCGACATCAAGCTCGCTACAAACTTTGTTGACTATGAGTTCTAATACTTGTTGTTGATTCTCAGCTAAACTGATGGCTTGGTTGATTCTGGACAGTTTACCGAACAACTGTGACTCCTCCTTTATATTGTTAGATCTTCTCCTACTTATTATTATGTGTTTTATGTGGTCGTTTGCGCTTTTTTCGTTGTCTCGATTGCTGTTCAATCACGCAAGGCATTAGCTCAACGAGCGCACGCCTGTAGACATCTCTTTTAAATGCGATGACTTGTCGCAACGGATACCAATAATTCACCCACATAAAGTGGTCAAACTCTGGATGCCCCGTTTCGTCAAAATGTATTACAGATTCATGACTAGTAAGTCGTAACATGAACCATTTCTGCTTCTGACCAATACACAAAGGTACGCTGCCTTGTCGGATGTAGCGATTAGGTAGTTTGTATTTTAACCATTCTTTGGTCGAACCTAATATTCTGACATCTTTTTTAGCTAAACCTATCTCTTCAGTTAGTTCCCGGTACATCGCTTGTTCAGCGGATTCACCTGGGTCAACCCCGCCTTGAGCGAACTGCCAAGAGTTTTGTCCTATGCGTCTGGTCCAGAGCAGATTACCAAAGTCGTTACACACAATTATGCCGACATTGGCTCGAAATCCCTCTGAATCAATCACTTATCGATACCAATTAATACTTTCTTTAACTTATTCAACCACAGAAAGCCGAAATCAGCAAATTTCTTTGTTATTATTAGGAAATATTTATAACAAGATTTTTATTTTTGATGGTGTCTCCTCCAAAAACGATCCAAGAGCTAAGTCAGCGAGCACAACAACTTGCTGGAAAAACTATTGGTGAATTAGCGCTATCGCAAAAAGTCAATATGCCCAAAGATCTGAGTGTAGACAAAGGCTGGCAAGGTCAGTTTATTGAGCGCTGTTTAGGTGCAGACGCTGGAAATTTATCAAAACCAGATTTTTCACTGATCAGTGTTGAGTTAAAGACTTTGCCGATCGATTATTTAGGCAATGTGAAAGAGTCAACCTATGTCAGTGTGGTTGATATTAACAAAAACCTTGGCACTCTTTGGCGACAAAGCGTGGTGTATCACAAGCTAAAACACGTATTGTGGGTACCGATTGCCAGAGAAAAAGGTGAAGATGTTAGTCAATCGACCATTGCCACCCCCTTTTTTTGGCAACCCTCTGTGCCACAAGAGACTTTACTGAAGTCCGATTGGGAAAATGCTATGGAATTAATCTCAGTGGGTAAAATTCATCAGCTTAACGCAAAAATGGGTGAAATACTGCAAGTGAGACCCAAAGCTGCGAATTCTAGAGTACTCACCGCAACAATTGACGAACAAGGCAATCAGGCACAAACATTGCCGAGAGGTTTTTATTTGCGCTCCCAATTTACTCAGAGCATACTTAATCAAATTTTAAAAAGGTAGAACCATGAATCGCAATATTTTACTATTACTTTTATTACCACTGTCTCTATCAGTCTCGAGTGAGAGCTTTGAAGAGAAATTAGTTAAATCTGCCATCGAGCGTACAAAAAGCAGTGTGCGATATGATGGCAGTTATTTTTCAATTGATTACCCCAATGGTGATGTTCCGGCGAATATCGGTGTTTGTACCGATGTCGTCATCAGAAGCTATCGAAGTTTAAAAATAGACCTACAAAAACTGGTTCATGAAGACATGAAGGCAAACTTCTCCCAGTATCCGTCAAAACGGATTTGGGGTTTAAATGCTCCCGACAAAAATATCGATCACCGACGCGTTCCTAATTTACAGACCTTTTTCGCCCGTCACGGTCAAAAATTACCCGTCACAAAAAATGCTAGCGACTATCATGCTGGTGATATTGTCAGTTGGATGCTACCAGGGAATTTGCCCCATATTGGCATCGTTAGTGATCGGATCAATTCAGATGGTCTTCCATTGATCGTGCACAATATAGGTGCAGGACCAAAACTGGAAGATAGGCTTTTTTCTTATAAAATCACCGGACATTATCGGTATCAATAGTTCGTTACGAGCTAAAATAATTATGCACTTGCGGGTTGAATCTGCGCATCCTAAAAATCTAACTGGTAATACATTTTTCAAATAACCCTAATCGTTAAACTAATTTATAATACTATCGTTTGACACTAAAGGAAGGTGAATAGTAACTGTTGTCCCCTTATTCAACTCGGAAACCAGATTTAATTTCCCTCCCATTGCTATAGCAATATCTCTACTGATCGCCAGCCCTAATCCAGAACCTTGGTTATCTCTAGTGTTGCTGCTATCTACCTGTTCGAAACCTTCAAAAACTCTTTCAATTTTTTCTTGGGGAATGCCAACACCTGTGTCACTAATTATTATCTGTAAATCGTTCGAAGAAATTTTATGTTCTATAGTGACTCCCCCTTCGTTTGTAAACTTAACAGCATTACCTATAATATTAAAAAGAATCTGCTGTAATCGTTTTTTGTCTTGATAAACATTTTTTTGTGTTTGATCTGGTTTGTAAATTACAGATATATTTTTTTCATCTGCTAAGGGAGAGCAAACGGAAACAACATCACTTATAAGCTCAACAAGATTAAATTTACTATTACTCGTTGTAAATTTTTTGCTTTTTAGTTTGGACATTTCCAAAATATCGTTGATTACTAATGATAACTGTTCACCAGATGATTTTATTAACTTTAACAGAGCCTTGTTCTCTTGATTTAATTGGCTTTTAGGGTCTTGCAAAATAATATCTGACAAACCAATAATTCCATTGAGTGGTGTTCTTAGTTCATGCGATGTGTTTTTTAAAATTCTATCCTTAACCCGATCTAATTCTGTTAGCTTTTCATTAACTTTTTGTTGTTGAAGAATAACTCTTCGGCTATTAATTCGGTATGAAAAAAAGAAAATGGAAAGAAGTAAAACCACAAAGACTCCTAGCCAAAGCAAGTTGCTCTGTTCTTGTTTTTCTAACTCAAGCGAAAGAATTATTTGTTTTTGTTGAAACTCTTTTAATTTCTTTTCTGTTTTCGCCATTTGTCGGTCAATTTTAGTGATTTCAGCTAATTGCCTAACTTTTTGCCCTGAAATATCAACCGTGATCTGATTAATCAGTTCCATTTTTTCAATTGCTTCACCGTATCTTTTTTGTTTTTTTGCTATTTTTACAAATAATTTATAAAGTTCTAATAGCTCTGCTTTCAAATCTTGTTTTTTTGCAATAGTTATAGCGTTATTGATAATCGATTTTGCTTTACTCCACTGATTAGTTTTTACTAAAGCTTCAGCTCTATTTTTCTTAGTTATTACTAATAAGCCTAAAAAATTATTTTTTATAGCAAGTTGTTCGGCTTGAGATAGTTTTTCTTGGGCTAGTTGATAATGCTGCTCTAATTTAAGTAAATTCGCATGCCCTAGTAAATAGTAAAATTTTGTAAACGGATTCTTATAGCTTTTATACAGGATATTAAGAGTATTTAAGGACGTACGCGCGCTTTTCTGATCTTTGAGTGCTAAATAAGTATTTAGCAGACCAATATGAGCTACCGCAATTTGATAATTAGGTCGCGCCTTTCCATTTAAAACAGGTAATTGTTCATAATATTTTAGGGCTTCTTGATAGTTCTCTAAACGATTATAAATGCCTGCAATATTATTAAGAGTACTTTCTTCACCGTTTATATCTGAATTTTTTATCGAAATATCTAACGATTCCAGATAGAGCTCTAGAGCTTTCTCGATATTTCCTAAATACTGCGTCGTTGACGCAATATTTGATAGTGCTCTGGCAAGTTGGTAAGGATCTTTTGATATGATTGCATCTTCTTTAGCAAGAGTAGCTTGAGCATAAGCTTTAGAATATTGACCCGATTTTAATAGATCATAAGCCTTAATATTGTAAACTGAAAACGTAGGTTGGGTATTTTTATGATTAATTTTCTGAGCTGCTAGATTTTGGTTCAAGCCAACAAAACCACTTATCGAAAACAGACAAAATAGGCTTAACTTGAACCAATAAAGTTTCATAGAAAATGAAAGATATAATATTTAGAAAACTAGTCCTTTCTTTTTGCCGCAGTAACCAGACTGTTAACAGAAATATTATAATCTGCACCCAAACGCTTTCTTATCAAATCGTAATCTTTATTTACCATCAACTCGATATCCGAATCATCAATATCATGTTTTTTCATCGTCTTCTTGGCATCTTTTTTATAATCCTCTTGTAAGTCCTTATTTGATGCCATATCTACCATAAAATCTGCTAATTTATCAGTCATATTTTTCTCCATTTAGTAGTTGCTTTTGCAAAGTAGTTCACAAAGCGATGTTATCTTAACACCGTTTTCTTTATTCGCGCAAATCGTTGTAATTGTAAAAATTTTTTTTCAGATCTTAAAGATTACTTGTATCAATATCATACTTCTCACAAAATGCTTGGTTGAGTGTCGGGTAGCTAATAGGTGCCAAAAAGAGGGTCGTTATAGTGGTTACCTCCGCATCACACAAATCCTTTAGTATTAGGTATTCAATTCTTGGGGGCATCATGGGAATGTTGGAAGCTTCATATAAGATCACAGGGTGATCTTCAGGGTACCACTCTATCAATCGTTGTTTTAGCATTTCTACACCATTGCTAGCCGGTGACAGTTGTTTTAAAGTAACATCACCTGCAACGCCTATTTGCCAAACGATTAGAGACGAGTATGGGCTCACTGTGTGATTATAAAACATCAGCTGAGTTGCTTCGTATGACTGACAACCGTAATCCCCGGGATCGACACCTAAATCTGCATATAAACAATCTTCAGCTGAAATTGCGGGCAACATTTTTGCTTCATACCCTTCCTCTTTTGCCATTTTGATACTTTTATGAGAGGGGTAAGCAAAAACGCCGGGATGTCCGTAAAAAATAGCACACACTTTTAAGCCTAATCTGACATCATCCAATATTGCATCAACCATAATATTGTAAGAATGTTGGCGATTGCAGCCGCTAAAATAAAGATCACCTAGATTCTTAATATTATCGTTTAGTTTTTTCACAGTGGTTAACCCTAACGGATCAGGTACCAATACATGAACGACATTGGCTACTTTTATTGAACTAACTGATTCTTGAGAAAGATGGGCTGGGGTTAAAATTCCTGTACCAACAATGACTAAACTTCCTTTCTTCATTTTACTAAGTGTCCTTGTACCTGAACGGATCTATATGATATTTGTTATGCTACACATCTTAGATCATACAATCCCAATAAATAGTTACTCGTTTTATCTTTGCTCAAATCGAGTAACAAGTACGCTAATAAACTTTGCTATCAACTCAACAAATAGCGTTCCCATTTCAGGACTAAAACGCGAAAGATCGTTACTTGCCAAAGCAAGCAGTCCTTTTTCACAGTCTTTACCTAGAGGAATTAACGCACATGATTGGAAATCCTGAGATAACTCTCCAAATAGCGCAACCTTAAATGATTGACCAAGCCGACCACATAAAGGTTGGTTATCTGGAAATTGACAATTTAAAAGATCTTTTAACTGCTGTGGTTTTTCAAAAATTTGAGCTGGTGAGGCATTCGGATATTTCCCAACCAAAATAACAGCCGCTCCATCAAGATCAAATAATTTTTTAAGGCGATTGGTAATTTGCGATGCCAATGTTGGAAGATCTGAACAAGTAACGAGTTCGAGCATAAATTGATTACAAAGTTTAAGTAGTTCTTCATTGGCATGAGCCATTTGTAACATTTCAATTTGTTGACCTTGCAATTGGCTGTTTTTTTCTCTTAATATTTTTACTTGGCGCTCGACTAACGAAAATGCATTTTCCTCGCCATAATCTAATTCAAGATGACTTAACAATTCTGGATTGTCGGCTAAAAAACAGGGGTTATCGAGTAAATATTGCTTAACCTTTGCATCGTCCAACATTTCATTGAGTTGAGTGAGGTTTTCTTTATTTTTTTTTGTGACTAACACTTGTGGCTGAGTAAACTTCATACTTCGATATATCCATGGTAAACAAATTCAGCGGGACCAATCATTTTAAGCGGCTCGCCTTGACCAGGCCAGTCAATATGTAAATGCCCGCCCCGTAAAAAGACCTTAATTCTTTGTTGCAATTTATTTTGTAATCTTCCAACCACCATACTAGCACAAGCCCCCGATCCACAAGCCAAAGTTTCGCCAGAGCCTCTCTCAAAGACCCTGAGTCTTACTTCCGAATCAGAAACAACTTGCATAAAACCAACATTAACGCCTTCAGGAAACAAGCCGTGATCGTTGATTTCTTTTCCGATGGATTCAACCAATGCGGTTTCAATGTCTTCAACTAATAAAACACAATGTGGATTTCCCATAGAAACGGAACCAAAAGTTAGACTTTGTTCTTTCAGTTTTATTTGGTAATCAACAGATTGTTGTTCAATGCCGAGTGGGATTTTTTTTGGTTCTAGTTGAGGTACTCCCATATCAACACTGACTAAGCCGTTTCGCATAATTTGCAGACCCATAATGCCAGAAATAGTGCTTACACGGATCTTTTGCTTCCAAGTGAGTCCGATTTGACGGACAAATTTAGCTAAACAGCGAGCGCCATTTCCGCATTGACCAACTTCGGTACCATTAGCATTAAAAATTCGGTAATGAAAATCAACATTTGGTTGAGGAGGTGGCTCGATCATCAATAATTGATCAAATCCGACCCCTTTGTGACGATCAGCCAACTTTTTGATCTGTTTCTCACCAAAATATACATTTTGCGAGACGGCATCAACTACCATAAAGTCGTTGCCTAAACCATGCATTTTGGCAAAACTGACCATCATGAGCTAAGTTGTTCCGAATCTTTATGGGTTTGACGCGATTTCTGTTGCTCTGTTTTTTCTAGGTTATCAGAATCATCATTTGTTTGATTTGGTAAATATAATGCGCCCTTAGATCCGCAACCTGCGAGAATTAAGCAAAAAGCGAAAATTAGAGACATTTTTGGCAAAAGAATAGCCTATACTGATTCAATTAATAATAATCACCGATTTTCAACAATTTCTTTAAGGAAATCAATCTATTATTACCATTTATAGTAACTTCTCAATAAATTGGGCATATCTCCAATTATTGTTCTCTATCTGAATAAGGAGCCACAGTAAAACAAAATGCAAGGAGATAGCAGTAGATGCAATCATAGGGGCGCAAGAAGGCTTACATTGGCAAGACGTCTCTAAAACAAGAAAGACAGAAATATTATTGCGTCTTGATGATATGGGTCTAGCACCAAAATAATAGCATAACAATATAGGATATAGATAATTGGACTCCCTACCCCTTTCCAAAGTGATAGGTTATATTGCTAGCTCTGAAAATAATTGATGGAGTTTATTGTTAGAGTTAAATATCAGAGAGCCGAGTTAGCTACTCAATTTGAGCTCGAAAAACGATGATTTGATGTTGCCAAATATCTTGATGTTTTTAATGTCGCTGCAGTAGGCTTTTACGATGTAGGTGTTATATCCACAAAGAATATATTTACCGCTAATAAAGGCAGTGAAGTTTTACAAAGTATGGGAGTTTGCTTGAGGATCTCGCCGACTAAGTTATCTAACGACACTGTTATTCATATCGATTTTGCCTTTCCTGTTAGTCACTCAAATGAGCTTTCTTATCTGCTTAATGTTTTTGCAAAAAGTCATTTTTGATGAAGCCTAGATGATTTGCAGTATGCGTCTCGCTGAATCCTTGAAATTGATGTTTTTCAATAATTTTCAAAAGTTCATCATGAAGTGTTTTGCTTCGTTTTTTTGATTTAGTACTTGCTTCGCAATGGGTGATTCTAGGGCGGTCGAATCACTACAAATATCGCAACTAAGATGATATTTACTGTTGAAGGGTAGAACTTTTACAAAAAACAAAGAGACCTATTCAGTTTCTTTCCAAATGCTCAATTTAGTATCATTATTGCAATGATAACAATGAGTTTTTAGAACTGACTCAACTGGAGCCATCGATTTTTGCCATCCAAATGTTTGTTTCTTCTGTTGATTCTTATGAGTCTGCCATTTCTACTTGCGAGCTATTTATCTTTAATGCCATTCCACACTGGCACATTTAAGAACAAAGACAATCTCTCTGCATCTGCCAGGACTTGAAAACCGTCACCATGATCGATGACATTAACTCGTTCACTGTTTTTTAGTATGAGGTTTATCTCATAACTATGAAAACGCACGTCATCGGAATTGTTGAAATCAGATAGACCAGTAACATATTCAGAGATTAATTGAATAGCATGTATTTGATCAAGTTTTACAGGTTTGGCTTTTATAAGGCTGTTATTGAAATCTCCAATTTGCTCTCTACCTTTAAGAAATATTCCTTCGGCTTTATCGAAAGCCATAGGTTCCGCTCCAAAAAAAACCAGTATATGCTCGAGCAGATTGCAAGAATAGTTATAACTACTAATAGGTTTGATTCTTCTGAATACAAAATAAAAAACGTCATGCCGATACCCAACAAAATTGATATCAAGCTGTAGAGCTTCATCGAAGCCGAAGCTCTATATTCGATACGACTATCGCTCACTTGATTTAGATGGTGGGTCTTATAACTACTGCACTTATCTTCAAGTGGCGACCAATCTATTTGTTTTGCAAAATCATCATTGAAGTCTTTCGTTGGAGGCTTTAAGAAAGGTTCGCCATCCAAGTCTTGTTTATGTTTATGTTTATCCAATTCAATATTAATTTGCGCCATTCGATCTGGATAGGCGTTTGAATCGATATGAGTTGCAGCATCAATAAGTTCTTCATATGAATACTTGGAATAGTCTATTTCGATCTTCATTACCTTCTTTATAGTTGCGTTGAGTTTGGTAGGCTAAGTTTCTGGTTCGACATAGTGCGCTGTTTTTTCATGCGAAAAAACCATAGACCACTCTTTTCTTTTTGGGAACACAATAGCTTCAATGGAAAAGAGATTAGACCAAACAGAGCCAACACAATCAAAAACTATTTGTCCATTCTCAAATACTACATAGTAATCTTCTGCTTCTTTAGATTGATATTTATTAATACCTTTGTCACCATCTAAAGAAGAAATCAATCGAGACCAATACGCTTCCCATACGTATCCGTTGATCGTATATTTTCCTGTTTGTTCCTTAACTTTCCACGCGAAGAGCTCTAACCATTCATGGTGAATAGAAAAGCCTTCCTTTCTCGATAAAGGAGAATAGACTATCTCGTTTGCTTCAAAGATGCTTGTGATCTTTTTCATTGTGTTATTAAAAGCCTAATGTTTATCATATGCTATAAAAACACTTAGTCAACTTAAGTTGTGTGAATACCGATGCTTATTTTACATTCTGTCCAACAGTCTCCACACTTCCTACCGCAAGGTCACCAACTCCTCAGAAGATGTTGGATGAATCGCCACAGTATTGTCAAAATCTTGTTTAGTTGCTCCCATTTTCACCGCAACAGAAAAACCTTGCAGCATTTCATCTGCGCCTAATCCAATAATATGTATACCGATCACTTTTTCATTTTCGCCTTGGCAAATTAATTTCATTTTTGTTGGTTGTCTGTGCTTGGTGATTGCGGTATACATCGCGGTAAAGCTAGAATTATAAACGGTAATATCATCGCCATATTTTTCTCTTGCTTCGTTTTCTGTTAAACCGATAGTACCAATCGCTGGATGAGAGAAAACCACCGTAGGAATATTTTCATAGTCTAATTTTTCGTTGGTTTTGCCGTTAAATAATCTTTCAGAGAGTCTTCTTCCTGCAGCGACAGCCACTGGTGTGAGTTGCGCTCGTCCAGTGTTATCGCCAACGGCATAAATATTTTCGACGTTGGTATTTTGATATTCATCGGTGACGATGTAGCCTCGAGCATCCAATTCAACTTCTACAGATTCTAGACCTATATCAGAAGTGATTGGCGCTCTGCCAATTGCATAAATTACTGCATCGACATCAGCTAAAGTAGCCTTGGAATTGGTCTCGATTGCAAATTGACCTTGTTGATCCTTTTCGATCTTTGTAATTTGAGTATGGCGATGAATGGTGATGCCTTCTTCTTGCATTTGTTCAACTAGTGTCTCACGGATCATATCGTCAAACTCACGAAGCGGATCAGCTTTGCGTACGACTAGGTGTGTTTCGCTGCCGAGTGCATTGAGAAGTCCAGCAAGCTCAACAGCAATATAGCCTGCTCCAACAATGACGACCTTTTTCGGCTGGCTTTGCATTGCGAAGAATCCATCGGAGTCCAAAATATGCTCTTTTCCCTCTATTTCTGGAATAGAAGGCTCACCTCCCGTTGCAATAAGAAGTCGTTTTGCCGTAATCAAACGGTCGCCTACTTTAACCGTGTTTTTATCAACGATAATCGCCCAGCCTTTAATGACATCCACATTATTTTTGCCTAACACACTGTCATAAGAAGCGTGAATGCGGCTGATGTAAGCTTCACGGTTTTCGATTAGAGTTTGCCAATGATGTGATTTTATCTCGGCATCAAAACCGTAATCTGGCGCGTATTTAAAAGCATCAGCAATTTGACCAGCAAACCACATGACTTTTTTAGGCACGCAACCGACGTTCACACAAGTACCACCTAAGGCTTTAGCCTCGATGATGGCACACTTTTGACCATACATCGCCGCTCGATTGATTGAGGCAATACCCCCACTTCCACCGCCAATTGCTAGATAGTCGTAATCGAATTTCCCACTCGTATTTGCCATTTTAAAACCCTTTATCTGTGTAAATGCCGCTCTAATTGCTCAGTATTGATTGATTGTGTCAGTATATGCTGTTAGTTTGCCTTTATTTCAAGCAATTGACTACTTAACAATGACTATAACTAACCCTCTATTATTACAAAATCCTATCGAAAAGGTCGATGAAATCAAGCCAGAGTATGTTGAGCCTGCAATTTCACGGGTCATTCAGGAAAATCAGGCAGAAATTGAATCGTTAGTGAAAAATATCGACCAGTCGAGTTCCGAACAAACAAAAATAAGCTGGCAAAACTTCATGCTGCCACTTGAAAAACTCGAAGATCGAATGGGAAAAGTTTGGTCGCCTGTATCTCATCTCAATAGCGTGTGTAATAGCGATGACCTGCGTGAAGCATACGACAAAGGTCTGGCATTGTTAACTGATTACTCAACTAAATTGGGGCAACATAAGGGGTTGTATAAATTAACTAAGGCGCTTTATGATGCGGGTGAGAAGCAGCATTTAACACCTACTCAAAAGCATATTCTAAAAGATTCATTACTGGGTTTCAAATTATCTGGTTTGCATCTTAATTCTGAAGATCAAAAGACCTTTAGCAAAATTCAAAAACGACTCGCCGAACTTTCATCTAAATATGAGCAAAATTTGATGGATGCAACCATGGCTTGGACGAAGTTACTACCTGATGAAAAAGATCTTTCAGGTTTGCCACAAACAGAGCTCGCCATGCTTGCAAACAGCGCCAAAATTAGAGATAAAAAAGGTTATCTTGTAACGCTTGAAATTCCAAGTTACCTAGCGATCATCACTTATGCCGACAATCGAGAATTGCGAGAACAAGTTTATAGCGCTTACTCAACTCGAGCGTCAGAACAATCAGGCGATGATGGTCAGTTTGATAACAGTGAAATTATGGCAGAGCTTTTAAAATTAAAACAGCAAAAAGCAAAATTATTAGGTTTCAAAAACTTTGCTGAGCTATCACTAGAAAGCAAAATGGCAGAGAGTCCAGAACAAGTTACAGGCTTTTTAATGGATCTTAATGAAGCAGGAAAAAAACAAGCCAAAGAAGAATATGCTGCGCTTGCCGAATTCGCCAAGGCAACATTTGCTAAAGAGAACCAAGTAGGCGATCTCAAGGCTTGGGATATTGCCTACTTTAGTGAAAAATTAAAACAAAAAAAATTTCAAGTCTCGCAAGCAGAATTACGACCATACTTTGTGGTCGACAAAGTGATGTCTGGTTTATTTGAGTTAACCGAACATCATTTTAACGTCCATTTTGAAATGGTTGAAAAACCGACGGTTTGGCATTCGGATGTAAGACATTATTTAATCAAGAGAGATAACGAATTGATCGCGGAGTTTTATCTCGATCTCTATGCTCGCCAGTTCAAACGTGGCGGTGCATGGATGGATCACTATCAAAGCCGATTCAAATTAGATGCTGAAACAACTCAGACTCCAATTGCTTATTTAACTTGTAATTTTGGATCGCCAGTTAATGACCAACCATCATTATTGACTCACGATGAAGTAGTTACCTTGTTCCATGAATTCGGTCACGGCATTCATCACATGCTAACAAAAGTGGAAGAGTTATCGGCGTCTGGAATTTCGAATGTACCATGGGATGCAGTTGAGTTACCCAGTCAATTTATGGAGAATTTTTGTTATCAGCCAGAAGTGATCGAAAAACTAAGTGAGCATTTTGAAACGGGTGAATCCTTACCACAAGACAAATTAGATAAATTGATTGCCGCAAAAAACTTTCAATCTGCAATGGCAATGGTAAGACAAATTGAATTCGCATTATTTGATATGCGAATTCATGATAATCAAGCGTTATCGGTAAATGAAATTCAAGAAGTTTTAGATAAAACCAGAGAAGAGGTTGCAGTTGTTATACCTCCTAAATCAAATCGATTCCAAAATGGATTTTCACATATTTTTGCTGGTGGATATTCAGCAGGGTATTACAGTTATAAGTGGGCTGAGGTTTTATCTGCGGATGCTTTCTCTTTGTTTGAAGAACAAGGTGTTATGAATAAAGAAACGGGTAAGAATTTTTTGAATAATATTTTGGAAAAAGGCGGTTCAGCAGACCCAATGGATTTATTCGTAGCATTTAGAGGAAGAAAACCAAATATCGATGCATTGTTAAGGCATTCTGGTATTCAATAATGCATTCCCTCTCTCAAAAGGGATGCTAAATGAGTGTAGGTAATAGGGCAAAGCAGGAGCAATTGCCGAGAGGGGATATGATCTCAAAGTTTTTCGCGATATCAACTCAATTAACTAAGCAGTTAGATTTAGAGAGTATAGCGGGTCTAGAAGAACTAAACTATCAAAACGCAATCTTTGATCTAGATGATAAACAACTAATTCTTCACTTATTATTAGATGGAAAGCCGGACGTATTAAAATTCGATTTAGATCAAGGAGAAGTTGCGCATAGGGCAAACAAGGTGAGCAAGTCAAATGAAGTGATTGCGAAAGCCATCGGTTGTAAACCTCACTATCGCCCAATAGTTTTAGACGCGACTGCTGGAATGGGTCGCGATTCATTGATGATGGCAATGTTAGGTTGCAAAGTTATCATGCAAGAAAGAAACTTTGCGATTTATCATTTGTTAGAAAACGCTTTAGTACGTTTGAAAAATAGTTTAGATTTTAAGCAAGAAATAGCTGAGCGGATCAGTTTGTTTCAGCATAATAGTATCGAATTTATTAATATTGATAACATTGATGTAGTTTATCTTGATCCCATGTTTCCAGATAGAAAAAAGTCAGCGCTGGTAAAAAAGGAAATGAGACTATTTAAATTGGTTGTTGGAGACGATTTAGATTCAGATCAATTATTATTGAGCGCATTGGAAAGTGATGTAAAAAGAGTCGTGGTAAAAAGGTCAAAAGCCGCGCCTTTTTTGGCTGAAAAAAAGCCCAGCTATGAGATAAAAGCAAAAAAATTCAGGTACGATGTTTATCTTTTATAAATTGTGATATTAATCACAGAAACCTGCGTTTTGACGTAGACTGGGTATATATACTGCAACATAGAGAAGCACTATGAACAAAGAAAAAAAAATAATTATTGGTAGTCAGGAGTGGTGTGGTTTTCCCAGTTTAGGAATTCCAGCGATAAAAGCTAGAGTAGATTCTGGTGCAAAAACATCATCACTTCATGCTTTTAATATTAACAAATTTAAACGACGAAGCGAATCCTGGGTCAGTTTTGAAGTACATCCATTGCAAAATGACCGGAGGACGGTGATACGATGTGAAACTCCAATCATTGACCAACGTAATGTAAAAAGCTCTAGTGGAATATCTGAAAAGCGTTTTGTAATTAGTGCGAATTTGAAAGTAGGTGATGAATTTTGGGATATTGAATTGACCCTATCTAACCGAGACAGTATGGGCTATAGAATGTTATTGGGTCGAGAAGCAATGAAAAATAAAGTGTTGGTTGATCCTTCTATTAGTTTTTGTTTAGGTGAAATAACAGACGATAATTTAAAAACATATTACCAAAGAAAAAAGAATACCAAGAGCGGGTTGAAAATAGGTTTGCTGGCAAGTAATCCCGATTTGTATAGCAATCAACGGATCATGGAAGCAGGTGAAGAGCGCGGACATGAAATGATATTTTTAAATATTAAACAGTGTTACATGAAGCTAGACGCAACTGAACCTGAAGCACATTATCGTGGTGGAAAGATATTAAATGATCTCGATGCGGTCATTACAAGAATAAGACCGAATTTAACTTTTTATGGGTGTGCGCTAACTCGCCAGTTTGAAAGTATGGGAATTTATTCGGTTAATTCATCAACAGCAATTACTCAATCGAGAGACAAATTGTTTTCCCTTCAATTAATGTTAAAAAATGGAATTGATATTCCTACTTCAGGTTTTGCCAACTCACCAATAGATACTAATGACTTGATCGAGATGGTTGGCGGCGCACCGTTAATTGTTAAATTACTAGAAGGAACTCAAGGGCGTGGAGTGGTTTTAGCGGAAACAAAAAAAGCGGCGGAAAGTGTGATCAATGCATTTAAGTCGTTGCGAGCAAACTTGTTAGTGCAAGAATTTATTAAGGAAGCTGACGGAAAAGATCTTAGGTGTTTTGTTATCGACGGAAAAGTAGTTGCTTCGATTCAAAGAACAGCTGCCCCAGGAGAATTTAGAGCCAATATACATCAAGGCGGAACCGCTTCAATTGTTAAAATCACGCCAGAAGAAAAGGCATTGGCTTTAAAGTCGGCTAAAATATTAGGTTTAAAAGTTGCGGGTGTTGATATTATTCGCTCAAAGAATGGCCCTTTATTGCTGGAAGTTAATTCTTCACCTGGACTTGAAGGAATAGAAACAGCAACCGGCAAAGATATTGCAGGAATGATGCTCACATCCATAGAAAAAAAATTATCCTGGAAAAGAGATTTAGGTATTGAATAGGCTAATAATACAAGCAGGACAAAATGGTAAACAAATTAAATTTTAGCAATATTTTCGTTTCCAATCTACCGGGCGATGAAGAAAAAAAATGTTTCCCAAGACAGGTTTTTAATGCTTGTTATTCCTTCGTTGAACCTACAAAAATTTTGAAACCCACCTTGGTTTGCCTATCGCAGGATGTTGCAAATTTGCTAAAAATTTCCAAAGCAGAACAACCATCAGATGATTTCGAGAATATTTTTAGTGGAAATGCCATCGCTAATGGATCTCAGCCTTATGCGATGTGTTACGGCGGACATCAGTTTGGACATTGGGCAGGACAACTGGGTGATGGGCGAGCAATTAATTTAGGTGAAGTGATTGACCAATCAGGAAATAATCAAACCTTACAATTAAAAGGTGCAGGTTTAACGCCTTACTCTCGAACCGCAGATGGATTGGCAGTTTTGCGTTCGTCTGTTCGGGAGTTTTTATGCAGTGAGGCAATGCATTATCTGGGGGTACCTACGACTCGTGCGTTAAGTTTGATATTAACTGGTGAGCAAGTTATGAGAGATATGTTTTATGATGGCAACGCACAGTTAGAGAAAGGTGCTGTCGTCTGTCGGGTTTCGCCTTCGTTTCTGCGATTTGGCAATTTTCAAATTCATGCTTCGAGACATGAGAAGGAAGTTTTGACAAGTTTGATGAATTTTTCGATAGCAAATAATTTTTCTCATTTAGGCAAACATTGTACTGAAGTTTACGAACAATGGTTCGATGAAATCTGCCAGTCGACTATGACGCTAATGGTTCATTGGATGCGTGTCGGTTTTGTGCATGGTGTAATGAACACTGATAATATGTCGATTCTGGGGCAAACGATTGATTTTGGTCCTTATGGTTGGTTGGAGGGATATGATCCCAATTGGACGCCGAATACTACCGATGCACAAGGCAAACGCTACTGTTTTGGTAATCAACCACAAATAGCCCAATGGAATTTATTTCAGTTAGCCAATGCGATAGCGCCAATTGTTGGTCGAACGGAAAAATTAGAAGCATCACTTGAATCCTTTGGTGAAAAATACTCTGAATTTTCACAATTAATGTATGCGAATAAATTAGGGTTTGATGAACACAATGGAAAAGAAGACAAAAAATTGATCCAAGAACTATTTGAAAAATTGCAATTGACAGAAGTCGACATGACAATTTTTTTTCGTTGCTTAGCCAAAGTTAATAACTGTGAAAGTTATGCTGACTATGATCTCGTGGAAATAGTGAAGCCCGCCTATTATCGATGTGTTGATATTGAAAATACTAAACATGAAAGCAGACTAGCGATAATTACTTGGTTACGAAAATATTTGCAGCGAATTAGCGGTCAAAAATTAGAAGTCGTCGAACGCGTCAATAAAATGAATAAAACCAACCCTAAGTTCGTTTTAAGAAATTATTTAGTCCAAATAGCAATTGACAAAGCCAATACTGGCGATTTTTCTGAAGTTGAAAAACTATTGGAAATTATGAAGAATCCGTATGATGAACAAATCGAACATGAAACGTATGCGGGAAAAAGACCGGAATGGGCAAGAAAAAAAGCGGGTTGTTCGATGTTATCTTGTAGTTCCTAGTTCCTCAATCCATTCGCTATTAATGTAAACAGGTGAAATAAATTATGTACAACAACGAAATTGGCGGTATATCGTGGATTGATTTAACCGTAAAAAATGCAGAACAAGTGCAGGGATTTTATCAGTCAGTGGTTGGAATGAAATCCGAATCTGTTTTAGTAAAAAATTATAGCGACTATGTTATGAGTTCACCTACTAATTCCGATAATCAAGTTGGGATTTGTCACGCTAAAGGATCTAATTCTGATTTACCTGCCCAGTGGTTGCTATATTTTATGTGCGTAATTCAAGATCCAGCCGGGGCTGCTGTTTCGTTGATGAAAAAGAAATAATGTTAGTATATCGTTTTTAGATTTAGCCCTAAAGTTTTGACTTTTATAGGCTCAAGATAACATGGTTATAATTCCAACGGAAAAACGATTTGACTGGAAACACGCGCCCGTCATACTCTTTTTTATAGTACTGATTAACTTGTTGATCTTCTTTTTTTTTCAGTCTGCTGATGAAGAAAAAATAGGTGAAGCATTAGATAGTTATCTTGAACTTGGCTACCTTGATTCTGAATGGTCAATTTTTGAAACTTTTCTGGTCGCTCATAATCAGTCTGATTTACTCACTAATTATAAGAAAACCTACAAAAATTCCTCCCTTCAAGATCGTGACTATTTGCGCAGTTATCATTTACTAACTCATCCTAAATTTTTTGAATATTTAAAGCTGAATAGACATTCCATGACAGGTGTTTATGATTTAGACCGGTGGATGAAACAGCGCGAAAGAATTAATCAAAAAATTCGATCTTCCAGCTATCTTGCGTACGGTTTAATACCAGCAAATCCTAGCGTGACGGGATTTTTAACTCACCAGTTTATGCATGGCAATATTATGCATTTATTTGGCAATCTTTTCTTTCTTATTATTTGTGGCTTTGCTGTTGAAGCGGCAATTGGTCATATGCGATTTTTATTTTTCTATTTGCTGTCTGGTATTACGGGAGGATTGTTACACATGTATTTTAACTCAGATAGTGGTGCGCCTCTTATCGGAGCATCAGGTGCGATATCTGGCGTAATGGCGATGTATTTAGGCGTTTTTAGACTCAAGAAAATTGAATTCTTTTATTGGTTTTTTGTTTTTGTTGGATATTTTAGAGCCCCTGCTTTACTAATATTACCTTTTTATATTGGTAAAGAGCTTTATAGCTTCTACAATGATACTGGTGCGCAAGTCGCTTTTATGGCACACACAGGTGGTTTTATCGCAGGGTTTTGCCTTATGTTAGTCGCCCTCGCATTCAACCCTAAAATGCTTAACGAAGAGTATATAGAGGAACAACAAGATGTCGATCAGCGGCAAGAAAAGCTCGCCAAAGTATATGCTTATATCGAGCGATTTCAATTTCAATCGGCACATAAAGCATTAGACGCTGTGATTAAGGAATTTGGTTTGACTTTTGAGTTAGCTCTGCTCAATTATAATTTGCTCAAGCCAGAAAAAAATAAAAAATTCTTACAAGCAGTCTTAGTTCTTCTCAAAATGGAAAAATTAGTCCCCAAACAATTAGCAACCGTTGAAACAGTTTGGTTAGATAATCCCATGATTCACGGACTACTTAAAGCTGATGATATTTTAAAATTAGGCTGGCGTTTTTCTGTTTTGTCCGATATTAGTACAGCAGAAAGTATCTTCAACAAGTTGATAGAAAAACAGCCTAACCAATCCGGCTTGTCTACCTTTGCAATGAAACTATCAGTCGCTTATGAGGCTCAAAAAAATAATAAAAAGAAGCAACAATTCGCCGAACTCGCCGAAGGTTTGAATTAAAAATATGGAAAAGAGGTGGACTAAATATAAAAGAGAAGAACTAAATGGATTATTGTAAGTACCATCCATTATCTCCAGCAACTTATGCATGTTATAACTGCCAAACCACAAACTGCGATTTTTGTATTAACGATGGTATGTTTGAGAAGAGGGATCGCTGCTTCATTTGTGAACAAGAAGTTGAAAGCTTAGGTTCTATTAATAACATTGAACCCTTTTGGCGAAGACTTCAAGATAGTTTTCGTTATCCTATGAATAGCAGCAGTATAAGTTTAATCGTTGGTGTTTCTATATTAAATTCAATCACCGCTTACTTGCCGTTCGCTTTTCTTATTTATTTGGCTTTATTAGGCTCCATTCTAAAATATGCTTTTAGTTGTTTAAAAAATACTTCTGAAGGTTTACTTATAGCGCCAGATATATCTGAAGCTTACGGAGGAGGTTTAGGTGTTGCTGGACGGATGATCCTCATCATATTTATTATGATTGCGGTAGCTATTGCGACCAATCAAGTTTTAGGTTCTGTTTTTGGCAATATTATAGGGATATTTTTGATTATTGGTTTTCCAGCAGTTCTAATCAATTACGCTTTAACTGAAAAAATTTCGGAAGCGATTAACCCTTTGAATATGATCCGGCTTATGACGACCATTGGGCTATCTTATGGTTTGCTTTTAGCTTTTATTATGATCATGAGCGCTTCCGTTGAAGTCATCAGTAGCATAATCGGCGACAACTTATCGATTTTATCTAATGTATTACAAACAATCGTTTTTTATTATTATTTAATCGTTATCTTTCATATTATGGGATATATGATATTCCAATATCAAGGAGAACTAGGTTTTGTCGCTCGATCAAATAACGGTGATGCGCAAGAGCAAAGAAATGATCAGCAAATTTTAGCAGCAAAAATTGATGTAACTATAAAGGAAGGGTTTTACGACTCGGCGTGCAAATTATTCAGTCAAGCGATAAAAGAATATCCAAGAGACAAAAAACTTAACAATGACTATTTTGAGTTTTTATTAGCAATAAAAAATCCTTCTCAAATAATTAAATTTGCACCTCAGTATTTTGATTATCTAAAAAGGTCAAATTTACATGATCGCATTTCTATTGCTTATAAACAAATTCTAAAAATAACCCCGGATTATTTACCAGAAAAACCAGAGTTAAGATTGTTATTGGCAAAAGCAAGTCACAGAGATGGCTCTCCAGTTATTGCCGTAAAATTATTAAGTGGTTTTTATAAGCAATTCCCCAAATTCGAAAAATTATTAGAAGTTTATCAGCTACTGGCAGAATGTTTAGATGATTTACCAAATATGTCAAACAAAGCAGAAGAATGTCGTTTGCTTGTAGAAAAATTAAAACGTTTAAAACCAACCATTAAGCCGGTTGAACAAAAAGCGACGTTCTATGCTCCTGAAGAACAATTTGAATCAAAAAAACCAAGCGAGCAGGAAGAGAAAAAACCTCAAAGCGGCTGGAGTAAAGATTTGCCTCCGCTTGATTTTAATTAGAGTTTCTAGTTTTTTAAGCGATTGTTGACCGTGAATTGGGTAATTTGCTAGAGCCCTAGTCAACCCAAGGTGACTCAGAGCAAACCGCTATAACGTTTTCAAAGAGCAATTAAAGCGTAACAAAATCGACTACCTTTTTTTGATTTGATGACTTTCCATTCGTCGCTAAAATCAATTGTAGAATTAGAGTTTTCTTGTTCTACATAGACCAAAGCCTTTTCGGAAAGGTGCGGTTTTATTTGCGTAGTAATCGAATCTAACATGCCTTTTTCAAAAGGCGGATCTAAAAAAACCAAATCGAATAATTGTTGATTTTTCTCGAGAAATTTCTTCGCTTTTTGATTGATGATTTTTACATTTTCGATTGATAGGTTGTTAACATTTTTTTTAAGGTTATCTGTCACTTTTGAATTAGCATCAACCATTATAACCGAGGAAGCCCCGCGAGAAATCGCTTCGAACCCGAGAGCACCACTTCCGGCAAACAGATCTAGACAAATGCTGCCAGGAATATCTGCTGCCAACCAGTTAAATAGAGTTTCTCGCACTTGGTCAAGCGTCGGTCTTAGACCTCTACCGTCCGGGAAAGTGATTTTTCTACCGCGCATCGAACCAGCAATAATTCTAATTTGATTTTTTTGGTGACTTTTTTGTTTTATTTTTTTAGATTTAGATTGCTGCATAGTTCACATTTTCGACATTTAGTCAGTTTCAGGGTTTGCTGAATTCGTATATTAACTCATTTGCTCTTATTTGGGATACAGGCATTTAAAATACTTATAAGATTCAACGAGGTGCCACTCTTATGCGGATTTTTTCTGATTAATGGCTGGCTTTTTTTTGCAAACGATCTATAGTTGGTAGTATAAATATCATCAATTAGGGCTCTATTATGCAGTTAGTTCCAGTCCTTGAAATCCGTCATGCCAGATGTGTTCACACGGAACACAAAAATTCATTTGTTGATCATGTCGTCAGCGAAGATCCAATAGAAACCGTCGCTGCGTGGGTAGATAAAGGAATAAAACGTATTCATTTTGTGGATGTGGATGCAATCGAAACGGGTGAGCCTTGTAACGTGGATCTACTCACAAGTATCAAACATCAATATCCAGATGTCGTAATTCAAGTGATTGGCGGTATCTCCTGTTTGGATTCTGCCTTTATCTGGATTGATGCAGGCGCTGATTTTCTGGTGCTTAACGGTAAAGCGATAAGACAAAAAAATTTGTTGCTTGATATTTGTGTAGAATTTCCAGGAAAAGTGCTAGTGGAAATAGGTAGTCGTCATGGCGCTGTTGGTATGGGTGCGGGTGAACCAACTTTTCAAATCATGTCATTAGCGAAACAATTGGAAGAGGAAGGGGTCATTGGTCTATTAGTTACAGAAATGCCTTTTGAAGGTCATGTAAACTCAACTCATTTGCTCAGCGTCAACCAATTGTCACAAGGCATAAACTTACCTATATTTGCCAATGGTGGGGTTGAAAGATTAGAGGATCTTAAGTTGTTACTCGATAATCATGCTGAAAAATTAACGGGTGTATTGTTAGGGAAAGTGGTGCATCAAGATACATTTTGTTTGTATGAAGCGCAGCAATTACTGAGTGAATATCAGGTATCAGCTTAACCGGATCTATTAGCATTGGTAACCTGTGTTAAGCCCTACACGGGCTTATCACTAATTTGGTTTAAATGAACATCCATTTGTGGATATGGGATAGAGATACCTTTTTCATCAAATGCCAACTTGATTTTTTCAGTTAACTCAAATCTAACAGACCAATAGTCGGCACTATTTACCCAAGGGCGGACGGCAAAATTAACCGACGAATCAGCGAGTTCAGATACAGCTACCAACGGAGCAGGTTCTGCATGAATACGCTCGTCTTTATTTAAAAGGTCGATCATAATCTCTTTGGCAAGTTTTATATCGTCACCATAGCCGATACCAAAAACCATATCGATGCGACGAGTCGCTTTTGCTGAATAGTTTGTTATAACACCGCCATAAATAGCACCGTTAGGAACGATGATTTCCTTATTGTCTCCGGTTTTGAGGACGGTACTAAAAATGCTTATCTTCTCGACTACTCCGCTGATACCAGCTACCTCAACAAAATTACCTGAAGTAAATGGGCGGAACATGATCAACATGACACCTGCCGCAAAGTTTTGTAATGAGCTTTGTAAAGATAATCCTATTGCTAGACCAGCCGCACCGATCAACGCAATAAGTGAGGTCGTGTCTATTCCTAGCTGACCTAGGGAGGCTATAATTACAAAAAGAATCAATACGCTTTTAAGCATACCGGAAACAAAATCTACCAGTACACTTTCTAATTTAGACTTTATTAAGAGTTTCTTGACTAGCTTAACCAGAATTTTGCTAATCCATTTACCGACGAGAAAAATAATTATCGCAAACGCGAGATTAAGACCGTATGGGTAAACGTAATTTTCCATTAAATGACTAAATGATTCTTGAGAAATGTCCATACCGCCCTCTCTTAATAAATTGTTAGTTTATGATTGTACAGGGATAAAAAATAGCCAGCGATCCTTTAAACCGCTGACTATTGCTACTTATTGTGGCTTTTGTACACTTGTTTTAATTTCAGCTTGAACGCGTCGATTTGCTTCTCTGCCTTCAGCAGTATCATTATCTGCGATTGGAGAAACTTCTCCTTTACCATCTGCAGAAACTCGACTTTGCTCAATATTAAATTGAGAAACAAGGTATTGCATTACAGCATCGGCTCGTTTTTGAGATAGCTGTTGGTTGTAACTAGCTGCACCGCGAGAATCAGTGTGACCTTCAATAACGACGGTTGTATCTGGATATTGACGCATAAAATCAGCAACTTTCTTGATTTCTTCATGATAAGCTGGTCTAACAACATTGCTATTGGTTACGAATTGAACATGAAGTTTAATGGAAACATCGTCCATCAACATCACTCTGCAACCTTTAGTGTCGACTTTTGCACCGCTGGGAGTTGTAGGGCATTGATCAAAACTATCATAAACACCGTCTTTATCGCTGTCTAAGGCGCATCCTCTTGAGTCTACCTTGACATTTTCCTGAGTCGTTGGACATCGATCCTGATTATCGTATACCCCGTCTCTGTCACTATCTAATGGCGCTTTTTTAACTGGCTTTACAGCGGCTGGCTTATTTCCACCGAAGAATATGTTAAAACCAGCGTAAGGTACCCAATCAAGTTGACTATCGTCTGTTTGATAGTGAGTATCTAGACCAAGAGTAAATGATATATTGTCATTAAAATGAAAGTCGTAACCCGCACCTAATTTTAATGCAGGATCTAGGGACTCGTTAATGCGGCTGATACTATATTTTCCAAGACCTGCTTTCCAATAAAATGAATTGTTACTTCTTGGATTGTAACGATAGACAGCGTTTACACTGTAAAACTTAGTACTTACGTCAAGAGTATTAAGGAAAGTTGTGTCAACATCTGTGTATTGAGCTTCAACCCCCCAATTTTTATTAAATTGATATCCTGCGCCGAAATACAGATCACTTTCGTCATCTAAGCGCCAATCGTCATCATAGTTGAACCAGTTTTGACCAATCGATAAATACGGACCCGTTTCGGTTTCATTGGCAGAAGTCTGAAACGAGATAAAAATAAATACAAACGCTAGTAGTTTTGTTAGAGTTTTCATAAGAAATCCTTTTTGTAAATGTACATATCCCATTATTGACCGGAATACTCCTTAGCAGATTTAACGGTCGATTATTCTCAAAGGAAAGCCAAAATGGAATGGGGGTGTAAGTTTTTTTTGAAGCTGTTATTTTAACATCCAATTATATACTTGGCTAGTTTTGATATTAAAAAACTTGGCTATTTCAGGGATAGCGAGAATCTAACATAAACTGGCTTATTTACCAAGAATGGGGAAGCATTTTATGAATGGTAATACCAACTGAATCCTGAGTGATATAACCACCAGAGCGCAAATCTTTTAAGATCCGTGCAACCATTTCTCTCGACGCGCCGACACGATTGGCAATATTTTGTTGAGTCAACTTTTCAGGAATAACTCTAACGCCATCTCTTTCTTCTGATAAGCTCAAAAATGTTACCGCAATACGTTGATAAACATCCATAAGCCCGAGTTTTCGAATCGTTTCTGTAGCATCGATAAGCCGACTCGATAGGTTTTCTATTAATGCCATGGAGAAATCCGGATGAGACACTAAACAATGCTTAAAATCGGATTCTTGCATGATACCTATCTTGCTTTCAGTTACTGTCATAATTGAGGCTGTTCTTGGAATTGACTTGATCAATCCGAGTTCTCCAAAAAAATCACCAGGTTTATGTATATTAATAATGATTTCTTTTCCAGAATCGTCATTTAAATAGACTTTAATCTTGCCATCTAATAAGAAGTAGAGGCTATGAGAGCCATCACCTTCAGTGATAATTTGAGTGTTTTTACGAAAAGTTCTTGAATGAATGTGCGAAAGAACATTACTGATCTCATTTTCTTCAAGTTTATTAAATAAGTCAAAATCGGAAAGCTCAAACATATTTGTCCCCACATACGGCTAGTTCAATTGGAAAGCACTACCCTACATTACGTTATATCTCAATAGTATTTCCAATTAGTCTGGAAATCTCAACTAGTATTTTGCCTTTGCCGTAATTATTGCACATTTTTTGTGCTCAAGATTTACATTTCTTACTTCAAGTTTCACTTATACTTACATTGGTAGAAGTTTAGTGACTAGGTTATGTTTTGTATCGGATAGACAATAAAGTCCTGCAAATGCTATTTGTAGTTTGTTTGCTTTTGCCATTAGATCAGGCGGACGCAGCGAGACATACGGAATTTGGGGCGCAGAGTAGTATTTATTTAACCGATTGGGCGAGATTGAAAGATCAAGCTGAGTTAGGTGATCCTGATGCTTTATTTGTACTGGGTAATTATTACCTTAGACCACCAAAAGGCAGTGGTTTTAGCAAAGATTTCAAAAAATCTGCGCAATTTTACTTTAAGGCGGGTATTCGAGGTAATGCATCAGCCCAATACAATTTTGCGTTAATGCTTTTTGACGGAGTGGGCGTTGAGAAAAACACTATTGAATCATACGTTTGGTTCAAACTCGCTTCAAATAATACAAGTTTTGTAGCTAAACATATCAATCAAGCATCGACAGAGGCAGTCGCCAGTATCGAAGCCGAACTCGACATAGCAACGATATCTCAAGCGAAAAAGCAAATTGATTTTTATACCGATCTTATTGACAGAAAAGATTATCGAAACGCAAAATTCCCGGGGTGATTTACGCAAGTTTGATTTTAAGAGGGATCATTTTTTAAACTGATATAGTGTATTGATAACGGATCCCAGCGCGACAATAATTGCACCAGCGATAAACAGTTGTTGTACTAACACCCCTTCCAAAAATGGCAACTCCATCAAATAATTAGTTGTTGCGATTATCAAAAAAATAAAACCGAATAAATAAAATGCCAAAGCTAATTTAGGAATTTTTTTAAAAACTATCTTCATTGTCAGTCGGTGGTCGTTCCTAAAGTAAAATCGATTCCTGCGGATTTGATTTGTAGGAGTTCTTCTTTTCCTGATTTAACAAGATTAGCCTGATCTATCAAGCGGTAATAACAACTGCGACTGAAGGACGCGAATAGATTTCTGCGTACATTAATGATCGGTAAAGAGAGATCCTGATAGGTCGAGAAATCTAATTGTTGAGCCTGATTAAGCGCGATTTTATTATTGCAATTGTCGGTCATTAAATAGTAATCTACTCCAGACTCTTGATAAACTTCAAAATCAACAATAACAAAAGGTTGCCACTCCACTGTAATTGCCATTTTTTCTGTCGGAGTAATTAGAAAGTACTCTGAATTTTGTTTAATAAGAACTCGAGATAAAAGGATCGATAATTTTTTTCGACTAATAACTGAGCCTTCGTGCAGCCAATCACCATTGGCTTTGATCAAGATATTTATTTCGCCACAAAAAGCAGGCGTCCATTTTTCAACTGGCGGCAGGCTTTTATCGTCTTGGCGGTATTCAGTAATGGTGTTGAAGAAATTAGAGGTCACTGTTAAAGTCGTTGTTTATTAAAAATTAGAATAGCTGAATTCTAGTTAAAAGTACTAACTTTTTTTTATCCAATATTGATAAGGTAGTTGATCGATTTGCCTATTTAATAACTGATGATCCATAAACTCGCAGAATGTTGGGATATCACGCTTAGTTGACGGATCGTCGGCAATCACTTTAAGGATCTCACCTGAGCTCATCGTTCGTATTGTTTTGCGAATCGCCATTACCGGCTCAGGACACCTTAATCCTTCAGCTTCTAAAACTATTTCATTTGAGTTGGATTCAGTCACTATTCAACCTCAAAATTTTCGTTAATCTGAAAGTCATCGCCGTGGGCGGTTATTTGATCGTTTGTTCGGACGACCTCGTTGATGTTGACGGTGCTGTGTTTTGGGGATCGTTATTTCGGGCAACAATTCGGGAGTTACATCCACAGTCGGGATAGTGTGTTCGATATACGTTTCTATTGCGGGCAAGTTAAATGCGTTATCTTCACACGCAAATGATATGGCGACACCACTTGCCCCAGCTCGTGCTGTTCGACCAATGCGATGAACATAATCTTCTGCATCGTCAGGCAAATCGAAATTAAAAACGTGACTAACGGCATCAATATGCAGCCCTCTTGCAGCAACATCCGTGGCGATTAATATTTCGATCTCTCCCGATTTCAATTCATCAATTAACCGCATTCGTTTTTTTTGTTGGACATCACCCGTTAACAAACCTGCACTGTAACCATTACTTTTTAAGCATAACCATACTTGCTCAGCTTGGCGTTTGGTATTAGTAAATATGATTGATTTAGTTGGTTGTTGTTCTTTCATTAAGCCGATCAGTAAAGCGAGTTTTTCTGTGTTACTGGGATAATAGAGGCTTTCTTCAACCTGTAGTGCTGTAGCTTCATTGGGTTCGACATGGATATGAGCTGGGGAATTCATGTGCTCGTAAGCGAGTTCTTTTACGCGGTTAGACAGGGTGGCAGAAAACAGCATGTTGAGCCTTTCGCTTGGCGGAGGCATTCGCTTAAAGAAATAACGTATGTCATCAATAAAACCCAAATCAAACATGCGATCGGCTTCGTCTAAGACCACGCAGTCGAGCGCATAAAAGCTGTACACGTACTGTTTATAATAATCCAGTAAACGTCCCGTTGTACCGACTAACACATCGACACCGTTTAAAATGGCTTCTTTTTGTTTTACGTAATCAGCACCGCCAAATGCAACCTCTATCTTGAGATCGGTGAATTCGGCTAGAGTTTTGGCATCTTCGTAAATTTGAATGACCAATTCTCGGGTTGGTGCGATAATAAAAGCGCGGGGTTCGTTCGGTTGGCGTCCTTCAACCGCTGGTAAAGTTAATAACTCATTTAACACTGCTAGCAAAAACGCATTGGTTTTGCCTGTTCCTGTTTGTGCCTGTCCCGCGACATCTTGAGATTTAAGCAATAGAGGAAGCGCTTCTGCTTGAATAGGGGTTGCATATTCATATTTGAGTTTTTTGAGTGATTTTATTAAATCAGGGTGTAACCCCATGGACTCAAACTTAGTCTGTGACAAATGGGTGACCATATTTGGTTGTTTACCTTGAACCTAGCAGTTTGCGATATGCGTAGGATTGTTATTAAAAATAGTGGACTTTTTACCTTCTCGGGTTGCAACTTGGGCAATCAAGTTGCAGAATAGGGCAAATAGCCGAGTTTTATGAAGAAGAAACAGATAGTAGCACTAAAGCCACTATATCGGAACTATCTGGATTTCTTAATCGAGATGAGTTAAAAAAATCATTAATAGTATTGGAGAGTAAAAATAATGAGCGAACAAGTTATTCATTTAACTGATGATAGTTTTGAAGTGGAAGTTTTGAAGTCGGATCTTCCTGTTTTGGTCGATTTTTGGGCTGAATGGTGTGGTCCATGCAAAATGATCGCGCCAATTTTAGATGAGCTTGCAACGGAATATAAAGGCAAGATTAAAGTTGCTAAATTAAATATCGATGAAAATCAGGCGACAGCCCCTCAGTATGGTGTGCGAGGAATACCAACATTAATTCTTGTTAAAAATGGTAACGTTGAAGCACAACAAGTGGGTGCGGTGAGCAAGTCTCAATTAGCTACATTTATTGATAGCAATATTTAATCATCATAGGTCGGTTTAAAAATGACCCATTTCTAGGGTCATTTTTAAATTTCAGTATTTTTATTTACTCTCGCAATTTTTTTACTAATATACTGAGTTAAATCAGTGTTTTTGCCGTTTTTTTCTAGTTTAATCACGGATAATGGTGAAAAACTGGACAATATTTAAAATTAGTGCTATTTTTGATTTAATTGCTTTTTTCAAGCAGCTCTCCGATCTGATTTAAATTAAAACATCTAAATAAACATGTTATCCTCTCGAACAGATAATCGAGACGTTCTAATTTATATCCGGGCAGAAATATTAATAATTTAACGACTTTGACAACATATAGTCAAATTAAAACAAGAATATAATTTGGATACAGAACAATACCAAGAATTATATAAAATCACTCGTTTTCGATTAATAAAATGTACAAATAGGTTAATTTTATTTAATCTGAATATATATCACTGACATTATTTGTACGACTCTATTGTAAAGAATCCCTACTTCAACTAACTAATATCCTAACCAACAAGTACCCCCCTATGAACCTATCAGAAATCAAACTACTTTCCGTTACCAAACTTGCACAAATGGCTAAAGACGCGGGTCTTGATGATGTCGCTCGAATGCGAAAACAAGATATCGTTTTTGCTATACTCAAAGCGCATGCTAAAAGTGGCGAAGATATTTTTGGTGACGGAGTTCTGGAAATTCTTCCTGATGGATTCGGTTTTTTACGAAATGCCAATTCGTCTTATTTAGCAGGGCCTGATGATATTTATGTTTCCCCGAGTCAAATAAGACGATTCAGTTTACGAACGGGAGATACCATCTCCGGAAAAATTCGACCCCCGAAACACGGCGAGCGATATTTTGCATTATTAAAAATCCGTGAAATCAATTTCGACAGTCCTGAAAATGCTCGGAATAAAATATTGTTCGAAAACCTCACGCCACTGCATCCAGATGAAAGGTTGGTCATGGAGCGAGGTAATGGTTCGAGTGAAGATTTAACTGCAAGGATCATTGATTTGGCATCGCCAATAGGTAAAGGTCAACGTGGATTGTTAGTATCGCCGCCAAAAGCGGGTAAAACGATGATGATGCAAAACATCGCTCAATCAATTGCCGCTCAACATCCTGATTGTTTGTTGATTGTCTTACTCATTGATGAGCGACCAGAAGAAGTGACTGAAATGGAGCGTTCGGTTCGTGGAGAGGTAGTTGCATCGACTTTTGATGAGCCAGCGAGTCGTCACGTACAAGTTGCCGAAATGGTTATTGAAAAGGCTAAAAGATTAGTTGAGCATAAAAAAGATGTCATTATTTTATTAGATTCAATTACTCGATTAGCGAGAGCTTACAACACCGTCATTCCTTCATCGGGTAAGGTTTTAACCGGTGGTGTTGACGCCAATGCACTGCAACGTCCTAAGCGTTTTTTTGGTGCAGCAAGAAACATTGAAGAAGGCGGCAGCTTAACGATTATTGCTACTGCTTTGGTTGATACTGGATCAAAAATGGACGAAGTTATCTACGAAGAATTTAAAGGAACTGGTAATCTCGAATTACACCTCGATCGAAAAATAGCAGAAAAAAGAGTATTCCCTGCAATTAACTTTAACCGTAGTGGCACTCGAAAAGAAGATCTACTTACCTCAGCAGAAGAGCTGCAAAAAATGTGGATCTTAAGAAAAATCCTTCATCCCATGCAAGAAACAGAAGCTATGGAATTTTTGATTGATAAATTATCAATGACTAAAACTAATGAAGAGTTTTTTAACTCCATGAAGCAACGCGGAAAAAATTAAAATAAAAATATTTATTGCCACAGAGATTTCAGCGGAAAACAACATATTATAACTCTGTGATCTCAGCATCTCTGAGGTGAAAAACCGGTTGTTCTCTTTGGTGAAAACAAAAAATGTTAAATCCTTCCGTCAAATATAAAGACTTACGTGAATTTCTTGATTACCTTGAATCGCAAGGCGATCTTAAACGAATTCAATACCCTGTCGATCCCAATTTAGAAATGACTGAAATTTCTGATCGTGTTTTGAGAGCAGATGGTCCTGCGCTTTTATTTGAAAACCCTAAAAATTTCGATACACCTGTTTTAACCAACTTATTTGGATCACCTCGCCGAGTTGCTGCCGCGATGGGGTGTGATGACGTTTCGCAGTTGCGCGAAGTGGGGAAACTATTGGCTTTTTTAAAAGAGCCCGAACCTCCTTCCGGTTTAAAAGACGCTTGGGATAAAGCGCCTTTGTTTAAAAAAGTTTTAAACATGGCAGCCAAGGAAATTAAAAAACCCGCCTGCCAGGAATTCGTTATTGAAAAAAATGATATTGATTTATCAAAAATACCTATACAAACTTGTTGGCCCGAAGATATTGCTCCGTTAATAACCTGGGGATTGGTTGTCACTCGAGGTCCTGAAAAAAAACGTCAGAATTTAGGGATTTATCGGCAACAAGTGATCGGCAAAAATAGAGTCATTATGCGCTGGTTGTCGCATCGCGGTGGCGCATTAGATTTTAAAGCGTGGCAAGAAGAAAATCCGGGAGAACCTTTCCCAATCAGTGTCGCATTAGGAGCTGATCCAGCAACGATCCTAGCGGCTGTCACACCCATTCCAGATGCATTATCCGAATATGCTTTTGCTGGATTATTGAGGGGAGAAAAAACTAAGGTAGCAGAATGTCTGAGCAATAATTTGCAAATTCCAGCCTCCGCAGAATTTATTTTAGAGGGTTTTATTTATCCTGATGATTTAGCAGAAGAAGGACCTTATGGCGATCATACCGGTTATTATAATGAGGTCGAAACTTTTCCTGTTTTTACCATTGAAAAAATCACTCACCGAAAAGATCCCATTTATCATTCGACCTATACAGGTCGCCCACCGGATGAACCTGCGATATTGGGTGTTTCGCTTAACGAAGTTTTTATCCCACTTTTGCAAAAACAATATCCGGAAATCGTTGATTTTTATTTACCGCCAGAAGGTTGTTCTTATCGAATGGCAGTCGTCACCATTAAAAAACAATATCCCGGTCATGCCAAGCGAATTATGATGGGCGTTTGGAGCTTTTTACGACAGTTTATGTACACCAAGTTCGTGATCGTGACTGATGATGATGTTAACGCTCGTGATTGGAATGATGTAATTTGGGCATTAACCACTCGTGTTGATCCAACCAGAGATACCACCCTAATTGACAATACGCCGATTGATTATTTAGATTTTGCGTCACCAGTTTCAGGACTCGGTTCTAAAATCGGGATCGATGCTACCAATAAATGGCAAGGCGAAACCAATCGTGAATGGGGAACTGCGATTAAAAAAGATCCAAAAGTGACTGAAAAAATCGATAGTATCTGGGACGAACTCGGTTTATGAAAATCTATTCGTGTAAAACTAAAGACGTCGCTCAACTAAATGATCAAATTTATCGAATAAGAATTATTCCTGATGATATTCAGTTGCTAGATTTTAAAGGTGGGCAATATATATTATTGCATATGCCAAATGGCGATCCCGTTCCTCTTTCTATAGCGAGCTCTCCCGGACAAAAAAAATATTTGGAACTGCATATTCGTTTGATGCATACACCGTCTTTAGCAGAAGATATGATCAATTTATTTAAGCGATCTGAAAGCGTTAATGTTGAAGGAGCGTTTGGTGATTGTTATTTAAAAGAAGGCGATAAAGATATCGTAATCATTGCTGGTGGAACTGGTTTTTCGCCGATGAAAAGTTTAATTGAAAGTGCTTTTTCAAAAAGCGAACAAAGACAAATTGATCTATTTCTCGGCGCTCAAAATATTAGCGGTTTATATCAAGAAGAATTGATCAATCAATGGAAAATTAAACATAAAAACTTTAACTATGTGCCTGTGATTTCTGATGAAAATTCTGGATGGGATGGTGCTACAGGTTTTCCACATGAAGCCGCTATCACACAATTTCAGAATGAAATAAATGAAAGAGAAATTTTTATTGGCGGCTCTGAAGTGATGGTGATGGCTGTTTATCGGGCTTTGCTTGATGAGGGAGTTAGTAAGGAACAGATTCATTCGGATATTTTGGATATTAAACGAGAGTGTGGAGAGATTGATTAGCTGACTAAATAAAATGGCCATTGCGGTATATACCTCTCGTACAAAATAAATTAACTTTGCTGAATTCTAGTCATAGCTAAATTTTTAAAAATAGATCAAATTTCCTGATTCTATATAGTGTTTACGAAATTCTCTGAGTATTGAGCAAGAATCGGATTTTTCTTCGATATTATATTGTTTAAACTGACAAAAAATAACATAGGAGAATAAGTATGGCATTTCGATTTCATTCACTAGATGAACAACAATTTTCTCACCTGTATGGTTTGAGCGATGAAATATTGCGAGAAAAAGGCGTGATAGCATATATCGCAGATAGTAAGCCAGGCTATCCTTGTCGTGTTACTCTTGAAGATGTGGAACAAGGTGAACGTTTATTGTTATTAAACTATAAACATTTGCCGACCAACAGTCCGTATCGTTCAGCTCACGCCATTTTTGTCAAAGATGGCGCATCATCAAAAACGTGCAAACCAGATCAAATACCGGAAGTTGTTTCATGTCGACTTTTATCCATCAGAGCATTCGATGGCAAGGATATGATGCTTGATGCGATTGTTTCAGACGAGAAAGATTTATCCGTAAAAATTATTGAGCTGCTTTCAAAACAAGAGGTTTCATACCTTCATGTACATACGGCTAAGCGAGGATGTTTTCTTGCTTCTGTAACAAGGGATTAATATGCACTTATTGGTTGAATCTAAGGGACATATAACAAACCGAAAAATAATCAGTCTAGAAAATTTAAGACAATTAACCCATCAATTCGCCAACACAGTTCGTTCTTTTGCCCAATCCCTCAAAGCTTGAATTTTCTCTGCCATCACCACCGAAATCGGTCGAGTTTGTTTGATTGTTTCTACTACAGAAATAGTCGTCATTGGGCTACCGCCACCGTAAGCTCGATAAAGCGAAGAGACAACCGCTTGTTCGATTTCTGAACCAGTAAAACCATCACTTGCATCAGCTAACGCCGACAGATCAAAGTTTTCAACTTTTTGTTTTCTTCTTTGTAAATGAATATCAAAGATCGCCTGTCTTGATTCATGATCGGGTAAGTCGACAAAAAATATTTCATCGAGTCTTCCTTTTCTCATTAGCTCCGGCGGTAATTTACTAATATCGTTTGCGGTGGCGACAATAAAAACCTGGTGCGTATTTTCAGCCATCCAGGTAAGTAAGGTGGCGAGTAATCTCTGTGATGTGCCTCCGTCGCTTTCGCCGCTAGATAAACCTTTTTCAATTTCATCTAACCATAAAACACAGGGAGCCATTAACTCTGCCATTTTTAGTGATTCGCGCAAGTTCTTTTCAGTTTCGCCGTGATACTTGTTGTACAAAGTGCCAAAATCGAGCCGCAATAAAGCAAGCCCCCACATACCGGCAACGGCTTTTGCCGCCAAACTTTTTCCGCCTCCTTGTATACCCAAAAGCATTAATCCTTTGGGTGGGTCGATCGGAATATTTTGATCTAAAAAAACAGACTTTCGTTGTTTGAGCCAGTTTTTTAAATTATTTAAACCACCCACTTCTGAAAACTTAGAGGTTTCGTATTCAAAACTTAATACACCATCCATATCGAGCAGTTCGAATTTAGCTTTATTAACTTGCGGAAGTTCTTCTTCCGTTATTACTCCATCACTCAGAACGTTTCTTATCAGCGTTCTTGCGTCGGCATTGGTCATCCCCTTGAGATTGCGAACCAACTTTGTCAAGGTTTCTGCATCGGTTTTTACTTTTTGCCCGTGATGCGCTTGCGACCAGATCTTTGCTTCTTCCCGAACTATTTTTTCGAGTTGACTTTCGCTTGGTAGTGCTAGTTGAAATTTTGCGGAAAAGCGTTTTACTTCGGCTGGTAAATCTATTTTGTGGGATACAAAAATAAGAGTGTGGCTTTTATTGTGATGATCGATCGCTATTTCTTTTACTAGTCGTACAACTTTTGGTTCGTTTTCAAAATACGGATGAAAATCGCATAAGATAAAAATGCCCGGTCTTTGAACCGACTTAATATGTTTAAGGGCATCTAGAGGTTCTTTGCTATCTTCGATTTCAGCTAAATCATGGGCTAAATCGATCCGTTTAATACCGTCAACTCGATCCCAACCAAAAATAGGTTTATTGAAATGAATAGCTAGCTGGGTGATTAGCTCGATAGCTCTTTTTTCTTCATGAGTTTCTATGGTGATGATGGGGTTTTTTGACTTAACCAGCAATCGAAGATCATTAAATTCGGTCTTTCCACTCATTCTTGTATTCCATTATTTAGCTTAGGTTGTCAGCTTTGTTATTGGTCAATTATCTCTCTTGAGATTGCTCTATATCAGTATCTAAGGGATAATACTCTAGTATTATACTTCAGTCCTCTAAAAGTCGTCTAGAACAGAGTAACTTATGCTGCCTACTTCACCCGTCGATAAATGTATTGCGCTTGCTGATAATGCCCTAAGAACGCTTTTTGGCGGATATAAAGTAACTGACAGAAAGAATCCTTCTTCCGCTATCCAAGAATCTGAACTAACGAGTGATGAAAAGCGGCACTCAGCTGGTTTAATGCGAATAAACCACTGTGGTGAAGTTTGCGCTCAAGCTTTATATCAGGGACAAGCGTTAACCGCCAAACTGCCGGACGTTCGAGAAAAAATGGAACAGGCTGCTGCAGAAGAAAATGATCATTTACAATGGTGCGCTGATCGTTTAGACCAATTAAATAGTCGGACGAGTTTTTTGAACCCTCTCTGGTACGCTGGTTCTTTTTCCATCGGCGCTGTCGCTGGGATTTTAGGTGATAAATGGAGTTTAGGTTTTGTTGCTGAAACCGAGCACCAAGTTGTTCGTCATCTACAAAGTCATTTAGATAAAATATCAGTGGATGATAAAAAGAGCCGCGTGATAATCGAACAAATGAAAGATGATGAGCTTCACCATGCCACTGTTGCATTAGAGGCGGGCGGAGCGGAATTACCAGCGCCGGTCAAATTTGCAATGAAAACCATGGCAAAAGTGATGACAAAGAGTGTTTACTGGGTATAGCGCTTGAAAGATATAAGCGAACCAGTTCTTTGTACCCTCCCCAAAAAATTAGCGTACAAACTCCAAAATCTTTGCAGTTGACTCTTGAGACTTTATATCGTTTTGACCACCTTGCAAAGTGTAACTTAAATCCCCCAAAAAGAATCTTAAATCTGACAACGAATCCATCATCATATCTGAAATTTTCATGCAGGTTTGAATTGGATTTTTTTCCCGCTGTCTTATGGTGTTCACTTTAAACATTATTCCGTGAAGTCGGCGCTGATATTTAACGGGCGCTGAGTTGATAATCATATCTATCCAAAGCGCTCGTTTTTCTTCAAAAGCGATAGGATCATCTCTGTATAGTGCTAACCATTCATCAAAATCAAATTTTGGCAATTTGTCTAAGCTCTCATTAGTGGGTTCAGCTTGAGCTGAATTATTATTATGTTGGTTTTTTTTCATTCGTCTATTCAGCAAATTATTAGTTTACTGATCCTACAGTTAAAACGATACAGCATTGAGAAAAAGGATTATTAATCAACAAAAATTATCGAATATCGCAACCATCCTAGCAAATTCTAAACAGTAGGTGAATATGTAAAAATGAATAAAATTTGAACAAATAACTTAATAAATCGTATTTATTGGTTAAATATTGCTCGAATTAACTTTAATTTGTACGAATAATATCCTGATACGATGGGAATTATTGCTTTTTTTGAGTAAAACATCTTAGTATGAGATAAAACGACAAGGTTGAGTTTTTAGTCAATATCAGTCTAAGGTTTTTGTTCCTCTCTTGATTTTTTTACCCATTTTAAATCGGAAATGTGGCTGACTTAGGGGTAATACCTGTCTACAAAAATGACTCATAAAACGTAAAATGAACTAAAATATGAGTTTTGAATAATCTACTTACAATTATCGTATCGACTTTGGATGCTTTGTAACCTAATGTTTGTAATAGGTTTTGCAGGGCATTTTTTCGCTAAATGAAGATAAAAATTTTATTAATGATGGTGTATTTTGTCGACTTCATTTCAAGTACTGAAGCGGCAGTTCATCAGTATCAAATAGAAGTTGATCAGAACCTGTCGGGTATCAGAGTAGAGATATGTTTCGACGGAAAAGTACCAGATTATCTCACGGTAGATAGTTCTCTGGGCAACGAAGATTTAATTGAGTTGCCAGACTCAAAACAAGGCAATATTGAAATCCAAGGACGCTACTGGAAAACGGGTTACTTACCTAGAAATGCTTGTTTAAATTATCAAGTGAATATCGAAAGACATCATACTCAGTCAAGCAAGAAATCAACAGCAGAGAAAAAATCGGATAAAGTCACCACTGAAAATCTTAACAACAAGCCGATGGCTTATATTGAAGAAAATACCTGGCTTTGGCTACCAGAAACACTAAAACAGGGGGACGACATTGAGCTAAACATAGTACTTCCAAAAGGTGTTGAGATCTCAACACCTTGGCAGCGAAATGATTTGTCTCAAAATCGTTTCATGTTAGGTCATCAACCTCAGGAATGGGGCTACACTTTGGTCTTAGGCAATTTTAGTCATCGTTTCACAGAAGTTTCACCACGGCATCATCTGAGCATTACTTCGTTAAAAGACTTACCCAAGAGAGAGCAAATTGATCAGTGGTTAACAGACATCGCCAAAGCCGTAAAGCGTTATCTTGGCGACTACCCTACTAAGCAAACACAGATAATAGTGATCTCAAAAAATAAGCGGAGACAGGGTCCTGTCCCCTGGGGAGATTTTAGCCGAGGCAATGGTTTCGGTATTCGTTTTGTGGTTGTACCTTCCTATGAAATAGAAGAGTTTTATCAAGACTGGACGGCGACACATGAATTTAGCCATCAGTTGTTACCCAAGGTTGGCTATAACGACATTTGGCTCTCCGAAGGCTTAGCGTCTTATTTACAATATGTATTGATGGGGCAATCTGGAGTCCTTACTCAGGAACAAGCCTGGTTGCGTATTTATCAAGGGCTTCAGCGAGGTGAACAAGGTACGAAAAAGGTTAAAAATGAACCATTGTCTGCAACATCCAATCAGCGAAAACGTGGCGGTCGCTCTGGCAGAACCATGCGGATTTATTGGAGTGGTGCCCTTTACTTTTTAAAAGCGGATATTGCGTTAAGAGAGCAATCTAAGGGTACGATTGGTCTTAACCATATTTTGCTTAAGCTTAATCGTTGTTGTATTAAAGGATCTAAAGTGTGGGATGGTGATGAGCTCGCGGAGCAATTAGACCATCTGTCTAATTCGAAAATTTTCAGTGAATTGTATTTAGAGTTTTCTAATGGTGTTGATTTTCCTTCGTATGATAATTCGTTTGAGAAGCTTGGAGTCGTTTTTTCTGAGCAAAAAGAATATCCTGTTTTGGTTAAAGAAAATTCAATCGCGAGTGAAATCATGCGATAAAAAAGTCAGGCGAATATTTTTAAACGCTGTCCCACTATTGATTTTTGTAAAATTGTCACCATTTATGGAACCATTAAAAATCTTATCGATCCTCATTCATGGCTAGTAAATTCGAAACTGAGAAAGTTCTCGACGTTGTTCATTGGAATGACACGCTTTTTTCCTTTAAAACCACCCGCAGTCAGGGTCTTCGCTTTAGAAACGGCGAATTTATCATGATTGGTTTAGCGCAAGGTGATGAAAAACCAATTATGCGAGCCTATAGCATTGCCAGCGCCAATCATGAAGAATATTTGGAATTTTTCAGCATCAAAGTGCAAGATGGCGCTTTGACTTCCAAATTACAGCATTTAAAGAAAGGTGATGAAGTTCTGATCGGCAGCAAGCCGACCGGTACTTTAGTCATTGATGATTTACGCGATGGGCGCAATTTGTTGTTGATTGGAACCGGAACTGGTCTTGCGCCATTTTTAAGTATCATCAAAGATCCAGAAACTTATGAACGTTTTGATAAAGTAGTATTATTTCATGGTGTGCGATTTATCAATGAAGTGGCATATCACAAAATGTTAACGGAAGAACTTGCTGAACATGAATATCTGGGCGATATGGTCAGTGAGCAACTCATTTATTACCCTTGCGTTACTCGTGAAAAATATCAAAACCAAGGGCGGATCACCGATCTGCTCAGAGCCGAAAAATTATGTGCGGATATTGGTTTGCCAAAACTTGATCCCAGGCAAGATCGAGTGATGCTTTGCGGCAGCCCATCTATGCTCGCGGAAACCAGCGCAATACTGGACGAAAAAGGTTTTGAAGAGAGCCGCAAAAAAGGTGTTCAAGGTGATTATGTGGTTGAAAGGGCTTTTGTTGAGAGCTAATTAGAGTTAGCTATTGAGATTTTGATATCGGAAACCTAACAAATAATATTGTCATTTATTGGACATACCTTGGTAATTTTCTTATAGTCAATTATTATTTAGTTAAACACATAAGAATAACACAATAGGGACTATCGATGAATGATCAACATTATGCCACTCCGAACGCCGATCTGAAGCCTCAATCAACAGATTTATCTGAACTACTCACTCCATTGCTATCAACAAAACCTTGGGTGAGGTTGTGTTCGATAGTTGGTTTTGTATTTGGTGTTCTTTCGATACTTGGAGGTATCGGTATAATGGCGGCGGGATCTGGAGTCGGTTCGATAGCGCCAGGTGTTCCGATGGGAGCCTTAGGCGCAATTTATCTGATCTTTGGCGCGCTCTATTTCGTTCCTAGTGTTTATTTATTCAAATACGCCAGTGCGATAAGTTTGGCTGAATCGAGTAATAGTATGGTTGATGTTGCCGAAGCTTTGAAGTACCAAAAATCTTTTTGGAAATTTGCCGGAATAATGGTTCTTATTATGATCGTACTTTTTGTTTTGGGTATGGGCGCGGCGATAATTATTCCAATGATGGCGATGATGTAATAATATTTGTTTTATTGTATTTTTGTTTAAATAAATCGATCAAGTAAGCTAATCGGATCTAATCGGTTTTGATTTGGTATTCTTTTGCTAGATCATCATAAAGTGCCCACGCGCAAATGGCGACTTCTATTTTGTGTGGTAGCACCCATGCAAAGTCTTTTAACCTTTTTAATTTTTCTGTGGTGAATTTTCCTTTATTTAACTCGTGAATCCGCATGGTATTAATTTGTAACCAATCCTCTAACAAGGTCTTATGAAATCCTTGTCGGTTACCAAAAGGATGATAAAAAGAGCCGCGATTCACACCTAATTTTGCCGCTAATTTTTCGGCTGATATGGCTTCAACGCCAGATTCGATTAAGCCTTGGTAAGCAGTATCGTACCAATTTTGTTATGTTTTTCTCGCCATTTTTACCAACCGCATAAACCATACAGGCTTGTATTGTACAGCAGCTTACGTTAGAATCAAACCATACATGGCTGTATGATTTTGCTTGGATTTTTAATTTTCGTAATATGCGGAGTATGCGTTTTGTCATAACGTCTGATCCTCTATGAAGTCATGCATTCTAAACAATAATAACTAATAAGCTGAATTTATAACTAATAATTCAGCTATTCGTCTATCCTACGGACGAATTTTATCGGGAGCACATCATGAGTATTATTAGGAACATTTTCTGTTCTAAAATCAAATCATTTTTATTTTTTATCCTATTGAGTACATCAACGATAGCCATCGTTCAAAGTGCAGAGCTCGACTTAGGTGGCAAGCCGCAAGCAGTTGCGCTTAGCTCTCAAGCAGGTCAATTACTGGTGGTAGTCGAGGGCGAAAAAGCGATCCAGATCTTTGATTTGACTAATCAAGCTCACATTAGCTCAATTAATCTCAGTCAAAAGCCGTCAAAGATAGCGGTTAATCATTCCACAGCGATTGCGGTAATAACCCATGAAAAAAATGATTCAGTGAGCTTGATTGATCTTACGACCAACCTTGTTATCGCAAATGTTGCGGTTGGGAAAGATCCTGTAGGAGTCGCCATCGATCCTACAACTAAAATCGCAGTGGTCGTGAATGAAAAAGATGACACGGTTTCCTTGATCAATTTACAGACCCGTTTAGTGAGTCAAACATTGTCGGTGGGCAAACGTCCCCAAGCCGTTTCAGTCGACAATAGTATTGCTGTCGTTGTTAATGAAAAAAGTGACAGCTTAAGTTTTATCGATCTAAACACGCTGACGGTAGTTGGAAGTCTAAATGTTACTCGTGATCCAAATAGTATTGCGGTGAATACTCAATCACATATTGCCGTGATCACCCATGAAAAAGATAATCTGATCAGTTTAGTTGATATTGCCACTCGCAATATTTTGGCAACGATCCCGGTTGGCAATGAGCCTAAAGGCGTCGCCGTTAATTCAGTCACCAATCAAGCGTTGGTGACCAATGAGCATGACGATAGTCTGACACTAGTTGATCTAACCACTCAGTCGGTTCTTGGAACACTGACGGCTGGACGGAATCCAACCGATATAGTGATTGATCCTGTGACTAATATCGCGATCGTTGCCAATGAAAAAGGACAATCGATTAGTATCACCGATCTCAATACCATCACTTTTATTACCTCAGCGCCCGTTGGACGCGATCCGAATGGCGTTGCTATTCATTCCGAGCTAAACCTTGCGGTGATCGTCAACCGAAAAAGTGACAATATTTCGCTCCTTTCATTGCCTGATGGCGAGTCAATAGGCACGGTCGACACGGGCAAAAAACCAAGAGATATCGCCATCTATGGTCAAGGTAATGAAGCGCTAGTGACGCAAACAAAAGATGATAGTGTCAATGTGATTGATCTTGTTAATCATCAGCTAGTTTCAACTATACCTGTTGGAAAAGAGCCGCAAGGGATCGCCGTTGATGAAGGGAGTCAACGAGCCATCGTTGCAAATAAAAAGGATGACAATATCAGCGTTATCGATTTAGCGTCTCACACAGTGATAAAAAGCATCGATGTGGCGCGTGATCCGATTGATGTGGCTTTTCATACCCTCGCGAATACCGCTTTAGTGGTGAGTAAAAAAACGGATCGCTTGCAAGTGGTTAACTTGCAAACCGGACTAGTGACAGCCAGTATGGCAACAGGTCGAAACCCTCAAGCGGTAGCGGTTAGCCAAGGACTTAATCAAGCGTTGGTCGTTAACAAAAAGGATGACAGTTTAAGTGTATTCGATTTAACCAATCACACATTGATAAAAACTATCGCGGTTGGCAATGAGCCAAGAGATGTGGCTGTTCGAGAGCAAGACAATCATGCACTCATTGCGAATAAGGGTGATGACAGTATTACCCTTGTCGATCTAAATACGGGGTTGGTGGTTGAAACGCTCAATGTTGGAGATGATCCTTTTGCAATCGCCATTCATCCTGTGACCAACCAAGCGGTGGTCACCAATGAAAAAAGCGGCAATGTCTCGCTACTGAACTTTAATTTACCTGACACCATTGCACCAGAAATTAACGCCAGCCTTTCTGTACCAGCGAATGCTGCTGGTTGGCATAATAATAATGTGACCGTGAGTTTTACCTGCAGCGATGATGATTCAGGGATTGATGTTTGTCCTTCACCGATTGTGGTATCAACGGAAGGCGCTGGGCAATTAGTTAGCGGTACAGCGACGGATATAGCCGGTAACACAACTACCACTTCGGTGACCATCAATCTCGATAAAACCATTCCCACGATTGTGGCAAACTTATCATCGGTCGCCAATACCAATGGTTGGCACAATAATGATGTCATGATTAGTTACACTTGCAGTGATCTACTTAGCGGGATTGAAACGAGTGGTGCGAATATTTGTCCCCTTGTTAAATTGATTACTCAAGAAGGGGTCGGACAGTTTATTACCAGTAGCGTGACCGATATTGCCGGTAATCTTGCGAGTGCAACGGTGGTTTTAAATATTGATAAAACCCCACCAAGTTTGAGTATTGATAGTCCAGTTGACAACAGTCAACAGCTCGCGAATCCGCCGAATATCAACTTATCTTATAGTGACCTGAATGGTGTCGATGTTGATAGTTTAACGCTATTGTTAGATGCACTGCCATTAGATGCAAACTGTGATGTGACAACCTCAACGACAGGCGCTAATTGTGTGCCGGTTAGCCCATTGGCATACGGCAGTCATATATTACAAGTGAGCTTGACAGATGTGGCTGGAAACGTGGCAGACGTTCAATCGACATTTGAGCAGGTTATCCCTGACAGCGATGGCGATGGCGTGAATGATGCCAATGATTTATGTCCGTCTACACCAGTAGGGGAAGTTGTCGATGCCAATGGTTGCGGGTTGTCTCAATTAGACAGTGATAATGATGGAGTCAATGATGAGCTTGATCAATGTCCTAATACGCCATCAGGGGAAGTGGTTGATGCGATGGGGTGTCCGAATGCGGCGTCTTTACCACCTGATCCGAGTACCGTAGCACCAACGCTTGATCCCACTGTTGCCACCTCATTGATGAGCGCTACTGAGTTTCTTTATACCGGAGCGAATCCCATTCAAACGGGCGTTGTCGCGGGAACCATAAAAGAGAAAAGAGCAGCTGTTATTCGAGGCAAAGTGACTGGTCGTGATGATCTGCCGCTAACTGGCGTGACCGTTTCGATCCATAACCATCCTGAACTAGGTCAAACCATCAGCCGAGCCGACGGCATGTTTGACATGGCGGTGAATGGTGGTGGATTGCTCACCGTTAATTATCAAAAAGACGGTTATTTACCTGTTCAAAGGAAAGTTCAAACGCCTTGGGCGGATTATGTCGGCGCTGAAACGATTGTGATGATTGCGCTGGACAGCCAAGTGAGCATTATTGATCTATCGGACACTACGCAAGCCTTTCAAGTGGCGCAAGGCAATCCAGTTACCGATGCTGATGGTACTCGTCAAGCAACGGTGTTGTTTCCGCAAGGGACGACAGCCACCATGACCATGCCGGATGGCAGCACTCAAGCACTTTCGACACTGAATGTGAGAGCCAGTGAGTATACCGTGGGTGAGAATGGTTTGGCGGCAATGCCGGGAGAGTTACCACCAACAACGGCATACACTTATGCCGTTGAGTTGAGTGTTGATGAAGCGATGGCTGCGGGAGCGACCAGTGTTGACTTTAATCAACCGGTGTCTTCTTATGTTGATAATTTCTTAGGCTTTCCGGTGGGAACGATTGTTCCAGCGGGATGGTATGACCGAGAAAAGGCGGTTTGGATAGCGTCAGATAATGGTCTAGTGATTGGTATTCTTGCGATTAATGCTGGGATTGCTGACATCGATATTAATGGTAGTGGTATTGCGGCGGATGCCGCTCAACTTGCTACTTTAGGGGTAACTGACGAAGAACGCATTCAATTAGCTGCCTTATATACTGTAGGGAAGAGCCTATGGCGCGTTCCCACTACTCACTTTTCTCCACATGATTACAATATGCCTTATGGTCCGCCATCAGATACTGAAGATCCACCCACCCCACCCGAAGACGAAGAAACACCGGATGATGAAGAAGACGAATGTGACGGATGTATCATTTCTCCACAAAGCCAATCTTTGGGAGAGAAACTGCCGGTTACAGGAACCCCTTTCGATCTTTTTTATCAAAGTAAGCGTATGCAAGGTGCTGCTAACTATAAAGTGGATATTCAAGTTTCTGGTGATACGGTTCCCGTAAGTTTACGGGGAATTAATTTGAGAATTGAGATAGCTGGACAAACTATACAAAAGTCCTTTTCAGCAGCAGCTAACCAAAATTATACCTTTGTTTGGGATGGTTTGGATGGTTATGGTCGACCAGCAAAAATTGAAACGGCTAAAATAACACTTTCTTTCGCTTATCCTATTGTTTACGGGAGACCTGGGCAGTTTAGAAAAGCATGGGCGCGATGGGGGGGAGCAGGCATTAGTTTAGATGCTGCTTTAAGACCGGGCGCGACAGTATCAAGGGTCGTCACATGGAAGAAAACGTTAACCAGCCGGTTTTATCAATCGCCCCTTTTAGTTGATAGTGGTTTAGGTGGTTGGGGTTTGAATATTCACCACGCTTATGATCCTATTACAGGCACATTTTTTAGAGGAAATGGTTCAACTCGTAAAGTTAATGATACCAATAGGTATGTCGGTACAGCTGCAGGTTTTAATCTAGATTTGCCTAGTCATCAAGGGGGCTTTGCTGGTGACGGTGGGAGCGAAAAGTTTGCAAAGTTCCGTGAGCCTAGAGATATTGCCATTGGCTCAGATGGGACATTATATATAGCGGATACTGGTAATCATCGAATCAGACGTGTAGATACGAATGGGATTATTAATACTATTGCTGGCGGTCCAACACCTCAGAACAAGGGCGGTTTTGCTGGGGAGGGTGATCTTGCCATTTTTTCATTATTAAAATCTCCCACAAGTATAGACTTGGCACCAGACGGCAGCTTGTATATAGCAGATTCAGGGAACAGCCGTATTCGACGCATTTCTCCTGACGGTATTATTTCTACTGTTGCGGGCACAGGCGTTGTCGGACTTTCCGGTGACGGCGGACAGGCTGTGGATGCTGAGCTGACCTACCCAACGGCTGTCTCTGTAGGGAATGACGGGAGCATTTACTTGGTAGATCGTGGTAACCAATATGGAGGAGATGGAAATCTCATACGGCGTATAGAAACCGATGGCATTATCGATACGGTTGCTGGTTCAGCATCTTCTGGTTTTTCTGGGGATGGAGGTTCTGCTTTAGATGCTCGTTTTAGCCCTATAAGGAGTCTCGATATTGGCTCTGATGGGAGCCTATATATTGCAGATCGTTTTAACAATCGCGTACGCCGAATAGACCCTAGTGGTATTATAGAGACTGTCGCTGGCGATGGGACTAGTACGCATGTTGTTATCGATCCAGAGACAGGAATTGGATACGATGATTGGGAGGATGGAGAGCTCGCAACATTGGCACCAGTTGGTCAACCGACTGGTATTACTTTAGGTCTAGACGGCAGTCTTTATATTGCTTCTAATTCTCACCGAATACGTCGAGTTAGCCCTGATGGAATTATATCGACAATTGTAGAGGCTGAGCCAGGAGTTAGTTTAGTTCCCCGCTTAATAGGAACGGGTCTCGATATAGAAGGTATAACACTCGATCCTAAAGAAGAGCTCTATTTTGCTAGCGGACTCCATCTAATTGGCAAGACGGGACCGTTAACCGCAGATGTCGGTAAAGAAGATATATTGATCCCGTCTATTTATGAAGAACAGCTTTTTCATTTTGATGTTAATGGGCATCATCTTAGAACTTTTGATACAAATACTGGCGCGGTGCTTTATCAATTTCGTTACACCAGCGAAGGGCGTCTTAGCGAAATTGAGGATGCCTATGGCAATATCACTCGCATAGAGCGTTCAGGCTCGACACCCACCGCAATTGTTTCAACTGATGGGCTGCGCACTCTATTAACAACATGTGTCGATGGATATCTCGATTCAGTTACAAATCCTGAGAGTAAGAACTATCTTATGACGTACACTCCAGATGGTCTTATGACAGGTTTTACCGATCTTGACGATAATAGTTCTATTTACACTTTTGATGGAGATGGACATTTGACAAAAGACTTGAACCCCATTGGTGGCGGTTGGACACTAAATCGAACTGAAATTGAAGGCGGTAGCATTGTTTCTATGACATCTGCAGAAGGACGAGTTAGTACTTTTCAGACTCAAAGTCTACCAGGTAAGCGTCGTACCAATACCAATATTTCCAGAGACGGCGGCACTTCAACTATTGAGCATCCTAGTGGTGCAACTGTAAGGACAACACTGCCTGGTGGTACCATTAAGGAAGTTTCGGAAGGAATAGATCCTAGATTTAGTCATGCGAAATCAGTTGCAGTTAGAACGAAAGTGACGACGCCGAGCGGATTGACTAAGAACACTCAAGTCTTTAGTCGAGCCGTTTTGCAAGAAGTGACCGATTTGTTAAGTCACACAAGTCTGACAGAGGAAATACTAATCAATGGTAGAACAACGATTAATCATTTTGACAAAGCCAGCTTAACTCAAACTCAAACATCCCCTGAAGGGCGTGTTTCCAGTCAAGTCTATAATTTGACAGGTGGCATTGCTTCAACTCAAAGTGGTGGTTTAGTGATGACAAACTATAACTATGATTTGCGAGGTCGCTTAAGCGATGTGGATGTTGGCACAGGTGTTGATCAGCGCAGTGTACAATTAACTTATGACTTAAATGGTTATGTTGACTCAATCACTGAACCTTTGGGTAAAGTCACGGTCTTTGAGCGAGATCTGTTAGGTCGAATCAAGCTCCGAACATTACCTGGTGGTCGGGTTGTAGAGTACAGCTATGATCCTAACGGTAACCTCACCAGTATTACTCCTCCAGGTAAAACGGTGCACCGATTTGATTATACTACGGGGGATCAGCTGGATGTGTACACTCCTCCCGACGTAGCAGGTGTCACTATTCCTACGACGACTTACAATTACAACTTAGACAAACAGTTAACCGAAATCACTCGACCCGACGGGCAGCAAGTCATTTTAGACTATCACTTAACCAAAGGTCAGTTGACCAGTTTAACGATCCCTCGTGGTAGTTATGGTTATGAGTATGATGCCACGAGTGGTCAATTGAATAAAATTACTGCACCAGATGGCGGCAGTTTATTCACTAGCTTTGATGGCTTTTTGCCCACCGATTTTACTTGGATTGGTGAAGTTGCCGGTAGTATTAGCTTGTCTTATAACAATGACTTCCAATTAACTGGAATGACCATTGGAGCGGATACCATTAACTATTCCTATGATGATGATGGATTGATTGTCGGTGCTGGAGCAATGGTGTTAGAGCGCGACTTGCAAAATGGATTACTCACCACCACAACGCTTGGTAATATGGTCACCGGGGCGGGATATAACCATTTTGGTGAAATGGATAGCGATACGGCTAGTTATGGTACGACAGCACTGTATGCGAATGATTACACCCATGATCTACTCGGACGGATCATTGAAAAAGTAGAAACTGTACAAAGTGTGGTAACCACTTATAACTATGATTATGATCCCGCAGGGCGATTAAAAGAAGTTAAAACCAATGGTGCTATCACCTCGAATTACAATTACGATCAAAACGGTAATCGTTCTGAAGGAACCTATGACCCCCAAGATCGTTTACTAACTTGGGGAACCGCTAGTTACAGTTACACAGACAATGGTGAACTGAGTAGTAAAACTGACGGCAGTTTTATAACTGATTACAGTTATGATCTTTTAGGTAATTTAGTACAGGTTAAATTACCCGGAGCAGCTATTGTCGATTATGTGATTGATGGTAAAGATCGAAGGATAGGTAAAAAGCTTAACGGTACCTTAGTTCAAGGGTTTCTTTATCAAGATCAACTCAATCCTGTTGCGGAGTTGGACGGGGCTGGCTCGGTTGTCTCAAGGTTTGTTTACGGGGCTAAGCCGAATGTTCCTGACTATATGATCAAAGGGGGAGTGACTTATCGGATTATTTCGGATCATCTAGGTAGTCCAAGGTTGGTGGTTAATACAGTGGATGGAAGCATTACCCAAAGAATGGATTACGATGTATGGGGCAATATCACCAATGATACCAATCCTAGCTTTCAACCTTTCGGATTTGCCGGTGGATTATACGACCAACATACTCGTATTACTCGTTTTGGTGCAAGAGATTATGATCCTCAAATTGGACGTTGGTTGTCTAAAGATCCTATCCGATTTCAAGCGGGAGATACCAACCTATACGGCTATGCTTTTGCAGATCCTGTCAATTTAATCGACATCAATGGAAAATGGGTCGTTCAAGCAGCTCTTGGGGCGATCGGTGGAGGTTTAAGTGCTTACAGCTCATACAAATCAGGTGGTAATTTGGGGCAAATCGTTTTTGCAGGTCTTTCCGGTGCGGCTTTAGGAGTTTTAGGTGGACCCGTAGGATTATTAAAAACAATAGGCTCTGCCGCTCTATTGGCTGTCGAGAGTAGCATTATTGATCAGTTGTTAAGTGATGATTGTTTTAGTGGTAACAAAGCACGAAAAAATGCTATAAATAACGCTCTAACTTCAGGTGTAATTGATATTGGTGGATTTAATTTAGCCATGAAGTTGCTCAATACTGGTTCTTCAGCAAAAGTTGCGATTGCTTTAAGTCAAATTGCCGGAAGTGTTGTCAGTGGTGCTATAAGTGTAGCAACGTCTGGTACGGGTTTTTAGACTAGGTTAGACTCTACCTAGAGTCTCAAAATTATTTAATGGTTATTTTGAGGCTCTAATATATTAAGAACTAAGATCAGGATATCCAGCAAATCCAGGACAAGTATCCATCGCTTTTTGTAACGCCAGTTTTGATTTCTCCACGTTCTTTTTCATTAAAAAGACTTGAGCTAATTTTGTAAATCCGCTTGGTCCAACTTCACTAGTCAAAAAACCTTGAAGTTGTTGGTCAATATCTGTTAACTGATCAAGCGGATATTGTTTGTCCGAAAGCCTATTCAATTGAAGGTAATAATAGAGTCGATAGATTTTATCCGAAACAACCGCATTTCCTCTTAAAATATCCCTATCAACTGTTTCGATGGCTCGTTGATAAGCCGCTAATTCTTGCTCACGTAAATCTAACTGCCGATAAGAGTCACCCAAATTCCCCCACATTTGATGAATTGCCGCACCGCCATCCTTGCTAATGGAATCTAAGGCTTGTTTTCGATAGTTTGCTGATTGTTGAAAATCCTGAAGAAAATAATAAGTTAGTCCCAAATACTCTTTTCCTAGATAGGATCCCGGCGCAATTTCTAAAGCCCGAATAAAAGATAATCGAGCATCATCCAATGAACCTTTACAGAGGCTAAAAAAACCAAAGTTGACTAATGATAATTCGTTTGGATTAAGATCGACCGCTGTCTGAGATGATTTTACAGTTGATAAGATATCACCGTTTAGGAAATAAATATTGGCCAAAGTAAAATGGTATAACCAAAAGTCGGGTTCTATTTCGCTGGCTTTTTTAGCAGAATCGATTGCCAGTTCTATTGCGTTAGGTATTTCTGCTAATTCTTGTCTATGAGCTTCTAACGCTGCGCTGGAAAGCCCTGCGAGGGCATTGCTGTTGTCCGACCATTGACCAAGGAGTTGTGAATATTTTTCGACTGATTCGGCGATACGCCCTGTTCGACTTAATAAAAAAGCGGATGTCGCCTGAATATAAACATCTTGAGCGGATAGATCTTGAGCGGCATCACATACTTCTTGGGCGTCCTCAAGTATGCTTTTTTCATCGCCCATCCAACTGAGTCGAATTTTTGATTCACACAATGCGCTATAAGCTTTAGCAAATTGAGGTGATTTTTTAATTGCTGAATTGAGTAGATCAACAGCCCTTCGTAAGTTTATTTCAGATTCATAATCGTCGAGTAAACGACGTGCTTTTAAGTATTTAGCTTGAGAGCTTGAACTAACCAGTGGCAATATCGTATCAGAATAATTAGATAGATTAAGCTCCTTCTTTAGCGCAACGATGGTTGAAGAGACTAGTTCGTTTGACTGCTGGTGCAACTCAGTTGTCGTCGCATTTTCCGTCCACAACAATAACTCTTGACCTCGGTAAAAAAGAAAAAACTGAATTCCGATATGACGACCATGGGTAACGCTCCGCAAAGTGATTACCGCATCGGACTGAAATTTTTCGATAATATCCACAGACATCTCGAATGTTTCACTATTAAGAGTATCGATCACATTGAATTGTTTGTCTTCACCGAGTAGAGCTTTGAGGGAGTGGATCAACGGTTTTTGTTCTGGCGACATTTGACGCAAAACGAGGGTTATTTTTCCCAATGGAGGTGATTCGTTTGAAGTTGATTGGATGTTCGTTGGAGTATTTTCCAAATTAGTCAGAAACCAAATACCGATAAAAACAAGTGGGATGATTAACAATAAATAGGGATTGATTCTGAAATTTGTCCCGTTTTTTTGCGCGACTTCGTTTGGTGTGGTTGGCGTTTTGTTCGGAAGTGCCGCTATTTCTTGAAGTTGATCTTCCTCATTTTTTGATAAATACAATAAATAAGCTTCTATTTGTAACACTTTAGCGATTCGAGCGATCGTTTGAGGAGAAACATTTTCCTGACGAAAGGCTCGATTGACTAGATCTTTGGGAGCAGCATCCAAGCCCTCATCAGTTGCAATTTGTTCAGCTAACGCGGATTGAGATTTAAAACCGGCAGCAAGCATTGCCGCTTCAAGTTTGCTGCGAGAGGCTTTAATACCACGTTTGCGTTTTTGGGAACTCAACTATGCACTCCATACAATTGGTTGGTCTATAAGTCACGCTAACTACCCTTAAATACCTTTAGTGATCGATGACTAATACTAACAATCTATGGCATTCTTGCATAGCGTGATAATTGCGGATTGGAGGGGGACTTTAACCCCTCTCCCTTCGGGAGGGGGTGGGGAGAGGGAAAGGTTTTGTATTAGATTAGAATAAATAACACGTAAAAACATTAATTTAAAAAATTGAGCTAAAAACAGGAACATAAGCATGGTTAAAAAAGCGTTAACAAGTGTAATACTGATTAGTGGGATGATTACTGTTGGGTTATTTAGCTCTCAGATTCAAGCAAACTGGTTGGACGATCTAAAAAAAGCCAAAAAGACCATTAAAGAAGTAAAAAAAGCCGCTAAAGATGTTTACGATCCAAAAAACAAAAATAGTAAAGCCGACAAAGCCTCGAAAGAACTTGCAAACGAGATCCCTAGCAACAAAAAAATCGTATTTGACAGTGAAATAAAATCACAAACCACCTCAAGCGATAATAATCAGTCAACTAGTAACTCTAAAGTAAGTAAAAGCTCAAAAAATAACAAGAAATCAAAGAAAAATTCAAACAACGGCAGAGATAGCAACATTGTCAATTTAGTTGCAAATGGCGCTTATAGGGGGCAAGCTCAAACGCTCGGGCAAGGACGATTGCTTAATCGGGACAAAACTCCCATTACTGATAATAACAAAGGTTTGCTCCCGCCTCAGCGAATATATGCGTTAATTTATATTAAGTACTATCCAGAAGTTTTGGACGATGACAGCATGGTTGAGTCGCTTTCGCATATTTTTTACTCGAGTGAAGTTCGTAAGTTTTTGAGTTCAGCTCCTAATGTGTTCGAAAAACGGCGAAAAATTAACGAATGGCGTGAACGGATAAAAAATATAGACGAAGTTTCGCCCAAAACCTTTCAATATTATTTCCCTATAATTTTTGACAGTCGCTATAATTTCAAAAAACAATCCTTTAACATTGGTGTACATTTCCCTTATGAAGTCAATATTTCTAGCGGTGTGGCTGGATTAAGTTGTATTGAATTGAATCAAGAGTTTCGTTTAAATGAACTCAAGATCCCGGAAAGTGAAGCTGAGGCATTTTTAAAGCGTAATCAAAGCAATATTCGTACATCCAGCATTTTTGTGGGTTTACGTTTTAATATCACAGGAAAAACCAAGAAGAAGGGAGCCAAGCGACCAAGATGCCAGCTTGCTGCTCATGTCGAAGCAATTGAAGGGTTTGAATATAGAAGTAAGGAAAAAAATCAGCCTTCAAGTTACACAGCTCAGGTCGGTAAAAAGATCAAAAGTTGGACGGTTGAAAATCCTGGAACTGCAACAGTTTCTCTTAATTTACAACATAGAAAGATGCCATCCAATATCCCACAAGTAGCTAAGGATTTTAAGCTAGTGACTAGACAGGGGCACATCGTTTATCTAAACCAAACTACGGCAATTAATTTTAGCCAACCAGAAAGACAAGCTTTTAACGAGTACACTGACTTTCTTCAACTAGGGATCAATCCAGATTCACTAAAACTGAACACAAAATGTTATGCCAAAACTTATCTGGAACAAAAGACTTTAAATAAGTATATGGATAAAAAAGGCAATCGTTGGAATGGCGCGACATCGTTTGAGCAAGATCGCAATAAAGAAGCCTTTTTGAAGACAGAGGGAGCTAAGCTATTACAGCGTTCGGTGAAAACACCACAAAAATTTATTATTGTTTCTAAAGTGCCACTGCTAAAGTACGATAAAAAATTGTCCGGTTTTAGAATATCGCAGCTGCAATCCGGCTCCAGTTTTAATGAAATGTATCCACCTTGTTATGGTTACAAAATAAAAATCAATAATATGGCAGACCAATTACCTGATTTTTGGAAGATTGATCAGACATCGGCTGAAACGATGTTAAATAGTTTGCCCGATTTTGACAAAAAATATCAAAGACATTTTGTTTATTTAGCGTCTGTGGTTGAACTGACGAGTATTAACAGCGCAAAACTAGATGAAAACTCGCGATACTTTCCTAATCCCCCGATTAAACTGACGGTAGAGTCTGCAACACTTTATGCGGACAGTGATTTAAAACGAGAACTAGCGGCGTTTGATATTAATAGATCCAAATTATCAATAATAGAAACAGGAATTTCCAAAAGTATGACTAAGGAAATGAATTTTCCAATGTCACCAAATGATTATATGTTTTTAGCGCTTAAAAACCAGGGAGACGTACTGAGTGAAGATTCATGGGTAAAATTATCCGATCATCAACGAGTAATGGATAATTATTACTATATGAATTTGTACAATCAATCTAGAGTGAGTATGCCAGAAAATGCGACTCTTTTTACCGCTGGTTTGGCTAAATCCCATACACCATTTTTTCCAAAACAAGTTGATATACATTATTCAAAAATGTCTGAAACACAAAAGCAATTGTTTAAAAAATGGAGCATGGCCAGGGCTAAAAACTTGCCCTCGACAGTAAGTTACCAAGCTCAAATCACTTGGAACAAAGACAAAGGCAGTTCAATATTTAATGTAGGTCGATCCGGTAAAAACATTCTATTACCAGATGTAATAAAAGATTTAGGTTACTCCAAAGATCAGATTTTTTATGCGAGCGGGGGTGATCGATATGGTAATCCACCGACTGTAAGAACGTTAAAAGGGAATTTTACGGTGGTTTATGCACTGCCTAAAGCTCTGCAATCTTACGCCAAACTGAATGCTTCCCAGTTAGCAGCAGTAAGCAAAAAAATGAATAACACTTCAGGAAGTGGCAACGTTAGAATTGAGTTTAAATTTGACAAAATTAGTTTCTTAACGGATAAGAATAATAGTCAATATTTGCTAGTGCAAGCTACGCCAAATGAGTTTTCTGTTTTTGATTATTATTGGAGAAATGTGGTTTTGCGTAAAAAGTTGTAAGGTGTCTTGGGTTTGATCGGGTAATATCGAAACTTGAATGCTCATACCGTTTTCTCTAAGATTAAAAGATAAATCTCCCCTAGCCCCTCGACAACTGCTCCTGCGTTGTCCTTATAAGCTACGTCCGTGTAGCGATCTTTACCAAATAGGGGGCTAGAACACTGTTTGTCTGCATCTTTCTTTGTGTAATGAGAGGAACACGTTTTTTTATTTGTTGCTGCCTCAATGCATCATATGCCCATAAGGTTACGCTCATGATTGCTTGGTTACTTACTAATTTACTGAGCGAGATCAATGACTAACAGAGCGACGCCTTTCCTGTTACAATCGCGCATCAATTACAGCCACAAAGTGAATTAAGATGTCTTCAAACTTTAAGAAGATGGTAGATACGGCGGAAGCTCAAGATCAACCCCAACGACTTCTATTCATGCTCGCCAAGTCTGAAATCGAAGCCAATGACAAAGAGAAAGGAATGTCTGGAACTATCACACCGGTGATTTGTGTTGATAAAACACCCGATGAAATTACTACTTTCAAAGACTTTGTCGCGGAAGCCGACTCAATTAATTCGGATTGGGATATGATGTTTATCGCTGGTCTTGCTGGCGAAAATAATGAAATGCCTACTCCAGAAGAAGCAGACCCAATACTTAACAAAATGGTCAACGAACTAATGAGCGGAGGAGATCTCTCTCGCTATTTGGTACTCGATCGAAGTGATGATCCTGTCGATATATTTTCAGAGTAGTTTTATCAACCTAGAAAAATCATTTGGGCGTGAAAAAGATGTGTAAGCTATTGGTGTGCATAGGAAAGTGAGGGAAGCCGTGATCACCTGATTGGTGAAGAGCGTTTTCATCGCTTTTCTAGGTGCGCCAAGGGGTTGCGCAGACTTTCGTGATTCAACTGATTTTTCTAGGATCAAGTGACCTAACTCGCTATTTTAATTTGAGACAGCATTTTCAGCCGCACGTATGGGGGTAGTCCGGCTCACGATTTTGAAACGACAGAATAGAGGCATTCTGAATCACCCCATCATCAATATTGATCGCCCGTCGAATAGTCTCATTTTTCTGCCAACTTTCACGACCCGCCAGTACCGTCTGTAAATAAACAATCAGAGCGGCAGAAATTGATCGGGTGGCACTTTCCCAGAAATAGCTAGGTGTGTGATCCACTGCGTAATAATCAATGGTTTCATATTTAAACATCGGATTCTTGAATGTAGTTGGTCTGGCAAAAAAGAATCCCATTCCCTCGTCGCAACTGACGTCAATAATGAGACTATTGGGCTTGAGGCATGTGCTTTCTGACTCGATAACAAAGTCGGTAGGATTTTCTGTATCTTGAAAGGTTCCGTTTATAATGATATCTGCTTCATTAATCAGGTCAGTTAGTGGTCGCGCGGTTCCATCATGTTCGACCACCACCATGCGCGCCTCGTCTTCGCTGCCTTCTCGAATTCTGACATAATTACAATCGAGTACTTCTTCACGCACTTCGTGATCAGGTCGCTGAATGCAGATTGTTATATCTCTAAAACCATGCGCCTTGAGGGCGTATATCGCGCCGCGACTGACTGCACCAAAACCGAAAATGATTGTTTTGCGTTGGTTACCGTAATGCCCATCGATACCTTTAAGTTGCAAGGCATGTATGACTGCGCAATAGCCAGCCATTTCATTGTTCTTATAGAACGTGTGACGACCAATGTGCCCGTTAGGAGACCAAACAAACATGTCCTCAAAAGCAATGAGCGTCTGCTTACGATCAATTGCAGCTTGGGTGATATCTCGTTGCTGAACACAATGCACATAACCCCAAAGTGTTCCTCCTTCGCGAAGCTCCTGTAAATCGGCTAGAACAGGTTTGTTAATAATAACAGTGCCAATGTCAGCCAATAAGTCGTGGCGTGTGGCAATACCACCTGTCAGAGCTGCAATTTCCGAGTCTGCGATACCAAATGGTGCGCCATAACCTTCCTCAAATATTAGTTGGCGACGAAGTGCTTCAGGAATGCGTGGTAAATGCCCTGGGTGGATAGGAAACCGTCGTTCATCTTCTTTTTTTGAAGTCCCAATGACTCCCACTGTTAACTTACCCATAGTAGTTTCCTCTCATTATTAAGCTCAATACCTGTAACTTGATGAGCAGGCTATCGACAATAGACCTGCTATTTAATGCTCTGCTCTGTCGCAAGCATTCCGAATTTTCAGAAAATTAACCGATATTGGATGGTGCAGAAATTGATTTTTATCTTACAGTTCAGAACTGTAACAGAGTTTTGTTAAAGCGCACTCTTTGTTTACTATTTTGTTCAACTCTTGATTTATTTCGTATCGTTCGGCGGGTTCAAATATAACACAATTGAAGATGGGCAACTAATTCAACCTATTGTTAGCGTTCTTTGTTAACATGATGAACCATAAGAATAAGTCAGTTGAATCAATTAGTGCAAAACTTAGGCTTTATTTCTGTCATTCCCGTAATAGTTACATTAATACTCGCGATTTGGACGCGCAATGTCATTTTAGGCTTATTTATAGGTGTTTTAACTGGGGTACTTATCCTTCACGGGATTAATCCATTCACAGGAATTAGCATTGTCATTGAAAAATATATCGTTAACCAAGTCACTAAACCCTCAAATGCAGGCATGTTGGTGCTTATGTCTTTAATTGGCGGTTTAGTTGGTTTAATGGAAAAATCGGGTGGTGCCGCTGCTTTTGCAGGTATGGTAATTAAATATATTTCTAGCAAGACAAAAGCATTGATGGCAGCATGGGTTAGTGGTTCATTGCTGTTTTTTACTGATTCTGGCACACCGTTAATTGTCGGTCCGTTGTTTAGACCGGTTGTAGATGGTCTAAAAATCTCTCGGGCTAAACTCGCATGGATTGTGGATTCCACCGCCTCACCCATAGCTGTTTTGATCCCTTTTATTAGTTGGGGATTGTATTCTCAAGGTCTTATCTCTCAAGAGTACTCTGAACTTGGTCTCACAGAAAATGCCTTTACAGTCTATGTCAAAGCCATTCCTTTTCAGTTCTATTCTATTATGGCCGTGGTTTTAGTGCCAATGATTATACTGTTAAAGGCAGATTTTGGTTCCATGAAAAAAGAAGAACATGATTGTATGAATGGGATCAATCAAAATAATAAAGAATCCGTGCATTTAGAAATTCAAGAAAATGCGAAGCCCAATATGGTATGGCTGCCTTTAAGTATAATGATGTTAGTGTTATTTGGTCTATTGATACCACACGGATTTCCTTATAATATGGAACATATTCCATCCAATGCATTTCGTTCCTCTCTTTCAACAGCCTATATTTTTGCTTCCTTGTCATTAATTATTTTGATGGCAAAGTATGGGATTAAATCATTACCTGATGGATTTAATTTGTATTTAAAAAGCATCAGCAAAATGGTCAATATATTAATTATATTAGTGTTAGCTTGGTCTTTAGGCGCATTAGGGAAAGATTTGGGAACCGCTAATTATATTGTTTCATTAGCCGAAGGATCATTTCCGCCCTATTTGATCCCAATGATTGCCTTTTTAGTAGGTGGGATCATTTCCTTCTCAACAGGTTCTTCATGGGGAACTTATGCCATCTTATTCCCATTAATTATTCCGATGGCATATCAATTTGGTGCACCCATGACCGTCTGTATTGGCGCTGTTCTTTCTGGTGGGCTCTTTGGCGATCATTGTTCTCCTATTTCTGATACCACTATTCTTTCTGCCACAGGGGCTGGATGTAGTCAACTTGATCATGTTAAGACACAATTGCCTTATGCTTTATTTAATGCTACTTGTTGTATTGTTGCTTTTATCTTTGCTGGCATAACTGGCAGTGTCTGGGGACTTGCTATTGGTATTGTTTTAATGCTTTTTCTTCTCCTTGGAATTCGGTCATGGGTAACAAAAATCTAGAAAGATAAAGCCTGAACTACTACAGTTAAAGTTAAGCAAAAAGATCAAAAAGAGTAAGTATTTAGAAGATTCTGCGCCGTTTTAAAGATCCCCAAAAGAAGCCTGCAAAATAGAAACAGCTGCCAGTCCTACTGTTTCTGTTCTTAAGATCCTCGAACCAATGGTTGCGCCTATACAATCGATGGAATCTAAGTGCACTAAATCTTTTTCAGAAAATCCACCTTCTGGACCTATCAATAATCTGACAGGTTTTTTGATAACAAGCTCGGTTAGTTTTTTATTGGAGGTAGGTTCTAAATAAATAGTATAGATAGTTTCTTTTTGTAATTTATCTATTGAGACAGGTAGATTCAGTTTTGGAATAATAGCTCGCCCTGATTGTTCACATGCGCTAATAATGGTTTTATTCCAATGTTGTAATTTTTTATCTAATCGTTTTCCATCGAGTTTTACATTACATCGCTCGGTAAATAGCGGTGTAATTTCTGCAACGCCAAGTTCGATGGCTTTTTGAATGATCAGATCCATTTTGTCACCGCGAGCAATACCTTGAACTAGATTAATTTTTAGTGGCGATTCATTCTCAGGATTTGTTCTGGTCGAGATTTTAATCTGACAATGTTTTTTCTCTATATTGTCAATAGTTGCCGAATAATTAAAACCATCGCCATTAAAAACAGTGAGGTGATCGCCAATTTTGTATCTTAAAACTTGTGTGCAATGGTGAGTGGCATCGGCAGGAAGTTCGACCGAAATATTTTCTTTTAGATCTATGGGGGTGTAGAAACGGTGGGTTCTCATGAGTGACTATCAGGTTCCGAGATGCGAGTTATGAGTTACGAGTAATTAACTTGTCGCTCGTAACTCGCGACTGATCTAGTATCGATAATGATCCGGCTTGTAAGGACCATCGACTTCAACACCAATGTAATCAGCTTGTTCTTTAGTTAACACGGTTAATTTTGCGCCGATTTTATCCAAGTGTAAACGAGCCACTTTTTCATCGAGATGCTTAGGTAAAACATACACTTCGTTTTGGTAGTTATCACCGTTTTGCCATAGCTCAATTTGAGCTAATGTTTGGTTGGTAAAACTATTCGACATTACAAAACTTGGATGACCAGTAGCACAACCAAGATTAACTAAACGTCCTTCGGCAAGCATGATAATCTTGTTACCATTTGGCAGAATAATATGATCAACTTGTGGTTTAATATTGTCCCATTCATACTGCTGCATAGCGGCGATTTGAATTTCGTTATCGAAATGCCCGATGTTACAAACGATAGCTTGATCTTTCATTTTTAGCATATGTGCTTCGGTAATAATATCGAAGTTACCAGTGGTGGTTACAAAAATATCAACGTTGTCACACACATCGTCAGTTGTAACTACACGATAACCTTCCATCGCTGCCTGAAGTGCACAAATTGGATCAATTTCAGTGATCATAACCGTTGCACCTTGACCGCGCAGAGATTGCGCACAACCTTTACCTACATCGCCGTAACCACAAATGAGTGCGACTTTTCCTGCGATCATCACATCGGTCGCACGTTTGATCCCGTCCAGCAAAGATTCGCGGCAACCGTATAAATTATCGAATTTCGATTTAGTCACTGAGTCGTTAACATTGATTGCAGAGAAAGGTAGTGAGCCTTCTTGCTGCATTTGGTAAAGTCGCTTTACACCTGTGGTAGTTTCTTCTGTAACGCCTTGGATCGAATCAGTTAAGCGTTGATATAGGCTGGCATCTTTTTCTAATTGCGCTTTGATCGAGTTATACATTTCGATCTCTTCTTCGCTGCCAGGATTATCCAAAACACTAATGTCTTTAACTGCTTTTAATCCAAGAACTACAGCGGATGTCGCGTCGCCACCGTCATCTAAAATCATGTTGCAAGTTTCGCCGTTGCCCCAATCTAAAATTCGGTGAGTAAATTCCCAATATTCTTTTAAGGTTTCGCCTTTGTATGCAAAAACTGGAATGCCCTTCGCCGCCATTGCTGCAGCTGCATGATCTTGAGTTGAATAAATATTACAAGATACCCAACGAACTTCAGCGCCTAACGCGATGAGAGTTTCCATGAGAACTGCCGTTTGGATTGTCATATGTAGAGAGCCAGCAATTCGAGCGCCGTTAAGCGGTTTTGAATCTCCAAACTCTTTACGCATGGCCATTAGACCAGGCATTTCAGTTTCTGCGATGGCTATTTCTTTATCACCCCAAGTTGAAAGGGAAAGATCTCTAACGTAAAAATCGCCGTCGCAATCGAAATCAGTATTTGTATTGTTGTCAGACATAGGTTGTCTCCATTCTAAAGTTAAAATTAAAGGTTAGAATGAGCGCCCTTTGTAAAAATGAAGATCCAATTGAGCGTGACAGGTTTTTTGTTCGTGAGACTAGTCTATTTTAAGCTAAACAAACTAGCTCAAGCTAAATAGTCAAATGAACGTCCTGCTGCAGCGCCCCTCAACTGGTTTGAAACAGTTAGTCGATAATTATAGTCTAAATTCCTGCGTCTGCTCGTAAAACGTCTGCTTTGTCTGTTGCTTCCCAAGTGAATTCTGGAAGCTCTCTGCCAAAATGACCGTAAGCTGCGGTTTTTTGATAAATTGGACGGATGAGATCGAGCATATTGATCAGACCGTAAGGGGTTAAATCGAAATGCTCTTTGACTAAAGCTTCTAATTTCGATTCAGCTATTTTTGCCGTACCAAATGTATTTAAGCTAATGCTAGTCGGCTCAGCAACCCCGATTGCATAGGAAACTTGTATCTCACATCGTTCAGCTAATCCCGCAGCAATGATATTTTTTGCCACATAACGACCCGCATAAGCCGCAGATCGATCTACTTTCGAAGGATCTTTTCCTGAAAATGCGCCTCCGCCATGAAGGGCTGCGCCACCGTAAGTATCAACGATGATTTTTCGCCCCGTTAATCCACAATCTCCAACTGGACCGCCGATTACAAATTTTCCGGTAGGATTGATATGGTATTTGGTATCAGCATGCAGCATGTTGGTTGGTAAAACAGGATCGATTATTAGTTCTCTAACGGCTTCTTGAAGGTCTTTTTGGTTAATATCAGGGTGATGCTGAGTAGACAAAACCACCGCATCAATGGCGACTGGTTTGCCTTGCTCGTAACGTATTGTAACTTGGCTTTTTGCATCAGGGCGAAGCCAAGAAACGTCATTGTTTTTTCTAACTTCTGCCTGTTTAGCGACTAATTGATGTGACCAAAGGATTGCGGCTGGCATTAAAACGCTGGTTTCATTGGTGGCATAACCAAACATTAAACCTTGATCGCCTGCGCCTTGTTGTTCTTTTTCGGAACGATCCACGCCTTGGTTAATATCAGGTGACTGCTTGCCTATAGCGTTTAGAACTGCACAAGTTTGACCATCAAAGCCCATATCCGAACTAGTGTAACCAATATCGCATATGGTTTTTCTGACTATGTCTTCTAAATCGACCCATGCAGTAGTAGTGACTTCGCCAGCGATAATTGCCATACCGGTTTTGACCATGGTTTCTACGGCAACGCGGGCATTTTTATCTTCGGCTAATATTGCATCTAAGACAGCGTCCGAGATTTGATCGGCAATTTTATCAGGGTGTCCTTCTGATACGGATTCAGAGGTAAAGGTTTTGTATTCGGCCATTGTCATTGTTCCTTTATTAAAGGCTTGCATTGATTAATTCGAAGCCAATATCGAATACTTCAGAATTAAACGACTCAATTTCTCAGGGTGCGAATTGTAACTTTTATGATATGTTTTTACACTAAATTTTAATGATTGTAGAAACATATCAAACGCTGTTTATTTTAAATCAGGCTTTTTTTACAATAAATAGAATCCCTCTTTGCCGAATGAATCCATTTGAGATAAAATCATCACCATTCATAAGTCACTAAGTATACAAGTAGTCATGTATAAAATAGCATCTTTTTTCTCAGGCGCTGGCGGACTGGATTTGGGGTTTCAAAAATCTGGGTTTTCTATCGTTTACGCGAATGAGTACGACAAAGATATTTGGCAAACCTACGAAAAAAATCACACTTCAACACCTTTAGATAGAAGAAACATTATCGATGTGCCCTCAAATGATGTGCCAGATTGTGACGGGATCATTGGTGGTCCTCCATGCCAAAGTTGGAGTGAAGCGGGTGCACAACGTGGTATTAATGACCATCGAGGTCAACTATTTTATGAATTTATACGTATACTAAAAGACAAGCAACCGAAATTCTTTTTAGCTGAAAATGTCAGTGGAATGCTAGCACCAAAACATCGTGATGCTTTGGAAAATATAAAAGAAACCTTTTCTAACGCTGGTTATGAACTGTTTTTTAGATTGCTTAATGCTTCTGATTTTGGTGTCGCGCAAGATCGCAAGCGGGTTATTTTTGTTGGTTTTAGAAAAGATTTAAATGTTAATTACAAATTCCCCAAACCGGTCGATAAAAAAAAATATCTCAAAGATATTATTAAAGATCTCGACGGCTCGGCGACTCCAGCGTTAGAAAAACAAAAATCGAATTCTAAATTAAAAATGGCAAATCACGAATATATGATCGGTGGTTTTTCGAGCATGTATCAATCTCGAAATCGTGTAAGGACTTGGGATCAACCTTCTTTTACCATTCAAGCTGGGGGACGACATGCTCCGATCCATCCTAGTGCACCAGTTATGACAAAATTAGAAAAAGATAGATTTTTGTTTGTCGAGGGCTTCAAATACCGGCGACTCAGTGTTAGAGAATGTGCAAGAATTCAGGGGTTTCCTGATGATTTTGTTTTTCATTATAAAAACGTCGGTGCTGGATATAAAATGATCGGTAATGCTGTCGCCGTTGATTTTGCCAACGAGTTGGCAAAGAGCATTTTAAACGTCTTAGAAGTGATCAAATCGTATAAAAAAGCCATTTGAACAATGTCTTTGTACATAGTTCACAAATCTATAAATGGTGGCTTTTATATTTAATTTAACAAGTCCCAGTATTAACCAAAGTGCCGATTTTTATATGTCTAAACTCGTTAAGATAGATAGTTTTGTCAGAAATAAAAACATCTATTTTGCATGTAAAGCGCTTAATTATCGCGCAGAAGGTGATATAAATGGGATGGTGATAGATCGCTTACCGTGTACGTTGACTGGCTGCTTGTTTCTGACAAACTGATCGGAAAGCTCGTTTATTCAAATCCATTATCCAAAAAAGGTAATGAAATAGGGGAAAACCTTCGCGCCATACTGAAAAAACTCAATATTTCAGGCAGTAATTTTCAAGATATAAAAAAACATTTAGGATAAATTGAACTAAATAAGATTAAGTAGCCTCAGATAATTTGATTTAACAACTGAAATTCAATTACTTTAGAAGATAAACGTTCTTGTTCTAATCGACCAAGATCTGTCTCTAATAATATTTGATATAAATCACTCTCTTCTCTTGTTAACCCTCGAGGGCTATCAGAGCCAGCATTTTTGGGTTCTAATACTGCAAGTTTTATATGTTGATGGTAAGTCTCAAAATCCATTAATATCGGTTTTAAATGGGGTTGGTACTGCCTTGCCATCGCTAGCATTCTTAGTCCCCATGTATCAATATCACCCCAATAAAAAATATTTTTTTTATTGAAGTCAGCATTGGAAAGCCATGACAGATTGAGGCCGCTACCTAAAATAGCAATAGTGTTTTTTAATTTTGGCAACAAGTAATGACACTGTTCGTTTTCGATAATGAGCAAATTACTAGCGGGTAATTTAGTCCTAGATAATTCGGATGCTCTAAGCCTGATTAATTCAAAAGGTAATAAGTCATTCGCCAGGGGCTTGATCAATAACCAGTGATCGCCTGTTTCTGAAGCGCCTAAAAAACCTTCGAGATTTTGTTCGTGTAGTGCTCCACTAAATCGAATATTTAATAACCGTGTTATTAATCCTTGATGTATTTCAAAAAATTTACTGTCGATCCCTTCAATGGGCAAAGCTCGTAAGGGTAATTGCATCGCCATTCCAGACTCTAGTCGCATTGCCAAATGACAACATTGAATGATGCTCTCTTGCTCGTTATTATTCTTGTTTGACCATAAACTTCGATGACGAACAATTAACTGATGAAACATAGGGTCGACTTGCTTAATAATTTGGGATAACAAATTAAATTCGGTCGTTATCGAAAGATCGGCACAAGCTAAAACCCAATCATCGGGGCTTTCGATCAGCCAGCTGATTGGAATATCTACCGGACTAGTCGCGGATTGATATTTAACGGATGACCATTCAACTCGACCAAGTTTTTGTTGTCGCCATTGGGTTAAATGTTGTTTTACTTTCGATAACTGGTTAGAAAACGTTTTTGCTGCAGGTTTGCCAATACTTAATCTTAACGGCCAGTCAATATTTGATAACATCCGCTGCTCCCGATGATCGCCAGACAACCATTGGGAGCGGAGTTTATTACGCAATTCTTCGGGAGACTTCATTGTGTTTTTCTGTGCTGAAGATGCTCATCAATCTCTTGCCAACTTAAACTCAGTGCGCAAGATTGTTTTTGGCTACGATGAACCAATACCGCAGAGGATGTATGCGCCCGCAATAATCTCATTTCTTTATTAGGTGTTACAAAAATCGGATGTAACCCAAACTGCCTTAATGCAAAAATAATCCTTGCAGCTACTGCCTGAGAACTTTTTGAGAATGCTTCATCTAGAATAACCGTACCAAATAAAGGAATATTCCTGTCCTTTGGGCATAGTGCATAACTTAGTGATGCGGTTAATATAAAGCTTGCAATAATTTCTTTTTCACCACCGCTTCCTCCCTTAGATCCTGTTCGGGTTTCTATTACGATGTTGCTTTCTCGCTCAATAATTGCCACCGAAAATTGAAGCCGGTAACGTGGGTCGAGAAGCGCCAATGCTGGTCTGGTTCTTTTTCTTTCAACGGCATATTTTAATTGTTCAATAAGTACGATTAAAGATTTGAAATGGGATTCGCCCTGATCGTCTTGCATCGACGCACTGCGTAGATCCCTTTGAGCTTTCTGTAAATTTTGTAGTGACTGGTGAGTGATTTTTTGTGGAACTAATTGTAAAAAACGATCGGGCTGAAAATCGACCCCTTGCAAGGTTACATTTAGATCATCGATTCTTTCTTCAATCACTGAAACTTCATTATCGACTCGAGTAAGCAATTGAATGACACCTTGATCAGAAGACTGATTGAGATATTTGAGAAAGCGTTCCAACTTTGTTGGTAAAGCTTCTTTATTTAACAGTTCTAGTTGGTTTAAATAGGCATCAATATCTTCTAGCTCGATACCTACTTCACTCAAGGCACCGGTATCTTTTTGTTTTGCCGATACCATTTTTTGAGCAAGACGTTTCTCGACATCTGATCGCTGCTCTTGTTGTTTATTGATCTTGTGCTGTAATTTTTGTAAAGACTCTCGTTCTATGCCCGTAATTTTCTCGATCGGTTGGTTTTTTATAGACGGCAAAGCTGCTTGCATCATTTCCATTTGGTCGCTGTTCAACTTTTTATCTAGGCGACTATCAGCATCAAGTATTTGTTTGTTAGCATTCTCAATCTCGCTTAAAGTCACTTGATGTTCCACATTAACAGCGTTGATTTTTTGTTGTATTTCGTTAAGTAAAATCTTTGCATGCTGCCAATTTTTTTCAGCCTTCCCGGTATCTGAATCTGGATCTTGGAGTTGCGATAACTGAGTTTTGAGCTGTTCAACCACTTTTTCAGTATTAACAAAGTCCAACTCCCCAAACGATAGCTTCTGGAGGCTGTCTAATAAATTTTGTTGTTGTACTAAGCCCCTAAATTCTGACTTCAATTCGATAAGTGACCGCTCTAGCTTTTTCCATAGAAGCTGGCTTTGTTGAAGTTCTTTTTGCAATTCGTTGAGTTGATTGCGGTTATCGAATCCTGTTATCCAACCTTGATTGATAGGTCTTTGATCTTGTTTTTCAAATAATCCTCGCTTGCCGGACATCAAGCCTTCACGAGTCATGCTGAACGTTTTGCTGGCAAGAGCATCCACCGAGTCGACGCAATGCCGGTCAATACTAGCAATAAAATTCATCACCACGGCTTGATGTGAGTTGGGTTTATAATTTAGCTTTTGGCTGTAGCCATCTGGCATCATTGTTTGTGGTTGTTGATAATTTTCACTGTTTAGCATACGTACATGCAATTGATTGTTTCGTTGGTTCACCCATTTAAGCGCTGCATGAAAATGTTCGGGCGCAATGATAATTCTCAAACGATGACTGCCTATGGCGCGTTCGATAGCCCCTTGCCATGCTTTATCTTTTACTTCAACAGATTGCCCGATGAAAGGAATTTGCTCGACTGAGAGTTTTAATGCTAACGCAAGTTGTTGTTGAAAATATCGATGCTTTGGCGGTATGTTGTTATCAGGGGCATCTTTTACCAGCCCAATTTCTTTTTCCAACGACTGAGTTTTATCTTGTTGGTTGAGGGTTAGTTGAGTTTGTTGGTCTTTCGATTTTTCCAATTCAGTTAAGATTTTCTCATTTTCTTTATAACGAATTTTCGCTTGTTGTTGGTTATGATTCAATTGTTGCAAATTAATTGTATCTTCAAAGGATAAAACATTGCACAGCTGCTGATAATCTGTGACATTTTGTTTTAGAATAATTAATTGATTTTTACCTTGCTCGATTTGTCGTTTAAGATCTTCGATGTTGATCCCACCGAGTTTCTGATAGACTTGGTAATAACTATCGACCGATGCTTGTTGTTGACTTAGTTGGTTAGCAAAAAGTCGAAGTTGCTCGATAAACTGGGTCACTTCTGCTTGTTTTAACTGTACATATTCCGTCCACATCATTGTTGTTTGGGTGGCAAACCATGCTGGTAACAAGGATTGTTGCTCAGTTAATAAAGCAAGTTTTTTTTGCACTTTGATTCGCCGGTTTTGCAAATCATATATAGGCAGTAAACTTTGTTGTTGCTCTCTAGCAATTTCCAGTTCAGCATGAATTCCTTTTAGTTCGTCAAACTCGCCGATGACTTGTTGCGCTCGCTCAAATACTGAGCGATCATCGAGCACTAAATTTCTAAATAAATCATCGATACTATTAAGTTGCTTGAGTCCTGCCGCGCGATTCAGTAAAGTGAACGCATTTTCTCCCACTTCAAAAAATCTTCTACAATGAGCCAAATAACTTTTCTTGTTTTGACTATAGGTAAGATCCTGCTTTTCCTTAAGTTGTATTTTTATACCCCTTAACCCCAATTCCCGTAATTGTTGTAAATAATCAGCGAGTCCCTGATGAGATGTTTTATCAAATATCCATAATCTTTTCATATCGGACTGACTGGTGGAAGAACTATCTAGCCAAAGCAGCGCGGTTAAACATACTTTATTATTTCCCTGTGAATAATACACACTGATACCCGTCATGGTTTGTCCTGAACGAGCAGTATGAACGGATTCGTCATCACCGCCAGTACCGGTTACGCCGCGCACATAGGACATTAAATCACGATCGCTTTCATGCCCTCCGGTGGAAGCAAGGTTATACTTTGGTAATGAACAAATAAGCGTCATTATCGCGTCAACTAAGGTGGTTTTTCCGCTCCCTGTTTGACCAATGAGAGCACTACCGTTTGGATCAAAATCGATTCTATGCAGACCTGCAAATGGCCCCCAGTTAAAAACTTCTAACTGAGTCAAACAATAAGCCGGTTGACTGTGTGATAATTCACTCAGCGACTGAAAATCAAATAGATTCGTTTGAGTATGTTTTAGGCTACTATGTTTCATAGTCGTTTTATTTTAAATACCTTTTTTCACGATGTGGCTTGCTCTTTTTGATATTTCTCTAGTGCAGCGATCAAGCTCTTTAAATTTTCTGGATTTGCGAGGTGAGCAATGAGCGGTTTGATAGTAATTTTTTCATTTTCATCAACCTCTGAAACCAACCCGTAATTTTTTAATTGCTCTAGCAATAGACGTAATCGTTTGTCCTCTTTTACATCAGAACCGGTTGCACCTAAAAACTGATTTAACTGAGGTAATAGTTCGTCTAAATGTACGATCGCTCGATGATCGCCCACTCCAGCGTCCAGTTCATGTGCAACGAAATGCTGGCGCAGGATCGCAACCATAAGACTTTGTTCTAAATTCATCCTCTGACGGCGTACCAATGGATGTTGCCATTCATCTTTAGGCTCTGTTTCATCATCCAGGTCATCTGTATTAACCAGTAAAAATGCCAATCCGCGCACATCATCAATTTGCATTTTTAGATCGAGGGGAGACAAAATTGTATCAATTTCTGATACTCTCTGGATACAGGTATTATAAAGATTCGGTTTATTGCTTGCTTCCAAAACGCCGTATTTAATTAATTCTTGTGCAGCTGATTTAAGCGCTTGATCATAAATAAAAACCTCGTCACCAAGTTTGTCGGACACCGTTTTTTTTATGTCAACGTCAAACAAACCAGTGCTGTTATCTCTGTTATTCACTATTTAAACCTCAAAGTCGATATTATTTATTGCTTGTTCCGTTAGTTTAATTTTTGGTACCCTAAACTCAACTAAAGTTTTGTCTTTTTGCTCGATGTTGACGGTTTCCATTGTCAATCCAATCGTCTGCTCACTCGAAACGTTAGCAAGCATAGCAACTCCCTCAACAGTGTCACTCGCCATGGCCATCGTTAACCACAAAACAACGGATTCCAAATCATGGGTTGGCGGGATAATTTTTACAAAATCACTCACTGCCATTGATGGTAATTTTGTTGCTGATAAGACTTTGGCAGTTTGTGCGATAAGAGCAGTCTGATTTAAACCTTCAAAACTTTCCCAAAAATCATCGTCCAATGAGTCAATCTGTCCGTCTTTAGGAAGAAGATCCAGATCTTCAAGCGTTTCAGTTTTTAATTCTTTAAATCGAATACGCTCCACTAATGGTAAGTTATAGTTATGGATCGCAACTGGCGGTAATGGACTCACACTACGTCTGAATTTTTGAGAGGACCAATCAATATTAATTGCACAGGCAAATACATCATTTAACAACTGACCAACTCGATGATGCTCAGCAGCCAATCCTGTTTTTAAAAAACCCCGTACGTCTTTTTCACTTCTAGAACGTGCTTGCAGTACGCGCTCTGACTCTTTAACTAAACGCATGATTAACCATTTCAGATCCGACTGTTGTTTAGCCGTTAATGCTTTTCGCGCATGCGGGTGCTTGCTGATCACCCGCAGTTGTAGTTTCATTTTGTCTAGTTCGATTTTACGGGCGAGTTGTTGGTGAAAACCGTTAAAGACTTTACCCTCACTGGTATTCAATAGGGCATCATGACTGTCTAAAAGTTTATCTACAATTTCACCGCGATGATTTTGTTCGGCAATGATTGATTGCCGCAATCTCTGATCAGCCTCGCGATAAGAGTCCTCTACACGTCTAAAATCATTCGATAAACTAATGGCTAATGTGTAAATTTCACGGATCGATTCTACCGCTTGATCTTGAGATAATAATTCAACATGCCCTTGTTCGACATCGGCAAGCTCTATTTGCAAATCTGCAATCTTGTTTTTTATGAAATTAGCTCTTTCACTTGGGCTTGGATTTAAGTTCGCTTCAAGATGTTCTATTTCCCGTTGAACAATCGCCAACCGGGAGGCAGAACTACTAATAAATCGCTGCTCTAAAGATTGTACAAAACGAATGGCTGACTCCAATGCATCAGTGGCGATGACCATACCTTGTCGCTCAAGTAAAAGTCCACGTTTGATCCATATGCGAATTTCTCGACGAGCTTCTAATGCATAGTCCATATTTTGATCAGATGACAGCTCGTCATTTGACTCTGGTATAGCGAGTTCCAAGTCGCCATTTTCCCGCTGATATTTTAACATCGAAGATAAATCCAATACTGCGGTATCAAACTCTATACCTTCTGGACTATCTTTAAATAAATTTTGCAAAACGCTGATCAATACCGGTCCCTTGGTAGCCGCTAAAAGCTGCCAGCCGGGATGATGATTTCTAAGTTGTTGAGTTTTTAACAAGGGTCACATACTCTTTATCGATATCAAATTCCTAAAAAAACTGAACTCCACCTGAAGGTAAAAGTTTCAAAGGCTTTAATAAGGTTCTTATTTTGATATACCGATTATATAAATGTCTGGCGCATCCTAGACTAACCCATCCGATCATTTTCTGTCCTTACCAAAGCCAATAGTACTGTAAATAATAATTCGACCTATTTATTGTTCTTTGGTTTAGAATCAGCCGCAATAATTTTTTTCTTAGTAAATGGTGCGTCAGATAAATCTTTCCAGATCCACCCTACCCAACGAATAAGCGAAAAACTTAACCAAGTAGACCATATCAACATTAATATTTTATAGATCCAAATCGGTAGTGTATACACCGCCACAGCACCTAAATCGCCATCACCTTGATCCAAAAACCACAACAACGAATGATTATAGGAGCCATTACCCACCACGCCCATATCTGGAGATTGTAATAAACCGTATGGAACTGCGACAATCAGTACCATCACTGCAGAAAAAGTAGACACTACCGTTAACCAACTTGTCGCTATGGGAAATTGTTGCAAAGCTTGTTTATTCGATCGTTTCCAATGGCTTGTTAATAACCAAGCGATAACAAACGCCAGAGCAAACCATGAAAATGTGCTCATGCCTAACCCTAATACCAACCACTGCCAGTAGTTTAACGGTGAAAATGGCAACCGGCTTAAACCTATAGCGAGCAATATAAAAAAGATTAACTCACCCCAGTAAATCACTGCTGGTCCGTATCCTGGACCACTTGCCGCGATTAACCACCGATTTTCCGGAAGGTTAACCATTACAGATGAGTTAGTAAACTGCTGGTTTAGGCTAACCTGATCAATTTCGAGTTTAAAATCCATTGCCAGTTTACTTTCCAATCGTAACCTCAATTGATGTTTACCTGGCTTAAGTCCGATCGAAACAACGCCATCTAACTTACCCAAATTGACTTGATCTTGATCGTGATGGATATCTTTGAGTTCGGCATCACCTATTTGAATTAAGAGTGGCTCAGCGCGAGTCGCTCGATAATCGATGACTAATTCTGTCACCGTTTTTCTTTTACTCAATCGATGAATTTGCTCCACATTAGTGATTGCCACAGAAGCACCCGTAGCAGCCGGTGGTTTGCTAATTGAAAAAGCCAACTTTTCACCACCTCTTGGAAAATACTGATAAATCCAAAAGTCATCTTGACTCATGTTCGTCGGCAAAACAGCAGGAATTCCTTCGATTTTAATATTCCAATTTGGAAACACTACAATTTCCCAAGATTCAGATATCGAGGTTTGATCGAGTGCAGTCAATTCGAATTTCGGTTCTCCACTAATGCTCGACTCCCAACTGACTCTATCATCATCACTCGGTATAACCACTTGCATCATTTCGTTCTTAATACTTTCTGTCATTTCCAGTGGTTTTTCAAAAGGCAATAAAGGGATACTCGTTGTCAAAGAACCCGTTTGTGGCGCTTGACGATCAACTTGAGTTGTCGATCGCCACTGACTACCGAAAATAAATCGTCGAGTGACCAAAAATAAATCAGCAATTGATTGTTCTTGAGCGACGCCCGTCGCGTTGCTTCTGTCGGAAATGTTTTCATCGGTTTTAATTGGTACTATTCGGGTCAACTGAAGTGAATCACTCGCTAACCTTTGTGAGGTAACTCCTGATAATTCCCAGCCTTTGATCTGATGACTAATTTTCATTGGTCGCTCGGGAAATATAATGGTGAGATCTGATTTATCTTTTAAGCTCGCTTTAATTGTTACATTGGATTGTCCTGCCGACAAAGAAATCCAACGACCAGATTTGTTTCTCCACACATTTTTCAAAGGCTTTCCATTAATACTGATTTCGTTTATGCGCCAATCCAATGAATCTGGTATTAAAGCGGCTACTTTTGTCCCACTTTGATAATTCAAATAAAGTGTCAATGACTGCCCATCGACTGTCATTTTAGCTGCGCTGAGTGATACGCAATCGGGTTGACAAAGTGGCATCGGATAAATTCTATTTTGCAGTTCATTAAGTAATTTATCACTAGGATATTCAGATGCCAAAACAGGTTGTGCATATGGCACTAAACAAATCGCTAAAAACAAAATGGCTGCCGAAGTGGCGCTTTTTAACTGCTTGCTAACTAGATTTTTTAACTTGCTCTTCAAATCCAAGTTTTTACTAAAAATAGCCAGTAACCATAAAATAGAAAAAAGTACCAGACTTAACCTTAAAAACTTAACCCAGATTTCCGAGAGTATGCTAACCCGAACTTCCTCAGCGCCATCTACAGGACCGTTCCAACTATATCCTGCTTTTTGCCAGCGCCAATCAGGCTTACCTTTACCCGCTTGAATAATTGCGCCTTGTTCATACGCGCTATCAAGGTCGGATTTTTTTATTCGAGAACCTGTGACAATTATTTTCTGCGGCAATTTTGCTTTTTTTAGTTTCGAAACGGCTCCAAACGACTCAACATTGTCTTGTTCCGATTCTGTTCGAACATCAAGCGTTATTGATGTTTCATCTACATAATCACCAGATGTTAGCGCTTGAGACATTTCGAGTTGTGGATAAAGCGTAAAACGGATTTGATCGGCAAGAAAAGGCAACAGTGCGAGCAATAGAACTGATACCGATAACCATTTATAAATATTAAAGATTTTAAGTAATTTCGGTCTGGTTACTTTACTTGCAAAGCTAAATGCGACCACAAAATTAAACCACAAGAATACTGGCATGTTCATTTCATGGTAACCCAGCGCTAGAGTAACAGACGCAAATAAGCTAGGGATTATTCCAAAAAACTTAAAGACTAAAGCCAACGTAATTAATACGAAAAATATATCAATTAAATGCCAACTACTAACCCAATCACCATAGTTTGCATCGGCACCGGTAATCGTTATTAGTTTTCTTCCCGGAGGCACGTTTAGGTTAATATTTGTCCTTGCAAACTTGATATCCCATCCGGATGCATGTTTCATATTATTAGCATCCACTTCTCCGCTGGCTAAAATATTAACTTGAGGGGTTCGGATCTCTGCTCCTGTGCGTTGCTTGTCATCGTAAGTGATCAGTCGCTGTTCACCGTGATTACTTAATTGCGAAAGACGATAACTTTCAAGCGTGTTAACGCGCCAATCTTTTGTTTTTTGTCCACTTATTGTGTCAAAAAAATAGTAGGTTTGATTATCAAAACTCAACCACATTTCACGCTCGAGAGATAAACTATCTGAACCATGCGAAATTCCCCGATGACGCTGTTTTATTTTAAGCTTATCATTTCGATTTAATACGTAATGTGGCAAGTTTTGCCATTCTCCAACAAAGGCTTGATCGGCATCAATCGGTGAGGCATCTTCAATTAAAGTCGATCGTAAACGTTCATTATTCTGATAGACCCAAATTTCCTGTTGTGGCCAATTTTCTCCTACTTCATCAAAACTAATTTGATCGGGAAAACCGTGAATTTTGAACATTAGCCTTAGTTCGTAGCTTCCAGGTTTCAATTGAACCCATAAATCGCCTTGACTATCGATCCAAGAATTTAATTCCGATTCAATTTTCATTAGTTGGTATTTGGACAAATTAATTTTTGTTAACTTTTGTTCTCTCGCATTTCCGCCAACGTCTAGCTCAATTGCCATAGTCATTTGCATGGGATGAAAGTCGGAAACTAATCGATTCACCCAGATTTTTAAAAAATCTTTTTCTTTTTGCTCTACTTTTTCAAGATCGCCAAGCCAAACACTATTTTTTTCCCGTTGAACAAAATCTTGCTTCTTTCCGTTCACAGTTAAATCGATCAAGCCAATTTGCGCCGGAACGCGCAGAGACTCGGGACGCTTTTGCCAATTGATGACGCCGTTGATTTTATAAGTACCCTTTGATAGTTGAATATAAGGTAGAGCGGTATTTTGCAAAACAACTGCTTTTTGTTGGTTAACTGTCACTTGTTGCGGCCAAAAAGATTGACTTCCAGGCAGTGGGATCTTACTATCATCTAGTATTTGCCAAGTTTGGCTGAAGCTTACACTCTCTTCATTAGCTTGTAAGTTTAACACTCCAGGCCACGCACAGAGGTAATGATCTTTTCTTGCGAAGTTTTCTCCTTTCAGATTTGGACAGCCTCGATATTCTTGTTCATAACGAACCCAATCTTGCCATTCCGCTAAATTAGGTGGGATATTATTACTCGAAACTGATAAGGGAAAAAACATGATAGATAACAAAAATAGACGATGGAACATAACCTAGTCCTTTTTATAAAATGGTTTTATCCGACTTTATAACAATTTAGGATAAAATACACTTAATCAAGTCTAATATTAAGATTATTCTTCTTTCTTGAGAGGGAAGGTTGAGAGAGATCTCCCCCACAAATAGTAGAGACCTTCAATTAGAGGATATACAATCTAACTGGAGGAATTATGACACGCACCAAATGAATCATGCCTGGCGATTCTGCTTTAAGTGTAAGCATTGAGCTAGAAAGTAATGCGATATAACTACTTCTGCTTTCTGGTTAATGTATTTCTTCCCCAACCTAAATAACCAGCCGCTTCAGCTTTTTTTCCTGCGGATATTTCCAGCGCGGTTTTAATTAATAGTCGCTCGATATCACTTTGAATATCAATAAGTGCATTTTTGTCTCCGTCAAAAAATCGGTTTTTAAGCTGGTTTGTTAATGATACTTTCCAGTGATTTGGGTTTTCTTTTATTTTCTTAATAAATAGTTCACTGGGTAGATCAGAGGGTGTAATAAATGGGCTATTTGCCATAACAGATAACCAGCGACAAGTATTTTCTAATTGGCGTATATTACCTGGCCAATCGAAGTTTTTCATTTCTTCTAGCGCTTGTTTTGAAATTTGAATTTTTGGCTCGTCCAGTTCTTCTGAAATTTTTCTAAGAAAAAAATCTGATAATAGAGGAATATCTTCGGCTCTTTCTCGAAGTGGAGGTAGCGTCAGGGGTATTACATTGAGACGGTGATAAAGATCTTCTCTAAATTCACCTTGTTCAATCTTCTCAAGTAGATTTTGATGAGTGGCAGCGATGATTCTAACATTGACGGAAATAGGATGAATAGAACCGATCCGATAGAAAGTACCTTCTGATAGAACCCTTAATAATCTTGTTTGAGTTTCGAGTGGCATGTCACCTATTTCATCAAGAAAGAGTGTGCCTTGATCAGCTTGTTCAAAACGACCTAACGAGCGGCCACTCGCTCCGGTAAAAGCCCCTTTTTCATGACCAAACAATTCTGATTCAATTAGATCTTTTGGGATCGCTGCCATGTTAAGAGCGATAAACGGTTTATGTTTTCTTGGGCTGTGTTGGTGGAGCGCGTGGGCGACAAGTTCTTTGCCGGTTCCCGATTCACCTTTAATCAAAACGCTGACATGAGAATTTGAAAGTCGTCCAATCGCCCGATAGAGATTTTGCATACTCGGTGCTTCCCCGATGATTGAAAAACTATTTTTTTTGACCTCTTGGTTATTGGCACTCTGATTGGATTTAGGTATCAACGCTCGCTCTACGATTTCGACGACTTCATCTAGTTCAAACGGTTTCGGTAAATATTCAAAAGCGCCCCGAGTGTAGGAGGTGACCGCGCTGTCCAAATCTGAATGGGCGGTCATAATAATAACTGGTAGATTTGGGTGATTTTTCTTACAATGATCGAGCAGTTCAATTCCAGATCTTCCGGGCATTCTTATATCTGAAATAAGTAAGTCAAAATGTTCTGATTGTAAAATATTAATGGCATCGTCGGCAGTATTAGTTTGAGTTACCTGTAAATTCATATCGACCAGTAATTCATTTAAAACCCAGCGAATACTATCGTCGTCATCAACCAGTAAAATCTTTTTGTGGTCGTTATAAGATTTCATGAAATTCTCACAGTGGTAAATAAATACTAAAACAAGTTGCGAGTGAATGTTTTTCTAATTCGATAATTCCTTTGTGTCTTTGTATTAAACTTTGCGCAATACTTAACCCCAACCCGCTGGATTGCTTACCACTAATTGTCGGAAAAAATATATCACTGGTTAGTTCTTCAGGAATACCCACCCCGTTATCTTCAATATCAACTCGGATCACTTGACGGTGTTGAGTTTTACCGATGGTATGTTGATGCATCATTCGTGTTCTAATCGTCAAGTAACCATCCGTAAAGTTTTTATCTGATTGTTGAATGGCTTCGGCAGCGTTCTTAATTAAATTAAGTAATGTTTGTTGTATTTGATTGGGTGAAATATTGATATCTGGCAAGCTAGGATCGTAGTCTTTGATTAATTGAAACGAGTGCTCGAACTGCAATAATACAATGGCTACTGCATCTTCAATCAGACGATGAATATTGGTTAATTGTGCTGCTTCAGGTGTCGCAGGCATTAAAAGGCGATCCACTAGAGCGCTTAAACGGTTAGATTCATTGATAATAATCTGGGAATATTGATGTGAAAAGTCTGCAGGTAATTTTCTTTCCAATAACTGCGCGGCTCCCTTTATTCCTCCTAGCGGATTTTTGATCTCGTGTGCCAGATTTTGAATTAAGTGTTCGCTGATCCGACTTTGCCTAAGTAGTTGAAGATCTTTGCGAATATTCTGATTATGGGTACTGACTTGGATTTCCAGCAGCAGATCATTGCTAGTTTCGATTTTGCACGGAGTTACCATTAAATTGGCGCGAATAATACCAGTTGCTACTTTTAATTCGAAATCCTCAATAAATCCAGAAGAGGCTTGATTACGAAAACTTTTCAATACTGATTGAGATAATTCACTCTTGACCAAATCGAAGAAAGTTTCATTTTCTAATTGACGGTTGGAAAATCCAAGGAGTTGCTCTGCGGCGGTATTAAGTTGACAGATATGATAGTTGTCGTCGAGCAGAACTAATGCTGTGTTCAGTAGATTAACATCAAGTCTTTGTGTCTGGTCTGTCGCCACTAAATAGGTTTTGTCAAAGAATCATAGACTGAGAATAGCATTCTTATTGGTGCGGCGCACGTTTTTGGTGCGAATGTTGTAACTTTTCAATATCGCTTCTTTATAGCAAGAGAACCTTTTAATACAAAATTCGACTCTTTATAGTTCCTTTGATCTGCTTTAAACCCTCGAACGCGTCTTTACTGGAGGTTTGATCGATGTCGGTTACCACATATCCGACATTAGCGTTTGTTTGTAGATATTGGGCAGAGATATTCACGCCAGTCGCTGAAAAGACGTCATTGATTTTAGCTAAAATACCAGGTTCGTTGTGGTGAATATGGCAAATTCTGTGCTTGCCGACGAGCGCTGGCAGACCAACTTCTGGGAAATTGACCGAGGACAAAGTTGATCCGTTATTACTGTATTTGACCAGTTTTTCGCTGACTTCTATGCCGATATTCACTTGGGCTTCTTTAGTGCTGCCACCTATGTGAGGAGTTAATATGGTGTTATCAAATTCGCGCAATTTGGACACAAATTCTTCTTGGTTGGATTTTGGTTCTTTTGGGTAAACGTCAATTGCCGCGCCGCTCACGCTACCATCTGTTAATCCTCTTGCTAGTGCATCAATATCGACTACCGTTCCGCGAGAAGCATTCACTAAAATGGCTCCTTTTTTTAGATGACCAAAAGCGGCTTGATCCATCATATCTTGTGTTTGTTCCGTCTCTGGAACGTGAAAAGTGACCACGTCTGAAGATTTGAGTAATTGGTGAAAACTGCCAGCTGGGCGGGCGTTGCCGAGAGATAATTTCTTGTCAATATCAAAAAACTGAACTCTCATTCCTAAATTCTCAGCTAAAATTCCAATTTGTGTACCGATATGCCCATAACCGACGATGCCGAGGATTTTTCCTCTGGTTTCAAACGAATTGGTGGCAGATTTTTGCCATTCCCCGCGATGAGCCGCCGCATTTTTGGCTGGAATACCGCGCAATAATAGGATGATCTCTGCTAAAACGAGTTCCGCAACACTGCGTGTGTTTGCAAAAGGTGCATTGAAAACCGGTATGCCGAGCTTGTTCGCTGCTTCTAAGTCAACCTGATTAGTTCCAATACAAAAACAACCGATTGCTGATAAATTGGGTGCTAATTCCAACAATTCTTGGGTGACTTGTGTTCGGGAGCGAATACCCAAAAAATTGGCGTCAGCGACAATGGTTTTTAACTCATCTGAAGGCAGTGATTTAGCCGCAGTAAATATATTGCTATAACCGTCCTCACGAAAAACTTTTTCCGAGCTTGAATGGATCCCTTCTAATAAAACGATCTTGATGTTTTCTTTGGCAACTGAGGTGTTATGGTTAGACACAGTTGATTCCTATTAAAGTGGGAGAGACAGCAAAAGCATAAGAAAAAATAGCGATGATGGCTAGTCTTTTAGTTGGTAAATAGTAATTAATTTCTATAACTATTGGGAATAAGCGATCAGATATAGATTAATTTGCCCCGATTGAAATATCACACTATGACAAGTATTTTAAAGTATTTCTCAATTTGTCATAAAACGGTAATATATTGTATAGAAACTATACTCGTAGAGTAGATTATAGAGTTTTATTAATTACGAGCAAGCAGTTATGTCGCCAACCATTATGTTAGTTGAAGACGAGCAACCCATCCGGGAAATGCTCCGCTACACATTAGAAAAGCAAGATTATCACGTTATAGAAGCTGCAAGTGCGAAAAGTGCGCGAGAGATCTTGATGACCAATCGACCTGATCTGTTGATTGTCGATTGGATGATGCCAAGTGAATCAGGCGTTGAGTTTATCCGTCGATTAAGACTAGATGAAGTTTGGGCGGACACCCCGGTAATGATGCTTACAGCACGCGTAGAAGAAATGGATAAAGTAAAAGGCTTGGAAAATGGTGCGGACGATTATATGGCTAAACCAGTTGCGATCCGGGAGTTTCAGGCTCGGGTTAAGGCTTTGTTGCGTCGTGCATCAAGCAGTAACGAGGATCAGGTATTAAATGTATTGGGTATCAAGATCAATTTTGCGACTCACCAATTGTCTATTGATGGTACGCTCGCGCCGATCGGGAGTTCAGAATTCAATTTGCTCAAGTTTTTTCTAACCCACAAAAATCGGGTGTATTCCCGCTCTCAATTGTTGGATTTTGTTTGGGGGCAAGGTGTGTATGTAGAAGAAAGAACCGTTGACGTACATATGTTAAGATTACGGAAAATATTAAAACCCTTCGGTAAACACGAGTACCTCGTAACCGTTAGAGGTATGGGCTATATGTTTTCTGATGGCAACATTGATTAGAGTCTATTTCAATGAATACAGCTTGGTCGGTCGAATTTTCCAGAATTCTTATTACCTTAGTATCGACTATTTTGTTTGGTCTAGTCTCCGGGTATTGGACTTTGTCTGTTACCATCCACAGCGCACTTTATATCGGTTGGAATGTTATTCAACTAAAAATCTTCGAACGTTGGATACGCAAAGGTGCTCCGGCATCAAGCGCTCCTAATACGAGCGGTATTTGGGAGCTAATTGTTCAGCATATTTATCGTACTCAAAAATCAAATAAAGACAGAAAAAAGCACTTATCAAAATTGGCTAGTCATTATCACGCAGTAATGTCTGCGCTGCCAGATGCAACGGTTGTTCTCAATGATCAGTTAGAAATCGAATGGGCAAACAAAACCTCTCAGGCAATATTAGGCGTTGATCCAACGCGTGACGTCGGGCACAGGTTAGGCAATATTGTTAGAGACACTGCGATGTTCGAATTATTAGATTCGAACATGCTGAAACACGAAATTGAAATGGTATCACCAGTCGATTCGTTGCGAACACTTGCTTTAACTAAAATTCAGTATGGCGAAAACAAAACGTTATTGACTGCGCGGGACATCAGTCAAAGGATCGGTTTACAAAAATTGCGCAAAGCGTTTATCGCAAATGCGTCACACGAATTACGTACACCTCTCACTGTTATTTCCGGTTATTTGGAAATGCTCGACAATGATGAGGATCTGCCACCTTCAATGAGTAAGATTATTAACAACGCGCATTTACAAGCTATTCGAATGGATCAAATATTAAACGACTTATTGATCTTATCTAAACTCGAAGAGCGAGGTTATTCTGAAGATCGAGGAGATACCGTTGATGTTCCGATGATGTTAAAAAGTTTAATAGCCGATTTTCAGAAAACAAAAATTGAAGGGACTCATGAAATAGAAATGAGCATCGAGGAAAATATACTGATAAAAGTTGTTGAAACGGAGTTCTATAGTTTATGTCAAAATTTGCTTAGTAATGCGGTTAAATATTCACCAGATGGATCGGTGATTAAAGTTTGCTGGTTTCTTAGTCCTGATAATAGCGCCTGTTTGAAAGTTATCGATCAAGGCGAGGGTATAGCCAGAGAACATTTGTCCCGTTTAACGGAAAGGTTTTTTCGAGTCAACGTTAATCGCGCACGCAAAGTTAACGGGACTGGTTTAGGATTATCAATTGTAAAACACATTATGGAAAACTATGGTGGCTATTTAGACATTCAAAGCGAACTAACAGTCGGATCGACTTTCACAGCGTGTTTTCCAAGTTATCGTGTGGAGGTAAATGATCAGCACCAGAAAGTCGTTAACAATCAAGTATAAATAGATAAAATACCAACACCATTATTTTATCCGGTTAAGCGAGTAATCCCTTGACTGCAGTCTTTAAGTTTTCAGCAATTCCAAGTAACTCAAGGCTTGCTGACGTTGTTTTTGAGGCGTTCTCCGACGATTCGATAGAATTTTGATTGATGTTGATGATGCTACGATTTATTTCTTCAGAAACGGCACCTTGCTCTTCAGCAGCACTCGCGATCAGTGCATTCATATCGTTTATACCGTTAACAGAACTTGTTATTGAACTTAACACATCGCCAGCTTCTTGAGATGTTTCGCGAGTAGCACTTGCCATTGAGTGGCTTTGATTCATGGCATCAACCGCTTTTGCAGTACCGGCCTGTAGTTTTTCGATCATGGTTTGAATTTCTTCAGTTGAAGTTTGCGTGCGGCTGGCTAATGTTCTAACTTCATCTGCGACCACGGCAAAACCTCGCCCTTGTTCACCTGCGCGAGCGGCTTCGATTGCAGCATTTAACGCAAGCAAGTTTGTTTGATCGGCGATACTCCGGATCACATCAAGTACTGATCCAATTTGTTCGGCATCTTCTTCTAAAACTTTTATGACTTTTCCTGCTTCATCGACTTGTTCAACTAATTGACCAATCGCGCTGATTGAGTCGTTAACGATTTTTTGACCGGAGTTAACCTCGTTGTTTGCTTGATTTGCTGAGTCAGAAGCGAGCAAGGCATTTTGTGCCACATCAGAGACGGTTGCAGTCATTTGGTTCATGGCTGTTGCCACTTGTTCTGTTTCTATTCTTTGTTCCTTCAATGATTGATCGGATTGTTCTGATGCCTTTTTCATATTCCCTGCAGAATTAGAAATTTCCACTGTTGTTTGGTTTATATGGGCGATAATGCCGCCTATATCCTGCCTCAATTTGGCAGTAGAACCTGCGATTTTTCCCATTTCATCATTGGAACTGTAGGTATACTTTGATTTTGCTTTGAAGTTACCGCTGGCTAGGATTGAAAGCTCCTCAGCTAAAGAGTTGGCAGGTTTAATAATGACTTTGTTGATCATCATAACAATGCCAAAAAACGAAGCAATGACTGATATCATTAAATAAGTTAACGTTAGCAGTGCTGTGGTTTTCGAATCAGCTTGTGAAGATTCTATTGCACTAAGTGTAGTTGAGCCAAACTTCTTTGAAATTTCAGATAGTAATTCGGTGGGCTTTCGATCAATTCCTGAGACTGATTGATCAGCGATTTGAATGCTAAAATTATTTGATAAAAATTTGTCATACCCTGATTTATAACGAGCATATAGATCCTGATGAGTTTGTAAAAAGTTTGTCATATGTTGGATCGTAACTTCATCGTTGAGGTTTGCAATTAATTTTTTACCTTTTTGTTGAATTTGCTCATGCTGCGCATTAAATATACCCCAATATTGATCCCTTTTTACCTTATCGTGACCTCTCATTAATACGTTTTTCCACTCTTGTACTTGAGTTTTAAACATTGTGTTTAACTTTGCAACTTCCGCTTCATTGTGGACGTGAAACTCAACGGTGTGCAAAAACGCTTGCTCATGCTCCCAGCCACGATATATACCCCATAACGCGCTAGCAACGAGTAGAAATATACCGGCAGTGACCGATAAAATTATTTTTGTTTTAACACTGGTAAACACGGAATTAATCATCAAAGTGCTCTCTTTGTCTTATTTACGAGAATATAGTCAAGGAAGGCGTAAACCTAACTGTTAAAAATAAGCTTAGTACAAAACTAATATTCTGCAAGGCGAGTATCGCCAAACTCGTAATCTTTTTGTCGTACAATGTTATTTTTACGACATTTACAAAACTTAACCTCTAGTAGATCTTTAAACCTAATTTAATCCGTATTGGAGTAAGCTATGAAAATTAACAAACTGATAGTCAGTCAGTGCGGTCACAGCGATTTTCGCGCTATAGTGTGGTGAAGATATTAATATCAATGAAGGTGACGAAGCCATTCAGCCAATGCACTGGGTTCTGATTCAAAAGGCGTTTTACTTCGTCATGGTACCGCTGGTCGATTACATAACTTTGTTATCACAGGTTCCGTTGGCATGGACGAATGTTTAGAAGTAGACAGTTTTGCTGAAACTCACGCTAATGCCGCTGACGGTTCGTTAATTATGACTCACTCTGTGGTGGCTTGTGAAAACGGAGAAAATTTCAAAGGCAACGCGACAGATACACTAACAACCGAAGTATGCTTCCTAGGTTTTTTATGTAGGACATGTTAGATCCCCTGTTTCTATATGGCTAATTCTATTTTAACCCAACTTTAGAGGTTCTCAAATTGAGATTTGACTATATATTTTAATCAGCGTATAAATTTAAGTTCAGTCAAATGGATCTGCTGTACTGCACTACTAGGATTAGAATTCACTCTTGGACAACCCATCCATTTTTCTTTTTGGTAATAGTACTAAATTTCTATTTAAGTAGGAATTTTCAATTTAAATGGCTTACATAACGGGGAAGCAGTTGACGGTATTCCGCAGAAGGTTATCATTATATGAGCGAAATTGAATTAACCACATTTTACGAAAAAATTGTTGGGCGTTTTCCGTTTCCTTTTACTTCAAAAATTCTGGTGTCATTGGCTTTAGGACTTATTTTTATTTATTCTCATTATTTAAGTTCTCAAGTGTCAGCTGATCAAAAAGAATTATTTGATATTACCAGTATCTTTCTTGCTGCCATTATTTCTGCTGCTATGGCAAGTCTATATTTAGCGACTCATACTCTGCGGTCTATCTTACCTGAAATGGAACGAAGGACAAAAGATGGCGGTAAGTTATTTATGATCCCTTTAAAGCACTTATTAGTTACTAAAATTTTTTTGCAATACGGAGTATTTTTTGCGGTTTTAAATTGCTTGATGGCGACGGTTTTTGGTATTCCGCATATTGAAGAATCAAACCATCCTCAATATTTTGAGTACGTCATTTCACTCTATTTCGGATATTTTTTAGCAGGATTTGTGTGCGGCATGGCTGTTTTAGGTATTCTTGCAGTTTTTAAATCCTTGCGGCAATTTGGAATCAATGCTCGACACTCGTTTGATTTTACTTCACCTGACAATTGCGGCGGAACATTGTTTATTGGGAACGCATTAATGATTTTTGCCTCAGTCACCTTATTTGTAGGTGTTTTAATTTCTAGCTATATCATTAACACAGAATGGGTAAATACTTTTGGTCTTGCTGCTGGACTAAAAATTATCTGGATTATATTTCCGTATTTTATGTCCATTGTAGTTTTTGTCGGGCCAGCGTTATCACTCAATAAGTCATTGATCCATTATAAAAGAAATCAGGATCAATTGATTCGATCTAAACTCGATAAACTTATGCATCAGATAGATAATGAACCCAATGTTTCTAATGATGATTTAGTAAAAAAATATGAATTCAATCAAAAGTTGCGCGAACAGTTGCACAAAATGCGTACTTGGCCTTACGGCTTAAATACGAACTCAAAATATTTTTCAATGGTAGTTGTAAATAGTTTTGCTGTTTACGGTGCTAACCAAAAATACATTGATAAATTTCTTAGTTCTTTTGGTTGATTCTATGATTTATCGATTGAAGATAATATTGTTTAGCGTTGCCGTGTTTACTTCCCCTTTACAACCGGTATTTGCGATTGATTGGGAACGTGTAATCAACAAAAATGATATTCAAGTATATGTTAGAGACTTTCCAAATTCCGAAATAAAACAATTCAGAGGTGAAGTGTCATTAAGTTCATCAATCGATAGTGTTGTCGCCTTATTGAGTGATCAAACGAGTTGTATTAATTGGCTACACCAGTGTGAAAGCGGTTTAGAGATCGAGCGGTTAACTTTTGGAGAGCGATATATTTACCAGGTTAATGGCGTTCATCTTTTCGCGGATACACGAGATTATATTATTCACACAAAAATGTATCGAGAACCAGACTCGGGTGTAATAACGATAGAACTACAAACAGCTCCTGATTACTGTAAGGATAGCATTATAATCATTTGTACCAAGATTAATCAATCGAACTATATTCGAGTTACAAGACTGACCGGTAGTTACAAACTGATTCCCTTGGAAGAAAAAGGAGTGAAGGTTTTGTGGACACAACATATCGAGCCTAATGGAATATTGCCTGATTTTATTGTGAATAGCCTGTTGAAAAAAATTCCTTTTGAGTCGTTAAAGAGTATGCGCGAAATAGTGTTAGTTAATCCATACAATACAGCGTCATTAAAATTTGATGATATCGGTCAAGTCGCCGGTTTGCAATAAAAAGTTGTCAAACTATTCTCATTATTACCTAACAAGAAAAGTACTAGAACTTAGACCAGAATCTATTTCTGGTGATTGCAAGTCATCGAGTTATTTTGTTGAACTCGACGTTAATTTAATATTGATCGACTAGTCTATTTAAAATTAGGTTATACCCACCTTATCTCGTTAATAAGCTCATAAAAACTATCAAGTGGAAATTGTTGTCTGGCGGCATTAATCGAACTTTCACCAACAATCCCTTCATCTAATTGTAGTGTTGTAGGATCTATATTTAGAAGTTCTTTATGCTATTAGTACTAATGCTTTTTGGATCACTGTAAAATTTCAGTGGATTAGAATCAAAAAGAAGTTGATCAAACTCTAAACCAGTCAAGTGGTAGCTCAGTGGTTTGCTGCGGTCTGGTATATACCCATCAGAAAAATGGTGTTAGTCCACTTGGGTTGCAAACAGTGTTGGATCTCGGAAATTATCAAACGGCATGGTCGATACTGCAACGGTTGAGACATACTATGGTTACTCAGTACACGCCAAGGCTCTGTACATTCAACAAAGCTAGATTATTACTTAGATGAGTGCACGTTTCGTTTCAATCGACGTTCTCGCAATCATGAGGATTATTATTTTATCGATTACTCGAGCAGCGGTTGTTACAAGCCCTTTAACTTACGAGCAGGGATGCCACCCCAGATTTCGCCAGCTGGAATAGAAGTATTAGCAGTTACAAGAGACATCGCATTGATCATTGCTCCTTCACCTATTACCACTCCAGGCATCAAAGTAGATTTCGTTCCAATCATTGCCCTAGCACCAATTGTTATTTTGCCAATATAAAGATGATTATCTGCGGTCACCGCATGGGGTGTAACCATTGCATCCTCGCCGATATGAGCGTTTTCCCCAATCGTAACAAGATGAGGATCCAGCAATTGCCCTGAAATGGGAACTATTCCCCCACCAATAGAGGCTCCCATAAGTTGATAAAAACCTTTCCTAAAAGGAATAGGTAATAAAATTTTGTCATAGAATAAGTTGAGGTGTGTAATACATAAGAAACCATAAAGATTCCAGATAAAACATTCTACGGGTTTATCTGAATAAAGATAAACACCCTCATGCATTGGATAAAAAACTCGTAGAATTTTGAGAACCAGTAATGTAAACACTGTCTGCAATATAAAAAATGACACAAAACAAAGAAAACTATCTAAAGCATAGAGGGTGTAAAGGATCCACACCCCAACCCCAGCGAAAGCCAGGATTGCACCTGATACAATTGGTGTGATTACTAAATCTCGCCAAGACATGAATCGATTCTGATTGTTTGCCATTGCTCTTACCCCTTAAAAAATAATGAACTCGCTATAGACTACAAAGAATACGACCTCGTCGAGATCATTTTTCTCACCATGGCAGCGGTACTATCGGGTGCCAAAGGCTGGAAAGCGATAGAACTGATCAAGAAACATATATGGTTACTCCCACTAAATCAATAGTTGAGTACACATTTTTCTATCATATTAACTAATTCATGGTTAATTTTCAATGTGTGGCTAATCGACCTACACGGTATAAAAGTAACGGTTTTGTGACATATATCCGGCATCAGACAATGGTACTTTATTGCTGTGCCCTCATGAGATACAAGATAGTGTTCTTAAGCTTTGATTTCCTCGTTTTGTCTATTTTGCAATAGACAAAAGCTAATTGCTAAGCGCAAAAAATAACACGAAAGTCTGTGCGAGATTATTAATTCGGTTTGTGAGAGAATGGCGATTAGTTGGATGATCTCCATATATGTCTTGTATTAGGTTGTTTTCTCCACTTTCTCTGTACCTCCATGGTGAAATGATTTTTCGTTAAAAATTATGACAAATAAACCTGAACTTTCCGGTTGGCTAATTGGTCTTGCCGCTTTTATATGGTGGGGACTTGCGCCAGTCTATTTTAAAGCGATTGGTCATGTAAGCGCCCTTGAAATCCTCGCTCATAGAGTCGCATGGAGTATTCCTTTCACTTTGTTAATAATGGCGGTTTTAAAAAAACGGATCGCTTTATTAACTATTTTAAAAAATCGGAAAATTCTCGTCGGGCTATTTATTAGTACAGCGCTAATTTCGGTAAATTGGTACATTTTTACCTGGGCCGTGACCAATGAACGAATTTTGTCAACCAGCCTCGGATATTTCATTAATCCAATCATGTCAATAGTAATGGGTGTCATAATTCTGGGAGAAAGATTAAGTAAATTCCAGTGGGCTGCGGTTGCATGTGTTGTATTAGGAGTTGTTAACCAAATTGTTAACTATGGAGAAGTTCCTTGGATTGCGCTCAGTTTGGCAACGAGTTTTGCCATTTATGGTTTTATAAAAAAGAAATTACAAATAGATTCACTGAATGGTTTTTTAATCGAAACAACCTTAGCTCTCCCGTTTGCAGCGGGTTATATTATTTGGACACTGGTTCAAAGTAACGCTCTATTTTTAAGCCTCGATATAACAACTGATTTACTATTAGTTGCCGGGGGAATTGTAACCGCTGTCCCACTGATCATGTTTGCTACATCAGCTAAGAAAATCCCTTTAAGTGGAATGGGATTTATGCAATTTATTGCGCCTTCAATTACCTTTATTTTAGCAACTCAAGTTTATAGTGAGCCATTAAGCTATGAACAATTATTAAGCTTTGTTTTTATATGGGGAGGTCTAGGTTTATATTTGATCAATCCGATCAAAGATTTGTTAAAAACCAAAACAAACTAGTTAATTTTGGAGATGTATTATGTTAAATAGTCGCATCATTTTACTACTCACAGTTGTGATTTTTTCGTCAGTTCACATCCCCTTATTAGTAGGCGAATTATTAACCACATTTCCTGAAAAAATAGACCAAGGAGCAACCTCCCACAAATAGTTCAGGTTTTACCATTAGAAGATTTACTGGGACGCGACATCCAAAGTGGGAGTTAAAAAAGCAACAGAGAACTTATACAGTGATTGACGATGGTAAGACAATAAAAAACCCAGTTAAACTGGGTTTTTAGAGGCTGTTTGTACACGGATCTCAGATCGTAAAATCCAAGATAAAAAGCAATTACTTGATTTTTGCTTCTTTATACATCACGTGTTTACGAACAACAGGATCGTATTTTTTGAATTCCAACTTAGTTGGGGTGCTTCTTTTGTTCTTGTCTGTGGTGTAAAAATGACCTGTACCCGCAGATGAAACTAATTTAATTTTATCTCTCATGACTAAACCCCCTTAAATCTTGATGCCATTACGACGAACGTCTAATAATACCGAATCGATGCCTTTCTTATCGATGATACGCATACCTTTTGCAGAAACTCTTAGTTTCACAAAACGGTTTTCACTCTCAACCCAAAAACGGTGAGAGTGCAAATTTGGCAAAAAACGACGACGTGTGCGATTTTTTGCATGAGATACATTGTTTCCTGATACTGGTCTTTTTCCAGTAACCTGACATACTCGTGACATGACTCTAGCCTCTTTATTGCAATATTCTATAAAATGCTTATTAAACCGACTGATATGTAGGAATTCAGCCTTAAAATTTGGTTTTTTGGCGTTATACACCAAGGCGACAATTAGATCTTAGTTTGTCGCTTCGCCTTCCCGTCGCGGAAAGGGCGCACTTTATACCAAAAACTCGATAATAATACAACCAAATCGGCTAAATTAGTCACTCTCAGACTTATTCTTTCATGAATTTCTCACCTTAGGGTTGGGATAGGTGAAATTAGGTTATTTTTTCAGTAATGATTATCCGTTTTCGATTAACCCGTCCAAACCTTTACGAACAAAGTTAGGTAGCGCAAAACAAGCGTTATGGATTTCCTTGTTGTAGTAATCAAAAACTAAGCCGGAATCGGTAACTCGCTGAGGCTCAAAGTCTTTGATGGGGTTAAGTCCTTTAGAAGCGAAGGTAAAGCTCCATAATCCGCCCGGGTAGGTGAGGTTACTGAAACTATATAAAAAGGTCTTGGGGAATTGCGTATTTAACACTTTAAGTAGCGACTGCTGGATATCCAAGGCATACCAGGACGATTCGCCTTGAGAAACCACAATGCCATCATCAGTTAGGCAATTATAAACATCGGTATAAAATCCGGCACCAAACAATGGTTGCGCCGGTCCAATTGGATCGGTTGAGTCGATTATGATCACATCAAACTGTTGCTGACACTCTTTGGCGTATTTAACCCCATCACCAATAATGAGCTCGATTTTGGGATCATCTAGAGCGCAGGAGGTTTGCGGGATATATTGTTTACAAGCCTCTACCACCATTGGATCTATTTCCACCATGACGCATTTTTCGACGCTCGAGTGACGGATCACTTCTCTCGCCGTACCGCCATCGCCTCCGCCTATGATAAGTACATTTTTCGGGTTCGGGTGGACAAATAAAGGGACATGGGAAATCATGTCATGGTAAGCGAATTCATCTCGCTCCGTTACCATAATTAAACCATCGTTAAGGAGCATTTTCCCGTGACCTTTCGTTTCCACCACATCAACGGTTTGAAAGTCACTTTTACCGGAAAAGAGTACTTTTTCCACTTTGAGTTTCAGACCTAAAAAATCTTTAAACTTTTCTTCGATCCATAAATCAGAATACATTCGATTTAGCCTCTAAATTGATTTCAAACGGTTGAGTAAAGGTTGTTTTTTCTCGACTAAAACTCGCGAAATCAACCAAATAAGAGCAGCTTAGTTTAGTTTCAACCAGTTCTTTAGATTTATAACCTACTGGAATAACTTGGAATATTTTTTCAGCAAAGTCGAACTCATTGTAGGTAATAACATCGAACGAAGCGGGAGAAAAAAAATGGATTATAATGGGTATAAAATCGATTAAATTGATGTTCGACTCGAAACTCACGTAACTGTTGTTCTCTTGTGGTGTCAAATGAATGGTAAAGTACTGATCACCTAAGATTGCGTTTAGCGAATAACCAAATGGTTCAAATACAAAATCGTCTAACATAAAATGAGGGATTATTTTCTCAAGTTGTAATATGTCACGAATTTTCCGACTATTGATGTTTTCTTGAGTGAGTAACGACGAAATAGTTTGATCAATATTATAAAGCAGGACTTCATAGGTTTTATCGTTTAACTCACCTTGAAAATCATTATCCCAATGGTAAAAATAACTGTGATGTGAATCCAAATCGCCGAACCGCAATAGTTTTCCCTTATTAAACATTTGCAATTGTTTAGTATCATCGAGAACATGACTGGCTTGCAGGTGGGAACAATATTCATTTTTACGCTGGTAAATGACTTGTCGTACCAAGTTAGGATCGATATTTTGTAAGAAGTAGATGACTGAATTTACCAGTTGAGTATCTCCGCAAGTCAGGATCAAAAGGCGATCATTCCATACAAACAAACTCGATTCAGAAAGTAAAAACGCTTTGCAAGTCTTATTCGAGATTTTTGACAGTATTTTTGCTTCACACTGAGCAACCAGCATTTCCCAGAATTCATCGCTATAGTCATCGAGCAATGAAACATTTTGAGAGTTGGTTATAATTTCGGCTTTTTTCTCAGAACCTTCAAAAAACAAAGGCGGCTCCTTTATGTTTTCTTTTATTTATTTTTTTATCTAATAGCAGACTGCGAAAAAAAATATTGGTTAAAATTAATTATCTAGTAGATAATTGATCAAATTTCAATTTATTGAGTTTAGTTGTGTGAGCAACCCCATCGTTCCACTATTACCAGCGGTAAAACCGCCCGAAATTATATTTGAAAGCGCCCAATTAGGCTACGGTTTTTACTCGCGCAGCTGCCATTTAGTCGGTTTTGGTTTTGACGGCACCGCTTGTTTTCGCAAAGGCACAAAGGACGGTCCTAATGCAATTCGTCGGGTATCTGGTGGGATCGAGTCCTATTCCCCTTATTTAGATGCTGATTTGAATGATTTAACCTTTTACGACTGTGGTAACTTATCGTTGGGTGAGAGTGAAAATGTCGATGAGCAATGGGCTTATGCCAGTGAGGCTTTTTCTCGAATGCTGGATTCTGCTGATTTGGCAAGAAATGAAATTAAAGTGCTCACTCTGGGTGGCGAGCACTCGATTTCTTATGCCTCTATAGCCGCTTATTTAAAACAATACCCTGATCTGGTGTTACTCCATTTGGATGCTCATGCTGACTTACGTGATGGTTACGAGGGGCATCATTATTCTCACGCCTCTATTATTTACCGGGTGCAAGAGCTCTTCGGCGCCCAACATCAGTTGATCCAATATGGGATCCGCTCAGGAACGAAAGACGAATATTCGTGGATGGACAAAAACAATACCCGATGTCATTCGTTAAAAGCTTTCTTGAATAAAGTCGATAAAATTGGTAGTCAAACACCGATTTACTTAACACTAGATTTAGATTATTTTGATCCAGCTTATTTTCCTGGCACTGGAACGCCTGAGCCAGGCGGTGAAGATTTTCACTCTTTTGTTAGTTTGGCTAAACAATTAAAAAATAAAAACTTTGTCGGTTGTGATGTGGTAGAGCTTGCTCCGAACATCGATCCAACCGGTAATAGCGACGTTTTTGCTGCTAAGATAGTTCGAGAGCTGTTATTGTGTTTTTAAGCGACTATCATTTTTCACCAATTAAAGAAGATTTATTATGACTTGGACAATTCAAGATTCCGAGGATTTATATCGTGTTTCTCGTTGGAGCAATGGCTATTTTCATATAGGCGAAAATGGTCATTTGTTTATGACGCCTTCTCAAAAAAATGCACCTGATGGCATTGATATTTTTTCGGTGATTGAAGAAGCTAAAAGCAACCAAGTCGAATTTCCGATGGTATTGCGTTTTCATGATGTGTTGCGATCGAGAGTGGTTGCGTTAAATGAAACCTTCCGAAAAGTCATCGCAGATTACCAATATCGAGGTGAATTTATGGGAGTTTACCCGATCAAGGTTAATCAAATGCGTGAGGTGGTTGAAGAAATTGTAGACGCAGGCAAACCTTATAAATATGGTCTCGAAGCGGGTTCAAAAGGAGAACTGTTATCAGTACTTGCTTATAACACCAACAAAAACTCTTTGACCATTTTAAATGGTTACAAGGACGATGATTATATTCGGTTAGCTCTATTAGGTCTTAGATTAAATCGTAAGGTCATTATTGTAATCGAAAAATTTTCTGAACTGGAAGCTTTGATCCGAATTTCGAAACAGCAAAATATCGAACCGGTAATCGGTTTGCGAATGCGAATGATGGTGAAAGGCAAAGGTAAATGGGAAAATTCCAGCGGGATTAAAGCGAAGTTTGGTTTAGGTATACCAGAGATCCTCAACGCAGTATCTTTATTAGAAAAAGAAGGTTTAAAACACTGTATTTCGATGTTGCATTTTCATATCGGCAGTCAGTTAACTGATATTAGAGTCATCAAAGAAGCCGTTAGTGAAGCAGGAAGAGTCTATGCAAAGTTGGTTAAAAAAGGTGTGCCGATAAAATATCTTGATGTTGGTGGTGGACTTGGTGTCGATTATGACGGTACGCGTAGTACTTCAGACTCTTCCAAAAATTATTCGCTAATTGAATATGTATCGGACATCGTCGACGGTCTGCAACAAATCAGTGATGAGGAGGAGGTACCCCATCCTCATATTGTTTCCGAAAGTGGGCGAGCGATTACTGCGCACCACAGTTGCGTTATTATGCAAGTGTTAGGGGAAATTAATCCGAGTGGCGTTGAGCTTAACCATGAGATTCAAAGCGACGTGCATAATCTAGTAAAAAATATGCGAGAACTGATCGATATTATGGAGGAACGACATAATCCACAAGAAACCTACAACGACGCATCTCAAATTAAGGAAGAATCATTGCACGCATTTAAATTGGGTATATTGTCTTTGGAAGAAATGGCTGAGCTTGAAACGCTCTATTGGAAAGTCATTAAAAAAATTCGCGATACTATTGAACACAGGGAATTTGTTTCCAATGAACTGGATGACGTGCAATCATTGTTGTCATCCCAATATTTATGTAATTTTTCCGTTTTTCAATCGGCAGCTGATTCATGGGCAATCGATCAAGTGTTACCGATTGTGCCGATCCATCGATTAACAGAAGAACCGACAAAGCACTGTGGTCTAGTTGATATTACCTGTGATAGTGACGGAAAGATCGATAAATTTATTGGTGAAAACGGCACGGAGTCTACGTTATCTTTGCATCCTCTAAATGATGATAATTATTATTTAGGTGTGTTCTTGACAGGCGCATATCAAGACGTGATGGGGGATATGCACAATTTATTCGGTCGATTAAATGAAGCCCATATTTTTAAAAGCGAAACGGAACCAGAAGGTTTTTACATTGAAGAAATTGTGCATGGGTCAACCGCAAAAAACATATTAGGTACGATGCAATATAATACTGATTTTATGGCGAGGCGGGTGAAAAAATTAATTGATAAAAATATCGTTGCTGGAGAAATTGCACCGAGAGAAGGCGTTCGGTTAGTTGATTTTTATGAAGATTGTTTGACGTCTTATACTTATTTGAAAAGTGAGAGTTAAGGTTATGTTTTAGCCTCCCCCTTTGTAAAGGGGGGACTAGAGTGTTTTAGCTGTTTCTACACAAATCAGTGATGAGCAAAGGATTGGAATTTCGATGTTGATTGATGAGTGCTTCAGAAGTCTTTTCAACGGTTTTAATTTTTTCAAGTTCTTTGTCGTTAATACCAAACATCTGTAAAAACTGAACTTCTCCATGTGGAGTATTTATAATACCCAATTCAGGATCGGGTAGAAATGCTAAGCCTGTTAATTCAGTATTGCTTTCTAAACGAATTTGTCCACCTGCAGGCATGTAATGGTATGGTTCAAACCATTTACCTGACTTGAAAACGTATCGCGCTATATTTTGAATCATATTTATTGCCCAGTGCGGGTACTCATCATCCAGTTCACAAAGTTTGATACGAAAAGTAAGCTCAAATCCGAATTTGCTGTAATCACCACCTACAGCTTCTTCATTGTAATAAAGCTCTGAGAAGCCATAGGTTACTATGTGAAAATACGGCTTTTTATTATATTCAGCTCTGTAAATACTGACACCATCAATAGGATCGTTTCCACCTATTGAGTAATGTAGTACAGGAGCAACATGTTTTGGTTCTTGATTTGGATATATTTCTTCAAGTGCCTGGTCTATCGCATCCCAGCCAGGGGTAGATTCTTTGTCTTCATAGTTTTTTTTATACTCGTCTAGATCCATAATTGTTCTCGTCATAAAAAATTAGCGTATCGTCTCTTTGTGAAGAAAGAAATTAAATTAACGACATTCCTTAGCATGTTTCTTTTTTAGTTCCGAAGTGTCTTGTCCTCTATTTTTTGCATCAGCTATTTGGCTACTCAAATTGACACAATTTTTTGCTTTGCTCATCGAGTTAAAAGGATACATACTCGATACAGCACCTTTGCCATTGGTCTTCTTTTGTTGGTTTTGTTGAGAACTATTTGACTGTTGGTTGTGATTTTTATTGATTAAATTTTGATCAACAATATTTTCATCTTTCATTAAATCTTTAGACGATTGAAAAGAAATATAATCATCAGTTGTTGTTGGTTTATTTCGGCTGACAATCATTTCTCCGCGTTCATCTGTCCATTGATAATAGGTTACTTGTTGATTTTGTGATCCAGAAAAATAATTTATAGCCTGGTCGAACAGATCTGTTTTTAAATAAAGTACGACCGCTATTATAGCGACAACCAGTAAAATAACCGGCATTGCTTTACCGTGATTATTTTTAACTTCTAGTGAAAAATGGGTTTTCATAATTATCGTTCCTATTTTAAAAATTAATGTGCTTGCTCCCAATTCTCTCCAATACCTATATCGACGACTAAGGGTACGCTCAATTCAACTGCGTCGGACATAAGTTTTTCGATGATTTTTCGGTACTCATCTCTTTTGCCTTCGGCAACTTCAAAGACTAATTCATCATGAACTTGCATGATCATAAAACAATCGGGGTTTTCAGTTTTGATCCAGTTATGAATATCGATCATAGCGATCTTAATAATATCGGCAGCGCTGCCTTGCATCGGCGCATTGATTGCGGTTCTTTCCGCTGCTTGTCGACGCATTCCATTACTAGCATTTATTTCTGGTAAATAAAGCCTACGACCAAATAGTGTTTCAACATAGCCTAAATCTCTGGCTTTTTCTTTGGTGGTTTCCATGTAAGTGCCTACTTCGGGATATCGAGCGAAATAAGTCTCAATATAATGTGCGGCTTCATCGTTGGTGATGTTAAGTTGTTTCGCTAATCCAAATCGTGACATTCCATAAATTAATCCAAAATTAACGGCTTTTGCGTGTCGCCTCTGTTCTGATGTCACATCTTTTAAATTCGTTGAAAAAACTTCAGCTGCGGTTGCGCTATGAACATCTAATCCTTCTGAAAAAGCTTGTAACAAACCTTGATCTTGTGAAAGGTGCGCCATGATCCTTAGTTCGATTTGAGAATAGTCTGCCGCCAAAATTTTGTAACCTTTTGGTGCGATAAACGCTTCTCGAATGCTTCGCCCTTCAGCGGTTTTTACTGGAATGTTTTGTAAATTAGGATCACTAGAACTAAGCCTGCCTGTCGCAGCGACGGCTTGGTGGTATGAGGTATGTACTCGCCCTGATTTTTGCTGAACAGCTAATGGTAATTTATCGGTATAAGTCGATTTTAGTTTGGTTAAGCCGCGATATTCCATAATGACTTTTGGCAGTGGATAATCTAAAGCTAATTGAGCCAGTACTTCTTCTGCAGTCGACGGCTGTTTTTTTGGTGTCTTTTTTAAAACCGGCAAACCCATTTTTTCAAACAAAATCTCTTGTAGTTGTTTTGGTGAGGCAAGATTAAAAGGTTGACCGGCTAGTTCATATGCTTTTTTTTCAAGCTCAAGAATTCGTAGTCCAAATTCATGGCTTTTTTTGCGCAAAAATTCTGAGTCAATTAATACGCCTCGATATTCAACGCTCGACAAAACTTCGATAAGTGGTACTTCTATTTCTTGAAAAATAATTTTTGGACCTTCCTGTTTCTCCAATTTAGACCATAATTCCTGATGAAGCTGAAGGGTTACATCGGCATCCTCGGCAGCATAAGTTGCCGCTATTTCTAAATCGATTTGGTCAAAGGTTAATTGTTTTTTTCCTTTGCCTGCAATTGTTTCAAAACTAATACACTCATGATCTAAAAATTTCTTTGCTAAAGTGTTCATATCATGACGGCTACCGATACTATTCGATACGTAAGATTCCAGCATGGTATCAAATTGAATACCTTGTAAATTAATATCAACATTTTTTAAAATACTCAGATCGTATTTAAGGTTTTGACCGATTTTTCCGATCTCTGGATTCTCTAAAATGGGTTTTAACTGAGCCAACGCCCAAGATTGATCAATTTGTTCAGGCACGCCCGGATAGTTATGGCTCAATGGTAAATATGCGGCAATCCCCGGCTTGATAGCAAAGGACATACCAACGAGTTCGGCGGCTATTATATTTAGAGATGTGGTTTCTGTATCGACAGCAAACTGGTTACACGCAGACAGCTTTTCAGCCCAATCGGTTAATTGTTGTTTAGTTAAAATGGTTTCGTACTGGCTCTTATCAATGCTTGATTCGGCAGCAATCGAAGGTTCTTGATTCTCGGTTTTTGGATCAGATTGATTATTTGTTTTTGGCAGTGCTGGCATTCCTGCCTTAAGGTTCTTTAACCAAGTTTTGAACTCAAACTCTTGATAATAAACTTCTAAAAGTTCTTTATCGGGTGATCCCATATGCAAGTCATCTAACTCAAATGGTAAATCAACATCTAACACAATTGTCGCCAATTGATATGAAAGTCTCGCCTCTTTTTCATTAGCTTTCATTTTATCAGCTAGTTTTTTTGCCCCTCGAATGGGAAGTTCAGCAATTTTATCCAAGTTTTTGTAAATATCATCAACTCCGCCGATCCCTTGTAGCAGCCCCAATGCCGTTTTTCCGCCAACGCCAGCAACGCCAGGGATATTGTCAACTTTATCTCCCATTAACCCTAATAAATCGACAATCAATTCAGGCGGTATACCAAATTTTTCTTTGACGCCTTCAGTATCTAAAAATTGATTGGTCATGGTGTTGATCAAACTGACGTGGGGATTGACTAACTGCGCCATATCTTTATCACCAGTCGAAATAATGGTTTCAATACCTTGCTCTGTGGCAAGGCGCGAAACTGTACCTATCACGTCATCAGCTTCAACGCCTTCAACCGCATAAATTGGAAAACCCAATGCCCGAATGATATTGTGCACCGGCGCAATTTGACTGCGCAGGTCATCTGGCATGGGGGGACGATGAGCTTTGTATTCTGGATAAATATCGTTTCTAAATGTCTTGCCTTTGGCATCAAAAATAACCGCGATCCGTTTGCTGTCATATTGTTTGCATAAACTCTTCAACATGTTTATAACACCATAGATTGCGCCTGTTGGCTGTCCGGCAGAATTACTAAAACCGGTTTGAGACATTGAATGATAGGCTCTGAAAAGGTAGGAAGAGCCATCAACCAAAATAAGTGGTTGGGATTGTTCTATTGTCATGTTGACTGCCTAGGAATTACTTAACGGACATGGTTTTTATTGACCTGTCGGGATTGAGTCGATATCTTTGACGACGATTTTAACCTAGATTAAATAGATTAACCTAACTATTGCCATTCGATACTCTAACAAATAAAAATAACGATATGAAATAAGCTTAACTACACTGAAAATTTTTTCAGTGTAGTTAAAGTGTTTTATAAGAAAAGTTTCTAACTTGTTAAATTTATTACAGTATTTTTAACTGTCAATAATTCTGTGAATAAAAGTGGGGATAAAATGAAGCTGCTTTGTTATGGGCTGTTACGCCAGCAGAAATCATGTCACTTTTATGACATATGAAAATGATTAAAAACAATAGGTTATACAATTTTAAGTTCGTTTACCGCTGGCTTGAATAAACTGTGCATAAGGGGATAGTCAGTGTGTATAACCTTTTAAAAAAATAATATACTTGCTGTTAAAGAGCAGTAAATATAGGGCAGTATCGTATTCATGAAGCTACTCAATCAATTTTCACAATTAATTGGTAAATCCATTGCTTGGATGATCATTTTGATGGTTCTTTTTAGCGTGGTGAATGTTCTTGCGAGCTGGATGTTTAATACTAGTTGGATTTGGCTAAGAGAATCGGTTACCTGGATGCACGGTGCAAACTTCTTATTAGCTGCGGCTTACACACTGAATGAGCAGGGTCACGTGAGAGTGGATATCTTTTTTGCCAAAATGACCCGTAAAAAACAGGCTTTGGTCGATTTTATGGGCACTTTGCTGTTATTACTTCCGACCAGTCTATTTATAGTTTGGTCGAGTTGGCCCGCTTTTATGCTGAGTTGGCGTGTGAGTGAAGTCTCTTCTGAAGCGGGGGGACTGCCAGCAGTTTATATTCTTAAAAGTTTCTTAATTATTATGCCTGTTTTATTGATCATTGAAGCGATTAATCAACTCAGTCGTGCAGGATTCATTTTATTCTCCACTCATCCACAGGAGAACAGCTAATGGAATGGCTGGCATTATTGATGTTTGTTTGTGTTTGTCTGGTTTTATTAACGGGATATCCGGTCGCTTTTTCCTTAGCCGGTACCGGTATTTTGTTTGCTATCATTGGCGTTCAGTTGGAATTGATCCATCCGGCAATTTTAAAAAATGCTGGTTCTAGGTTGTTTGGAGTTATTCAAAATCCCACCTTAATCGCTGTACCATTGTTTGTATTTATGGGAGGCATGTTAGAAAAGGCCAAAATAGCGGATAAGTTGTTAACGGGGATCGCTCAATTAATGGGTGATCGACCTGCAGGTCTTTCCATATCGGTCGTTTTGGTTGGCGCGCTTTTGGCCGCAAGTACCGGCATTGTTGGGGCAACCGTTGTTACGATGGGACTAATCTCTCTTCCTGTGATGCTGAAAAAAGGCTATTCCGCGAGAGTTTCGACTGGGGTTATTTGTGCGTCAGGTACACTTGGTCAAATCATCCCGCCTTCTATTATTTTGGTTTTGCTAGGCGATGTTATAGCTGGAGCGAACAGAGATGCTGGTCTTGGAAATTCGCCGATGTCAGCTGGAGATCTGTTCGCAGGTGCATTAATTCCGGGTTTATTGTTAGTTGCTATGTATATCTTTTATTTAACTTTTTATTCGAAAATAAAACCACTTGAATTTAATAAAAATATCCATTCAAATCACTTAGTAGAATCATCTGAAACGCTAGCAAATATTCCCGAAGAGCCTTTTTTAATCCGAATCATTATCGCTCCCATATTACTGATTTTGCTGGTATTAGGTTCGATTTTGGGAGGCGTAGCAACCCCCACTGAAGCTGCTTCTTTAGGGGCGCTTGGTGCTATTGTACTCGCTTTGGTCTACCGGGAATTCAGCTTTAAACGATTAAAAGACGTGATGCGGTCAACCACCCGAACTTCCAGTATGGTGTTTATGATTTTAATTGGAGCGTCTATATTTTCGTTAGTGTTCAGAGCTTTTCACGGTGATGACGCGATTGAAAATGTTTTGCAGAACTTGCCAGGCGGATTACCTATGGCGATGCTCGTGGTGATGCTAACCATGTTTTTGCTCGGTTTTATTTTGGATTTCATCGAAATCGTGTTTGTAGTGGTTCCCTTGACTGCGCCAGCGTTGATTGCTTTGGGCGCTGATCCGGTCTGGCTTGGGATTATGATTGCGGTTAACTTGCAAACCTCTTTTCTAACCCCTCCATTCGGATTTGCACTCTTTTATCTCAGAAGTGTTGCACCGAAAAGTGTTGCAACCAGCCAAATATATCGGGGGGTACTTCCCTTTATTGCGATCCAACTGGTACTACTTCTTGTAATGTCTTTATGGCCGGAAATAACCACCTGGCTGCCAAAACAGATATACGGTTAACCCTACATTAATCATATTTCATCCAATTTATCGCAAAACGCACTAATTTTATTAAATTTCATGTAAAGCCAAGTATTGGCTGCTATATTTAGTGTATCTGATAATTTCTCTGAAATTCCAGCTATTTTCTGTGGTGATATACTTTGCAAACTTAGTGGTTTTTTCGGTGAATAACGTTGAGTAAATAAAGGTTCATTGTTAATGGAAGAGCAAACAACATACAAACCCTTCAATTATTTTGTGATCTTTTTGTTGTTGGTATCTGCGGCGACATTAGTCTTGTTTGGTTTTCATTGGGTTGTGGTTTTACTGCTTGCTGTGACAATTGCTCCGGTTTATTTTTCGTATTGTCAAAATAAGCATTTACATCAGTTATTAAACCTCGCACAGCAACGTACGGAAGTGGAAGATGAAAGTTATCATGAGGCCGACGATGCTTTAACAGCTGCTTTGCAGGAAATATTGCCGGTTTGGAAAAACCAAATTGAATTAGCCGTTAATCAATCAACCGTTGCTATTGATGATTTGTCCAATCAGTTTATGTCGATCACCGATAATATTTCTGTGGCGATCGATGTGACTGGATCTTCAGGCGGAGGTGAGCGGTTTTCCACGACCGCAAGCGTTAAAGAGTCGTCTGATAAAATAAAAGATGAGCTCGAACATTTGAAAGATACGCTCATCAGTATTTCTCAATTAGAACAATCAGCGCTCGGAGAGATCAATAATCTTTCTGTTTTTATGGACGAGCTATACAAAATGGCTGGTGAAGTGGAGGCGCTTGCCGAGCAAACCAATTTGTTAGCATTGAACGCTGCAATTGAAGCGGCGAGAGCTGGTGATCAAGGGCGAGGATTTGCAGTCGTTGCCGATGAAGTGAGAAACCTGGCCAATCAATCTAAAGGCACTGGCGAAAACATAAAGAAAAAAATTCAAACGATTGGGGTGAGCGTTGAACACATATTACAACAAGCAACTCATTCGGCAGAATCTGAAGAAGCCATGGCAAAACAAGCGGAAGAAATCATCCACGAGGTCATCGTGCAGCATAAAATGACAACTTATACGTTAGCGTCTTCGGATAAGTTATTGGTTAATATGAGTCAACAAATTCAACAGGAAGTCGCCAATGTGATCGTTGAGCTTCAATTTCAAGATCGTGTCAGCCAAAAATTACGCCATATCGAACAGAGTATTCAAGACGCACAAAAGATCATCGCGGATGGACAAAAGTTAGACGGCAAAGGTCGCAAAGAGCAGTTTGCGGATCTGCCGAAAAAACTTCAAGAAAGCTATACTATGGAGGAAGAACACAAAGCTCACAATAAAATTACCGGAGGTTCCGGTTCGATTAGTTCTAACAAACCAAAAACAGAATTGTTTTAGTTGTTCCATTGATCAAATTCAATCGATCAGTTCAATAGGTCATTAATCACAAACTTTGGTTGATCTTTCGCCATTCAAGAGAGCTCGTTTTGAAATCTAAAAACGATCGATAAATTCGTTTTGATAACTCGTTGTGTTCACCTTGTTCCGCCACTAATTTTTTTGCTATCTCTTCAAATTTACTTAATACATCACCCGGTAAACGCCTTACTTTAACATCATGCTTTTCCACTAAAGTTTTTAATGCGTCGCTGTTTTGTTTAGAAAAGTCTGCAAGCATATCTGCATTGGCAATTAAACAGGCAGAACGAACAATTTCTTGCAGGTCGCCAGGTAGTTTGTTCATCGCTTGTAGATTGATAATCGCTTCCAAGGTTGTACCAGGTTCGTGCCATCCGGGGTAATAATAATATTTAGCTGCTTTATACAAACCAAGAGCGAGATCATTGTAAGGACCGACAAATTCGGCGGCATCAATTCGACCTAATTCGAGCGCAGAAAAAATTTCGCCTCCTGCAATTAGCTCTGGAGTACCCCCGGCTCTTTTCAACACCTCGCCACCTAGTCCAGGAATACGCATTTTTAAGCCCTGAATATCCTCAAGGCTATTGATTTCTTTGTTGAACCAGCCGGCCATTTGGAGATCGGTATTTCCTGCTGGCATCGGGATCAAATCGTAGGGGGCATAAAGTTCCTGCCACAACTCTAACCCACCGCCTTTGAGCAGCCAGCTATTCATTTCCTGAGCATTTAGACCAAAAGGAACTGAGCCAAAAAAAGATGCTGCCGGTAATTTACCTTTCCAATAATAAGCAACGCCATGTCCCATTTCAACACTACCTGATGATACCGCATCAAAAACTTGCAGTGCTGGTACCAGTTCACCCGCGCCATAAACTTTAACTTTTATCCGACCATTGCTCAGTTTATTAATTTGCTCTGCCAGATACTCTGCCCCTGTGCCGAGTCCTTGAAAACCAGGAGGCCAAGTAGTTACCATTGTCCAATTGATGACATCTTGTGCTTGAGTCGATCCTTGAGAAGGATCTTTCGACTCACAATTTTTAGTATCACCACAAGCAGTCAATAGGGTTGCTGCACCAGCGGCAGCGACAAAATCACGTCTTTTCATTTTTAATCCCAATTTGTTTTGTTATAGCTCGTTTAATCCGTTGAACGCGAAACATGCTTTCCGCCATCCCAACCACCCTGGCTTAAAACTCGTTTACCCATTTGCGCTGGCGATTCTTCAAGATCGGTTGCCATCGAGTCATTCCAGCGATTCAAAAAACCATATAAACAAACGGCACCTAAAATTTCAACGATTTGGTTTTCACTCCAATGTTCTCTCATTTTTTCCATTAATTCAGCAGTAACACCGTTTGGAACAGAGCCTGCGGCAAGCGCATAATCAAGCGCTATCCTTTCGGCATCGGAATAAAGGTCGCTCGATTGATATTCCCAAATCGCATCCAGTTTTTCCTGAGAGATCCCATGAATATTGGCAGCAATCAACGAATGCGCTTCACAATACTGACATCCAGCTGCACGACTGGCAAAATGGGCGATTAATCGCATTAAACCTAAGTCGACTTCGCCACCTTTAGACATCACCGCTTTAGTCAACACACCAAAGCCTTTCACCATTTCTGGCTTTCTTTGCATGGTGAGCAAACTGTTTGGAATAAATCCTAATATTTCCTCAAAAATAGCGAAATCCTCGGCTAGTTCTGGGGTTACGGATTTATCGAGGGGTTGCATGTGAGCCATGTAATATTCCTTAGTAGGTTTGTAGTCCCTTAATCTGGGTTCTAGGGCTGAATTGTTTGATATATTAAACACTTGTATCTGCTTGATCAATAGCCAGCAAATGGGTAGTCTGGATTTATTCTAACATTGACTAGTAGGCATTACCCTAAGATGAAACGATTTGTCACATCAATTTTGTTAACTTTTTTATGTTGTAGTGTTCAAGGAAATGAAGTCAGTACCAAGGTTCTTAGTTTTTCTGATTTGGAAAAAATAGGATACAAAGAAACAGACAAGCTTAAATATGATGGTCAACGATGTGATCAATACGAAATTGATTTTCCTGCTACAAAAAGATATCAAAGTATAAAATCACTAAAACCCATTACCGAAGGTCAGAATATTTATTATCGCTTTACTTTAATCAAAGAAAAATTTAAAAATGAAGAAAACGCCATCAAACGACTTGAGCAATTCAAACAAACCAACAAGATCAAATCTGACAGCTGGTATTCAAAATCGTGTAGTTTAAAGCAAGGTTTTCGTCGTGGTGTTAATGTTTATTTTGTAGCAACCGATGCCGGGATGTTTAAGGATCAAATAGCAGACGTCGTTTCGAAATTAAAACGACTCCTGATCCTCAGTGAATAGTGCGCGAGATATTTTTTATGCCGTCAGCCAACCGTCTGTCCCACTAATTTAAGAATACGCTCTGGTGTGACTGGTTTGACAACCCAACCGTTAGCACCAGCGTCTTTCGCTGCTTTTTTCTTTTCCTGTGCTTCTGAAGAACTAACGATAAATATTGGAGTATCTTCATAGTTCGAAAGCGTTCGGAGCCTTTTGGTTAACTCTAATCCATCCATGTTAGGCATCATCATGTCTGCCAGAACCAAGGAGTATTGCTTACCCTTTGCGGCAGAATAGGCGATTGCACCGTCTTCAGCAAAATCGGAATGATGCGATGTGGTATCAAGGATTGCTTTAAACATACTGCGGATCGCTTTTTGATCGTCAACTACTAGAATATTTGCCATGGTTTATCTCCTGTTATCAATATTTAAATATAGTTGATATTTTCAGAGGTTGTTGGCTGAATTGGTTGATTTAGGTTTAAGTCTGGCTTTGGGTTTGGTTGAAATGGCGTTAGAATGTTGGGATTGGTGGTTTGTTTGTGGGATTGTGTTGAGGGTGAGTAGAGTTTTGCCGTTTTTATTTTCTTTTTTTAGCTTAGTTATAGTTATGGCTTGTTCTATAGTGTCTATTTCAGTTTCTGCAGAAATATATCCTAGTTTAAAGTTTGAAAAACCGAAGTTTGAAGGAGAGTTTTCCGACGAGCGTGTGGAGGCTGGATTGATAGGTAGAGATGGCTTTGTGTGGCTTTGCACCGATGACGGTCTTGTTCGATATGACGGTTATACGGCGAAACGTTATACACATGATCCTAAGAATTCTCAATCGATCTCCACAAATAGAACTGAATCTATACTAGAGGATCAAAACGGACATTTGTGGATAGGGACTGAAAAAATGGGTCTTAACCGTTTTGATCCAGAGACAGAAAAGTTTACACGCTATTTGCCAGAAAGTTTAAAGTCAACAATTATTCCTAGTTTGTACGAAGATAGTTTGGGCGTAATTTGGATATCGACTTTTGGTGCTGGTTTGGTTCAATTGAATCCAAATACAGGTGTTTTCACCCAGTACATGCCAGAAAAAAGTACACTAAATAGCATACAAGACATAAACGTATGGAAAGTTCTTGAAGACCGTAAAATTAAAGGGAATTTGTGGGTAGCGACTGCTGATGGTCTTGACTATTTTGATCGAAACAAACAAATCTTTACTCATTACAGGCAAATTGAAGGTGATTCATCAAGCCTTAGTAACAACGCAGTGAACGATGTATTTTACGATTCCAATGGTGATTTGTGGATAGGAACCGATAATGGTTTAAGTAAGCTCGAATCCACAAGTAATACTTTTTCGCGTCTTTATCCAGATGTACTAAATTCTCATAAATTTGACCGAGATAATTTAGTATTAAGCATTTTTGAAGATAGCCACAATCAACTAATTCTGGGGACAGATGGTGGTGGAATCAAGATATTTGACCGTAAAACGCATACGTTTGTAAGTTACCAGAATGAACCGAGCAACAATTATAGCCTTCGGGAGGATCAAATTTCTGGTTTTTTTGAAGATACATCAGGCTTACTTTGGATTCTTACCACACATGGAATTAACCAATTAAACTTATCTGCAAACCACTTTAAGAACTATAGAAATAGAAAAAATAATCCCATGAGTTTAAGTGGAAACTTAATTTGGGCAATCCATGAAGATCAAGATGATAATTTGTGGATAGGGACAGATAAAAAAGGATTAAACTTTTTCGATAAACGGACACAGGGATTTATTAATTATAGATATGAACATGAAAATGAAGGAGGGCTGAATAGCGACAGTATTAACTCTATTTTAGTCGACAGCGATTTCACTCTATGGGTCGGAACTGAGCAAGGACTTAATAGACGAGACAAAAATGATAAAGAATTTAGACATTATACTTTTGATAAAGGGGACACGGCGAGTAGTAGAGTGTATAGCTTATTAGAAGATCATTTGGGTCTGATTTGGATAGGTACGACAAACGGTTTAATAAAATTTGATAAAAAAAATAATCTGTCAGTTGAATACTTTAATGATAAGAATAAACGAGGAACGATTGCTCATAGTTGGGTTGCGTCTCTTTTTGAAGATAAGTCAGGGCAGGTTTGGGTTGGAACAGCAGGAGGTTTAGATTTATATAATCGCGAAACTGACAAATTTATTCACATAAAAAATGATCAACGTTCTAAAATTAACTTATATAACACCGTTATTACGGTTATTAATCAAGCGAAAGATGGACATTTATGGGTTGGTACCAACGGGGTTGGATTCTTCCGTTTGAATATTGGAAGTTTAGAAATCGAACAATATGACTCTGCAAAAGGTCTAAACAGTGATATTGTTTATGGAATTCTTGAGGATGAGAATGGCTATCTTTGGATTACGACAACGATTGGTCTTTCACGTTTTGAACCTAAAACAAAAGAGTTCCATAACTTTTACTCTGAAGATGGTATTCAAAAAAAAGGTTACAACAATCTTAAATCTTGGACTAAACGTAAAAGTGGAGAAATATTAATTGGAGGCGAACATGGTTTTGATGCTTTTTTTCCCGACAAAATAACGATCAACAGTAAGCCGCCAACAATTGTAATAACGGATTTTTTATTATTCAATCGTTCAGTACCCATAAAGTCATCAATTCAACCACAAAAGAAGGAGATAAAAAATTCGCAAAAAAACACCCAAATAGCTCCCTACTACCTAGAAAAAAACATTAATCACATCAAAGAGCTCACCCTTACCCACAAAGAATCTATGTTCTCCTTCGAATTTGCTGCATTAGATTACCTACGCCCAAACAAAAACCAATACGCCTACAAAATGGAAGGTGTCGATAAAGATTGGATACACACACCAGCAAGTAAACGATTCGCCACTTACATGAATGTACCCGCAGGCGAATATTTATTCAAAGTAAAAGGTAGCAACAAAAACGGCGTATGGAACGAAGAAGGTCGCAGTATTAAAGTGATCATCTTACCCCCGCCTTGGCTCACTTGGTGGGCAAAAACAATCTATGTTATTTTGGCAATTTCCTTACTCGTTGGCTTCTACTCTTTTAGAACCGCTTCGTTACGCCGTCGCGCTCTAGAGCTAGAAAAAACAGTCGCGGAACGCACTCAAGAGTTATCACAAGAAAAAACAATCGTTGAACGCCGAACCATCGAGCTCGCCGAAGAAAAACAAAAAGTCGAAAAATCACTCACCCAGAAGACCGAAGAGTTCGCCAATGTTTCTCACGAATTTAGAACGCCTTTAACTTTAATACTCGGTCCGTTATCTCAGTTAATTAAAAGTAATAAAGAACCCGACGATATTAAACGGCTGAATATTATTCAACGAAATGGCTATCGGTTATTAAGAATGGTTGACCAATTACTTAACTTAGAAACCTTTCGAGTCAAGCCTGTCACTCAGAGGCAACCGATCAATACAGCCCAAACGATTCGAACTCTGACCGAGGCGTTTACCGATTTAGCCAATGACAAAGGAATTAAAATCGAGCTCAACCAACTCGCCCACGCGAATTTTGAATTCACTGCTGACGCCTTTGAAAAAATAATTCTCAATTTATTGTCCAATGCTCTTAAATACACCAAGCCAGGCGGCTCCATTTCCATTGAAACGTCTCGTAAAAATGATGAGCTAATGATTCAAATTATCGACACAGGGATTGGAATACCCGCCGATAAACTCGAAGCGATTTTTGAACGCTTTAATCGTGTACTGGACAAAAACAGTGAACAAGTCACCGGTGCGGGGATCGGACTTGCGCTTGTTAAAAATTTAGTCGAAGCACATCAAGGAAAAATCGATATTACTAGTGAGCTAGGTCGAGGGGCTCAGGTCATGGTCACACTACCCATTATAAACGAAGTCGATGAAAGCGGAATCTTCCAGCAAGCCAATGACGACATTATCGAAATGGAACTAATGAGCTTAACCGAGCAAGCAAAACAACAAATGTTTGCCGATAAACAATCAATTGTTCAAAAAGAAAGCGAGCAACCAACCGTCTTAGTTATCGAAGACAATCAAGATATGCGGGAGTATATTGTTGGAAGTCTTGGAGATGATTATCGAACGCTAACTGCCTCGAATGGTGAAGAAGGTATCAAACTTGCCAAACAAGAAGTGCCCGACTTGATCATCAGCGATATTATGATGCCAAAAAAAGATGGCTTTGAAACGACAAAAGAATTAAGAGCTGACGACATCACTAGTCATATTCCCATCATTCTTCTCACGGCTCGTGGCGATCATGAAAGTCGAATAAAAGGCTGGCAAGAAAAGGCAGATGAATATCTGACTAAGCCCTTTAATACCGAAGAGCTTAAAACTCGAATTGTCAATCTATTAGAAATCAGAAACATCCTTAAGCGACGTTTTGGTGAAACCGTTTTTGAACCAGAAAAAAACGCCGATGAAATAAAAGCATCAGTAAGAAATGATTTAAGTATTGCCGAGAAAAACAAACATCAACTGCAACAGCAATTTGTTAAACTGGTTAATGAAAAGCTAGAAAAACGCTATTCAGACGCTTCGATTTCCATCGCTGATCTCGCTAGCAGTTTGGCAATGAGTGAACGGCAAATTTTCAGAAAACTGAAAAGTACCGTTGATATGACACCAACGGAATACATACGACGTTTTCGATTAGAAAAAGCCAAACAACAATTACTCCGAGGCAGCAGTGCAAGTAATACTGCTTTTGATGTCGGATTTTCATCACAGAGTTACTTTGCTAAATGTTTTAAAGCGCAATATGGGATGTCGCCGAGGGAGTATGTGAATCAGAATTAATTTTCTTCCAACCAACGTGCCACATCCTTAGCATAATAAGTCAAAATAGCATCGGCTCCTGCTCTTTTGAATCCTATCATCGCTTCAAGCACACATTTTTTTTCATCAATCCAACCATTTGCCGATGCTGCTTTTAGCATCGCGAATTCGCCGCTGACGTGATAAGCCATTACCGGAACTTTAAAATTTTGTTTGGCTCTATAAATTACATCTAAATAAGGCATTCCCGGTTTAACCATCACCATATCAGCCCCTTCTTGTAAGTCTAGTGCGATCTCGTGAAAGGCTTCATCGCCGTTAGCAGGATCCATTTGGTAAGTTTTTTTATCGGCTTTACCTAGGTTGCCGCCAGAGCCAACGGCATCTCTAAATGGTCCATAAAACGCTGAAGCGTATTTAGCAGAATAGGCAAGAATTTTAGTATTTACATAACCGGCTTTTTCAAGCGCTTGTCGGATCGCTCCTATGCGCCCATCCATCATGTCAGACGGTGCAACGATATCCACGCCCGCTGCAGCGTGACTCAATGCCTGTTTGACTAGCACATCAACGGTAGTGTCATTTAATACGTAACCTTTGTCGTCAATAATGCCGTCCTGTCCGTGGCTGGTATAAGGATCAAGCGCAATGTCTGTGATCACTCCGAGTTCAGGAAATTGTTTTTTTATGGCGCTCACAGTTTTTTGAACCAAGCCATTTTCGTTATAAGCCTCCTCAGCGAGCAGCGATTTTTTGCTTTCATTAATGACTGGAAAGATCGCAATCGCCGGAATGCCTAGTTGATAAACTTCCTCTAACTCAACTAACAAGTTGTCTAAACTTTTACGTTGAATGCTGGGCATTGAAACAATGTCTTCAACTCGATTTTCGCCTTCTAAAACAAAAACAGGATAAATTAAATCATCTGCACTGATCTTATTTTCAGCCATTAACCGGCGCGAAAAATCGTTGGCTCGCATGCGGCGTGGGCGTGTATTTGGATAATGATTGTTGAGTGTGAATTTTGACATGATCTTTCCTGTTCTTACCAAAAATGGATTAAACCCAGTTCTTTGGCTTAAGATAATATTCTGTTAACTTTTCTTCTTCGCTATTTCTTTCAACTTGGTGATTATATTCCCAACCGACATCAGACGGCAGCGACATTAAAATAGATTCGGTACGACCGCCAGTTTGTAAACCAAACAATGTGCCACGATCATAAACCAAATTAAATTCAACATAACGACCACGGCGTATTTTTTGAAAGGCTTTTTGTTTTTCTGTGTAAGGGGTATCCCTTCTTTTTTCGAGAATTGGAATAATTCCTTTGGTGTAATGATTGCCGACACTTTGGGTAAACTCAAATGCAGTCGCAAAATCCGGCTGGTTTAGATCGTCAAAAAACAATCCACCAATACCGCGTGCTTCTTTTCTATGTTTAATGTAAAAATATTCATCACACCATTTTTTATATTGAGGATAGGCTTCTTTACCAAGCGGCGCACAAGCCTGTTTTGAAATTTGGTGCCAGTGAATGCAATCTTCTTCAAACCCATAAAAGGGCGTTAAGTCAAACCCACCACCAAACCACCACACAGGATCTGCGTCTTCTTTTTCGGCGATAAAAAACCGTACATTCATGTGTGAGGTTGGAGCGTAAGGATTGCTAGGATGGATCACCAGTGACACCCCCATTGCTTGAAAATTTCTACCTGCGAGTTCCGGTCGATGGGCGGTTGCTGAAGCAGGCATAGAGTCACCAAAAACATGTGAAAAATTAACGCCGCCTTTTTCAATTACCGCACCATTACCGATCACTCTTGTTCTTCCGCCACCACCTTGTTCTCTTTGCCATTCGTCAGTAGTGAATTTTGATTGACCGTCAGTGGTTTCTAGCTCGCTACATATCTCATCTTGCAGTTGAAGAAAGTAACTTTTAATTTTCTCTACTTGTGGCATTTAGGTCAGTCTCTATTTTAATATTTAATGGCTATTTATGAGGATGTGTTTTGCTAATTTGGCAAAATGCCTTGAGAACACTTTGGCGTGAAATCATGCCGACTAATACATCTTTATCGAGCACGGGATACATTCTAATGCCGTCTTTTAGAAATCGCTCCGCAACATCGGTAATGTTGTCTGATGGGTGAACAGTGTGAAGCTCTTTACTCATACGATCTTCTACTAGGTCGCCGTAGTCCTGGTTATAAACGGCGCTTAATACCGTATGCAAACAATCTTTTTCAGACAAAAAACCAATCAATCGATTATGATCATCAATCACTGGTGCGCCGGATAATCGATATTCTTGTAATGTTTTAGCTGCTTCTACGATATCGACGTCTGGTTTTAAGGTGATCATTGCCGATACCATATAATCTTTTACAACCAGTGAACTTAACATATATTTACCTCTGTTTATTCTTGCTGTGATCCATGGGCGTTTATAAATTTGACTTAACGACATTGGCTAATTGGAGTGTTAAGTTTTTTACTTGTGTTTCATCCTCACCCTCAATCATGACCCTAATTAATGGCTCTGTGCCGGATGCTCTTAATAACACCCGACCAGTATCAGCTAATTCGGCTTTAACCTCTTTAACAGCATCGGCGACCACTTGATTTTGCATTGGGTCTTGTCGTTTAGAAACTTCAACGTTTATCATTGTTTGTGGAAACTTAGTCATACCTTGCTTTAGTTCGGCAAGTGTTTTGCCTTGTCTAACCATAACAGACAGAACTTGCAGTGCAGCTATGATCCCATCGCCCGTTGTATTTTTATCTAAGCAAATTAAATGACCAGACGATTCACCGCCGAAATTCCAGTTATTTTTCTTTAATAATTCCATCACGTAACGATCACCAACATTGGCTCTTAAAAAATCAATACCTTCAGCTTGCAGGGCTTTTTCTAAACCGAGATTTGACATTAATGTTCCGACAACACCTCCTTCTAATCGATTTTCATCGTGCGCGCCCTTAGCAATGATATAGAGTAGCTCGTCGCCATCAACGACTTCACCATTTGCATCCACCATAATGAGTCGATCAGCATCACCATCTAATGCGATCCCTAAATCTGCCTGATTGCCTGTTACCAGTTTAACCAGAGCTTCAACTGAGGTAGCTCCACAATTATGGTTAATATTAAATCCATCTGGATGATTAAATACCGGTTGAACATTCGCCCCCAACTCCCGAAAAACTTTAGGTGCGATGGAATACGCTGCCCCATTGGCGCAGTCGACAATTATTTTTAATCCGCTCAAGGAAATAGATGACGGAATACTGGCTTTGCAAAATTCAATATAACGTCCAGCCGCCGTAGAGACTCGTTTTGCTTTACCTATATTTTCTGATGATACGGTGGTCATATTTTTTTCGAGGTAACTTTCTATTTCCAGTTCAACTTCATCATCTAATTTGGTTCCTTGAGCCGAGAAGAACTTAATACCGTTATCGTAGTAGGAATTATGAGAAGCGGAAATAACGATCCCCGCTGCGGCTCTAAATGTCCTAGTTAAATAAGCGATCCCTGGGGTTGGTATGGGACCTAATAACTGAACGCCAATACCCGCTGCAGCAATACCCGCCTCTAGCGCCGATTCAAACATATAGCCGGATATTCTTGTGTCTTTGCCTATGACGATACGATCCTCGGAATTTTTTCCGAGCACTTTACCTGCTGCCCAGCCGAGTTTCATTATAAATTCAGGGGTAATCGGGTATTCGCCCACTTTTCCTCTGATGCCGTCTGTACCAAAATATTTTTTTGACATTGATTACCCTGTACGTGACTTAATATCTTTGCTTAAAATCTTATCGCTTAAAAAAGCCGAATCTACCTTATCGTTTTCATCGCCATAAAAACTTGACGAATATCATGAGTTTCCGCTACATCGTGGACTCTAATGATCCTTGCACCTTTTTGCATTGCTATTTGAGCTACCGCAAGACTGGCTGCTAGCCTTTGTTCTACCGGCTTATCGGTTATAAGCCCGAGCATGGATTTTCGCGATAGCCCTGCGAGAACAGGAAAACCGAGATTTACAATCTGCTCTAACCGAGTCAATAATTCTAAATTATGTTGCAAATTTTTGCCAAACCCAAAACCGGGATCGAGGCAAATGAGCGACCGATCTATACCTGCATTTTCACATGCTTTGACACGTTGATGCAAAAAACTGCTTACTTCTTTGATGACATCGCCATATTTTGGGTCATTTTGCATGACTCTCGGTTGTCCTTGCATATGCATTAAGCAAACTGGCACTTTGAGTTTCGCCGCTGTTTGCAGGGCATTTTTTTCGCGCAAGGCTCTGACATCGTTGATTATCGCAGCACCTGCATTGACTGCTGCCTGCATTACTTCTGCCTTGCTTGTATCGATAGATATCGGGAGTCCGAGGGTTTTTATCTGCTCTATAACTGGTATGACTCGCTCAATTTCTTCATCGACGCCAACCTCTGCTGCTCGGGGACGAGTGGATTCCCCACCGATATCAATGATGTCTACGCCCCCTTTTTGCATAGTAAGTGCTCGCTCAAACGACTGTTCAACGGTATTATATTGATTGCCATCGGAAAACGAATCGGGGGTAATGTTAAGGATGCCCATGATTAGCGGTTGATCGGATCTTGTTTGAGAAGAATTAGCTGGCGTTTGATAAATAGGATGCACTCTGATTGAGTCCTCTGATCCTTTTGAATTTTAACTGATTCTACCACGCACTCTTGTTATACTTCACAAAATAGTCACTTTAACGATATGTATTGCTATGTCTGAGCATCAAACCGGATCTGAACAACCAACACCTATTGAGCAGCAAACCACTCATTTTGGGTTCACTGACGTTCCTGTAGAAAAAAAACAAAACCTGGTTGCCGGTGTTTTTGATTCCGTTGCGGTTAAATACGATCTGATGAACGACTTAATGTCGGCGGGAGTTCATCGCCTATGGAAACGTTTTACGATTGAAAAAAGTGGAGTTCGAGAAGGTAGCAAAGTGCTTGATTTGGCTGGCGGGACAGGTGATTTGGCAGCGCTTTTTTCGCCGATTGTTGGAAATTCTGGCGAAGTGGTTTTAGCGGATATTAATGACTCGATGCTTAAAGTTGGTCGTGATCGAATGATTGATAGCGGGCTAATTAATAACATCAGTTTCGCTCAGGTCAACGCGGAAGAGCTTCCGTTCAAAGATAATCATTTTGACTGCATTACCATTGCTTTTGGGCTGCGTAATGTCACCGATAAGCAAAAGGCGCTTGCCTCAATGTATCGGGTATTAAAACCAGGTGGAAGATTATTGGTTCTTGAATTTTCAAAGCCTACCAGCGAGTTATTAAACAAAGTCTATGATGCCTATTCTTTTAATTTGCTACCAAAAATAGGCAAGTGGATCACAGGCGACGAAGACAGTTATCGCTACCTTGCTGAGTCCATCCGAATGCATCCCGATCAAGGGACTTTAAAAAAGATGTTCGAAACAGCAAAGTTTGAAGACTGTGAATACCATAATTTAACTGGCGGTATTGTAGCCTTGCATCGCGGTTTTAAATACTGAACACCATGCCTCATTCGAATCCTCTTAATGGAGTATCGGCTTCAGCTATTCAGTCAATCGCCAGACGGCTGTTGAATTTGGATGTGGAGGCTAAAAAACATCTAATTGAGTTTGATGACAAAGTGATCCATATTTTTGTCGAAGATTTTAATCTTGCTTACTACTTCAGTTTTAAAAAGGGTGAATTATTCGTCGCACATCAGTGCGAAGATGCTGTAAGCGCATCGATTAGCGGTCGTTTTTCGGGTTTTATTGGCGCTGCTGCCGCTGAACATTCCTCTGATTCAATTTTTAAAGGTGAACTTAACTTTTCTGGCGAAATTAGCACCGCTAAACAGTTTCAATTGTTTGTCCAATCGCTCAGTATCGATTGGCATGAGCCTTTAGCACAATTGTTAGGTGATCCGATTGGTCATTCATTAGCAACGAGTATCGAACAGTTATCTGGATGGCTGTTTAACACCGTCAGCAGCGTCAACAAGGATATCAGTGAATACATACAAGAAGAGATAAAAATCACACCGAGTGAGCTTGAACAACAGCACTTTTTTCAAAACGTCGATCAATTGAGAGGTCGCGCGGATCGTCTGAACGCGAAAATCACCCAATTGCAACAAAAACGCCCGATAGCTAATTCCACAGAGTCAAATCTTTAAGAATGAAACGTCTATTTATATTAAGAAGAGCTTTTGTGATTAATCGTGTAATGATTAAACATGGCTTGGATGAATTTTTGATCCCGACACATCTCTCAAAATATGGGTTGATACTCAAATTTTTCGCGCTAAGCGGCACTAGAAATCATAAGCTGGAACGCGGTGAAAGACTTAATCTCGCCTTGACAGAACTGGGTCCTATTTTTGTCAAACTAGGTCAGATGCTCTCAACAAGAAGAGATTTATTAGACGATGATTTGGCAGAGTCACTAACAAAACTTCAGGATAAAGTGGCACCTTTTGCCAATGATCTCGCGATCAAAACTGTCGAGAAACAACTTGGCAAACCGCTGAATGAACTGTTCGAATCATTTGAAAGAATGCCTCTTGCCTCGGCATCAGTCGCGCAAGTTCATAGCGCGAAGCTTTTAAGTGGTGATGATGTCGTCGTAAAAATTATACGCCCAGGTATTAAACGTAAGATTGTTGCAGATTTAAAACTACTTCACATATTGGCTGATTGGTTCGAAAATCATTCTGATGTTGGTAAACGAATACATCCCAAGCAAATCGTTACCGATTATCAAGCAAGTCTTTTTAATGAACTCGATTTAAGGATAGAAGCGGCAAATACCACTCAATTAAAGCGTAATTTTGATAATTCTGAATTGCTCTATGTACCGAATATTTATTGGGAACTATGCCAAAAACGAGTCATGGTGCAAGAAAAGATCCACGGCATTCCAATCGGCAATATCGAAGCGCTGGTAGAGCGTGGTGTCAATATGAAAAAACTCGCTCATCATGGAGTTGAAATCTTTTTTACCCAGGTTTTTCGTGATAGTTATTTTCATGCAGATATGCATCCGGGTAATATTTTTGTTAATTGTGATGATCCTGAAAACCCCACTTATATAGCGATAGATTGTGGAATTATGGGGACTTTAAACGAGTCAGATAAACGTTATCTTGCACAAAATTTTGTTGCATTTTTTAATCGTGATTATCGTCAAATAGCTGAATTGCATGTGCAGTCAGGCTGGATTTCTAGCAAAGTTTCTATTGAAGAGTTTGAATCAGCAATCCGAACAGCTTGTGAGCCCATCTTTGGAAAGTCTTTAGAAGATATTTCTTTTGGGAGTTTTTTAATCGAACTATTTCAAACGGCTAGACGTTTTGAAATGGAAGTTCAACCACAATTAGTGTTACTGCAAAAAACCTTACTTTATATTGAAGGCTTGGGTCGACAGTTATATCCGAAGCTCGATTTATGGGAAACGGCACAACCCTTTCTTAAAAAATGGCTTGCAGATACTTATGGTCCCAAGGCGGCTTTTAACAAAATAAAACGAAAAGCGCCTAAATGGCTTGAAGAATTGCCGGAGATGCCGGAAAAAATAAGTGCTTTTCTAAAAACAAGTAGTCAACAATCTAACCAACAAGGAGCGTTGATCGAGTCGATAGATGCACTTAAAGAATCACAATTTAAGTCGAGTAAACGTATTCGTTGGGCTATTTTGGGTTTGGTGTTTATGCTAGCAAGTTTAACCTCAAGTCCCGAATGGCTTGCGGTTGAGTGGGTAAAAGGTCTATTGGTTGGCTTGTCATTCACCAGCTTTGTGGTATCTTTCACCAATTAAGTTCTGACAAGCTCCTAAGAAAATTCCTAGGATAATTAAAGAGGCGAATAATTATGGATGACTGTTTATTTTGTAAAATCGAAAAGGGGGAAATCCCGTCCGAAAAAGTCTATGAAGATGAAGACATGGTTGTTTTCAAAGACATTGCTCCGAAAGCAAAAGTACATCTTTTGCTGATCCCAAGAAAACATATTGTCGGATTAAACGATTTGTTACCAGAAGATCAAGATATAATGGGAAAAATGATGTTATTGTTACCCAAATTAGCCAAGGAACAAGGGCTTGATGATGGTTTTAGGACTATAATCAACACCGGTAAAGGTGGCGGGCAGGAGGTGTTTCATCTGCATATTCATTTGTTAGGTGGCGAGTTTTTACCTTTTGTTTAAAAAATAGAGTTATAAATTTTAAGTTTAAATGATACATTTCAAATTAGTGTATTACAGCGTAAAAGAGAGAAATTAATATGATCAGTATGCCAAGTTTAATAATCATTTTAGTGATTGTTGTTTTGTTGTTCGGAACCAAACGATTAAAGAACATTGGAAGTGATTTAGGTGGTGCGCTTAAAGGATTTAAAAAAGCGGTTAAAGATGGCGACAAAAAGAACGAAGAAACTTCAGAAGATAATAATAAAGAGTCAAAAGTCATAGAAGGTGAAGTGATCAAAGAAACCACCGCCAAAGAAGAAGAAAAAGTAGAAAAGTAAGGAACCAATCATAATGTTTGATATGGGATTCCTGGAGCTTTTACTCATCGGTATTATTGCGCTTATTGTATTAGGTCCTGAGCGCCTACCCAAGGCTGCTAGAACGTTGGGATTATGGATAGGCAAAGCAAAACAAGGCTTTGAATCGATCAAAACTGAAATTGACCGAGAGCTTAAGGTTAAAGAATTACAACAACAACTCGCCGAAGAAAAAGCTAAACTAGAATCTGAAATTGAATTTGATTCCGGGCTTAATTCAATAAAAGATGAAGTCGATCAAGCGGTTCATACCATCCACTCTGAAACCCGTTCTTTAAGTCGGGATTTCGAAAGTTCCAGCAAGAATAGCAGTACAGAAAATACCGGTGATGCGTCGGCAAATGAGCCATTGGAAAATAAAAAATAATCATGAGCCAGATTGATCAAGACCGCTCATCAGAGAATGAGCAAGAATCCTCCGAAAAGGATATGCCGCTGATATCTCACTTGCTGGAATTACGAGACAGACTTTTGCGAATGGTGCTTTCTGTTATTTTGGTTTTCGTTGTTCTAATCTATTGGGCCAATGACATTTACTTGTTGCTTTCCGCGCCGTTATTGGCACATTTGCCAGATAGCTCAAATATGATCGCGACAGATATTATTTCACCATTTTTAACTCCATTTAAAATGACCGCAGTCTTATCCGTTTTTATTGCGATGCCTTATATTCTCCATCAGGCTTGGGGATTTGTTTCTCCCGGCTTATATCGTCACGAGAAGCGCTTCGCATACCCGTTACTTTTTTCGAGCATTGCTTTATTTTATTGTGGATTGGCATTCGCTTATTTTGTGGTTTTTCCTTTGGCATGGGCTTTTTTAACTGCGGCAGGACCCGAAGGTATTCAAGTTTTACCTGATATCAGTAGTTATTTAGATATTGTATTAAAAATGTTTTTTGCTTTTGGTGTCGCTTTTGAAATACCGGTGGCAACCATTTTAATGGTTTGGTCTGGATTAACTTCTGTTGAAAGTCTTAAACAAAAAAGACCTTATGTGATTGTTGGCGTGTTTGTTGTGGGAATGCTGTTGACACCGCCCGATGTTATTTCACAGATTTTATTGGCGATTCCTATGTGGATCTTGTTCGAGTTGGGACTTATTTTTGCTGTGATGGGTAGTAAGTCTGAGAGCGAAAAACAAGAGATCCCCCAAAAAGAAGAAACAGAATAAAGGAGAAATGATTATGTTTATGCGAGTTACTGGATTGTTGATCGTACTGTGTGGTTTAGGATCTAGCCTACCGGTATTAGCTGACTTTCAATCAGACGTTTTGGGGTGTTGGGACAAATCAGATAACAACGAGCGTCTTGAATGTTACGATACAGTGGTTAAATACTATAAAAACCGTCCAAGTTCAGCTATCTCCGAACCTGTCGTTCAACCTGTAGTAGAACCAAATTTAAACTCAAACTCGGATGGCAGTTCTTCCGATGTCAATATACCCGTTATTTCATCTGCCCCTGTTCAGCCTAAAGTGATTGCAGAGAGTAATAAAAAATCGTCAGAGGACACATTCGGGAAATCCGTTGAAGATGCTTTGGAATCTATCCAATCTAGAATTATTGGCGAATTTAAAGGCTGGGAGAAAGGAATGAAGTTAAAGCTGGAAAACGGTCAAATATGGAAAGTGATGAGTGACAAAGCGGGTTACAAAAAAATGACTAATCCCACAATTATTATTACTCGTGGTTTTTTTGGTTCTTTCAATGCAAAAGTAGAAAATTTGAACGCAGGAGCAAAAGTTAAGCGGATCAAGTAGACTAATATAAATAACTCGAGCAAGTAATCAAAATATGGAATTTGAAATCACTATCAGCAAGCTCTTCGATATTTTTTTATTCCCACCGGGGTTGAACTTAGTTTTAGTGATTGTCGGTTATTTTTTATTAAAAAAATTCAGGAAAATCGCGTTTAGTTTGTTTGCTGTTTCATTTCTTAGTTTGTATCTATTTGCTTTACCGGTTGTTTCTAACTCGCTCAATCAAAGCTTACAAACTGAGCAAGTCTTGTCTCAGAGCCAAGTTAAAGTTTATGCGGATCAAGAGCGTGATGATCTGGCTATTGTGGTACTTTCTGGGGGTCGGATGAGTCTTGCTCCAGAATATGGTGATATTGATACAGTTAGCTCGAAAACCCTACAAAGAATTCAATACGCCGCGTGGTTACATCAAAAAACCAGCTTACCAATTTTACTCTCTGGTGGCAGTGTTTTTGGTGAAGCGACCGCTGAAGCGGTATTAATGAACCAGACTATGTTGTCGGCTTTTAATATTGCCCCAAAATGGATTGAATTTATCAGTAAAAATACCTCAGAAAACGCGCAATTCTCTGCAAGGATCTTGCAAGAAAACAATATTAAAGAAATCTTGCTAGTGACTCACGCAAATCATATGCAAAGAGCGGTGTTAGAGTTCGAAAAAACCGGTCTAAAAGTGATCCCCGCCCCTACTGTTTTTAACAGAAGCCGTTCTTCTTGGTATGCGTATTTTCCTAATGCGGAAGCGCTGCACGCGAGTCAATTAGCTCTACACGAAAAAGTAGGTAGGATTTGGTATTCCATACGACATTAACCCTATTCATAGATCAAATGTAACAGGGGTATAACTCTTCCCTATTAGTCTAAATCAATTATTGGCAAAACCTTGCTTCGTCGGTGCTCGAAAATGAGTGATGTCTCAACATTTTGAATTTCACTACGCGATGTAAATTCTCTAAAAATGAGTGTTCTTAAATGAGCGGTATCATAAACCACCAGATGAACGTTAAAATCGTTTTCACCACCCATATGAAATATTTGGATTACTTCGGGTAAATTTAACAAGTCATCGCGCAATTTATCCGCAAAGTTTTCTGTATGTTTAACCATTTTTACCGCTGCCATTGCTTCGATGTGTCCAGAAAATTCGGTTAAATTGAGTTCGCACTGATAAGCTTTTATCACACCCTGTTTTTTTAATCGTTTTACCCTTTCCTGGCAGGTTGATGTGGCGATATTGACCTGATCGGCTAGATCTTTGTTGGTAATATCTGCATTTTTATATAAAATGGAAAGAATATCGGTATCGACTTTATCCAATGTCTTCATTGTGAACTGTTTACTCTTAGCTTAGTTTTATTCCTGTACAATACAATCGACCTTAAGTTTTGGGAAGTATTTTTTAAAAAGCATCACTATTAATAGTATGTATCCGGCGCAATAATTATTGTAGAATAATACGATTCAGGTTTAAGAAAATATTAAAGATCATGTCTGAAAGTTGCAGCAAAACAACGGAAGTCAAACAGGCGTTTATAGAGTTGGCGATTAAACGACAGGCGTTAAAATTTGGTAAATTTACCTTAAAATCCGGTCGGATCAGCCCCTATTTCTTTAATGCTGGTTTCTTTAACCAAGGGCAAGATCTGGCTATATTGGGAGATTGTTATGCTGATACGCTTATCCAAAGCAATGCCGATTTTGACATGCTATTTGGACCGGCTTATAAAGGTATTCCACTAGGCTGCACAACCGCTATATCTTTAGCTCGCAATTACAACCGAAGTGTCCCGTTTTGCTATAACCGTAAAGAGGTTAAAGATCACGGTGAAGGTGGTCAATTAGTCGGTGCGGCTTTGTCAGGTAAGGTACTTATTGTTGACGATGTTATTACGGCTGGAACAGCGATTCGAGAATCGATTAATTTAATAAATGCTGCAGGTGCAAAACCTGCGGGTGTGTTGGTTGCTCTTGATCGGCAAGAAAAAGGCTCTGGCGAGCTCTCCGCCATTCAAGAAGTTGTAGAAGAATATAATTTGCAGGTTTATGCTATTATCAATCTGGATGACTTGCATCATTATATTAAGATCCAGCCCGGTCTACAGATGTACTTGGCTGCAATTATTGCTTATCAACAGCAATATGGTGTTTTAAATTAATAGAGAAATTATAAGAAAACTATGAAAATATTCTGGCTCACTACAAGTTTCATTTTGCTCATTGCCAACTTTGCGGTACAGGCACAGAATTTCTATCGATACAAAAATTCTGCTGGTTCTATTGAGATTAAAGATAAAGTAACCAAAGAAATGGAGAGGGTTGGGTATGATATTATTAATGAGCACGGAAAATTAGTTAAGCATGTTGATCCAGCTAAAACCTTAGCTGAAATGGATCAAGATAGATTAAAAATTATTGCGGAAAAGCTTCGATTGATGGAAGAAAATCAGCAACGACATCGAGACGCTGATCTCCTTCGACAATTTACTTCTATTGGGGACATTATTCGTAATAGAGATTCACAATTACTCGCGTTGGAAAGACGGGTCAGAATTCAATACAGTAAGGAAGAGTTGTTAAAATTGCAACTAGAAGATCAGCAGCGGCAAGCGGCAACTTATGAAAGGCTTGGACAAAAGGTAGCGAAAATGATTTTAAAAGATATTCAAGCTTCTCAAGATCAAATCATTAATAGCCAGATAAATACTGAACTTCTCCAAAAAGAAAAAATTCGTGTCGAAAAAAGTTTTGAGCGAGATATTGTTCGTTTCAAAGAACTAGAAAGTGTCAGAATGGCACTGCGTAAAGATGCTAAGAAAAATGAAGATACCGAACCGGTTATTTATAATTGTCCAGATAATAAAACTTGTAATCGTGCATGGCAATTGGCGCAAATATATGCTCGGGATCATGCTACAGGTAAAATCGAAATTATTACTAATACTTTAATATTGACTAGCCGACCAGAAAGTGACTCGGATATCGCAATATCTTTTTCTAAAATCCCTGCACCAGAAAATAAAATGTTAATTGTTTTAGAGGTCTCTTGCACAACCGAAGAAGCCGGAGTCACATTTTGTAAAACGGAAAAGCTAAAAGATATTCGTAGAAATTATTTAGAATATCTAAAGCGGCGCTTAAAATCTTAATTATCGTTTTGAAGCAATTCCATTTGAGATCAATCGCCACTGAACATCCCATCCATCGGATGGCACAATACTAAATTTAGAACGAACAAACTGTTGTATCCGCCCCTCAATAACGGATGCCACCAATTTTGCAATAGCGCCGGAGTCAATAGTTGGATCTGTACGTTTGATAGCATCATCTCTATGAATTTGTTTTAACTGAAGTTCGATACGATCAAAAAATTGGGAGATCCTGTCTTTTAGTCTTTGGGTTTCTCCAAGCAAGACTTCACCAGTTAAAATTCTACTAATTCCTGGATTTTTTTGACTAAATCCAAGTATCAGTTTGCAGATCGTATTATATTTTTCAAAAATCTCTTGAGTGCCTGAGGCGATCGCATTAATTCGGCTAAAAATATTTTCTTCACTGAAATCCAAAAGTGATTCGTACATACGAGCTTTACTCGGAAAATGCCGATATAAAGCCGCTTCAGAAACACCAACTTGTTTCGCTAATCGGGCAGTGGTGATCCTCTCAGATAATTCTTGCTCTAACATTAGTGCAAGGTTTTGTAGAATATCTTGTTTTCTATTCTTCTTTTTTTCGGTCATTAACATTCCCCACTGCAAATTTTAATTTCTACGTTTCTATGGACACAGATAATTATGAACAATATTTCTAAAAATCTAAATCTAAACTGTGATCGATCATTAGCATTTGTTGCTTAAATAATTGTTTCATTTTTTCAATAATTTGCTCGCTTTCACCTTCAAAACGGATCACTAAATTAGGTGTGGTGTTCGATGCTCTGACTAATCCCCAACCATCCGGAAATTCGACTCGAATACCATCAATATCAATGAGCTTACCATTACCAAAAATACCCTGGGTAGCTAGCTTTTTGACAAAATCGTGTTTTTTGTCATCTTCTATAGGCACATTAATTTCAGGTGTAGCGATACTATTAGGTAAAGAGCTAAATACGTCAGCAGATTTTCTGGTATCTGCGGATAATATTTCTAATAATCTTGCAGCAGTGTAAAGTGCATCATCAAAACCGTACCAGCGCTCTTTAAAGAATATGTGACCACTGCATTCGCCAGCGAGTAATGCCCCGGTTTCACGCATTTTTGCTTTAATTAATGAGTGACCGGTTTTCCACATAATAGGTTGCCCGCCGTTTGACGAAATGACTTTAGCCAAATGCTTACTGCATTTCACATCGAAAATAATATCGGCACCTGGGTTCCGTGAAAGGACATCCATAGAATAAAGCATCATTTGTCGGTCGGGCCAAATGATGTTGCCATCTGAATCAATGACGCCGAGACGATCACCGTCACCGTCGAAAGCTAGACCTATATCCGCTTTTTCAGATTTTACTAGATCAATTAGTTCGCGAAGATTTCCCGGTTTACTCGGGTCGGGGTGATGATTTGGAAAATTACCGTCGACTTTGCAATACAGACCAATCACTTCACAACCGAGCGCTTGTAATAATTGCGGAGCCACTTTTCCCGCAACACCATTCCCACAATCGACCGCTACTTTTAGCGGCTGAGTGAGAGCGACATCACTGGTTATTTGGCTGATGTAGTCTTGCATAATGGAAGTTGTTTCTTCGCTTCCTTGACCTTTTACCATGTTGCCTGTGTCAATGCGTTTTTTGAGAGCCAAAATTTCATCACCTGATAATGTGTGTCCCGCAATGACGATTTTTAACCCGTTGTAATCTTTGGGGTTATGGCTTCCGGTTAATACTACGCCGCTATTTGAGTTCAAGTAATTGGTTGCAAAATATAAAAGTGGGGTGGGCATTTCACCAATGTCGATAACATCTCGTCCACTTTCTATTAAGCCATCTTTTAGTGCTCTAATTAAAAGTGGACCTGATAAACGCCCATCTCGAGCAACGATGACTCGTTGCTCGCCTCGCTCAAAAGCTTCGCTACCAATTGCCCTGCCAATTTCCTTTACAATTTCAGCGTTTAATGTTTGTCCAACAATGCCTCGGATATCGTATTCTCTAAAAATTGATGCGGATAAATCGCTCGGTGGTTGGGGGAGGTTTCTTGGTGTGATTTCTAAAGCAGAAGATTTGTTTTCTAGAGCGGCGACTATTGACTTAGTACCGGATTGATCGGCAATTGCGTTGAGCGAAGAGGTCTCAGGGCTTTTTGTACCACTAGCATTCGTTGTGGAAGAAAGTACAAAACCTTCGCGTGATAAAGTTTGCGACATATCCGAAAATATTTGTAACTCAAAATCCAACATCGCGAGTGGTTTGTTGGTTTTTGAACTATCGATCAACCAGCGTAAAAATCCTGACGCATCGCTACGCACTTTTGTTTGTAAATTTTTCAAACCGAAAAATCCACCAACCGCGACGAGTGACAGCACCATAAGTAGTCCTCCAAAAAATATATTTAATTCAAACTCAGAAGTAAAACTCTTAGGGTTGGCAGGCCAAAAAGCGATTCGCCAATGAGTAGAAGGTAATTTTGCGATCCCGACAGGTTCTCCAACCTTGTATTGTTTATCACCGATACTCGTAATGGTTAAATTTTGATTAGCAAAACTCTGTAAGAACTCATAGTAGCCTGGAACTAATCGTTCTTTCGGTAACGCTTTGTCAAAAACATCGAAACTAACACCAATCAGCGCAATTTTTTCAGTGTTGCTAATTTTTAACATAACGGCAATATATCGATCTTTTGAACCGGCATTTATTGCTTCGTGCATGACTCGATTTTTTGATTGCAAACTTCGCACTAATTGCAGAGTCACGTTGGTAATTGCAGGAACTGAACTAGGATCGATTTCATGAATAGACGAATCAAGAATTCTTACCCCCTTGACTAATGACAGACGATTGGTCAAACGATTTTCTATCCTTTTCATTTTTTCAGGTGTCGCTTGTTTTATTTCTTGAATTAAATCTGGATCACTTAATACGGTTCTTGTTGATTCAGCAACAGAATCTAATCGACCAAGAACTAATTCCATATAAGAAGTCATAGTCACGTTAACAAATGTTGCGTTGCGATTTTCGGCGGGTTGAATAACCACCATATAATATTGAACTATCGCGACAAATATGATTGTCAAAACGCACAATATTAAATAGGGTAACGAATATGAAAGTAACGTTTTCGTTTCCAATTTTGGAACTTTTATTTTAGGTTCTTTTTTGACTTCAATTTTCACCGATGCTCTCCATACCAAAAATTTCGATTTTAATACTTGTTTAACCGCAGCTTGGATTTAATATGTTATTGTAACTTTTTAATTATTATGCCTAATATTTTCGCCGCTAATTCTATTTTTGTTGCGATGGGTAATTTTATTTCATTGTTGTCTTTCTCTAAAACAATTATTTCATTATGATCACTATTGAAGCCAACAGATGAATCGCTGATATCATTAGCACAGATCATATCGAGATTTTTATCGATCAATTTTTTTTGTGCAAACTCTTTTAAATTTTGGCTTTCCGCAGCAAAACCGACAACAAATGGTCTAGGTGTTTGAGAGGCGACCCAAGCTAAGATGTCTGAATTTCGTTTTAAAGTTAATTGCATTTGCGATTCATTTTTTTTGATTTTTTGATCGGAGACATCACACGGCGTATAGTCCGCTATGGCTGCGCAGCCGATGAATAAATCACAGCCATCAACACTTTCCTTTACAGCATTAAACATTTGAGCTGCACTGATAACCGGTTTTACGGTGACTCTCTCAGGTTTTTGTAAACTAACAGGACCTGAAACTAATGTGACGTTAGCGCCCATGGTTGCAGCCATTTTTGCTAACGCATAACCCATTTTTCCAGAGCTATGATTCGATATAAAGCGCACCGGGTCAATCGCTTCAACTGTTGGACCTGCGGTAATCACGATGTTCTTTCCGCGCAATTTTTCTAGAGACGCTTTCAATTCAATGTCAGCTTTCAAGCCATTTGATATTTCGACGAGTTTTTCGACTATCTGCAATGGCTCAGACATTCGACCAAACCCGGTGTCTCCGCATGCTTGATCGCCTTTTTCAGGACCAATGAGTGAGATGTCTCTACGTTTTAGCTGTTCAACATTGGAAAGTATGGCTCCATTAGCCCACATTTGTTGGTTCATTGCAGGAACGATGACTAACCTTGCTTTAGATGCCAAAATAAGGGTCGACAATAGATCATCTGCAATTCCCTGGGCAATTTTTGAGAGAGTATTGGCTGTTGTTGGCGCGACCAAAATGATATCTGCCCACTTGGCGAGCTCTATATGTCCCATGGCAGCTTCTGCGTGAGAATCAAATAATTCATGATGAACGGGGTTACCCGATACAGCCTGCATAGTCATTGGAGTAATAAAGTTCTTCGCTGATTCGGTCATTACCACGCGTACTTCAAATGACTTCTCTTTTAATCGGCGAACCAGATCTGCGGATTTATACGCCGCTATGCCTCCAGTGACACCTAATAAAATTTTAACAGCGGGTTTGCTTTTTAAGATCTGTGACAAGTTATACGATCCAATAGTCAATTTTAAAGGAATAAAAAGTTTAACTAGCTAAACGAATTAAATAAATACAAGCCTTACAGCCGAACTAACCGCTCACTTATCCATTGCGATTGCGGACGCTTATAATAGCAAACATAATCGTCTATTTCTCACTCTTTTTATGGCTATTGTCCTACATATTTTTAATTTTGGACGAGTTAAAGTGTATGCTGCCAAAAAAAACCAACAAAAGGAATTGTTATGCACCAGTTGTGTCGCTGGCCTCAGGAAGAGCGCCCGCGTGAAAAGCTCCTTCATAAAGGCGCTCAATCACTATCAGATCCAGAGTTACTCGCCATTTTTTTACGCACAGGTATCGCTGGCAAGAACGTGATCGAGCTATCTCGAGAAATTATCCAGTTTTTTGGTAGTCTTAAAAATTTGTTCGCGGCAACCGAGGAGGAATTTTGTCAGATTAAAGGCTTAGGAAGAGCTAAATATGTGCAGTTGCAAGCCTGTTTAGAGATGAGTCAACGATATATCGGTGAACAAATCGCCCAGCAAGATGCGATGAAAAACCCTGCGCAAGTGAAACAATATGTTCAATCGCGTTTGATGGCAAAACCAAACGAAGTATTTGCTGCGATATTTTTGGATAATCAGCATCATGTACTCGCGTTTGAAGAGTTGTTTTTCGGAACAGTGAATGCCTCGTCGGTTCATCCGAGAGTTGTTCTTCAGCGTTGTTTAGCACACAATGCGGCGGCGATTATTGTGGCTCATAATCATCCATCAGGTGTCGCAGAGCCGAGTTTATCAGATGTTGCTATTACTCGAACGCTTAAAACGGCGTTAGATTTAATTGATGTGCGGTTGTTGGATCATTTGGTCGTGGCTGCTCATCAGGTGGTTTCGTTGGCTGAGCGAGGGCAGGTTTAGGGTTCGATTAATGATGATTCGTTTTTGTCCCACCATATAGTTTTTATCCCATCATATAAGTGCCAGTGCCGAGCGCGATTAAAGTATCGTCTTCATTATGCAACTCCATTCGTACGACGGCAACTTTACTACCGCTCCTTAATAATCTTGCCTTGGCGTAAAAAGAGTCGCCTTTTCCTGGTCGAACGTAGTCAACTCTTAAATCAATTGTACCGATCCGTGCCAATCTAGCGCCTAGTTCCTGCTCGTCTGCGTCGGGATATTTTGACATCATACCTACTGCTGCCATTGCTCCGCCGACTACATCAAGCGCGGTCGCTGTTACACCACCATGCAAGATCTTTCGCATAAAATTACCAATTAATTCGGGCTTATTTTTAAAACTAATCCGACATCCCTCTACTGATAGGTTTTCAAATTCGAAACCTATGATGTTATGAAAAGGGACGTTATGACTAAATACTTCCGCTAGCTGAGCCAACATTTGCTGTCGTTTATCTTCTTGAGTCATGTTTGGAGAACCTCATGGGATATCGGAGGACTAGATTAGAATAATGGTCAAAGTCACTAAGAAGGCTGCTATTCTAACGAATTATTTTGCGTTGCACCACTAGATTCTAATTAGGAATTAGTTATATATCAAACAGTTATCGTTTTATACACATTTTGATCTGTGTGGCAGGTATTTTGCTACTTGTTAGAGTTTAGCCACATCAAATTCTTAAGAGAGTAAAAATTTATATTGGCTCGGGAGTTTTTATGTCATTAGTCACGATTAGACGGTTCTGCATGGTTGGCTTGCCCTTGTTATTGGTTATTGCTGCGCTTTTACATTTCTTAGGTGATCGAAATCAGAGTAGCGTTTTTTTCTCAATCGTTTCGTTTTACACGATTGTGTTGACTGCGAATATTGGATATTTTACTAACTATGTCGCGATAAAAATGTTATTTAAGCCCCACTTTAAAACGGCTTTTGGTCGACAGGGTTTGATCCCAAAAAATCAACAAAAACTTGCCGACAGTTTGTCCAGTACATTGATCAATAACTTTTTGTCAAAAGAACAGTGGCGTGAATATTTGGCGCATTCTGATCTTGTTAATAAAGTAATCGTCGAAGCGAAACTTGGATCGAAAAATTGGCTAAAACAAACAGAAAACATTGAAATGCTCCATCGTCTCATTACTGATTATTTGCGAGAGCATCGAGATCCAATTAATCAATATCTTGGTGAGATCCAGCAGCAATTTACTCACAAGCTTACCGATCAAATTGATCCCCAAACATTGTTGGCACAAGGATTTGAATGGTTAGAAAAACAGTTTGATGAAAATCCTCAACAAATGCAAAATATGATTGAGCCAATCATAAAAACCGTGGCTGAAAATATTCCAGAAATCGCTGAATCGCTAGTTAAAGCACTAGATAACCATATTGAAGAGCAAGATACGATTAAACGAGGTATTGCTAAAGTAGCAAGATGGTCGACAGATTTTTCATCTGAAGACATTAGGCACTACTTGTTTGCCATGGTTGCAAGTTTTGAGTTTCGCGAAACACTTTTTGTTGGATTAAAAAAGCTAGTGATACAATACAAAGAGAAACCAATATTAGTACAAAAAAACTCGAGTCAAATAGATGATAATATTGAACAAGAGTTGTCTATGTCATCAGTGATTTCTAAGTTAATTAATTCAATATTCACATCGACTGATTGGGTTGAAATCATCGCTCAAAAACTATCTAGCACAAACCTTAACGAAACGATCTTATTGTTTCACGATCAGCTATTTTTAAAAATTGAATCAGAATTAACTGACGGTTCTTTACATACCTGGATCATTGATGAATTAGTTTCAATGATCGAAAAATTAGATTTACGTCAAATGGTGAAGAACAAGGCAGTCGAATTTTCACCAAAAAAAATGGAAAGTATTTTTCAGAATATGATTAGTGAACAACTTGTCTTTATAGAGTTATTAGGTGCGGTTTTGGGCGGGTTATCTGGCTTAGCACTAATTGACATACGTGTTTTTGCGATATTAACCAGCTTATTTGCCAGCTACTTTATTGTTGATAATATTTTTACAAATCGGAAAAAAAATCTATCTAATCAACAAGTTTCCACAAATACAAACTAGCAATGCTACGATAAGGTTGCCAGCGTTCGGCTTTAATTTCCATGGTAGTAAGATCTATTTCTGGATCATCAAAAAGTATTCGCATTCCACGTTGTAGCCCGATATTCAAGGGGGAAAAAATATCCATTCTTCCAAGTGAAAACATCATAAACATTTCAGCTGTCCAATGACCGAGCCCACGTAACTCAACTAATTGAGTAATAATGTCTTCATCACTCAATTTTTTTAGCCTGCCCAAAGAAAGTTTGCGAAAACTTACCGCTTTAGCAATCCCTTATTATATATTTAGTTCTGTGTTAATATTCGTTTGTATTTTAAGCGTAATTTCATTTTTCGGAAATAATTATTGTATGGAAAAATTCTCGATTATTTACGACCGTGCACTGAAAAGAAAAGGTGGCAAGAAAGCGCTTGAATCGCTGTTACCGAGAAAGACGACCAAGAAACAACTTATTGCAACTCCTGATAGAGATTATTTGGCGGCTATGACCAAGAAAATATTTCAATCAGGATTCATTTGGCGAGTGGTTGAAAATAAATGGGACGGTTTTGAAGAAGTGTTTTGGGGGTTTGAGCCCTTTAAATTAGAGCTTGCTAGCGACGAGCAAATTGAGCGTATGGCTCAAGATACTCGCATTATTCGTAATTATACCAAAGTGAAAGCCGTTCGAGAAAATGCTTATTTTTTAAAAGAAGTTTCGGATAAGCACGGTGGTTTCGGAAAATTTATCGCCGATTGGCCAATAGATGAAATAACCCAACTTTGGTTGTATCTTAAAAAGCATGGGTGTCGATTGGGCGGAAATACCGGTTCTTATTTTTTAAGAGCTGTGGGCAAGGATACTTTTTTATTGACGCGCGATACAGTGAATTACCTCATTGGACAAGGGTTAGTTGATAGACAACCAAATTCACAAAGAGATTTGAAATTAGTACAATCCACATTCAATGAATGGCAGCAACAATCCGGTCGTACAATGGCTGAAATTAGCCGGATCGTGGCGTGTTCTTTAGGAGAAAATATTGTATCAGCGTGAAAATATAGCATATGAATTTAGCTATTTAGGTTACAATCATCACTGCAAAAAATGCAGCGATAGCGATGAGTAGTAGTTTGATATTCTCTTTCATAATAACTCCTTTTAAAGATTACGCGTTTTCAAAATAATCTGATTTACAAATAAATTTATCTTGAACGGACTTTAAATTACTACTGGGATCATTAATTATCATTTTCACATTAGAATCGTCAAAAAGTGACTTTATTTCATTGAAAGCTTTTGTGCCTTTAGACGTATTTAAGTTCGCAATATTGCCTCGTAATGGAATTGACATCTTTTCACAGATAATTTCGCCTATTCGTTTTGCGGTTTCGGGAGCAAGCAAAGGACCAGCATCACCAGATTTAATAGTCGACCAATTTTTTGATAACCTAATAACTAATCCTTTGTACAATTGAAAAATTTCCATAAAGCTTGTTAAATCGGTTTTATCTGTAGCCATTAGCTGAATACTTAATTCATCAACTGCAGCAAAAGAAGGAAAAGTTAATAACATGCCACAATCTCTATTTTCCAAGTTATTGCTGACACAAAGAGAACGACCTTTTTTGCCATGTTCGCCAGCGGTCAAATAGTTTTTACTTTGCCACGCTGCTGTGGTTGCGATCCTATAAAAAGATATTTGATTTTCTATCGTTATATTTTTTTCAGCTTGATTAGCTGCATCATCTGAAAGTGTCTTTAAACCAGTTATGGCATTAAGTTTTTCAATGGCGTTAGCACTTTTTGTTGCTGAATAAAGATTAGTCAATTGATTATTGGCATCGCGCAATTCAAATGAAGAGCATGCAAAAAGAAAGCTAGTAATTAAGAGGACTATTAGTTGTTTCGTTGCTCTCATTGTTGTTCTCCTTTTAAAATCAAAATTGCCTGTTCAATAGTAAAAATTATTTCATCATCCGCGTTGGAGACTCTAGTTAATATAATCTCAAACAACATCAGCCACTCTTGACTACCCAGTTGTTGAGGGTGACTTGATACTAAGAGATTTAATGCTTGGAGTGCCTCCTTCAAGGGAGTTAGTTGACCGAGTATTGTTTGTGTATGCCTAGATGCTAATTGAATAGCTATGTTTATTGCTTCGCTTAATGTATCTCCATATAAAACTGTAGCCAAATTTCCAGGATCGGATACTGCTAAATTTGCGGAATCAACTAATAACGTGATTAGTTGTAATCCTGCCATGCTGCTTGGATCATCAGTGTTTAGTTTAAATAAGCGGGCTGGATTAGTTGCAGCTTCATAAGAAATAATATCAACGATTTTGATCCAGTCATCTCCATTTAATAATAAATGTTTATCTTTTTCCATTGCGATTGCAACAGCAGACATAACCGCTGATAGGTTTTCGTTATTACCAATTATCATTGATGGAGTTGCAGCGATATTACGTAGAATTACTCTGGTTATTTCAATTAGGTAATCATTTGAAAATAGGTTCTTTAGGCTTCCATTTTCTTCTAAAGCGGTGGATAAATTTGAGCCTATAAGAGTAATCATCTCGGTGAGTGTTTTTTCCCAGGGAGTATCTTGGTCGATAAAGTTGGTTATATTTCTATTAACTGATCCCAATACAACCGTCGCAATTTTTACTCCTAGATCACCTTTAGAAAGATCGGGATATTTTTGCAATTCCGTACTTATACCTACGAACAAATTGTTGATTAGCTGGCTTTTAGCTGTTCCATCATTTTCAATAAAAAGTTCTGGTTGATTTATCGCTACGCCCAACACAGATTGGTAGATTTCGATTAATCCTTCTTCTGAAAAACGCTCTCGAAGGTCACCAGTGGCAGCCGTAACTAGAACTGCCTGGGTAATGGCTCCAGTCGCTTTGCTAGTGGCGAAATCATCTCCTAGAAAAGCTTGTTGATTTTGAACTATTGTATTTAACGCAGCGTTAGTCACTGGTCCAGCTAAGCTATCAACCACTTGTTGGTAATTGAGTTGTTCAGCGAGAGACGTTGGAAGAGCTTCAAGCACAGGTTTTGATGTGTTAGCAATAAATAACTGCATGTGTTTTTTCGAGCTGATCCATTGAGGATTTTCTGCAATCGCTTCCAAGCCGGATCGTAGAAAAGCACTACCTAATCGTTCTGCTAAACCCTCTTTCGTCCCAAAATTTCCTTGATCATCAATTAATTCACTAAGGTTTTCGGCAAAGGCTGCGAGTTGTTTTTCTCCTTCACTTCCAACACCAATAACTTTTGGGTTCGTGGACACATATTCTAATGCAATATCTGCGGCGGTTAGAATGATCCGAGCTAGCGGACTTGCGGGTTCAGATGATTCTGACCACTGTTTTATAAAAGTAATTCCCGCCGCTGTTTCATTTCGAGTCAACCAACGGTCAAGATCGATCCCCTCTTCCGATTTGATTTTTACTGCTAGCAGATAAAGAAGGTCTACCGATGAAGTATTGTCATGACGTTGAGACCAAGTTGTTACATAATCACCAATTCCTTCAACATAGTGTTGATATTTAGGTAAAGTAAAAACCGAATTAACAATATCTAGCCGTGTAATATCTATGGCAATTAGATCTGGAAAAATCGCTTCTTGATCGCGAGCAGATTGTTCGAGAGCTTGTTGACCAGCTTGTTTTATTCGCATGATCGATTTAATGCCGAATAAAATGAGTGACGGTTCCATTCTCTTAACTCCTTTTGTTGTTTAGTTTAATCAAGTAGTAAATTATTGATTATTTTCTTGAGGCTAATTTTTTATCCCATAAAATTGGATTAATATTGTTGAGATTGTCATCAAAATGTACCGGATCTTCATTATTAAAATCGCCGCCCCATCGTAAGGTATCATCAGCTCTTACCAAGTTTAGAAATGTTTTAATTTCAGCTGGTAATTGATCAAAGTTTGATTTTCTAAGTTTTTTAGAATTATAAAAACCAGAAGCTGATTGAAGGTTCATGTCGATAGCATGACCAATCATATGATTCGATCGTGACGCAGGAGTGACAATACTACCGTTAACTGTACGACCAGGTTCTCTTGCCGATGAGGTAACATAAATCGATACTGCACATTGCTTGGCAAACTTGTTTAGTTTTTCTAGTGAAGGGAAGAAATCTTCATCGGCATACAAATCTTTACCAATGAATTGACCGTTAGTGTACTTCTTTATAATACATTTTTCGGAAGGATTAGATGCGCTTTCGCTGATCATCTGATTGTTAGACAAGGTCATTTCTTCGGGGTTGCGGTCAATAAAATCAGCGCTAACAAAACCGACATCACCACTTTTAGTTTTTACTTTCAGCCATGTTTGCTCGCCAAGAATTTCAACCGAAGTTCCTTTGCGAAGCACTTTAATGACCTTGCCAGGTTTGGCTTCCTTTCGCAAATTTAGACCACCACTTGGTGTGACATTAGCCAAAATGCAATCCTCCTGATCAGACTATCCATCTTTTCGTGAGCGATTAATATTACTCTGTATCCTATTGACATTCAAAGCTCAATTTGAGATGTTTATTTGGCGTCTGTAACTTCGAGTGCTGCTTTTTGTTATTCCTCAGCGAATTTAGTCGTTAGAAAAAGTTGAGCTTGGCTGGATAAGTCGTTAACAGCTAATCGCCATCAATAATAATTCTTTATAATTAAATAGTTAAGGTGTTTTTAAGGACTGGCTAATTATAATTTATTAGATTTCTTTCTTATGGGGAGCCATATTCATGTGTCACGGGTATAGGTACTGAAAATTACTAGAATGGTCTTTTTGGTTTTTTTGTCATAGAGCTAACCCACACAAAAAATATAAAAGCAAAAATAAGGGCAAATATCTGACCATATATACCAAGTTTTAAAGATGTTTTTTCAAGAGTAGAGTACTGCGGTTTTGAAGAGTCGTAATGTACAGTTACCTCTATATTTACTGGGTACTTGTTTTTCATCTTAGTCGCCTCCGATATTTTTGATCCATAGTTTATCTGCGAGCTGATATATCTAATGTCATCGACAATATAAGAATAATGGATGTTATAAGACGAGCCCCCGTATCTTGCGCGAAGTAATACTTCTGAGGTCACTATTACGCCTTTTGTTTCGGTATCAGGATTTGTAAGTATGTAATCACGAATTGTTGAAAAAGTACCCGCATAATATTCAGACATGCCAGAGAATCCAAGTGTAATTATGAATGCCCAAAATAATGTTCCCAATTTTATCTTCATTTTATAAAAACCTAGCGATTAAGTTTTAAGGCGCGGCTGTATGCGTTATCAGAAAAAACTAACATTCCCGGTTTACTTTTGCGAGATCTTTTTCGCGCAGAGGCTGAATTTTGCAGAGAGTCATATGATACCCAGTGCCAGTATCGCTCGGTATTTTGAACCAAGTTTTTATGTTGTAACATAACAAGCCAACTTTACATTGTACCAGAAAAACACTTTGTCATATGACTGTCATTAAACCGTTTTATTATCCCCTCGAATCAAAAATTTACCAAATAGCAGGTGTTATATAGCTATATAAATTTTTTCGGGGAGAAAAAAATGAAAAACTTAAAATCTTGGGTTGCTGGACTCGCCTTAATTAGTCTCGTTCCATGCTATTCCGTAATCGCTGAAGACAATTGGGTGGATCTTTACGGAAAAATCAACTTAACCTTAGATTCTGTTGATGAAGGTAATGGAGACGATCAATGGGAAATCAACAGTAATGCATCTAGATTCGGCGTAAAAGGCTACGGCGAAGCCGGTGAACTAGAAGCATTTTATCAGTTAGAATGGGAAGTTGATTTAAGCGATAACTCGAAAGGTTCAGAAGATAATATTAAATCTCGTAACCAAGTTGTTGGTATTCGAGGCGGTTTTGGTGAAATTTTTGCTGGACGTCATGATACACCAACTAAAAAATTACAGAAAAAAATTGATATCTTTGGTGACTTAATTGGCGATATTAAATATTCATTTAATGGCGAAAAAAGAGCCAATGATATTATCCAATATACCACTCCACCAGCTAAAGGCTTTAAAGCAAAACTAGCTTTCATACCAGGCGAAGATACCGGCAGTAATGACGGATTAGCCGATGGAATATCGGTTGCCATGGAATACAAAACCGGCGACCTTAATGTGGGTATATCGTTTGATTCAGACGTTGAAAGCGAAGGAATCGATACCTCTCGCTTGATGGCACAATATAAACTGGACGATTGGCAGTTTGGTTTTATTTATCAAGATACCGATAACGGTGATCTATCAGGAGATGGCTTTATGCTAAGTGGTAAATACAAAACAGGTAACCACTCTTTGAAATTACAATTGATTGAGTCTGACGCGTGGGAAGCTGCGGTGAGCTCTAAAGTCAAATACACATCGCAAACTTCAATTGGTTGGGATTACAAATTAGGGCAAAAAACCACAGCCTTTACTTATTTGACCCTAAGTGAAGAAGGGATAACGAAGGATGATGATAGAACATTTGGTGTTGGGCTTATCCAAAAATTTTAAGTTTTTAACCGATTTTTACCGAGTAATACAGATATTTTTGGGTCGTTCAAAATGTCATAAAGCTGTAACATTGTTGAGATAAACTCTTTTAGAGTTGAATTTAATCTTGTATCAAACACTGATGGCATATTTATTTTAATGTTTGTTGAATAATATAACCGAGTACGAAACAAATTTTGAGGATTTACTCATGAAAAAATTAACCCTTGCTATTAGCTTGTTGGCAACCAGCACATCTATTTTCGCCGCAGGTCGAGAAACAATTAATGTCGTTGGTTCATCAACGGTTTACCCTTTTTCGACTGTCGTAGCAGAACGCTTTGGCAAGTCAACTAAGTTTAAAACACCCAAAATCGAATCAACAGGTACCGGCGGCGGAATGAAATTATTCTGTTCGGGAGCAGGAGTTGATACGCCTGATATGTCGAATGCGTCTCGTCGAATAAAAAAAACTGAATTTGATAAATGCCAAAAAAATGGGGTAACAGCAATTACTGAAGTTCTTATCGGTTACGATGGTATTGTCATCGCCAATTCAAAAGACTCTAAACAAATGACTGTAAGTCGTAAGGAGTTATTTCTGGCGCTTGCAAAAGAAGTTCCAGCAAAAGATGGTACTGAGAAGTTAGTGGCTAATCCTTACCAGTTATGGAACGAAATTAATCCCAATTTGCCAGCGGTCAAAATTGAAGTTTTAGGTCCCCCACCAACGTCCGGGACTCGAGATGCGTTTGCAGAACTGGTTCTCGAAGGTGGTTGTAAGCAGTTTTCATGGATTAAAGCGATGAAAAAAACCAATAAGAAACAATATAAGTCGATTTGTCACGGCGTTCGAGAAGATCATGTGTACATCGAAGCGGGCGAAAATGATAATTTAATTGTACAAAAATTGGTAGCTAATTCTGATGCTTTTGGCGTGTTTGGTTTTAGTTTTCTTGATCAAAATGCTGATAAATTACAAGGATCAAAAGTCGATGGTGTAGAACCGACCTTTGAACGCATTGCTGATGGAAGTTATCTGGTGTCGCGTCCTTTATTCTTCTACGTGAAAAACGCACATGTCGGTAAAATTCCAGGGATTCTAGAGTTTTTAAAGGAGTTCACTAGCGAAGCGGCAATGGGCGAAGAAGGCTATTTGACAGACAAAGGACTTATACCTCTAGGCGAAGAAAAAATGAGCAGTGTTAGAAAATCAGTTCTTTCGCTTACAGAGTTAAAGATGTAGGTTACTGAGTAAGTAGAAAACAAAGTAGGTTGGTATTGAGCGTAGCGATGTCCAACGATTTTTTAACATGAAAAAATAATTGTTGGAGTTCATGTTTCACTCCAACCTGCAGTATTGATAGCCTTGCAATAGTGATTGAAAGGCTACTCTATTTTTAGGTAATCAATGAATTCGTCCACACTGATTTTTGCAATTTTACTTTTGTCACTTTTTAGCTACTGGTTTGCTATACAGCGCGCGGTGAAAGTGGCTGGAGGAGTGGCAAAAGTTAAAAAGCTAACTTCACTACCTGCACAGTTTGGTCTATTAACCGCTTTTTGGTGTGGAATTCCTTCGCTTATTACGTTATTGCTTTGGGGGATATTTGAATCGAGTGTCATAGATTCGTTTCTATTGGCTAGCCTACCAGAGGAAGTTAGCGGTTTGTCTAGCGATCAGCTGAGCCTTTATTTAAACGACATAAGAGTGATGGCGAGCAAATCATCATTTGTTGAGTCCGCTGATCCCGTACAACAAGTAAAATCTCAAACAGCGAGTTATCTGTCATCTCTTCAATCAAATGCGTCTTGGTTAAAGAGTGGTTTTATAATATTGATCTCTGTGGCAAGTGTTAGTTATATCTTGAGTCAGTTTACACCGGATTTTCAGTCTAGGGTCAAAATGGAAAAAATCGTTAGCGCGATTTTATGGGCATGCTCAGGTGTTGCGCTATTGACAACTGTTGGCATCATATTGTCTGTTCTTTTTGAATCAATCCAGTTTTTTAGCGCGGTGCCACCTTGGGAATTTTTATTTGGTACTGAGTGGAGTCCTCAGGTGGCGATGCGAACTGATCAAGTGGGTGGTTCGGGAGCGTTTGGTGCCATTCCGCTGTTCGCCGGTACTTTATTAATTACCGTTATTGCAATGTTTCTCGCTGTTCCTGTTGGTTTAATGATTGCTATCTATTTATCTCAATATGCGTCTGCAAAATTAAGAGGGATCGCAAAACCCATGTTGGAAATTTTGGCGGGTGTTCCGACGGTTGTTTACGGTTTTTTTGCGGCTCTAACTGTTGCACCATTAATTAGAGATGTAGGTGGATGGCTAGGTTTAAGTGTCGCTTCGGAAAGCGCTCTTGCTGCGGGGTTGGTGATGGGAATTATGATTATTCCGTTCGTTTCTTCTTTGTCGGACGATGCGATAAGTGCAGTACCAAAAGCTTTAAAAGAAGGCTCTTTAGGAATGGGGGCTACAGAATCAGAAACGATCAAAAATGTATTATTACCTGCGGCGATACCCGGGATTGTTGGCGCTATATTGCTCGCTCTTTCGCGCGCGATAGGTGAAACCATGATTGTAGTGATGGCGGCTGGTATGGCGGCGAACTTGACTGCGAATCCTTTGGAGTCGGTAACAACGGTTACAGTACAAATTGTTACTTTGTTAACGGGTGATCAAGAGTTTGATAGCCCAAAAACATTGGCCGCATTTGCATTGGGTTTGATGCTATTCGTTACGACATTATTCTTAAATATTATTGCGCTCAAAGTGGTTAGAAAATATCGAGAACAGTATGACTAATTCGAATGAACAAACAGCAATGTCTAACCCTGTTACCGACAAAGTAACTGCGAGTTTGCGCAAAAGGCACCGTAAGGAAAAAGGCTTTCGGTTTTTTGGTATGTTGGCAGTTAGTCTCGGATTTTTGCTAGTTTTTGTTTTAATTGCAGATATCACGTACAAAGCGCTTCCTGCCTTTCATCAACACTGGGTTAAGCTTGATATAAGCTATCAGCCAGAATGGTTATCCGTTGAAAATTCTAACCAAGAAAATTTGGAGACTGCCGATTATCGCAAAGTGTTTAAACGATCTCTCTATGAGATGTTTCCAGAAGTAAAGGGACGTAGAGATAAGAAAAAACTGTCTAAATTATTCAGCACCAATGCGGAGTTTAAAGTTAAAGATAATCTTTTAGCATCGCCGAATCAATTTTCTCAAAAAACTTCGATCTGGATTAGGTTAGATGATGATGCTGATACTTATTTAAAAGATGATGTAATAATTGGTGAAGCTAATGCTCGGATCGATCAAAAACAAGCGATTTGGATCAAAACATTAGTTGAACAAAATCGTATACAAAAGAAATTCAACTTCAGTTTTTTTACTAACGGTGATTCTCGCGAACCGGAACTTGCTGGTGTAAAAGGTGCGCTTGTTGGAACTATTTTAACTATGCTAGTGACCTTAACTCTTTCATTTCCGTTGGGTGTTGCAGCGGCAATTTATTTGGAAGAGTTTGCACCAAGAAATCGGTGGACAGATATTATAGAAGTGAATATTAATAATTTAGCAGCTGTTCCATCAATCATTTTTGGGTTATTGGGTTTGGCAGTTATTATCAATATGTTTGGTCTGCCAAGATCAGCTCCATTGGTGGGCGGTATTGTGTTAACGTTAATGACGCTGCCAACGATTATAATTGCAAGTCGCGCATCAATAAAAGCGGTTCCTCCATCGATAAGAGAAGCCGCGATGGGAATTGGCGCATCAAAAATGCAAACCACTTTTTCTCACGTATTACCTATGGCAATGCCAGGGATCATGACTGGAACAATTATTGGTTTGGCTCAGGCATTAGGTGAAACAGCGCCGCTGTTAATGATAGGGATGGTTGCGTTTATTGTCGATGTACCAGCAAGCATTACCGATGCCGCGACCGTTCTACCAGTACAAATATTTCTCTGGGCAGATAGTCCGGAGCAAGCCTTTTTAGCAAAAACCTCGGCAGCTATTTTGGTGTTGTTAGGTTTTCTATTGATTATGAATACGGTTGCGGCATTATTAAGAAAAAAATTCGAGAACTAGGTTTGAAAAATAGAATGAAACGTCAATTGACAATTGGAGTTTCGCTGTTTCATTAATATTTATAGTAGGTCAACAAAATGGTAGATAGCTCTTCATCAGAAATTTTGCTTTCTGAGGATACAAAGATTACTGGTACAGTCGGCAATTGTTTTGTTGAAGATGCCAAAATGTCGATGCGCAATGTCGATGTTTTTTATGACGAAAAACAGGCGATTAAAGATGTCAGTTTAGATCTTGCACGAAATCAGGTGACTGCTTTAATTGGTCCGTCAGGTTGCGGAAAATCAACTTTTTTGCGGTGTATGAATCGTATGAATGATACGATCGCAATTTGCCGGGTCGAAGGTGAGTTCAAGCTGGATGGCGAAGATATCTACGCAAAAAAAATGGATCCAGTTTTGCTGAGAGCAAGAGTTGGAATGGTGTTTCAAAAACCGAACCCTTTTCCAAAATCAATTTATGAGAATGTTGCTTATGGACCAAGAATTCATGGCTTAGCTTCTAATAAAGCTGAACTTGACGAAATTGTTATTACAAGTTTGCAAAAAGCTGGTTTATTCGACGAAGTGAAAGACCGATTAGATGAATCGGGGACTGGTCTATCTGGGGGACAACAGCAAAGGTTATGTATCGCTCGAAGCATTGCGGTCAGCCCAGAAGTGATCTTAATGGACGAACCTGCATCAGCACTCGATCCCATTGCAACAGCAGTAATTGAAGAGTTAATTGATAAATTAAAAGAAAAATATACAATCGCAATCGTCACTCACTCAATGCAACAAGCAGCGAGAGTTTCGCAAACAACTGCCTATTTCCACATGGGTCAGTTGGTAGAAATGGGAGCGACGTCACAAATTTTTACTAACCCAACGCACAAGTTGACGGAGAATTATATTACAGGGCGTTTTGGTTAAACTTTTGATTTAAAATTTAAAAAACCTCTCCCCAACTCTCTCCGCTTTTGAAGGAGAAAGTTAGGGAGAAGTCGAAACGGAAAAAAACAGAGGTAAACATCATGGAAAATGAGCTACATTTATCACAACATATTTCCAAGCGGTTTAATCAGGAGCTTGAAGAGGTACGTAATCAGGTTCTTAAAATGGGCGGCTTGGTTGAACAGCAAGTCTCAGACGGCTTAGTTGCACTACTTGATGCCAATGAAGAGTTGGCAAAAAAAGTGGTTGAAACGGATGCTCAAGTCAATAAGATGGAAGTTGAAATTGATGAAACTTGCACCGAAATTTTGGCTCGTAGGCAACCTGCGGCGAGTGACCTGCGTTTGATGGTGAGTATCATTAAAACGATCACTGATCTTGAGCGAATTGGTGACGAAGCCGAAAAATTAGGTCGAAACGCCATGAAATTATCGGACGAAGAAACTAGCTCTCGGCAATTTGTTGAACTGCGTCATTTAGGCGATAGTGTGAAAAAAATGTTAAATCGTGCGCTTAACGCTTATGCGAGAATGGACGTTAATGAGGCGCTGGATATCATTCAGAGCGATCGCAATATTAATCAGGAATTTGATAATATTTCACGATTGCTTATACTTAAAATGATGGAAGATCCAAGAGAAATTAAAAATGCACTTCGTATTTCTTGGTGCGCGAGAGCATTAGAGCGAATAGGTGATCATTCTAAAAACATTTGTGAATATATTGTTTATTTAGTGAAAGGCAAAGATGTTAGACATACCAGCTTGGAAGATGTAAAAAAGCAAATTGAAAGCTAGTTTTTGTTCTGATTTTTGATAAAAAATCAAGGTTCGATCAGTTCATAGCTGTAAGTAATGTCGACCGCTTTTTTAAGCATAATTATTGCTGAACAGTATTTATCGATCGAGAGTTGGCAAGCTCGCTCGACTGCTGATAGTTTTAGATCTTTACCGCTTAGAATGTAATGCGCGTTGATTTTTGTGAAAACAGAAGGTACGGTATCTGCCCGTTCGGCGATCACCTCACAGCGACAATCTGTTATGTCATGCCGACCTTTTTGTAGGATCATGACTACGTCAATGCAGGAGCAACCACCAATTGCGGCCAAGATCAATTGCATCGGAGAAGGCGCTTCGTTGTCTCCATCCATCTGAATCGAGTGACCTTGTTCTGTCGTCGCAACAAAGCGTTTATTTTGTTGCCATTTTGTGGTTATTTTCATTGGTTTGATCCAGAATCAAATTTGCTAGTTAATAATTCGATGTAATTATGCTTGCTTCTTGTGCCTTTATCATTAAAAATCAGAACTTAATAGTAAAAAATAGCTCGAATTGGGTGTATGATCTGGAGTTGTACTAGGATAGTATAAAGGTATAGTGTTAATCGCTTTAAGCCGAATCTTTTCAGGATATAAAAACAGACTATGGTACAGGTATTGTTATGGCCTTAATAAAAGAGCCCATTGTTCTTCCGCATAATATTCAAAATGATCCTACTTTGCAGTGGTTTGTTTCTCAATGTCATAAACGCCGATATGCTGCTAAAACCACTATTATTTTTGCCGGTGATAAGCCCGAGACTCTTTATTTTATTATAAAAGGTTCGGTAACTGTTTTGATCGAAGATGATGATGGTAAAGAGTTAGTACTAGCTTACCTTAATTCAGGTGATTTTTTTGGCGAAATGGGGTTGTTTGACGGTGAAAATAATCGTAGCGCTTGGGTTAGAGCCAAAGTGGAAGCGGATTTAGCTGAAATCAGCTATGCACGGTTTCAAACGTTAACGAAAGAAAAACCAGAGATCATGTTTAAGCTTGCTGAACAAATGTCTTTACGGCTGCGAAAAACCAGCCGAAAAGTTGGCGATTTGGCGTTTATGGATGTGACTGGTCGGGTGGCGAGAACGTTACTTGATTTGGCGAAAGAGCCTGATGCGATTACTCACCCCGATGGGATGCAGATCAAAGTGACCCGTCAGGAATTAGGTCGAATTGTCGGTTGCTCAAGAGAAATGGTTGGTAGGGTACTTAAAGTTCTTGAAGAGCAGGAGCATATTCATGTTAAAGGTAAAACGATGGTGATTTTTGGGACTCGTTAAGCGGAAAAGTGATTTAATCAGCGATGAGGTAGATTAAAAATCTATCTCATCGCTAGTATTGTCATTGTCAGTATCAGTGGTGCCAGAATTATTTTCCTGTTCGTCTTTTCCATCACCATCAACTTCATAATCCACTCGATCAAAAATATTGATATTTTCTGGAGTGGCTTCAGAATATTCGGTTGGCACGTTTTCTACCCTAAAGACTTCAAAATTTGATTTTTGTGTGTTTGCACTTGCCAGTTTTCCATTTTTTAAGTCGATTTTAACGTCGACGATACCATCGGGTCTAGGAAGACTGTATTGATTAGCTCCTTTGAGAGCTTTTTCCATAAATCTGCGCCATATAGGCAATGCGGCCTTTGAGCCATATTCGACTTTTCCGAGTTTCTTACTGTGATCTCTAAATCCGACCCAGGCGGAGGCAACGTACTGACTGTTATATCCTGAGAACCACGCATCTTTAGCGTCGTTGGTGGTTCCAGTTTTGCCCGCAAGATCGGAGCGTTTGAGCAGTGGGCTTTTCGCCGCGTTGAGTGTTCGCGAGGCGGTGCCTTTGTGGATGACATCTTTCATCATGCTATCAATGATATATCGATTGCGCGCTTCTATGACTTTTGGGGCAATTTTATCTTCGGCAACGGCTAATATAGGTAAATTTTGGATCGCTTTTTCGGCATCAATGGTTAATAAATTGAGTTCTGGAGTTTCGGGATCTTCATTATATGGGGCTTCTTTTTGTGCCTCGAGTACCGCCAGACACTGTTCGCAGACTTCAACGGGTTGTTCTTCAAATAGTATTTTTCCGCTACTGTCTTCAATTCGTTGGATGTACCAAGGTGAAACTTTATAGCCGCCGTTAGCCAGAGTGGCGTAACCAGTTGCAACTTCCAAGGGTGTAAAAGAGGCTGAACCAAGGGCTAAAGATTCAAAGGGTTGCATATGCTCGCCAGGGAAACCAATTTGTTCTAAATATTTTTTTACGTAGTGCGCACCGATTTTCTTGATGAGTCTAACGGAAACAGTGTTGATTGACCAAGTAAGAGCATACCTTAGCCTTACAGGACCTCGGTAATTTACGCCTGCATTTTCGGGACGCCAAAAAATCCCAGCAGATGCATCCCAGTCAATAATGGGTGAGTCGTTAATGATATTGGCGGCGGTAAATCCCTTATTTAAAGCTGCTGAATAAATAAAGGGTTTGATGTTTGAACCAAGTTGTCTGCGAGCCTGAGTGACCATGTTAAATTGGCTTTTACTAAAGTTAAACCCACCAACCAATGCTTCTAATGCGCCATTTTTAGGATTAAGAACCACAAAGCCTGCGTTAACATCGGGAAGTTGTGAGAGTAAATAAATAGGTAAGCCGACAGGTTGTTCTATGCTCTCTTCATCTAAAACAGATTCGGCAATTTGTTTTTCATCTGCTGCAGTGTCTTTATCTTTTTCAATGATCTCAAATTCATCTGTTGCAAGCACTCTTATAACATCACCTACTACAACAATTTGCGCTATGTCGACCAGTTTTTCAGGTGCTCGGTGATCTTCGTCGATGTATTTTCTTGCCCAAAGTGAATCTTTTAATTGTATTTTTCCGTGCGTGCCGTCAGACAACAATATTTCCGCAGTCTGCTCATTCGTACTGATCACTAAAGCTGGTATTAAATCATCTATTTGTGAAAAGTCGCTGATCCAGTTGAGCATGTCTTCTTCACTCACTGAATCATCTATTTCATAATGTTGCTCAACTGGTCGAAAACCATGGCGCTGATCGTACTCGAGCATACTGGTTCTTAAAGCCTCTTGAGCGTAGCTTTGTAGAGCAGGATCAATACTAGTGTAAACTTTGAACCCATCGCTGTGGGCTGCGTCTCGACCATATTGGTTAATGATGTCTGTGTGAACCATTTCCGCTAGATAGTGCGCACTAACTGTCGTTTTTGCACCATGGCGATTGGTTTCAATCGCTGCGTTATTTGCTTCGTCAAATTGGGTTTGATTGATGTGACCTTGAGAAAGCATCCTACCTAGCACGTGTGCGCGCCTTTCTTTTGCTTTGTGTGGTCGGCTAATGGGATTAAATACGGAAGGACCTTTTGGAATTCCAGCAAGTGTTGCTAGTTCCGGTAAAGAAAGTTGATTCAGTGTTTTGCCATAGTAGACTTGAGCTGCCGCCCCAAGACCTCTGGAACGATGACCAAACTCTATTTTATTGAGAAATATTTCCAGTATTTCATTTTTTGTGAGCTCAGATTCTAATTTCCAGGCAACGAACATTTCTGTGAATTTTCGAGAAAATCGTTTTGCCCGAGTTAAATAATAATTTCTAGCGACTAACATGGTTATGGTGCTTGCGCCCTGGCTTTTGGTTCCAGTCGTCGCTAACTTGAAAATGGCTCTAATAACTCCTTTAAGATCGACTCCTGAATGTTCGTAAAAGCGAACATCTTCGGTAGAAAGTAAAGCATTTAAGAAATCTTGAGGAACTTGGTCTAAAGTTATAGGTATTCGGCGAATATCACCAAATTCATTGATGAGTTGCCCATCTTTTGCGTAAACACTCATGGGGGTTTGAATGCGAATTTGTCGAATGGTTTCTACTTCGGGTAGATCGGGACCAACAGCTAAATAAAGACCTGTAAAGCCCATTGCCGACATTATTGTGAACAGTGTCACGATATAGGCAAATTTAGGTGCTAGCTTTGTGATTCGTTTCATATGGGGTTATCAAATAAGTTGCCATAGTCAATTAATCGACAGAGTATAACGGTATTCGTTCGCCGCTTTAACTACTAAGTACATGATTTGTGCGCAATTTTGCGACATTCATCAGAAAAAATTGACGGGCTGTTGAAGTTAATTGGTTAAAAATTTAACTAAATTATAACTACAATTGCGTTGTAAATGTGGGTTTTTGATCAAAAGAAGCCTTGACAATCAGTAAAAATAACGCCAAATTGCACACATAAAAACAAAAAACAGGTGAAATTTCTGATAGTTAGCGCTATTATTTAAAGTGAAAACTTGGTTTTCATCTGTAACTGAATAAAATGATAGGAAAATTGGAATTATGCTGGCTAATTTATTGGGCGCAAAAAAGACAGCTTTAGTCGGGATCGATATCAGTTCAACCGCTTGTAAGTTGATTGAGCTTGGAAAAGTTGGTTCTCGTTATCGGGTCGAAAGCTACGCTGTAGAGCCATTACCCCAGGATGCGATGGCTGATCGAGATATTCGAGATCCTGAAGTCGTCGGTGAAGCGCTCAAACGAGTGATAAAACGCTCAGGTACCAGTGTTAAACATGCGGCCGTTTCGGTGGCAGGATCTTCTGTGATTACTAAAGTTATCCAAATGGATAAGGATCTCAGCGAAGAAGAAATGGAAAGCCAAATAGAAATCGAAGCCGACCAATATATTCCATACCCTCTTGAAGAAGTTGCGCTCGATTTTCAGGTTATCGGTGAATCAGAAAAAGTCCCTGACAAAGTTGATGTTTTACTCGCCGCATCTCGTTCTGAAAATGTTTATAGCCGGGTTGATGCTCTAGAACTTGCTGGATTGACCGCAAAAGTCGTCGATGTAGAAGCCTATACCATCGAGCGAGCTTTTAGACTACTCAGTAATCAACTCCCAGACCAAGGTGAAGGACAGATCGTCGCTATCGCTGATATTGGTGCGACTAACACTAGTTTAAGTGTTCTGGAAGATTTTAATACTATTTATACCCGCGAGCAGACATTCGGTGGCTCGCAGTTGACCGAAGAAATTCAGCGACGATATGGTTTGTCTTTTGAAGAAGCTGGTATGGCGAAAAAACAGGGTGGCTTGCCTGATGATTACGAGCCTGAAGTTTTAGAACCTTTTAAAGAGGCAATTATTCAGCAAGTCAGTCGTTCGTTGCAGTTCTTTTATGGTTCTAGCCAATATGGTGAAGTGGATCATATTGTGTTAGCTGGTGGTTGTGCGGTGATCGATGGTCTTGAAGAAATGATTGAAGAAAGATTAGGAACAACGGCTTCGACCGCCAATCCTTTTGCGGATATGTCACTTTCTAATCGAGTCAATGCTCAAGCCTTGAGTGCCGATGCGCCTTCACTGGTAAACTGTTGCGGCTTAGCATTAAGGAGTTTTGATTAATGGCTAATATTAACCTGCTACCGTGGCGCGAAGAAGAGCGTACGGAAAAACAACGACAATTTGTCAGTATTTTAGGCTTGGTTGCAATGCTCGGCGTTGTTGTTATGTGGTCTGTTTATCTTTTTTATAGCGGTAAAATTGAAAACCAGCGTGGTCGCAATACTCATTTAGAAACTGAAATCAGAAAACTCGATACCAAGATTAAAGAAATCACCACGCTAGAAGCCGAACGCAAAGAACTGGTGGATCGAATGGAGTTAATCCAAGATTTACAAAAAAGCCGTCCTCAAATTGTTCATCTGTTCGATGAAATTGTGCAAAAAATGCCAGAAGGCATGAATATGACTCAAATACAGAGAAAAGGGGATGAAGTATTTTTTGCAGGAGTTGCCGAATCTTCGCCCAGGATTTCAAATTTTATGAGAAAGTTGTCGGGTTCACAGTGGATCACTAAGCCTGATATTGATGATATTCAGGATGACAAGGCTTCCGGTACTGGGCGCAAAGTGTTTCGACTGAAATCGAAAATCACATCGCCTAACGCAAAAAAGGAGGCTAAATAATGGATATGAAGAGCCTGAATGATTTAGATATCAATGATATCGATTTTTCCAATATGGGCTCATGGCCTACAGTCGGCAAAGGTATTATGGTGGCAATTGTTTTCGCCGTAGTTGCAGGACTTGGTTATTATCTTTTTATTGGCGATCAAGCGGATAATTTGGTCAAAATTGAACGCAAAGAGACCGAACTAAAAAAAGATTTTGAGAAAAAGCAAGCGAAAGCAGTTAACTTAGATGCATACCAGCGTCAAATGCAAACTATCAAAGATAGTTTCCAAACGCTATTACAACAACTTCCTAAAGCTGACCAAATGGCAGAAGTGCTTGACGAAGTTTCTTACGCCGCGACTGGAGCCGGTTGTGAAATTATTTCTCTTGGTTTTAAAGCTGAAAAAGATGCGGAATTTTATTCCGAAAAACCCATTCAAGTGCAGGTGGCAGGGGGTTATCATCAAATAGCCGATTTTGTCAGTCGAGTATCCCGCTCGCCAAGAATTGTGACGTTACACGATTTTACTATTTCCATCGGTGATGGTGAAGTGAATAGCTCCCCAGGTGAAAAAATGCTGGTAATGAGTGTATTAGCAAAAACTTATCGTGCTGATTCGGGAGGAAAATAATGCGTATTAACGACAATAAATTATTTTTCAAAAAAACTTTAAATCTAAGACTACGATTATTTTCCATGGGATTAGCCTCTGTCTTGCTGGTATCTTGTGGCGGTAATCAAGACGATTTAGATACTTGGGTCGACAATATTAAGGCAAAGCCCCCAGGAAGGATTGAGCCTATGCCAGATGTTAAAGTGTATCAGCCGCATGATTATTCATCGTTTAGCGAAAGAAGCCCGTTTGCGGCAATGCAACCTGAGTTAGAAGCACAACTTAAATTGCTCCACGATGGTTGCGATGAATCGGTAACACCTGATCCAGAAAGACGCAGAGAAGAGCTGGAGCGTTTCTCACTTGATTCTATGGAAATGGTCGGCACAATCAATCGCGGCGGAACCGGTTGGGGACTAATACGAATGACTGCCGGTCCAAATGTCGGTCAGGTCATAAAAGTGTTAACCGGAGAGTATTTGGGTATTCATCACGGACAAATTAATAATATTTCTGAGCAAAAAATTGAGATTGCTACGTTGGTTCCAGACAACAAAGGTTGTTGGGAAAAAAGAACAGTTTATTTATCGCTGGCAGAAGGGTAGCGGGCACTAGGAGAACTTATGAGTATTCGGGATGATAATAATAACATCAATCGAAGTAGCTTTAATAAAAACGATTTTAATCAAAACAAGTACAACCGAAAAAAATCAGGAGTATGGGTTATGACCGCCCAAAATATCAAACATTATTTAGCTTTTGTAACCGCGCTTTTAGTTGGTGCAGTGAATGCAACAGAAATAAACAATGTTGCATTTAATGTGATGCCTGGGGACAAAGTAGAAATTCGAGTTTCTATGGATTCTCCGCCCCCTGCTTTTCAAGAATTCACGACTAATAACCCCGCCCGGATCGCAATGGATTTCGCTGGGGTAACGACCAATTTAGATAAAAAGACCCAAAATATTGGTGTTGGGGTTACGCGAAGTGTAACAGCGGTGGAAGCCGGAGGTCGAACCCGCTTAGTCATTAATTTGGTCGAGATGACACCTTATGCGACTCGCATTGACGGTAATGATTTGGTCGTTACAGTTGGGTATGGCACCGAATCGAGCACTGCTTTAGCTAGTGACATGGGTTCAAGCGAAATGAACTCAGATAGTATGGCAAGCACAGAACAACAGCAACCAACGACCTCTACTATTCGCGGTGGTAATGATATTACTAACATTGATTTTCGACGTGGAGAAAATGGTGAAGGTCGAATAGTCGTCGAGTTGGGTAATGCGAATCTTGGTATTGATTTACGTAAAGAAGGTCGAATGGTACTAGCTGATTTTGTTGATGCCTCAATTGCAGATAAATTGATCAGAAAATTAGACGTTGTCGATTTTGCCACGCCTGCAAAATTGATTTCCACCAGTCGAGTCGGTAGTAACGTCCGTCTATCGATTGATACCCTTAATGAATTTGAATACCTGGCTTATCAGGCGGGCAGTTCTTACATTATCGAATTAAAACCACTGACAACCGAAGAGATAGAGCGTAAAAAATTACAGGCACCGGTTTACACTGGCGAACGCATATCACTTAATTTTCAAACCATAGCAGTACGCTCGGCACTAACAATCCTCTCTGATGTGAATGGCATTAATATGATTACCAGTGATACCGTGTCAGGTTCAATCGCGCTTCGTTTGGACAATGTACCTTGGGATCAGGCGTTGGATTTAATTTTAAAAACAAAAGGTCTTGATAAACGTCAAAATGGTAATGTCATGTTAATTGCGCCTGCTGAAGAAATAGCAGCAAGAGAAGCATTGCAGCTGCAAACTGAAAAACAAATTGAACAATTGGCACCATTGCAGTCAGAATTTATTCAAGTGAACTATGCAAAAGCAAGTGAAATGTCTGAGCTTATTTTGACTAAAGGCGCTAATTATTTAAGTCCAAGAGGAAGTGTTTCAGTCGATGAGCGAACCAACACTTTATTGGTTCAAGACACCGCGAAAAGCCTCGATTCGATCCGCCAAATGATTAATCATTTAGACATACCGATCCGTCAGGTTTTGATCGAATCAAGGATTGTGGTAGCAGATAATGGTTTTAGTGAAGAGCTAGGGGTTAAATTTGGTGTGTCTGATTTAGGTAGCCAAGGTGCAATTAGTGGTGATCAATCTGGGAGTAGCGCTCTTCTCTTTGGCGCAGATCCGGGTGATCGTAGCTTATCGGTCAACCTGCCTGTTTCTCAAGCGGCGGGTACCATTGGTTTAACTTTTGCCAGATTGGCGGAAGGAACCATTCTCGATGTGGAGCTTTCAGCTTTAGAAAGTGAATCTCGCGGTGAAGTTATTGCCTCTCCGAGGGTTTTTACTACGAATAATAACGAAGCCTATATTGAATCTGGCGAAGAAATACCTTATTTACAAGCAAGCTCAGCAGGTAATACTACCATTACCTTCAAAAAAGCGGTGTTAAGTTTAAAGGTAACTCCACAAATCACCCCAGATGATCGTATAATTCTAGACTTAATCATTAACCAAGATACTCGAGGTGAAGATACGATATTTGGTCCTGCAATCAATACCCGAGAAGTAGGTACTCGCGTATTAGTAGAAAACGGAGAAACCATCGTACTGGGTGGTGTTTACCAACAACGAGTGAACAGGGACGTGACTAAGGTTCCGTTGTTAGGAGATTTGCCAGGTATTGGAGTGCTTTTCCGTTCTACATCAGTGTCGTCGGCTAAGCAAGAGTTGTTGATGTTTGTTACACCAAAAATAGTCAAAAATACAATACAATAATACCAACCAATCACTATCGCAAAACCCGCTGTTGCGGGTTCTTGTGCTTTTAAATCAAGGTAAAAGATAAAACAAAGCTTATGAAAGGTAAAAGAAATATATTCCTAGTTGGTCCAATGGGGGCCGGTAAAACGACGATTGGTAAGCAATTAGCACAATTGCTGCATTTAGAATTTGTCGATACAGATCAAGAAATTGAATCTCGTACAGGCGCACCCATCGATTGGATTTTTGATATCGAAGGAGAAGATGGATTTAGAGTGCGAGAAAAAGAAATTATAGCAGAATTGTCTCAGCGCCAAGGAATTGTGTTAGCGACAGGTGGCGGAGCGGTTGTTGCTGCAGAAAACAGAACATTTCTTGCTGGTCGTGGAATTGTCGTTTATCTGGAAACGTCGATTGAGCAACAACTTGAGCGAACTCGTAAGGATAAACGAAGACCACTATTACAAAACAATGATGATCCCGAGTCAACATTGATTGATTTACATAAGAAAAGAGATGCACAATACCGAGAGATTGCCGATATTATTGTCGCCACTAATGAAAACTCAATTAAATCGGTTGCCAATAAAATTGCAAACCAAATAAATGAAAATTAGGCGATAGTTTATGCGTGAGTTGAGTTTACCTTTAAATGACTCGCCTTATACTATCCATATTGGCTCTTTACTTTTTTCACAGCAAACGCTTTTGACTTCTTATTGTCAGGGCGACAAAGTACTGATTGTAAGCAACAGTATTGTAGCCCCGCTCTATTTAGAAAAGCTGGCATCATCACTTAACAATAAAAAAATACACTCTGTTATTATAAAAGATGGTGAAATAAATAAGAGCAGAGAAAGCTTTTTTAAAATTATCGATTATCTGGTTGAAAATAATTTTCGTAGAAACGACACATTGATCGCACTAGGTGGCGGAGTCATCGGCGACTTGTCTGGTTTTGCAGCGGCGAGTTACCAGCGAGGTATGAATCTAATGCAAGTTCCAACTAGCTTGCTTTCTCAAGTCGATTCTTCGGTTGGCGGTAAAACCGCTATTAATCATACCCAAGGTAAAAATCTTATCGGTGCCTTTTATCAACCAATGAGCGTTATTATTGATATCGACAGTTTAAAAACCTTACCTGATCGAGAATACTTTTCCGGATTTGGCGAAATCATAAAATATGCACTACTTGGAGAGGATCAAATAGGGAAATTGTTGAGTACAAATTTACAAAAAATACTTATTCGTGACGAACAATGTTTAGAAGAACTTATTTATTTAAGTTGTCAAAAAAAGGCCAGTATTGTTGCCAAGGATGAAAAAGAAAAAGGCGAACGAGCGTTATTAAATCTTGGTCACACTTTCGCACACGCATTAGAAACGTTGACTAACTATTGCTATTATTTGCACGGTGAAGCTGTTTCGATAGGGATCTTAATGGCTTTGAGTTTAAGTTTTAAGAAGGGGTTGATTAAAGAGAGTATGGTAAAAAAATACACCCAATTAATTCAACAGCTCAACTTGCCGATTAAAATAAACGTTAACATAGAGATAGAAAAATTTTTTCAAGCAATGAAAAAAGATAAAAAAAACCAATCAGATTCGTTTAGAGTTATTTTGGTTACTCAACAGGGATGTGTGATAAAAGAAGAATCAGATAAAGACTTGTTAGAAAGCGTGATAAAAGAATATACTGGCTAACAGATGTAAAAAATGAAAAAAGCAAGCGGATTACAAATAGATAGAACAAAAGAGTAGATAAACATGAAAAATGAAGGAAATGGCGGTGGAAGCCTACGTTAGCCAACAAAAAATTCAACTTTTAGATTCTTTGGAAAATCAAGTTCGTTTTTCTCAGCTTGTTGCTGTGGTTACTGGTGATAAAGGTATTGGTAAGTCTTTCCTAGTCAAGCAATTACAAAATCGTATTGAGAATGAAGCACTTATTGTTGCTATCGATGCGAGCCTAGACATGACTGAAAAGCAATTAGAGCAAGCAATTATTTTTCTATTAGGGCTTAGTTGGCAAGAACCCTCTGAAAACCTAGAAATACGGATCCAAAACGAACTGGTTCAAAAAGTTCTTATTACTATCGATGATGCACACTTGTTATCAGTTGATTGCCTTGATTATATTTTGCAACTTAATCAGAACCAGTTAAATTTGCAAGAACCTGTTCTCTTTATTTTATTAGCTGGCGATATCTCTTTACCTAATATTATTAGCGAACTGAAAACATTCGAACAACACCGAGAAAGCTGTGTTGTTTTTCAAATTAATCCGATCAGACAACATGAAACTCACGCGATGCTAACGAGTTTTTCTCAGGACAATTCGTCCCTAATTGAAGATTTATGTGACGAAAAAAAAATCAACTATTTTTGGCAGTTGTCAAAAGGAAATCCGGGAGAGCTTTTTTATCACCTCTCTCGCTGGTTTGAGGAAAATCTACCGACTGAAGTTGTTGAAATTTCTCGAGATGATAAAACATCCTATTTGAAATCAGCAATGTATGTATCGATTGCAGCTGTATTAATCACAGCCTTAATTTTTCAAGATGAAATTAATGCGTGGATCGGAACAAATGAAAAACCCGCGCAGACAGAAAAACTTCGCGATGACAATGAAGTGATAAATGATAACCTATCCTTGACACAAAAAATTATCCATAAGAAAGAAGTAACTCAGGATAGAAGTATTGAAAAACAGTTATTAACAAATAACGAAAAACAGACAAATAATATACAAGCAGAAAATAAAAACCAGAAAGACCAAATAAGTGTTCAGCCAGTGGTAGAAACATTTGAAGAAAAACAAATACCAGTTAAAGCGAACCTAGATAAAGTAAAAAGCAGTAATAAAAAAATCGAATTACCTGAAACACCTCAACCAAAGATCGAAGAAAAGCCAACACTAACAAAAGCTAATACGCTCGAAACAGCTAACCTTTTGACAAAAGAAGAAGCCAGTTTACTGTTACAAGATGACAAACTATTTGTGCTTCAGTGGGTCGGTGTTAGTCAACTTCAAGCAGCCAATAGTTACAAACAGAATCATACACTTGGCAATAAAATGATTGTTTATCGCCGACCGAATGGAAAAAAAAGGTTATATCTGGTGATCAGCGGACAGTTTTTAAATCGGCTTCAAGCGGAAGTTACTAAGGCAGAGTATAAAAAAAGAGGTTATAAAGGTGATCCCTGGGTGAAATCTATGCAGGCAGTAAAAAAGGAGATAAAGAGTTTTCAAGAATTATTTTGAGCGTCACGTTTTAAAAAGAACCGGCGAGGTTCAAGTTTCTAGTATATCAATCGCTGCGCCCGTCAGGTAAAATTCCATAAAATTAAATAAGTTGTATAAGTCTATGTTAAAAAATGATCGATATATTAAAGCTGCGCTAAACCAAGCCGTTGATAAAACCCCTGTTTGGATGATGCGTCAAGCTGGACGTTATTTACCAGAGTACCGAGAGCTTAGAGCTGAGGCGGGCGATTTTATGTCGCTATGCACTAATCCTGAGCTGGCTTGTGAAGTGACTTTGCAACCGTTACGGCGATATGATTTAGATGCCGCCATTTTGTTTTCTGACATATTAACCATACCGGATGCAATGGGTTTAGGATTGTATTTTAAGACTGGCGAAGGGCCTGCGTTTAAAGCTCCGATCAATGATATCAACGATATTAATAAACTGTCCGTACCAGATATTTTTGAAGAATTAAAATACGTTACGGATGCGGTTAGTACCATTCGTAAAAATCTAAAAAATGAAACGCCATTAATCGGATTCTCTGGTAGTCCCTGGACGTTGGCGACCTACATGGTGGAAGGCGGTACCACCAAAAATTTTGGCAAAGTAAAAGGTATGATGTTTGCTCAGCCGAAGTCAATGCATAAACTATTAGATGTTTTGACCAAATCAGTAACCGCCTATTTAAATGCGCAGATAGAGTCTGGCGCACAGGCAGTGATGATCTTTGATACCTGGGGCGGCGTACTGACGACCCGAGATTATAATAATTTTTCATTGCAATACATGCAGCAAATTATTGACGGGCTTATTCGTGAGAAAGACGGTAATAAAATTCCCGTGACTATGTACACAAAAGGTGGTGCAGGCTGGCTTGAGAAAATGGCTGAGACGGGTGCTGATTGTATCGGCTTAGACTGGACGATAGATATTAATCAAGCAAGAGCGAGGATCGGTGATAAAGTTTCATTACAAGGAAATATGGATCCGTGTATTTTATATTCTACGCCGGAGTTGATTGAGAAAGAAGTTGCTGATATTTTAGCCAAGTTTGGAAAAGGTAGTGGGCACGTGTTTAACTTAGGGCACGGTATCCATCCAACAATCGATCCTAAAAATGTGAAGTCTTATGTGGATGCGGTGCACTTACTGAGTCAACCGTATCATTCCTAGATCTCTTGATCTGTAATCTCAATGTAGACGGCAGATCTAAATTAACCGATGCTTGTTTTGCATCGGTTTTATTATGAACTTTGTACCTTGATTAGTTTGGCGCTGTGGTAGACCAAGTTTGAACCGTACGAATATCAGACACTTCCAAATCACCATTTACTATAATTTCAAATACGTTCCAAGTGATATCATTTTGTTCTTGTGAAGGAGGAGGAGAGAACAAAAAGGTGTCACCATTATAATTGAGTTCTACTCGAGTCGGCGAAGTTGTTATAGTGCTACTACCAGCAAAATGGTGCACTGAATAAACATAACTTCCAGGAGAGGTAAATTTGTTAATAGTGAGTACTTCGGGACCATTCGAATCAGTGTCATCGCGATCAAGTTGCGCAAACGGTGCAATGTTTAGCGATCCTCTATTGATATAATAAACGTGGTAGTCAGGTGCGACAAGATGAGTATCTAAATCAGCTGGGTTTGCGCCCCAAGTCAAAGTGACAGATATCGAAACAGGTGTTATGGCTAAACAATCTGTAATATTTGCACCATTACTAGTACTAACTTCGATCGAATTACTTGGTTTGCCCTGATCAAATGCAGTTACTAACACATTAGAGTTGGCCTTCGCTACTAGGCTAAATGTTCCATTTGCTTGAACAATTGCAGAGCTGCTTCCAATGTAATTTAGCCCTCTTGCTTTAACAACAGTTCCCCCCAATACCGTACCAAGACCATCGTCGACACAGCCAGTGATTAGCACTTGGTCATAGGCGTCATCGGCATTCCAAGTTGAAAAATGAGCGACTTCGCCGTTATAAGTGCTCCCGACTAAAGGAATTGTGTCTTCGTCCGTCCAATATCCAGTGGTACGATCATAAGAATACTTGGTCGCGGGGTCTAATGGCGTGGCAGAATTGGCAGTTGGGATCGATACACTGGCGGTCATGCCATCGGCTAAATCCAAACTATTGCCGTCAGCATCTTCAAAACTAACTGAAATAGCGCCAAAACTTTCGATATAATTTCCGTCGGTATTAAGATAATCACCTGGCATAAGGTTGGGATCGTTCGAAGCATCGACATTCGTTAGATCCGCCGAGACTTGCCCCACTGGTGCAGTTTCAATATTGTCCACAAGATAGACCAAACTATTTGCTGCAATTGATACCGAAGCATTGCCAGTAGTGACCGTTTGATCAGTGGTCGGATCAAAAGTAATTTGTGTGCCAACAGGTAATAGCGGTGGATTTAATATGACCGCGTGCTGGGACTCAGATAAAACAACAATTTTTGACTGCTCGCTATAGCCATCAATATCGGTATTTACAACAACTCGATCCGCATAAGGCACATTGACCAGCAAATAAGCCCCTTCTGCATCACTGGTAGTACTAATTGCACCAGCTGAAACTATAACTCCAGCTATGGAATTACCAGTCACAGCATCTAAAGTCTTACCATAAACAATACCGGTATTAGGATCTGTCTCAGGTAACACTACTACAGGAGGTAGTATTGATATGCCAGAACCTATATTGTCAGTTGAGCCATCACCAAATGAACCGGCATTATTATTATTATTCTCATTCAGGAAACCATTATTTGAGCTTCCACAGCCGCCCATAAGTGAAAGGCAAATTAAGGTAACGATAAGGCATAAGTTCTTAGACGGTGAGGATACTTCGCTTGACCAACCCATCACATATTCTCCTGTAATTTGTCAAATAAACAGCTTTTGTGAGATGCAAAAGCCCAAAATAAATTAAAAAATAAATAGTTTGACTAGCAGCGTACCTAATCAGCGGACATTTTACAATCCTAGATTGTAAAAAAACCTCTAAAAACAACAAGTTCTCAAGCAAAGTTAGACCAATTTCTCATATGGTTCGAGACCATTGTTAGCTCGTCCAAATAAGCTATCTATAAATACTAGCAGTTAAACCGGAAAAACTACCGGTTTTTCGCTTAAAGTGAGCAGTTTAGCCGATAAAAGCGAACAATTTATTCCGCATCAGATTTCTTAACTGGTATTAGATATAAAAACCAGGTTTGAAGATCCTGCCAAACCAGTTAATATGCGGAATTCAGCTATTTAGTCTTGTTAATCTATCATCTAGCGACTAATTTTGGAGTTTGTTCGATGTTACCTCGAAATGTCTTTTATATTTTTGCTGCGATTTCTTTGTCAATCATTTCTGTAATAGGTATTTATTGGTCGACAGCGTTTTATTTTCTATGGATATTGGTACCAATAGTCGCGTTAGGTTTTATGATATTTTACAAACAAAACATACGATCCTGAAAATATATCCAATCATTGGTCGTCTTCGTTATTTATTCGAATCTTTCAGAGCAGAAAGACAGCAATATTTTGTTGAACCAGATATCCGGTGCACCGATTAATTGTGGAAAATCTGCACGAACTTATTGCGACGATGGGCTTAACTAAAGCCAGTGAACTACAACCGAAGCACATTAATCACAGAGTCAAAGGAACACTCATGCAAAATTAAACACAACTTTGAGCAACTATTTACATATTAACAATGATTATTCCTACTTCAACCACAACTCCGTTAGGGGTTGTGGTTTTTACAGATATAATTCCTGATTTAGGCTCTGTGGGAGCTTCCATCGTGAAAGAGTAAATGCCTCCACCATTATGGTTTTCGTTTTGCCAAGTACCACCACCGAATTTTATCGTGCCGGTACTTGTATTAAATTCAACTTTTGTGCCTGCAGGTAGTGGTTGGTTATGTAAGTCTGAAATAATAATATAGCCGCTTGCCGCTGTTTCAGGAGCAAGATTAAAAACGCCATTGCTAGGGCTTTCAACTTTTATGTAGGGGTTATTTCCTGACATAACGACGGTTAAGTTACGTCTTACATGTAATGATTTTTGGCTGGCAGAACAACCCGCGTGCTCAGGTATCGAGCATAATACGCCGTTATATAATAAGTCCTTTGTGTCAAAGTTTCCATTTGAATTAAAATCGACTAATTCTTCAAGCTCTCCAGAAGTCTGCTCATTTGGATCGTTTTCAAAGGGATTAAAAAAACGATCTTCATTATAATCTGTGTATGCTTCGTCTAAGTCATAAGGTAAGCCGCTGACATTCGTCCCCATAAAAGCGGTTACTTCTGATTGGTCGAACCTTCCATTGCCATTAGAGTCAGGAAATGACTCTTCACCAACAGCAGTTGCAGTTATGGTCACTCTTCCTCCGTAGGGCTGTCCTAGAGAGCTAGGATTAGGCGTAACACCATCGGCAAAAAAAATCTTGTTACTTGCGCTTGGACCTAAATCGCCATCAGTGGCACGATAAAATACGGATTTTGAATGAGTTGCGCCATTAGGACGAGGGTTTTGTGAATTCCACGTAACACTGCAAGAACTGGTCACATCTGTTGTGCAGGAGCCAATCACTTTTCCACCTTCTGATTGGAATGACACAGTAGTCCCAATAGGAACCGGATTATTAAATCCATCAGCTAAGAAGGCTGAAATAGTGGTCTGAGCATTGTCAATTTCCCACGCTTCCACATTTAATATGCTCGCACTGAGCGTAAAACTATCTTGATCAGGAATACCCGTTGAAACAACGAGGTTGCTTGATTGAGTTGAGATCAAGGGAGAACTATTGTTTATCGACGCTGTAATTCTAACTGATGCTGCCACCGTCCCGGAGTTGACAACTGCTTGCGCCAAGCCTTGGGCGTTAGTTGTTGCCGCATCAAGGGTTAGAATGATGCCGCCAGCAGTGGTGTTCAGTTCAAAGTCTACCAAGGCTCCGTTTACAGGATTGCCGTTGGTATCTCTAACTCTAAATACGACAGTTGAACTTTCAGAGCCTCCAATTCCTCCTGCTCCTTGAATGGCTATATTTTCCGGCGTAGCTGATACAAATTCAATACTGCCAACATCTGCAGAAAGCACATTGACACTTCCCGATGCCGATAAGTTAATGCCCCCAGCATTAGCCGTGATGTTGATTGAATCATCTCCTACACAGCCTTGAGCTAAGTAAGTGCTCGATGCTATTCCATTTACAGTGCTGGTAGGTGAGCTTAAGAAAGCTGTGGGAGGCGTGGCATTTGAACATGAGGAAGAAAAATTAACGTCTACAGGTTCACTAAAAGCTTGTCCGTTTTCATCAACAATTGATATAGCCACCGTTGTTGTTCCGCCCGCCGAAATCTGCGCAGTCCCAATAGATGCAGAGCCTTCAACAAACGGAGAGCCACTTCCCATTCTTAAATTAGTCGCGCCTATAACAAAAACAAGACTTGCATTTTCGCCAGTGCTAAGGTCTGCCTGAATGGTGCCTGCGCCTAAAGTGCTACCCGCTTGAATATCCACAGCAGCTTGATTATTACCGTCCGTAATTGCAGTTGGAACTGGAATAGAGCCAATATCTGTCGAAAAGGTTACAATAACAGAGGAGGTGATTCCCGTCACTGTAGCGATAACTCTACCAGGGTTTGAAGAGGTTACGGTTTGGGTTGAACTACCATCAGAAGCAGAAACCAATTGTAAATTAATGGAAATGGCAGGGGGTTGTGTACCACCTCCAGGAGTAGGTCCACCATTATCGCTAGAATTTCCACACGCGACTAACAACGAAAGTACAGAAAAAGTAGCAACGAGATAAGAAAATTTGCCGACTGAAAATACTTTATTTAACCAATCCGTCACAACATTCTCCTGTGATTGTGATCTAACAGCTGGCAACTCACTTCACAGTTGTCGAGCCCAATAAATATCAAAAATTACCAACTAACTGATAAGCAGACTACCTAAAAGAGCTGATTTTTACAACAAAAACCACAAAAATGCGACTAAAAACAACAAGTTCTCATGCAAAGTTAGACCAACTTCTCATACAGGTCGAATTCCTTGTTAGTGCGTCTTAGCAGTTTTTTCTACAAACACTAGAAGCCAAACCAAATAATCGACGGTTTTCTGGTTCAAAGTGAGCAGTTTAGCCGATAAAAGCGAATAATTTATTTCGCATCAGATTTTTTAACTGGTATTAGATATAAAAACCAGGTTTGAAGATCCTGCCAAACCAGTTAATATGCGGAATTCAGCTATTCAGTCTTGTTAATCTATGATCTAGCGATTAATTTTGGAGTTTGTTCGATGTTACCTCGAAATATATTTTATATTTTTGCTGCGGTTTCTTTATCAATGATTTCTGTAATAGGTATTTATTGGTCGACAGCGTTTTATTTTTTATGGATATTGGTACCAATAGTCGCGTTAGGTTTTTATGATATATTACAAACAAAACATACGATCCTGAAAATATATCCGATCATCGGTCGTCTTCGTTATTTGTTTGAATCTGTCAGACCAGAAATACAGCAATATTTTGTTGAATCAGATATCAACGGTGCACCGATCAGTCGAGAATTTCGTTCATTAGTCTATCAGCGAGCCAAAGGTGTTCGCGATACTAGACCCTTCGGTACTATTTTTGATGTTTACCGTGATGGTTACGAATGGGTGAATCATTCGCTTGCGCCAACTGATGCTCACGATGTCGATTCTAGCGTTATCTTTGGCGGGGAGAATTGCACACAACCTTATACCGCCTCCCCGCTTAATATTTCAGCCATGAGTTTCGGCGCGTTAAGTAAAACCGCAATCGAAGCGTTAAATATGGGAGCTAAACTAGGCGGCTTCGCGCATAACACTGGTGAGGGTGGTTTGAGTCCCTACCATCTCAAGCCGGGGGGCGATATCGTTTGGCAAATTGGGACAGGTTATTTTGGATGCCGGGATCAAAAAGGCGATTTTAATGAATTATTGTTTACTGAAAAAACGAGTCTTGATGTCGTAAAAATGATCGAAATAAAATTATCACAAGGAGCAAAACCAGGTCATGGAGGTATTCTTCCGGCAGTAAAACTAACGGAAGAAATCGCAAAAATCAGACATGTTTCTATGGGACAAGATGTCGTTTCCCCAGCCGCTCATAGCGCTTTTTCCTCTCCAAAAGGATTGCTTGAGTTTGTCGCTAAACTGAGAAAATTGTCTGGCGGAAAACCAGTTGGATTTAAATTGTGTATCGGTTACCAAGGTGAATTTTTCTCTATCTGTAAAGCAATGATAGAAACAGGAATAACGCCGGATTTTATAACGATTGATGGTGGCGAAGGTGGTACTGGTGCCGCCCCAGTTGAGTTGACAAACTCTGTTGGTATGCCTCTTAAAGATGCGCTGGTGTTTGTTAATAACGTCTTAATAGGGATTGGATTAAGAGACAAAATTCGTATCATTGCGTCCGGTAAATCGATATCCTCCTTTCATTTACTTAGGTTATTAGCATTAGGTGCAGATACTGTTAACGCAGCGAGAGCCATGATGTTCGCACTTGGCTGCATTCAGGCACGGCATTGCAATACTGACAAATGTCCAACAGGTATTGCAACGCAAGACCCAGCTCGATATAGAGCGCTCGATGTCGGTCACAAAGCGAAACGCGTTGCACGATATCACGCTTCAATTGTGGAAAATCTGCACGAACTTATTGCGGCGATGGGCTTAACTAAAACCAGTGAACTGCAGCCGAAGTACATTAATCACAGAGTTAAAGGAGCACTCATACAAAATTATTCACAGCTGTGTCCTTTAATGACAAGTGGCGATTTATTGGACGAAAAAAGAATCCCTCAAGATTACCGACAAACTTGGAAGGATGCTAGCATCGATAAGTGGTAGACTACGAAAATGAAAGAAAAATCAATCACACCATTTATAGCGCCTTGGTGGGCAAAAAACAGGCATGTACAAACGGTCTGGGGACATCTTTTTCGGCGACTGCCGAAGTTACCAGTAATGCTACGTCGCCGGTTAGAACTAGATGATGGTGATTTCATCGATGTAGATATTTACCCGCGTGAAAACAGACCGACACTATTACTCTTACATGGACTCGAAGGTTCGATAGACTCTCCGTATATGAGAGGTATGATAGAATCGGTCAAAGCAAGAGATTGGCAAATAGTTGTAAAACATTTTCGTAGCTGCAGTGGTGAGCCGAATCGTTTAATCCGTAGTTATAATAGTGGTGTGAGTGAAGACCTTCATACTGTACTGGAAAAATTAAAACAACAATCAATCAAAGTTGATTACATAGTTGGATATTCTCTCGGTGGTAATGTTCTATTAAAATGGCTCGGAGAACAGTCAGAAAAAGTCAATGTTAAAGCGGCGGTTGCTGTCTCAGTTCCTCTCATGTTAAATGTCTGTGCGGATGAAATTCACCAAGGATTCTCAAGAATGTATGAGATTGCTTTGCTGCGAACTTTGCGGCAAAAAACGCTTCAAAAAACTTTAAAGTTTGGTAGCAGTATATTACCGGAAATAAGAGATATCCCAAAACTTAATTCTTTTTGGAAATTCGATAATCAAGTGACAGCACCCACTCACGGATATAAAAATGCCGAGGACTATTATAAAAAAGCTTCTTCCCGCCAATTTGTAAAACACATAAGAATACCAACGCTGATCATTCAAGCCAAAGATGATCCATTCATGAACGCAAACGTACTTCCTGATATGAATGAAATTCCCAATAATGTGACACTTGAAGCTAATGCTCACGGTGGTCATGTTGGTTTTATAAAAGGAAAATGGCCATGGAGTGCGGAGTATTATCTAGAACAACGAATACCGGAATATTTAGAAGGGTTTGACTAAAAAAGTATAAATGGAACGATGCAAAAAGAGAGGCTAAAATGAAACGAAGACATTTTCTTCGCAATTAATTGAAGTTCAGATTTTAAATCTGACTTAATAAACAGGTGAGTAAATAGGTTCTTATTATGGCTAATATTCTTCTTTACCCTGGAACATTTGATCCCATTACCAATGGGCACTTAGATCTCATCATGAGAGCTGCTCGCTTGTTTGAACAGGTGATTGTCGCTGTTGCCGATAGTCCTGGGAAAAATCCATTGTTCGATGTCGATACGCGAGTTGAGTTAGCTGAACAAGTTGTTGGAGATATTGAAAATATCAAAGTTTGTAGTTTTAATGGATTGCTTGTCGATCTTGCAAAAGAAAAAAATGCTAATATTTTACTGAGAGGTCTGCGAGCCGTTTCTGATTTTGAATATGAGTTTCAACTCGCAAATATGAACAGACATTTAGCGCCAAATTTAGAAAGTATTTTCCTAACACCGTCCGAGAAATACTCTTTTATTTCATCCTCTTTAGTACGAGAAGTCGCTTCGCTAGGTGGCAATATTTCTCAATTTGTTCCAAACGCGGTACAACAAAAGTTAGAAGAAAAATTTGCGAAAAGTTCAAGTAGAACTTCCGAGGAATAATCATTGGCTTATCAGTACGGAACAGAAGATGCGTCCTATAGGGCGGCGGGTGAATTAAAAGGGATCACTCAATTAGTTGATTGCTTTTATGATTATATGGATAAATTACCAGAAGCGACAACCATTAGAAAAATGCATCCAAAGGATCTAGCGCTATCACGAGATAAACTCACTTGTTTTTTATCTGGCTGGCTTGGTGGACCGCGATTATTTTCTGAGAAATACGGTTCGCTCAGTATTCCCAAGGTACATCAGCATTTATCGGTTGAGTCTAATGAACGTGATGCTTGGTTGTTATGTATGAAAAGAGCGGCTCATGATCAGCCTTATGAAGAGTCGTTTAAGAAATATCTTTTAGAGCAGTTATTAGTGCCTGCTGAAAGAATCAGGCAAGTTAGCCGCTGATTATTTTCCATTCTTAAAATCGTAAACTTTCAGTCGAGTCATAATGATTTTAATCGAACTATAATTTTGGGTAGCTGCGAAGTCTTTTATTTTTACCCTAATAAGTAATTTTTCAATTGATTAAAATCATTTTCCATAGAGATAGACAATTCTTGTTTATCAATACAATTTTTAAGTTCTTTAGGTAGATCGAGATCGATCTTTAAAATATCATCAACTGCTTGTTTAAACTTAGCAGGGTGCGCTGTGCCTAGGAAGATGCCTACTTCATTTTCTGAAAGAGAGTGAGCTAAGCCCTGATAGGCGACACCCGCATGAGGTTCGCTAATATAATTTTTCTTTTGTAGCTCTAACAAGCTTGCTTTGGTTTGCTCTTCATCGATTGAAATGCCTTGTAAAAGAGATTGGTCAAATTGATTTGACTCAATCATATACTCTATTCTCGGCCAGTTATTTGGTTGACTCACATCCATTGCGTTGGAAAGTGTGGCGATAGTTTGTTTGGGCGACCATTCACCATTTTGTAAGTACCTTGGAACAGTATCGTTGAGGTTGGTTGTTGCAATAAATCGTTTGATCGGTAGCCCAAGTAATTTTGCAATGATCCCGGCAGTTAAATTACCAAAATTTCCGCAAGGCACAGATACAACAATCTCAGAGCGTTTTTCCTCGGGTAATTGCGAAACTGCATCAAAGTAATAACATACTTGTGCGAGAAGCCGACTAATATTAATCGAATTCGCTGAATTTAGACCAACTGTGTTGACTAATTCAGCATCGCCAAAACTTTGTTTAACCAAACTTTGACAATCATCAAATGTTCCATTAATGGCAACTGTTTTAATATTGTCGCCTAAAGTAGTAAACATTTTTTCTTGTAGTTCGCTGATTTTTCCGATCGGATATAAGATAACGACATCAATATTGTCAATGCCGTAAAAAGCATTAGCAACGGCCGCTCCTGTATCTCCAGATGTTGCAGTTAATATGGTTATTCGTTCACCAGTAGAAAAAAACTTGAGGCAGTTCGCCATAAATTTCGCACCAAAATCTTTAAAGGCTAGAGTTGGTCCATGAAATAGTTCTAAACAATAAATACCATCTTTAATCGATACTAACTTCGCTGGAAACTCAAAGGTATTTTCGATCACATTTTTTAATTGTTCTTCCGATAAATCTTCATTGACGAAGGAATTCAAAATTTCAAAATTCCTTTGGTTTGTCGGAAGTTTAAGAAGTTTACTAATATCACTCATTGGTAAAATAGATTTTGGGAAGAATAAGCCTTGATTTTCTCCTAACCCCTTTCTAACCGCAGTTGAAAAACTAACGATCTCTGAGTCTTGACGTAGGTTATAAAATTTCATCTTTGGTCTATTTCTCACGTATGGGGTTAATTATTCTAGCGCCTGGCCTATCCACTTTGCAGATTTCAGTGAATGCTTTATCGCTTAATTCAGCATTCTTTGGTAAGTAATTTGAGTCCAATGTTTTCTTGGCAATTTCAGCTTTAGCAATGTCATCACAAACTGCAAAAACAGTTGGACCGGAGCCAGAAATTCCGACCGCTAAACATCCGTTTTCGATTAACTCAGATTTCGTTGTATCAAAATTCGGTAACAGATCTCTTCGATAAGGTTCTGCGATAACATCTTTTAACACTGAAAAAGCTTGCTCTTTGTCTTGTCGATAACTTGCATCAATAAATCCGGCGAGTAATCGACTGGATTCAATAACATCTTGCCTGCTATAAGACTTCGGTAAAATCTCTCTCGCCATACGAGTACTGACTTTAATATCTGGATAAGAAATAATCCAATAACAGTCTTCGAAAATGGGTAGTGATTGACAAATTCTATCTTCATCTTCCAGCATTAACTGCAATCCGCCTAAATAACAGGGTGCGACATTGTCATAGTGTAAGCTACCACTTATTTTTGCTTCTAGTTTCCCCATTAATTTTAGTAACTGCTTTTTGGAAAATGGATTGTCATAAAATTCGTTAATTGCTTTTAATCCAGCGACGACTGAGCAAGCGCTTGAACCTGTGCCACTGCATATAGGCGCATTTTTTTCCAAAGTGAGATGAATCGGTCGGATATTATCAGAGCTCCCATACAACTTATTGAATTCAAGCAGGCAATGCCAAATAATGTTGTCTTCTTTTAGTTTAGGTAAGCTGGATTGATAATGACCAATACAGACTAAATGGTTGTTATCATCTTCACTCGCTTTGACATGTACTACATCACCCAGTAACTGACCATTTATCGGTGATACAGCTAAACCTAAATTATCAAAGCCGACACTAATATTTCCTATTGATATTGGTGCAAACACGCTTATTTTTTTATTGGCAAGAGTTGAAATAACATTCATATTTTATTCTCTATCCCAAACTAAAGTGCGCAGCATATCGGCAAAAAGTCCAGCAGCGGTCACTGCAGATCCAGCACCATAACCGCGAATAACAAAGGGTACAGGTTGGTAAAAATTAGTGTGGATCGCCAATGCATTTTCACCGCCCTGAACAGTGAATAATGGATGCTGGCTGTCGACGGATTCAATTTTCACTTCACAAACACCATTATGTATTTGCGCCACATATTTTAACACTTGGTTGTTTGCTTCGGCGACTTTTATTTGTTGCTCAATGGTAGAATCCAAACTTGGCAGCTTTTGCATAAATTCATCGGCATCGGTTATTTCAGCTAATTCACCAGGGATAACCGATTGCAGTTTGATATCTTCTAACTCTAAATTTAAACCTGCCTCACGAGCTATAATTAAAACCTTTCTAGCAACGTCTAAACCACTTAAATCTTCCGCTGGATTGGGTTCGGTGAATCCTTTTTCCATTGCTTTTTGGGTTGCTTGTGAAAGGGTTAATCCTTGGTGAAGTTGACCAAATATATAAGACAAAGAACCTGATAATATTCCTTCGAAAGCGACCAGTTGATCGCCTGCACCTAACAAATGTTGCAAATTGTCTATCACCGGAAGACCTGCGGCGACATTGGTTTCATATAAAAAACGACGCTTATTTTTCTGTGCGGTAAAGCGCAATTTCTTATAGTAATCGATAGATGCAGTATTGGCCTTTTTGTTGGCGGCCACTACGTGATAGTTTGCATCAAGAAAATCCGCATAGCTCATGGCAACTGATTCATTGCTGGTTGCGTCAATGATTACCGGATTGAGTAAATGATGCTCTTCCACGAATTGATTAATTCTTTGCAATGAAAAACAGTCATCTGATTGAGATAGCTTTGATTGCCAATTATTATTCAATTGAATGCCTTGTCCGTTTAGCAACAATTTTTTGCTATTCGCAATACCAAATACTTTGAGGTCGATATTTTTTTCTAGAAGGAAAGGCTGCTGGTGTTCGATTTGTCGCAATAGCTCTTTGCCGACAGTGCCGCAACCAATGATAAATGCGTCAATGCTAGAACGTTTTAAGAATAAATTATGATGACATAGTCTGACTGCATCATCTGTACGTTGACTACGTATAACGGCTGAAATACTTCTTTCCGACGAATCTTGAGCGATAGCAATAATATTCACGCTGGCTTGCGATAACGATGCAAAAAATTTGGCGGCAATACCTTTTTGTTTTTGCATTTTGTCACCGACGAGCGATACTACAGATAAGCCTTCGTTAACTGATATAGGCTCGAGGAGTTGATGACTAATTTCGAGTTCAAACTCCGTAGTTAAACATTCTTGCGCGGCGATAGCTTGTTGAGTATTGACGCAAAAACTAATACGATAAGCCGCTGAGGACTGACTAATCATTATTACCGGTAAATTTTCTCGACTCATCGCGGTAAATATTCGCCCTGTCATTCCAACTTTGCCTTTCATTCCTGGTCCAGATACGTCGATCATCGAAACATCATTTAGACTTGATATTGCCTTGAGGCTCATATCATCTGAACTTTGTTGAGAAATCAAAGTACCTTCGCGTGACGCAGCCAGAGAATTTTTTATAAGGCAAGGAATATTGTGTGAACTTAAAGGCAAGATGGTTTTTGGATGCAATATTTTTGCACCAAAATAACTGAGCTCTATCGCCTCATTGAAGGACATTTTGCTGATAAGCTCTGCATCTTTAACAACTCTCGGATCGGCGTTATAGACACCATCTACGTCTGTCCAAATCTCACAAATTTCTGCTTTACTACAAACGGCTAGAACCGCAGCGGAATAATCTGAACCATTACGTCCAAGAGTTATGATATTGCCGGTTGGTGAAATACCTATAAAGCCAGGCATTAACGAGATAGTATTTAAAGTGGAATAGTGTTGTTCAAATTTTTTCTTAGAGGTTTGAATATCGGAAACCGGATCGCCCAATTGATTTTCTGCAACAAGGAATTTTTCAGGATCAATTTGAGAAACTTTAATATTAAAACAATCAAGTATCCATGTTAAATTAATGATACTTAATCGCTCACCCAAGGTTAATATTTGTGCACTTGTTTGATTGGGACAATGCCCAAGTAGTTTAGCACCTTCAACTAACTGAGAAAGACGAGTAAACTCGTTATCGATATTGCGTTTGATGTTTGACGAATTTAATTTTTCATGATGTATATTTTTATCGATCAATATCTGTGATATCTCACTTTGTAAAACATTAGCAATGTTTCGAAGTCTCTCCAACTGTACCTTTGTCTCTGATTCGCTTACAGAATCATACGTGATCAAGTTTTCAACTAGGCTAACGAGTAAATTAGTAACACCCTCTGGTGCCGAGAGGACAACGCTTACGCGAGTTTGAGCGGGTTGGTTGATGATGATCTCTACGACATTAAGAAATTTTTCTGCACTGGCGAGAGAAGAGCCGCCAAATTTTAGAACTTTCATTTTTATTTATCCTAGTTCAAACTTTCTGCTAATCAAAAAAAAGCCCGTGAATCTTATCAGAGTCACGGGCTAGTTAGAATGTATTCAAATCAACCGATGACTGTTTGCCACGTTGTGCCAATGGTTGTACCGGTACCTGTAAGCATAATTAAAAAGCCACCCTTTATCTCAGCTATCAGTGACGCTGTGTTATAGATGTGAGAAGAAAATTGATTTTGCATATTATATTAAGAGTATCGCTTTATGTGAGATCTGTTTTTCATGGAATATCTACTAGCGACATTATCATATCAAGTTGATTTAGATCTTTACTGTGAAGCTTACTCATTCATTTGTCAACCTCTATAAGAAAAAAATTGGAGATAAAAAATAATATTTTGGAAAATCTTATGGATTTAGCGCTGGAATATATTTTTAGATTAGATCGAAAAGTTATATCAGGTTGACCCATTGCAAAAAACAGTCTAGATTCAAATTATGAGTCGAACACAAATTAGCCATATTATTCTTATTGACCTCCTCCTCGGATTACCGATGGGGTGACTTTGCATGTAGAATAAACATGAATTGTTAGGAACCCCGAAACACTAAGTGCTTCGGGGTTTTTTTATGCCATAAATTTCAAAATTAGGTTTTTATTTAGGAAACAGAGATGACAACTACTTCAACTACAGGACAAAAATCAAATCGAATTATTATTTTCGATACCAGCCTGCGTGATGGCGAGCAATCTCCAGGGGCAAGCATGACCGTTGATGAAAAACTGAAACTCGCTAAACAGTTAAAAAAATTAGGTGTGGATGTGATTGAAGCAGGATTTCCGGTGGCGTCCGATGGAGATTTTGAAGCGGTTAATCAAATCGCTATCCAAGTTAAAGACATTACTATTTGTGCATTAGCCAGATGCTGCTCGCAAGACATAATAGCTGCTGGAAATGCACTACATCAGGCTAAATCAAAGCGTATACACGTATTTATAGCAACTAGTGATATTCACATGAAGTACAAACTCGATATGAACAAGGAACAAGTTCTTAATAGTGTAGAAACCAGTGTGATAGCGGCAAAAAAATATACTGACGATGTTGAGTTTTCTGCCGAAGATGCCACTCGAAGTGATGTTGAATTTTTAATCGAAGTTTATTCAAAAGCGATTGCCGCTGGCGCGACCACTATTAATATTCCTGACACCGTTGGCTATAGTACGCCGAACGAATACGCTGAACTCGTAAAAACAATTAGAGAGAATGTTATTGGTATTGAAAATACAAAAATTAGCGTACATTGTCACAATGACTTAGGTCTGGCCACAGCCAATAGTCTAGCCGCAATACAACAAGGCGCTAGCCAAATCGAATGCACCGTTAATGGCATTGGTGAGCGATCGGGAAATTGTGCGCTGGAAGAAATTGTAATGGGGCTTAAAACTCGTCATGACCACTTTAATCATCTGACTAATATCAATAGTAGAGAGTTAGTAAAAACCAGCAGGTTAGTGAGTGAAATTACTGGAATGAGTGTGCAACCAAACAAAGCGATTGTTGGAAAAAATGCGTTCGCACATGAAGCTGGAATACATCAACATGGTATCATTAAACATCGTCAAACTTATGAAATAATGAACGCTGAAGATGTTGGTTTTGAAGGGAACCAAATGATTATAGGAAAACATAGCGGACAACATGCGATTAAGCAATGGTTGCAGTCACATCAAATAATGCTATCCAGTGAAAAGATATCGGAACTATCAAAAAAAGTAAAGCAAATAGCTGACAATAATAAGCGAGTTAACGACCGAGACATATTCGATTGTATTAGTCAAATTGAGTCACAATTTTTATCTGACCAGCAGAAGATGCAATCTAAAAATAACACGGTTAATGTTTTTGAATTCGAATCGGTAGGATTTATGAGTAACGCAAGATGGTAAACACCCTATTTGATAAAATTTGGCAACACCATTTAGTCATTAAAGAAACACAAGACACGCCTGCTATTTTATATATCGATACCCATTTAATCCACGAAGTCACGTCGCCTCAAGCTTTTCAAATGTTACGAGATAACCGTTTAAAGCTACGAAGACCAGATAAAACATTCGCGACCAGTGATCATTCTACACCAACCAGTCAAACCAATGATGATGGAAGTTATAATTATTTTGGGGAACAGGAAGAACGACAAGTTAATCAGTTGAAAATCAATTGTGAAGAATTTGGCGTTACGTTATTTCCACTGGGAGATAAAAAACAGGGCATTGTTCACGTAATAGGTCCAGAGCGAGGAATTACCCAACCAGGACAAACAATTGTATGTGGAGATAGTCATACCAGCACTCACGGTGCATTTGGTGCTTTGGCGTTCGGCATTGGTACAAGCGAAGTGGGTTACACTTTCGCAACTCAATGTATTCCGCAACGCAAACCGAAAACTTTCGGAATTGAAATTAATGGAGAGCTTCAAAGAGGTGTCACTGCAAAAGATGTTATTTTGGCTATCATTCAGCAGATAGGGATCGGCGGTGCGACCGGACACGTGATTGAATATTATGGTTCGACGATTAATAATTTTTCCATGGATCAGAGAATGACAATTTGTAATATGTCAATCGAAGCGGGAGCAAGAGCAGGAATGATTGCGCCCGATCAAACTACTTTTGATTACTTAAAAGATCGAGAATATTCACCAAAAGGTAAAGACTGGCATAGTGAGGTGAACGAGTGGAAAAAACTGTCGACTGATCAAGGTGCTATATTTGACAAACATATCCAAATAGACGCTGGTCAAATTGAACCGATGATCACCTATGGAACTAACCCGCAAATGGGAATAAAAATAGGTGAAAAAATTCCGATTAAAAACGAAGAAAAAGCACTTAACTATATGGGGTTTTCAGAACAGGAAAATCTGTTAGGAAAACCAGTCGATGTCGTTTTTATCGGCAGTTGCACTAATTCGCGCATCAGCGACTTAAGAGTCGCGGCTAATATTTTTGAGAATCGAAAAGTGTCAAAAAATGTGAGGGCTTTAATTGTTCCCGGCTCTCATGAAATTAAAAGACAAGCGGAAGAAGAAGGAATAGCAAAAATATTTATTGATGCAGGTGCGGAATGGCGAGAGCCGGGCTGCTCGATGTGCCTTGGAATGAATGGTGATATCATTCAAGAAAAACAGATTTGCATAAGTACCAGTAACCGTAATTTTGAAGGGCGGCAGGGGAAAGGTGGTCGAACAATTCTGGCAAGCCCAATAACTGCCGCCGCCGCCGCAGTCAGCGGTATGATAGTTGATCCTCGGGAGTTTATTAACCCATGAAGCCGTTCAATAAATTAGCCACCAGTATTGCTGTGATTGATATAGAAAACATTGATACCGATCAAATTATCGGCTCTGATCATCTAAAAATAACCAATAAAAATGGTTTGGGACAACATCTTTTTTCTGATTGGCGTTTTCTTGGGAGTGGTGAAGATAATCCTGACTTTATTTTAAATCAGCATGTTACAAAACATAGTAAAGTACTTGTCGCTGGCGACAATTTTGGCTGTGGCTCGTCACGAGAACACGCACCATGGGCGCTGTTAGATTTTGGTATACAAGCAGTAATAAGTTCTTCCATTGCCGATATTTTTTCGAACAACTCGATTAAAAATGGATTACTCCCCATTCAAGTTTCCAAAGAACAACATCAATTTTTGTTGTCTAAAAATGCTAAACCAATCGAAATCGATTTGGTCAATCAATTAATCAATTGCGAGGGCGAAGAATTTCAATTCGACATCGAATCGTTTGCTCGACATTGTCTTTTAAATGGTATGGATCAACTCGATTTTCTAATGGATCATTTGCTTAAAATTGAAGATTATGAAAAAAATAAAGACGCTAAGGAAATAGCTCATGAAGTATAACATTGTTTGCCTTCCCGGAGATGGCATTGGTCCTGAAATAACCAAAGCTGTAATCTCTGTTTTAAACACAATAGGTAAACGATTTGACCATGAATTTTGTATTCAAGAATATCTTATCGGTGGAACTGCGATCGACCAATTCGGAACGGCACTTCCCGATGAAACGCTAGCTGCTTGTAAAAATGCAGACGCCATTTTTCTTGCAGCAATTGGTGGTCCAAAGTGGGATCGTTCGAGCGTTCGTCCAGAACAAGGATTGTTAAAACTGCGATCAGAATTAGGCGTCTATGCGAATATTCGCCCATTAACAGTCTATCCAAAATTACAATCGGCATCACCATTAAAGCCAGAAATTTTACAGGGAACTGATTTTATTATCGTACGGGAATTAACAGGCGGAATATATTTTGGCGATAAAAAACGCTGTCACGAATCGACCATAAACGAATACGCCACTGATGAATGCAAATATTCCGTCAAAGAAATCACCCGGATTGCAAAAGTAGCGTTCGATCTTGCCATGCAGCGAAATAAAAAATTAACGTCGGTTGATAAAGCCAATGTACTGGAAACTTCAAAACTTTGGCGAAAAGTGGTGACAGAGATGGGAAAAAGGGATTATCCGGAAATAGAGTTACATCATCAACTGGTTGACTCCTGCGCGATGAAATTGATCCAATCGCCATCTGAATTCGATGTGATTTTAACTGAAAATATGTTCGGTGATATTTTATCCGATGAAGCGAGCGTTTTAGCTGGCTCTCTTGGATTATTGGCTTCATCTTCTGTTGGAGGCAAACATGGGTTGTTTGAGCCTATTCATGGTTCAGCGCCAGATATAGCAGGCAAAGGAATTGCGAATCCTTATGCGTCAATATTGAGCATCGCGATGATGCTGAGGTGGCTAAAGCTAGTGGGTGAAGCAACTGCGGTTGAGCGAGCAACATCAAAAGCAATAGAAAAAGGAATATTAACGGTGGATTTACAACCAGAAAGCAAGGTTACGACCAAACAGGTGATCGAAGCAGTCGTTAATCGAATAATTTAAATAAATCTTCATTCTGACTTTTCATAGGCGGCATAAACGATATAATAGCCGCATTGTTATTTTGCCATGTAAATATTGCAGACTATGTTAGAAAAGAACTTTGAACGATTAATGTACGCCACCCGCTGGTTATTAGCACCTATCTATATTGGGTTAAGCGTTGGACTTTTACTACTTGGTATTAAATTCTTCCAAGAGGTTGTTCATGTATTTCCATCGGTGCTCGAAACCAAAGAAACGGATCTCATACTGTTTATTCTTTCAATGGTTGATATCGCTCTAGTTGGCGGTTTGATCGTCATGGTGATGTTTTCAGGTTATGAGAATTTTGTTTCACAATTAAATATTGATGATGATGCGGAAAAGCTATCGTGGTTAGGCAAGCTAGACTCGGGATCTCTTAAACAAAAAGTTGCTGCCTCCATTGTTGCTATTTCGTCTATTCATCTGTTACAAAAATTTATGAATATATCAGAGTCATTCTCAAAGAATCCAGAAGCCTTCGAAACGCAATTGACGTGGTATGTGATTCTGCATTTGACTTTTGTTTTATCGGCACTGGGGATGGCTTGGGTTGATAAGATTAATCGAAATTAGTATTTCAGAAATCAGTAGTTCTTTGCAAAAATGAGATATTTTGCTATTTTCTCACCACAAGAATTTTTAAAACATGGAAAGTAGCCACCGAGTATCGGTCAAAAGGAACTTAGAAACGTATTTCCCCTTTTACACTCTCCTGACATAAACTTGAACGTTTTTTAAACAATAATGTAAAGAATTTGGCGTTTTTTCCAAAAAAAGGCTGAATATTGTTAGCTTTTGTCTGAATCGTGCTAATACCTGTGGTCGATTTTAGGGGACAATCGCGTAATAAATCTGATTACAAAACTGGTCAGATGATTTTTGCGGTCTTTAGCGAATAAAAAGAGAGAAAGTGATGAAAGGAATTATTATTGGGATTTTGGGAAGGATAACGCTGCGGTCATTTGGGTATAAAATTATGGATCGCTATCTTGTTATTGCAACGATTTTAATTTTGAGTGTTTTTACCAATATGGTGAATGCGGCTCCTAACAAATGTGATGGTTGTGCTCCCATATTACCTGCACCATCTACTCCTGGAACACCAGCTACAACAGAACCTAACAGTCTTGATGGAACTTTTAGACTATCTTGGTCGGCTTCAGCAGGTTTGGGATTAGGAGGTGCTGATGATTATGGATATCAAGTTTTTCAATCAGTTAATGGTGGGGCTTTTCAGCGTCTCCCTGTTCCTTTGATCAAAACAGCTTATTATGATTTTTCAGGAATTGGGAATGGCACATATAACTTTAAGATAGAGGCGTGTAACTATAGAGGTGCGGAAATCAAGTGCAGTTCTCAAAGCGCACAAACTACTGTTTACGTCAGATACAAACCTTCCACCCCCGCAGCCCCGGCTAACCTTAACTCGACTTCCACCAGCTACGCCGTCAGTTGGACGAAACCCTCCGGCACAGTAACTTATTACAGTCTGCAAGAAAGAGTGGCAGGTGGATCATGGTCAACCATTGTTTCAAGCACGTCGGCGATATCAAGAAGTATCACTGGAAAGCAGAATAACAAAAACTATGAATATCGTGTTCGAGCATGTAATACCTATAGTTGGTCATGCTCTAGTTACAGTACCGCCAACAGTGTCAAGGTACGGGTAAAGCCTTCCACACCAGCAAAACCCGCGAATATTAATTCCACTTCGACGAGCTACACCGTCAGTTGGAGTAAACCGTCGGGAACAGTTTCCTTTTACAGTCTGCAGGAAAGAGTGGCTGGAGGCAGTTGGTCAACGATTGCCTCCAGTACAACTGCGTTATCGAGAGCCATTAGTGGAAAAGTAAACGGAACTAATTATGAATATCGAGTGCGCGCGTGCAATAGTTACACTTGGTCATGTTCTGGTTATAGCAGCGCCAATAGCGTGAAAGTCCGATTAAAACCTTCCACACCAGCCAAGCCCACAAGCCTCAATTCAATCTCTACCAGCTACACTGTTAGCTGGACAAAACCTGCCGGGACTGCGACTTATTATTCATTGCAAGAGCGAGTTGCTGGAGGCTCATGGTCAACCATCGTTTCTAATACTACGGCGTTATCGAGAAGCATTACCGGAAAACTCAACAACACCAATTATGAATACCGAGTCCAAGCCTGTAATACTTACAGTTGGTCATGCTCTAGTTACAGTACCGCTAATAGTGTCAAGGTACGGGTAAAGCCTTCCACACCAGCAAAACCCGCGAATATTAATTCCACTTCGACGAGCTACACCGTCAGTTGGAGTAAACCGTCGGGAACAGTTTCCTTTTACAGTCTGCAGGAAA
>Ga0316204_10000289_pt1 | contig 206059 bp, 186 predicted proteins | sample 6monrhotite_MG_2_FD_205661 | JGI IMG/M metagenome (GOLD analysis project Ga0316204, IMG submission 205661) | Microbial mat bacterial communities from mineral coupon in-situ incubated in ocean water Damariscotta River, Maine, United States -... | ecosystem: Environmental > Aquatic > Marine >... | reverse complement strand
TGGTCTTTTTACATCCATAGAATAGCCATAATAGTAATTCATAATAAATGTACAAGCCATGATATACATGGAATCTTCCTCAAAATTACGAACATTCAATTCGTAATTCTCTCCTGCATTTTTTAAGATATTTTCAAATCGAGTAGTGAATTTAAATGAAGTAAACGAAAAAGGAACACTGGCTGCTTTAATTTCATTTAAAAGCAAAGGTTCAGGAAATAATGGTTCTAGCAGAAGATCTACCTGATCCTGATATTTGTCTAACAAAGAAAAATCAGAAAAACCATCAATGAGCTCAGGATATTGCTTAAATTCTTCTACCATATCGATAGCGGATTTATGATAAGGATGTTCCTTAAACTCTTCAGTAGCATATTTTTCGAATACAGCAAAAACCTTCTTGAAAGAAATGTTTAGCTGCATAGGCAACTCCATATTTTCATTTAAGTTTGACTTTACTATTTTCATAATTCAATCGATTTATCATGCAAATTTACGAAATAATAAACGATTGGTCATGTTTTGCAAATTCAGGTCAAACGCAACTAGAAAATGAAGATATCTCCACCATATTTTTTCTTCTTGGTTCCTAATGTGTTAAACTTCCAACTAAAGCTTAGCATGAAGTACTGTTTTAATACAATACTTTCGGAATCCTCAATATAGTTTGTAGTAGCTCTTCTACGAGCATTGGTGTTTTGATTTAAAAGGTCAAAAGCTTTTAAACTTAGTGTTCCTTTATCTTTTAGAATACTATATGCGACCGTCGAATTCCAAAACCAAGCTGTCTTTTGAAACCCGTCTGCAACATTTGGATTGTATTGAAGCGTTACATTATTTCGCCACTCAAGCCGTTTTGGAGCAAAGGTTCTAGTTCTAATGCGTAAAGTGTGTCGCGTGAAGTTTTGATTTGTAAATTGATCTAAATCGAAATCAGTTTTGCTAAATGATAGCGTATATCTAGGAGATATTTCGAATGCATCCTTCCAGGTAAAGGTAAACCCTAGATTGGGAGAGATAGCAGTATTTATAGAGTTGTATTTGACGTCATTGAAAAAATTAACAGATTTATTCTTATTTGTAGACATCCCAAACCTAAGTTTGATCTTTTTAATAGTATCTAGTTTTATACTCTTACTATATGTGGCGCTCAAAAAATACCTATAATTCCCATTCACATTTTCATAGGTAGTATTTCTAATCAGATTTTCATCTATCGTCGTTTTTGAAACTACTTGGTTATCCGTGAAATTGGCACTTAAATAACTATAAAAACCGGTTCCCTTTTGAAAATTGAAATTATTAAAACCCATGTAGATTCTGCTGTTATTAGCTGGTTTTAATGCAGGATTACCAGTAATAATGTTCAATGGGTTAGAAACATCCGTAAAAGGTTGTAATTGATTTAATTGCGGAGGTCTGTTAGAGAGTCTGTACCCTGAGTATATAGAAGATTTTGGGCTAAATCTATAGTTGAAGTTTCCGTTCAATTCGATAGCATTAAAATCTCTCTTTAAACTCTGAATGGGTCGAAGTTCATCTCTATTTTCTAAAGTCCGCGAAACGTGTCCTATCTCGAAGCTTGTAGACCATTTTTTTCGCTTATATGTTAAATCAATACTAGGAGTTGAGCGAACATTGTCAAAAGTAAAATCCGTACTGAGGTCTGTGTTGAATGTTTGTTGATTCGTTACCGGATCGATATCATAAGTATTCCGCTCGTTTACTCTCTTGTCTTTTCTGAATGCATATTTAAAATCTATAAAAAATTTCTTTGCGACGATTGGGTATCTATAACTAATATTTGTTCTAAGACTATTGAATGTAACCTCTTGATCACTAATTTGATTTCGCAATTCCTGAGAGGGTGTTGTGCCAAAAATTTCTACGTCAGAATTGAAACGAGTGTTTGTTTCGGTCTTATCTATTTGGTTGTCTAATCCGAACTTTATAAACGAACCTTTATTATTTAGTCTTTTGGTAATGTCTAAGTTATTGGAAAAATTGTTCGCAGTAGATTCACTAAAATTAGTACTGGTCGAGGTATTTATCAAATTATTTCCATTGTCTGAAGATTCTTCAAATTGATTGTTGAGGCTTTCTCTTTTATTTTGAACAAACGAAGGGCGAATGTTAATCAAAAAAGTGGAATCTATCTCAATATCAAAATCCATATTTGCTCGGTGATTTTTATTCTCGTTGGCACCTGTATTATTCGACTTGGTAAAAAATGAACTGCCATCAGGTAGAATGGTTTCTCTATCCCGGATTGATTGTGTTTCAGTCTCTGTCCCAGCATAAAAATAATCTCCGTTAATGTCAAACCCTTTTCCAAATTTATCGGCATAGGTTCCTCCAAAATTGTTTGAGGTTGTAATACCGCTACCGCCACCAAAAGAAAGTCCGTCTATGCTAAAAGCGCCACCACTACTTATAGAAATACTATTTCCACCTCCGAACATATCGCGAATTTCACCGAAACTAAAACCAGGAGAATTAATATTGTTACCACCACCTAAAAAACTAATTCTTCTGTCATTATTGAACATATTCAAAATTCCTGCAAACTCATACAGATCTTCTGTTCCTTTTCCTGCAGCGACCCGCCCAAAGACTCCTTTATTGTTCTCTTTTTTTATCGTAAGATTGATTGTTTTATTCTGATCATCTCCTTTTTCTCCTGCGAATGCCTGCGCCTTTGTTTTTGTATCTGTCACCTGTACTTTTTCAATGATTTCTTTAGAGAGGTTCTTTGTAGTAATGGTAGGATCATTCCCGAAAAATGGTTTCCCGTTGACCAATATTTTGTTTACACTTTTTCCGTTTACAGTAATCCTTCCTTCATCATCAACTTCGACACCAGGTAGCTTTTTAAGCAGATCCTCCACAGTCGCATCTTTCTTTGTTTTGAATGATTTGACGTTAAATTCTAAGGTGTCTTTTTTAATGGTGATAGGCGCTCTGGATCTGATAACAACTTCATCCAAGACATTGTCATTAGGCTTTAATAGAATAGTGCCTAATTGAAAAGAATTCTTATCAAAGACAATCTTTTGGGTATAAGATGCATACCCAACATAAGAAACCACCAAACGAAGCTCTTTTTCGAAAGTTTTTCCTTCTAGTTTAAACGTACCTTGATTGTCAGAAATAGTATATGATACAACAGAGCTGTCCTTGATTTTTTCTAAATGGATGGTAGCCGACTCTAGAAGAGTAGAGTCATTTTTTGATTTCAATAATCCTTCTATGGTATAACTTTTGGATTGAGAAAATGCCAAAGAAGAGATCAATAATAGGAGCGAGCATATCACTTTTTTCATAGTCATTAGGTTTCTTATCAGTCGTTATAAATTATAGACTTGAATCTTTTTAATGTGTCACAAAAAAAAGAAAAATAAGTGTAGCTAAATATTAAAAAGTGTTAAACACTGTTAAATCTACTTTTGCCTAAAGTAAATGGTAATTGGAACTCCCGTAAAGTCGTAATGTAATCGTAATTGATTCTCTACATATCTTTTATAAGGATCTCTAACATACTGAGGTAAGTTGCAAAAAAATGCAAATTGAGGTGTTCTAGTAGGTAATTGCATGCAGTATTTGATCTTAACAAACTTCCCTTTTGTGGCTGGAGGTGGATTGTTTTTGACTACTTCTAACATGGTTTCGTTAAACTTGCTCGTAGCAATTCTTCTCTTCCTGTTTTCAAATACTTCAACTGCAGTTTCAATCGCTTTAAAAATACGTTGCTTGTTCAACACAGAAATAAAAACGACAGGTACATCGGTAAAAGGAGCAATCTGTTTTTTAATCTCAGCTTCAAAATCACGAAGCGTATTTGTTTCTTTTTCTACCAAATCCCATTTGTTAATCAGGATAACAACACCTTTTCTGTTCTTTTCTGCCAGCCAGAATATATTTTGGTCTTGATTTTCGAATCCACGTGTAGCATCAACCATTAGTATAACCACATCAGAATACTCGATGGTTCTAACCGCTCGCATTACTGAATAGAATTCAAGATCTTCTTTTACCTTAGATTTCTTTCTAATACCAGCTGTATCTACTAGGTTGAAATCAAACCCAAAGCGGTTGTACTTTGTATCAATAGAGTCTCTAGTTGTACCAGCAATATCGGTTACAATATTTCGATCTTCACCAATTAAAGCATTGATAAATGATGACTTTCCTGCATTTGGTCTACCTACAACGGCGAATCTTGGTAATTCTTCTTCCGTTATTTCTTCTTCAGGTTTAGGCATAATAGCTGAAATGGCATCTAAGATTTCTCCTGTACCACTTCCGTTAATAGAAGAGATGGTATGATAATCCCCTAACCCTAAATTATAAAACTCTACAGCATCCGCTGCTCTCATAGCATTGTCTACTTTATTTACCGCAGTAAAAACAGGTTTTTTTACTTTTCGTAACAATTTAGCAACTTCAGAATCCATAGGAGTAATCCCTTCCTCTACATCGACCACAAAAATGATAATATCTGCTTCATCAATAGCTAATTGTACCTGCTTTCTAATCTCTCCTTCAAAAATATCTTCAGATCCTACCACATATCCTCCAGTATCGATTACGGAAAACTCTTTTCCGTTCCAATCAGATTTACCATAGTGTCTATCTCTAGTCACCCCACTAACAGAGTCTACAATCGCTTCTCTTCGTTGTACAAGCCTGTTAAAAAAAGTGGATTTCCCAACGTTAGGTCTTCCTACAATGGCTACAATACTATTCATGTTCTGAAATTTTGCGCAAAGATACAATTTAAGCAACGATTTTATTGTAATTTGGGGTGTTTAAGTTATAATTCTAAGCGGTTAGTTGAAAGAAGAAACCAATCATACTGTTTTTTTAAGACCGAGATTCTCTTTTGATCTTGATGAGAATGCTGATAACGTTGTTGTAAAAATGCAAGATTTTTTAAAGACGACTGGCAAAAAATACAAAAGCAAAATCGTTGACTACCACATTTTTATCGATATTCCAGAAAAAGAAGCTCATTTTTGGTCACCTCAATTACATTTGGAGATCGTGGAAGAATTGGAAAAGGGTACTACGGTAAAAGGGTTATTTGGACCCAAGCCACAAGTATGGACGCTTTTTATGTTTCTACATTTTATTGTGGGTGGCGCTTTTATAACCTTTCTAACGATGTTGTATATCAAACACTCGTTAGGAGAATCTTTGGTGTTTCCTATAGTCATGACAATTGCACTACCTATTGTATGGGTGTTGCTCTATGTTTTTGGGAGATTAGGAAGAGACACTGGGAAAAAACAAATGAAAGATTTGCACCGGCTTTTAATGGATGCTTTAGCTATACATGATTAGTCCTTATACCCGAATCTTTTTAACTGATTTTCATTGGAACGCCAGTTCTTATTGACTTTTACAAAAAGTTCTAAAAACACTTTTTTACCAAAGAAAAATTCAAGGTCTTTTCGAGATTCGGCGCCCACTCTTTTAATAGCAGAACCTTTGTGCCCAATAATAATGCCTTTCTGGGTATCTCGCTCTACCATAATCACAGATCGGATTTTGATAATATGTTCTTCCTCCACAAAACTTTCCGTTTCTACCTCTACCGAATATGGAATCTCTTTTTTGTAGTGTACTAATATACGCTCTCGTATTTTTTCATTTACAAAGAAACGTTCAGGTTTATCTGTTAATTGATCTTTAGGGTAGAAAGGCGGTGCATCTGGAAGCAACTCAATGATCTTGTAAAATACAGACTCTACATTAAATTTTTCTAAGGCGGAGATTACATAGGCAAATGAATTGGGTACTTTATTACGCCAGTACGCAATCTTTTCGTCTACTTCTTCTTGTGTAGATTTGTCTATCTTGTTTAATAGCAAGATTACAGGGATTTTACTTTGAATAATCTTATTAAAAAAGGCTTCGTTTTTCAATTCTTTTTCACCTACTTCTACCATATAAATCAACACATCCGCATCTTCAAAAGCAGATTTCACAAACCCCATCATAGATTCTTGGAGTTCATATGCAGGTTTTATTATACCAGGCGTGTCAGAAAAAACAATCTGATAATCATCTCCATTAACAATGCCCAGAATTCGATGTCTGGTCGTCTGTGCTTTAGAAGTTATAATGGATAATTTTTCACCAACCAATGCATTCATTAAGGTTGATTTTCCTACGTTAGGATTGCCAATAATATTTACAAATCCGGCCTTATGTGTCATGCTACAAAGATACTTTCTTTTTTAATGTACTCGCGGTAAAGATGATAAAGTTGTCAAATGAGAATTGTTAAAATATTTCAAAATTTATTTGGTTAGAAGTTATTAAAAGGCGTATATTTGCAGTCCAAATCGCGGGATAGAGCAGTAGGTAGCTCGTCGGGCTCATAACCCGAAGGTCACTGGTTCGAGTCCAGTTCCCGCTACAACAAACCAGATGAGAAATCATCTGGTTTTTTTATGGTCAAAATTTTTGAGATAATTGTTTCTATTGGATACTGTAAGTGCTCAATTTATGATTCAGCGAACGTTTTCTTAACGTTATTTTGTGATTAATTTCACGCATCTTCAAATGGTTTAAGTTGAAAAAAAGGTTATATTTGGGTACGTATAAATTAAAAAGTTTTGAAAAAAAAATGGCTATTTATACCCCTACTTTTTTTAGCGATCGCTAATACTTCTTCTCAGAATAAAGAACATCTATTAGATTCTTCGTACGTCTATCTATACAATCAATACTATACATATAAGTATTCAGATTCCTTAAATGCGAAGGCAATTGCAGCTATTTATTTGAAGAAGGCACAAAGAGATCAAGACACCATTAATATGGCAATGGGGTATACGTTTAAAAGTGAGGTGTATAAAAATGACTCTATTTACATAGATTATCTAGATCATCTAATTGAAGCTACGTCAAAAAAACCAACCAAGCTGTTTCCTGCTTTTTTTCACTATCGGAAAGGACACTTTTTTGCGTTGGTGAGAACCAATAAAAATGAAGCATTAAAAGAAATATTACTTGCTAAAAAATCCGCGGAATCTTATGGGAACGATAGTTTGGCGTATGCTATGCAAACCAAGATAGGAAGATTGGTTGCACAGAATGGGAATAGAAAAAAGGCCATTGAAATCTACAGAGAATGTTACAACTATTATAAAAATAATATGCATAAAGTAGGGAAGGATGATTTTTTTGCTTTTATGTACAACTACTCTACAACATATTCAGATTTGTCGGAAAATGATTCTGCTTTATTTTATAATAAGATTGCCTATGAATACGGTTTTAAACAGAAAGATACATTGTTAGTGGCGTATGCAAAATTTAGGCAAGGACAAATACATCACACACTAGAAAACTATAAGGCCTCTATTGATAGTATCACAGGGGCAATGGCTGTTGCTATTGATGATGAAAATTATCTGTTAGTATCTCAAGGATATAGCCTTATTGGTGATTCATATATGAAATTGAAGGAATATGCTAAAGCACTAGTCAACTTTAAAAAAGTTGATTCTATGTACAATAGTAGTGAGATCTTTTATAATTCAGAATCCCAAAGAACGGCATTTAAATTTCTGTATCAGCATTATAAAGATAAAGCCGATACCGAGAATCAACTGCGTTATTTGAATAAAATAATCTCCTGGGATAGTATAAAAATGGTATCTGATGATAGGTTTGAAGAGACACTATATGATAATTATGAAAAAGATAATTTACTAAAGAGGGAGGCACTTATTAAGGAGTTGGAAAAGGACATTTCTTTATCAAATGCGATAAAGTATAGTTTGGTAGGTGTTTCTGTTATTGCCTTGTTTCTGTTCTTTTACGAGTATGATAGAAGGAAAAAATTAAAAAAACGTTTTGACGAATTTACATCTGGTAATCGAAAAGAGACAAGTATTCCAAAAAGAGCATCTAAAGACAATGCTAAAATCAGTATTCCTAAAGAGGTAATTGATAAAATAACAAAGCGATTAGAAACCTTTGAAAAAAATAGTGGGTTTACAAATACAGAGCTAAGCCTGCATTCACTTGCTAATAGTCTAGATACTAATCCAAATTATTTATCTAAGATTATTAATCATCATATGGGAGTTGGGTTTTCTAGTTATATTAATGAGCTCCGTATCAATTATGTATTAGATCTTTTGGATAAAAATCCAACGATTAGAAAATATTCTATCGAGGCAATTGGTAATGAAATAGGTTATAAAAACGCCCAATCTTTTTCAAATGCTTTTCATAAAAAGACCGGATTAAAGCCTTCCTATTATATCAAACAGTTAAATAAACTTAACGAATAAGTGTCTTAATAATTACTTTTTTATACACCATAACTACTATTTACTCTATAAAATAGTGAGAAAATGAATAATTCGCCTGATTCTAAAGAATCAGGCTTTTCAATTTATAATAACCTGTTTATCAGTGTTTTGCAGTGGATGTTAGAACTTGAAATTCATGAAAATCAACTTATAAACGTTGCAAAACTTGTATTACCACATTAGTTTTGACTCAGTAATTTTCCCCTAAGATTTCGTATTAAATAGTTTAATTTTTAAATACAATATTCATGGGGGAAAGAATAGCATTCATATTTTTTGTACTGTTAACAAATTTTGGAATAAGTCAAGAAATGCACATAGCTGGGGGAGGTAATTTATTTATTTCTTCTCAGGATGCATTATATATTAATAATAATGTCACCATAAATGCGTCGGGTAGTTTAACCGTAAATTCTGATGCGACAAGTAGTGGTTCATTATTAATATCTGGAACAATAACAGGCGCTATTACGTATCAGCGATACGTGAATGAAAATGGTAACGGATGGCACTTACTGTCATTACCAGTTACAACGCAGAGTATTAATGATTTTGCGACGAATGTAAATGCTTCAAATAGTATTGCAACTAATGGAAATAGATATGCCATTGCTGCTTATAATAACGCCAATTCATCTGGAAACCGTTGGGAATATTACGACACGACGACGGCTCCGTCTGCTGGGGACTTTGTTTCTGGAAAAGGATATTCTATGAAAAGGACAGTCGGGGGGCTGTTAACATTTGGGGGAGCAATGTCTTCCTCAAATGTTCTTTCTTCGTTAACTACTGCTAGTGGGACTCATTATTGGAGTTGTATAGGAAACCCCTTTCCCTCATACCTTCCTGTTAACAACAACGCAAACGGAACGAATGTATTAGGGCAAAATCTTAGTGTTCTTGATCCAAGTTTTGCTGCGTTATACTTTTGGGATGGTGTGCAATATGTAGCTGTAAATCAAACCAGCGGCGCTACATACTTGCCTCCAGGTCAAGCTTTTTTTGTGAGAGCCAAAAGTGATAATGAGTCCTTTACTTTTTCTAAATCTTTAACAAGTCATCAAATCATTGCAGATAATTTTAATAGAGTTACGAATACGATTCCGAGTGTGGTGATAAATCTGTCAAACGGGAGTCAGAATAAATCTACCGAGATTAAGTATCTGCCAAATACTACCACAGGATTAGATGTTGGATATGATGCAGGTACCTATCAAGATGGAGCACCAATTTTTTCTATAGATACACACTTAGTAGGTGACAGCGTAGGTGTAGATTTTACTATACAATGTTTGCCAGATAATACGTATGAAACTTTGGTAGTTCCTTTGGCTGTAAAAGCAACTGCAAATCAAGAATTGACTTTTAACGCTACTACAAGTAGTATACCTGAGGGGGTAGATGTATACTTGGAAGATAGGGGAGCGAACACCTTTACGAAGATAAATGGCTCCTCCTATCAAATAACAACAGAAACTGTGCTAAATGGTATAGGTCGTTTTTATCTATACACCTCTGAGAATGCACTTAGTATTGATGATATTATTCCTTTACAAACGGTCAATATTTATAAAACAGATAACATGACTGTTAGAATAACCGGTTTACAGGATCAAGGTAATACGACTATGCGTATGTACAGCTTTACTGGAAAGCAAGTGTTTCTACATTCTTTTGTTGGACAAAATATTCAGGACATAACATTACCCAAAAACCTTAACACTGGAATTTATGTTGCAACCATAATTTCAAAAAAAGGAAATCACACCAAAAAATTAATTATTGAATAATGAAGGATACAAATCAATATAAAGACATTACGCGCAAGCAAGCTCTAGATAAACTAGGAAACTATGGTAAATATGCGGCACTAACGGCATTAGGGACATATATACTATTGAATCCTAAGAAAGCACAGGCTAATAGCGTACCAGATTCTCCAGGGGGAGGTTTTTAATAAAAATCGAGAATAAATAACTAAAACAATAAAAATGAAAAAAAGAATTCAAATAGATAAAAGAGCAATTAAAATATGTTCATTTATTTTACTAGCGAGTATCAGTTTAAATATGTGGTCTCAAGTAGGGGTGGGAACATCCACCCCTGATGGTTCAGCAGCATTAGAAATTCAAAGTACTACCAAAGGGTTATTATTACCAAGAATGACCAAAGCACAAATGGAGGCGATAGCCTCTCCCTCCGAAGGGTTGTTGGTATACTGTACAGATTGTGACCCAAAAGGAATGTATATTTTTAATGGTCTAAGCTATATTGCTTCTAGTACAGGGTTTCCTAGCGGCTTTAATGAAAGTACCGATATTATTTCTGCAACAGGAAGAGTTTGGATGAACAAGAATTTGGGTGCAACTCAGGAAGCTACTTCAATAACCGATCATCTAGGATATGGTAGTCTATATCAATGGGGAAGAGCTACTGACGGTCACGAGGTGATCAATTGGACATCTTCTACATCAACGGATGGAACTGAACAAACCAGAGAAACAGCGACACTTTCTCCATCAGACACACCAGGACATGATGATTTTATTACTAGTTCAAGTAACTGGCGTAGTACTCCGAATGCCAATTTATGGCAGGGTGTGAGCGGAACCAATAATCCATGTCCAAGCGGTTACAGAATTCCAACAATGGCAGAATGGGAAGCAGAGCGTGTGGCTTTTGCAACTAGCAATGCAGCTGGCGCATTTGCATCTTTGAAGTTACCATTACCTGGATTTCGTTTTAATTCGTCTGGAGCGATGTCCGGCATTGCTACGTTGGGCTTATACTGGGCGAGTGACTATCTTGGTAACAATACAGCAGTTCGATTTACAGCGAGCAGTTCAAGCGTTACGACTGGTTCATCATCGGTCCCAGCGTTTGGGGCATCTGTGCGTTGTATCAAAAATTAAGAATCCTATTTTATGAATATGACGCACCTATCATCTTCGGATAACAGGGCGTCATATTGTGGTTTTGTAGGAATTGGTTTTAATACAAGTCAACGGATATATTAATCAATAAAACAAGTGAATACTTATGAAAAGTAGCTGCCCAGTTTGTTGTTTTACGCTTGCGAAAAGAATAAGAAGATTTATTATTATCAAATTGTTTTTTCCATCAAGCAAAAAATATAAATGCGCTCATTGCAAATCATTATATGTTACATTTTGGCAACGTACCTTTGTTGTGAAAAAAAATGCCGTTCTATAGTTTTTTTATAGGACTATTAAACGATTGTTTTGCACAATCCTTGTAGTGCGTGTTTTTTTCAATGTTACACAGATAGGACGAGGTGTTAAAAAAACATGCCTAAGTGTTACTACGTAGGTGATTTTGATGAGTCAGGTTTATTTTTGATTTTTTTTTGGCTATATTTAAACTTCCTAAACCAAAATATTAATTAATCTAACACCTCATGGAAAAATCAAAATTTAACATCCCAACGCCTCCTAGTGCACCTTCAGCACCTAGTGCACCAAACGCAAAAAATGTTCCTTCTTCTGGAAGTGGTTCTGCCCCAGACATGAGTAATATCCCAGGAATGGGAGATATGATGGGGAAATTTACCGCTATGGGTCTTTCTAAAGAACAAATTCAAAAATTTATTGAAGAGCACGATATTGATCAATATCGAGATGAAAATGGTAAAATTACTTGCCCAGTATCTCAAGAAGAGCGAGATGCGGTGAAAGCTAAGGGGATGCACTAAGCATCATTTTATAAACTCTCAAAATATATGCAAGAATCTCAGGGCAATTCTAATAGTGGAGATAATTTGCTATTAAAGGCGCTTGTTATCACACGCCCAATGTATTCCTACGTGTTAATTGCGTTTATAGTAGCCGCAGTTATTACAATAGCGTGGGGTATATTTGGATCCATTCCTCAGAAAATTGAAGGAATTGGAGAGATAAGTACAAAAGGCGGGTTGCATAGAGTTAATGCGCTATACGGAGGTCAATTAACACACGTTAAGGCCAATATCAATGATGTCGTGAAAAAAGGCGATGTCATTTTCATTGTAAGACAACCGGAAATGGAAAGTAAGGTTAATGAACTTGAAGCTACTGTTAAACAACTTAAGGCTAAAAGAACGTTAATCCTATCTGGAAACAACAAGAATACTTCTCTTAAAAAGAAAGTAGATAATCTTGGAGAAACAAGGCTTAAGGATAAGCTTTCAGAAAATCAAAAAACCATTGATTTTTTGGAGAAAAAAGTTTCTCAAGAGAAGGAGTTGTATGATAAAGGGTTGATTACCTTTTCTCAATATTTCTCCACACAAAGCAGTCTTACTGAAGTCAAAACAGAAAGAATTGGACTAAACGAACAACTCAATTTGATTACACTGAATTCAGAAGAATGGAATTTGGGCAAAAATATTACGGAGAAAGACATTGTAGATCAGGTGGCCATTTTAGAAAAAGAATTAGAAGATCTGAATAAAGAATATAAGCTACGAACAGAAGTTAAAGCAAAAACCGATGGAGTTGTTAGACAGATAAATGCAAAGGCTGGAGATATTGTTTCTTCAGAGTTGATTCTTGCAGTGATTAATGAAGATGAAAAAACAAGTAAAAGCTATCTATTGAATTTATATGTTCCGTTTAGTTCAAACGAGGTAATTACTAAAGGTATGGACGTAGATATACAACCTTTTAATATAGACTATAACCGATACGGTTGGTTAAAAGGAACTGTCATGGAAACAAGTCCTTTTGTATCTTCTTCTAAAAGCTTGGTCAATGACCTGCAAAATGGTGATTTGGTGAGCTTGATAGAATCCAAGGGAGCAGTGTATAAAGTGGTAGTACAACTAAATAGAGATCCAAATACCGTTAGCGGCTTTGATTGGTCAAATAAAAAAGGACCTCCGTTCAAAATATATCCTGGTCAGATGACTCGAGCTTTTGTAAATGTTAAACAAAAAGCACCGATAGACTATTTATTACCCATATTTAAAGACTACTTTAACTAAGGAAACCTGTTTAATTTTTTAGGAATCATGAAGAGGAAACTCCCCGTTTTTTTACAATCTAATCAAGGCGAGTCTGGAGCAATTTGCTTAGCGATGTTGTTGGGGTACTATGGTTCTTTTCCCAAATTGAATACCGTAAAGAATGCATGTAATGTTGGAAATGATGAGATAGCACCTGAAAACTTGGAAAAAACTGCCAAGCGTTTCGGTTTTAAAGCGGAACATTCTTCTCAAAAACTTGAAGAAACCTTTAAATCATCTCCAGTTATTCTAAGAACTACTTCTGGAAAATATGTTGTTTTAATAAAAAAATTGAAAGAGCATTACCTTATTCACGATCCAGAGAAAGGGAAACAGAAAGTTGCGAAAACGCAATTACAAGAAACGTATAGTGGATGGTCTCTTACCTTAACTCCAGGAGGGGATTTTAAACAAATAGAGGAAAGTTCTTCATTTTATAAAGAATTAAAGAAACGAATTTCTCCGAGTATTAAAGGAATGGGATATGTTTTGATTGCAGGTGTGATTCTATTGATTCCGGCTATTGTGATACCTTCTTTAAACAAGCTTTTTTTCGATGATATCATTCTATTATCACAGTCCCAATGGTTTCATCCAATGCTTACTGCGCTGACCGCTTTTCTTATTTTCGGATGCCTATTAGTATACATGCAACAATGGATACTACTAAGGGTAGAATTAAAATCCAGTTTGACCGAATCGGCTAAATTTGTCATGCACATATTTAAGGTTCCGTATAAATATTTTCAGAACCATCCCACAGGAGAAACTGTTAAAAGGATTGGACTTAACGATGCCATAGCAACATTACTTACCAGAGATTTCGCCGCTATGATATTGAGCTTCCTAACGGTGTTTTTTTATGGATTCGTGATGTTAAAGTATAACTGGATCTTATCATTGGTTGGCGTGTCAATCATGCTCATCAATATTTTTGCGTTACGATATTTTTCTGCTAAAAGAACGGCGCTTAATCAGGCATTATTTCAAAAGGAACAAGCAACGTTTAGCATTGCTACTACTGGAATAGAACAGATAGAAACCCTGAAAGCATCTGGCGCAGAGAACGATTTCTTTTCATTATGGTCAAGTCATTTAATATCATCTATAAATAACAATCAAAAATTAGGGGTAACTTCTAGAATACTTACCGTTTTACCTGATTTTATTTCTCAACTAAATAATGTGGTTATCCTATTATTAGGAGGGTTATTGATCATACGTGGAGAGTTGACCATTGGAGTATTTATTGCTTTACAAAGTTTTATAGCAAACTTTTCTGATCCCGTTAAAAGCTTAGTTGATTTTACAGGTAACATGCAACTAAATAGAGGGAACATAAACAACTTAATGGATTCCTTAGATGAACCCATTGATGTTTTTTGCGATGATAGCGAAAGAGAAACAATAGATACGGTAACGCCTTTAAATGCAAAGCTCACAGGTAAATTTGAAGTAAAAAACATTTCGTTTGGCTATAATAAATTTAGTGAACCGATTATACAGAATTTTTCATTGTCAGCGCACCCTGGAAAACGAATTGCAATTGTTGGAGGATCAGGATCAGGGAAATCTACACTATTAAAAGTGATGTCTGGATTATATCCTCCGCTATCAGGAGAAATTACCTATGACGATAAACCCATACATACTATTAATAAAGATGTTTTTAGGAACTCTTTGTCTATGGTAGATCAAGAGAGCTTCTTTTTCACAGGAACTATTTCAGATAATATTACTATGTGGAATAGGGCCATTCCTAATTCAGAAGTCATAGCATCTGCTAAAGATGCAGAAATACACGAAGTTGTTTCGGAAAGAGATGGGGGATATCAAGCAAGAGTGGCTCCTGCAGGAAGAAATTTTAGCGGAGGGCAAAGACAACGATTGGAAATTGCACGTGCATTAATAACGAATCCATCTATTTTATTTTTAGATGAAGCTACTTCCGCACTAGATACAGAAACAGAAAAATTAGTGATGGATAGTTTTCGTAAAAGGAATTGTACCACTATAACGATTGCACATAGATTAAGTACTATTAAAGATTTTGACGAAATCATTGTATTAGAAAAAGGAAATGTGATACAACAAGGAAATCACGAAGCATTGATGAAAGATATAAACGGATTGTATTATAAACTCATAAAGAACTCATAGCGATATTGTAAATGGGAAAACAGAATTCACCAGAACATAAAGATTCTAAAAAGCTTTTCTATGAAAAGGCTATCCGACAGGTGAAGACTTCTTATTTTTTTAGGAAGCTTTCGCACGATGGTGGGTACGATAAACTGAATGAAGTTCTCTTTCCAAAAAAAGACAAGAAATCAAAGTATACGTATGACCCTAAAGAATCGTATGATTCTTTGCTATTGAAAACCTGTAAGTTAATAGGTGATGTTGAGAGAATAGAATTTGTGGCTGGATTTGAGAATGCACTGGAAGTATGGAGTCCATTAAAAAAAATATTAAGAGCTTCAAACATCAGGTCAAGAAAAATTCAGTTAGAAAAACAGTGGTGGGTTTTTGACCATGGGCCGTTGTTAGCCTTTCTAAAAGAGGATAAGACACCAGTGGCACTGATTCGAAAAAATAAAAAATACATTCTCAAAAATATAAAGACGGGAAAGGATATCGTTATAAATGCATCAAATGCTAACAGTATTGAGACGATGGTACATTCATTTTTCTCACCATTACCGAAAGGGAAAATCACCCAATTAGGACTGTTAAAGTTTACATTGGCTTTTACAAAAAAAGACGTTGTTTTCTTTTTTGTTTTAGGTATTGTCGGAGCATTGTTATCGCTGTTCATTCCAATTATGTCGGGCTATATTTTCAATGTGATTATTCCAGGAGGAGAGCAAAACAGTTTATACGAAATAGGCTATGTAATCTTAACATTAGTCTTGATCTTAGGTGTAATCAATTTAGCAAAATCGATTGCGGTATTGCGTTTTGAAGGAAAATCAAGTTATAAATTACAATCGGCTGTCTGGGATAGAATATTATCATTAAAAGTTCCATTTTTCAATAAATATGACGCAGGAAATTTAGCGGAAAGAAGCTTAGGTATAGAGAAAATAAGAAGTATTCTATCAGCCAATGTAATGAGTGCACTGGTAGCGGCAATTTTCTCCATTTTTTACCTGGCTTTAATGTTTTATTATGATATAAAGCTTACCATCTTGGCACTTTTATTAGGAGTGGTAGTGGCAGGTTTTACTTTAATCATTAGTAAACTTGCCTATAAACATGTAGCAGGAACTATGCGTTTACAAGCCATTATATCTGGATTTATGATGATGATGATGGGGGGTGTAAAGAAAGTGAGAATGACGGCTTCAGAAGACAAAGTGTTCAATATTTGGGCCGATAAATTTTCACAGCAAAAAAAGCACTATGCAAATAAGCAAAAGTTAATCATTGTCGCTTCCGTGTTTACATACGGCTTTCCTATTTTGGCAACCTTATTAATTTACATCCGTATTTATGATCTTTTGACACTTCCAGGTTCTAATTTTAGCATTGGTGATTTTATAGCTTTTAATTCAGCCTACTTAAGTTTTCAAGGCGCACTTATTAGTGCATTCATGGTTACGGTACCGGTAATGAGTATCAAGCCTACGTTAGAATTGTTGAGGCCTTTGTTAGAAGCCGAAACGGAGGATTATGATGATAAAAAGGATGTTGGCAAACTGACGGGTAAAATTGAAATATCTAACCTTCATTTTAGGTATAAAGATATGGAGGGCCTTATTCTTAAGGATCTTAGTCTAACTATAGAAGAAGGGCAATTCGTAGCCATTGTAGGAGGGTCTGGTTCTGGAAAATCTACCCTATTTAGAGTCTTGCTTGGTTTTGAAGAATATGAACGAGGAACGATCCTATTCAATGGAATGGACATGAAAGAGTTAGATATCAGAACGATCAGAGATCAGACAGGAGTTGTGCTACAGAATGGGAAAATAATGGAAGGCACAGTGCTCTATAATATTATAGGGACGTCAAATTATACAGAAGAAGAAGCATGGGAAGCGGCTAAAATGGCGGGTTGTGATGAAGAAATAGAGGAGCTAGAAGATAAAATGAACACGTACCTTCCTGCTGGAGGAGGAACACTTTCTGGCGGACAGCAACAGCGTATCGTAATAGCAAGGGCGATGATCAAAAAACCAAAATTAATCTTATTTGACGAAGCGACAAGTGCTTTAGATAACGATACACAAAAAACGGTTACCGATAATTTAGATGAACTTAAATCTACAAAGGTTGTCATTGCACATAGACTAAGTACAATTAGGGATGCTGATATGATTGTGGTATTAGAAAAAGGGGAAATCATGGAAAAAGGAAACTATGATACCTTAATCAAAAAACAAGGGTTTTTCTATAATCTAGTTAAAAACCAAATGAGTTAATATAAAGAATAATGAAAGTAGGAGCTAACATATGTATGATATTGATCTCATTGTTTTTGACATTCCAGTCAAAAGCACAGACGAAGAGCATTTCGTTTCAGGAGCTACTTCGTGAAGGGTTTAAGAATAACTATGCCATCAAATTAGAAAATTTGAATGTAACCAAAGCTACCTATACTTTATTGAAAGCAAATGGTTTTTTAAATCCTTTTCTCGATACTGATGTAGTATATGGTTCAGGAGTAGATCCAACAATTACAAATAATGGAACGCAGTACTTCCAAACGAATTTTGTGGTTCCTACAAAATTTGGAATAGACTTGTATTCTGGTGCTAGATTGGAAAGAACAGATTTAATACAGGAGAGTTTTATTTTAAATAGTTCTGGTGCATGGGTTGGAGCAACGATTCCGCTCTTAAGGGGGTTAGGAAAAAGTAGTAATGCAAACACATTTATAGAAACTTCTAAAATAAATGAGAAAGCCTTAAAAGAACAGTTTTCAAACCAAGTGCTTATCTATTTTAATGACATGCTTCTTACATATTTGACATTACAGGAGAATACTAAACGATATGGGATTGAACAAAGTACACTTGATGAGGCAAAAAAATATCATGAATATATTTATGCATTAGCTAAGAATGATCTTATTCCCCAAGTTGAAAAAAATAGAGCTGATGCTTTTGTAGAACAAAAATTGCAACAACGTACTATTGCAAACCTTGATGCTTTAGGTACCTATTACAGTACTCGAATGCTTTTAGGGAATAATGCGAATATTGCGATAGATTCTGTTCCTAAATTAATGGATGAAATACCAGATCCAAGTAAAGAAAAGCTTATAAAATATATTACCTCCAAAAAATTTGATTTAGAGTCCCTAGTTAAAAATACACCGCAATATAAAAACATTGCATTAAGAGTTGAAGAGAACCAATTATTGCTTAAAAATGCAAAGAACCAAAAGAGAAATCAGCTAGATCTGGATGTAAAGGTCTCGAGATTTGGAATGATTCAAAATGGAGGCTATAATTTTAGTAATACGCTGAGAAGTACATACCCTGGCTATAGTGTGTTGGTTTCATTAACGCATAACTTACCTATAAGCAATCAAAAGCAGAGAGGAGCCTATTTAGAGCAGCTAACGGAGCTAGATATGTCAAAAATATTCTTACAACAATATGTTTTTGAAAGTGTTGTCAGCGCAAAATTGAACATCACACTTTTAGAGCAAAAGATAGACTTGTTTGAACAAACCAAAAAGATCGTAGCATTAACAAAACAAAATTATTTAGATGAAAAAGAAAAATTTAAGCTCGGGAGTTCAACTCAAATAGATATTACACTCTCTTTTGATAATTATTTTACTGCGATGAAATCTTTAAACACGCTGAAGTATGAGATCTGGAGGAATTATGTAAGCCTTAAATTTAGACTAGGTGAGTTACCTAATAATGAGAAAGAATTAAATGAGTTTACATTGCTTAATTTGTTTTAAGAAACGTAAGAAAAAATAATATAAAAAAAGACCGCCTTGATAAAACGGTATCCCCCAATACTACTCAGCGTTTTAGAAAACGCCAAATTGCATCCTTTGCGAGAAGGAATCGTATGCGGCAATAAGACAATTACATATCAGGATCTAGAAACGAAGATTAATAGCATGACTTACTCTCTTCAAGAGCGTAACGTTAAAAAAGGAGATATTGTAGCCATATTGCTAAGCCCCAGTATAGAGTACATTATTAGTGTGCTAGGAACTATAAAAGCTGGAGCTACCTATATTCCAGTATCTGTTAATTTTCCTAAAGAAAGAATAGAGAATATTATTAATAGTTCTGAAAGTAGTTTGATAATTTCAGATAGAGATCATTCTGCGCAATTAACTACCAACAAATGCGAGTGCCTTATTTATGATTCATTAGATCTTACAAAGTCATACGCTGAAGTAGATACAGATATTGAAGAAGAAGATCTGGCTTATGTGCTATTTACATCTGGATCTACGGGTGTGCCAAAAGGCGCAAAAATTCGTCACGCCAACTTATCATATTATACATCTTGGACTAAAGATTTTTTCAAAACAACCATACAGAATAAACTACCATTAACGTCCGATATCAATTTCGCTGCAGCGGTTTCGCAAATTTTTTCTTGTTTGTCGGCTGGAGAAACATTGCATATTGTTTCGGATCTACTGACTGACCCAGAAAAATTGTTTAACTGGTATACACAGAATTCGGAATACGGACTTTATTGTGTCCCTTCTGTGTGGTCATTGGCATTAGAATGGTTTAAAAAACGCAAAAACGGTCAAGTGCTACATCCTCCAAAAGCATTATTTCTTTCTGGAGAAGATGTTTCTCAAAACTTGATCAGTGAAACACAAACGCTTTTTCCTAATATATCTATCTGGAATTTATACGGACCTACAGAAGCTGTTGCGAACTTAAGTTTCAAAAATATTGTATCTCCAGATGACATTTCGATTGGAAATCCACTGCCGGGTACAAAATTTTATGTGCTTAAAGAGAATGGTAAAGAAGCTGCAGTTGGAGAGCAAGGTTTCCTATATGCATCAGGTCCAGGAATCTCTAATGGTTATTTGCATAATGCTCAACTTACCCAAAAGACATTTTTTGATTATAACTCAGAAGAAGATGGTACAGTAGAAGTATATAATACAGGAGACGTCGTTTCTAGGATTGGAGAGAGCGAATATAGGTTTTCGGGAAGAAAGGATCAGCAGATTAAAATCAACGGTCAACGAATTGAGCTAGGTGAGATAGAAAATGTATTGGCAAATCATGTCTTGGTTTCTAAGAGCGTAGTACTGTTTACAGAAAAAAACATAGTAGCATATATTAAGAATGAAGGACTTCAAAAAATCAGTATTGAAGAGCTAAGAACCTATTTACTTCAGTTCTTACCTGGCGCAGCAATTCCTGAAAAATGGGTTTTTGTTGATGAATTTCCTGTTTTAGCGAACGGGAAGATCGATAGAAAGCAACTACCAAAAATGGATTTTTCGAGACCAGAACTAGATACAGAATATGTAAACCCATCCAACGAAAAAGAAGAAAAAATAGTAACCCTTTTCGAAAAAGTGCTACAAGTTAAAGGAGTCGGATTGCAGGATAACTTTTTTGATCTTGGAGGAAATTCTTTAAAAATGATTTCTTTACTCATTGAGGTAGAAGAATTGTTTTTTCAGAAGATCAGTTTTCAAGATTTCTTTAAAGATCCAACTCCAGCAGCATTGTTCAAGTTTCTGCCAGAAGATTCAAGCATAGAACCTATTATCCAGAACCTGAAAAAAGTTGATTCAGAAAGAATAGAACTTAGTATTCCTCAAAAAGCATTGTACTTTTTCTTGCAAGCAAATCCAAAGAATACTTCTTATAATATAGCATACTCCATATTACTTAATGGAGCAATAGATATAGGTCAGTTAGAACATGCTATCCGGACGATAATTTCGAAAAATGAATTGCTGTCTGTTCATCTGAAAATAGAGGATGGACATCCCTATTTTCTTAAAGATAAAAAGGACTTTAGATTGACCGTAGAGACCTTAGAAGATGTTGATTCATCCGAAAGAGCACTATTTGCAGATACTGGCATTTCGAATATTGCTGCTACGCCTTTCACTTTAGATAATGATCTATTCAAGATCAAACTATACCAGATCGATTCAAATAATTATGTATTAGGATTTGTTGTGAGTCACCTTATTTTTGATGGAGAGTCGTTACCTAATTTTATACAGCAATTAACCACTTTTTATAGCAATGATCAATCTAAACAAGATCTCTTGCCATCATTATCTTTTTCAGAGATTACTCAGTTAAGAACAACCTATGAAAAGACGGAAAGTTATAAGGAAAGTGTAAGTTTCTGGAAACGATATTTGAAAGATGTAACGGCTATAAGTGGTTTGCCAAAAATCTATAAGCAAAAGGAACATCATACTTTTGATTCAGGGACTGTACAAACTAAAATTGATAGTACATTCAGAAAAGAACTACGACATTTTTCTGCAGAAAAAGAGATAACACTAAACATGTTATTGCTGAGTGCTTTTGCGTCGACATTATATCGAATTGGCAATCAAGAAGAATATCTCATTGCTATGCCATTTGCGAATAGGTTGTCAAAGGCAGAGCAAAAAAGCATTGGATATCTCTCTAATACACTTTTCGTAAGAACTAAATGTGATCGCAAAAAATCCTTTGATAAGTTGGCCAATGAAGTAAAGTCCGATACCATTCGAATATTAGATCATCAGAAGATTCCACTTGATGAATTGATGAAAATTTTAAGAAAAGAAGGTGTCAATTTCACATTGAATGCATTCAAATTATTGTTTGCATACCATCAAACAGATAGATATTCAGTTCATAACAACGACCTGCATATAAAAGCGAAAGAAGTTTCAAATGGAAATGCAAAATGTGATTTGCAATTCGAATGTTTTGATGATACAGATGAGATTACGCTAAAAGTGACATATGACAAGGCCATAACGGATGAAGCTTTTGCATTGCAATTTGTAAGAATATTAAAACAAACATTAAAAGATGTTTTGGAAGATTTTAATGCCGAAATCGGAAGTATTCCGAAAATTTGGACTTCAGAAAAAGAAACGGTATTAAGGAATGGTAGTGGAATAAGAGTGGATTACACTTCAGAACTAACTCTTTTTGACTTGTTTCAAAAGGCTAGTAATGCACACAAAAATGCTCCTGCAATTCAGTACTATAATACCGTTCTTACGTACAAACAATTGACCGAGAAAATAGCTCTAGCAATTGCGCATATAAAGAACTTAGATCTTAAAAAAGAACATCCCGTTGCAATCTATATGGATCACACCCCAGAAATGATTATAGCGATGTTAGCTAGCGCTGCATTGGGGATTCCGTATATACCATTAGATCCAACATATCCTTTCGAAAGGACCAAATACATAATTGATCACGCAGAAACAAATTGCGTATTGACCACTTCTAATCAATCCGTTGATTTTTTAAGTGAAAATATACATACTGTATTTATTGATCAAGTCATAGAAGGAGAAGCGATCACAGAGGATATACACATTGAAGCAACTCAAAATGATCTATTATATTTAATATATACTTCTGGTTCTACAGGAAAACCGAAAGGAGTCATGGTGCCAAATAAGGGAGTGGCCAATTATCTGTTATGGATGCATGATGCGTTTGAGATTTCATCAACATCTAAGATTTTAGCTAAAACGTCTATCAGTTTTGATATTTCCGTTTGGGAGCTGTTTCTTCCTTTAATTTCAGGAGGAACAGTAGTACTGAAAAAAAGAACGGACATGGAATCTCCCGAGCAGATCGCAGCTATAATAAATGAGTGTGAAGTAACCATCGCTCAATTTGTGCCTTCAGGATTACGATTGTTTAATGATGCAAACATGTTTACTTCTGTTAACTCTTTAAAGCAAGTATTCTGTGGTGGAGAAAAAATGCCAATTGATCTTAAAAACGAAGCCGTAAAGCAATTTGACGGATCGTTGCATAACTTATATGGTCCGACAGAAGCAAGCATTTTTATGGCACATCATAGATGTACAGAAAATTCAATATATTATAATGTACCTATTGGGAGACCTATTTACAATAGTGAGATGTATGTTTTAGATGATGATCAACAATTAGTTCCGAGGGGAATCCCTGGAAACTTGTACATTGGAGGAGATATTTTGGCTAAAGGATATTGGAAGAATAAAAGGCAAACTGAAAATGCGTTTTTGCCTTCTTCAAAGGATATTGATTCGAAAGTTATATATAAAACAGGTGACATTGGAAGAATGTTGATGGATGGAAATTTTGAATTTCATGGAAGAGATGATAGCCAAATAAAGATTAGAGGATATAGAGTTGAACTAGGCGAAATAGAAGCAGCTATAAAGAAATACCCTGGAATACGTCAGGTAGTTGCTTATAAAAACCAGATGGATGTTAATGATGAACGGCTAAATGCACTTATTGTGACAGATATGCCAGTAGATATAGATAATCTCAAAAAGGCATTAGGTTCAGAACTTCCAAAGTATATGATTCCGTCATTTATACACGACGTACTAGAAATACCCAAATTACCAAATGGTAAAATAGATTTCAAGGCGTTACAGGAGAATACGCAGAAAAAAACGATGAATACGGACGGAACCCATTTTAATACACAAAGTAAAAAACAAGACAAAAGTGATATAGAAGCATCTATTTTTAGGATATGGAGTGAAGTAATAGGGCATGAAGATTTTTCTTTAACAGATAATTTCTTTGATGCAGGAGGGCACTCAGTACTATTTTTAAAAATCAAAGAACGATTAGATGAAATGTTATCTATGGATTTTTCAATAATAGAACTGTATCAGTACCCAAACATTAAATCACTGGCAGAAGAATACAAAAAAAGATATGCAAATGTTATTTCTGATAGAGCCGCCTCCATCAGAAATAGAACTAAATTAAAAAAACAATCTTATGGAAGATCAAGAAGAAAATAAAAACAAGATAGCAATCGTTGGAATAGACTGTCGTTTGCCGGGAGCAAATAATGCACAAGAATTTTGGGAAAACTTAGTAAAAGAAAGAGAATCTTTAGTTGAGTTTACGGAAGAGGAACTAAAAGAAGCTGGTGTACAACCAAAAACATATAATAACCCCAACTATGTGAGAAGAAGAGGTGTGGTTAGAGATGCTGAGATGTTTGATGCAGAGTTTTTTAATTTTACACCAAGAGAAGCAGAATTACTAGATCCACAGCACCGACTTTTTCTAGAATGTGCTTGGCATGCGCTTGAAGATAGTGGTGTTGATCCATTTAATACAGATAAGAAAATTGCAGTTTTTGGAGGTACGGGATCTCCATATCACCTTTTAGATACTATTGAAAATGAATCTGTATTGAAATATGCAAACGGGACTTCGATTATCACTAGTAATGATAAAGATTATGTAACCACGCGTGTTTCTTATAAACTTAATTTAAAAGGACCAAGTATTAATGTACAAAGTGCTTGCTCTACTTCTATGGTTGGAGTAGTCATGGGAGTTGATAGTTTATTAAGTTACCAGTCAGATATGGTATTGGCTGGAGGAGCTACTGTAGAGCTTCCTGTTACCAAAGGGTATACTTATCAAGAGGGAAGTTTAGAATCTCCAGATGGAAAATGTAGAACCTTCGATAAAGACGCGCAAGGAACAGTATTTAGTAGAGGTGGTGGTGTCGTTGCTCTAAAAAGATTAGAAGACGCCATAGAAGATAAAGATCATATTTATGCAGTTATTTTAGGAGGAGCTATCAATAATGATGGAAACAGAAAGGCAGGATATACAGCTCCTAGTGTACAAGGACAGGTAGAAGTAATTACAGAAGCCTTGGAGTTTTCTGGAATAAGTCCTCGATCTATTTCTATGGTAGAAGCACACGGTACGGCAACTCCTGTGGGAGACCCTATTGAAGTTTCCTCATTAACAGAAGCCTTTTCGCAATATACAGATGACAAACAATACTGTGCATTAGGTTCTGTTAAAACCAATATTGGGCATACAGATGTCGCATCTGGTGTAGCGAGTCTTATAAAAACTTCTTTAAGTTTAAAGCATGGTATCATACCAGCCTCTTTAAATTATAATGAGTCAAATCCGGCGATAAATTTTAATGAAAGTCCATTTTTTGTGAATACAAAAACAAAGAATTGGGAAAAGAATGGTGTGCCAAGAAGAGCTTTGATAAATTCATTTGGAGTTGGAGGTACAAATGCCTGTGTGATTTTAGAAGAACCGCCTAAGCCAAAAAAAGCAGAAGAGAAACAACAGTATGATGCTGTATACCTTTCAGCACATAGTAAAACCTCTTTTGAAGCCTATTGCAAGGATGTAAAAGCCTATTTAGAAGAGAATCCAAACACAAATCTAAGCCAGTTTGCACATACCTCAAGAGTGGCTAGAAAACCAATGAAATACAAAGGAGTTTTTCCTTTTAAAAATTATTCAGATCTATTACAAGGTTTAGAAAAGTCATCACCAGTAAAGCAGATTACTTCGGTGGATAAAGAATTGGTATTCATGTTTCCAGGACAGGGAAATCAGTTTATAAACATGGGTAAAGAGCTATATCAGAACATTCCAGATTTTAAAGAATGTATAGATTATTGTGCCACAACATTGCAATCCATTATTGGGATAGACATACGTACAATTATCTTTCCATCAGAGAAGGATTATGAAAAGTCAAAAGAACAAATAGATCAGACCTATATTACGCAGCCAGCGATCTTTATGATCAGTTATGCACTGGCAAATACGTTGCAAAATTATGGAGTTAAGCCAGAAAAACTAATTGGGCATAGCGTAGGTGAGTATGTAGCTGCGGCAGTTTCAGGCATTATGTCTTTAGAAGATGCATTGAAGTCGGTTGCTATTAGAGGGAAGCTCGTTTTTGAACTGCCTCAAGGGTCTATGCTAGCAGTATTAATGAGTGAAGAGGAATTGTTAAAGGTTCTTCCTAAGGAATTATGTGTAGCGGTTATTAACAGTCCTGAACTGGTTGTGGTTTCAGGTGAAACAGCACACATTGAGTCTTTTGCTAAAAAGCTAAAAGAAGAAAAGGTATTTAACAAGTTATTACCTACATCGCATGCTTTCCACTCTACTATGATGGAACCATGTCTTGAAGAATATGCAAATTTCTTTAAAACAGTTTCTTTACAAGCACCAAAAATTCCTGTAATAAGTACTGTTACCGGTAAAATTCTAACGGATGAGGAAGCACAGAGTCAAGAGTACTGGATCAATCATGTAGTAGATCCGGTACGATTTGGAGATGCAGTATCGCAAGTACTCGAAAATGAATCAGCTGTATTTTTTGAGTGTGGCCCAGGTCAGTCTTTAGAATCTGCAGTTAAGAGAAGAATTACGAAAGAAATGAAGCATGCTGTTATTTCTACGTTACAAGATAAAACAGATGCTGTTATTTCTATGGATAATGCATTAGGGAAATTGTGGATGGAAGATGTGTCCGTCGATTTTGACGCGAGGTATGATTCTTCTCAATATGATAAAATGCCATTCCCGTTATTGCCTTTTAATCGTAAACCATATTTAGTAGATTTCTCTGCGAAATCCTCCAATATGATGCTTGGAGAGAATACGAAATCTCCGATGGTGGAAGATTGGTATTTTACACCTACATGGAAAAAGACTAGTGCTATAGATTTTCTTCCTAAAATAGAAAAGGAAGAAGACAATGATGTATTAGAGAAATGGTTGGTTTTTGTCGATAGTGAATTATCTAAGTCCATAGTAGGAAATCTTCAAGAACAAAGTAAACATTATTATACCGTTCAGCAAGGAAATGATTTTAAGCAAGATGGAAATATTTTTACAGTTAATCCTACAGTCAAAGAAGACTATGCTAGACTTTTTGAGGCTATAAATGAAGATAATATTGCATTAAAAGTATTGTATACTTGGTCTTTTTCGGAGAATGATGCTGTAATTTCATTAGAAAATGTAACTCAGGATCTTGACACTAATTTTTATAATCTTTTATATTTAGAGCAAGGAATTATCTCAAACAATATTACTGAGAGCGTACGAATTGTATCATTAGTAAATGATGGATTTGATGTTATTGGTAGCGGTAATGTCAAGCCTGAAAAAACACTTGTAATCGGACCTATGAAAGTCCTTTTTAAAGAACATCTAGGAATCTCTACACAGTTGATCAATATCACTTCAACGACGTCAAATATAGTGTCGAAATTGGCAGGTCAGATAGTTAAAGAAGTAACTTCTGAAACGGACGAGAACATTATTTCTTATACAGGCCTTAACAGATGGACACAAACATTTGAACAGATAAAAGTACCCAATGATGGAGGTACTAAAATGTTAAAGGATAATGGAGTGTATATCATAACCGGAGGTTCTGGAGGTATTGGTAGAGTCCTATCTGAATTGATAGCTAAAAAAGTTAGCGGAGCTACCATAGTTTGGACAGGTAGGAAGGCTTTCCCTGAACGAAATAGTTGGGAAAACCTGCTAGCAGATGATAGTACAGATGCTGTTTTAAAAGAAAAGATCAGAACTATTCAAAAGGTTGAAGAGCTAGGTTCCAAAGTGGCTTATTATAGTGTTGGGGTATTAGATTTTGAGAAAATGAAACAAACCTTTGACGCGATCGAAAAAGAATATGGTGGCATTAATGGAGTTGTACATTCTGCTGGTGTTGCTGGTGGAGGTGTTGTAGCATCTATAGACAAAGAAAGAATAGCACCAGTAATTGAACCTAAAGTTCAGGGAACTCTTATTTTGAAAGAACTTTTAAAGAATAGAGATGTAGACTTTATATATCTATTTTCTTCAATCACAGCTATTTTAGGTGAGGTAGGAAGAGTAGATTATATTTCAGGAAACTCATTTATGGATGCCTGTGCGAATGCATCTGGTTGGTTGCACGATACCGCAGCCATAAGTTCAATTAATTGGGGGCAATGGGGTCTTGTTGGAATGGCAGCGGATTGGAGAATGGAGACCTTAAAAAACAAGAATACTCCTCAAGTTCACAAAACAATTGAACATTCTACAGAGAATCATGCAATTGAATTAACTCTTGCTGAAGCAAATCAAAACCATTCGAGTTATCAGATACATATAGATATAAATAAACACTGGATCTTTAAAGAGCATTTGTTGACAAGTATTCCTACAATGGTAGGAACATCGTATGTGGAAACATTGATGAAATGGAAGGAAAAAGAAGGAATCACAAAAAATCTTACCCTCGAAAAAACGACATTCCTGTCTCCGTTGATGATTATGCCAAATATGTTAAGGGATTTGTACCTGTTCTGTGATAAAAAATCTGACGATCAGTATACTTTTACTTTTAAAAGTATTTCAAGTGGTAGTCCTGTAACAAACGAAAATGGTTGGCAAGATCACTTTACAGGAGAAATATTATTTAAAGATTTGAGTGAATCGGAAAAGGTAGATGTAACGGCTATATTAAACAGAATGCCTACTGAAGATAATGGACCTCATAAATTAGTAATAACAGACGGAAATAATAAGCCAACACTGCAATATAGTAAGCGTTGGGACTGTAAAGAAAAGATACATATTGGAGAGAAAGAATGGCTTACGAAAATGTCTTTACATGAAGAATTTAAAGATGATTTCTCTTATTTCTTTTTGCATCCAGCAATGATGGATGTTGCAACATCTGCTCATTTTGGCTATATGGATGATGTGAAAAGTAGTTATTTGCCATTCTCTTATGGAGAAGTAAATATCTATGCGCCGTTTAAATCGGAATTCTATGCATATGCAAAAATCTCTGACGAACAGCCCAAAGAGAATCATCTTTCTTTTGATTTCCAATTGTTTGACTTGGATGGTCAATTAATCGCAGAAGTACTAGATTATTCCTTTGTAAAATTAGCTGATGTTTCTGAAAACAACAACGCCAAGGAGAGCAAGGAAGAGATTGTTTTAGAAGCATTGGAAGATGACATCTTACCTAATGAAGGAGAAGAAGTATTGGAAACAATGTTGTGTAATGATGGTATTTCACAAGTAATTGTCTACGTCAAGGATTTGTTAAGAGATATGGATGATTCTAAACATTCAGTATTGATCCAAAAGAGAAAAGAGAAGATTACGAGTGCTAAGAAAGTAATAGATGTAGATGACAGACCAGATATAGACACTCCATATGTTGCACCGGAAAATGAGATCGAAATAACGATCGCTGCAATTTGGACCGCTATTTTGGGAATCAATAAAATTGGATCAAATGATGCTTTTAATAGCTTAGGAGGAAACTCTTTATTAGCAATTCAGGTAGTTTCAGGAATCAAAGATGAGTTTGAAGTGGCGATTTCTACGGATGAATTTGTAAATAATCCGACAGTATTTAAATTAGGTGAATTGGTCCTTGAAAAAATATTAGGAGAACACTCTACAGAAGACCTTGAAAAACTTTTGAACGAATAATCTATGAATGAATTTTTAAAGAAAATAAAAAGTTTGCCACCAGAAAAACAAGCAGAGTTATTGGCAAAGTTGACCAAGTCAAAGAACAAAACGGTAAAAAAAGAAGTAGATCTTTCTAAAAATTTCGAGTATACCTTTAATTCCGAAACACCTTTTGATTTTAGTCTTCGTCAGACAGAAGTGTCAGACCCTGGTGCTGATTACGTACAGATTAGAGCTAAAGCATCCAGTTTAAATTTTAGAGATGTAATGATCGCTTCTAAACAATACCCTAGCTCTCCAGGAGTGCCCACCAATATGGGATCTGATTATGCTGGTATTGTAGAGAAGGTTGGAGAGAATGTAACAAATTTAAAACCTGGAGATGAGGTAATATCAATCCATATTGGGCATACGGAAAAAGATGAAACGTTAAGAGATAATTGCCATTTCATTAAAACCTTTAATGTGTATAAAGAATGTGTTTGTCTAAAACCAAAAAACTTATCTTTTGTAGAAGCGAGTTGTATTCCCACGGTATTCTTAACTGCGTACATCGGGCTCATCAAATTGGGTAGGTTGAACATTTCTGAAAATGTATTGATTCATACAGCTTCTGGTGGTGTTGGTTTGTCTGCCGTTCAAATTGCTTTGTGGAAAAAGGCGACCATTTTTGCTACGGCGGGAACAGAAGAAAAAAGAGAGCATCTTAAGACATATGGAATTGAGCATATATATGATTCAAGATCCACAGATTTTGCGAAGACCTTAACATCTCAGCATAAAGAAATGGATATTGTATTAAACACACTTGCTGGAGCATCTATGTTCGAAAGTATTAAGTTGTTAAATCCATTTGGTAGATTTATTCATATTGATAAAAAAGACATAGCTAAAGACACGACATTTGGAATGAAACTGTTTAGCAATGGAATTGTTTTCCAGTTTTTAGATATTTCTTTGCTTTTTCTGAATCCTACATTAATGAATTCTTCTTTACAGGAGATCGTTGAACTGTTTGAAAAGGAGGCATTTAAACCCATTTTTCACACCGTATACCCTGTAAAAGATCTAAAAAAAGCCATTACGGCTATGTCTAGAGGAACTCATATTGGTAAATTAGTGGTCAAATACGATTAAACGAAAAAATCGAATGCAAGACTCTTTAAAAGATAAATTAAAAAACCTCAGTCCAGACCAAATTCGAAAGCTACTTGCTTCAAGAAGCAAATCGATAGGAAATAAGGTTAAGAAAGAGTTTGAAAAGATGCAACGGAACCCTGAAGAAAAGTACCCTTTATCTAGGGCTCAGGAGCGGATTTGGTTTTTATCCTATTTATTTAAGAATAGCTCGTTATATAATATTCCAATCGCAGTAAAACTATATAGAGATGTTTCTGCCGAAACTTTGAGGATCGCCCTACAGCAAGCGGTTTTAAAAAACGAGATACTAAGAACAACTTTTCATGAAGAGGATGGAGTCGTATTTCAAAAAATCCACGCAGCATATACACCTTCTTTAAGCTATGAAGATATTAGTGATAGTACTATCGATAAAGATAAACTGGTAGAAGAAATTGCATTAACACATTCCTCAATACAATTTGATCTTACGGAACTTCCTTTGTTTGCAGCAAAGCTGGTAAAGCTGGATGAAAATGAGTTTGTATTGTTTTTAAACTTGCAGCATATCATTTCTGATGGTTGGACCAATGCTTTGTTATCTAACGATCTTAATTTAGACCCTCAAAGTGCAAGATTAAGCCCCAGAAAAGAATACTCTTATATAGATTTTGTAAAATGGGAGCAAGATTGGTTGCGTTCAGATACGTACAGTGAACAAATACGTTTTTGGAAAGATAAGTTGTCAAACTTACCCAACTCGGCACGTTTTCCTAAAGATTTTTACAATAGCACTGACTCCTATGAAGGTAGTTTGTTGGTGTATGATTTTCCAGATGAAACATGGCAGAAGATAAATTCCTTTTGTAAGAACAATAATTACACTGCTTTTCAATTCTTTCTAGTTTGCTTTGCAGTATTAACGAGTGTATATACACAAGAAAAAGATTTGATTATAGGTACACCTGTTGCCAATAGGAATGCTCGTTATTTCCATAAGACGTACGGACTTTTCTTTAACTCTCTTCCAATGCGATTGTTGGTTGATATGAACATTTCATTTTATGAATTGATGAAAAAGTCCATAGAGGACGTAAATCAGTATATGAAACGACAAGAAGTTCCTTTTACTGAAATTATCAAAGCAGTAAACCCCAAAAGAAACCTAGAGGAAAATGTTCTATTCAATACACATTTTGCCTATCAACATTTTCCAAAAAAGAATAAGAATGATGAATATGCCATGCTGCCAATAGATTATAAAACTTCAAAGTTCGATGTGAATCTTTGGGTAGAAATAGCTGGCGATGATTGCAAATTATCATTGACATATAAGAATAATCGCATTGCTAAATCTAAGATAGAACGATTTTTAGAGCACTATCAAAATCTAATTGATGTCGTTATAGATAATCCAGAGCAACTGATAAGTAAGCAAACAATATTTCCTGATAATGACTTATCTATACTACATGGCAAAACAACTGACTACCAAGAAGAATCGTGGTTAGAGTTGTTCAACACGTCTTTAGAAAAATCTCCTGATACGTTAGCTGTAATTGATTCTAATGAAGAGATTACGTATTCAGAGCTAAACCGAAAAGCAAATGCATTAGCAGCGTTGTTTCAGAAAAAAGGAATTAACAAAGGTGACGTTGTTATTTTAGACACAGGTAGAAATGTATCATTCATTATTGGAATGTTAGCATGTTTTAAGAATGCATATACATACCTCCCAATTGCGCCAAATATTCCAGAAGAAAGATTACACTTCATTATAAAAGATAGTGGTGCATCTGCAATGTTCACGGATAAAAAAATAGAGACTATTATATGCGTTTCACAGGGTGAACTAAGTAATTGTACTTTTAATGATAATAAGGCGACCAATACGGTTAAGAAGGGCGATACTGCCTACATTATTTATACCTCTGGAACTACAGGGAAACCAAAAGGAGTGGCTGTTCAGCATAGTGCTTTATTAAATTACACCAATGGATTGAGCGATAGGATCAACGATAAAGAACTCCAAACCTTTGCACATGTATCGGCAATTGAAGCGGACCTTGGAAATACGGTTATTTTCTTGTCACTAAGAAAAGGAGGTACATTGTTAATGCCATCAGAAGAGGTAATCGTAGATCCTTTATTAATGCGTAATTTCTTTAGAAAAAATAAGGCAGATGTTCTCAAAATTGTTCCTTCTCATTTAGAGGCGTTTTCAGAGAATATAAAAGATATCATGCCTTCAAAGCTTTTGATATGTGGCGGAGAAGCGATGTCTAATTCGCTCATCGATGTAATCAAAAAGAATATATCAAAAGAATGCAGAGTGCTAAATCATTATGGGCCTACGGAAACAACTATTGGAGTATTAACACATGATTTAGATGTGCATCAAATGCAATACCCAGTTCCTATTGGGAAGCCAATTCACAACACTACCGTGTGTCTTCTAGATGCGTCCTTACAGCCAGTTCCAATGGGAGTTGAAGGAGAGATTTGTGTCGGTGGAACTAACCTTGCAAAAGGATATATACAGGATACTGCACTTACAGAGCAAAAATTTGTATCTCTAGAAGAAAAAAGGTTTTATAGGACAGGAGATAGAGGGATGATTAATAGCCAAGGTGAAGTTGTCTTTCTTGGAAGAACGGATTCACAAATTAAAATTAACGGTTTTAGAGTTGAGTTAAAGGAAATAGAAAGTATTCTAAAAGAGCATGCCGATATTGAGAATGCTTGTGTATTTCTAGATAATACTAAGAAGATTTGTGCTGCTGTGCAAAGTTCGAAGGAGATAACAGCTAGCAAATTGGGTTCCTATGCGAAAAAGTATTTGTCGAAAATAGTTGTGCCGACTTTTTCTTTTGTTGATAGCATTCCACTGACAAGCAATGGAAAGATAGACTATCAGCGTTTAAAAGAAGTGAGTACAGTGGATGAAAATGAAAATATAGAAATCTTACCTAGAGATCTTTTTGAGATAAAACTATTAGGGTTTTATAAGGAGTTATTTCCTAATGATTCAATTTCCATTGAAGATAGTTTTTTTGACATTGGAGGACATTCTCTTTTGGCAATACAATTGATGTCAAAAATTAATACGGAATTTAATAGTCAATTGGTAATCGCCAATTTATTTAGTCATAGTTCGGTAAAAGAACTAGCGAGTTTACTACGTAATGATTCTGGCGAACTAATAAAGTCCGAAAATCCAATTCCATTAGTAGATAAACAACAAGATAGAAAAAGTGTATGGATACATCCTGCGGGAGGAAATATCATGTGCTATTATCCGATAGCAACTGCATTATCATCGGGAATGGATACTTTTTCATTCGATTATAAAAACCCCGTCGGTGATACTGATTCATTGTCTGTTGAAAAATTAGCGAGCAGCTATTTTAATACACTACAACAGCGAAGTTTTACGTCCAATCTAGTGGTAGCAGGTTGGTCTATGGGCGCTTTGATTGCACATCAAATGGCATGCTTATTTGCAGAAGACGACAAACAAATTCCGTTGGTATTACTAGATCAACCAGCCACCAGTATGAGTAGTAAAGAAGTCGTCTCCTATAAAGAACGATTATTTACGTATCTCAATAAAGTCCACATTTTTACAAATGAACAATTTGATAAGAGAATTATAGAAAAAGATACAGTGGATTATCAAGGGATATTGGACGAGTTTATTCGAGTACAGCTAACTCCTGAAGAAACAACATTAGAAAATTTTAAAGGCTTTTTAGATACGTTGGTTATGCATAACGAAATTGTGACGCAGTTTTCGCCAACACAATATGAAGGACCTGTATTATTATTAAAAGCAAGTGAAAATCTTATGATTGATGAAGACCCAATAGTTCATTCTGATGACTTAGGGTGGGGGAAATATTGTGCTAATTTAACTATTATAGAAGTTCCGGGAAATCATATTACAATGATGAATACAGAAAACTCTAAGGTTATTGCTAATACAATTGAACAATGGTTAAAAAATATTAGCTAATACATGAGAACGACAGAAACATATTTTATCTATTTCTATGAAGGCGAGCAAAAAAAACGTTTTGTGTTGTCTAAAGGTAAATATGATACTACTGTTCAAGAATTAAAATCGTTACTTTCTTCTGAGGAAAAAGAAATATTACAAAAGTTTAAAGTGGCAAGTCGGCAAAATGAATTTATTGCAGGCAGAATATTGGCAAAGAATAGTATTTCAGCTATAGATCAACAACTATCCGCAAATAAGATCAATATAATACACGGTGTATGGGGATATCCATTAGTTACGTCAAATGACATACAAAATATGTGGATCTCTATTGCGCATAGTAAAGAGTATGCAGCTGCTATTGCATCTGAGGTAAGTACACATCCAATAGGAATTGATGTTGAAGAAATATCTGCAGAAAACGAATCCTCATTGGCACATTTTTTATCAAGCTATGAGATGGACTTATCTTTAGAAGAAAAGCATATATACTGGGCTTCAAAAGAGGCAGCGGCTAAAGCTTTAAGAACTGGCTTCACAATTCCTGAACACCTTTTCGAAATATCGGAAGTAGATTATTCAGATGGACTTTATACGATCAAATTCAAACACTTGGTTCGATTACAGGCCATAGCCTGGATTCAAAATGAGGTGGTAACCTGTATAGCATATCCAACAGAGTTACAATTTAAATCCATTCAGAAACATAATTTTTCAATCACAAAAACTTAAATAATATGGGCAAAAGAATTTTTTTAGATGCGTTCTTCTATCTTGGAGTTCCACTATTAATGTGGAATCTATTTAGAGAAAATTTAGGCGATTACTACGCCATTTTATACGGAATGTTACCAGCAGTAATTTATACTATTGCAATGGCAGTAATTAAGAAAGAATGGAACGTGACTGGTCTTTTCTTTCTTTCATTGATTTCATTGAATTTTGTTTTCAATCTACTCTCCAAAACAGCAGAACAAGAATTGTGGAATGGTGTGTATATGAGCATTATTTCAATAGCTTTTTATCTATTGACTATTCTTATTAGAAAGCCAATCGGAATGTACTTTTTCATTGATTATGCATACGCGAAAGGTGTTCCTAGAAAGGCATCAAAAACCTTGTATCGTTCTGCACAAAATTATCATCATTTTGTAAAGTTTACGCTATTCTTAATATTAAGAGAGGTAATAGTAGGAGGTGTGAAGTCCTTTTTGATCTTTGATAAAGGGGTTGAAGCATTTAATACGATTCAAGTTACGAGCTCGGTGCTTGGATATGTGTTTACAGGCCTTACGGTAATCTACGTAATCTACATTATCAAAAAAACCAAACCACAATCTTAATAGTATTTTGAATGAAAAAAATGGATGATAACACAAGGCAAAACCTAGGAATGGTTTCTAAAATGATTTATGGAAACTGGATGCAACAATGTACCTATGCATTTGCTGAGTTGGCCATAGCCGACGTTTTGAAAGAATCACCTAAAACTAACATAAACCTTGCAAAAGAGCTACATCTTGATGCCACATATTTAAGACAATTTTTAAGATGTGTTGGCGAGTTAGGGTATGTGTCTTTTAATACGCAAACCAAAGAGTACATGCTTACCGAAGTAGGCGCATTATTGGGAAGTGATCATCCATATTCTAAAAGAGCAGAGGCGCGGTTAAATGGTGCTGAATATCGATATATGCCGTGGGGACATTTAGTAGGAATCTTACAAAATGGTAATGGTAAAGAGTATTCACCAACCGTAGAAAAGGGAACGTTGAATTATTTACAAGACAAGCCAGAACTCTTAGAAGTTTTCCATGAAGCCATGTTTAAGATATGGAAAACGGAAGATGAAAAGATTGTAGAAGCTTTTGATTTTAAACCGTTTAAAAAAGTAATGGATATCGGTGGAGGAAAAGGTTCGTTTTTGTTATCTATGCTAGAGCAAAACACCCATTTACAAGGTGTTGTTTTTGATCTTGCCAGCACATTTGAAGAGGGAGATTTAGATGAAGATAAGCGATTAGCCGGAGATTTTTTTAAAGAAGTTCCTGATGTATCAGATGTCTATACTATGAAGAATGTAATTCATAATTGGCCGGAAGATAAAACAAAAAAGATATTAGAGAATGTTAGAAAAGCCATGTTATCTAGAGACGGAATTAATACTCCCATTGCTGATAAAAGACTTTTGATTATCGAAAATATATTACCGGACGATGGAACCGGTGACATCTCTAATTGGATGAGTCTAAACTTTATGATCTTGGTTGATGGACGAGAAAGAAATAAGGAAGAATATCAAGAGTTGGGTGAGATGTGTGGTTTCCATTTAGAAAAGATCTATACTACTGAAACCAATAGAGAAATTATAGAATATTCCTTGCTATAAACCTGATGCCTCAGATAGATAGGTAGAAATTTCCGACTTATAGGTTCTGGAAGAGGTGAGAAGTTCACCAGTTTTTAACTGAAACTGATACGTGTTGTTTCCCAGATATCTTGTCTGTTTTATATAGGATTTTTTTAAGATGATAGACCTGTGAATTCTTAGGAATTCCTCTGGATTTATGCTTTCAAATATAGAACGTATCGTTTTTCTATAGAGATAAGTTTTGTTGTCGGTAACAATTTTCACATAATTACCATCACTTTTAAAACAGATAATGTCGTCCGTAAATATTATATGCTCTCTACCTTTGTTCAGAATGCTAAACTCAGACAGGAATTGAGAAGCTTTAGCCTCGTGCGCTTGCATGAGTTTTTTGATAGCATCTTCAATATGACTTTCTTTTTTTTCTTTTTTAAGTGCGAATGCTCGTTTCAAAGCAATGCCTATTCGTTCTTCGTCAAAAGGTTTTAACAAATAGTCAATTGCATTTACCCCAAAAGCCTTAATAGCATACGAATCATAGGCAGTCGTAAAAATAATATGTGGATGTATTTTGAGTTTGGTTAATACTTCAAAACCGTTCATATCTGGCATCTGTATATCGAGAAATATAATATCAGGTTCCTTTAGATGAATTTTTTCAATGGCTTCCGAACCATTCTTGCATTCGGCTATAATAGTAATCTGATCGTATGATTCCAACAGTTTTAACAATCGTTGTCTTGCTAAATATTCGTCATCAATAATAATACAACGTAACTTCATAGCTGTTGATTTATTGGGATACTAATTTTTGAGATATAAAGTTCAGGAGTTTCAAAATATGCTGAAAAGACAAATAGATTCCCGTAAAATTGCTGCAGCCTTTTTTTAATATTTAGATGACCAAATCCAGTTCCTTCAGGTTTTCTGCTATTGTTTGCAATATTGAATGTATTTGAGATTTGCATGGTTAACACCTGTTTGTTTAGCTCAGGATTGAGTTCTGTGGCAAAATCAATGCAAATTTCTCCTTCAGAAATAGTGGGTATAGCTCCATATTTTATGGCATTTTCTACTAAAGGTTGAAAAATCATGTTGGGAACCTTAAGCGGGAGTGAATCTTGGGCAATGTTGTAATTGATGGTTACTCTATCTTGATAACGAATCTGTTCCAGATCTAGGTAATCTCTAATAAAAGTAAGTTCTTCTTTTATGGTTACCATTTGATCGGCATCATATTCTAACATACTTCTGAGTAAATTCCCCAATTTGCTAAGCATTTTCTGAGCGTTCTTGGTATCTATGTCAACCATGGATGCTATAGAATGCAACGTGTTAAATAGAAAATGAGGATGTAATTGCATGCGCAATGCATTTAATTGAGCCGCAATGAGTTGTTTTTGATTTTGAAAATATCTCTTTTGATAATCAAGCGCCAGAAACAGCGCTACTATAACCAGTAACTCGATAAAACTTGAAAAGGTGCCTATAGTGATGATTACCCTGTTATTCTGACCAAAAAAGGACTTCATATAACCACTACTCAGATAATTTATAAAGTCATCTAATCTAGAAACAATTAGTTGATGTATAAAGGCTAAAAGTAAAGCAACAACAAAAAAAGCAAGTAGGTTAATCACTTGAGGTTTCTTATTTTTCTGGAGGTATTGCGTACTAAAATAAACGAGTGGAGCCAGAACAATCCAAATGACATATGTAATGATCAACTTCGCCGAAATAAGAAACCAGCTAAATGGGTAATTGTACTGATTGATTAAATGATTTGTATACGTTTTTAGAATAAAAAAAACAGCAATAGCTAGGGCAGCTATAACCATACTTTTTATGGATACAGGGATGTTTTTATAATGTTTAAAAACGTTGTTGATCATTTAAAAATTGCGTTTATTTTAACACTGGTCAAGTTTAAAAATAGTTATATTTCGTGTCATAATTATACTAATATGAAGTTAAAATCAATATTCTTGCTTTTTGCATTAGCCATTTTCACCTATGGATGTAAAAACAATACAAAAGCATCCGATGCTGATAAAACTACCGCGCCAAATAAAGTAGTAAAGAATATCAGTGAACTTACATACGTAGAAATATACTACGCTCTTTTTGCAAATAATAATGGAGGACGTGATTTTCATGGAGATGCATATGGACAGGAAGCACGTACTAGTATAAACCTTATAGAACAAAATAGTAATTGCGGAAAAGAGTTCTTTGTGGCAAATACAAGTCAGAAAGAAATAGATTTGGCCGTAAAATCTAGCTTTAGCTTTCCAGGAAACAGTACTACTGAAATCATCAGAGCGTATAAAATAAAACCAGCAGAAAAAATCTCAATAGGAAATTCTAAACTATGCTATGATGGAAAAGAATTTATGATACAAAAAGATATTATCTCCGCTGGTTTCTCAACTAACCTAGAAAAATAATCACCATCCCCCTGACTTTGCAGGAGCGATGTTTTTTAATCGAGTGTAAATGGTTGTCTTTCCATGTTCACGTTGCAAATGAGATGTCATGATTAGAATAGCTTGTAATCTCGACATGCTACTTCCAAAAAATTTAATTTCCTCATTTAAATCTTGCTGTGTTAATTTCTCCATCCCAGATCTAATGAATTTAAAAGATGCTTTTAAATCCTTAACGACATTCGTTTTATCTTTCTTTCCAGACATTGGCGACGGCTTTGGAGCAGTTAGTTTTACAACTGATGCAAAAAGATAATTAGCTCCTGCGGTATGTCCAATTTGGTCGGCAAAACTACGAAGTTCATTGGTTGGTTTAAATGCATAATAGTTTGCTGGCATAGCTTCTGACGTGCCAATTACCATAGCCGCCATATTATCCCACGCTTTTAATGCTTGAGTGGGCTTTACTTGAGCATGGATAAGATTTGTAACAAGAACAAACAAAAACAACAATGCTTGTTTGTTAATAATTGAATTCTTCATAATATTTAGTTTAAAGTGATATGTCAAAACTATTTCGATAGCGCTTTTTAAAAAAGTAAATTGTGACATGTCGTTTAATTTGTGGTAACTGGTTGTTGTTGTCGCTATTCATCACAAAAAAAACCAAGCGGCACAATTGTTTATATGTAGATGAACACCTTATGTACTTTCGCTGTTGAAATTTAAACTGTAAAAAATCATGAGAAATACGATTGTTTTATGTTTCCTTCTATTTATAGGGTTTGCTTTTGGTCAACATAAAAAGGATGAAACAGTATTTAGAAGTGAACAAGGAAAGAAGATAAAATATGCCTATAATCTGCCAAAAGAGTATAATAGTAATAAGAAGTATCATGTTCTCATAACTCCTGGGGGAGGAACCGCTGACGATAGCAATGATTTTCTGTTCTGGGGAAGTAATACCAAAGACTATGGTTGGATCTTGATAGAGACCAATGGAACAATACGCCCTGGTAATATGAAGGTAGTACAGGAGTTTTTAGATCATTTGAAACAAAAGTTCCAACCTAAAGGGAACAAGTTTCATATTATGGGGTTTAGCGCAAATAGTATCGGTGCATTTAAAATGGTGTTGAATTTTCCAGGTTATTTTCATAGTGTTACAGGAGTGCCAGGTCATCCAAGAACCACAAACAAAAGAGAATTGATAAAACTGAAAAATGTAAAAGTCAATTTTATTGTTGGCGAACGAGATGGTTACTGGTTAAGTAGTGCCAAGAAGTTTAATAATACTCTGAAGGAATTGGGAATAGAAGTGAAGCTTCAAATTGTGAAAAATGGGGGACATGTGCTTAGAGAAATCATAGGTGATCGATTTATGGGTTACATGGAATGGCTAAAGGAATAACCATGATGAAATTTAAAAGAGCTTTAGTCTTAATCGCTTTAATTATTGGGAGTTCAATAGTCAATGCGCAGTCAAAAATAGTGTTTTCCAGAAGTAAAGGAGGCTTAAATACGGGAGCATCATTAAACTTAATGTTGTATGATACAAAAACAAAAAAAACTTCTTTGTTATTGAAGGGAACAGTGAAAAGGAGGGGAGAATACAATGCAACCATTTCTCCAGACAATTCGAAAATTATATTTAATACATATCGTTTTAGTGGGTGGAAATTGGGTATTGGTGATTTTAAGAAAGGAGTAATTAGTAATGTAAGAAGATTGACAAATCGACCAAATTATGAATACAGCGGGGTTTTTTCTCCCGATGGGCGTATGATTGCTTTTAGAGAGTATAACTGGAGTAATAATCAGGTAGATATTTTTGTTTCTGACAAAAATGGCAAAAATGTGAAGCATTTTTTTACGCCAAACTTTAATATTCAAAAACTAGATTGGACTAAGGATAGTAAATCAATTGTTTTTGCATGCCCTGAAAACAAAAAGGTAAAAGTATGTGTGAAACCTATAGCAGGAATACAAAAAGTGAAAAGACTAAAAGGAGATGGAGGTAACAATTTTGCTTCCTCGGTTTCTAAGAAAAACAATAGAATAGCATTCTTGTCTGATAGATCGAGGAGAGTTCAATTGTATACAATGAATTTGGACGGTTCTGATGTGAAGAATATCACACCTAAATTGGTAACTGATGATGTTAGTGGAGATACAGCCGCTTGGCCATATAAAACTTCATGGTCACCCAATGGAGAAAAGATTGTTTTCAATGCCAAGATCAAAGGGAATTTCGAAATTTTTATTGTGGGTAAAGAAGGAAAAGGATTGATACAAATAACTAAGAATAAGGATACAGATATAACTCCTTATTGGGCGCAATAATTTTTTGTAGGGTTTTTGGTGACAAAGCTGTTTTTATAGAATATGGAATCCGCATAAAAACGTCAATAGAAAGGATTCTTTTTTTCATACAATATTATTGCTTTTTTTCAGTTTAGTATTTTGTTGTTAAAAGTGAAAGAAAGATATATCTATTTGATTGAAAAATAATATATTTGGTTTCACAAAAAAATTCTATAACCTTTATGAAGTTATTATTACGATTAAAGATTACCCTTATAGCACTGTTTTCAGCCTTTAGCTTAAGTGCACAGGAAACACTCCCTATCTACTCTGATTATTTATCTGATAATGTATTTTTAGTGCACCCTTCTGCTGCCGGTATTGGTAATACAGGGAAACTGCGATTTACTGCTAGACAACAATGGGCAGGGATAAAAGATGCTCCTAGTTTACAGACAATGAGTTTCCATAATAAATTTGGAAGAAAAGCAGCATTAGGAGTTGTAGTGTTCAATGATAAAAATGGATTTCATTCTCAAAAGGGAGTGCAAGGAACATACGCGTATCACCTAGAGTTGAATAGAGGAAATTACTTTAATCAACTATCTTTCGGTGTATCCTTTACAGGTGTGCAAAACCAAACGGATCAATCTACTTTTGCTGGAGATCCTGCAGTGGCACAATTAATAGAAAGTACAAGCTATTTTAATGCCGATTTTAGTGTTGCCTATCACTATGGTGGATTTTCGTCATATCTAACGGTTAAGAACCTTTTATTATCTGCGAAGAATAACTTGAACAATAGTTTAGAGCCATTAGATTTAAGAAATTATATTGTTAGTTTAGGATACTACTTTAACAACAAAGATGCTTTTGTTCAGTTAGAACCTTCTATTATGATTCAGCTTAGAGAAAGTACAGGTGAAAGAATAGCAGATTTTAATATAAAAGCATATAAGACTTATAACGAGACTCAATTTTGGGCAGCATTGTCTTACAGAAGAAGTTTTGATTCGAATCCTATTGAAAACTTAAAATATATTACACCTATTATTGGTATTAATTATAAAAAAATGATGTTTTCTTACACCTACACAAAACAATTAAACGATATTGTTTTAACAAATGCAGGATTTCATCAAGTTTCTGTGGGTGTTAACTTGTTTACAAGAAGACCGAGAGCAGCAGCTTGTCCAAACATCAATGCTACTTTTTAATTCAAAAAGTAACTTCACGTATCGTATAATCTTGCTTGTTTCCTACTATAGTTCGGAGTGGATTGCTATCTGCATTAATAAGGATGGAATGAACACCTTTGCGTGTAACTGTTTTATGTAGCAAATCATGCTGAGAAAGTATGCGTTTGGTTTGTTTAGCAACCGCTTCGCTAGAATCGATTATATCAATATTATTCCCTACTATACGCTGTATTTGAGGAATTAAATATGGATAATGAGTACAACCTAGAACAATGCAGTCCGCATTTTTTTCCAATATATTGTAGAGGTATTTTTCTAAAAGAAGCGTCATCTCTTTTGAGTTAATCTTTCCATTTTCGATCAACTCGACTAAGCCTTCCCCTACCTGTTCTATGATTTTTATGCGATCATTTATAGTATTTGACGTTTGCTCGAACAACTGACTGTTTAACGTCCCCTTTGTAGCTAATATTCCTATGACGTTCGTAGTTGTTTTTAAAGCCGCTGGCTTAATAGCTGGTTCAATACCAATAAAAGGTACATCATAGTTGTTTCGCAAGGTTTTAATGGCATTGGTTGTAGCCGTATTGCACGCGACAACAATGATCTTACAGCCTTGTTTGAGAAGATACTCGGTGTTTTTAATACTCAATGCTATAATCTCTTGAGGAGATCGTTGACCATATGGTGCATTTGCACTATCGGAAAGATAGATGGTATCTTCGTTGGGTAGAAGGTTGTTAATCTCGCTTAAGATTGAAGTTCCTCCGATTCCAGAGTCAAAAACACCTATGGGTTGTTCAGTGCTGTGGTTCATATGTGTAAAAATAAAAAAACCTACTTAGCTAAGTAGGTTTTTTTAATGTTCTATTTTGAAACTGTTATTTTTTTGCTGAAGGTAACTCTACAAGTCCCAACTTAGCTTTTACAGCAGTATATAAATCTTGTCCTTTTTCAAAGGCAATTAATACACCTTTAGAAGTATCTATAACATAAGTGATTCCTTTAGAATCAGCAATCTCTTGAATGGCTTTACGAGCTTTATCAACAATAGGAGTAAGTCCGTCATTCATTTTTTGTTGCATGTCATTTTGAGCCATTTGCTTAGATTGGTTCAATCTTTTTTGATCGTCCTGAATCTCTAACGCTCTTTTTTCGTTGATAGCTTTTGTTTGTTTATCAGACTCTGCACTGTATTTAGTATACTTGTCTTGTAATTTCTTCTCCATTCCTTGTAGCTCATCTTTCCAAGTCTTTTCAATTTTCTCTAAATTTTTATTTAGAGCTTGCATTTCTGGCATACTGGCTACTACTTTGCTAAAATCTATATGAGCTATTTTTTGTGCATTTGCAACACCACTCATACCCAATGCAAACACTGCAATAAATAGTAAACTCCTTAAATTTTTCATTCTTTCTTGATTTGTAATTAATTATTCTAATTTTTATTCTTTATCGAATCGTTCTTCTTTTTTATAGCTGCTTTCTTATCTCTCAGTAATTTTCTCTTGCGTTCTCTTTCTGCTAACTTCGCCTTTCTAGCATCTTCAATTTTTTTCTTTTTGGCTTCTTTATCTGCTATTTTTTTTGCTGCCAATGACGCTTTTTTAGCTTGTGCTTGTTTTTGTTTCTCTGTCAGCTCTCTTTTAGGTTTTGTTGACTTCTTTTTCTTAAGCTCATCAACTTTTCTGTTCCTATTTATTCTGTTTAAAATGAGATCGCTAATATCGTATTTTTTATTGGAATATAACATTACCAACTCACTAGATTTGTCAAAAACAAAATCATATTTTCTAATAGCAGCAATACTTTGTACTGCATTATAAACTTGATCCTGAATCGGTTTTACCAATTGCTTTCTTAATAAGAACATATCTCCGTTAGGACCAAAATAAAGAGACTCTAACCTTCTAAGTTCTTGCTGCTTTAATGTGATCTCTTCTTCTTTCTCTTCAATGAGGTCTTTAGTAAGAATAGCTTTTTCATTTGCAAGATCCGTTTTTAAGACTTCTATATGTCTAGCTAGTTTATCTAGCTGAGCTCTCCATTTAGTTACTTTTGCGTCTAACGTGTTTTGTGCTTCCAAATACTCAGGTACATTCTCTAAAATGTACTCCATATTTATATAGGCAACTCTTTGTGGCTTTTGGGCATGTAGAATATTTCCTACACATAAGCTTAAAAAGATTAATAAAATTGTTTTTTTCATTTTAAATATATTTAGAAAAAACCGTGCCAAATAAAAATATAGAGCAATATACTATTTTTTAGAATTGTCTACCAATAATAAAATGCGTTTGCCATCCTGATTTACTGTTTGTTCCTGGTAATGTATCAAAACCATGTGCAAAGTCAATACCTAGTAACCCAAATGCTGGCATGAATACTCTAATCCCTACTCCTGCAGATCTTTTAACATCAAACGGATTAAACGTGTCAAAATTGTCATACGAATTACCAGCTTCTATAAAACCTAAGGTATAAATAGACGCAGAAGGTTTATCGGTTATTGAGTATCTTAATTCTAATTGATACTTATTATATATGGTTCCACCATCTATAGAAGATAAACGATTATTTTCATATCCTCTAATACCAACAGTTTCTCTACCATCAAGTTGAAATTGAGCAATACCATCTCCACCAACAAAATACCTTTCAAATGGAGAATGTCCTAGTTCTTGGTTATAAAACCCTAAGAATCCGATTTCGGTATTTGTCATCAGAACAAGGCTTTCAGCAAGCTTTGTATACCATTTTCCTTTATAAGATATCTTATAATATTCTAACCATTTATATTTTTCTGCAACACTAATATTATCATAATCTTTGTTGCTCAATAAAGAATATGGGAACGTTAATTTTGCTCCTATGCTAAACGTAGATCCTCTTGTAGGGAATATTAAACTGGGTCCAGCACTATTTCTACTTAATACAACATTATATGATAGGTTATTCAAACTTCCATTACTTAAAACATCAGATCCAACTCTAAACCCATAATCATTAAGGGTGAAACTTTGATAACTAACTGTTTGAGATAATGAAAAGAAGTCATCTGGCCATTGTAATCTTTTCCCAAGACCTATAGAGGCTCCAAGAATTCCTAAGTTTCTGCTTCTGTCTACATCAAATGTTCTAGGGTTTAATTGAAACTGTTTAGAACTGTAAATTGAAAAGCTTAACGATTGAGGTTTTCTACCTCCTAACCAAGGTTCGGTAAATGAAAAACTATAAGTATTAAAGGTTCTACTAGATTGCAGTCGTAGGGACAAACTTTGACCATCTCCCATCGGTAATGGTTTATATGCCTCTTTCTTGAAGATATTCTTTAATGAGAAATTATTAAAAGATAACCCTAGCGTACCAATAAAGGAACCACCTCCATATCCTCCTTGAAGTTCTATTTGACTTCCTCCTTTTTCAACAACTGTGAATTCAATATCCGCCGTTTTATTTTGATAGTCAGGTTTTACATCTGGAACAACATTAGTATCAAAGAATCCTAATTGACCTAATTCACGGATAGAACGAATAATAGCCGTTCTACTAAATAGGTTTCCTGGTTTTACTCTAAGTTCTCTAAATATTACGTGATCATTGGTCTTGTCGTTACCAACAACGGTTACTTTTTTAATAGTAGCTTGTTCGTCCTCTCTAATCCTAATCTCAACTGTAATTGAATCATTTACGACTTTAGTTTCCACTGCATTTACGCTTGAGAAAAGAAACCCGCTATCTTGATATAATGTTTGAATATCCTCAGAAGAAGGTGTTCCATCTCCAGAAATTCTTTCTTTTAGAACAGAACCGTTATACAGGTCTCCTTTTTGAATCTTAAGAATTCTGTTTAACTGTTCGTCTGTGTATTGTTTATTACCTACATAAATGATCTCTCCAAATCGATACTGTCTTCCTTCTTCTAACTCTATCTCAAGGTTGATAGTGTTGTTGTCATTCCAAGTTAGGTTATCGCTCAAAATTCTTGCGTCTCTATATCCTAACCTACTGTATTTGTCCAAAATACTCTCTAGATCTTCCTGATATTTTTCATCTATATACTTTGACCCTTTCCAGAATCTACCAGGGAAACGACGACGTGTATTTTTCATAATACCTCTAAGCTTAGAAGCAGATAATGCCTTATTTCCTTTAAAAGAGATATTCTTAATTTTTATTTTCTTGCCCTTATTAACATCTACAAGCATGTTTACAGAGTTAATATCGGAAGAGTCCACTTTTGTTGTAATGGATACATCCGTCTTTAAGAATCCTTTGTCTGTAAACTTCTTTCTAATGAAATTCTTAGAGGTAACAACAAGATTGTCAGTTACCATTGCGCCCGTTTTAAGATCGATTTCTTTTACGAGGTTTTTAGTTTTAGATTTGCTTAATCCACTAAAAGTAACATTGTTTAATTGAGGTAACTCTTTTACATCAAATTGGAGGTACACAGTATTCCCGTCAATTTTTGCTAGATAAACATCTACATTGCTAAACTGTTTACTTTCATATAGTTTTTTAATGGCACTAGTAAGTTTATCTCCAGGTAGTTTAATAACTTGTCCATCCTTCAGTCCAGTAAAAACCTTTACCGTTGATGCACTAAATTTTCTAAGACCCGTAACTGTTATGCCTCCTAAGATATATTCTTTTCCACTCTCATAAGAAAGGTCTACTTTCTTTTGAGGAATAGAATCTTTAACTGTCTGAGCTGTTAAACTTAGATTAGAAGATAAAAGAATAAATAATATAGTAATTGATAAACTACTTTTTAGGTACTGTAACTTGCTCGCTTGTTTTTCCAAATCGTCTTTCTCTGTTCTGATATTCTATAATTGCATCGTAAAAATGCTCCATTCTAAAATCGGGCCAAAGTATATCCGTAAAATATAATTCGGCATAAGCCATTTGCCATAAAAGGTAATTGCTTATTCTTTTTTCGCCACTCGTTCGTATCATTAAATCAACGTCGGGCAAATTAAACGTATATAAATGATTATTAATAACTTTTTCGTTAATTTCTTCTAAATCAATTTCGTTATTAACAACTTTTTTAGATATGTTTTTGATTGCATTAACAATTTCTTCTCTTGAACCATAGCTTAATGCGAAAACTAACTTAATTCCATCATAATCTTTAGTTTCAGAAATAACGGTCTTTAAAATTGCTTGTGCCTTTTTAGGTAATGAATTAATATTACCAATAGTACTTACTTGAATATGCTTCTTATGGAATTCAGGAAGTTCTTTTTTTAATGTCGAAACCAATAGATTCATTAGGGCATCAACTTCTAGCTTAGGTCTATTCCAATTTTCTGTTGAAAAGGCATACATGGTTACTGCTTCTATCCCAATCTCTTTAGCAGCATCTATAGTATCTCTTATGGCAGTCATAGCATTCCTATGCCCGAAAATACGATTCATCCCTTTACCTTTCGCCCAGCGACCATTACCGTCCATAATAACGGCAACATGTCTCGGAACTTTGTGTAAATTAATGCGTAGTTTTTTTTCCATAAATTATCTGCGACTTGAATAACATGCAGGTCTACCAAATGTATAAATCAACGAAGCCCCTGTAAACATATACCAATCATTCCCTGTGCCTCCATAATCTAATTGTGGAAAATCCGGGGTTGAATAATCTAAATTATCATTGAATGTATATCGAACTCTAGCCTCAATTGCAAAGGCTAATTTACCATAAATTTTGGACTTAAAACCAACACCAAATGGTAAAGCTATAGAAGTATTTCTTGTAAATAAAAAATTACCTGGAGTCCCAGATGGCTTTACTGTTCTATAATCATAAGCAGCAATACCGGCTAAAATGTATGGGGTATATGTTTTATCCGTTGAGGAGAGATCGTATTCAAAGAAATTAAATTCAATACCTAAGGCAAATTCATTAATTGTATTTGAAAAACTCAAACCTCTGTTTTGTCGCACTACATTATCAGAATTGGCATCGTCGCCTTTTATACGCATATACGTGTACGTGCCTCTAAAGGCTATTCTAGGATTAAAGTTCCATTTATACATTAATCCAGCACCCACATCTTTAGGCTTCAGGTAACTTGTGCTACCGATATCTCCGACATAATTAGAAACACCTAAAAACACCCCAATCTCATTAATTTGAGAGTAACAATTTGCTGAAAAACAAATAAATAGTAAAATTATCGAATATCTTTTCATTCTAAAAAATAGCGTGCAAATATAGTTATTTCAATTTGCTTTTTTAAGTTATTAAAGGTCTTTTTTGAATAACTATTAATTATAATAATTATTGTTGTTAGACTCTATTGTTTAGATTGATTTCTGGTGTCTTCGCCCCAAAGTAATTTAGTACGTAGTGTCTTTAAAAACGTTTGATTTTTAGGAATTATTGTTCGGATAGTAAAAGAAGCTTTTTTTAAGAAGACTTTTGTTTCTTTTGGTAAGGTTACAATTCTAGAGTCTAATGAAATTAAAAAGTCCTTTTCTCTGGCATCTATTTCCAGTTCTATTTCTGTATCATCTGGAATTACCATAGGCCTGGCATTCAGGTTATGCGGAGCTATTGGGGTGATAACTAAATTTTTTGAATTAGGTGAAATGACGGGTCCTTGACAACTTAGAGAATACCCTGTAGATCCAGTAGGGGTCGCGATGATTAAGCCGTCGGCCCAATAATTGGTTAAGTACTCTTGATTTAAAAATGTCTTTACACCTATCATAGAGGTAGTATTCTTCCTTGCTATGGTGATTTCATTTAAAGCAAAATTAAGTTCATCTAAATCTTTGTTTTTAGGCTCGGTAGAGACTTGAAGTAGCGTTCTTTCCTGAGTATCATATTTTCCTTTTACTAAAAGATCGATGGCATTTTCGATTTCATCTTTCTTGACATTTGCCAAAAAACCAAGCCTTCCTGTATTAATTCCTAAAACAGGGATATCTAAATCTCTTACATAGGTAACTGCTCTTAAAATGGTTCCGTCGCCTCCAATACTAAATAGTAAATCAAAAGAGTTGTTTAGCTCAGAAAAATTAGAAAAATGGGGATATTTTTTTTCTACGATTTTATGATCCTTCAATAAACCATATAAATTCTTTTCTAAGAAAAAAACAATATTATGTCTTTCCAATGAAGCAATTAGGAGTTTGATCTCTTTTGCTGCATGAACCGTATAGGATTGACCGTAAATTGCTACTTTTTTCATATTACATATCTAGATATTTTTGCAAGTAATCCGATCTGTTCTTTAAATCTTTTAAATATGAATCATCTTTGTGCTCAGAAATGATGACATAATTATACCTTCTAAACGTTTGAATAATGGTGTTAATATCTTCAGAACCCACTTTGAGAGTTACTTGAAGTATATCTGATTTTTCAGCTGAAATATATATTCCTAATAGTTTAGCATTATTGCTTTCTACAATTTGTGCAATTTCACTGATAGAAAGATCTTTTTTTAGTTTTTCAACTGTAATAGTTATTCCATGTTGATACAAGAAAGGGCTAGAATTAAAGACATCCAATACATCATTCAATTCATAATACCCTAAATACTCTTTGTGTTCATTTATAACAGGTAGTATATTAGTATCATTATCAGAGAAAATCTTGATAAGGTCTAATACTGTATCTTTCTCATTTGCATAAAAAAAGGTCAAAGCTCCTCTATGATCGCCTATAAGATCTTCTTTGTTCTCTATAGTTCTAATATCACTTTCCAAAAAACAACCAATAAGAATATTTTTCTCTACTACAGGTATATGAGTAATAGGAATTTCATTACAGATTTTTTCTGCACTTTCTATAGTACTCTCTAGCGAAAGTTCTTTGATTTCTTTTACTATATATTCATTCATATTCATCTATCACGAATATAGGTTAAAATGATTAAATGCGTTATTTTTGTACTTTAAATAAACTCGATGACAAAGTTAAGTGTTAATATTAATAAAATAGCTACGTTGCGAAATTCCAGAGGAGGAAATATGCCAAATTTAGTGAAGGCGGCAATTGATATTCAAGAATTCGGAGCAGAGGGAATTACGATACATCCTAGACCAGATGAGCGTCATATAAAATATCAGGATGCTTATGACCTTAAACCCGTGGTGACAACTGAGTATAATATAGAAGGGAATCCGATAACTAGTTTTATGGACTTGGTACTAACTATAAAACCAACGCAGGTTACATTGGTTCCAGATGGTAATGATGTATTGACGTCTAATGCAGGTTGGGACACTATTACACATCAATCATTGTTAAAAGAAGTGATTTCTGAGTTTAAAAGAAATGGTATTCGAACATCTATTTTTATTGATACAGATCCAGTTCTTATTGAAGGGGCTGCTACTGCTGGTGCAGATAGAATAGAGCTATATACGGAACAGTTTGCAAGTCAGTATGAAAAAGGAAATGTGGATGCCGTAAAACCGTATACCAAAGCAGCTTTAGTTGCACACGAATTAGGGTTGGGTATCAACGCTGGTCATGACCTCAGTTTAGATAATATTCAATTCTTTAAACAGAACATTCCTAATCTAGATGAAGTATCTATAGGTCATGCTTTAATCTCTGAAAGCTTGTATTTAGGACTACAGAATGTTGTTAATATGTATCTACATAGATTACAGTAATATGAGTATACTACATGCTAGGGTTTTAGGTAAAGGGAGACCATTTTTAATACTTCATGGGTATTTTGGTATGGGAGATAATTGGAAGTCCTTAGGAAATAAATTTTCAGAATCTTACGAAGTGCATTTGATCGATCAGCGAAATCATGGAAGAAGTTTTCATGCAGATGAGTTTGATTATGATATAATGGTTGAGGATCTCTATAACTACATAGAATTTCATAATCTTAAAGATTGTATTTTATTAGGGCATTCTATGGGAGGGAAAACGGCTATGTTGTTTGCCGTTGAATACCCAGAGCTGATTCATAAATTACTCATTGCTGATATTTCTCCAAGAGCATATGAACCGCATCATAATGAAATATTAGCCGCATTAAATTCAATAGATTTTTCTGTACAGACTACGAGGCAATTAGTAGACGAAAAAATAAGCAGTTTGATTCCAGAAATAGGAGTGAGACAATTTTTATTGAAGAATGTATACTGGAGAGAGAAGGGGCAACTCGATTTTAGGTTTAATCTACCCTCATTAACAGAAAATAATCCTGAAATAGGAGAAGCATTACCATCGTTTACTTCTTTTGAGGGGCCCACGCTGTTTTTGTCAGGAGGCAAATCTGGATATATCACTGCGGCAGAAGGACCAATAATAAAAGCGCATTTTCCAAATTCGAATATTGAGGTTATTCCAAATGCAGGACATTGGCTACATACCGACAATCCAACATCTTTTTATGAGCATGTTGTAGCGTTTCTTAATTAGCCTGTAGCATTTCCACACCTTCTATAATTAAGGTTTCTAACTTAGGGTTTTGCGAAGCCACCGCTTCTAAATAAGTAGAAATTTCATTTTTAAATTCTGTATCTGTAGATAATTCTAAAATTTCTAAAGGTAACAACCATTCATTACTATTACCGAGACGTACTTTTTCAAAAATACCTTTTAACTGGTGTTCGTTTTGCGATTGCTTCTCTCTCATTTCTCGGACAGCCTTATAATACGACTCTAAAGTTAGAATACTACCTGACTTTTTGGGCTTTATCGTCAATGTCTTTGAAACGTTATATAAGTTCGGAAATGAATTGTAGTCAGCAGCTCCGGCAAACGCGGAAACAATTTTTTTGCCAACAACCATATCAAAAACACCGTACTCAGGTTTAAATAAAACTTCATCTTTAAAGGTTACGGTGCAATCCTTTAGTTGGATTAACATTAATTTTCCTTTCAAATTTCGGATTCCAGTAACGTTTAAACCTTTTACTTTGATGCCGCTTTCAAATTCAAAAGACAACCATTTGCCGTCATAAAAGTTATAGGCTTTTAGATCTACTGGCCCCATATCTTCAATAGCCAAATTGATGTTTTTCAACTTCCCTAAAGGAGAGCTAAAACCATGAGAGTGATAATCAATTCCCTGTCCGATTAATTCCCGTTCTCTATAGGCCAAAGCAGTCGGACCATCGGTCTTGAAAAATATGACTTCCCTATCTTCATTTAAAATGACTCTAGAGAATTTTCCTGAAACCTGAAGTCCAGTGCTCAATTCTATGGTGCCTACCATTTGAGAATCAATCAACCGTTGTACTCCTTTGCTACCTCCTTTACGTACACTTAATCTATTGGCAAATTCTTCTAAAACTTGCATTAAATAGGAAAAATCTGGACTTACATACAACCGAGGTTGTGGTTGAGTAATATCAAAAGATTGAGTTAAGGTATCAATGGAATATGGAATTTTTTTAACTTCTTCACTCATACACCATTTACTTTCTCCAATGGAAGATAGTAGGCCAGCTCCATATATTTTAGGGGCTCTAATATCACCTATTAAACCATATTCAACAGTCCACCATTGTAAGTTCCGTATCTGAGCCATTTCAGAGAGTTCAACTTCTTTTTTTTGTAAAAGGTTCACTTCTTCCTCGATAGCTAGTAATTCATCTTCATTTACAACTTCCGCTTCTTTTAAGATTGACAATTTCCGAACAGCTTCATAGAGGTCAATATCGTGTTTAGATAAAATAGCTTTTGCACCAACTTCACCTAAACGTCTAAGGTATTCTGCATAATCGGGATTTGCTATGATGGGAGCATGACCCGCTGCTTCATGAATAATATCTGGAGCAGGGGTATATTGAATATTTTCTAATTGACGAATGTCAGAAGCAATGACTAAGATTTTGTACGCCTGAAATTCCATGAAAGCATTAGGAGGGATAAAACCGTCCACAGATACTGCGGCCCAACCGATTTGCTTTAGAATTCGATTCATTCCATACATACTTGGAATTTCATCAATCTTAATTCCAGTACTTTTCAAACCATTAATATAGGATTCATGCGCATGCTTAGAAAGATAGGACACATTTTTACGCATTACATATCGCCAAACTGCTTGATTGATTGGTGTGTATTCCTCATAGTTTTGAGGTTTGATAAATTGCTTTAAATGAGGAGGCAACCGATCTATAAGTTCGTTGCTTTCAAATCCTTGATCATATGTCATTACCTATGTAATTTCAATAAAAATCCAAAGGTAACTAATGTCTCCAAATTATAGTATTAAGTGAGCAGTTAGTTTTTTGGTTTAAAAAGGCATAAAAAAACCCAAGCTAATAGCTTGGGTTTAGTTTCTGTAAAAAAGTAATTACTTCTTAGATAATAAATCTCTAATTTCAGCAAGTAATTCTTCTTGCGTTGGTCCAGCTGGAGCCGGTGGTGGAGCTGGTTCTTCTTTTTTCTTAGTAGCGTTAATACCTTTGATGATCATAAACATTACAAACGCAACGATAATAAAATCGATCACATTCGTAATAAAATCACCATACATAACAGCAACTTCTCCCGAAACTTTTCCAGTTGCATCTGCAACTCCTTCCCTCGCAATCCATTTTAATTCTTTGAAATCAGCTTTTACTAATAAGCCGATTAATGGCGAAACGATTCCCCCAGTAAATGAAGTGATGACTTGTTTAAATGCTGCACCCATTACGAAACCTACAGCAATATCAACAAGGTTACCCTTCATAGCGAATTCTTTGAATTCTTTAACCATTCCCATATTTATAGTTTTTAGTTAGTTAATAGTGCTTTAAAAATAGTAATTTTTTTTTAAGCTTTCAATATTCTTTTAACTCGTTGAGAAATGGCAGTTAGGATTTCGTAAGAAATAGTTTCCGAAACTTCAGCAAAGTGATTTATGGTTTCTTGTGAATCGAAAATAATAACGGAGTCTCCTTCTTTACAGTCCACCTCAGAAATATCCACCATTAACATATCCATACATACATTTCCTATAATTGGAGCTTTCTGACCATGAATGGTTACGTACCCTTTTTCATTTCCGAGTTTTCTTGAAATACCATCGGCATGACCAATAGGAATTGTGGCTGTCTTTGCAAAACCTTTTGAAACGAAGGCACGATTATACCCAACTGTTTCTCCAGGCTCTACCATATGAATTTGCGAAATGATTGAGGTTAATGTATGTGAGTTTTTTAATTGAGCAGTCTCATGCTCATCATTACCGAATCCATACAACCCGATGCCAATTCGCACCATGTCAAATTGTGCTTGGGGATAATTGACAACCCCCGAAGTATTTAAGGTATGGATCATGGGTTCATAATCTAAATGCTGATACATTTGTTTTACAATGGCAGCAAAATTATTAATTTGTCCAATGGTGAAATCCTTTTCATTCCCATCTTCACTCGCCGCGAGGTGAGAAAAAATAGATTCAATTCTAACATGATCGGAGGCCTTAATTTCTGACAATATTAGAGGGATATCATTATGCCATAACCCTAATCTATTTAATCCAGTGTTAAATTTTAAATGAATAGGGTAGTTCATTAAAGGATGTTGATCCGCAAACTGAAGAAAAGCCCTAAGTATTTTAAAATTATAAAGACTGGGTTCTAAATGATACTGAACAATCGCGTCGAAATTTTGTATTTGAGGATGCAAGACTAGTATGGGTTTTTCTATACCCGCTTCTCTTAATGCAATTCCTTCATGCGTGTAGGCAACACCAAAATAATCAACCTTATCTTCTAAGAAAGATGCCACCTTTACGCCATCACTTCCATAGCCAAACGCTTTTACAACCGCCAATACTTTAGTAGTTGGTTCTAGCTTATTTTTGAAATAGTTGAGATTATGCACTAAAGCATTCCCATCAATTTCTAAGACTGTTACATGATTATTCGTCATCTTTTATTTCTTCGGGGCTCGTTGTTTTTTGTTGAGCCTCTCTCATAGCTTTGTAATACGCTGCGCGACTAAGGGGCTCGTATTCCTGAGTTTCTCCTAAAAAGACAATGTCATCATTTTGAGCTTTTCTGAAGCTGTAGTTCGCTAAGTTTCCTGTTCTGGTACAAACAGCATGAACCTTAGTAACATACTCGGCAGTAGCCATTAAGGCAGGCATTGGTCCAAAAGGATTGCCTTTAAAATCCATATCTAAACCAGCAACAATAACGCGAATGCCTCTATTAGCAAGATCATTACAAACAGCGACAATTTCATCGTCAAAAAATTGAGCTTCATCAATACCTACTACATCTACATTGTTTGCTAATAATCGAATATTTGAAGATGCAGGTACAGGCGTAGATCTTATCTCATTTGAATCATGAGAAACCACCATCTCGTCATCATATCTTGTGTCAACTGCAGGTTTAAAAATCTCCACTCGTTGTTTTGCAAACTGGGCTCTTTTTAGCCTTCTGATCAGTTCTTCTGTTTTTCCAGAAAACATAGATCCACAAATTACTTCGATCCATCCAAATTGTTCTATGTGATTTACCGTATTTTCAAGAAACATTTTGTAATTTTAAGGCTTGTAAAAAGATTTGTCTTATTCGTTAAGAGTGAAGCAAATTTATTAAAAAAAGACTTCAAATAGGAATTAAAGGAAACAACTTATGCACAAAAAATTGGAAGCAGATCTCACTAGTTTAGCACACAGTATTTTACAAATGAAAAACAAAGAAGATGTTTTTGCTTTAAAGGATAAGGCCTATGCTGTTTATGAAAAATTAGCAGTACTTGCATATGTAGAAGAGTATATTAACAACACTCCTAATCCTAGTAAGACCAAAGAGGAGATTTTAGAGAAAATTGAAAGCGTTGTTGAAGAAACGAAAATTGAAATAGTAGAGGAAGCTAAAGAAACAGTTGAAGATGTTATTGAGGATGTTGTAGAAGAGAAGGTGGATGAAGTGATCGATGTTAAAGATAAAGAAGAAGAAAAGGAAGTCGAAGATATCACCGATGTCCCTCTTGAAGGAAATGAGGTGGCAGCTGAAAAAGGAGAAGAACCTTTGGTACATTTTTTAGAAAATGACGTATTTGAGGCACCAGCAGATAAAGATGATGTTAAAAATGTTGCTGATAAGAAAGTGTTATCTTTGGAAGAAGAGCTACGAGATACAATTCCCGTAGATGTAGTGGCAGATTTATTTGAGAATGCTCCGAAAAAATCTTTGAATGATAAATTACAAGGAGACATCCAAATTGGATTAAACGATAGAATAGCATTTGTAAAAAACCTGTTTGACGGAAGTCAAGAAGATTTTAACAGAGTCGTTTCTCAACTAAACACCATAAAAACTGAAAAAGAAGCCAAAAAGTTCATACATAAAATGGTAAAGCCAGATTACGATTGGACAGATAAAGAAGAACTTGAAGAGCGTTTTATAAGTATCGTAGAGCGTAAATTTTTATAAAAGTCAGAGTGAATGAAAATAGAAGTTTCGAACGGAGAAATCATTGATAAGTATACGATTTTAGAGATTAAACTTTCTGAGATAAAAGATGTTGGAAAATTGAAAAATATTCAGAATGAATATGATGTATTAACACCTGTTGTTCAGAGTATTTACAAAGGGAGTAAAGATCAGAATCATTTGAAGAAGCTTCACAACGATCTTTTAGTAGTCAATAAAAAACTATGGAAAATAGAAGACGATATCAGAGAATGTGAAAGAGCCAATGACTTTGGAAAAACCTTTGTAGAATTGGCCAGAGCAGTTTACTATACGAATGATGATCGTTCTGATGTTAAGAAGGAAATAAACGTATTTACAGGATCTGATTTGGTAGAAGAAAAGTCGTACGAAGATTATAAATCTTAATAGATAAACTACCCTATCACACCTTTTAAACGTTCAATTTCTTTTTTACTATTCCCTATAAAGATGGCTGAATCGACCATAAATACAGGGCGTTTTAAGAACGTGTATTCATCTAGGATAAACTGTCTGTAGTCTTGCTCGGAAACTACCTCATTCTTTAGATCCATTGCCTTGTATTTTTTTGCACGTTTATTAAATAACGCTTCGTAACTTTGAGACAAAGCATACATTTCTTCGAGTTGAGAAACTGTTACGGGGCTTGTTTTAATCTCTTGCCTCTCAAAACCATCCAGATTCACTTCTTTTAAGATTCTTCGACAGGTATCACAAGTTTGTAAAAAATAAACTTTCTTCATTTTTATAGATTATATTTGACTAAATTAATGATAAATATGAAGACGCAAATTTCTGTTTTAAAAAAATCCAGAGAAATAACCCTAAAAGCAATTCAAGGACTAACATTAGAACAGTTACATAAGATTCCATCAGGCTTTAAGAATAATATTGCTTGGAATGTAGCACATCTTGTTGTTACACAGCAATTGTTGCATTATAATTTGTCTGGACTGAGCTGTCTTGTTCCTGAAGACCTGATTACTAGATATAGAAAGGGAACTTTTCCAGATAAAGAATTTACAGAAGAAGAATTTGAAGAGATTAAAGAATTGTTGATTGGCTTACCTGATACTTTAGAAGAAGATTACAATGCAGGAGTCTTTAAAGAGTATAATGAATATATGTCTAGTACAGGCTATGTTATGGATTCTATTGAATCCGCAATTTCTTTTAATAATTTTCATGAAGGAATGCACTTAGGAATAATCATGTCACTCAAAAAAATGATTTAAAAGATGGATTATTTTTCAATTGCGACGATACTTATCGTTCTTTCAGCGGTTTTTGGATATATAAATGTACGATTTATAAAACTGCCAAGTTCGATAGGACTTATGGTAGTAACCATACTTTTTACATTAGTTGTCTTGGGGCTAAGTTACTTTGACGATACCTTACTGCAACGAGAAAAAGAATTTATTACGAGCATAGATTTCAAGACAGTCCTCCTAGATGTGATGCTGAGTTTTTTATTATTTGCGGGAGCATTGCATACGAATTTTCAACAACTAAAAATACAACGTAAACCGATACTGGTATTTGCCACATTGGGAACATTCGTTTCTACTTTTCTGTCAGGAGCCTTAGTATATTATGTGCTACAATTTTTAGGTTTGGGAGTGGATTTTATTTACTGCTTGCTCTTTGGAGCCTTAATTTCTCCCACAGATCCAATTGCGGTTTTAGGAATCATGAAAAAGGTAGGCGCTCCGAAAAATTTGGAAACCAAGATTGTCGGAGAATCATTATTCAATGATGGAGTAGGAGTTGTTATTTTTCTTACCATATATCAGATTGCAAAAGGAGGTTCGGATATTACTTTTGGACACGTGGCAGAATTATTTTTAGTTGAAGTAGGCGGAGGACTGGCATTAGGAGCAGTTATAGGTTGGGTTACATATAGATTGATGAAAAGTATCAATGACTATGATATTGAAGTAATCATAACGATAGCTGCGGTTATGGGAGGTACAATGCTTGCTCAAAAGATGCATTTATCAGCACCCTTAGCTATGGTTACTGCAGGATTAATAGTAGGTACAGATACGGTAAGACAATCTTCTATGAGTGAGATTACCGAATTGTATGTAGATAAATTCTGGGAGCTAATAGATATTTTGCTCAACACCATATTATTTGTGATGATAGGTATGGAGATGCTCGTACTAACATTTAATAGTTCATATATTTTAGCAGGTTTTATTGTGATTCCACTATTGCTTTTATCCAGATATATATCATTGTTATTACCCATTAAATTGTACGCTAAGAAATTAGATTTTGTTCCTAAAACCAATTTAATAATGACTTGGGGTGGATTAAGAGGAGGCATATCAATTGCATTGGCTTTAAGTTTAACACAGGTGATGCAGCGAGAATTGTTTTTGGTGATTACCTATATTGTAGTGGTATTCTCCATAATAATACAAGGCTTAACAGTAGGTAAACTAATTAAAAAATATACTTCGTAAAACTCGTAAGTTTGTGTTAATTTTGTAGACCTTAAAAGAAAATTTTTTATTCATGAAATTCAATACTAAAACAATCCACGGAGGCCAAAAACACGAAGAAACTACTGGTTCAGTGATGCCTCCAATATTTCAAACATCAACATATGCGCAATCTAGCCCAGGAGTGCATAAAGGATATGAATATTCTAGAGCAGCTAATCCAACAAGAACGGCATTAGAAGATAATTTTGCAGCTATAGAAAACGGAACACATGGTTTTGCGTTTTCTTCTGGATTATCGGCTATTGATTGTGTATTGAAAATGTTGAGTCCAGGTGATGAAGTTATAGCAGGAGATGATCTGTATGGTGGAAGTTATAGAATGTTCACAAGATTGTTTCAAAAATATGGACTAAAATTTCAATTTGTTGATATGAATTCTGTGGATAATGTTAGTAACGTGGTTACTGAAAGTACCAAGTTAGTTTGGCTTGAGACACCTACAAATCCATTAATGAAGATCGCCGATATTGAAGAAATAGCTAAGGTGGTAAAATCTATGAATCCAAATATTCTTGTGGCGGTAGATAATACATTTGCGACTCCTTACTTACAGCAACCTTTAGATTTAGGGGCTGATATAGTAATGCATTCCGCAACGAAATACTTAGGAGGACATTCAGACCTAGTAATGGGCGCTTTAATGGTGAAGGATCAAAAGCTTGCCGAGGAACTTCATTTTATTCAATTTGCTGGTGGAGCAGTTGCAGGGCCTATGGATAGCTTTTTAGCTTTGAGAGGAATAAAAACACTACACGTTAGAATGCAACGTCATTGCGAGAATGGAAAGGCAGTGGCTAATTTCTTAGCAGGGCACGATAAGGTAGGAGATGTTTACTACCCTGGTTTTGAAAATCATCCTAATCATGAAGTAGCTAAAAAACAAATGAATGACTTTGGAGGAATGGTTTCTTTTAGATTGAAGGACGAGAGTAGAGAAGCGGCATTTAAATTTCTTGAGAACACTAAGGTTTTTACATTGGCAGAATCACTAGGAGGTGTTGAAAGTTTAGTGAATCATCCTGTAACGATGACCCATGCCTCAATTCCAGAACCTGAAAGGTTGAAAATTGGAATTACGGATTCTTTAATTCGCCTCAGCGTTGGTATTGAAGATGAAAATGATCTTTTAGAAGATTTAGAACAAGCATTACAAGCATAATATAAAAAGGGAAATCGAATTCGATTTCCCTTTTTTATTAAGATTAAACTAGGGGTTATTTAATCTTATCACTATCCTGAATATTAGGGGACTATTCATTCTAGCTAACTACTAATAGTTTAGGGGTATTACTCAATCATTAAAAGTTGAACAATTTTAGGGGTCTACCGTAGTTTAAATTATAAATGACACCGATTTGCATATTCACTAGCCATTCGTTGTTTTGATTTTCCGAAACGTCAGCTTGTAAGCCATCCAGGGCGTCTGTAAAAAAATATTGCCAATTAAATTGAAAGTTTAAATTAATTCCATCAGAAAGATTATATCTGGTGCCGAGACCTAAAGAAGAAGCTAAAGAGGCACCGTTTCCTATATTTAAAGCGCCTTCAGCTCTATATTTTTCTGGCAAAATTGTTCTATTAGTTGTCCAGTCACCCATTTCAGATTCCAATTTATTATTGTAAAAGGCATATTGGACACCAGCTAATATATATGGATTCCATTTTATGTCATACGAGTTGTGTAGAAAATCACCAAGTCGATTGATATAATATTCTACTTGCATTCCTATACTGGTGAAGCTAATAGCTCCATCCATGGCTCTAAGTTGTTCTGCAGCATAAGAATCTCTTTCTGCCCATTTTCCAAAATGTTTTAATTTATTTCCGGTAACAATATTTAGTTCTGTTCGGATAGCAATCCTACTTAAAAAACTTCTGTCTGTTATCCAACGCGGTCTTGCATTGAAGAAATGCATGGTATGTGTAAGACTAATTGATGTACCGACATTACCATATTCACTCAAGAAATTGCCTCGCTCTCCGTAGTCAGTTTGAATCGTGTTTGTACCAAGATGTAATCCAACATCATGAGTCAGATGTTGTCCGTAAGAAGTATACATGGCGCACGTGTACACGCATACAATTGTAAGTAATTTTTTCAACAGATTAGGGGATTAGGGGTTTCTGTTAGAAACAAATATATAAAATATTCCTAGGGAACCAAAAAAAGAGATTAATTTATTGAAATAATTTGATCGTAGGTAAAATTAGATCTTACTTTAAGCACCTCATCATAGTAGATGATTTGTTCAGGCTGAATCCTTTTTAAGAAATTTCCTGTATCCCATTTTCCATTGTTGTTCTCGTCTATTATCACTCTTATTAAATGATTTTTAGGAATCAGTAATGGAAACTGAAGCGTTGATGAGTTGTTAGTAAACTTTCGATAGATTAATGAACCATCTTCATAGGTGAGTTCTACAATCAAGTTTTTGGATTTAGGGTTATTTATCTGAAGATTAATAGCTCCATAATCTGCAATATCTTTGGTTCCAAAGACATAGTTAAGGCTGTCGTTTTCTAAATTATAAACGTCTTTAATAGCCTTTGGTAATATAGATAAGGAGTATCTCTGCTTATATCCTTTTTTAAATATAAACCCGAGTCTATTTTGCTTATCAGAGATGAAACTTTGATAAGGCACATTAACAGTGTCTTTATCCACTAAAGAAACTTTACTAGTGTCTAAAGAAATTATAGGGTTATTAGCATCAATATAAAAAGTGTCCTTCAATTCTAATATACTTCTTGTAGTAGAACTAAAAGAGAGAGAGTCTAATTTTTTCTTCCTCAATTTCACTGTAACAGTATCTACAATGTTTTTATTAATAATTAAGAAATTCAAAGAATCTGCATCTACTAATGAATGCCAATAATTAAGGGTGTCCCTTCCTTTCTCAAATCGTTCAATACCTTTAAAACTATCAGAAACCTTAGAAAGAAGTTCTATTTTCATGTCTTTGGCATCTCCTTGATAACTGAAGAGTAATTTACCTTTACTGACTTCTTTTGCTCTTTTAAAATCGTAAGGTAACTCTTCTTTAAAAAGTGATATTGGAGTAATCAAAACACTATCCCTAGGAAGGACAACGGTATCGTTATAAAAACCGATTTTATCCTCTTTAGGATCAAAAATATAATCACTGGATTTATCGTTAAGTGCAATGAGTAAATAGTTCCCCTCTTGCAAATTGGAAAAGTTATACACCGTGCTATCTAACGTGCTAGTAACATAGTTAGGTTTCTTTTTGTATATAATAGAATCTGTGAAACTAGAATCCATCTTGTATAACAATAATTTAATGTTCTTTTCAAATTTTTTCAAAAAAGCATCTTTAACAGTTCCTCTTGAGGTTAACGAATCTATATACGTGCCTGTAGAAAAAACATATTTGAATCGTTCTAATTGATTTCCTTCATTATTGTCCTCAACACTATTGCCAAAGTCAAAAGTATATGTCGTATTGGGTTGTAATGTGTCTAGTATCTGAATAGAAATTTCTTTACTCGCAGTTCCTTGAGGAGAAATTAATGGAGGGTATTTTAGAGGAGGTGATACCACCAATTGCTTATTAACATTCTTCAACCTTACGTATTCATTGAACGTGATTTTAATCTTCTTTGCAGTGAAATTTAACGATTCATAAGGAGGATTAGCAACTACAAACAAAGGCTTGTCCTCATCTTTTGGTCCTCCTGATGGGCGCCCTCTCTTTGCACAACTCAAAAATGAGCTTATTAGGATAACAACTAAAAAGTATCTAAAAAAAGATTTCAAATGATAATGTATTTTACACAAATGTACTAATATATTTCTCTTAAGAACGATAGCTTATCGGACTTATTTTATTCAGCAAAAGCCATTGTTATAACGCTAATTTTGATGCCTTTGACTTTTTGCAATTCTGTACAACAAGATGTTAATGTGGCACCAGTGGTAATAACATCATCAATTAGTAAAATATGTTTGTTTTTGAACATTGAAGTATCTTTCAAGTAAAACCTAGAAGAGGCACTTAAAAATCTATCCATTCTATTTTTAAAAGTTTGAGTTTTGGATGATGATGTTCTAACCAAAATGTTTTCTACATATTCTTTATGTAGCATTTTACCTAAGCTCTTGCCAAACGTTGTTAATTGGTTGTACCCTCTTTTGCGTTTCCTTCTTTTATGTAAAGGAACTGGAATGATCATGTCAACGTCATCAAAAATATGTTGATCCGATAAAATAGATCCAAACCAATTTCCTATAAAGACACCAACTTCTTGTCGTCCTTTATATTTTAGGCTGTGGATGAGTTCTTTAACTTTTCCTTCTTTTTGGAAACGTAAAAAAGTGTTAGCCTTTTCAATGTGGGTTTTTCCATAAAAAATAGCTGTAATTTTATTTTTTTTAAAATCGGTGTAACAAATTATGGGTAAATCATGTCTACATATTGTACAAATTAAAATTTCATTTGTTAGCAAAAGGTTTTTGCAACAAACACAAACTTTAGGATAAAATAACGAATATATATCTTTTAAAAATTGCATCTTTACACAGCTTTTTTTAGTAAGTTACAAAAAACCAATCAGAATTGTCAAATAGATTAAAATTCTTCAGAGTAGCTGTTAAGAACCTAAAAACCTCGGGTACTATTACACCGAGTTCAAGGTTTCTAGCCAAGAAAATGTTGTCGGATATAGATTTTTCAAAAGCCGATGTTCTGGTGGAACTGGGTCCGGGTAATGGAGCAATTACTAAAAAAATTCTTGGCAGAATGCATGAGAAAGCTGTTTTAGTTTGTTTTGAAATCAATGATGTTTTTTATCAACAGTTAAAAAATATAGATCACCCTCAGTTAGTGGTTTTAAATGAATCTGCTGAAAATGTCATTGAAGAGCTGGAAAAGCTTGGGCATTCGAAAAGTTGTCATATCATTTCGAGTTTGCCTTTATCAATTATCCCAGATGGGATTTCAGATAAGATTCTACATAGTTCGTTTTCTAGTTTAGAAACCAATGGTACCTTTATTCAATATCAATATTCTCTTACCTATTTTAAGAAATTGAAAGAGGTGTTTAAAGAATCAATTTCCCTTGGATTTGAAGTTTTGAATGTTCCTCCAGCTTTTATTTATAAGTGTAAAAAAGTCAACTAATTTTTATTGATAACTTTTGCTGAATGCTGTATATTTGCCCAGATTATGGCAAATACAGAAGATCAGTTTAAGAAGGTTGTATCTCACGCAAAGGAGTATGGTTATGTTTTTCAATCAAGTGAAATATATGATGGCTTAAGTGCGGTATATGACTACGCTCAAAATGGCGTTGAGTTAAAGAAGAATATTAGAGATTATTGGTGGAAAGCCATGGTGCAAATGCACGAGAATATTGTTGGAATTGATGCGGCTATATTAATGCATCCAACTACATGGAAAGCTTCGGGTCACGTAGATGCCTTTAATGATCCACTTATAGATAATAAGGATTCTAAAAAAAGATATAGAGCAGATGTCTTGGTTGAAGATTACTGTGCCAAAACCGAAACAAAAATTGAAAAGGAAGTTAATAAAGCGGCAAAACGTTTTGGTGATGCTTTTAATAAAGAAGAGTTTCTAGCCACAAATGGTCGTGTTTTAGGGTATCAAGAAAAAATTAATACTATACTTTCACGGTTAGCAAAATCATTGGAGAATGAAGATTTAGCTGATGTTAAAGCATTAATAGAAGAGTTAGGAATTGCCGATCCGTTGTCAGGTTCTAAGAATTGGACAGAAGTAAAGCAATTCAACCTAATGTTTGGAACCAAATTAGGAGCTTCTGCAGATACTGCTATGGATTTGTATTTGAGACCAGAAACGGCACAAGGTATTTTCGTAAATTTCCTCAATGTTCAAAAAACCGGGCGAATGAAAATCCCGTTTGGTATTGCACAAACTGGAAAGGCATTTAGAAATGAGATTGTAGCGAGACAGTTCATTTTTAGAATGCGTGAGTTTGAGCAAATGGAAATGCAATTTTTTGTAAAACCTGGGACTCAAAAAGAATGGTATCAAAAGTGGAAAGAGACGCGTTTAAAGTGGCACCTTTCACTAGGAATGGGAGCAGACAAGTATCGTTTCCATGATCATGAGAAATTAGCACATTATGCAGATGCCGCAACCGATATTGAATTTAAATTTCCGTTTGGATTTAAGGAGTTAGAAGGAATTCATTCTCGTACCGATTTTGATTTGAAAGCACACGAAGAACACTCTGGAAAAAAATTACAATATTTCGATCATGAAGAAAATAAAAGTTATGTGCCTTATGTAGTAGAAACATCTATTGGGTTGGATAGAATGTTCTTATCTGTCTTAGCTACTTCATTAGAAGAAGAGACATTAGAAAATAACACTACTAGAACAGTTTTAAAATTACCCGCTGTATTAGCACCTTTTAAGGCGGCTGTATTGCCATTGGTTAAGAAGGACGGGTTACCGGAAGTAGCACGAAAAATTGTGGAGGATCTTAAATGGGATTTCAATGTGTTTTATGACGAGAAGGATGCTGTTGGTAAACGTTATCGAAGACAAGACGCTGCAGGTACACCTTTCTGTATAACAGTGGATCATGATACTTTAGAAAATAATACAGTAACCATTCGTCATAGAGATACTATGGAGCAACAACGAGTAGCTATTGACGACTTAGGAAGAATCATTGATAAAGAGGTTAATGTAAAAACCTGGCTACAGAAAATGTAACACGGTTTAGATATAAAATAAAAAAGGCAGCATAATTATGCTGCCTTTTTTATTTTACAAAACTCAATTTATCAGTCTGCTCGGCAATAATTTTCCATTGACCGTTTTCTTTTCGAAGTACATGAGTGGCTCTAATATGAACGGTTTCAAGCTTCCCTTCGTCATCTATATTTTTACCAACTTCATCATTTACAACAACCGCCATATCTTTTCCTAAGGTATAATGGATGTTAGATGGAGATACGCTTCCACCCAACTTTAAAGCTGCTTGAGATTCCCAATCTTTTAGAACTTCATTCCAACCTATCCTAATGCCTCCTCCCGGGCCCATGTAGGTAACGTCATCCGCATGTGACCAAATCTCTTTGATTAGACTAATGTCTCCTGTAAACATTTGGTTTAGTGCTTTATATCGTTTTTCTATTACTAAAGCCACTTCTTTTTTGTCTTTTGACATAGCTGAATCATTTTTGGTACTACAAGCAACACTGAGTACCAGTGCCATTAGTAGGTATGTATATGCTCGTTTCATAATTGTATAATGTAATTTTACAATTCTTGTAAAGAACTGAACAACAAGAATACATGAAAAACAGCAACGAAACACTTTAAATGACGTAAGTGACCAAATAAGCTACCTGAGTAACAAAATAAACGGTATAAAGCTGTTGTCGGTTTTAGAAACTATATCCAACACCAACACCTACTCGAGGAACGATGATTGGAGAATCAGAGCCAAACATATTTCTTCCTAAACCAGCATGAGCATCTATTACCAAACCACCTACAGAAGTGTATTTAGTTCCGATACTAATCCCTAAGGCTCCATCAGTATAATCTTTATAAGAAATTGTTCCGCCATTGTTTATTTCTTTTTCACCAAAGTTCAATCCAAACCAACCTTCTCCAAAAAAGTTCCACTTGGCTTCTGTCGTAAAATAATGTCTGAAGTAAGGAGTAATCATTCGGTCTTCATTATACCTGAAATCTGATCCTTTTCCTTCAAAATTAAATAAGGCAGAGATTCCAATAGAAGACTGATCACTGATATAATATTCGTAAGAAAGATCTAAGGTTTTTAACGCCAAAGCATCTGCGATATCAACCTTAATTTCTTGCTGAGCAAAAGAAATAGAACTTATTAAAAGTGCAAATGCAAAAAGTATTTTTCTCATGAGGATCAATTTTATATTTAAACAGATTTGTTACCTAGTTATTGTTGTACAAACATACTAATAATTTCGACTGGTTTTAAAAACGGTACCCTAAAGAAATTCCTACTCTTCCAACAGCTTCAATGTTTAAAGACTCACCTAAATTTCTTCCAATACCTGCATACAGGTCCAATGTAAAACCATTTTTAGAAACAAATTTTCCACCTACTGAAATACCTAAAGCAAAATTCGTGGACGTTTTTTGTAAGTAAGAATCTTCATTGGTATTGAGCATACCAAATCCTTCAACATAAAATCCTTTAGCATATTTATTAGAAAAATATCTTCTGTAATAAGGAGTTAAAGAAAAAGTACGATACGTATCACCTATACTGTTGCCATCATCTAGACCAAATTGAACGGCGACACCAAAGGAAGACTCGGAATTAATTAGGTGTTCATAACTTACGTCTATCCATTCAGAAGTGATTAAACTTAATGCATTGATCTTGACTTCATGTTTTTTGTTTGTATCTACGGCATCAGAATTTTCTTGCGCAAAAGTGATGGCTGGAATAAATAAAAGCAGTAACATAATTTTTTTCATAATAATAAGATTTTAGTTTATAAGGGATGACACTTTTCAAAAAGAGTGCCAAACTAAAATTATTTTTAATTGGCACACTCTTTTTTAAGTTACTTAAAATCCGTAACCAATACTAACTCCTATTTTACCAACAACTTTCTCACCTAAATCATAATTGAAAATGTTGCGACCAATGCTCAAATTGGCTTGTAGAATAATCCCTTTTTTGGAGACCCATTTATAGCCGACACCTAATCCCAAAGCAAAATCATTTACAGAATCATACCCTTTTTTTATTTCGAATAATGGCGGAATGGCACTTACTGATGAAACATAGTCTACAGAATTGTACATTCCGAAACCTTCAATGAAAAATCCAGAAGCATATTTTTTCCCGAGGTAGTATCGATAAAAAGCAGAAATGTGGTTTTCATAACCGATTGAATTGTCTTCTTCGAGAGAGGTGAAGAAAGAAAGTCCAAAAGAAGAACGACTGGTTATAGTCCTTTCAAACTCAAAATCAATAGCTTGATTAGAAAGTGAATAGAGGTTTAGTTTAATTTCAGTTCGGTTTTTGTCACTTTTTACTTTTGTTTCTTGCCCATAAGAAATGACAGAGGTAATTAGTAATACAAAGAAAATTGTTTTTTTCATAATTGATTAGTTTTTAATGAATATCAAGACAATGATATTTAGAGAAGTAGCCTTTAGAAGTTAAGAAAACCATAAAACGAAACCGAAAACGATTTTTTTGTGTAAGATTTAACGAACGTTTTATGTTCATTAACAATTAAAGTAGGGTTTTTTGCAAGCTTTTAACAGTTAAAAAATAGCTCTTAATTGTATGCTGCCCGTATGAATAGTTTTAGAATTCTCGCTTTTACGCCCTAAATAATTAAGGTTTAAATTTAGAAACGAGTTCAGTTTTTGGTTGTACAAAGCACTCCACGTGTAGTTCTTTCCATCCTGTAATCCTTCCAACATTTGGTACCCTACAGGAGAATTAGGGTTCCCTTTAAAATCATTGAAGAAGGCCGTGAAATTGAGGTTCAACTGGTTTTGTTTTTTGCTAGTGAATAGATATTCTAGCCCAAATTTTTGTTGATTTAACTCCTCAAAATCTTGTAATTGATTTTCTTTAAACTTGTAGTGATAAAAGACAGAAAAACGCTGATCTTTTGTATATAAGTAACTGACCTTCGGATTGAATTCTAAGGCTTTAATCTCATAATTTCGATTATTAAAATTTTCTGTCTCTAAATTATTTCTAGAAGCCTTACCGATAAAATCAACTAGCCAATATGTAGATAGTTTGTGAGCAAATTCTAACTGATGGAGTTTTGTTTTGTTGTTTTGATTTCCGATAAAGAATTGTTGTTTAGCCCTGGAAGATCCATAGGTGTAGGACCAACTATATTTTTGAAGATTTCGATTAAAATAAATACTATTCCTGAAATTCAGATTCAATCCTATCAAGGAGGTTTCATCAAAATCAAAGGGGTTTAGATTAAAAGAATTTCCAATACGCTGTTGTTCATTTACTACATTTAGAAATGTTTGGTTTTGAAAATGAGAAAGCACCTTTTTAAACCCATCTTTAGCGCCCCATTGCGCCGCATTTAAGGTAAGTGATTGGCTCCATTTTACTTTTTGAGTAGCAACATAACGAAGGTTTGGTAAAGGAACTCGTAAATAGCTAGCCTGATCCTGAAACTCAGCCACTTCAAACTCGTCAAAATCTTTAACCCCATCATTATTATAATCGATCCACGTATAAAACCCTTGACCAGGTTCGGTTTCGATATATACATAATCTTGTCGGGCAATATTTCCAGAGGATGTTTCGTAAATAGTACTGAGACTAACAAAGTTGTCAAATAACCTTTGGTTGTACGCAATTTTAGAATTTAAAGACTTTTCATCTTCCGAAAATGCATTTTCTGTAACTCTATAATTTGCAAATACATGCAGATTGGTGTTTTTATTTTGAATAAGACGACTATCTGCATAAAAGGTTTTTCTGTTATTAATCTGAGTAAACTGATTCGTTCGTATACTATCATTATTTCTATAGTTAAAACCCAATTTTGTATATACCTTAGTAGAATCTCCTAAGCCAAAATATCCTTCATATTCCTTATAGCGATGACTGGTATTTATAAAAGTGTCTGTATTCTTATTTTTTCGATCATTGGTTTCAAAATTGATAAATCCACCAACCCAACTTTTAGCAAAGCTTTGCTCTACTCTCGCTTTTGCCCTAAAAAAACTGTTCTTTTCTAGAGTTGATGTATTATGCAATAGGCTAGCATCAGTATAAAAAAAGGTGTTTGACGATCTAACTTTTGAACGTAATACGTGCTTGCTACCAGTAAAATTATCAGAAAAGGAAAGATGATCAAAAGTATAGGAAATATTGCTTTCCTTTTTATTGTATAGTGATAACGTAGCAGATACTTGTTGTTGATTTCCTGTGGGATTGACCAAATTCCAATCTCTGCTAAATTCTACAGCCTGAAAACGCTGAACTGTTTGAAAATTTCTATGAATAAAAAGATAGTTGACATCACTTAACAATTGCCATTTTTTATCCAATAGTGTCTGTGTCCATTTTATTTTGCTAGCAACTCCTTTGTTTTGATTGTCATCTATAGTTGAAAACAAATTTTGATCATTGTTGCTTAATGCCATTTCTGCGTTAATAGTTGTCTTCTCATTTGGTTTATATTGAGAATTTACCACAGCAACTTGTAATTTAGTTGGAGCAAATAATCGAATAATTGGGTCATAGCTTCCCATATTGGGACCTACATACGTAAAAATATTGCCAATAGCGATGGTTCTATCCAAGGCATAATCACCATTATTAGCACCAACATTAGTGAACGTTACCGTATAGAGTTCTTGGTTTTGATCGGTAGAATATTCAAAGATTTCGATAGCGCCTGCTAAAGTTTTTCTATAGAGAATTTTATTCTCTGAGAAATCATCAACAAAAGCACTTTGAGCTACCATTAAGCTTTGATCGTTACCAGCATTGGCTAATATCTGTTTCTGATCTTCCGTTAAACTTAATTGTAGAGGTTGGTTTTTGGAGTCACTTTCACTGTAGAAATAACCATTAATGCGGAATGATTCACTTTTATAGTGACCTTTTTCATAAGTGATAAATCTTGTGTAGTTTCGATCTGAAAATTGAAACTCTACGCGTATCCTCATGTCATTAGTAATAGGGTATGTGGTATTAAATCGAATTTCCGCCAAGTTGTAATCGATCGTATAATCTTTATTATCTCCTTGTTGAATTTGAACCCCATTTACATACACGCGATCACTACCTGCAACAATAACAATGGCGGGTTCATTATTAGGTCCGAAGATCTTATAAGGCCCTTGATTACTCTCTGTGCCCACAAAGTTAAATGCTGTAAAACGACCTCTAACAACAGCTCCAGATGCTGAAACTGTAGATTTCTCAGAGATATTAGCTTCCACTTCTAATCCGGCTACTTGTTTTTCAAAATTTAAAAAATAACTATCCTTATTTATCAAACTAATGTCTCCTGCTTTGATACGCCAGTTTTTACTATAGAGTTCAATAAAAATACGGTCGAAATCTGTAATGTTTTGTGAGTACCCACTTTCCTGTAAAGGAATGTTGGTATCAAATATGTTAGCTCGTATAGATACTTCTTTTGACAGCTTGCCCTCAATGGTTAAATCCATGGCTGAATTTGTTACCGCATTTTGATTATTTCCAGTGGTAATGCCCCGTGTTATGTACCCGCTTGTCTTGAGTCCATCAAAAAGACGAAGATCAGAGGGTTTTTTATTAGTAGTAAGACTGTATAATCTGCCAGTATTGCTCGTATTTGGGACAATAAGATTTTTATTAAAGGGGCTATAGGTTTTTGTAAGAAAATCAGGGAAGCGATAATACTCTACTGTAATTTCAGGATATTTCTGAGCATCAATAATTAGATAAGCTTCACTATAGTTGACTTGATATTCTGAATAATGAATGGCTCTGAACTGGGCATCTAGAATTTTAAACTTTAAAGGGTTGATGCTAACTGTATCGATTTGAACCGTGTCTTTAACAACCAACAATTTCTTTGATCTGAAATCTTTTGAGGTATTTTGAGCAGTTACCCAAACTCCTATAAACAGAAAGAAAATAAATAAGCCCTTTTTGGTCATAAAGTATCAACGTAATGAAAGCTAAAATAGTCTAAAATAAAGATTGCTGTTTTACAGGGCTTTCATGCTCCAATAACCATTTCTTACGCCATATACCACCTGCGTAACCAGTTAATGAACCATCTGATCCAATAACACGATGACAGGGAACAATAATCCAAATAGGGTTTTTACCATTGGCGGAAGCTACTGCTCGAATTGCTTTTGGATCTCCGATCTTTTTTGTTTGTTCCAAATAAGTTCTAGTTTTTCCATAAGGAATGTTTAGTAATTCTCTCCAAACAGATTTCTGAAAATCGGTGCCTTGCAGATTTAGTTTTAAATCGAATTCGGTTCTGTCTCCTGCAAAATACTCTTCCATTTGGAGCACACAGTCTTTAGCAAATGCTGGAATACTTGCTGATGTTTCAATATCTTGATCTAACACAGAAACAGATTGAATACCTTGCTCATTTCCAATAATTTCGGCAGTTCCTAGAGGTGTTTTGTAGTATGTTTTTTTAGATTCCAAAGATGGCTTTTGAATTTTGAGTGGTAATTTCGGAAATTTCATCGAAACTCAACCCATAGATGTCAGCTAATTTAGTCACAACTTGAGAGATATAAGCACTCTCATTTCGTTTTCCTCGATAAGGTGTAGGTGCTAAGTAAGGTGAGTCTGTTTCAACGACAATATGTTTAAGTTCAATCTCATCTAGGAACTTATCTATCTTTCCATTTTTAAAAGTGACCACGCCTCCAATTCCTAGTTTCATATTATAAGAAATGGCTTTATGTGCCTGCTCAAATGTTCCGGTAAAGCAGTGAAAAATGCCAAAAAGATCATCTCCTTTTTCGGTTTCTAAAACTTCAAAGATCTCATCAAAAGCATCTCTACAATGAATCACAATAGGAAGTTTCTTTTCCTTTGCCCATTGTATTTGCGTTCTGAAAACCTCTTGTTGTTGAGGGAGGAATGTTTTGTCCCAATACAAATCAATACCAATCTCTCCAATAGCTACAAAATCACGTGTATCTATCCATTTTTTTACCGCAGCTAGTTCTTCCTTAAAATTTTCGTTTACCGATGTTGGGTGCAGTCCCATCATTAAAAATACCTCGTCTGGATACTTTTTTTCCAAATCCATCATGCGATCTGTATACGAACTATCAATAGCCGGAATAAAGAAACGAGAAACCCCAATTTCTTTAGCTCTTTGGATCATGCTGTCTCTATCTTTATCAAACTGTTCAGAATATAAATGAGTATGAGTATCTGTAATCATTAAAACCGTATTTTTGCATTTCGTTTATCAGCGCGTAAAAATACAGCTAAATGGCAAGTCTAAAAAAAGTATTGGAAGAAAAGGGATATATCTCTATAAAGTTAACAAAAATTGTAACGAATCACCTTGAGTTAAAAGGAGAAATTAATGGTGTAAAAGGCCGATTTATTTTAGATACGGGAGCATCAAACTCTTGTGTTGGACTGGACTTGATAACACATTTTAAACTAGAAGCTGAAGAAAGTGAGACCAAGGCGGCGGGAGCTGGCGCAACGGATATGGAGACCAAACAATCTAAAAACAATCGATTGAAGATTGGTTTTTGGAAAACCAAAAAGTGCCACCTTGTATTGTTTGATCTGGTTCATGTAAATTCAGCTTTGACGCAGCAAAAAGCTAAAGAAGTGCATGGGATTATAGGGGCTGATATATTGGAGAAAGGAAAGGCAATTATCGATTATAACAAAAAGATATTGTATCTAAAAAGAGTGAAAAAATAAGTGTCAGAGTTGTATCTTTGATACCTTAAAAATTAAAGCATATGAGTTTGCAAAAAGAAGTAATGGAGCAGATGAAAGCAGCAATGAAATCGAAAGATACTGTTGCTTTACAAGCATTAAGAGCATTAAAATCAGCTTTTTTGTTAGCTAAAACAGAAGTTGGAGCGGGTGAGTTGACCGAAGATCAGGAGATGAAGATTATTCAAAAACAAGTAAAACAACGTAAGGATAGCGCTACTATATTTGTAGAGCAAGGAAGGCAAGATCTAGCCGATCCTGAATTAGCTGAAGCAGCTGTATTAGAACAGTTTTTACCCGAAGCATTATCTGAAGAAGAAATTGAAAAAGTGGTATTAGCAACTATTGCTAGTGTGGGAGCTGATGGCATGAAAGATATGGGTAAAGTAATGGGTATCGTATCTAAAAAATTAGCTGGTCAGGCAGACGGTAAAACAATTTCTACCATAGTTCGGAAGAATTTAGCGTAAAAATTAAGGCCCTGTGGCGCAACTGAATAGCGCACTGGATTTCGGCTCCAGCGGTTGTAGGTTTGAATCCTACCAGGGTCACGGATAAACAAAAACCCAAGCGCAAATCAAACTTGTTTGAATTTGTTGGTTTGGGTTTTTTGTTTTCAAAGCGGAGCTTTATTAGGAAATTTAATCCTATCGGGGTCACGGATAAATGAAAAGCAAGCAAATAGGCTTGCTTTTTTGTTTATATAGATTTCTAGTATTATATTTAAATGCTATGAAGTATGCTCATTTGTTCAGGATTGGTTTATATACTATAGGTATTTTTGGAGTAGTATTTAGAAGCGTAGATAAAGCGTACTTATATTTGTTTAAGAAACCTCTTTTTATTCATTTTTACCTCAGAAAGAAGAAGTTAACAGAGCTACAAAAAGATATACTCGAAAGAGAAAATTCGTTCTATGGAAATTTAAATAACTTAGATAAGCTATATTTTGAGCATCGACTGGTTAGGTTCATAGAAAGGTATGATCTCATAGGAAGAGACGGTTATGTGGTAACCGATTATTCTTGTGTAATGATTGGCTCTGTTTATGTTATGATGACATTTGGTATGCGTAACTATCTTACTAATGTATTTTCTAAGATTATTATTTATCCTAAAGTCTTTTTCTCTACAACAAATAAAAGAATACATAAAGGAGAGTTCAATCCAATGCATAAAATAGTGGTGTTCTCATGGAATGACTTTCTAAAAGGAGTAGATATAAAAAATGATAATCTACATTTAGGAATACATGAATTTGCTCATGTTTTGACTATTCACGCCGAACAATCAAATGACTCTGGCGCTAGCATTTTCTCGGATGGACTGGATGAACTTGTGAATTATCTCTCTGTTGAAAAAAATATGACCCACATTAGAAACTTGGGTTATATAAGAGCGTATGCATTTACAAATTCATTTGAATTTATCGCGGTGCTCTTAGAGTATTTTTTTGAATCTCCTGAAGTTTTTAAAAGAATATTACCAGAGGTCTATCAAATTATAATAAGAATGTTGAATTTCAAATATAAACGTAGGTTTTCTGTAAAAGAATTATCTCTATAAAGTACAATAAACAAAGGTAATTTCTCATGACAAAAATCATCTTTTTCATAGAGATTCTTGTCGAAATTTGATATAGAATTTAAGACCAAAAGAGATGAAAAAAAGAATGCCCGTTTCCACGATAATGACCGAAAATTTAGTGACTATAAATCATACTGATGATTTGACAAATGCAGAAAGTTTGTTTAAAGAGCATGCAATTAGGCATATTCCAGTAGTCAGCGGTCAAGAAATTATAGGAATGCTTAGTTATACAGACCTGTTAAGAGTAAGCTATGCAGATACTGTAGATGATGGAGAGAAAGATGTAGAAACTGTAGTTTTTAATATGTTTACAGTAGAGCAGGTAATGGCTAAGAATCTGGTAAAAGTTTCTCCAGATACAACCATTAAGGAAGTCGCAGAGATTCTATCACAGAAAGAGTTTCACGCACTACCAGTAGTAAATGATAACGAATTAGTGGGTATAGTGACCACTACCGATCTAATTAACTTTTTATTAGATCAATTTTAATAGTTTTCCTAGTGTTGTGAAGGGGCTTCTTTGGAAGCCTCTTCTTTTCTTAAATAGGTACTCAAAATCCGTTGTATATCCCTATTGTCTTGCTGCGGTTGTACAAAGAACAAATAGTCTTCTGGCTCGAGAAGTTGCTGAGAAGCGTCTATGTAGCCAATACCTCGATATATGCCATCTGTTATTAAAGCAAATCCAATTTCATTTGCTGTTCTCCCGGTTTCTTTAATGACCAAATTATCAACTTGTAAACCGATAGACTGAATGGCTAGTTTTACTCTTTTGTTATAAGAGGCTACTTCTTCTTTTCCCGAACAAATTCCTTTACATTGTTTAATTTGATAATGAAAACATGTATTTACATTGGTCTGAAGATGACAATATTTAGGACATAGTTCAAATTGCTCACAAATCTTTTCTAAAACATTTCTGCATTCTGCCAACGAATAGAATTTCATCAAAGCATTTGGCGTCAATTTTAATCGATTGTATGCCAAATGAATGATTCCCTTTTGGTCTTCATAAGAAAACAGTCCGACTGCTTCACTAGCTCTGCGCTGTGCTCTATTGTATTTAGGGTATTTCTTTTTTATTTCTGCAGATTCTAATAGTAATGCTAAAAGTTCGCTACCAGTTTCAATGTATGAAATATCAGTAGTCTCTAAACACATGGTAACTTCCTTCTTCTTTTTATCATAAAAATGACTAATTACACGTTGTTTTATGTTGTTGGCTTTGCCAACATAGATAATGTCATTTTGAATGTCTTTGAAATAATATACTCCATAGGTTTCAGGTAGATTATCTACTACATGTTTATCTAGGAGAGGAGGCAATGTCGCTTGTCTGGATCTTGGATTTAGGAAACTGTTAATGATGAAATTATCGTCTCGTTGTACTAATCTGCGAAATAATTCAACAGTAGCTTCAGCATCTCCTTTAGCCCGATGTCGATCTGCAATGTGAATGCCTTCTGCGGAACAAATGTTCCCTAAACTGTATGAACTTAGACCCGGGATAATTTTGCGAGAAAGTCGTACAGTGCATAACTTTTTTCGCTTATAATCAAACCCCAAACTTTTAAATTCTGATTGTATGATATTGTAATCGAAATTCACATTATGCGCTACAAAGATAGTGTCTTTGGTAAATTCTTGAACTTTTTTAGCAATTTCATAAAACTTAGGTGCTGTTCGCACCATAGCATCCGTAATTCCAGTAAGGTTCGTTATAAATGCAGGAATTGTGGATTCGGGATTTACCAGTGTCGTATATTCATCAACGACCTTTTCTCCATCAAACAAAAAGATGGAAATCTCTGTAATCTTTGAACCTTTATAGCCATTGCCGGTGGTTTCTATATCGACAATTGAATACAATATCTAAGGGTTTTTGTTATGTTGACGAGATCCTATATATACAGCACCTGCACCCGTAAAAAACATGAGCACACCATAAATAGCTGAAACGACAGCAAACTCTGAATTCCCTAACAATACTACTGCAACTGTAATTCCTAAGGTCCCATTCTGAATTCCTGATTCAATAGCAATGGAAAGCGCTCTCTTATTTGTGATCTTAAAAAGCTTTGCTGAGTAATACCCTAAAAACATGACTATAAGATTTAGTATAATCACTACAAGACCGGCTTGTTTAAAGGATTCACCAAGTGTGTCTTTTTCTTTGATAATGATTCCGACAATCACCAATACAAGTACTAAAGCTGATGCTAAGCGTACTGGTTTTTCCATTTTCAAAGCAAAAGCCTCTTTGTATTTCCTGATTAACATCCCTATAATAATAGGAATAATAATAATCATGAGGATTTGAAGAAATGTTTGCATTAGATCTAGTTGAATCATATTTGTTTGATCCAAAAATTGCTCCAACGAAAAATTTACAATAAAAGGAATGGTCAGGATTGTGATAAAACTGCTAAAAGCCGTTAGTGTAACTGACAAAGCAGTATCTGCTTTTGCCAGATGAGAAATAAGGTTTGAAGTTGCTCCACCAGGACAGGCGGCTAGAATCATAACACCAACTGCAATTTCAGGTTTCAACGGAAAAATCGATGCTAATCCAAACGCAATAATAGGTAGTAAAATTAACTGATTTAGCAAACCGATAAAGATTGATTTTGGCGTTTTAAATATGCGCTTAAAATCGTCTATAACTAATGATAAGCCCATCCCTAGCATAATGATCATTAAAGAAATGGCTAAGATTATTGCAGATGTAGAGTCCATGGATTACTTATTGAGAATTTGTAATTGATTTTAGATTTTTTATAGTATCCGTGGGGTTATTACTTTTAAATACAAAACTTCCCGCAACCAACACATCTGCTCCAGCCTCAACTAAAGCGTTTGCATTTTGATCGGTTACACCACCATCAATTTCAATTTGAGCTTGAGATTCTGAAAATTCAATTAAATGTTTGAGTTGACTTACTTTTTTATAAGTATTTTGTATAAACGATTGTCCTCCAAAACCAGGATTTACACTCATGATACAAACAAGATCGAGATCTGCAATAATATCTTCCAAAACGGCAATAGGCGTATGTGGGTTTAAGGCTACTCCAGCTTTCATGCCTGCTGCTTGAATAGCTTGAATAGTTCTGTGTAAATGTGTGCATGCTTCGTAATGCACAGTAAGAATGTCTGCTCCAAGATCAGCGAATGTTTGAATATACCTGTCTGGGTCAACGATCATCAAATGCACGTCTACCGTTTTTTTAGCATGTGTTGATATCGCTTTTAAAACCGGCATTCCGAAAGAGATATTAGGAACAAAAACACCATCCATGATATCTATATGAAACCAGTCGGCATCACTATTATTTACCATTTCGATGTCACGTTGTAAGTTGCCAAAATCGGCTGCTAAAATAGAAGGAGCAATTAGTTTATTCATTTGTAGTTTGTTGTTGTGTTATTTTCGTAAAAATAAACATATAAAAAAGAAAACTCCCGAAAATAATTCGGGAGTTTTCAATAAGATATTTACAAAAGATTATCCTAGATACGTCATTAAGATCTTACTTCTAGATGTATGTTTTAATCTTCTAATTGCTTTTTCTTTAATCTGACGCACACGCTCACGAGTTAAATCGAATGTCTCTCCAATTTCTTCTAGAGTCATTGGTTGGTGCTCTCCTAAACCAAAATATAGTTTTACTACATCTGCTTCACGTGGAGTTAGTGTTTCTAAAGCTCTGTTAATCTCAATACGTAAAGATTCATGCAATAAGGTTTTGTCAGGATTTGGAGATTCTCCAGAATTCAAGACATCATATAGATTTGAATCTTCACCTTCAATTAAAGGAGCATCCATAGATACATGGCGACCAGAATTCTTCATGGATTCTTTCACGTCATTTACCGTCATATCTAACTTTTTAGCAATCTCTTCGGCACTCGGTGGGCGCTCGTTTTCTTGCTCTAAAAAGGCATACATTTTATTGATCTTATTAATAGAACCAATTTTATTTAATGGTAAACGTACAATACGAGATTGTTCTGCTAAAGCTTGTAAAATCGACTGACGAATCCACCATACCGCATAAGAGATAAACTTAAAACCTCTGGTTTCATCAAAACGTTTAGCAGCTTTGATAAGTCCAAGATTTCCTTCATTAATTAGATCTGGTAATGTTAGTCCTTGATTTTGATATTGTTTGGCAACAGATACTACGAAACGCAAATTCGCTTTTGTTAGTTTCTCTAAAGCTCTTTGGTCTCCAGCTTTAATTAGCTGAGCCAATTCTACTTCTTCATCGGCAGTAATTAAATCTACCTTTCCTATTTCCTGTAAGTATTTGTCTAATGATGCAGTTTCTCTATTAGTAACCTGCTTTGTAATTTTAAGTTGTCTCATCTAATATCAATCGGTATTTTATGATTTGTAAATGTGTTACATAAGGTTATACGCAGATATGTATATAAATGTTACAAAAAGGATATTAAATATGAATTTTATTTTAATGAAAAAAAATAATTTACTTGTTGTCAATTGTTTAAAACATTAATATATTTGCAGTATTAACATATGTTAATGTAAGTATTGATGGGCGTTGGGGGGCGTCTGTCATCTTAGTTTTCCTCCACGAATTTCCCCAAATTTTGCTGATTGTCAATTAATTATAACTTTTAATGTGACTTAATTGCCCTTTTTGTGTCAAAAAGGTAATTGATGAACTATAAAACTAACTATAACAGTATTTGAAGACTACTGATTCTATTGAATTAACAGACGAAGAGCTTGTTTATAAGATAGTAGAAACAAATAATACTCATTTGTTTGCTGTTTTGTACGACAGGTTTTCTGGTGTGGTCTATAATAAATGTTATGGTTTTTCTAAGTCTAAAGAAGAGGCAGAAGATCTAACGCATGATGTTTTTATACAATTATTCATAAAATTAAGAACATTTAAAGGCAGGTCTAAATTTTCTACTTGGCTGTATTCTTTCACCTATAATTTTTGTGTGAATTATGTACAGAGAAATAGTCATAAGAAAAAAGAGAAGGTAACTGTGGTGTCTGATGTTATAAAGGAAGACGATAGTGCAGTTGATGAAATAGACGATGCTACCTTATTTGAGCTAAAATCGGATAAGCTGGCGAAAGCTATGGAGATAATTGATCCTAATGATAAGGTAATTTTATTGATGAAATATCAAGACGATATGTCCATCAAAGAATTATCTCAGGTATTAGATATTGGAGAAAGCGCAGTTAAAATGCGATTAAAAAGAGCGAAGGAGAAAATAGTTAATGTGTATCACGAAATATAATTATGGAGAATCCATTTAAGAAAATATTGCATCAAGAGGAAGTACCTAAGGTACTTAAGCAAAAGGTCATCAACGATGTTGGGATGATCAAGCTTACTATTGATGTGGCAGATTTATTCGTGATAAAGTACCCTAATACTATAGAATCATTATTAACTTTAAATTCAAAAAAGAATAAAAAGAAACCAAACGATAAAGACTAATAAATACACATATTATGAAACTATTATTACCACTTAAGATAGACGTGATGTCGTCGTTAGAAGCAATTTGGGATAAAATGCTATCAGGATTACCAAAAGTTCTTGGCTTTGTTGGCTTTGTTCTGTTATCATGGGTGCTTATTAAGATCCTACTGTATGTAGTTAGAAAAGCACTGAATAAAACAAAGATTGATAAATGGTCTAAAAAGTTGAGTCAAACAGAAATTTTTGGGAATACTACAATCAATATAGTCCTCACAAATGTGATACTAGGAGTATTGAGATGGTTATTGATCTTGATTTTTGTATTGGTCGGGGCCGATATTTTTGGATTAGGAATAGTCTCCCAGGGGATTAGTAGTTTTATAGCATACCTCCCTAGTTTATTAACTGCATTAATCATTTTTGTAGGTGGTGTATATATTGGAACAGTTGCTAAGAAAGCGATCCAAACTATGTTTAAATCTCTAGAATTGACAGGAGGTAATTTAGTAGCCAATGTAGCTTTCTATCTTATCGTTGTTTTTATTTCATTAGCAGCGTTAGATCAGGCTGGAATAGACACCTCAGTTATCAAACAGAACTTAACATTAATAATTGGTTCGGTATTATTGTCCTTTACTATAGCATTTGGCCTAGGTTCAAGAGATATTATTAAGCGATTATTATTTGGTTATTACTCTAGAAAGAATTTAGAAATAGGTCAAAAAATAAAGATGAACGATTTAGAAGGCGTTATTATCGCTATAGATAATATTTGCATGATTTTACAAACAGCTGAACGTAAGGTAGTTGTTCCTATTAAAGATGTCGCAGACACAAAAATTGAAATTTTAGCATAATTTTTTTCTTTTACATGTGACTTCTTTAAAAAGTCTGTGTCAAAAGAATAAGAAACAAAGTTTTTAAAATGGATTTTCAAGAGAGGGAAAGAAAGTTTGAAATTTTAAGAAAAGAGATCAAACAGCGAAAAAAGGCTATTACAAACTTAAAAAGTTTGACCAATGTTGTGGTGGTAACTTTTATAATACTGTTAGCAATCGTTTTTTACATGAGTGCTATCGCTGAAATAGAAAATAATTTTACCAGGATTTCCAAATTCCTACTATTAATTCTGTTTGCTTTTTTAGTAGCACTTAATGTGATTCTTAGAAAGAATAAACATCAAATGAAGAGGATAGACGGAAAGATCAATGTATTGATAAATATATGATAGTTGTTGGGGGACATCTATCTATTGAGTGAGTTTAGGATTCACAAAAAAGACCATCTTAACAGATGGTCTTTTTAATTTTTAAAATAATCCGTTTATTTGGGCATCAATCCTATCGATGATATATCCTAGATCTTCCTGATTTTCCACAAAATCTAGATCGTCAACATCTATGATTAATAGTTTCCCTTTTTTATAAGTGCTGATCCAAGCTTCATACCGTTCGTTCAGTCTGCTTAAGTAGTCAATGCTTATAGAATTTTCATAATCTCTCCCTCGCTTATGTATCTGTCCCACTAATGTAGAAATATCGGCACGTAAGTAAATTAACAAATCAGGAGGAGTAACTAAATTTTCCATGAGTTCGAATAGAGAACTATAATTACTGAAATCTCTATTGGTCATTAACCCCATGGCATGTAAGTTAGGAGCAAAAATATGAGCGTCTTCGTAAATGGTTCTATCCTGAATAATGTTCTTACCTGTTTGCCTTAATTCTAATATCTGACGAAAACGACTGTTTAAGAAAAAGACCTGTAAGTTAAAAGACCAACGTTCCATTTCTCCATAAAAATCATCTAAGTACGGATTCTCATCTACGGATTCAAAATGGGGTTTCCAGTTGTAATGTTTTGCTAATAATTTTGTTAAAGTGGTTTTTCCTGCGCCAATGTTTCCGGCAATAGCTACGTGCATATCTTCTAATTATTCTAAGTTTGATAAGGACGTTAAAGGTACACAAAATTTAGAATTAGAAGCGAATTAAATTAGGAGTTTATAACCGAATCCTCGTACGTTTAAAATTTGAATTTTGGGATCCTTATGTAGCTTCTTTCGTAATTTGCTAATAAATACATCCATACTTCGGGCATTAAAGAAGTCGTTATCACCCCATAATTTTTTTAAGATATAGGCTCTATCTAGAATTTCATTTTTCCGTTGATATAAATGATATAAGAGCTCCGATTCCCTATGCGTTAGCAATATCGTTTCATTATCAAACAGAAGCTGTTGCTTGGTATAATTAAAAGAATAATCACCTAATGGAAGGCGTTCATTGTTCTTTGTAAGTGCTATCCTATCTAAAAGGGCTTTTATTCTAACGATTAACTCTTCCATAGAGAAAGGTTTCTTTAAATAATCATTTCCACCAATATGAAAACCTTCCAAGACATCTTGCGTTTGCGATTTAGCCGTTAGAAATATAATCGGAGTATTCTTGTCCTCTTTGCGTATTTCTTGTGCGAGAGTAAACCCGTCTTTTTTGGGCATCATTACATCTAACACTAAAATATCAGGTCCCTCTTTTTGATATAACTCATAAGCAACTTTGCCATTCTCCGCATGCAAAACTTCAAAATCCCGCGTTTCCAGACTTTCTTTTATAATTTGACCCAAGCTAGGTTCGTCTTCCGCGAGTAGAACTTTGATAAGATTATCCATTAGGCAAGGTTATTTTAAATAAAGTTGTTTGCTTGTCTGTGTTGAGAAAAATAGCTCCACCATGTTTTTCCACAATCTTCTTAGTATAGTACAAACCTATGCCGAAACCTTTTACGTCATGTGTATTTCCTTTAGGAACACGATAAAACTTATCGAATATTTTTTCTTGCTGACTCTTTTCAATGCCTTGTCCATTATCAGCAACAATTATTTCTGTTTGATGTAGAATGGAATTAACATTTATCTCAATAAAATCACCACCATATTTGATTGCATTATCAATTAAATTGGAGATTGCATTTTCGATATGAAAGATATCCACGGCAATAGGTAACGCTTCAATATTAGAAGAGAAGTTGATCGTTTTTTCTGTATCTATAATTCTATGTTTATCTGCAATTTTCTTTACCAATTCAACAATATCTGTTGAGTCTTTCTGCAAAATTAAATTTTCAGAATCCAAAGTAGCGGTCTCTAATAATTTCTCTACCATAAGATTCAATTTTTTTAATTGAAGCGAAGACATTGAAATATATCTTTTCGTCTTTTCCTTATCATCAATAGCATTGAAATTTTCGATGGCTTCAATGGCTGTTGAGACCGTCGCAATAGGCGTTTTAAACTCGTGTGTGATATTACTAATTAAGTCATTCTTTATTTCTGCCAGTTCTTTTTGCTTTCTAATAATCTTTAGTAAATAGAATAAACTCATAATTACCGTTAGAGATAACAGGAATGATAATAATATTCCAGTAGAACTCCTTTTTAAGGCCTCATAAGACGGATTCTCATACATAGCCAATAGTTTCTCATTTGGCTTTAAATATGTTGATTTAGCAACTTTACGTAACGCAAGACTATTAAGTATTTTAGGTGTTTTATTGATTAAAGAATCTTTTCTAAAGAACTCTAAGGAATAATTACTTCTTATTTTATTGTTATCAAGTTGTTTTAGAAACAAGGAATCTAATAGCGTAAGATCTAGCGTATCCGTTTCAAAAGCAATAAAAGCCGATTGTAGCCCTTTCACTAATTTTAAACTGTCTACCGCTCTTTTGCCACTAAATATTCGGATTGACCCATTATGAAGCGCAGAATCTAAATGGGAATGATCCTTTTTTAGTGCACTTTTAAAACCTAATTCTTTACCAAACATAGAGTCTAATAGCACCGGGAAATTGCCGAACTCTTCTTTGCTATTTGTTTTTATTTCGATAGAATTGATCTTAAATTTTGGCTTTTTACGGCCATTTTTGACAGAGTCTCCAATCCACATATCTTTGAAAACTACATTTGTTTTTAAAGAGTCTCCCTGCATGTCAGTACCTCCTATAATAGCGAAAAAACTCTCTTTAGATAAGGTGCTGTAATATTCTTCTACAGCATTATCTAAACTGATCTGTATTTCATTTGAGATACGTGTTTTATTGTTTAGGTAGTTATTGTAATTCCAATAGAATTGAACAGCGATTGTCACTACAATGGTTGTAGCGATCAAATAAAAAATCCAGTTAATTTTTTTCGTGTTCATGCCTCAAAGGTAAGTAGTTAAGGTCTATTAAAATAATGGCTTAACACTCGTTAACACTCATTAACCTTGTTTACTCAATAAGCTTTTCATATTTGTATAGTAAAATCAGAAAAAAAATCACTTACATGAAAAAACTAATCATATGTACATGTCTTTTGATGTCATCATGGATGTTTTCACAATCTAAAAAGACAGATGTAGATACAGTAGTATCTGTTAACTCCTTAAAGTTTTCGGCAGACAGTGTTGAAGAGTTAGAAGCAATCAATTGGGAAGATGTTAGAGAGATCATTAAAGAGAATGACCCGGAGACATCTTTTTCTTTGGAAATACAATTGAATACATCAAAGAAAAGCACATCGAAAGTAACCACAAATATGAGTGCAAAAGTAAGTGATGTTTCTAAAAATTATGAATTACTAATTGCGAGAGCTGAAAAAGCGATCAAAGCCTTTAAAAGAATGTCTAATAAAATCTATAATAAAAAATGAGAATAGTACTTGTAGCAGTTGCATTTATGTTTAGTCTGGTATTAAATGCACAAGGATTTTCTGGAAAAGCGATCTATAAGACGCATAGAAAATCGAACATCAAAATTGGTGGTGAGGGACAAAACGGGGTGACTCCAGAGATGGAAAAACAACTTCAGGAACGTATGAAGAAAATGTTTCAAAAAACATTCATCTTAAATTTCAATAAAGTGGAATCTACCTATAAGGAAGATGTGAAATTATCTTCACCAGCTCCACAGCCAGGCGGCGGAGTTATGGTTATGAGCTTTGGTGGCGGCGGTGGAAATGATATGTTGTATAAAAACATTAAAGAAAATAGATTTGCCAACAAAACAGATCTAATGGGTAAAGTATTCTTAGTAAAAGATTCTTTGACGAAGTACGATTGGAAAATGACTGGAGAAACTAAGAATATTGGAAACTACACTTGTTATAAAGCGACTTATGAAAGAGAAGAAGAGAATATAAGTATGTCTATGGTAGATGGCGAGATGAAAGAGTCGACCAAAAAAGAAACTGTAGTTACTACGGCGTGGTACACACCAGATGTTCCCATTAATAATGGGCCAGGAAATTACTGGGGTTTACCAGGATTGATATTAGAAGTAAATGATGGGAATTTAACCATCGCTTGTACCGAGATCGTTTTAAACCCATCGGAAAAAGTGGAGATTGCAGAACCTACTAAAGGTAAAAAGGTGAATAGTGAAAAGTTTGAAGAGATCTCCAGAAAAAAATCGAAAGAAATGATGGAACGTTTTAGGTCTAAAAGAGGTGATGGTAATGGAATTGAGATCAGAATTGGCGGATAGGATTGATTTGTTTGTGTTGGTTATTTAATTCTTTTACGGTATTAAACTTTTGACTTTTTTTTAAGTCTTACTATTTTTTAATCGCAGTATCTTTACTTAAATCAAAAGTTAACAACATGAAACGAATTATTACACTATTGGTTCTACTGGTATCAGTAGCTACCTTTTCTCAAAAAACATTTCAAGGGAAAGCAATCTATATGTCTAAAACAACGATAGATATGAGCACTTTTGGAAATCAGATGTCTGAGCAACGAAAAAAGCAGATTAAAGATCGAATGAAGAATTTTTTAGAGAAAACGTTCATTCTAAACTTTACACAATCTGAATCTATCTATAAGGAAGATGCTAAATTAGAAGCACCTGGTAGTAGAGGAGGCTTCGGACGTTTTGGAGGGTTTTCTGCAGGAGTAACCTACAAGAACACTAAGAAAGGCGAATTGATTGAATCGACTGAGTTCTTTGGAAAGAAATTTTTGATCAAAGAAAAAATGGAGCAACCACAATGGGAGCTGGGTTCAGAAACAAAGAAGATTGGGAACTATACCTGTTATAAAGCTACCATGACTAAAGTAAATAATGATTTTGACTGGACCGTTTTTAGAAGAAGAAGTAATCAAAAGAAAGATTCGACCAATACGGATAAAAAAGATAAAGTAAGAACCACTTTTGTAACAGCTTGGTATACACCGCAAATTCCAGTAAGCAACGGCCCAGATGATTTCGGGGGTTTACCAGGATTAATTTTGGAAATAAATGCAGGAAGAACAACTATGTTATGTACAGAAATTGTATTGAATCCATCTGAAAAAGTAGAAATTAAAGCTCCGAATAAGGGAAAAGACGTTACAAGAGAAGAATATAATAAAACTGTAAAAGAAAAAACAGAAGAAATGCGAGAGCGTTTCAGAGGAAGAGGCCGAGGTCGTGGCGGAAGAGGTAGAGGAAACTAAAGTATATAATTAAGACACAAAATGAAAAAAATAGTATTACTAGCCATTTTAATGGTTACAGGGATTACTAGTGCTCAGGTGAAGCTAACCGGAGTCGTAAAAGATAGTATAGGCGCACCTTTAGAGATGGCTAATGTGATTGCCATTAATAAAGAAACCAAGAAAATGGCTTCTTATGGTTTTACAGACTCAAAGGGACGCTACAAGCTAAATCTGAAAAAAAACACAACCTACAACGTTAAGGTCAGTTACGTTGGAATGAAAGCGGCTGACTTAATAATTACGACTAAGGAAGCAGATGTTGTTAAGAATGTGACATTAAAGTATGATAATGCATTGGACGAGATAAATATTGTTTCTAAAATGCCTGTCACCATAAAAGGAGATACGATTATTTACAATGCGGACTCCTTTAAAAATGGTTCGGAACGAAAGCTAGAGGATGTATTGAAGAAAATCCCAGGAGTGGAAATTAATGAAGATGGTGAGATAGAGATTGAAGGGAAAAAGGTAGAAAAGGTGATGGTAGAAGGAAAAGATTTTTTTGACGGAGATTCTAAATTGGCAACCAAAAATATTCCTTCTAATGCAGTAGATAAAATTGAAGTACTCAAAAATTATGGGGATGTAAATCAGTTAAGAGGTGTTCAAAATAATGAAGATCGGATTGCTTTAAATATCAAACTTAAAGATGGTAAGAAGAATTTCTGGTTCGGAACAGTTACTGCTGGAGGTGGAGATGCTACAGATAAATCATTGTATATAGTACAGCCAAAACTATTTTATTACAGCCCAAAATATAGTTTGAATGTTATAGGTGATCTAAACAATATGGGAGAAATTGCCTTTACAAGAAGAGACTATTTTAATTTTACTGGAGGTTTTAGAAGACCTAGTTTAAGAAGTGGAACCAATATTAGTTTGGGTAATAATAGCTTAGGGTTTTTAGCTTTGCAAAATAACAGAGCCAAGGATATTGAAACGAAATTTGGAGCGTTAAACTTTAGTTATGCACCTAAAAAGACCTTAGATCTTAGTGGTTTTGCTATTTATTCTACCAATAGAAATCAACTACAGGAAAACCGTTCAGTTACCTATACCGATGCGGATCTTGGGATTCCAGATGAGGATACACAAAGTGCTACGGATCAAAAAAGTGATCTGGGATTGTTTAAACTGAGCGCTACGTACAAACCGAATATTAATAATCAATTGGATTATGATTTTTTAGGAAGAGTGTCAAAAGAAAGACAAGATCAAGCGTTTAATTCTTCTGTTATTGGAGACATAGGTCAAATAGACGAAGCAACACCTTTTAGCCTTAGTCAGAATTTGAACTATTATTACACTTTGAATAATACGAATATCTTCGCTTTGGAAGTACAAAGTTTAATTCAGGATGAAGATCCATTTTATAACGCTATTTTACAAAATGATCCTACAAGTACAACAGATCCATATGATAATACAGCAACAGCTTTAGGTCTAGACGGAAGTCAAGTATCTTATAATATTTCTCAAAACAAACGAGTGAAATCTAATCAGGTTGATGCTAAGTTGGATTATTGGAATATTTTAAACGCCAAAAGTAACATCAACCTTACACTAGGAACTATTTATAGCAAACAAAATTTTGATTCTAATATCTTCCAAAATTTGGACAATGGAAGTATATTCAATCCGATTCCAGATGCTACCCTTACAGGAATTCCTAATGCGTCAAATATTAATGATACAGAATATACATTTTCTGATGTATATCTAGGAGTACACTATCAATTTAAGGCTGGTAAATTTACTGTTACACCAGGTTTTACTGCACATGCATATAGCGCAAAAAATACGCAGATAGCCACAAGTTTCACAGATAATTTCACAAGATTATTACCGGATTTTAATGTAAGACTGCAATTAAAGCAGAGCGAAAACATTTCATTTAACTATGCGATGCAAACACAATTTACGGATGTAAATCAAGTAGCAAATGGATTAGTGTTAAATGGTTACAACTCTATATTCTCTGGTGTAGAAGCGTTGGAAAGTGCCATTGCTCACAATTTAAGTTTACGTTACTTTAGTTTTAATATGTTTAATTACACCAATGTAATTGCTACTATAAACTACAATAAGAATATAGATAGAATTAGAACTAGCTCTAATTTTCAATCAGGAAGTGTAGTATCGATTAGAACTCCTTTCAATTCTGATTTGGCAGATGAATCTTTAACGAGTTTTCTAAGATGGCAAAAGACGTTCAGAAAGATTAGAGCAACCTTTGATGGTCGTGTAACTTATACGAAATTTAATCAGGTGGTTAATGATAGAGTTTCAATCAATGAAAACTATAATCAGACCTATAATGTAAGAGTTGGGACTAACTTTAGAAAAGCACCGAATGTTGAATTGAGATATCGTTATACGATTGCCGATAATGATCAGGGAACAACCAGAACGAAGTTTTTCACCAATGCACCATCTATTGAATTTGATGCATACATCTGGAATAAATTAACTTTCAAAACTAATTATTCTTATACACGTTTTAGTAATCAAGATGTGAAGCTAAATGATTTTGAATTTTGGGATGCTTCATTGTCTTACAGAAAGAACAGAGACGCTAAATGGGAGTATCAGTTAAAAGCTACCAATTTATTGGATACAAGATCTCAAGTAAATAGTAGTTCAGGAAACATTTCCGTTAGTGCAACAGAATATTTTATTCAGCCTAGATTTATAAGTCTACGCTTTATATACTCACTATAATTGTTTGACTAAATCGCTCCTTTTACTGTTCGTGGTTGATTCGGTATTAGGAGTGATTTTTTTATCACACTAATTTATTTTTCCTAATTTTAGAATTCATTTTATTTCAAAGTGTTATGAAAAAATTAGGGATCTTTTTACTATTATTTATACAAACTCAATTGTTTTTTGGGCAGAATAATTACGGTATTTTGTTTCCTACAGATGTTCAAAGAGCGCAGAAATGTCAATATTTTACGCAGGTTTTTCGACAAAAACCAAAAGAAGTTCGTTTTGGTATTAAAGTAGCAAATAACCAGTTATTCTTTGAGATAAATAATAAAAAATGGTTCGATCAATTGTTTAGAAAGGCAGGAGATGGTATGGCTATTGATGTCGTTTCTAAATCGAGATATGCTTGTGACGTAGAAACTGTTAAGAAACAACAAATAAGAGGGACACTCCTAAAACCAGTGTTTGCAAAACAGTTGCGAAAAGGATTACGACCTACCAAAAATAAGTTGTACCGTGTTCGGGTTGGAAGCCTGCCTCAAGGAGTTGGAGAAGATGAATTAGAGTTCAACATTTTATTTTTGAACAATAAAACGTTATGTCAGTACTATTGGATTTATGATCTGGAATCATACCCTTGGGACTTGCTAGATATGGGCATGTATTTAGACTCTCTTACCTATGCTAAAAAGAAAGTTGTTAGCACCAAGGATAAGTTTATAATGAAGTATAAAACACTAACCTTTACAATCCCCTTTGAAAAGAATAAATCTGTATATGCCGCTGAAGATATTAAACCTTTGTACGACTCTTTAAGATTGACTGATTTTAATATCAAAAAGATAAATATTAGAGCCTATGCGTCTGTTGAAGGTAGCGTGGAAAGAAATGTTGAATTGCAAGAACAACGAGCAAATAGTATTGCGACCGCGCTACAATCTTTTCAAAAGCCCACGATTATTACAGAGATTAATTCCTCTGAAAATTGGGTGGAGTTTCTGAATGACATTTCTGGAACAAAATATGAAGACCTAAAGTCATTAAATAAAGAACAGATTAAGAAAAAACTGGTTGGTAATGTGTCCAGTATATTAGAACCCTATTTAAAGCGTCATAGAAAGGCGGTGATTACGTTAGAGCTGGATAAAAAGGATAAGTATAAAGAAATGACAATATCTACGTTGACGGATCTTTTCAGCACTGCTATTTCCAAGGATAAAATTGCAGAGGCGTTAGCCATTCAAAATTCTATTTTCGAAAAGTTAAATGGTAAGGAAACACCTCCCGATTTGTTAACCAAAATGGCAGTTCCAAAACAACTAAAGTATGTGCCTATTCTGAATAAGAATAGCATGTTTAAGTTCTCGACGGATGACCGTTTCTCACTCATCGTTTTAAGCGAACTGCAACAATTAGAAAAGTTAGCACCAACAAACAAGAAGGTCAAGTACAATATAATTGTTACAAAGTTTAAGTTATGGCGATTTAATCATCAATCTATAAAAGAGAAAGACCTTAAAAGACAAACGCTGGACTTAAAGAAATATGGAATTTCGCAGCCATTAATAGATAGGATGCTCGTTAATCTTCACATTATAAAAGCAGAAAAACTAATGCGACAACAAAACTATGCTGCCAAGGATGTTTCTGTAAAATATATTCAAAGCAATTACCAAAAACTCCCGCTCACTAGTTATGATTATTTAAGTTTGGCGCAATTCTTCTCTTTCTATGCCAACGTAGATGCAGCCGTGGAATTGTTAGATGAAAAAACAAGAGATATCACCATCGATGAAGATCTTCTTTTTTACTACTTGAATTTAACGTTGATAAACAAACGGTTAACGGAATCTACAGATTATAGAACGATTATGCTCAACGCAATCAATATGAATAAAGATCGATTCTGCAAGATATTTAACTCCATCACTAATGGAGGTGTTACCTTCCAGTTGTTAGAAAATGAATACTTAAGAAAAACGTATTGTGAGAATTGTGTTGATTAGTAAATTATAAAGTTAGTAACTCTTCAACAAAATCACGTTTGTTAGACAATCTTGGCACTTTATGTTGGCCTCCTAATTTCCCTTTTTTCTTAAGCCATGAATAGAATAAACCTTGTTTTGCTTGATGTATGGTTGGCATCGCAAGTGTCATATTATTGTAGCGCTTCGCTTCATAATCTGAGTTAATAGATTTTAAAGCATTGTCCAATAACTCGGTAAAATACTCGAGGTTTTTAGGAGCTTTGGTAAACTCAATAATCCATTCATGTCCACCTTTTTGGTCATTCTTCATATAAATAGGTCCAACGGTATAGTCAGTAATGGTAGCTTTTGTTTTTTTGCAGGCTAATTTCAATGCTTCTTCAGCATTTTCAATGATTAACTCTTCTCCGAAAACATTAATATAATGCTTAGTTCTTCCTGTTATTTTGATACGATAGGGATCAAGTGAAACGAATTTAACTGTGTCACCGATTAGGTAACGCCACAAACCACTGTTGGTAGTAATTACTATAGCATAGTTAATGTTCTTTTTTACTTCGGATAAAGTAATTGCCTTAGAATTTTCTCCATCATACGTATCCATAGGAATGAATTCATAGAAAATACCGTAGTCCAACATCAATAGCAATTCATCCGATGTATTTCTATCCTGGATTGCAAAGAAGCCTTCAGATGCATTATACGTTTCGTAATATCTAAAATCTTTTTTAGGAATCAATTTGTTGTATTGCTCTCTGTAAGGATTAAAATTAACGCCGCCGTGAAAGTATACTTCTAAATTAGGCCAGACTTCCAGAATATTATCTTTCCCTGTTTTTTCCAATACTCGATTCAATAATACAAGCATCCATGACGGAACACCTACCAAACTAGTAATGTTTTCATGGATGGTTTCGTTGATGATGGCTTCCATTTTAGTTTCCCATTCACTCATCAATGCCGTTTCCTGCCTGGGAGCTGAGCTAAAATCAGCCCAAAAAGGCATGTTTTCTATGATGATAGCCGAAAGATCACCAAAGTAAGAATCATTGTCTTCATAAATGGCAGAACTACCTCCTAAACGCAGCCCTTTTCCCGTAAAAAGTTTAGCGCTCTCGTTGTTATTGATATATAAACAAAGCATATCTTTTCCCGCTTTCAGATGACAATACTCAATGGCGTCGTCACTTACTGGAATAAACTTGCTTTTTGCATTGGTCGTACCACTAGACTTTGCAAACCATTTAATGTTTGTTGGCCAAAACAGATTTTGCTCTCCTTTTCGACAACGTTCAATCAATGGTTCAACACTTTCATATTTTTGAATAGGAACCTCTTTAGAAAATTGGGGATAACTATCAATTGTAGAAAAGCTATGTTCCACACCAAATTCTGTACCCTTAGCACGATCTAATAGGCGCATTAATAATTCATCTTGTACGTCATTAGGATACTTAATAAAAAGCTCTATTTGATGCTTTCTTTTCTTAAGAAACCAGGAGATGATAGAATTTACAAAAGGAATCGCCATTCTTTAATTAGTTGCTTTTTTTGTGTTAAGTTTGTTTAAGACGTTTTAATGCGTTTAAAAATAGTAAAATCTTTTATATGGAATATCAAGGAGTTTTAAAAAAAATGCCCACGGAAAATAGTGATCAAATCCAGTACTATTTAGATATGAAGACCGATTTTTTAAACGTGAATCAGTTGCTAAACAGGGAGATAACTATGAGTTTTGTGACTTATGAGTGCTTGAATTGTCATCTAGAAAAGGAAATCTACAGACAAGGATTTTGCAAATCATGTTTTTTTGAAACACCAAATGCAGGCGATTGGATTATGAGACCTGAATTAAGTACCGCACATTTAGACATAGAAGATAGAGATTTGGTATACGAGAAATCTGTGCAGTTACAACCGCATATTGTGTATTTGGCAAACTCGAGTAATGTAAAGGTAGGTGTCACAAGAAAAACACAGGTGCCTACACGATGGATAGATCAAGGGGCTCATGAAGCTATAGAAATTGTAGAGGTTCCCAATAGATATTTGGCTGGAATTACAGAGGTTGCACTTAAAGAGCATGTTGCAGATAAAACAAATTGGAGAAAGATGTTAAAAAATGAGGTGGATGACGAAAATTTAGCAGATTGGCGTCAAAAATTACGAACTTACATTCCAGAAGAAGTTCAAGAATATTTTATAGAAAATAATACCGAAACACAGTTGCACTTTCCTGTAAACCAATATCCTTCAAAACCTAAAAGCTTGAACATTCGTAAAGAGGGTAGTTATGCTGGAAAGTTAGTTGGCATTAAAGGGCAGTATTTAATTTTTGAAGATAATACAGTGTTTAATGTAAGAGCTAATGAGGGGCTTGTAGTCGGTATCAAGATTGATTAAATGATGTCAAAAGAAAATTTCTTAAAAGTTGCGTTAGCGCAAATAGCACCTGTGTGGTTGAATAAAGAAGCTACAATAGAGAAAATAGAACATAGTATTGTCGAAGCAGCAAAGAATGGTGCAGAGCTAGTTGTTTTTGGAGAGGCACTTTTACCAGGTTATCCTTTTTGGATAGCACTTACCAACGGAGCTGCATGGGATTCTCCAGTACAAAAAGAGATTCATGCACATTATGTGAAAAATTCGATTACCATTGAAAAAGGTGAACTAAACAGCATTTGTTCTTTAGCAAAAGAAAATAACATCGCAGTGTATGTAGGTATTATGGAACGTGCTGCGAATAGAGGAGGGCATAGCATTTATGCTTCTCTGGTATATATTGATCAGCAAGGTATCGTACAATCCGTGCATAGAAAACTACAACCTACCTTTGACGAACGTCTCACTTGGGCACCCGGCGACGGAAATGGATTACAAGTACATCCGTTAAAAGATTTTACAGTGGGAGGCTTAAACTGTTGGGAAAATTGGATGCCTTTACCACGAACTGCCTTATATGGTTTGGGAGAAAATTTACACATAGCGGTATGGCCTGGAAGTGATCATAATACCAAAGATATTACGCGTTTTATAGCACGAGAATCCCGCTCCTATGTAATTTCAGTTTCGAGTTTGATGTCAAAGAACGATTTCCCTAGTAATACCCCCCATTTAGAAAAAATTTTAAAAAATGCGCCTGAAGTATTAGCTAATGGAGGTTCCTGTATAGCATCTCCAGATGGAGAATGGTTAGTAGAACCTGTATTGCATGAAGAAGGACTGATCTATGAAACTTTAGATTTTAATAAAGTATTACAAGAACGTCAGAATTTTGATCCGGTAGGGCATTATTCGAGACCAGACGTTACCAAACTACATGTAAACCGAGAACGACAAAGCACAGTTGAGTTTGATTAAAGGGTTATGAAATTACTACTATTAGGAGCAACTGGAAGAACGGGAAAGTATGTGTTAACATTAGCCCTAGAAAGAGGCTATAAGGTTACTTGTTTGGTTCGTGATCCATCAAAAATAAATACATCTAGTGATGTAGTTATTATTCAAGGTGACCCAAAAAATGGTACTGACCTCGAATTGGCTTTAAAAGATAATGATGCAGTAATCTCTGTATTGAATGTTTCCAGAATATCTGATTTCCCATGGGCTCCTTTACGTACTCCCAAAAAATATATGTCAGAGGTCTTATCAAAACTTGTGTCGATTTCAAATGCTGGTGCTGTTAAAAGGATTGTAATTTGCTCTGCATGGGGCGTTTCAGAAACTAAAAAAGATATTCCTTTTTGGTTTCGATGGCTCATTTATAGTAGTAATATAGGAGCTGCCTACAGAGACCATGAACGACAAGAAAAAGTTTTAGAGGGCTCAAATCTAGATTGGACAATTGTTCGACCTGTTGGTTTGACGAATAGAACAAAGGACCAAATAATAAAAGAAAGCTTCGACAATATTCCTAAACCTACACTTACCATCAATAGAAAAGCCGTGGCCACATATTTATTGGATTGCCTGAAGGCGGATACTATGATTGGAAAGAAAGTTGTAATTTCAAAGAGTTGAAATACAACTAAAACGAATGCCCTTTAAAACATCACTTCTTGTTATACTTACTTTGATCATGTCTCTTGATCTGTTTTCACAAACAACTATTGAAAAGATAGACAAAGGTTGGAGCTTGTTGGTCGATGGAGAGCCTTTTGATGTGAAGGGGGTTACTTTTGGCTATGATAACGATGTTGAAAATTACGATACCTATTTTAAAGATTTACAGTTTCTTGGGGTAAATACGATTAGAACTTGGGCTACTAGTAAAAATGCGAAGAAGCTGTTAGATGCTGCTCATACGCATGGAATTAAAGTAATGATGGGTATTTGGATGCGTCATGGAAGACCAGGTATGGAAGATGATGATAGCTTCAATTATCTGGAAGATGAAGATGGTAAAAAAGCAATGTATGAGAATGCAATTTCCGTAGTAAAACAATATAAAGATCATCCAGCGGTATTAACATGGGGAATTGGAAATGAGGTCTATTTAAACATCGCTACCAACCCAGAGAAGGAAGTCTATTCAAAATTATTGGAACGAATCTGTGGTGAGATAAAGAAGTTAGACCCAAATCATCCAATAACGTCGGTTGAAGCCTGGACTTTTGGACTGGAGTGGTGGCAGAAATATGTACCCTCGCTAGATATTTATGGGTTGAATAGCTATGGGCAAGGAGCGGGATACTTACAAGTTGAATTGGATAAAAGAGACATAGATAAACCTTATATTCTTACAGAGTTTGGTGTCACAGGAGAATGGGATATCAAGCAAGAAAAAAATGGTGTAAAAGTAGAGCCTTCCGACCAACAAAAATATGATGCTATAGCTAACGGATATCGAAATTGGATCAAGAATAAACCTTCGTGTTTAGGGGTATATGTTTTTCATTATAGTTCAGGAAATGACTTTGCTTCTCCATGGTTATTAATGCGTTATAGAGACATGAATAGACCACAATATTGGGCTACTCGTGAAGCGTATACAGGAAAGAAACCAGTAAATCATGTGCCAGTCATTAAGAAATTTGAATTATCCGCAGCCGAGGCAAAAAGTAAGTCTTGGATTTCGGTTTCTTTGGAGGTCAAAGATCCCGAGAATGATGCCGTTGAAGTATCTTTTTATTACAACCAGCGAACAGGAAGTAGAAAGCGACAAAATCAAATATTACCGTTAGCATTTGACGGAAACCTCAAAGATGGTTTTAAGGTACAATTGCCTCAGGAAAATGGACCAGTAAAGGTGTATATCAATGCAAAAGATAGTTACAACAATGTGGGAATTGCTTCCACAGGTATTATAGTAAAAGACAAAAAAGCTAAGAAAAAGAAATACCTAGTTCCAAAAGCAATGCTTCCATTTTATGTATATAAAGAAAATCAAGGGTTACCATATACAGCTTCAGGGTATATGGGGAACTATAAAAAGATGTCTGTAGATTTAGATTATAAAGATGATGTACATTCGGGAAAGACCGCTATCAAGATTAGTTATCGAGAAAAGGGAGGCTGGTATGGAATCGCATTTCAAGACCCGGCAAATGACTGGGGAAGTATTTTAGGAGGTTATGATATTAGTGGAGCCAAAACCTTTAGTTTTTGGGCAAAAGCAAATGCTTGGAATGTAAAAGCCTCCATTGGATTTGGGTTGATAGAGAAGGATAAGCCATTTCCAGACACTGCCAAAAAATCAATTGCAATTGTAATTGACAAAGCTTGGAAGAAGTATACCATTAAAATAAAAAGAGAGGATTTGAGTTGCATTAGATCTGGATTTGTCCTTTTTTCCAGCGGCAATGGCACCCCTCATGAGATTTATATTGATGATATTGTTTTTAAATAAACTCGTTTAATCAATTGTTTCTATTTGACGGAGCATATTCATTTTTTCGATCAAATCCCCTTGTATTGCTACTACAGCAGGTTTTGGAATATTATCTGCGTCAAAAGGCCATTTGCTGGTAGGATTACTTTTATCTCTTGTTAATTCTCCCGGATGCTGAACGCTTAAGAATAAGGTTTTTCCATCTGGAGAAAACCAGGGGCCTGTTAATTCTGCATCTCGTGGAGCAGAAGCTACTTGAACAACATTACCTGCATCTTTACCGTATCTTGGAATAACGAATAGCCCATTGTTCTTAAAGGGCATGTATGGGCCATCCTCTTTATTCATGGACCATCCTGAGATATCAGAGGTCATCCAAAGATTCCCAGATAGATCGAAAGCCAAATTATCGGGGCAGGAAAAACCGTTTTCTTCACCACCCGCTTTATAGGTAGATGCGGTAAAAGTAAGTGCATCAAATTTGCCAGCTCCTTCTTCAATTTTTAGAATTGATCCGTGAAAATCTTTTTTTCCTGTATTATTAGTTAACGTGATAAAAATGTTTCCGCTAATAGGATCTATTTCAATATCCTCGGGCCTGTTAAGTTCTGTTGCTCCCAATAGTTTTGAAGCTTCACGCGCTCGAACTAAAACTTCCGTTTGATCTTTAAATTTTTCTTTTAATATAGGTTGTGTTTCCCAATCCAAAGCGAGCCATTTTCCATTAATCGTATCGGCTACGTATAATGTGCCTTCTTTGAGGGAACCAGGTTTAGAAGAAATGAACTTATAGAGATGTTCATTTACTTTGTCATCGCCCGTATATGCCACAACCCGTTTATCTTCCAGTTCGTATAGGGTACAGCACTCATGCGCAAACCTTCCTAGTGCAACATGTTTTTGCGCTACTCCACTTTTCGGATCTATTTCGACAACCCACCCATAATGTTCTGGTGGATAGTCATAGAATAGTTCCCAGCCAAGCCAACTAGCAACTCTTTTGGGGTTGTTATTTTCATCGTACACTGTTTCCCCAAATAAGTTGTCATAGTTTTCCTCACAAGAAATAAAGGTATTCCATGGTGTAATTCCTCCTGAACAATTACTATTGGTTCCTATAGCGAAAGATTCTCCTTCTATTGGGAAGTCCCAGTTAAATGTTATCTGAGTTTGTCCCGTTACACGTCTGTTATGAGGGTCGTTTTCGACAACCCTCCAAATACCATTCTCTTCTTTAATTCTAACAATACTACCTCCAACATTGTACATTTCTTTGTCTACCTGCTCAATGGTTCTATGCTCTAATGGGTTTTTATAATCTCTAAAATGAAACCCTGAAACGAATAATGTGCTGGCATATTCATGATTTACCCATAACAGCCCATCCTTAGGGTTCTCTTTATCAAATGGGATAAAACAGGTAAAGTCATTGTTAAATCCAAAGTAATCTTTCTCAGAAATTTTATCTCCCCATTTAGTAATGACGTGATAGTCAAGTCCAGTTGCCAAGAGAAGATCGTCCTTGTCAGAAGGATCAATACCTTTTAATATGAGGCCTTTTAACCTTTTTAAATCCTCAGAAGAAATGTTTTTTAAAGTTGTTGATGGGCTTGTGGTATTACCGCAACCCATTAAAAATGGAGGAATAATTGCAGCTCCAATACTGGCTTTTCCTAGAAAGGAAATGAATTTTCTTCGGTTGTAATGCATTTTTGGTTTTTAAAGTTATAGCTAATTGGTCAAGTATATATTGTTTTAATGTTAAGAAAGACAATTTGGACAAGTTCCTTGTAAAAGTACATCAGCAGAATCAATTTGACGATCTAAGATCACTGGAATTTTAATATCGACGGATAGGCATTCAATGTTTCCACAATCGTTGCATTGGAAGTGTGGGTGCAGATCAGAATGCTGATGAGAGGTACATTCGGAGCATTTCGCATACCATTTCAATCCGTCTTTCCCCAAAAAGGAATGTACGATGCCTTCATGTTCGAGTCGATCTAGGATGCGATAGACGGTAGTCTTATTCATATGTTTTTCAGTGAGTTCTACTAATTGAACAACTGATAAAGCACTTTTACTTTGGTTAAAAGTCGTTAATAAAGTCTCTAAAGATTTCGTTTTTCTGATAATTCCCATAAAACAAATTTAAAGCAACTCTATTGCAATAGCAAATTTCTTTACTATATTTGCAACTGAGTTGCATTTGTAATAAAAAACATGATAAGCAGAATATCAATAAATTCAGATTCAATAGGAGCAATGTCAAGTAGTCTGTGCTTGGTTCATTGTATTGCGACCCCTTTACTTTTTGTAATACAGCCTTTAGGTATTCAGGATAACGACGCTCCTATGTGGTGGCAAAGTGTAGATTATATATTCCTGGCAATATCCTTTTTCGCTGTTTATTGGTCATCAAAACACACCTCAGAAAATTGGATGAGATACTTATTCTGGGCAATATGGGGTCTATTAACCCTAGGAATACTAAATGAAAAGTTCGAATTATTCCACTTGCCGGAATTAGTCATTTATATACCAGCATTAGGACTTGTTTTTTTACATCTATATAATAGAAGGTACTGTCAATGTGCAGACAAAGAATGTTGTGCGAATACAAAAGGAAGTAAATAAAAATTTTTGAATCCTAAAGTTTACTGGCTACTGGAGCTCTGTTTTTTATCAACTCAATTATTAGAAAACCATAAACGACAACATACTCTAACCCAACAAACCATAGATTTTCTTGCCAGGGTTCGTTAGCATATGCTTGATAGCTAAGAATCATAACTATGCTCCATACTAAAGGGAATCGATAGTTGGTGAAAACTGATAGCAATAGTAGTGTTGCCAAATACCAGGGGTGCATGGTGGTGGTGGTAAAATAATAAAAAGACAATCCAAACAATAAAGCAGTGAACAACTGTTGTGGCGTCTTGTTCTTTCTAAAGAAAGTAATAATGACCAAGAAGACAATCGTTAGTATTGGCATGACCTTGCCAATAATTGCAATTTCATTCCAACCTCTGAAGAGGTATCCAATCTTTCTGGCTACATAATAAATACTTGCGTTGAATTCGAAATTTCTGAACCAAAGGCCAACTGAATTCGAATAATTACTAATAAGATCAGGAGATAAAAAAGGTAAGAATAGCACAATATTCAACGCAATAACAATAGCTGCAAAAGAGATAAACTTCAGTATTCCAAGCAAAAGGGGGCGCCTCGACTCCGTTCGACCAGACAGAAAGTTGTCACCTCGAGCGGAGTCAAGAGGTCTCTTAATTCTATAGTTAAACGAAGTTGATGTAAACCACTGTAAAAACAAAGGCAAAAATAGTAGCGGAATCAACTTTACCGAGACAGAGATCCCTAAAATAACAGCTGCCCAAATCCATTTTTTGGTAAGTAACAGGTACAAACTCCAAATCAAGAAGAAGAGCATTACTGCTTCAAAATGAAGGTTGCCAGTTAACTCAACAATAATAAAGGGATTCAGTGCATACAGAAAGATATAATAACTTGGTTTGTTTAATTTTTGCAAGATCTTTCTACCAAAATAAATAATACCTATCTCGGCCAAAATGATTTGAAGACGGAGTACAACCACAGCACCTAAAATACTCTTACCTGAAAAAAGGGCAGCGATCAAAAAACTTAATTGGTTTATGGGTGGATAATTAGTGTAATGACTCCCATTTAATGGTCCCATGCCATCGAATAAATCTATTGCTTGTGGAATTGGAAAATTTCGCTGGTTGATAAATGTTTCTGGTAATGATATATACGGATTAAAACCTTCTAGAATCATTCTCCCATCCCATATAAATCGATAAAAGTCCTGCGATAGGCTGGGGATTGCAAATAGGAAAACAAGTCTAAATAGAATAGCAATTCCAACAAGAAAAGGGAAGTTTAGTCGTTCCTTTTTCATGAAATAAAAGAAAGGAATAAAAGAACTAAGGTATAACGATGCAAGTTGCCAAAAGTTGGTTCTATCTAGATTATAAGCAAATAAAAAATAGAGCCCAATACTAATAACGATAGCAAGAATGGACTTATTTTTTTGAGACAAAATCATTAAGCTCTAGAGAATATTGATTTGCAAAAAACATAGCCGAAACCAATAAACAGCATCAAATGAAAAGGAAATAACCCGAAGTCTCCTCCTTGATCTCCCACTACAAAAGCACTATACATACCAAAAGCAAAGTACAAGGTTAACAATCCTTCTATGATTACATTGGTAGATGGTTTCTTTCGAATATACTTATTATTTTTCCAGCCATCTTTTAGTGATTTAATATTGAACTTTGGTGTTCGCACAAATTCACTCTTCTTTCCTAAATGCCCCTCAATAACCGCAATGGTATTGTGCAAAGAGAACCCCATGGCTATCGAGAAAAAAGTAAAAAAGGTGCCTATATATTTCACGAAATTCTTAAACCCACCACCATAACTTCGCTTAAACATAAACCAATAACAAATGAAGAAAATAATAGTGCTAATCACAAAGAAACTCATCATGTAAAAATAAGATTTCAAGTGTGCATATTCATTCTTAATATAAAGCATTGGAATACTTAGAATAGCTACCAGAAAAATCATCAAGAACATAGAGCTGTTCAGTAAATGCAGCAAACTATGCACCTTTGTTTTTATAGAGACATTTTTAGAAGTAATAACACGTTTTGCCATCTTCTGAAAATTCTCTGCCCCGCCTTTATTCCATCTAAATTGCTGAGATCGTGCCGCACTTATAATCACGGGCAATTCAGCCGGTGTTTTTACGTCCTCTAGATACTTGAATTTCCAATTTTTTAATTGAGCTCGGTAGCTTAGATCAAGATCTTCGGTAAGCGTATCTCCTTCCCAATTTCCAGCATCTATAATACATGCTTTACGCCAAATACCTGCAGTTCCGTTAAAGTTTATAAAATGCCCCTTACTATTTCTACCTACTTGCTCTAGCGTAAAATGTGCGTCTAAGGCAAATGCTTGAATCTTAGTGAGTGTTGAGTAATCTTTATTGATATGACCCCAACGTGTTTGTACAACACCAACTTCAGGGTTCTTAAAATATGGTACGGTCCTAAACAACCAATCGGATTCAGGCAGGAAATCTGCATCAAAAATTGCAATGTACTGACCTTTTGCAACAACCAACCCTTCTTTAAGAGCGCCTGCTTTAAATCCTTGGCGATTCGTTCTTCGTATATGCTGAATGTCTAATCCAGTTTGTTTAATTTTCTCGATCTGAGCTGCTGTAGTATCAACTGATTCATCAGTAGAGTCATCTAAAACTTGAATCTCTAGTTTTTCTCTTGGGTATTCTAACTTGGCAATATTGTCTAATAAGCGCTCCATTACGTACATTTCATTATACACAGGAAGCTGTATGGTCACAAAAGGAATTTCCTCCTTGTTTTTGAAATCAAATTTTGGACAGGTATCTTCTTTTCGCTGTGCACTCACATAATTAAAGAGGAGATTCAGTTGCGCTAGCGCATACATAAATATCAATATGAGTGCTAAAGAATAAACCGTTATGATTATATATTCAAGTACCATTATTTGAAACTATATTTAAATATCCAGCCTAAGATTTTTATACCAGCAAAGATAGAACCTTTTACAGTTCCAGAAACTTTAGAGACACCTATTCTATTTCTATATTTCACTGGAATTTCTACATAAGATAGTTTCTGTTTCAGTGCTTTTAATTGCATTTCAACTGTCCATCCGTATGTTTTATCCTCCATTTTTAGGTCGATTAATTTTTTATATTTAATAGCTCTAAAAGGTCCAAGATCCGTGAATTTCGCACCAAAAAAAAGCTTCATTAAAAACGTTGCTAACCAGTTCCCAAAAACCTGTTGAGGTGTCATTGAACCTGATTCTCTTAACCGTTTTACTCTAGCCCCTATTACAAAATCTACATCCTTCTTCAGTACGGGATCTATAATCTCTATTAACTGTTCAGGGTAATCAGAGTAATCACCATCTAGAAAAACGATGATATCTGGGAGGTCCTTTTGTTGGGCAATATAATCCATCCCTTTTAAGCAAGCATAACCATATCCTTTTCTTGGTTCGGAGAGTACAGTTGCTCCTGCATTGGCCGCATTTTTTTCAGTATTGTCGGTCGAATTATTACTAATCACAATAACTTCTTTTACGATATCTGGAATATCGTTTACAACGTTGGTTATGGAATCTTCCTCATTAAATGCAGGAATGATTACCTTAATATTTTGTTCTATCATTTTAAATCTGACAGTTTATTTTCTTTTCTAAAAGAAGAAAAATCTGTCCATTCTTTGATTTTTTTTCCGTCTTGGTATTTTGAAGCCTTAATTAATTTTTGTTTTTCATAAATAAGACAGTACCCATTTTTTTCATTATTTTTTAGCTGGCATTTATGGTTTACATGCCCCATATCATCGTAGTATAACCACCATTTATGTTGTGTGCCATTTTTATAATGCCCTTCCTTTTCTTTAGAAGCATTTTCGCGGTAAAAATACCAATATTTAATAGCTAAGTCGTTTTTATAACGACCTTCTTTCTTTTTACTTCCATTAGAATGATAAAAAGTCCAATATCCATTTTTTTGAGATCCATTTAACCATCCTTCGGCTTTTATCGTTCCATCTTCAAAATATTCTTTATGATATTTTTTTTGACAAAACCCTATGGTAGAAATAAGAAAAAAAGAAATTATGAAAAGGGGTCTAAAACGCATTATTTTTTATTTACCAATTCCATTAAATTCACATCATTTCCTAATAAGATATCTGTCGGGTTGATTCTTCCAGCCTCTGGACCATTCTCTAGTTTTAATACACCTCTAGGACATACAGCAGAACAGATTCCACAGCCTACACAACTGGAACGAACAATATTCTCTCCTTTTTGAGCGTATGCCCTTACATCTATTCCTTGCTCACAATAGGTAGAGCAGTTTCCACAAGAGATACACTGACCTCCATTTGTAGTAATTCTGAATCTCGATTTAAAACGTTGTACAAGACCTAAATATGCAGCTAAAGGACATCCAAAACGACACCATACTCTATTCCCGAAAATAGGATAGAACCCTGTACCAATAACACCAGCAAACCAAGCTCCAATTAAAAAGCTATATGTGTCTTTAATCCATTGTGACTTAATACCTAATAGAGTATCCGTACCTGTAAAATAAGCATAGAGCGTAACTACGGTCATTACCAAAGAGAAGATTAAAACAGAATGAATTAACCATCGCTCTAATTTCCACGCTTTTAATGATTTGTCGGAGTGCTGTCTATAAGGATCTCCTAATGTTTCGGCCAAACCACCGCAACCACAAACCCATGAGCAATACCACCTTTTCCCAAAGAAATATACCATGATTGGCACAATGATCAACGTTAAAACAATTCCCCAGACAAGAATGAACAAACCGATACTTCCACTTTTACTCAAACTCTCAAGATTCCATTCAAAGAAAAAGTCGTAATCTAAAGGAAAAGCATTTTTGAAATCATATCCTGGCATATTCAAACTGGTCATGATTTCAGGAATCAAGAAGGCAAAAACAACCTGAAAGAATAATACAGAAGTTGTACGAATGACTTGATATTTATTGTGTCTATATTTAATATACATCCGAGTTGCCATGACAATCATAATGGTACAGTACAAGAAACCATACACAAACCATTGACTGGCAGCACCTCCATTAAGTGCTATACTTATGGGGTCTAAAATGTAGGTCCAATTCACGACATAATCTGCCATAAAATATAACAGCAGATAAAAGGAAACCAAGTAGATAAGAACTAACCAAGCAATCCAGCCACGATTCGTACTTGAATCTAAATAGATGCCATTGTTTTTTATTCCCGGACCTCCTAAAAGAATATAGTTAGGTAAAATAAACAATAATGCTCCTAAAATACCTAGTCCAAACGTAAGCCACCAGATCATACCGCTATTTTCTTTGACATAGCCCTTTCCAGCTTTTTTTGCCAGTTCATAGCTTAGCGTGTGTGGTTTTCCGTAAATTTTATATTGATATTGTGCTCCTTTCTTATCCCATTGCTTTTCAGCATCATATTTTGCAATTAATGCGTCGTAATGATCATTTGATGCTTTATAGGCATTCCGAACACGACTAGAGAATTCGAAAATGCTCAAAGACTCATCAGTAACGATTGCCTTAGAAAGTTCATCTTTAATCACTTCATTTTTATATCCCTTCTCGCTTATAAAAGCATCTAATTCCGATGAGGTTAAGCTAAATGAACCCGTAAAAATAGTTCCGGTAAAAATGGATAATCCAGTTAAAAATATGATTAATCCTATTTGTTTTATTGCTTTCATATTCTATTAAACTCTAGTGAAGATTCGTTTCCAACTTTTCTTTTTTGCTTGAATGGCAGTGCCATTTTCCTGATTAAATTTCGACACAATATCCTTTTCATATAAACTATAAAACTCAGGGTCAAAATTGGCGTCTGCCAAATACTCTAAAACATAAAAAACATCACGTTTCTCGGTAAGCCATCGATCAAACACGTCATGTCTCATTCGAATTCCGAAAGTGTTAATACCTAAGAATTGGTTGGTGTTTTTATCATATGAAATGGTAATACACTTGGTATTATCGTTATGTTTCCAATGAAAATGTTGTTCATAGTCTGGTTTGTTTTTTTCAGAAAATACCCATCCATAGGTTTGATATTCAATATCAATGAACTTTGCAGAATTGAACCAATGACCTGGTTTGTATTCAATTTTATTTCCGCATATGGTTTGAGCTAACGCTTCACCCATCATACGTCCAGTATACCAAACAGCTTCAATAGGTCGTCTGTTACCTATTGCGTCTCGCTGCTCTGCACAGTCACCGATTGCATAAATATCTTTTTCACTAGTTTCTAAAAAGCGATTGACTAAAATGCCTCTATTCGTTTCGATAGACGAACTTTTAATAAAATCAATATTAGGCGATACACCAGCAGTTAAGCCGACAACGTTACACGGAATCTCTTCACCCGTTTCAGCAATAATCACAGATTTTACACGTCCATTCTCATCCGATTTAATTTCTTTTAAGTTTACACCCAATCGAAGATCAATATGGTTTTCTTTAATATGTTCATTAATCATTTCACTTTCACCAGACGGTAATACCCCATTCCAAAAACTAGATTCACGAACTAAAAAAGTAACAGGAATGTTTCTTGAGTGTAGCATTTCCGCTAATTCAATTCCAATTAATCCTCCACCAACTATGACAGCACGCTTACATGCTTTATTGTTAGGCGCATATAGTTCTAGGTTTTCTAAATCTTGTTTGTGATACATACCCATAACACCTTTGAGATCTTGTCCTGGCCAACCAAATTTATTCGGTTTAGATCCAGTGGCAATGATCAATTTATCATACTCCATAGAGCTGCCATCTGCAAATTGTAATTCTTTTTTTGCCGCTACAATCTCCTGAACGTATCCTTTTTTAAGGTTGATTCGATTTTTCTTCCAGAACCAAGGTTCATAGGGTTGTGTATGCTCAAATTTCATATGCCCCATGTAGACATACATGAGTGCTGTACGCGAAAAAAAGAAATCTGTTTCGGCAGATACGATTGTAATTTGATTGTCAGAATTTTTACGGATATGCCTAGCGGCGGTAACTCCTGAAATTCCATTTCCAATGATGACAATATGCTTCATAGTTGTTAGATTGTTGACATATCTGTCGAAGTTACTTAAAAAAACTTAACAAGAATTTTTAAATTTATTTGCTTGTAAGTAATGAAAAACGTCCTCGACCTATTGACCAATAAAAAGATGAAACAAATTTCTACAAGCATGAAAAAATTACTTTTAGTGACATTATGTTTATTTTCAATAACATTATTTGCGCAAGAGGATACGGAAGAAACAACCAAGTCAAATATTCAAACCTATACACCATCGAAACTTCTGAAAAAGGGACAATGGGATATTAAGTGGTTTAATAATTTTTACACAGAAACTGAAGATACATTTACGAACGGAAAACAACCAAGGTCAAATTTCTATACATCCACATTTGAGATTTTTACCGGAGTTTCCGAAAATTCAAGAGTAAATGTTGGGGTAGTTTTTAATGTGAAATCAACTACAGAAAGTTCGCTTACTAATAGCAAAGGTTGGTTTTCAACTCTTTCTTTAGGTAATGAGACTGGAGTTTCAAGATCTGGATTGACATCTATAGCGCCAAGTATTAGTTTTCAACCTTTCAAAAATATCGGAAACTTCTCTATAAGAAGCTCAATCATTATACCCTTGGTTAGTAATGAGAAAGAGAATGGTGTTTTCTTGGATAAGAAAAGTTGGATATGGGAAAATAAGTTTTTCTATGATTATACTTTCGAAAGTGGAAAATGGCAACTATTTACAGAGTTAGACACCCAATTGCATTTCGGAGAATCCTACTCGGAAGATTCAAATGGAACGTCAACTGGTGGTTTCGCCAATAATAGTTTAGGGTTGCCAATTAGTGCTTTTTTAAGTTATTTTCCATCAAATAAGTTTACCATATTTGGTCAAACACAACAGTATTTTTTAATAGATTTAGGAAATAATTTTAGTCAAGAATATACGCAGTTAGGGATAGGTGCAAAATATCAATTAACGACTGCTTTAAATATAGAAACATCCTATACAAATTTTGTTAGAGGTACTGATACTGGACTTGGACAAACTTTTAACGTAGGTTTAAGAGCTTTGTTCTAAAGGTTTAGAAAAATCTAATTATTTTAGGTGCATATTATGAAAGATTTAAAACATCTGATTATATGCACCTATTTTTTTTTGGTGATACTACCATGTCTTTCTCAAAAGATCAATGGAGTTAGCTTCGTGGCTTCGGGAGATAGTATTTCACACGTGCATACCAAACCAGTTAAAAAATTGAACGCAAATTATGCAGCGTTAATGCCTTTTGGGTTTATTAGAGAATTGTCTTCTCCAGAGATACGATTTAATGTAAAAAGACAATGGTTTGGCGAGCGTGAAGATGGTATAAAACAATATGCCCAAGAACTTCGAAAAAAAGGAATCAAAATCATGTTAAAACCTCAAATATGGGTTTGGCATGGTCAGTATACGGGGCATATTACGATGCAATCTGAAGCTAATTGGAAAAAACTTGAAGACACATATACCGATTTCATCCTTATGTACGCGAAGGCAGCAGAAGATATTAAGATCCCCATATTTTGTGTTGGAACTGAGTTAGAGAAGTTTATACAAAATCGACCTTCATATTGGAAGGGGCTCATTAAAAAGATCAGAAAAATTTATACGGGTAAATTAACGTACGCGGCTAATTGGGACGAATTTAAACGAGTACCATTTTGGAATCAACTAGATTTTATAGGAGTAGATGCCTATTTTCCGCTAAGCGAACAAAAAACACCAACAGTGGAGGATTTCGAGAAAGGGTGGAAGGTACATAAGAATGAGATCAAAAGAATACAACATCAGTTTAAAAAACCTGTGTTATTCACGGAGTTTGGTTACAGAAGTGTCAATTTTACAGGAAAAGAACCTTGGGATTCAAAAAGAGTACAAGCATCTGTCAATTTAGAAGCACAAAAAAACGGCTTGCAAGCAATATATAATCAGTTTTGGAATGAAAGTTGGTTTGCAGGTGGTTTTGTTTGGAAATGGTTTCATCGCCATGATCGTGTAGGAGGAAATAATAACAATCGCTTTACACCACAAAATAAACCTGCCGAAAAATTAATTACAAAATTGTATGGGCAATAATTAACCATTAAGTTCTCAAATTAAAAGTTCTAAAAGCATGATAAATGTTAGGAAAATTGAGGATAGTTAGTTTTAATTTTGATTATAAATTAAACACTAATACAGATGAAAACAATTATCGTTCCCATAGATTTTTCTGACCATTCAGAATATGCTTTAAAAACGGCTTCATTCATAGCTAAAAAGCAAGATGCTCAAATATTGGCTGTGCACATGTTAGATATTCAGTCAGATCACTTCAATGAAAGTCCTGGTTATATTCAGGAAAAAACGGCTTTTTTATTACAATTGGCAAAGAAAAGATTTCATGCTTTTTTAAAGAAAGATTATTTAAATAATCTTAAAGTCACTCCTTTGGTCAAGCACTTTAAAGTATTTAGTGAGATAAATGATTTAGCTAAAGAAGAGAATGCAGATCTCATTATTATGGGGTCTCATGGAGCTTCAGGGTTAAAAGAGCTTTTTATAGGATCTAATACCGAGAAAGTAATTCGTTTTTCAGAGATACCAGTCATGGTGATCAAGAAAGATTTGAAAGATTTTGATTTCGAAAATGTTGTGTATGCGACAGATTTTTCACTAGCATCTATAGATGCTTATGTTAGAATAAAGAGCATTACAGAAGGTTTTAAAGGTAAGATGCATGTAGTATATGTAAATACGCCCTACGAAGATTTTAAAACAACTCCCGAGATGGAGAAAATGGCTGCAGACTTTTTTGGTATAGCCGATGGAGACATAGAAAATTTGAAGCATACAACTTTTGTGTCTGATAGATCTGTAGAAAAAGGAATTTTAGGTTTTTCAAATGCAGTTGGGGCTGATTTGATAGCGATGAGTACACATGCAAGAAAGGGGTTATCTCATTTTTTTAAGGGAAGTTTATCAGAAGATGTAGCGAATCATGCGAGTTTGCCAATTTTGACGGTGAAAATTTAAGGTAAGTATTCTGTGATATTAGCGACTGAGTTTAAAACATTTGCTCAGTTCATATGAGAACTCGACTGCTATTTTTTATCGCGATTATGAGTGTTGTGTCTTGTCAGAATGATGAGCAAGTCGATGGATTTCAAAATTTACAAACCTACATTGATGCGAATTCTCAGAGCCCATTAGATGAGGTAATAGCATGTGCTGCAAGTGATCCTGATGATCGTGCAATTTCATATGCTTTTTACTATCCGGTAATTGGAGCTACAGATATTAGATATTATGAAAGCGAGACGGTTGCTATAGATCCCAACGATTTTTCGCTATATTCAAGAAAAGAGCTAGCTAACGAACCTGTTTTTGGCGGTAAACTAGAACGCTTTGTAAGAACTGATTCAGAGGAAGCTTGGTGTATAGTAACGTTTAAGCTGCAAGGAACTTTACATATCTCGAACCCTATACGATTAAAGAATGGTACAAAACCTTCGGAATGGACCGATGATGTAGCTATTGATCTTTCTCAATCAGGGGCGCCAAAATTCTCATGGAATGATGGAACAATTGTAGAGAATTCTATCTATTTTCAAGTGATTACGGATGTACAGAATCATTTTTTGTCTGGAACCTATACTTACGAAAAGTACTTTCAGTATAGGAATATGGTAAATGTAGTATTGGATATTAATACTGAAGTTCCACCTGATTTAGAGGTTGGGCAAGATTATAATTTTGTGCTAATGGGTGTAAGTGAAGATAATTGGGTAAATTTGGTTGTTCAAAATACATTTACCGCTCAGTAGCAATGAAGTTTAAATTCGTGGTTTTTTTCGTCTTGTTATTTGTTATGACATCTGCTTTTTCTCAAGAAAAAAAAGTTTACGATGTTAAGATAAAGGGTGCTAAGAAAACCAAGATTTCTTTTCTAAAGAAAATTTTGACAACTAAAAACGGACGAACTTTAGACTCATTAGTTTTAGACGAGGATATCGTGCGACTCAAAAGATTACCAGCCATTTCGCATGCGTACTATCAGGTTTTTCATTCTCATGATGATCTCTATAATGTATTCATTTACTTGGAAGAGAATAAAACCGTGATTCCACTGGTAAATTTTTGGACATCTACGAATCAGCAATTCTCCTATAAATTGGGACTGTTTGATTATAATTTTTTAGGCAGAAATATTGCTTTTGGGGGCTTTTATCAGAATAATGGATTTGATACGTATGCGCTGAATTTTAGAGCACCAAATCTATTTTCTAAACGTTTTGGACTGGCTTTTAATTATCAAGATTGGAAAAGTGAAGAACCCTTGTATTTTAATAACCTTTCAGCGAATTATATGTATAATAATATATCATATGAGGTGTTGGGACTATATGAGGTAAACTTTAAAAACACATTAAATTTTGGCCTGAACTTTTTTAATGAAAAATACAAGTATTTAAGCGGGGCAACAGATCCTTCTATACCTCAGAATTTAGACTTAGATAAAGTGCTATTAAAACTGGTGTATATGTATGATAACTTGGATTATTACTATCAATATGTAGATGGGTTTAAAAGTATTCTATACACGCAATATGTAACCTCTAACAACAATTTTCAGGATAAGTTCTTTATTGCTTGGAATGATTTTTTCTACTATAAGAGGGTAGGAAATCGGGGAAATTGGGCAAACCGACTGCGTATGGGCTTATCTTCTAACCAAGAAACTCCTTTTGCTCCTTTTGCCTTAGATAATAATGTGAATCTAAGAGGTGTGGGTATTTTAGTAGATAGAGGTACGGGTAGTGTTGTGCTAAATTCTGAATATAGATATACATTAATAGAAAAGAATTGGTTTGTGTTACAAGGAAATGCTTTTATCGATGCTGGCACATGGAGAACGCCTGGAGGTCGATTGAATGACTTTTTCCAGAACGAGAACATTCGTATTTTTTCTGGAGTGGGCCTACGATTCATTCATAAAAAAATATACAATGCGATTTTCAGGATTGATTATGGATATGGCATTACTAAGAATGAATCCAAAGGAATTGTTTTTGGAATAGGGCAGTATTTTTAATAGAGATGATGAAAAGATTACTAACCATATCATTGTTGGTCTTTGCCTTTGCATGCACTAAGAACGAGCACATCAAAAAAGACCTTAAAGAAGTAGCAAGAGAAATTATAGCTGCTTCAAAAAATTGTGCTTTGATCACTGTCGATTCTTTAGGAATAGCAGATGCTAGAACGATGGACCCATTTTTACCCGAAGAGAATTTTACAGTTTGGATGGCTACAAATCCAAAGAGTAAAAAAGTAAGAGATATAGCAAACAATCCTAATGTAACCTTATATTATTTTGACAAGACTGATCCTGGGTATGTTACTATTCAAGGCGTCGCTAGTTTGGTAAATTCACCCGAACAAAAGAAAAAACTTTGGAAAGAAACATGGAAAAACTTTTATAAGGACAGAGAAACTCATTACCTATTAATAAAAATTACTCCAAAAAAGCTCAAGGTTATTAGTGAACGAAACAAAATATTAGGAGATTCCATCACATGGAAATCACCTGAGGTTGATTTGGCGAAATAATGAGGCCTACTTATTTATTAAATTTGTAATTTTGTGTTAATACTACACAAATAATGGGAGTACATCAAAACATAAAAGTAGCTGTCGATGCAGTGATTTTTGGCTACGAGTCAAAAAACCTTTCCGTATTACTTATAAAAAGAGGGGTCGAACCTTTTAAAAACTCATGGGCATTACCAGGGGGGCTGGTTTTAGAAGACGAATCTTTGGAAAATGCGGTAACAAGAGAGTTAAAAGAAGAAACAGGAGTTAAAATAGATTACTTAGAACAGTTATACACTTTTGGTAAACCTAGTAGAGATCCAAGAAACAGGGTGGTTTCTGTTAGCTATTTTGGATTGGTACGCCCAAATCACTTTACAATTAGAGCAGATACAGATGCTGATGAGGTCCAATGGTTTCCCATCAATAAAACTCCAAAATTAGCTTTCGACCATCAAATTATTCTGGATATGGCAAAGAGTCGACTGCAGGGAAAGTTACAGTATCAACCTATTGGTTTTGATCTTCTTAATAAAGAATTTCCTTTCTCAGAATTGGAGCAATTATACTCAACGATTCTTGAAAATGATATTGATAGAAGAAATTTCAGGAAAAAGATACTCAGCTTCGGTATCATAGAGGAGACGGAAAAAATAAGTCAGCAAGGTAGTGGTAGACCTGCAAAACTATTCCGCTTCAATAAGTCAAAATATGACAAGCTAGCTAAAGAAGGTTTTCATTTTGAAATAAAGATTGTGTAATTTTTACACAAAAATTTTGATTAAGTTAAAATCATCTTGTATATTTGCGTATAAATAACACAAAAATGACTTTAAACTTAGATAAAAACTTTTCACCTTTAGGAGCAAATACAGTTGAATATTCTTCGTTTATTTTCTCGGGAGGAGAACCTCATATTAAAATTCAAAGTGATGTACTAAGTACAGGTGAGATTACAATTACTACCAGAATACAATCATTCGATGATTTAGGAGTATTGCTCTGTGCAGTTGATGCTTTGAAGCGAATGAGAGTAAAAAAGATCAATGTGTTTTTACCTTACCTTCCTGGAGCTAGACAAGATAGAGTAATGGTAAAAGGTGAAGCACTTACGGTAAAAGTCTATGCAGATATTTTAAATAGTTTGAATTTAAATCGCATTACCATCTTTGACCCTCATTCTGAAGTGACTCCGGCCCTGCTTGACAACTGCGAAGTTATTAATAACCACATTTTCATTCAAAGAGTATTGAATAAAATAGATCGTGAAGTTTTACTTATCTCTCCAGATGGTGGAGCTCTAAAGAAAATTTACAAGGTATCTGAATTCTTAGAAGGGATTCCTGTGATTGAATGTTCGAAGAAAAGAAATGTAAAAAATGGGAAATTGGAAGGCTTCAAGGTCTATGAAGAAGATTTGCACGGAAAAGATTGTTTAATTGTAGATGATATTTGTGATGGAGGGGGGACCTTTATAGGGTTAGCCGAAGAATTAAAGAAAAAGAACGCTGGACATCTATACTTAGCTGTAAGTCACGGAATCTTTAGCAAGGGAACTGAGAAGTTAAATGCCATATTTGAAACAGTTTTTAGTACTGATAGTTTCAAAACAATAAATGAAGTTGGACAAATCAAGTTAGAAAGCATTCTGTGAAACATCATAAGATAAATAAAGAAACCATAAAAAACCTGTTTATAGGATTTTCACTTGCTGATGCTTTGGGAGTTCCTGTTGAATTTCAATCTAGAGAACAACTATCTAAAAACCCTGTTAAAACTATGTTGGGTTTTGGTACATATCACCAAAAAGAAGGAACTTGGTCTGATGATAGCTCATTGGCTTTTTGTTTAGCCGATAGTTTAATCCGTGGTTATAATTTAAAAGATATTGCTATTAAATTCACCCAGTGGGAAGATGCTGAAATATGGACACCTTATGGTAAGGTATTTGATATTGGTATACAAACAAGAAATTCAATTAACAACTTATCAAAGATTATCCATAGTGAGGATGATGAGTCTTTAACACTTTTGAAGTATGAAACTGATGAGTATACCAATGGAAATGGTTCTCTCATGCGAATACTTCCATTATTGTTTTACATCAAGGAAAAGAAGATTAATGAACAATTTGAGATCATCCGAGATGTTTCTTCATTAACGCATGGGCATATTCGTTCTGGTATCTCTTGTTTAATTTATTTAAAATTTGCAGAATTTGTCTCAGAAGGATATTCAATAAGAAAAGCCTATGAGAAAATGCAATATAAAATACAACTCTTTTTTAGAGAGCAAGAAATATCGGAAAGAGAAATACAACATTTTAATAGAATCATTGAGAATGATATTTCAACCTATTTAGAAGATGAAATAAGTTCAAGTGGATATGTAGTGCATACACTAGAAGCAAGTTTGTGGTGTTTGTTAACTACAAATTCCTATCTGGAAGCTGTCTTTAAAGCAATCAATTTGGGTGATGATACAGATACTACTGCAACAGTAGTTGGAGGAATAGCAGGATGTTTCTATGGGTTGAATGACGTACCTAAAGAATGGATAGAATCATTAGCGAGAAAGGATGATATTGTCAATCTTTCTGAAAGCTATTTCGAAAAATTTACGTCATGATAATAGAATTACTACAAGGAGACATTACTAAAATAGAAGTTGACGTGATGGTCAATGCTGCAAATCCATACAATCTGGTTGTCTTGGGCCAAAAAAATAGCTCAAGAAGAAAAAACATTTCAAAAGAAAGAATTAAAAGATGGGAAAAAGAATGCTTTTTGCCTTATGACGAACTTTCAGAGAAAATGAAAGAGCTAGATAGAAAGGTTGCAAGAAAAATACTAAATATTACCAATGAACCGAATTGAATATATAGATGGAGATGCTACTCAACCTAAAGGAGAGGAGAACAAAATAATTGTTCATGTATGTAATGATATTGGAGGATGGGGAAGAGGATTTGTTTTGGCAATTTCAAAAAAATGGAAAGCCCCTGAAAAAGCTTATAGAGATTGGTATATCTCGCAAGATAATTTCGAATTAGGAGAGGTTCAGTTTGTACAGGTTGAAAATACTCTTTGGGTGGCAAATCTGATTGGGCAACATAAAATTAAAAAAAATGAAGAAGGGCACCCTCCAATTCGCTATGCGGCAATTAAAGAAGGAATTGAAAAGGTGGCTCAAAAATCAAAAGAATTGAATGCATCTGTCCACATGCCGAGAATTGGTTGTGGTTTGGCAGGAGGAAAGTGGGAGTATATTGAACCCATTTTAGAAGAGAATTTAATTAAAAATAGAATCAAAACTGTTGTTTATGATTTTAAATAAAAAGGAAACATCATTTGAGAATATTCCACACCCAAAACTAAGAAGTATTGTTCATAGTAAGTATTTAGATGTATTTGCTGTATTAGTTATTTTAGTAACTAGTATTTCTTTGGGATATCATAAAACATTTTATTTTCAATCTGAAGCTTTATTTAATATAAGTTTTGAAGAATGGAAAGGGATGCTATCAAAGGGAGCTTTCCCTTTAGGTGTTTTTTCTATTATAGTAGCTTGCTTTTCTATGATGTCGGCCAGACTTGTATGTAAACAAAATAATTGGGGAAATATTATAGGCATTTTTACAACAATTTGTGTCTGTTTTATTGACTTTTCACTAGGAAATAAATCCGCAGTAATAACGTACCCATTAACATTCTTTTTATCGATCTATGGATCTGTAAAATGGATTAAGGGAGAACGAATAAAACAACGAGACTGTTTATACTATTGGATCGTTGTTTGCGGCCTAGTATTAGGTTACTTATTGACGTTTTTAGGCTTTTACATTTTTGACAGTAGCTATACATGGTATTCTGATTTTACCGCTAAATTATTATTTCATTCTATTGCTGTTACTTTTGGACTTTCTATTGTTTCCAATACCGCAACGGCATTTAAGTATGAAGAAACCTGGCTAGGATGGCTGTTATATGATGTTATCCAAGTAGTTAAAAATGTGTTGCTTTTTAATTGGGCAAATGTTGGAAAATATGTATTCTATATTGTTAATGTGATTTTGACTTTCTTTGATTGGAAGTTTAATAAAGATAAAAAATAATACTGTTATGAAGTATTCAAATAAAACGATTACTGAGAAGTTTAACAAAGAAGAGAAACTAAAGTTTTTGTTCTTTTGGGGACATCAACCAAATAAGGATGAGTCCATTGGCAAAAGTTGTTTTAGTCAATGGTGGTTATCAGAATTTACTGTTGAAGGGGTTATATTTAAAACTGCTGAACATTATATGATGGCTGAAAAAGCTCGTTTATTTCAAGATGATGAAACCTTACAAGAGATTTTAGAGGTTGAACACCCACATGATGCTAAAAAGCTAGGAAGAAAAGTGCAAAATTTTGACCCCAAACAATGGGATGAATATAAGTTTCAGATAGTAGTAAAAGCGAATTATGGAAAATTTTCTCAGAATGAAGATTTAAAATCATATCTGTTAAATACTGGAAATAGAGTAATTGTAGAGGCAAGTCCTAGGGATCGAATATGGGGAATTGGAATGGGACAATCCAATGAGAATGCTTCTAATCCCAATTTATGGAGAGGGCAAAATCTTTTGGGATATGCACTTATGGAAGTAAGAGATCAATTGAAACAAGAATCAAATGAAAATCTATAGAACTTCCGAAGACTACAGCAATCGAGATTTTAGTAATAAGACAGTTTTTCTTGCAGGAAGTATCGACTTAAAACTTTCAGGGAATTGGAGAGAAGAACTTGCTTTACAGTTTGGTGATGAAGTTTGTTTTTTTGACCCAACTAGATATAATCATGACGAATTGAATGATGAAGAGATGAAAAATCATATCCAATGGGAGCATGAAACCATGGAAATGGTTGATGTTATCCTAATAAATTTTTTACCGAAAGCAAAATCTCCTATTTCCTTAGCGGAACTAGGTTTGTATGCCAGATCTTCAAAATTGATAGTGGTTTGCCCTGATGAATTCTACGAAAAGCATTATGTGAAAAGTCTTTGTGATCGTTTTGAGATTCCATTTTACAGTTCTTTATCCCAAGGAATTATTCACTTAAAGATTAAAATTTAGTTATTTTGAGTAAAAAATACGCAAAATAATTTGTACAATCATTTTCTTTATATATATTTGTGTCATTATTACGCAAATTAAAAATAAAAAGATGAATCCATTATTATATACAGACGGTTACAAAGTAGATCACAGAAGACAATACCCAGACCAAACAACATTGGTGTACTCCAATTGGACACCAAGAAAAAGTAGAATAGCAGGAGTGAACGAAGTTGTCTTTTTTGGTTTACAATACTTCATCAAAAAATATCTTATTGAAGATTTTAATAAAAACTTTTTTCAACAACCTAAAGAAGAAATCAGTAAAAGGTATTCAAGAAGAATTAATAATTACTTAGGCGAAAACAAAGTAGGAATTGAGCATATTGAAGATTTGCATGATTTAGGATATCTACCAATGGTTATTAAAGCGTTACCTGAAGGAGTTTCGGTTCCTGTTAGAGTTCCAATGTTAACGATGTATAATACCAAACCAGAATTCTTTTGGTTAACAAATTACTTTGAGACACTATTATCTACTACACTATGGATGCCTTGTAATTCAGCTACCATAGCAAGGCAATATCGATTGATACTAGATAAGTATGCTGAAGAAACATCATCTATTCCTGAATTCGTTGATTGGCAAGGTCATGATTTCTCAATGAGAGGTATGGCTGGATTAGAATCTGCTGTGATGTCTGCTTCAGGTCACTTGTTAAGTTTCAAAGGAACAGATACTATCCCATCTGTCGATTTTCTAGAAACCTATTACAATGCTGATTCTGATAAAGAATTAATTGGTGGTTCTGTTGCTGCTACTGAACATTCAGTAATGTGCATGGGAACAAACAGCGGAGAACAGGAAACTTTCAAAAGATTGATTACAGAAGTGTATCCAAATGGCATTGTTTCTATTGTTTCTGATACTTGGGATTTATGGAAAGTATTGACTGAATACCTTCCTAATTTAAAAGAAGAAGTATTACAGAGAGATGGGAAAGTTGTAATTCGCCCAGATAGTGGGAATCCTGTTGATATTATTTGTGGAAATCCAGAAGGGAAAACTCAGGAAGAAAGAAAGGGTGTTATAGAATTACTTTGGGAAACTTTTGGAGGTACTACAAATAATAAAGGATATAAAGAGTTAGACTCTCATATTGGAGCTATATATGGAGACAGTATTACTATTGAAAGAGCTACACAAATATGTGAACGCCTAAAACAAAAAGGATTTGCTTCTACCAATGTTGTATTAGGAATTGGATCATTCACCTATCAATACAACACCAGAGATACTTTTGGTTTTGCTATGAAAGCTACCTATGGAGAAGTTGGTGGAATTGGACGAGAAATCTATAAGGACCCTATTACAGATGATGGAACCAAAAAGTCTGCTAAAGGATTAATACAAATTATTAAAGAAAATGAATCTTATCAATTAGTTGATCAAGTGAATTGGAAAGAAGAAGAAAAAGGAGAGTTAAGAGAAATATATAAAGATGGGAAATTGCTCATAAACGAAAGTTTATCTATCATTAGAAAAAGAATTAGAACCAAATCTTAACTCAAAAAGCCTGAAGTTATCTTCAGGCTTTTTTGTTTTTTAGAATATCGTTAACAGCACCCACCACCATCATAATGGAACGTAGATTCTGAGAAATAGATGTCATCTCTTCCTAAAGATTGCAACGCCGCGGCTGTTTTGTCGCAAATTGCCAAAGGCTGATTTTGAATTAAGACATGTCCTTTCTTGTCATCAAAATATTCATCCTCGCCAAAATAGATCGCCGCTTTTCCTGTAAATACACAAGGGCCATCTTCAGGCATTGGATCTTTAATGGCTGCTACTTCTATAGATTCGATATAGATTAATTCATCCGTATCGTAGTTTTTAGGGTCTAAGATTCTATATGGTTTACGAGCTCTAATCTCAATCGTTCCAAAACCGGCATCAGTTAGCATTTTTACATACTCGTCAATAGGTAAACTTCCACTTAGACATAATGCACGTAAACGTTCATCATTACGTAGGTTGTCATTCATAGGCTGTTCGCAAGTAGGATCACTCATTACCAAACGACCATGTGGTTTTAAAACACGATACATTTCTGCAATTGCCTTTTTAAGATCCTCTGCTTTAAAAATATTGAACAAACAATTCTGTGCTGCCACGTCTATAGAGTTATCTTCAACAGGAAGATTTAGCGCATCTCCTTTTCTAAGATCTACGAATTCGCTTTTAAACCAATCATTTTGTATTTCAGCTTCTATAAAGTTTTTGTGTGAGGCCTCCAACATTTCATCAACCACATCAATGCCAATCACACCATTTTCTTGGCGAGAAAAATATGAGAACTGCAATAGTTCCATACCACCACCAACACCAACATATAATATTTTAGGGTTGTTTGTTAAGTCTCTGGCATGCACTGTAGATCCACATCCATAATTCATTTCCTGCATGATTCTTGGAATCTTCAACCCAGGAAGTTCCCAAATAGGGTTTGTAGTACAACATAATCCAACATCAGGCACTAAAGCCGCCTCCTTATATACGTCATGCGTAGTATCTAAATAACTCATTCGTTTTTATAATTCTTTTATTAGTTTTTTAAAAAGGATAATCATTTTTGGTTCTGCTTTACCAGCTATGGCAATAATGTCTTCAATATCTACTGGTTGTAGATTTTTAGGATCACACTCGTCGGTTAAAACAGAAACTGCCAAACATCGCAAGCCAACTTGATTAGCCACAATAATCTCGGGGACAGTGCTCATTCCTACAGCGTCTACTTCAAGAATTTGAAGCATTCTGTATTCTGCTCTCGTCTCCAATTGCGGACCTACCACACTGGCATATATACCCTCATGTAGTTCTATGTCGTTTTGTTCTGCAATAGCTTTCATTCTTGCATTTAAATCTTTGTCATACGGGGCAAGCATGTCTACAAATATATTTCCGAATTCATTGGCTCCTTTAAAAGCAAGTGGCGATCCTCCTTGAAGGTTTAAGTGATCGTCAAGCAACATAAGGTCTCCTTTTTTATAAGATAGGTTAATGGCTCCTGCAGCATTGGAAACTAACAATGTCGAAATTCCTAAACTGTGCATGGTGCGAATACCATAGGTAACTTCCCAGAAATTATAACCCTCGTAAAAATGAAAACGACCAGACATTACCAGTACTTTTTTCCCTGATAGTTCGCCATAAACAAGTTTTCCTGAATGAAATTCTACGGTTGCGACTGGGAAATTGGGGATGTCGGTATATGGAATTTCTTTTTCGATGTTTACTTCTTGAACCAATTGCCCAAGACCAGTTCCTAAAACAATACCTACCTCAGGAGTATCTATTCCATTAGATCTTAAATAATCTACGGTTTCTTTTAATTGTTGCTTTTTCATATTTAGTTGGTTGTTGAGTTAGTATGTTTTACAATATCCTGAATCTCCTTATTATTTTTATAAAAATCAGATTGAATAAGGTCCTCGAAAGTGTCAATGTCATTTAAAGACTCAAGTAAAGATACAGGTACTTTTTGTTCAGATAATTCTTGTAAAGTTACATCTAATAATACAGATTGGCTCCAAGGTTTGTTTTCAAATACTGTGGTGTTCATTTCTGACATTCCTATGAGATAATATCCGCCATCATGAGCCGGACCAAAAACAATATTGTTTTCACTAAGCGCATTAAAACCTGTATCGATAATCTCTTTAGTAATATTAGGAAGATCTGACCCGATAAGTACAATATTGTCATAACCTTGATCGAATCCATGTTGGAAAGCATTCTTCATTCGCTCACCAAGATCTTCACCTTCTTGAACGAATTTTTTGCCACCATCCCAGCCAGAAGGGATAATCACATCTGAAAAATAGATATGTCGATCGGCATCAGTCTTGCCAGACTCTTTTTCAGTAATAGAAAACAAATGATAATAAATATTAAAAGCACCTACATCACCGATTGTTTTAGCGAGTCTAGTTTTAACCTTCCCAAGGATAATATTTTTCACAAAAACTATTAATAGATTCTTACTCATAAATCTTGTTGCCTTTTTTTAACCATTGACTCCAATATGTATTACAAACATAGATGTTTTCTGTTTCTTTATTCTTAACATCGAACACGCGATATCCTTTATTTTTCCATTCAAAAATACCACCAAACAAGTTCAAAACATTTGTGTATCCGTCTTTTTTTAATTTTTCAGCGATGTCTTCTGATCGAACCCCCAAAGTGCAATAGACCACAATACTTGCGTCTTTATTTGGAAGCATTTTCTTTACTTTTTTTAAATCAAAATTTTGATATCCAACATACACAGAGTTTGGTAAATGACTCACATTGAATTCTCTTTTCTCTCTAGCATCTAAAACAATTACATTCGTTAGTTTTTGTAAGCTGTCAACATGAATATAAGGAATGGTTTCTGAATTGTATCGCTTTAATACTTCACTTATTTTCTCCTGAGCGGATACTGATAAGGAAGTTAGGAAAAGAATAAGAAAAAGCTTTTTCATACTACAAAGTTAAGCAACTACACCTTGACAACTACTACCTGCTCCAGCGGTGCAACCATAACAATGTTGATTGATGATAATATTTCTGTTTTGCAGTAACTCTTCGTTATACTCGGAGATGTGCTTTATTTTACTGTTTACTTTTAAATTCAACATTTGGTTAAAATCGCAGTCATATAACCAACCGTCCCAACTTACAGAAATTGTATTGGTGCACATCACATTTTCCACAGCAAGAGGATTGTACGCTTCTACTAATGCAAACATATAATCTTCATAATTTTCAGAAGCTATCAGATAATCTAAAAATCGACTAATAGGAAGGTTTGTTATCGCAAACAGACTATGGAAATCAATATTAAAATCTTCTTTTAATGCCTTCTTAAAATCATTTTCCAAAGCCATTTGATCTCCAGGGAGAAAAGCTCCAGAAGGGTTGTATACAAGATCTAGTTTTAGAGTACTACCTGGTAATCCATATCCAACAGCATTCAACTCTTGTAAAGCTTTGATAGATTTGTCAAAAACACCATCTCCGCGTTGTTTGTCCGTTTTACCTCTTGTCCAATGCGGCATAGAAGAAACAACATGGACATTATGTTTTTTAAAGAACTCAGGGAGGTCATAATACTTTTTGTTCGCTCTGATAATCGTTAGGTTAGAACGAACAATAAAATCTTTAATACCAGCTTTTGAAGCCTCTTCTACAAACCATCTGAAATTCGGATTCATTTCCGGTGCTCCTCCAGTCAAATCCAAAGTATGAGCCTCCGTTTTTTTAATGACATCCAAGCATTGGTGCATAGTTTCAATAGTCATGATTTCCTTTCGGTCCGGCCCAGCATCCACATGACAATGCGCACATACTTGATTACACATATAGCCTAAATTTATTTGAAGAATTTCAAGTTTTTTAGGTTTTAGTGGAAACTGATTTGTTTCTTTTATTTTTTTTGCGAATGTAGGTAGTTCACCATCGGCGAAGATGCCATTAGATAAAATCTCCAATTGACGTTCTGTATTCGCAAGATCATTGTTCCTTGCTAAAAGGGATTTCTTTGCCATGTGTTTACATTTCGAGCTTATTCACCTTGTTCATCATTTGAACACCATGAACTAAGGTAGCGCCACTTTTAATAGCCGCACCAACATGAACGGCCTCCATCATTTCTTCTTTGGTAATACCTCTCTGCAAACCATCTTTTGTATAAGCGTCAATACAATATGGACATTGCTCCGTATGTGATACAGCTAAAGCGATTAAGGATTTTTCACGTGCGGTTAAAGCACCTTCTTCAAATACTTTCCCATAATAATCAAAGAACTTGTTTCCAAGCTCTTCGCTCCATTCTGTAATATTCCCGAATTTTCTTAAGTCGGAAGGATCATAATATGTTTTTGACATAAATATCTATTTACTGTTCAAACTCCAGTCATAAGGAAGGTATTTTACCTTTGCCTTTTTGCTTATTTTTATGTTTGAATATTTGTTAATATAATCGATAACTGAACCGTTGGTTGTAAAATCACCTTTAAACCAATTAAAAATCTCAGAAATTTGAAGACTATTTTTCTTCAGCTTATTTCTTGTTGAGTCATTAATGAATTCCTTCATCAAAGATTCTAGAGCAGTATCTACGTTTTCTGCTGTAAAAGCAAAGTTAGCTAATTTGGGACAAGATCCCGAAGCGCAGTTTACACCTACATGAATTCTTGGATCTTTGAACTTTTTTCTTAAAATTTCGTGTTCAACATGATCTAATGTATATGTTTTACCACCTACTTTAACAAATGGAGTTTTCCAAGCTGTTTTGCCATCTTCCTTAATATTGGTAATACTCTTTAAAGGATAATTAGACAAAATAATCTTTACGGTATATGCATTATATACATTAATCCAAAATGCCTTTTCAGCATTGTCAGAATCAAACGATGTATTCGCTTTTTTTAGAAAGTTCAGGTATGCATCTAAAGTAACTTCATCCTTCTTGAAGGCTTTATAATCTACATTTCCTTTTTCATCGACATGTTTTTGTAATAAATCATTGAATGTAGAAGTCTGTGAATATGCATTGCTAACAGCAAGTATTAATATAACTATAAATAATCTTTTCATCATTTCTGTATTATCGTGTTGTGACGTTTTAGACGAAAGGAACTAAGAATGTTTACAGAGAAATTGAATTTAGATTATTGGCCAATGTTTTCAACGTCACTCTTTAATTCAACACTTATTCTTTCATGAATTTCTTGACCAGGTTTTAAGCCAAAGTATTTTCTAAATGCATAAACGACTGCATATAAAATAGGAGTATCTAAGGCTGCAATCATTATTTTGAAGATAATTCCACTTATTAATAATCCTGAGAAATTCTCCCATCCAATAATTCCAAAAGAGCAAAGCAATAATAGAACTGTTAATGTGTCTATAATTTGAGAAGAGAAGGTAGAGAAATTATTTCTAAGCCAAAGATGTTTTCCTTTTGTGAATTTTTTCCAAAAATGATAGATTCTAATGTCGATAAATTGTGCAAATAGGTATGCCATCATAGAAGCTAAAACGGCCAATGGTGCTGCTCCAAAAACTTGAACAAAAGTAGTGTCATTTACAGGAGACCATGGAGTTGCAGGAACTTCCTTAGATACATAAATAATAGCTAGTGAAAAGAAAGACGCAAAAATACCGGCAATCACAACTTGATTAGCTTTCTTTTTCCCATAGATTTCAGACAAAATATCTGTAATTAAGAAGGTGATAGGATATGGTAATAAACCAACAGAAACTTCAAAAAGTTTTGAACCAAAAATTTCAACATCAAATGGGTACCAATAGAAGAACTTTTGAAAAATTAAATTCGAAGTAACTAACGAAGCAATAAAGAGGGCGGCTAAAATTAAAAAAACAATCTCAGCATGTGATTTTTTCTGTTCAGTCATAAAGCTAAAGTACTAATTCTTGAAGAGATTCTGAAACGAGTAGATGATGATGATATAAATTCCTATTTTTGCCCTCATAACAACATAGATAAAAAATGAAAGCATATATTTTTCCTGGTCAAGGAGCACAGTTTACGGGAATGGGACTGGAACTTTATGAAAACTCACCATTAGCTCAAGAGCTTTTCGAAAAGGCAAACGCTATTCTAGGGTTTAGCATAACCGATGTTATGTTTGAAGGAACTCCAGAAGAATTAAAGCAAACAAAGGTGACACAACCTGCCATTTTCTTGCACTCAGTGATTTTAGCTAAGGTATTAGGAAATTCATTCCAGCCAGAAATGGTAGCCGGACACTCATTAGGTGAATTGTCTGCATTGGTTGCAGCGGACGTATTGTCATTTGAAGATGGATTGAAATTAGTATCTCAAAGAGCTATGGCTATGCAAAAAGCATGCGAAGCACAAGCTTCGACAATGGCAGCAGTTTTAGGCTTGGAAGATGAAGTAGTAGAGCAAGTATGTAATGATATTGATGGAGTTGTGGTCGCTGCCAATTATAATTGCCCTGGACAATTGGTAATTTCGGGAGAAGTTGCTGCTATAGAAAAAGCCTGCGAAGTGTTGACCGAAAAAGGAGCAAGAAGAGCATTAGTATTACCTGTAGGTGGTGCGTTTCATTCACCAATGATGGAACCTGCAAGAGAAGAGTTAGCGGCTGCGATTGAAGCAACAGAATTTAATGAGCCTGCTTGTCCAGTGTATCAAAATGTACCTGCAAAAGCGGTGAATAATGCTTCAGAAATTAAAGAAAACTTAGTGGCTCAATTGACAGCACCGGTGAGATGGACGCAGTCAATACAAGCGATGATTGCTGATGGAGGAACAGAGTTTGTTGAAGTTGGACCTGGAAAAGTACTGCAAGGATTAATGCGAAAAATAGATAGGTCTGTCGCAGCTTCAGGGGCTAGTTTTGAGGCATAGATTATGCAGAAAATAAAGATTAAAGCCCAATCATATGATTGGGCTTTTTCATGAGAATATACTAACTATTTGGTTTAATGAGTAACCAAAATTTTCTTCTCCATGATTTTTTGTTTCCCGGAATAAATGTTCAAAATATAATACCCACTTTTTAAAGCAATGGTATTTACATGAAAAGTGGATTCACTTTTAACATTGAATTCTTTTACCAATACTCCATTTTTAGAGTGTAATTCTCCTTTTACTGAAACCGGTAAAGTGTTTTTAAATTGAAACACTTGATTAGCAGGGTTCGGAAAAACAGTAATGTGCTCAGCTACTTTTCCAGTATTTATGAGATTCTTTAGAATAACATCTTTAGGTGCTTCTATAGGCCATATGCTTGGTAGAGTTTCATCAAAAGGATTTTGAGACGCCATCCTTCCAGATTTTTTTCCTTTAGCTTCTATTTTTCCTAAAAAATGACTGCCTTTATCTGCATGGAACCCAGGTTTTAATAGTACTCTATTTCCTGCTTTAAATATAATAGTACTTCCGTTGTGGAGAATGCAATATGCTTTATTGCTGTCAGGATTTGCAGCATTTTTATATACAACGTCAACTAGGGTATTTGGATTGACAGGTAAAGGATAATCTTTAATGTGCAAATCTGTTGATCCAATCATTTCGTCGCTGGCGTGAAATTCAAAATAATCTCCATCCCAAAAGTTTGTCAAATTCCACTGTTGAATAGAAGCATTGTCAAAATCATTTTGAAAAGGAAATTCTTCGCTATCATAATAGACATCTTCTGTTTTAAATTCCATATCATGAGGCGCATATTTTTTACCACCAAAATACATGAATTTCATCATGTAAGATGACCTTGTACCCGAATAATAATTTCCTCCTTTCCGAATGCCTAAGGCTTTATCATCAATTACCATTCCTAAGGTGGTTTTTCCGATTTGCATACTAACATTATTAAACACATCTTCATAAGAACCGTCTTCTGGATTTACTTTGGCGGTTTTCATATAATGAGAAACCCAGTAACCATTTTCATGATAGAATAAGGATAACTCCAGAGCATTTCTTTCAGAATTAAATCGCCATCCAAGATGCATTTTAAAATCTTGTCTGTCTATTCCATTGGGGTAGGTGATCATCATAGCTTTGTTCCAATCAAAATTATTTGAGTATTTAATACCCTTGTCGAACCGGACTTTGAACTTCATGTGTCTGTTTGTAGTTGATAACTTAACGGCTGCAATAGGGATATTTCGTATTCCAACAATGCCTAAGTCAATGGTGCTGAGAAAATTACAAAGAACAGTTGGAATTGAAGAATTACATATAGTAGCTCCGCAAGTTAAAGAATACTCTGAATCCTGATAACATTGGTCATTAGCTCTATTTCCTTTCTTGATCAAATAAGACCTGTCGTTTAAAGAGCCTTCATACCCGTAAGGAACTCCAAATTGCGCTTTTATATGAGTATTGTAAAGTAAAAAAACACTCAAAAAAATTAAAATATTTTTCATAATCAAAGAATTTTATTTTTGCTGTTTTTTTATTTTTTGAACCTCAAGTTTTAGCGACTCATTTTCTTTATGTAGTTCTAAAACATAAAGCGTCAACTCTTCCACTTTTCTTAGGAGAATGGCATCCATTTGACCTAAGTTAATACCATTTTTCATCACTTCTTTTTCCGATGGAACATTTGGTAAGTGTCCTTTTTCATTAATATGTTTGCGGACCTCTTTTAATGACATTAAATCATAGCCTTTTTTGAATACATAATCTGGCCAGTTTATAGTATCCATATGATTCAAGCGAACTTCAACTTCATCAGCATAAACTTTTCTCATATTAACTACGCCATTACCCCATACTTTGAAAATTGATTTTGGTGCCCCGGAAGAATTGCTTTCTATGTAAAAAGCTGTAGTATCATCTCTATTTACCTTAATCATAGAAGCAATAGCATACGCATCTTCAGTGGTGAAGTTTACTGAGAGTTTTCCGTTGACACTTAAATCACCGCTGGCAAGATTTAAATTATTATTTAACAATTGTAAATCTCCATCTGTGAGAATAAGGTTGCCTCCATCAATTTTTACATCACCATCTTTTATTTCTAATTTTGAGGTAGGGTTTGAAATGCCAATTCCAACATTCCCAGTATTTGTCAAAGACATAACATCCATGGTACTGTTAGAAAAGGTAAAATTGGAGTTATTGCTTGTATTCCATTTCAAAAAGGGAGCATCCGATACATATGAGATACCAGCAGAATTTGAATTGTTGTTAAATACTGAGAAACTACTTCTTGTGCTTAGGAAAGAAGATGTAGTAATTCCACTGAAGTCCCCGACAAGAGTTTTACCATATCGATCAATCAGAAACTTAGTTGAGTTAGGAGTATAAGTTAAATCAGTAATTTTAAACACATGAGAAGGAAAGACTAAGGGACCAGGTTCTCCAAAAGGACCAGCAGCACCAGGGCCACCTGAAAAGTTTAACTGAAGTACTCCAGTAGCACCACTACTTTTTACTTCTAATTTAGAACTAGGAGTATTTGTTCCAACTCCTACATTGTTGTTTCCTGAATTCGTTACGGTACCATTCTGTGTTGAAAGTTGCGCATACGCACCCAAAGTGAAAGCAGAAAAGGCTGCAAAAAGGATAACCCTTTTTGAAAACATAATTTTAAACATAATTTTATTTTTTAATAATTTCCTTACTCTATTGTTTGGGCTTTTCAGGTTCCACCACTAGCTATATGTATATACCAGTGGCATTTGTTTAATTTTATTACCCAAAATAAATGATGAAATAAAATGCTCGTTCAGTTCTTTTAGTATATTTAACCAGAAAACCGTTGAAATCATCTTGAAAAAAGAAGGAAGAAAGGACGAAATATTGAAAGTAGCAGCAAAACTTTTTAAAAGAAAGGGATATGCAGCGGTTACAATGCGTGATATAGCAAAGACTTTAGATATTAAAGCAGCAAGCCTGTACAATCATATTAGCTCAAAGCAAGAAATTCTAAAAATGATTATTATTTCTATTGCAGAAGAGTTCACTGCAGAAATGAATGTTATATATACTAACGATGTTAGTAGCATTGAAAAATTGAAAAAGATTGTAGCCTTACATGTTAATATCGCATACAAGAACTCATATGGAATGGCTTCCTTAAATAATGATTGGATGCATCTTGAAGAGCAATTGGAGTATTACTTAGAATTGCGAAACAGCTACGAGGATAATTTTAGAAGTATCATCAAAGAAGGCATTGACGCGAACGAAATTATACATGGCAATACCGAGATTATGTTGTTTTCTATTTTATCAACGTTAAGGTCGTTGTACCTATGGATTCCTAAAAAAGAGGAGCTAAAACCAGAAGAACTTGTTATGAATTTAAATCAGGTTTTGATAGATGGGATACGAAATCATTAAAAATAAATTTTGTATTTTTGACAAGTAAACTAACAGTTGTTAGTTTAAATAATTATTCAAACAATTTTGTTTATTAATGGCTGAATTTCATCAAGTAAAAGTTGCTCAGATTTATAAAGAGACGAAAGATACTGTAGTTGTTGAATTTGATATTCCAGAACAACTTCATGCTAATTTTAGATTTAAGCAAGGGCAACACCTAACACTACGTAAATTAATAAATGACGAAGATATTCGTCGTTCCTACTCATTGTGTACAAGTCCACTAGATAATGAGTGGAAGGTTGCCATAAAGCAGATTCCAGGAGGAGTATTTTCAAATTATGCTAACAAGGAACTCAAAGCGGGTGATACGATTGAAATTATGGAACCCTCTGGGAATTTTTTCGTGGATATTGATAGTGAAGCTAGCAAGAATTATATAGCTTTTGCAGCAGGCAGTGGTATTACACCGATGTTGTCTATCATAAAAACACATTTGCATGCTGAGCCTAATAGCACATTCAAACTATTCTATTTAAATAGGACCGTAAAATCCATTATCTTTAAAGAAGAAATAGAGCAACTGAAGAATGAGTTTTTTGGACGTTTTCAGGTATTTTATTTTTTAACAAAGGAGCAACGAGATATTCCGTTTTTAAATGGACGTTTTGATACGGAAAAACTAAGTGTTTTAACCAAGACATTTATAGATGTTCCAGACACAAATCATTGTTTTATTTGTGGACCTCAAGAGATGATTTTTTTAATAAGAGATCATTTAGAGGCAGCGGGTTTAAACAAGGAGAACATACACTATGAATTATTCTTTTCTGGAGATCCAGGAGATAATAAACATATTGCTGAAGTGTTAGAGCAAAAAGTTGAAGGAACAGATGTTACCATTATTGATGGAGGAAAGGAATTCCATTTTATTATGGAAGATGAATATGATAATATCTTAGATGGCGCATTAGCAGCAGGGGCAGATTTGCCTTTTGCTTGCAAAGGAGGGGTTTGCAGTACCTGTAAATGTAAAGTAGTGGAAGGCTCGGTTGAGATGAAAATCAATTATGCTTTGGATGAAAAAGAAGTGTCACAGCAACTAGTGCTTAGTTGTCAGGCTGTACCGACCACGGAAAAAGTAGTGGTAGATTTCGACGTTTAAAATATAAACTCAATAGATATGAGTGAAGAACAAATAAAAAATTTAGAAGATCAATTTGAAGCGCGCATTGCCCGTGACGAAAAAATTGAACCTAAGGACTGGATGCCAGAGAAGTATCGTAAGACACATATTAGACAAATGTCCCAGCATGCGCATTCTGAAATTATTGGAATGCTTCCAGAAGGGAATTGGATTACACGTGCGCCTTCCTTAAGAAGAAAAGTAGCATTACTCGCTAAGATTCAAGATGAAGCTGGACATGGACTATACTTATATAGTGCATGTGAAACATTAGGTGTTTCACGAGAAGAACTATATGATCAACTGCATTCAGGTAAGGCAAAATATTCTAGTATTTTTAATTACCCAACAGTAACGTGGGCAGACATGGGAGCTATTGGTTGGTTGGTAGATGGTGCAGCAATTATTAATCAGGTGCCTTTGTGTAACACGTCTTATGGACCTTATGCACGTGCTATGATCCGTGTATGTAAGGAAGAAAGTTTCCATCAACGTCAAGGGTATGAGATTATGATCAAATTGGCTAATGGAACACCAGAGCAGAAAGAAATGGCACAAGATGCATTAAATCGCTGGTGGTGGCCAAGTCTTATGATGTTAGGACCAACAGATGATGTGTCTGTGCATACAGCACAGTCCATGAAGTGGAAATTAAAGCGTAAATCTAACGATGACTTGCGTCAACAATTTATAGATCAAACAGTACCTCAAGCCGAATTAATTGGTTTGACCGTCCCGGATCCAGACTTAAAGTGGAACGAGGAAAAAGGAAGTTATGATTTTGGAGAAATTGATTGGGATGAATTCTGGCAAGTGGTAAAAGGTCACGGTCCTTGTAATAAAGAACGAATGAATGCTCGAGTTTCTGCATGGGAACGTGGAGAGTGGGTGCGAGATGCTGCGATGGCATACGCAGATAAGAAAGCAAATAAAAAACTTAATAAAGCTATTTAAAATGAAGAAAAACTGGCCACTTTGGGAAGTCTTCGTAAGAAGTAAAAACGGATTAGAACATCGACATTTTGGAAGCCTCCATGCAGCAGATGCAGAAATGGCATTAGAGAATGCACGCGATGTATATACCAGACGTAATGAAGGTGTAAGTATTTGGGTTGTAGAATCAAAAGATATTACAGCATCAAATCCAGAAAATAATGGCGAATTATTTGAGCCTGCTCAAGACAAAGTATATCGTCATCCTACTTTTTATGACCTCCCTGACGAAGTAAAGCACATGTAATGAAAGAAAGTTTATATAAATATATATTAGGCATTGCAGATAATTCTCTGATTCTTGGACAAAGACTAGGAGAATTATGTGGTCATGGTCCTAGCTTAGAAACAGATATAGCCTGTACAAATATGTCTTTGGATTTATTTGGACAAGTACGTAGTTATTATCAATACGCAGCTAAAATTGCTGGAGATGGCAGAGTCGAAGATGATATTGCCATGTTACGTAAAGAACGTGAATACTTAAATGTATTGTTGGTAGAACAACCTAATACGGATTTTGCCTATACTATGACTCGTCAATTTTTATTCGATGCGTATCATTTGTTGTTTTTAAAAGAGCTGCAAAAAAGTAAGGATTTAACGTTGTCTGCAATTGCGAATAAATGTATTAAGGAAGTAAGTTATCATTTACGATTTTCTTCAGATTGGGTTAAGCGTTTAGGTGATGGAACTGAAGTTAGTCATCAAAAAATGCAAGATGCCATTGATCGATTATGGACATACACAGACGAACTATTTCATCAAACCAAAGCCGATAAAGAAATGGTTGAAGAAGGTATTGCAGTTGATGTAACCAAATTGAAAGATGCTTATTATGCGAAGGTCAATGAAGTTTTGGAAGAAGCAACCCTTAAAACTCCAGAATCAAAGTGGTTCCAAAAGGGAGGTAAAGAAGGAATTCATACAGAGCATTTGGGGTACTTGTTAAGTGATTTACAGTACATGCAACGAACCTATCCAAAAATGGAATGGTAAAATGACAGCGGTAGAACAGCATATAGACAATATTTTAGTTCCGATATTAGAGAGAGTTTCAGATCCTGAGATTCCTGTATTGTCAATTATGGATATGGGTGTTGTGCGTTCTGCAGTAATTATAAATAATATTGTGAAAGTTGAGATTACACCAACGTATAGCGGTTGCCCAGCGATGGATGTAATAGGAGATGATATAAAGGAAGCATTAAAAGAGGCAGGGTTCGATTCGCAAATTGAATTAATTTTAGCCCCAGCTTGGACTACCGATTGGATTACTCCTAGAGGTAGAAAAGCTTTAGAAGATTATGGAATAGCACCACCTTTAGATGCAGAAGCAGATAAAGATGTTTTGTTACATGAAAAACGATTAGTTAAATGTACTAATTGTGGTTCTAATAATACTAAATTAGTGAGTCAGTTTGGTTCAACAGCATGCAAGGCACAGTTTCAATGTGACGATTGTCAAGAACCATTCGATTATTTTAAATGTCTTAAATAGACAAACAATAAACATAGGCATGAGTAATAGTTCAATTCTTTTAAAAATTGAAAACGGTGTAGCGCACATTACACTTAACAGACCAGAGGTGTTTAATAGCTTTAATCGTGAAATGGCATTAGCTTTACAAGATACTTTTGATGATTGCGAAAAGAATGAAGAGGTTAGAGCCATTGTACTATGTGGAAGCGGAAAAGCGTTTTGTGCAGGGCAAGATCTAAAAGAAGTTACCTCTCCAGAACTTAATCCTGGTTTTAAAAAAATATTGGAAGAACATTACAATCCGATTATTTTAAAAATTAGAAATTGCAAAAAACCAATAATAGGTGCGATTAATGGAGTTGCAGCTGGAGCTGGTGCAAACATTGCGTTGGCATGCGATATTGTAGTGGCAAATGAAAAAGCAAGTTTTATTCAAGCGTTTAGTTTGATTGGTTTGATTCCAGATAGTGCCGGAACCTATTTTTTACCGCGATTAATTGGATTTCAAAAAGCATCTGCTTTGGCAATGTTAGGGGATAAGATTGGCGCAGAAGAAGCAGAAAGATTAGGAATGATTTACAAATATGTACCTTCAGAAGAATTTGAAGAAACAATCAATAAATTAGCGGTAAAATTAGCAAATATGCCCACTAAGGCGTTAGGAATGATTAAGGAATTATTGAATAATTCCATGACTAATACGTTGGAAGAGCAATTGGCTATGGAGTCGAAATATCAAATAGAAGCAGCACAAAGTGAAGATTATGCAGAAGGCGTAAAAGCTTTTATAGAAAAGAGAAAACCAAACTTTAAAGGACAATAAATGAACGTTGGAATCATAGGTTCAGGAACCATGGGAAGTGGAATTGCGCAAGTAGCGGCAACTTCAGGTTGTAAAGTAAAACTCTACGATACAAATCAAAATGCATTAGACAAAAGCAAAGCGGCTTTAGAAAAAATATTATCTAGATTGATTGAAAAAGGACGAATTGATGTGGGTGAAAAATCGAGGATACAAGGAAATATATCTTATGTAAGTACTTTAAAAGATTTACACGACGCTAATTTGACCATTGAAGCAATCATTGAAAATTTAGATATTAAACAAAAAGTCTTTTCAGAACTGGAGAGCTATGTGGCAGATGATTGCATTATTGCGTCAAACACATCTAGTTTATCTATTGCATCCATTGCTTCATCTTTACAGAAACCAGAGCGTTGTGTAGGAATTCACTTTTTCAACCCTGCACCGCTAATGAAATTGGTGGAAGTAATTCCGGCAATTCAAACATCACAAGAAGTTTTAGACAAATCTGTAGCGACAATAACTGGTTGGAAAAAAGTAGTTGCTGTAGCTAAAGATACGCCAGGGTTTATAGTAAACCGTGTGGCAAGACCATTTTATGGAGAATCATTACGAATTTATGAAGAAGGATTAGCCGATTTTGCTACCATTGATTGGAGTTTAAAATCAGTAGGAGGTTTTAGAATGGGGCCATTTGAATTAATGGATTTCATCGGAAATGATGTGAATTATACGGTAACTGAAACGGTATTTACAGCCTTTTATTTCGATCCAAGATACAAGCCAGCGTTTACGCAAAAGCGTTTTTCAGAAGCGGGGTATTTAGGAAGAAAATCAGGAAAGGGATATTATGATTACTCGGAAGGAGCTGTAAAACCAGAACCGATACAAGACAAGGAACTTGCACAACAAATCTTTGATAGAGTTTTGGTAATGTTGATCAATGAAGCTGCGGATGCCTTGTTCTTAAATATAGCCTCGGCAGAAGATATCGATAATGCGATGACTAAAGGAGTGAATTATCCGAAAGGATTATTGACTTGGGCAGATGAAAAAGGAATCGATTGGTGCGTAGATGCATTAGATGCGCTATATAATGAATATCATGAAGATAGATATCGTTGCAGCCCATTATTAAGAAAAATGAACAGAGAAAAGAAGACATTTTTTTAAATGAAAGGAGCGTTAATTCCATATAAAATGTTACGTCAAGATGCCTTCAGTCAGTGGCTAGGTATTAAGATTTTAGAATGTGAAATCGGAAGATGTAAAGTTGGAATGACCATTCGCAAGGAAATGTTGAATAGCATGGACAAAGCACATGGAGGAATTAGCTATTCATTAGCAGATACAGCATTCGGATTTACGGCAAACACACACGGTAAGTTTGCGGTATCTATTGAAACATCTATCAATCACATTGAAGCCTTACATGAAGGAGATGAATTAATTGCTGAATGCACTATTGAAAAAGTAAACAACAAATTAGGCTTCAATATTATTGAAGTTAAAAGAGGAGACGAATTAGTAGCTTTGTTTAAAGGCGTAGTATATAGAACACAAAAGAACTGGGAAGAATAACATGGAAGCATATATCATAGACGGAATAAGAACACCTATTGGAAGTTATAAAGGAACCTTATCAGCTGTTCGTACAGATGATTTAGGTGCATTGGTAATAGAGGAGTTGGTTAAAAGAAATCCTGGTATTCCGAAAGAAGCATATGACGATGTGATTATGGGATGCGCAAATCAAGCTGGAGAAGACAATCGTAATGTGGCTCGCATGTCATCTTTGTTAGCAGGATTACCTTTTACGGTTCCCGGAGAAACGGTGAACCGTTTATGTAGTTCAGGATTGTCTGCAATTATTCATGCTAATAGAGCAATTAAGGCAGGAGATGGAGATTTGTTTATTTCTGGAGGAGTTGAAAATATGACTAGAGGGCCATATGTAATAGCAAAACCGTCAAGTGCTTTTGGGAATGATTCTAAAATGTATGATTCAAGTTTTGGATGGCGTTTTATCAATCCTAGAATGCAAAAATTATATGGAACGGACGGAATGGGGAATACAGCTGAGAATTTAGTTGAGAAGTACAATATCTCTAGAGAAGATCAAGATGCATTTGCGTATTGGAGTCAAAAGAAAGCGGTAAAAGCCCAAGAAAACGGAAGATTAGCGAAGGAGATAATTACTGTAGAAATTCCTCAGCGTAAAAAAGATCCTATTCAATTTTCAAAAGATGAATTTGTAAAACCAACAACATCAAAAGAAATTTTAGCAAAGTTACGCCCAGCTTTTAAGAAAGAAGGAGGAAGTGTGACAGCAGGAAATTCTTCTGGTTTAAATGATGGAGCAGCAGCAACGATCGTTGCATCGGAAACAGCGGTTAAGAAGTATAATTTGAAACCATTGGCAAGAATTGTTAGTTCAGCTGTGGTGGGTGTAGAGCCAAGAATTATGGGAATTGGACCCGTGCAAGCTTCTAATAAGGCATTAGAAAAAGCTGGTCTAACCATGGATGATATGGATATTATTGAGTTAAATGAAGCTTTTGCTGCGCAAGCATTAGCATGTACAAGAGCTTGGGGCCTAAAAGATGATGATTCAAGATTGAATCCAAACGGAGGTTCTATTGCTATTGGACATCCATTAGGAGTTACAGGCGCTAGAATTGCATATTCAGCCGCTTTAGAATTACAAGAACAACAAAAACGATATGCTTTGATAACAATGTGTATAGGAGTTGGACAAGGATATGCAGCAATTATAGAAAGAGTTTAGTCATGAAAAAAATACAACATTACGTTACAGGTCAATGGTTGGAAGGTAAGGAAGAGGGAACACCTATTTATGATGCAATTACTGGGGAAGTAATCTCAAATGTAGCTATTGAAGGGTTAGACATTCCAGAAATTCTTCAATATGGAAGAACCAAAGGAGGTGAAGTACTTCGTAAAATGACGTTCCAAGAGCGTGGAAACATGCTAAAGAAATTAGCCTTGTATTTAACCAAACGTAAAAATGAGTTTTACGAATTAAGTTATCGAACTGGAGCGACTAAAGTGGATAGTTGGATTGATATTGAAGGAGGTTTTGGAAACCTTTTTGCCAATGCATCGTTACGTAAATTATTTCCCAATCAACCATACCATGTAGAAGGCGATCCTATTGACCTTTCAAGAGGAGGTAGATTTATGGCACATCATATTATGGTGCCTAAAAAAGGAGTAGCCGTGCATATCAATGCATTTAATTTCCCGGTTTGGGGAATGTTAGAGAAGTGTGCGGTAAACTGGATGGCAGGGGTTCCTGCTGTAGTGTTACCAGCACCGTCATCATCATATTTAGCAGAAGCTGTAGCAAGAGTAATTATAGATTCTGGAATTTTACCAGAAGGCGCTTTGCAAATCATTAATGGAACTGTTCGTACTATTTTAGATACTGTAGAATCTCAAGATGTAGTAACTTTTACAGGATCTGCTGCAACTGGGCGTATATTGAAAGCGCACCCAAGAATCATCCAAGAAGCGGTACCATTTACGATGGAAGCAGATTCATTAAATGCATCTATCTTGGGAGAAGATGCAGTGCCAGGAACACCAGAATTTGACCTTTTTATTAAAGAGGTTCGAAAGGAAATGACGGTAAAAGCAGGGCAGAAGTGTACCGCTATCCGTCGAATCATTGTTCCAGAAAACTTAGTAGAGGATGTTCAAATTGCCTTAGGGAAAGCTTTAGATAAAGTTACTATTGGAGACCCAAGATTGAAAGAAGTGCGTATGGGGTCTCTAATAAGTAAACAACAAGTAGAAGCTGTTCGTAATTCTGTACAAGACATTGCTAAAGAAGCGAAGATTGTTTACGGAAGTCTGGATAAAATAGAAACTGTTGGAGCAGATGCCAAAAAAGGAGCATTTATAAGTCCAATCTTATTAAGAGCAGATAACCCTTTTGAAAATACAGCCATTCATGAGCGTGAAGCATTTGGTCCAGTAAGTACCATTATGCCTTATAAAAATTTAGAAGAAGCAATCACTTTAGCCCAAATGGGTAAAGGATCTTTGGTTTCTTCAATAGCAACGAATGACGATAAAATCGCCAAGGATTATGTAGTCAATGCTGCGAGTCATCACGGACGAATCTTGGTAATAAATAGAGACAGTGCAAAAGAAAGTACCGGACATGGTTCTCCATTACCTTCTTTAGTACATGGTGGTCCAGGTAGAGCAGGAGGTGGAGAAGAAATGGGAGGAATGCGTGGAGTGAAACATTATTTGCAGCGTACAGCCATCCAAGGTTCGCCAACAACATTGACAGAAATTACCGGAATTTATCAGCCGAATGCGAAATACAAAGAAGCTGCACAGCATCCATTTAAATATCATTGGGAAGACATTGAGCCAGGTATGTCGTTAAAGACACATAAAAGAACGTTTACGGATACAGATATTATCAATTTTGCAAACTTGACTTGGGATCATTTCTATGCACATACTGATATCACTTCGTTAGATGGAAGTATTTTTGAAAAGAGAACAGCACACGGATATTTCATTATATCTGCCGCTGCAGGATTGTTTGTATACCCGAATAAAGGACCCGTTTCTGCAAATTATGGTTTAGAAGAATGTCGCTTTTTGCGTCCATTGTATCATAACGATACAGTGTACGTTCGTTTAACATGTAAACAGAAAGTAGATAGAGATGTGGCAAGTGCTGAGCATCCTAGCGGAATTGTTAAGTGGTTTGTTGAAGTATTTGATGCTGAAGATGAGTTGGTTGCTATAGCAACCATTCTTACTATGGTGCAAAAGAAACAAGAAACACTTGTTGAAATGACCGAGGAGAAGATCAAAGAATGTTTGAGTAAACTTACTGAAGAGGCAAAACCAAAGTGGGGAATCATGACGTCACAACATATGCTGGAGCATTTAGAATATACATATAGAATTGCATCTGGAGAGATTCAAGATTTTGAAGTTGCAACGCCAGAGAAAATTTTAGAGAAAGTGCACAACAGTTTGTATAACTATCAACCATTTCCAAAAAACTCTAATTTTCCTTTATTAGAAAAAGATACATTAGACGATTTAAAGCATGCTAATTTTACTTTAGCAATTGAAAAATTCAATGAAGCGAGAGAAGATTATAAAACGTATTTTAAGGAAAACCCTGAGGCAAAATTGAATAATCTTGTGTTTGGAGAATTAAATAGATATGAGTGGTATTTGATGGAAAGAAAGCATTTAAATCATCATTTTGAACAATTCAGTCTTTTATAAAAGACTGAATTGTTCAAAATTCCCACAAAAGTGGGAATCTTAAAATCTTATGATCTATTATATTTACATAATATCAAACCAACCAAACGGTGTATTATATATTGGATTTACAAAGAGATTAAAAGAAAGAATATATCAGCATAAAAACAAAGTTCATCCTGCTACGTTTTCAGCTAAATATAACCTAGATAAGCTTGTGTATTTTGAAAAGTTTGAAATAGAAGAAAAAGCTAGATTGAGGGAAAAGAGAATGAAGAAGTGGAACCGAAATTGGAAAATTGAATTAATTGAAAAAGAGAATCCAGAATGGAAGGATTTGTATAAAAACTTATAATAATAACTAAAAATTGATTCCCGATTTCTCGGGAACACGTTGACGTGATGACACAACCATACGTAAAACAAACCATAGAAAATGAAGTAGCTTATATTGAGTTTTTTCACCCAGCTCATAACTCGCTACCAGGAAATATATTAGCTGAACTGGCGCAAGCAATTACAGATGCAGGAAAAAATGATGAGATAAAAGTCATTGTTTTAAAAAGCGGAGGACAACGCACTTTCTGTGCTGGAGCAAGTTTTAAAGAGCTTATTCATATTAATGATGAAGCCACAGGAAAAGTATTTTTCTCTGGATTTGCCAATGTGATTAATGCCATGCGTAAATGCCCAAAGTTTATCATTGGAAGAATTCAAGGAAAAACTGTTGGTGGGGGTGTTGGATTGGCAGCTTCTACAGATTATTGTATGGCAACAAAGTTTGCGGCTATCAAGTTAAGTGAATTAAATATTGGTATCGGGCCTTTCGTAGTTGGACCAGCAATTGAGCGAAAAATGGGGTTAAGTGGTATGTCTCAAATTGCCATTGACGCCAATACTTTTTATCCAGCAGAATGGGCAAAACAAAAAGGATTATTTACACATGTCTACGAAAGTACAGAAGAACTAGATGAAGCTGTTAAAAAGACCGCCGAGCATCTTTGTACTTATAATACGGAAGCCATGAAAGAAATGAAAAAAGTATTCTGGAAGGGAACTGATGATTGGGATACTTTATTAGCGGAACGTGCAGCAACCAGTGGAAGATTGGTGTTGTCTGACTTCACAAAGGAAAAATTGAAAGGTTTTAAGTAATGATTTACTCTTTCCAAGGATATATACCCGTCATACATGAATCTAGCTTTGTACATCCCTTAGCAGCCGTAACGGGTAATGTTATTATTGGCAAAGACTGTTATATTGGTCCAGGAGCGGCCATTCGCGGAGATTGGGGGCAAATCATTTTAGAAGATGGCGTAAATGTACAAGAGAATTGTACTGTTCATATGTTTCCAGGAAAATCTATTACTTTAAAAGAAAGTGCGCATATTGGTCATGGAGCTATTATTCATGGAGCAAATATTGGTCGTAATGTCTTAGTTGGAATGAATACAGTGATTATGGACGATGCGGAAATTGGAGATGAGAGCATTGTAGGCGCCATGGCTTTTGTAAAAGCTGAAACAATAATTCCAGAGAGAAGTTTAGTAGTAGGAAACCCGGCGAAAGTGATCAAAGAAGTCAGCGATGAAATGATTGCGTGGAAAACTAAAGGAACCGAATTGTATCAGCAACTTCCTAAAGATTGTCATGATAGTTTACAAGAAGTTGAACCATTACGCGAAATTCCCAAAGACAGATTGAAACAAGAAGCCATTTATAAAACGTTGAGAGAACAGTTTAAGAAATAATTAAACGAGTAGTTTCTCTAAATCAATTTCATTGGTTTCTTTTGATGTAGAAAGTGTAATTAAACTTTGTACATTTCCTAAGTACGGAAGTAGCGTTAATTTAGTGATGATAAATTTTTCGTAGGCTTCAATATCTTCAACTACTAATTTTAATAAATAGTCAAAACTTCCACTAACACGATGACATTCGATAACCTCAGGAAAATTTTGAATTTCTTTTACAAATTTTTCTAAAAAGCTTCGTGTATGCCCTTGCAAGGTGATGCCAACAAAAACTATTTGTTTCAGACCTAATTTCTTATAATCAAGTCGAGCCACATAGTTCGAAATGTAGCCTTCCTTTTTTAACTTCTTGATTCTTTCAAAAATAGGAGTAGTAGAAAGCCCCATTTCTTCGGCAATACTTTTAATAGTACGATCAGAATCTTTTTGTAAGATCCTCATGATTTCAATGTCTAAATTATCGAGTTTCATAACTACAGAATGAAAATATTATTTTACAAGATAAATATAAGTCATAAAAAGAATAAAATAATGGTTTATATAATATTTTTAGAATAAAAACACTAATAATACTGTTTTATAAAATTTTAAGACAATTTAAGTGTTGTAATTCGTAATTTTATTCCTTGTAAAATCAACAGTTTTTTATGGAGTTTGAGCTAAAAATGCCTCGTTTAGGTGAGAGTATAAGTGAAGCAGCAATCATTACCTGGTTCAAATCAGTAGGTGATTATATAGAAGAAGATGAAATGCTGTTGGAAGTAGCTACTGATAAAGTTGATTCTGAAATACCTTCAACAGTTTCTGGGATTATTGAAGAAATATGCTTTGAACCGAATGCTGTGGTAAAGGTTGGTGATGTTATTGCAGTTATAAAAACAAATGAAGCAGTAACGTCTTCAACAAAGAAAATAAGCAAAAAGGTAGAAAAACAAGATCAGCCAGTTCCTCAAAAGAAAAAGAAATCAGCTCCTAAAAAACTTGTTGCAGCTCATCAAAACAATAACACATTTTTTTCCCCTTTAATTATATCCATAGCGAAAGAGCAACATATAAGTTTTGAAGAATTAGCGAGGATTCCTGCTACAGGAAAAGATGGCAGGTTAAGAAAGAGTGATGTATTTCATTACATAGAAGAGGGAAGGCCTGCGCAGTTTGTGCAGCCAACCGCAGAACCAGATCCAACAGCATATAGAATTCCTCAACTAAACCTAGATAAAGGGACAGGGAAAATTATAAAAATGGACAGAATGCGTCAGATGATTGCGGATCATATGGTGTATTCTAAGCATACGTCGCCACATGTTACGGCATATGCAGAGGCAGATTTGACGGAGATGGTAAACTGGAGAAATACGAATAAAGTCACTTTTCAAGAAAAGTATAATGAACGACTGACGTTTACGCCATTATTTGTTGAGGCTGTTGCCAAAGCAGTTAAGGATTTTCCTATGATTAATGTTTCTGTCGATGGAGAGAATATTATTGTTAAAGAAAATATCAATATCGGAATGGCCACTGCATTACCCAGTGGTAACTTAATAGTTCCTGTAGTGAAGAATGCTGATGTAAAGAATTTACAACAACTAGCAGAAAATGTAAATGTGTTGGTTGGAAAGGCAAGAGAAAATCAATTAAAGGCCGATGATATTCAGGGAAGCACTTTTACCATTTCTAATGTAGGAACTTTTGGAAGTGTTATGGGAACTCCTATTATCAACCAACCAGAAGTGGCGATTTTAGCGTTAGGAATTATTAAAAAAAGAGCCGAAGTAATGGAAACTCCTAAAGGAGATGAGATTGCAATAAGAAGTATGATGTATTTATCACTTTCTTTCGATCATAGAGTAGTTGATGGTTATTTAGGAGGAAGTTTTTTACGTCGTGTTGCAGATTATTTAGAACAATTTGATACCAATAGAACCATATAATATGTCGTATAACATTGAAATTCAGAAAGTAGCAAAATCAAAAGTTGAAGATTTAGATTTCAATCATATTCCACTAGGCACCACTTTTACAGATCATATGTTTATCTGTGATTATGCTAATGGAGAGTGGGGTACACCGAAAATTGTACCGTTGGAGTTAATTCCAACACATCCTGCGGCAATGGCATTGCACTACGGACAAGCTATTTTTGAAGGAATGAAGGCAACGGTAGATACGGATGGAAATCCAATGCTATTTAGAGCTGATAAAAATGCGTCAAGGTTAAATTTTAGCGCAGATAGAATGGGGATGCCAAGCTTTCCTGAAGATTTGTTTGTTGAAGGACTTAAGCAGTTGGTTGCGCTAGAGCAAAATTGGATTCCTCCGCAAGGAGGAAGTGCTTTGTATTTACGACCTTTTATGTATGCGGATGAGCCTTTTATAGGGATGCGTGCAGCAAACAATTATAAGTTTATCATCATGGCTTCTCCTGCAGGACCATTTTTTACAAAACGAATCAAACTATACGCCGAAACTAAATATATCAGAGCAATGGAAGGTGGAACAGGAGAAGCAAAAGCTGCCGGAAATTATGCAGCTGCTATTCGTCCTACTGAGATTGCTAAATCAAAAGGGTATGATCAAGTATTATGGTTAGATGCAGTAGAACATAAATATATTCAAGAGGTCGGTACTATGAATATCTTTTTTAAAATTGATGGGAAGTTTATTACGCCGAAACGCGATGGTGCCATTTTAGATGGAATTACGCGGATGAGTGTGATCGACCTATTAAAATATAAAGGCTATGAAGTAATCGAGCGTCCAATTACTATTGATGAAGTTGAGGAAGCTTCGAATAATGGCATTTTAGAGGAAGCTTTTGGAACCGGAACAGCAGTTGGGATTGCATATATTCAAGAGATTGGTGTTGATGATAAAACCATTCATGTGTCAGATGAAAGCCCAGTTGGACTGGATATAAACGATACATTGAATGCCATCAAGACAGGAAAAATCGATGACCCGTTTAATTGGATGATTACTATTGAAAATCAATTAGCTTAATGAAGAAGGACATTTTACAAAAAGCATTTTCAAACCTTTGTACGGCCAAAGCTATGGCAGAATTGTATGAAGATAATTTTAAAGTAGTTTCTAAATACGTACATGCAACTTCTAGAGGACATGAAGCAGTGCAAACTGCTTTAGGAATGCAGCTATTACCACAAGATTATGCATTTCCATATTATAGAGATGATGCTATGTTGTTATCATTCGGATTAGAGCCGTATGATGTAATGTTACAATTATTGGCAAAAAAAGAAGATCCTTTTTCCGGCGGACGAACCTACTACTGTCATCCTAGTTTAAAAGATGATGACAAACCAAAGATTCCGCATCAATCATCAGCAACAGGTATGCAAGCTATCCCAGCAACTGGTGTGGCAATGGGGATGCAGTATAAAGAATTGCAAGGGTTGAATGATACGGATGTTGAAAACCCTATTACAGTGTGCTCTTTAGGAGACGCATCTGTAACAGAAGGAGAAATTGCCGAAGCATTTCAAATGGCGGCCTTAAAACAAATGCCAATTTTATATCTGGTGCAAGATAATGGATGGGATATATCGGCCAATGCAGAAGAAACAAGAGCTCAAAATGCATTTGAATACGCTCAAGGATTTCATGGGTTGGAAGCAATCTCGATAGATGGAGCTAATTTTATAGAGAGTTATGAAGCTTTAGAGCAAGTTATTGAAACTATCAGAAAAGAACGTAGGCCTTTTTTAGTGCACGCTAAAGTACCTTTGTTAAATCATCATACTTCGGGAGTTCGTATGGAATGGTACCGTGATGATTTGGAAGAGGCTCGTTCTAGAGACCCTTACCCAGTGTTAAAACAACAACTGTTAGATAATGGGTTTTCAAAAAAAGAGATAGACGAGATTGAGAAACTAGGGAAAGAAAAAGTTCAAACTGATTTTGAAAGAGCTTTGCAAGCTGAAGACCCCACACCAGAAGATTTATTTACACATGATTTTGCGCCAACGTCAATCACTGAAGAAATAGGGGAACGTTCCCCAGAAGGAAGTGACAAAGTGGTGATGGTAGATTGTGCCTTATTTGCGGTGGAAGAGTTAATGAAAAAGCACAAAGAGTGTTTATTATATGGACAAGATGTTGGTGGAAGATTGGGAGGTGTTTTTAGAGAGGCAGCAACACTGGCTCAAAAATTTGGAGATGATCGTGTTTTTAATACACCTATTCAAGAAGCATTCATTGTAGGTTCTACTGTGGGAATGAGTGCTGTTGGGTTAAAACCCATCGTTGAGGTTCAGTTTGCCGACTATATTTGGCCAGGACTGAATCAATTATTTACTGAGGTGAGTAGAAGCTGTTATCTATCTAATGGAAAATGGCCAGTAAGTATGATACTACGTGTTCCTATTGGAGCCTATGGTAGCGGCGGACCTTATCATTCTTCGTCAGTAGAAAGTGTATTGACTAATATAAGAGGAATTAAAATCGCATACCCAAGTAATGGAGCGGATCTTAAGGGGCTCTTAAAAGCTGCATATTATGACCCTAATCCAGTGGTGTTTTTAGAGCATAAAGGCTTGTATTGGAGTAAAGTTCCTGGTACACAGGGAGCCACTTCTATCGAGCCTTCTGAAGATTACATCTTACCTTTCGGGAAAGCTTGGATATTACAAGAAATCTGGAAACAAGAAGACGAGGAAACATTAACTATTGTTACCTATGGAATGGGGGTGCACTGGGCCATGAATGCGAGTGCGGAATTAGGTATGAAAGATACTATTGAAGTCATCGATTTAAGAACATTGTATCCTTTAGATGAAGAAACCATAGTGAAATCAGTACAAAAAAATGGGAAGTGTTTGGTAGTAACTGAAGAGCCTTCTTCAACAGGATTTGCAAGAGCGTTATCGGGTAAGATACAAGAAGAGTGTTTTAAATATTTAGATGCTCCAGTGATGACTATTGGAAGCGAAAATATGCCAGCTATTCCACTAAATAGCACGTTAGAGCAGACTATGATTCCTTCTACGGAAAAAGTAAAAGAAAAGATTTTGGAGATTTTTAATTATTAAACTTTATTGAGTAATGCATCCAATAATAGTTTTAGCAATAATAGTTTTATCATTTTGGTCAGTAATAACATCTTTTATTGCCATTTTTAAAATATTAACTAATAATTTTAAAGGAGATAAACTTACTTGGATTGCTATATCAATGATTGGAATAATAGGACCAATTTTATGGTTATGTCGAGGTAGAAAGTTGATTACTAAAAAGTATTAACTTCGTAGTTTAAGTTTAGAATCAATCAAGAATTACTTTGAGCATAAGGATGAGAGATTTTTTAAATCAACCTGTAGATACCATTAGTTCATCTAGGGACAAATGGATTTTTATTGGCTTTGTATCATTATTTGTAACGGTTTTTCTGCTTGCCTTTCAACCTTTTGGGGTTAATAATTTTGACCCTACATATAGCATTGGTAAAGTTTTCTTTTTCTCAATGGTAGGGTTTGGAATTGTTATAGGTCTTGTGCTAAGTCTTTTTGAGTTTCTAATTGGACCAGCAGTTTTTAAGAAGAAAACGCTGTCTGTATTTGTAGTAAGGACAATTACAGAACTTATAGTTGTCGCTACGGCAATTTTTCTCTACTATAACTTTTTAGGGAATTTTCACGACTGGCATTTTAGAAGTTATACCGACTTTATTTTCAATGTGTTTATGATGAGTATTATCCCAGTCATCATTATTTTTCTCTACATAAACAATAGAAAAACAAAACAAGCATATCAATTACTTGAACTAAAACCAACAACGCTCATTTCTGACAAATATGTAAGTTTAACTTCGAGTAATGGGAGAGATTCTATATCGCTTACGTTAAACGATTTGTTATTTATTGAGGCAGAAGACAATTATATTTCTATTTCTTATTTAGAAAAAGAAATGCTAAAAAAGCAATTGTTGAGAACAACGATGAAAGAAGTTGAAAAGAATCTACATTCTGAACTCGTTTTACGTTGCCATAGATCATTTATAGTAAATATGAGTAAAGTAGAAAAAGTGATAAAAGATGGTCATCAAATGAAATTATTTATCCCAGAATTAACTTTTCCTATCGTTGTTTCTAGAAGCTATGTTTCAAAAATTAAAGCACTTTTGGACACTCACCACAAATAGCTAATTTTCGCCACAAACCTTGTAACAGTAGTATGTGACTGGTGTCATTATAATATAAATTTAAAACTGAATAAAATTTTATTATGATGAAAACACCAATCGCAGTACGAAAAAGCAATGGACTTTTTAATGGTCTAATGATTCTCTCAGGAATCACATTTATGTTGGTCTTGTTGCCACTACAAAGATGTTTATTTGACGGAGCTAGTTATAGCTGGGGGCAACAGTATTTTGGAGTATCTTTTAATAGTACAGGAATAGAATCGGGGTATTTTATTCTCATTCCATTTCTGATTTTATACCTCGCTTATTTCTATTCGTTTTATTGGATTAAGAACAGAACCATTTTTTATATCATGTTAGGCTGGTTTTGGATTCATAATTTCGGAAACCTTCTATATGATATCATTAGAAACGGAGATACAATGTTTCACGGAGATACATTGAACATACATATTTCAATTTCATGGATCGTTATCCCGTTATCCATTCTTTTTTTAATTTGGATTGCAGCAATTATTTCTAAGGATAGAAAGTTGGAGGATGTTGAAATTCTTTGGAGTAAGAAGAATAACATAAAAGCATTACTGATTTTCGGAGCGTTACCAATTCAAGCAGTGCTCTATGCAACAGGTGAGCCACATGGGATAACAGATGAAATAAGTGTGATAATTACAATTCTTCAGTCATTTTTAGCTGGAATCATATTTATTCCAACCAAGTCCTCAAAACTAAATTAATAAAAAAGCCCGCTTAACAAGCGGGCTTTTTTAATACTATTAATCTTTAATTGGAATTTCAGTTTTGTTCAATAAAACAGGTTTTCCAAATCCTAATTGTTCCATTCGTTTTAACTGCGTCTTTGCATCTCCTACTACTAGCCAAATCATTTTACTAGGGTCAAGATATTTGCCAGATAATTCTTGAATTCTATCAATAGTCATGTCATTAACTATCTTTTCTCTCCCATTTACATAATCGCTAGGTAAGTCGTAAGTACTTATGTTTTCTAACATTCTCAGTTTAGCTCTCATAGTTTCAAAAGCGCGAGCATTACTTTTAATTAAGAAGCCTTTTGTCGTGGCAAGGTCTTTTTCGTTATAATTCTTGCCGTAATTCTCTAGTATCTGTTTTACTAGCTGAGAAGCTTCTAAGGTAACGTTACTACGAACTCCACTAGAAATTGTAAATGCCCCTTTATCTTTTGTTCCTGAAAAGAATGATCCAATTCCATAGGTATACCCTTTTCCTTCACGAAGTTGTTGTGTTAGTTGTGAAGCAAATCCACCACCGCCTAGAATATAGTTCATAACTGTTGCAGGATAGTAGTCAGGATCATTATATGCTAACGCAGGCGCGCCAAATCGCAATTGAGATTGTTTTGCGTTAGGAATATCGTAAAAATACACCGTTGGCTTTTTCGGCGTATCCGGTGTTTTAAATGATGGGATTTTTACTTCCTTTGCGGCCCAATCACTTTCAAGATCTTTTAAAGAATTTACTACATCTTCTTGACTAATATCTCCTACAATATGCATTTTAGCGACTGAAGGAGAGATATAGTTAGCATAGTAAGATTTAAGATCGTCTAGTGTAATTTTATCCACAGAAGTAATTGTACCTAGTACATTTTTCGAACGAATGTTGTCTTTTCCGTAAATCAATTCATTAAAAGCGTTAGCAGCCACAGATCTTGGACTCGCTTCTTGCTGTCTTAAGTTATCAACGGCTCTTTTCTTTAATAACTCAAACTCTGTAGCATCCCATCGAGGTTCTAACAACATTTCTTTGGCCAAAGCCAAGGTTGCATTATAATTCTTGGCTAAGGTTGTGCCAGTGATCCTAATATTTTCTTTACTTGCAAAAATATTTATAGAGGCTCCTAATTGGGCCATGGCATCTTCTAGTTCACTAACCGTTTTATTCTTGGTTCCTCTTTCCATGAGGTCAGCTGTTAAATTGGCAACACCTAATTTATTCATGCTTTCCAATAATTGACCACCGTCAATAACTAAATTGAATTGAACTAAAGGGACTTCATCATTTTGAATTCCATAGACTTTTAAACCATTTCCTAACGAATTTTCCCATACGTCTGGAACCTTTACTTCTGGAGCATTTCCATATTTAGGTTCTATTGAGCGATCAAAAGTAGAAGGTGTTTTTTCATACTTTGCTACAATAGAAGCATCAAAATTTTCTTCAGCTCCAATTACAATTTTCTCTTCCGCAACTACAGCTTCAGTAGAGTTAGCTAATGCCAAATCTTTTCCATTTCTAGGAACAAAACTTGTTGCTATAAAATTCTTTCCTTTGATGTATTTATTATACACATTCATTACATCCTCTTGTGTAACGGACAATGTGTTTTTAATGTCCTGTGTTACAAAACCTGGATCATTTGTGTATGTATTGTAAGAAGCCAATCGAGTTCCTTTTCCAATTACACTCGACAGACTATTATAAAAAGTAGTCTCTTGACCAGCTTTTATTCTATCTAAGTCTTTTTTAGGAATTCCATTTTTTTCAAAGTTCGCGAACGCCTGATCTATTCCTTTTTTAACTTCATCTAATTTTGTATTGTTAAAAGCTCTTACAATTAGCTGTACTTGACCTGCCAATTCGGATGAATAATTAAACATCGTTGTAGAAGCTGTTAATTTTAAATCGTCTACCAATACTTTATTTAAGGGCGCTTTTTTTCCATCAGACAAATACTCTGTTAAAATATCCAATGCATAAGCATCTTTATGATACTGTTCAACTGCTGGCCAAGAAAGTGTTAGTTCTGGTAATCGAGCAAAATTATCCTCGTAGTATAGATGTTTGGTTTCATTTACCACTCCAGAACGTTTTTTGATAGGAGCAATTTCTTCCCCTCTCGGAATCTCATCAAAATATTTATGCACCCATTTCTTAGCTTGGTCAATATCGATATCTCCAGACAGAACTAATGTAGAGTTGTTAGGGACATACCATTTTCTAAAAAACGTTTTTACATCTTCAAGAGTTGCATTTTGTAGATCTTCCAAAGATCCAATAACTTGCCAGTTGTATGGATGATCTTTTGGATATAAGTTTTTGCCAATTACATATTGTCTATGTCCATAAGGTCTGTTATCGACACTTTGTCTTTTTTCATTCTTTACAACTTGTTTTTCTTTTGCGAGTACAGGGTCAGTTACAGTATTGATGAACCAACCTAACTTATCTGCTTCAGCCCAAATCATTTTCTCTAAAGCATCTTTTGGAACAGTTTGTAAATAATTGGTACGATCTCTAGAAGTAGAACCATTCGCTCCAGAACCTCCAATACGAGCACTCATTTTATCGAGTCCACCTTTACCAAGGTTTTCAGATTCTAAGAATAATAAATGTTCAAATAAATGCGCGAAACCAGTCCGGCCTTCTATTTCTCTGGCAGATCCAACATGTGCCATTAATTCGACGGCAACAACAGGATCTGATTTGTCTACATGAAAAACGACATCTAGACCATTATCCAGTGTAATTTTTTCATAATTGATAGAAAGTTCCGGGGTGTTTTCTTTGTGTGAATTACAAGCTATAAAGCTGATAATCATGAGGGTTAGTATTAGTTTTTTGGTCATGGTTTTAGTTTTGGTTTGTGAATGTACTAAAATCAGAACGAGTAAAACCCTAAGAGATTGTTAAAGAACGAGTAAACGTTGTTTTAAGATTAAAATTACTCTTTTTTACACCATATTCTCCAAAATATGTTGGCGCTGTTCGTGGCCGGGAAATAAGATTTACCCTCCCAATTAAACCCTTTCTCCGTAATATTAGAAAAAGTAAGTGTGCTAACTACCTGAATACTATCTTGAACCTGATAAGGTCTTTTTAAGACGATGTTGTCTCCCTCTTTTCCTCCGTGCCAAATACTAGCAGCTCTTGTCATATTAGGTATGAAGAATGGGACTTGCCACTTTTTCGTTTGTGGATTTAGAATTCTAATACTAGTAAAAGCAGATTGAATTGTATCATTCCCATACCATCCATCATCTTGTACACCATTTCCATTTAGAATGTATTTCCATCTCCATTTTAATGCAATGGTATCACCATGATTTCCATTTCTATCATATTGTACACTTTTACAATTGCAGAGACCGATTAATTTGTCAAAAGTTTTAATTTCATCAGGAGCATTTTCGTTTGCCTTACCAAATGGATAATCCTTATTAGACTCATTACTGGTCAATTTTTCATGATACATGTTTTCTTTTTTTGCACAGCTTGTTAAGATGGCACATGCAACAATTATAGTTAAAACTGTTTTTCTCATAATAGTTAAGTTAGTTAGGCCTTAAATTAAAAGAAATAGATGAGTTTTGGTATTAACGATTTGTTAAAGAAAAGAATAGAGATAGTAAAGCCTACTATATTTTACTGTTTTTGCTGCCATTTCCAAGCAGATAACAAGGCCTCTTCCAGTGATTTTTCAGCCTCCCAGCCTAGTTCTTTATTTGCTAAAGTAGTGTTGGCATATGCCGCTGTAATATCACCTTCACGTCTTTCTACTATTTTGTAGTTCAGTTTTATTCCTGAAATTTTTTCAAAAGCATGAATAACCTCGAGAACAGAATTTCCTTTACCAGTTCCGATATTAAAAGCTTCATAATGCGAAGTTTTTTTACTTTCTAATAATCTTTCTAATGCGGAAATGTGCGCTTTAGCTAAATCTACTACGTGAATATAGTCTCTAATAGCCGTGCCATCATGTGTTGGATAATCATTCCCGAATACGGATAATTCTTTTCTAGCTCCTGCGGCAGTTTGGGTGATATAAGGAATTAAGTTCTGAGGAACACCTAAGGGTAATTCGCCAATTTTGGCACTATCATGAGCGCCAATAGGGTTGAAATATCGTAAAGCAATGGCTTTTAGCCCCTCTGCTTTACAGCTTTCTTGAATGATTTGTTCACCAATTTGTTTTGTATTTCCATATGGCGATTCAGCTGGTTTAATAGGCGCATTTTCAGTAATAGGAAGTTCGTCTGCTTGCCCATATACCGTGCATGAAGAACTAAAAATAAAATTAGAGAACTTATGTTTCTTCAGTTCCTGTAATAAATAGATTAAACTGTTTATGTTATTTTCATAATAAGCTAAAGGTTTCTCCACACTTTTACCAACAGCTTTCAAAGCTGCGAAGTGGATGATTCCATCAATTTGATGGTCTTTAAAAAAATTGGAAACGTCGTTTTTAACCCTAAGATCAATATCATGAAAATCCGGTTGGATACCGGTAATTGATGTGATATTATCTAATACATCTATTGACGAATTTGATAAGTTGTCTATAATAATCACATGATAACCCGAATTTTGAAGCTCAACAACCGTGTGTGAACCAATAAAACCTAAACCTCCAGTTACCAGTATTGTTTTCATATGAAACTAATCTACAAAATCTAGCACTGTCTTAGTAATAAAAGTCAGTTGATCTTCCGTTAATTCGGTATGCATTGGTAAAGATATCACCGTATCAATAAGTTGATTAGTCACCTTAAAATCATCTTCATTATAACGGCTGTCTTTATAAGCCTCTTGACTATGTAATGGGACAGGGTAGTAAATTGCATTCGGAATACCATTATCTAACAAATGTTTATGTAACTCGTTACGTTTTCCATTCGTTATTTTTAAAGTATACTGATGAAAAACATGGGTGGTAAAATCACTAATTTCTGGAACAATGATATTTGAGCTTTCCATAAAAGCCTTAGAATAATAATTAGCAGCTTTTCTTCGGGCATCACAATAAGCATCCAAATAAGGTAATTTAGCTTTTAATACTGCCGCCTGCATACTATCTAGTCTTGAATTAACTCCAACAACATCATGATAATAACGTCTATACATGCCATGATTTACAACTCCTCTTAAGGTATGTGCTAAATCATCATCATTTGTAAAAATGGCACCACCATCGCCATAGCAACCTAAGTTTTTTGAAGGAAAGAAAGAGGTCGTTCCAATATGGCCTATTGTCCCAGCCTTTTGAGAGCGACCATCTGTAAATGTATAGTCAGCTCCAATTGCCTGTGCATTATCTTCAATAACATATAGATTATGCTCTTTTGCAACTTCCATAATTGCCTCCATATTGGCACACTGTCCAAACAAATGCACTGGAACAATAGCTTTGGTTTTAGAAGTAATGGCTTTTTTTAATGCATCAATATCCATGTTAAAAGTACTAGGGTCAACATCTACTAATACCGGGGTTAGCTTTAACAACGCAATAACTTCTACTGTTGCGGCAAAAGTAAAATCGACAGTAATAACTTCATCTCCTTGTTCTAAACCTAGTCCCATCATGGCAATTTGCAACGCATCTGTTCCGTTAGCACATGGAATAACATGTTTCACTCCTAAGTATTGTTCTAGATCACTCTGAAACTCCTTAACATAAGGACCATTAATAAAAGCAGCAGAGTTTAAAACCTCTTCCAAAGAAACATTTACTGTATCTTTAATTTTAGCATACTGACCTTGCAGGTCTACCATCTGAATTCTTTTCATGAAAGTGTAAATTTTTAACGAATCAAAAATACAACTTAAATCTATTATCTTTGAGGAAAATCAAACTTATCCGGATGAAAATCTTTAAAAAAATCTTAAAAATTGTTGTTGTTTTAATCGTTATAGTGTCAGTATCTGTGTGGTTATATGCACGAACTTTTTATCCGGTTTATGATGGGGAAGTTTCACTGAACAATATCTCGAATGAGGTAACTGTGCATTATGATAATTATGGCGTACCTCATATAAATGCGCAAAATCAAAAGGATGCATATGTTGCTTTGGGATACGTACATGCACAGGACCGATTATGGCAAATGGAGTTGATTCGTAGGATTGCACCAGGAAGATTATCTGAGATATTTGGAGAGAAATTAATAGAAACTGATGTTTTTTTCTCTGGATTAGGTATTGTAGAGAATGCCAATAAGGTGATTGAAGCATTAGATAAAAATGCTGACGCATATAAATATACTATGGCATATTTAGAAGGAGTTAATCAATTTATTGAGGATGGAAGGACCCCACTCGAATATGCACTAGTAGGAGTTGAAAAGGAGCCATTCACGATTAGAGATGTGTACCATGTTTTCGGGTATATGTCTTTTAGTTTTGCAATGGCTCACAAGACAGATCCCTTTTTAACTGAGGTTAAAGAGAAATTGGGAGAGGAATATTTAGCAGAGTTAGGAATTCCAATTTATCCAAATACTGCTATTTTGAAGAGTACTAAAAATCCAGAATTGTATGCTGGTGTGGCAAAGGCTATGAACACCATTTATGATCATTTACCAGTATCTCCTTTTATTGGCAGCAATTCTTGGGTAATAGGCGCCGATAAAACTAAGAGTGGAAAAGTACTTTTTGCGAATGATCCTCATATTGGGTTTTCTCAGCCATCTGTATGGTATCAATCACATATAAAAACACCAGATTATGAAATGTATGGATTTAATTTGGCGTTAACCCCATTTGCATTGTTAGGGCACAATAGAGAATATGCATACGGACTGACAATGTTTGAAAATGACGATGTCGATTTATATTTTGAAGAGAATAATCCGCAAGATTCAAATGAGTACAAGACGTCGGAAGGATATAATAAATACCAAATCCTTGAGAAAACAATTAAAATCAAAGATCGATCCGATTCTACCTTTCAAGTAAAAGTTAGCAAGCATGGACCTATTATGAACAACCTTATGAAAGGAATTGATGATTCAAGACCTATTGCTATGCAGTGGATTTATACCAAACAGGAGAATAAGATATTGGATGTTGCATATCAATTATCTCATGCAAACTCTTTATCAGATTTTAAGGAAGGGGCTAAATTATTGCATGCGCCTGGATTAAATATTATGTACGGAGATGCAAAGAACAATATTGCATGGTTTGCTTCTGGAAAGTTGTATAAGTATCGTGATTCATTAAATAGAAAACTCATATTAGATGGTGCTAGCGGTAAAGATGACATAGTGGAATATTTAGACTTCGAAGAAAATCCTCAAGCTATAAATCCAAGTTGGAACTATGTATATTCTGCCAATAATCAACCAGATACGATAGCTGGAATCCTATATCCTGGGTATTATTTGCCAGAAGACAGAGGGTATAGAATCAGTCAATTATTAGAAGCTAAAGATGATTGGACGAGAAAAGATGTTGAAGAGATGATTTTTGATATTACATCTCCTGTTGTGGTGAGAAACATTCAAAATCTGATGAATTCATTTAGCCAAGAAGGCTTTAATGAAAATGAGAAGAAAGCTTCAAAAATTATAAATGATTGGGACGGAGCATATGCAAAGAAAATGAGTGCTCCAACTATTTACACAAGGTTTATTTATGAGTTTTTAGAGAGTACTTTTAAAGACGAGATGGGAGATAGTTTTGAGGATTTTATGAATACTCCATCATTAATGAAAAAGATGATCGGAACACAGGCGGCAAAAACGACATCTATTTGGTGGGATGACGTGACAACCGAGAATAAAGAAGAAAAAGGAGATATTGTAAGGAAAGCATTCAAAGATGCTATCGGCTTTTTGGAAAATCAATTGGGAAGTAATGTTGATGACTGGCAATGGAGTAAAGTAGCATCAGTAGAGCATGGACATGCTTTAGGGCAAGTGCCTAGTTTAAGAGGCTATTTTAATGTAGGTCCTTTTGCTATGGACGGAGGAAATGAAGTCATCAATAATCAACTTTTTAAATTGAACGATTCTGGCTATTACAAAGTACACGCAGGACCTTCTACACGTAGAATAGTTGACTTTTCCGATATAGAGAATAGTGTAAGTATTTTACCTACAGGACAATCTGGAAATGTATTTAGTAAGCATTATGATGATCAGGCAGAGAAATATCTTAACGGAGAGTTCATTAAAATGATCCTAAACCCATCAGAGATTGAGAAATCAGAAAACGTATTAGTATTTAAGAAGAAGACTAATTAATTTCTTTATACACTTCTTCAAATGGAATCCTAAAACGCTTACCATATACACCCTCTGGTTTGCGTATTCCACAGCTGACAATCATATTTATATCAGCTCCTGAAGGAAGCCCTAAAAGACGTTTTACGCGCCAGGTATCAGACCCTTCCATAGGACAAGTGTCATAACCTACAGCCGCCATACTGACCATAAAATTCTCGGCTGCCAAGGCACATGTCTTGTGCACTACAACTCGCATATCTCTTGCACGAACCTCTCGGTATATAGGTTTAAATAATCCTACAATTAAGATCATTAGGTATTTGAACCAACCATAAATTCCAAGAAAATCGCTATAAGCAAATGGAACAATCTTACCATAATATCTTCGACTTACTTTTTCTCTATTACTTTGTTCTGATTTTGGTTTGGAAGGAAAAATGGTGTCAATCATGCCTAAATTTGCTTTTGCTCTTTTTCTCCAAAGATCTTTTCTGGTGACAAAAACGACCAGTTCTTGAGCGGTCTTAGCTGTATTCTGATTAAAGCAAAATGGAGCAATCTTTTGAATCATCTCTTTAGAGGTAATATGATAGAATTCCCATAGCTGCATATTGCTACTATTTGGAGCCAAAGATGCTTGTTCGATACATTTTCTTACAATATTAGAATCGATGCTTTTCTCAGCGTCATAAATTCTCACAGAACGACGATACTGTATCGCTTCTGAAACTGTTTTTTCTTGAATCATAAATGGTTATGAGTTAATTTTTTGAAGTTTTTTATGCATAAGACGAAACCATAAAGGAGGTAGCATTGCGAGTAGCATCATGCCAGGGTATCCTGTTGGCATTTGAGGACTTTCTGGAAGTGATTTTAGTAGTTGATAGTGTTTACTTCCATTATAATGATGATCCGAATGCCTTGAAAGATTGAAAAGCATTACTTTTCCAATAACATGATCTGAATTCCATGAATGCGTTCGCTTTACTTTTTCGTAACGACCATGTTCATTTTTATTTCTTAGTAAGGCATAGTGTTCTATGTAGTTCACGGTTTCCAATAAGAGAATGCCGAAAATAGCAGCTCCTAAAAAACACAGTAAACTGAAAATCCCTAAGAAATAGTATATACTTCCAAGAACAAGAAGGTTGCAGAAAGTATACACCATCATTCTATTTTGAAAATGAAACCAAGACTTGTTATCCAGTGTTAAACGACGATTTTCTAACTGCCAAGCTTGCATATAACTTGTAAAATGAGATCGAATCCAGAAAACATATAGGAGTTCGTTTTTTCTTGCGGTAGCGGCATCCTTAAGCGTCGCAACATTATAATGATGTCCGCTGTTATGATAAGGTAGGAAATGTGTGTTCAATGAGGTAAGCAGTAGCATTTCACCTAAGAACTCATCCAATCTGTTATTTCTATGACCCAATTCATGTCCGATATTTATACCAATCACACCACACATAAGACCCATAGCATGAGTACGGCCTACGATGCTAGAAAATACTAACTCGGGGTCTTGTATAACGATAAAGAAATAAACAAGAAAAACAAGCTGTATGGGAATCATTAAGTAGAGGATGCTTGTATATAATCTATGTTCTTTTTCCATACCCTCTTCTTCTTTTGTGAAATTCTTAGTATCAGGTTTAAAAAACAGTTCCAGACCTGGTACGAAAATGAAGAAAACGATTATGGGAAGGTACGTCAGCCATCCTGTGGAGGTAAAAGAAATATATACTGTAAAAGGTAGTAATAAAATAGAAAGATACTTGAGACGCTTCATCTAAATGAATTTGGTCTCAATATACAAAATTTACAAACAGGCTTGCCAAATGACATCCTTTGAAGGTGGTGCAATTATAGTAACTTCTTCTTTTTTTACAGGATGTACAAACTGTATTTTTCTAGCGTGCAAATGAATGCTTCCGTCTTTGTTACTTCTATCAAATCCATACTTTAAATCACCCTTTATTGGGCTCCCGATATAAGATAGCTGAGCCCTAATTTGATGGTGTCTACCAGTTTCTAGATCAATCTCTAATAATGAGTAATTCTCTAGCTTTTTGATGGTTTTATAATGGAGAATTGCCTGCTTGCTCCCGTCATGATCTCGGGTGTAAACGGTTGATTTATTATTTCTTGGGTTTTTCTTTAAGAAATGGAGTAGCGTGTCAGTTTCTTTTTTAGGTTGATTTTTGACTACGGCCCAATAGGTTTTTTTAACCTGTTTTTCTCGTAGCATTTTGTTTAACCTTTCCAATGCTTTAGAAGTTCTGGCAAATATAACGATACCACTTGTGGGTCTGTCCAATCTATGTACAATGCCTAAAAATACTTCACCAGGTTTATGATATTTTTCTTTGATATATTGTTTGACAATATCGCTTAAAGGTGTGTCTCCAGTTTTGTCACCTTGTACAATATCACTTGCTCTTTTATTGACAATAATCATGTGATTATCTTCAAATAAAACCTGTAAGGTATCTTTAGTTGTACTCATGAGTTATTTAAAGTTACCAGCGACATCTTTATTAATCCCTTCAATAAAACTCAAAAATTCATCTCGTCCAAGCCCAGTAGACGATGACGTGATAAACGAGGTTGGTAGTGTCTCCCAAGTATTCAGTAATTTCTTCTTGTACGAAACAATCTGTTTATTCAATTTAGAACTTCCTAGTTTGTCCGCTTTTGTAAAAACAATACAAAAGGGGATTTGGTTCTCGCCCAGAAAACGCATAAACTCTAAGTCTATTTTTTGAGGATCATGCCTTGAGTCTATCAAAACAAAGGTGCAAACTAATTGCTCTCTTTCTTTAAAGTAGTTTTCAATAAAGTATTGAAAAATAGTTCTCTTTTTTTTCGAAACTTGCGCATATCCATAACCAGGTAAATCTACCAAAAACCATGCATCATTTATTTTAAAATGATTGATCAATTGTGTTTTTCCAGGTTTTCCAGAAATTTTGGCCAAATCCTTACGCTCCATCAACATATTAATTAATGAAGATTTCCCCACATTTGAACGTCCTATAAAAGCATATTCTGGGATTCTGTCTTTCGGAGCTTTAGTAACATTACTATTGCTCATCACAAATTCTGCAGATTTAATTTTCATGGCTATAAGTTTCTTTTACGAAGCCAATCCTCTAGTAAGGTGTTAAACTCCTCGGGAGTTTCCATCATGGCAGCATGACCACATTTGTCAATCCAATACAAATCAGAATCAGGAAGTAATTTATGAAAATCTTCTGCAACTTCTGGTGGAGTAACATTGTCTTGTTTTCCCCAAATTAGACAAGTTGGTTGATTCATGTTGGGAAGATCATTTGCCATATTATGACGTATGGCACTTTTTGCAATTGCTAATGTTTTAATCACCGAATTTCGATTGTTAACAATTTTATATACTTGATCTATCAATTCTTTTGTGGCAATTTTTGGATCGTAAAAAACATCCTTCGTTTTTTGCTCAATATATTCGTAATTACCTCTTTTTGGATAACTGTCTCCCATGGCTTTTTCGTACAAACCAGAGCTGCCGGTTAGTACTAAAGCTCCGACATCTTCAGAGAAATGTTTGGTGTAATATAATGCTATATGCCCACCTAAAGAATTTCCTAAAAGTGTAACATCTTTTAGTCCTTTAAAAGCAATAAAATCATGTAAGAACTTTGCCATGTTCTTAACATTCGTTTTTAACAAAGGTAACGTGTATAAAGGGAGTTCAGGAATAAGAACTTTATATCCTTGACCAGAAAAATACTCAAAAGTTTTATCAAAATTACTAAGTGCTCCCATGAGCCCATGCAATACGATTATTGCTCTTCCTTCACCAGCTTCAGCGTATGTAAATTTGCCCTCAGTCTTTACGTTTTCAGTCATTATTTTTTGGTTTGACTTAAGGGCAAATGTAGGCTTTTTTTGTGACAAATACATTGATTTGGATGATTCCGTTTTTTTGCACTTTTTGGATAAATTTTTGCATCTAAAATGAACTATTATCAAATTTTATTAACAATGTGGTAAAATGTGGTAAAAAGTGGTATAAATTTTTTACATTTGAATTTATTTGAAAACCAAAACCTTGATACACCTAACGGGAACATACGAATGTAAAGCAGATGCCAAAGGACGGCTGATGCTGTCTGCTGCTTTGAAGAAGCAGTTGTCTCCTGTTTTGCAAGAAGGTTTTGTGCTTAAAAGAAGCGTGTTTCAACCTTGCTTAGAGGTTTATCCAATGCAAGAGTGGAATGCCATGATGCAAAAAGTAAATGGGTTAAATCGATTTGTGAAAAAGAACAATGATTTTATTAGAAGATTTACTGCAGGTGTAAAGATCGTTGAATTGGATGTCACAGGCAGATTGCTAGTGCCAAAAGATCTATGTGAGTTTGCAGGAATAAGTAAAAAGGTAGTGTTATCATCGGCAATAAATATCATTGAGGTTTGGGATAAAGACAATTATGAGAAAGCTATTGATGATGCGGCCTCTGATTTTGCTTCACTGGCGGAAGAAGTAATGGGAAATACAGATGTCGATGAGTTATCATAATCCTGTATTGCTGCACGAGAGTATAGATGGCTTAGCTATCAAAGAAGATGGAGTATATGTAGATGTAACCTTCGGAGGTGGAGGGCATTCTAGAGAAATATTAAGCAGGCTTGGGGCATCTGGCAAATTGTTTGCATTTGATCAGGACCCAGATGCTTTAGAGAATGAAATAGATGATGAACGATTTACCTTGATTGCGGAAAACTTCAGATACATTTCAAGGTATTTGAAATTTCATGGGATCAGAAAAGTGGATGGAGTGTTGGCAGATTTGGGTGTTTCTTCTCATCAATTTGATGAGGCTGAAAGAGGGTTTTCTACAAGGTTTGATGCAGATCTTGACATGAGAATGAATCAGAAAGCAAAAGTTTCAGCAAAAGAAGTGATAAATGAATACCCCGAAGAAGAACTGTCAAATGTATTGTTCTTATATGGAGAATTAAGGAATTCAAGGAATTTAGCAAGGACTATAGTAGAGCAAAGAGCAAATCAAAAAATAGAAACGAGTTTTCAGTTGAAGGAAGTGTTAAAAAGATACTTGCCAGCAGCAAAAGAACATAAGATTTTAGCTCAAATATTTCAAGCCATTAGGATTGAAGTAAATGAAGAATTAGAAGTATTAAAAGAGTTCTTACAACAACTCCCAGGGTTGTTGAAAGAAGATGGAAGAATAAGTGTCATCTCATATCACTCTTTAGAAGATAGATTGGTAAAGAGATTTATTAGAACAGGATTATTTAGCGGCGAGCCTGAAAAAGATTTTTTTGGTAATACAAATGAACCATTAAAGAAAGTAGGAAAGTTAATTGTACCTACCCCCCAGGAAGTTAACGTCAACAATCGGGCTCGCAGCGCTAAATTGAGAATAGCAACATTAAAGAAGTAAGGTGTCAAAAGTAAAAAAGAACATATACGATATCCTTAGAGGAAGTTTCCTTACAGATGAGTCGGCCTTCAAAAATTGGAGGGTGATCATTTTTGTTGTGGTGCTATTACTGATCATGATCTCTAGTGCGCACAATGCTGATAAAAAAGTGGTGCAGATATCTGAATTGAACAAGAATAGAATAGAACTGAGAGAAAAATATATAGCATCCGAGACGCTTTTGATGCGGATGAAAATGGAATCGAGCGTCAGGCAAAAGGCAAAAGATATAGGGCTCTTTCCCACGGACACACCACCAACAAAAATAAAAGTAACACAAAAAAAAGACTAATACCTTGAAAACGTTCAAAGACAGCATACTCACAAAATTCTACATTGTAGCTGCTTTCATGACGCTTTTTTTATGTGTAATCGTTTTTCAAGTTGTAAGTATTCAATACTCCGAAGGAGATAAATATCAAAAACTATCGACCGAGATTACAAGAAGACAAGACACGATCTATGCGAACAAAGGCAATGTGTATTCTTCAGATGGTAAATTGCTAGCTACATCAATTTCGAAGTATACAATCCGAATGGATGTAATGGCGGTCAAACGTCAGGTCTTTGAAAAGAATGTAGGTAAGTTATCTGCCTCTTTGTCAAAATTACTTGGGAGGTCCAAGACACACTATGAGCAAAAATTAAGGAACGCTCGAAAGAAAAAGAACAGATATCTTCTCATTGCAAGAAACGTCGGATATAATGAATACTTGAACATGAAAACCTTCCCAATATTCAAGCTTGGGGTATACAAAGGAGGCTTCATAGGAGAGCATAAAACGGTTAGAGAACATCCTATAGGTAAGATTGCAGAAAGAACTATTGGATATCATGATTATAGAGGAGAAGCAGGTATTGAAGGAGCTTTTTCTGATGAAATGATTGGCGTTAATGGGTTGCGTTGGAAGCAAAAAATTGCAAAAGGACAATGGAAGCCTATCAACGATGTCAATGAGAAAGAGCCTATTGATGGTTCGGATGTTATTACTACAATCGATGTGAATATTCAAGATATTACGCACCACGCCTTATTAAGACAGTTAGAATATTTTGAAGCAGATCACGGATGTGCAGTGGTTATGGAAACGGCTACTGGAGAGATTAAAGCAATTTCCAATTTAGGGAGAACCTCAAAAGGTAAATATTACGAGAAAAGAAATTATGCGCTATGGGAATCGCATGAACCTGGATCAACTTTTAAACTGGCAAGTTTGATGGCTGCTTTAGACGATAAAATGATTGATACGTCTACAGTTGTTGATACTGAAAAAGGAAGAATATTTATTCATGGAGATAAAGTAGAAGATTCTCAAAGAGGTGGTTATGGACTTATTTCTGCGGGAAGAGTTTTTGAGGTGTCTTCAAATGTTGGGATTGTAAAACTAATTCGAAAGCATTATGATCATCAGCCGGAAAAATTCATAAAAAAACTAGAGCAGTTTAAACTTACCAAAAAACTAGGAGTACCTATTAAGGGAGAAGGAAGGCCTTATATCCGTACTCCAAAAGATAAAAAGAATTGGTACAAGACCTCTTTAGAATGGATGGCTTGGGGTTATGGGGTTTCATTAACACCGCTTCAGACATTGACATTCTATAATGCGGTTGCCAATGATGGTGTAATGGTAAAACCAATGTTTATAAAAGAATTAAGGTATCAGAACAAGACGACACAGGTTTTCGATACTGAGATTATGAGCTCTCAAATTGCTTTGCCAAGTACTATTAAAAAGGTGAAAAAAGTAATGGAAAATGTAGTGCTAAAAGGAACTGCAGATAACATCTATTCACCTAATTTCTCTATGGCTGGAAAAACTGGAACGGCAAAAAAATATGTTTCAGCATATACAGATGAGAATGGTAAAAGAGTGCCAGGAGGGTATTCAAACAAAAGATATGTGGCTTCTTTCGCTGGCTTTTTTCCTGCAGAGAATCCTAAATATTCCTGTATTGTGGTTATCCACGACCCTAAAAAAGAGAAGGGATACTATGGGGCAACTGTAGCTGCTCCCGTATTTAAAGAGATTGCTCAAAAAATATATACCAATACGCCTGTAAATGATAAGGTAGACCTGAATAATAAAAAATTTGAAAGCATACAGAATTTATATACTGCCTATAATAAAAAAGCACAACAGGAATTTGTAAAAGTGCCTAATGTCAAGGGGATGCCAGCTATGGATGCTATTTCATTGTTAGAAAATATCGGGCTGAAAGTTAAAGTTACTGGTGTTGGAAGAGTAAAAGCACAGTCCATTAAAAAAGGAGAGAAGTTGGTAAAAGGTAAAACAATCACTTTAAAGTTGTCATAGATTGAAGTTGTTAAAAGACATATTGTATAAAGTTTCGGTAAATGGTGTATTTGGTGATACAAATGTTTCTGTTTCTGGAATAGCTTTTGACTCAAGAGAGGTGAAGGAAGGGATGATTTTTGTCGCACAAAGAGGATTAGTGGTTGATGGACATGATTATATCGAGACCGCGTTAAGGTCTGGTGCCACGGCGATACTTTGTGAAGATATTCCAGCTAATCGTAAAGAAAACATCACATATGTTCAGGTAGAAGATGCAAATACCGCACTAGCGATTGTTTCTGCAAACTTTCATGACAACCCATCATCTAAACTTAAATTAATTGGAGTAACGGGAACCAATGGGAAGACGACTATAGCATCATTACTCTATCAATTGTTCAAAAAAGCAGGTAAAAAGGTTGGTTTATTATCCACCGTTAAGATAATGGTTGATGATATTGAATATCCGACTACACACACGACACCAGATTCATTGACCATCAATAAATACTTAAGCGAAATGGTAGGGTCTGAAATCGACTATTGCTTTATGGAAGTAAGTTCTCATGGAATTCATCAAAAAAGAACTGAAGGATTAGATTTTGTAGGTGGGGTTTTTACGAACCTATCACATGATCATTTAGATTATCATAACACGTTCGCCGAATATAGAGATGTGAAGAAAGTGTTTTTCGATGCACTACCTAAAAAAGCATTTGCCTTAACAAATATCGATGATAAGAATGGAAATATCATGCTGCAAAACACGCGTGCAAAGAAGAGGTCTTATGCCTTAAAAACGTACGCGGATTATAAGGCTAAAGTTATAGAAAAGAGGTTATCAGGAACATTGATTAACTATGATGGAATAGAGGTTTGGACAAAATTGATTGGAGTTTTTAACATATATAATCTATTGGCAATTATTTCGGTGGCAGATCTTCTAGGGTTGGAAAAAATCGAAGTATTGAGAATTGTGAGTGAACTAGAAAGTGTTTCAGGAAGATTTGAATACGTTGTTTCGGGTGAGAACATAACAGGTATCGTTGATTATGCTCATACACCAGATGCGTTAAAGAATGTTATACAAACGATTAATGATATTAGAACGGGGAATGAAAAACTAATTACTGTTGTTGGGTGCGGAGGTGATAGAGATAGTGCTAAGAGACCAAAGATGGCACATATTGCATCACAGTTAAGTAATCAGACAATTTTCACTTCAGATAATCCACGGACAGAAGATCCTCAAAAGATTTTAGACGATATGGAGGAAGGAATCGCGCCGGAGAATTATAGAAAAACTCTTACAGTGATAGATCGCAAACAAGCTATCAGAACAGCTTGTAAGTTATCAGAGCCAGGAGATATAGTGCTTATTGCTGGTAAAGGACATGAGACCTATCAAGAGGTTAATGGAGTGAGAAGTCACTTTTCAGATTTGGAAGAAATAGAACACTGCTTTAAACAATTAAAAGACTCATAAATGCTGTATTATTTATTTGAATATTTAGAAAGTCAATTTCATTTTCCAGGAGCTGGATTGTTTCAGTATATCACGTTCCGAGCAGCACTCGCTTTTATTATATCCTTGCTTTTTTCATCGATTTACGGAAAAAGAATCATCAATTATTTGCGAAGAAAACAAGTTGGAGAAACGGTTAGAGATTTAGGGTTAGAAGGGCAAAGTCAAAAAGCAGGAACTCCTACCATGGGAGGAATCATTATTATTTTGGCAACTCTCATCCCTGTGTTATTGTTATGTAGACTGGATAATATTTATGTGATTATTTTGTTGATCACTACTGTTTGGATGGGCCTTATAGGGTTTATAGACGACTATATCAAAATTTTCAAAAAAGACAAAGGAGGACTTAAAGGGAAATTCAAAATATTAGGTCAGGTAGGTTTAGGTTTGATCGTGGGTTCAATGCTGTATTTTCATGATGGTGTAACTATTAAAGAACAATTACCTGCAGATCAACAAATAGTAAAGGCCGATGGAAAAAGAGTGTTGTTTGGAGATGCACATAAATCGACCAAAACAACGGTGCCTTTCTTAAAAGATAACGAATTGGATTATGCAAAAGCATTAAGTTTTTTAGGAGATGGGTACGAAAAATATGGATGGATTGTATTCATTTTTATTGTGATTTTTATTGTCACGGGAATCTCGAATGGAGCAAATCTGACGGATGGAATTGACGGTTTGGCTGCAGGATCTTCCGCCATTATTGTAATCTCTTTGGCATTATTCGCGTGGATATCAGGAAATATCATTTTTGCCGATTATTTAGATGTAATGTACATTCCGAATTCTGGCGAAATGACTGTATACATCTTTGCGTTTGCCGGCGCCTTAATTGGTTTTCTTTGGTACAATACATATCCAGCACAAGTATTTATGGGAGATACGGGAAGCCTTACTATTGGAGGTATCATCGCTGTGATTGCCATTGCTATTCGAAAAGAATTGCTATTACCTGTTTTAGCAGGAATATTTATTATAGAAAATCTATCAGTGATACTACAAGTATCCTATTTCAAATACACCAAGAAGAAATTTGGTGCAGGAAGACGCATCTTTAAAATGTCTCCAATACATCATCATTATCAAAAATCTGGATATCACGAAAGTAAGATTGTTGTTCGGTTTTGGATTGTTGGGATTTTATTAGCGGTGTTTTCAATTGTAACCTTAAAGCTGAGATAAGTGAAAAGGTTGGTGATTTTAGGTGGAGGAGAGAGTGGAGTTGGTACCGCAGTTTTAGGAAAGAAGCATGGGTTTAATGTCCTTGTTTCGGACAAAGGAACCATTGCGGATGACTATAAAAAAGTTCTTTTACATAATAAAATTGATTTTGAAGAGAATCAACATACAAAGGATGAAATTCTGAATGCAGATGTGGTGATGAAAAGCCCGGGCATTCCTGAGAAAGTTGCTTTAGTGCAAGAATTGCTCTCGAAACAGATTCCTGTGATATCTGAAATCGAGTTTGCTGCAAAATACACAAAAGCAATGTTGATAGGTGTAACAGGATCCAATGGAAAGACAACTACGACAATGTTGACACATCATGTGTTAAAAGAAGCAGGGTTAAATGTGGGAATGGCAGGCAATATTGGAGATAGTTTCGCCATGCAAGTAGCACAAAGTACATATGACAATTATGTATTGGAGCTCAGTAGTTTTCAATTAGATGGAATCGAAGATTTTAATCCAGCTATTGCGATCATTACGAATATTACTCCTGATCACTTGGATAGGTATGAATATGATTTTGGAAAATATGTTGCTTCAAAATTCAGAATAACAAAGAATCAAACAAAAGACGACTTTTTGATTTATGACGCAGATGATGCAGCTATAGATCAATGGTTGAAAGAGAATAAAACAAATGCTCAACTAGTACCTTTTTCTATTGAGAAGGAATTGAGTTACGGGGCATTTTTAAGAAATAATAACATACTAATAAAATTAAATACAGCGGAATTTACAATGAGTATTTCTAAATTAACATTACAAGGAAAACATAATACCAAGAACACCATGGCTGCGACATTAGCAGCAAAACTGTTAAAGGTTAGAAATAGTGATCTGAAAGAGAGCTTATCAAACTTTGAAGGTGCAGAACATCGATTAGAGAATGTTCAAAAAGTGAATGGTGTACAGTTTATAAACGATTCGAAAGCCACGAATGTAAATGCTACTTTTTATGCTCTTGAGTGTATGGATAGACCTACAGTTTGGATAGTTGGAGGAGTAGATAAAGGAAACGATTATAATGATCTGCTACCGTTGGTAAGAGAGAAAGTAAAAGCAATTGTTTGCTTAGGTCTAGAAAACGAAAAAATTATTCAATCATTTAGTAATGTAGTCGAGAACGTCATTCAAACAGCAGGAGCTGAAGAAGCGGCTAAAGTTGCTTATAAGTTAGCTCAAAAAGGAGATGTAGTATTATTATCTCCGGCGTGTGCAAGTTTCGATTTGTTTGAAAATTATGAGGATAGAGGACGTCAATTTAAAAATGCAGTAAGAAGTTTGTGAAAAGTATACTGAGACATATAAAAGGAGATAGAACCATCTGGGCTATTGTAGCAATACTAGCCGTATTCTCTTTTATGCCAGTATATAGTGCAAGTACAAATCTTGTCTATGTAGTAGGGCAGGGTTCAACCATGGGGTATTTGATAAAGCACATGGTATTATTGATTATGGGTTTCGCGATTATATATTTTGTGCACCGGATTCCATATCGATATTTTAGTGGAGGGTCTGTTATTATGTTGCCTATTGTTTTTGTTTTGTTGATCTATACATTGTCACAGGGAACGACCATCGGAGGAGCAAATGCGAGTAGATGGATCCGAATTCCTTTTATTGGGATAGGTTTTCAAACTTCTACTTTAGCTGGCTTAGTATTAATGATTTATGTAGCTAGATATTTGGCTAAGAATAAAGAAAAAACAATCCTGTTTAAAGAAAGTTTATGGCAACTATGGTTGCCCGTTGCACTTATTTTAGTATTGATATTACCTGCCAACTTTTCAACCACAGCGATTATATTCTTTATGATCATTTTGTTGGCATTCATCGGTGGATATCCAATAAAATATATAGGATATATTTTAGGTGCTGGATTAGTTGCGTTGACTTTATTCATCTTAGTAGCTAAAGCATTTCCAGATGCGATGCCTAACAGAGTACAGACATGGCAAAGTAGAATTGAGAATTTTTCAAAGGCAGATGGAGCGGAGAATTACCAAGTGGAGAAAGCAAAAACAGCTATTGCTACGGGTGGTGTCATTGGAAAAGGGCCAGGGAAAAGTGTCCAGAAAAACTTCTTGCCTCAATCTTCATCTGATTTCATTTATGCGATTATTGTGGAAGAATATGGACTGTTAGGAGCATTGCTAATCGTTTTTGTATACTTCCTATTACTTTTTAGAATATTTATTACTGTGCGTAAATCCAGTACGATTTTCGGATCGCTATTAGTCATTGGTGTAGGCTTGCCAATTATTTTTCAGGCATGCATAAACATGGCTGTAGCATCTAACATATTACCTGTGACCGGGCAGACATTGCCTCTCATTAGCAGCGGAGGAACTTCTATATGGATGACATGTATTGCATTAGGTATGATCTTAAGTGTAAGTGCATCCAAGAATGAAACTGAAGAATCTATTTTAGATGATAACCCATTAGATATTTTACATGAGGCAATCGATTAAAATACTGATTAGTGGAGGTGGTACAGGGGGGCATATTTATCCTGCAATTGCTATTGCAAATGAGATAAAATTGCGATACCCGAATGCTCAGTTCCTTTTTGTAGGGGCAAAAGATAAAATGGAGATGGAAAAAGTTCCTGAGGCTGGTTATGAGATAAAAGGACTTTGGATATCAGGAATACAACGAAAGCTTACATTAAAGAATTTGTTATTTCCGATCAAATTGATTCATAGCCTTATAAAAGCAAATAGTATTATAAATGCATTTAAACCAAATGTGGTGATTGGTACAGGAGGTTTTGCAAGCGGACCAACCTTGATGCGCGCAAATAGTAAAGGAATTCCAACATTAATACAAGAACAAAACTCGTATCCCGGAATCACAAATAAATATTTGAGTAAAAAAGCCAAGAAAATATGTGTGGCTTATGATGGGTTAGAACGATTTTTTCCGCAGGAAAAAATCGTCAAAACGGGAAACCCGGTAAGGCAAGGTTTGCTAAAGGTGTATAAAAAAAAGAAAGTAAAGGAAGCGAATGACTTCTTTAGTGTAAAAAAGAAAAAAGTAACAGTATTAGTGTTAGGAGGTAGCCTTGGCGCAAGAAGGGTAAATGAGCTTATAGCCGAGAATTTACCACTTTTTAAAGCACAAAAAATACAGTTGATTTGGCAATGCGGAAAATTATATTTTGAAGAGTATAAAAAACATAATGCGTTAAAAAATGTACAAGTACACCAGTTCATAGGTCGGATGGATTTGGCATATGCTGCTGCAGATATTATAATTTCTAGAGCAGGTGCAAGCTCTGTGTCAGAATTATGTATAGTAGGGAAACCTACCATATTTATTCCATCTCCAAATGTAGCTGAGGACCATCAGACAAAGAACGCTCGGTCTATTTCAGATAAACATGCATCCATTTTGTTAAAGGAAAGTGAATTGGATACGTTTCCGCTTGTTTTTGAAACGTTGTTAAAAGATGAAGGAAAACAGGAAAGTTTACGTTTAAATATTAAAGAATTGGCACTGCCTGGCGCAACTGCTAGTATTGTAAATGAGATTGAAAAATTATTGTAATTGGATTTAAAACAGATACATAATATATATTTTATCGGCATCGGAGGAATCGGAATGAGTTCTTTAGCGAGATACTTTGCTGCTCATGGGAAAAATGTTGCCGGTTATGATAAGACGCCATCAGATATCACTAAAGACCTAGAATCACTAGATGTTGTTGTTCATTTCGAGGATAGTGTCGATAATATTCCTGAAGTGTTCCTGGATAAGGCTAAGACCTTAGTAGTGTATACGCCTGCAATCCCAAAAGATCATACTGAATACATTTATTTCCTAAATAACGAATTTTTGGTGTTGAAACGAGCAGAAATTCTTGGAAAGATAACTGAGAACACTCTTTGTTTGGCGGTGGCAGGAACTCATGGGAAAACGACGACATCATCCATTTTAGGGCATATTATGCATGCCGTGAAGGCAACTTCTTTTTTAGGTGGAATTACTGAGAATTACAATTCAAACTTGATCTTAGGAGAAGACAAGATTTCGGTAGTGGAAGCAGATGAGTTTGATAGATCGTTTTTGCAATTATCACCAGATATTGCATGCGTTACTTCCATGGATGCTGATCATTTGGATATCTATGAAGAGCATGATGCATTGAAAAAATCATTCAAAGAATTTTCACAAAAAGTGTCGAAACAAATGATAGTTGCGAAAGGGTTAGACCTAGATGGGTTAACTTATGCAATTGAAGAAAGTGCTGACTATGAAGCTTTGAATGTGGATGTTAAGAATGGTGCATATCAATTCGATATAAAAACACCTAAAAGTAGTATTAAAGAAGTGCTATTCCAATTACCAGGCAGGCATAATATTATGAATGCTCTAGCGGCAGTAGCTATGGCAGATATATATGGAATATCGACTCATATTATTAAAAAAAGATTAGAAACCTTTGCAGGTGTGCAAAGAAGGTTTTCTTATAAAATCAAAATGGATGATTTGGTTTTGATAGATGACTATGCACATCATCCGACTGAAATAGCTGCGGTCGAAAACTCTGTGAGAGAAATGTATCCTAACGAAAAAGTGTTGGTTATTTTTCAACCACATTTATTTAGTAGAACTCGAGATTTTGCAGACGATTTTGCGGCCAGTTTGTCTTCTTTTGATGAATTATTATTATTGGATATATACCCAGCAAGAGAATTACCAATATTGGGCATAACCTCGAGTTGGCTTTTAGATAAAGTGCAATTGGATACGAAACAACTTGTCGCAAAAGAAAACTTAATTGAAGAAATTGCTAAATCCGATGCAAAGATAATCGTAATGCTAGGTGCGGGTGATATAGGAGTATTGGTTGATGAAGTAAAGAATGAACTTTTAAAAAGACAACGCCATGAAATTTAAAAAGTTCTTAAAATACTTGTTATTCTTTGTTTTGTTAGTTTCAATAGGTCTATTATATGGATTTACAAAGCAAAGAAATCATGCAAAAAAAGTAGGTGAAATTGATATTTTTTTCGCGGAAGGAACACAAGATTTCTTGACACATTCTATGGTTAATAAATTGTTAATACAAAACCAACTTCATGTTAAAAACCAAGCGAAATCTATAATAGATTTATACCAGTTAGAAAAAACGGTTTTAGCAAATCCTTTTATAGAAGAAGCATCCGTGTTTTTATCGATTCAGAATGTTCTGAATGTACATGTTAAACAACGCGAGGCGATTGCGAGAGTATTGCAAGGAAGGAAGTCCTATTATATTGATACGCAAGGGATAAGGTTCCCTGTATCTGATAATTATTCAGCTAGAGTTCCAGTTGTTTCTGGAGTGAATTCTGAGGTAGGATTAAAGGAAGCATTTCGATTTTTGGAAGAAATCAAGCAAGATGAATTTTTAAAAAACGAAGTTGTAGGCATCCACAAAACGAGCAAAAAGGAATTCGAAATTTACGTTCGTAGCGGAAATTATGTTATTGAGTTTGGAAAATGTGAACAATTACAACAAAAGTTTTTCAATCTGAAGGCGTTCTATAGTAAGGTGTTTTTAGAAGATAAAATGAAAACATATAAAACCATAAATCTAAAGTATCACAATCAAGTTGTGTGCACAAAATAAAATCAAAATGGAAGACAATAAAATAGCAGTTGGTTTAGATATTGGAACTACCAAGATTGTTGCCATGATTGGTAGAAAGAATGAGTACGGTAAACTGGAAGTTTTGGGAATTGGAAAAGCTAAAAGTTTAGGTGTAAAAAGAGGTGTAGTTAGTAATATCACACAGACTATTCAATCTATTCAACAAGCTGTAGAGGAGTCTGAAAGTGTTTCTGGACAAAAGATAGAAGATGTTGTAGTTGGAATTGCGGGTCAACATATTAGAAGTTTGCACCACAGTGATTACATCACACGTGCAAATGCAGATGAAGTAATTGATGAAAATGATATTGACAATCTTGTAAATCAAGTGCACAAGTTAGTGATGCTGCCAGGTGAAGAGATCATACATGTTTTACCACAAGAATTCAAAGTGGATAGTCAGGCAGATATTAAAGAGCCTATTGGAATGTATGGAGGTAGGCTAGAAGCAAACTTTCATGTAGTTGTAGGACAGGTTTCTTCTATTAGAAATATTGGTCGTTGTGTTAAGAGTGCTGGTTTGGATCTTTCAGATATTACGCTAGAACCTTTAGCATCGGCTTCAGCGGTATTAAGTCAAGAAGAAAAGGAAGCAGGAGTAGCATTGATAGATATAGGTGGAGGTACTACTGATTTGGCCATTTTTAAAGATGGTATTATTAGACATACAGCTGTTATTCCATTTGGAGGGAATGTGATTACAGAAGATATTAAAGAAGGTTGTTCTATTATAGAAAAGCAAGCAGAGTTATTGAAGATCAAATTTGGATCTGCTTGGCCAGGAGAAAATAAAGAAACCGAGATTGTTTCTATTCCAGGGTTAAGAGGAAGAGAGCCTAAAGAGATTACCTTGAAGAATCTTTCAAAGATTATTCATGCAAGAGTGCAAGAAATTATTGAACATGTTTATTTAGAGATTAAAAATTATGGACATGAGACGGCAAAAGGTAAGCTAATAGCGGGTATTGTATTAACGGGTGGAGGATCTCAGTTAAAGCACTTACGTCAGCTAGTAGAATATATCACAGGGATGGATGCTCGAATCGGATATCCAAACGAGCACTTAGCTGGAAACTCAGATGAAGGATTATCCAGTCCATCCTATGCAACAGCCGTTGGTTTGTTGATGGAAGGTTTAGATAGAAGTGATAGAGATGATGTTGTTGAGTCAGAGGTAGAGACTACAGAAGAAACAACTGAAGAGCAAGAAGTAGTAGAAGAGAAACCAAAAGTAAAGAAGAAATCATTTTTTGAGAAGTTTACGGACGGACTCAAAGATTTTTTAGACAACGCAGAATAAGAAATAAATAAAGAAAATTTAAAAAATATAAACGTTATTATGAGCGCAGAATTTGATAACATTTTATTTGACATGCCAAAATCACAGTCCAACACTATCAAGGTTATTGGTGTAGGAGGTGGTGGTAGCAATGCGGTAAATCACATGTTTCAACAAAACATTAGAGGCGTAGATTTTGTAATCTGTAATACAGATGCACAAGCCTTGGAGAACAGTCCTATTCCTAATAAAATTCAACTAGGAGCCAATTTGACATCAGGCCTTGGTGCAGGAGCAAACCCTGAAGTTGGAGAACAGGCAGCCAAAGAAAGTATTATAGAGATACAGCAGATGCTGAACACACAAACCAAGATGGTCTTTATTACTGCAGGAATGGGTGGTGGTACTGGAACAGGAGCTGCCCCAATTATTGCAAAGATTGCTAAAGATATGGACATCTTAACGGTAGGTATCGTTACGATGCCATTTCAGTTTGAAGGGAGAATGCGTTCAAAACAAGCTCAGTTAGGAATCGATGCATTGCGCTCAAATGTTGATTCGTTAATTGTAATCAATAATAATAAATTACGTGAAGTATATGGCAATTTAGGTTTCAAAGCAGGTTTTTCTAAAGCAGATGAGGTATTATCTACTGCAGCAAGAGGGATTGCGGAGGTAATTACACATCACTATAAGCAAAATATTGACTTACACGATGCAAAAACTGTATTATCTAATAGCGGAACAGCTATTATGGGATCGGCAAAAGAATCTGGTGTAAGCAGAGCTAAAAGTGCTATTGTGAAAGCGTTAGATTCTCCATTGTTGAATGACAATAAGATTTCAGGAGCTAAAAACGTGTTGTTATTAATCGTATCAGGATCGAATGAAGTAACGCTTGATGAAATAGGCGAGATTAACGATTATATTCAAACAGAAGCTGGATATGATGCTAATATCATTATGGGTATTGGAGAAGATGAAGGCCTTGAAGATGCTATTTCTGTAACTGTGGTGGCAACAGGATTTGCTGCAGATCAGCAGAGTAATATTACGAACACTGAAGCAAAAAAGATCATTCATACATTAGAAGATGATCAAAAAGCAACATACGATTTTTCTGATAGTACTGTCGTAAAAACATCTAGTTTGGATGAACCACTTTCTCAGGCTTCACCAAAGAAAATAGTGCACGTTTTAGAAGAAGATGATGATGAAGTTGAAGAAACACAAATGGATTTAATCTCAACCTCAGAGTTGATTGCTAATATGGATGTTGTGTATGAAGAAATAGAAATTGAATCTATTTCAGAAGATGATTTTATCATTACAAATGCCACGCCAGTTATTGAAGAGCCTGAAGAGGTTGTTGAAGAAGTTCAAACGGACTTATTGTTTGATTTGCCTTTAAACCAATATGAAGAAATCAAGCCAGTAGAGGAAGAAGTTCGCTTTGAATTGACAGAGGATATCTTGAATATGGAAGTAGAGGACCCAGTTGAAATTGTAGCAGAAGAAAAGAGATTTGTATTAGAAGATTTTGATGTGGAACCAACTATAGGTAAGAGCTCTACAATAATTGAAAATGAAGAAGAAGTTGTTGAAGAAGAAGAAATGCAGTTTGAGCTAAAAACAACTAAACCGCAGGCAGAGATTAATGAAATAGAGACAGAAAGTGAAGAAGTGTCTCCGTTGAGCTTAACTATTTCCGAACTACAGGATAGAGCGGAAGAACGTCGTCAGAAGATGAAAGGGTTTAATTATAAGTTTACGGATCAAATGAGTAAGAATATTGATGAAATTGAACGTCAGCCAGCTTATAAGAGACTTGGGGTTGATTTAGATGAAACAGATGCAGCTATTAGTAAGTCTAAAACTACATTGAGCACCGAGGATGAGGATATTCAATTAAAATCCAACAATTCTTTTTTACACGATAATGTAGATTAAAATAGAAGTAAAAGTATACTAAAAGAAAGTAGCCTCGACAGATTGTCGAGGCCTTTTTTATTGACTAAAGTTTAAAACTCAAACTTAAATCAATACACTCCCCCTTTTTTCAATTAATATTTCTTATAATCTCCAAAACATCATGTAATAGAAAACAGTCTTAGAGAAAATTTTTCTCTAATCACTTCAGAACGATATAGGCATTTTGGAGGTTAGCGCTTTCATGTATAAATAACTTTAATACAAATATGTTTGCCTTTTTCTCAACTACCAAAAAAATGTCACGAACACTATAAAATAAGGGTATCAGTGTGGATAAAAGTGGAATGTTTATGTTTGTCAACAAAATTTTAGAACGCAATAATTGTAACAATTTATTTGGTTGAACGTCTGAATAGTATATTAACCAAAACAATTATATCATGAAATCAACAGCACATCCACGAGTCATTGAAAGAGGAATTTTAACGTCTGCTTATAAACAAGAAATCAGACAAAACGCTTTAGCAACGAGGCAAGAATCTCTTTCTAGAATAAAGCGCTCTTTTCAAAATCAACACGAAAGATTACAAAGTAAAGCCGCAGCAGTTTTACAATTATCATTCTTCGCGATTACGCTCGTGTTATTTTTACTCTAAGAAATTAATTGACAACTTTTTGTATTCTACGAATGGCTTCTTGCAAGTTTTCTACAGAAGCAGCATAGGATAATCGTATACAATTTGGAGCACCGAAAGCTTCTCCAGTAACAGTAGCTACATTAGCTTCTTCTAACAAGTATAATGAGAAATCATTGGCATTGTTAATAGTTGTGCCATTAAGTGTACGTCCAAAGAATGATGAAATGTCAGGGAAGATATAGAATGCTCCTTCTGGAACATTCAATTTAAAACCTTTTATTTCACCAAGTAATTGTAATACCATGTCACGACGAGATTTAAACTCATCTACCATGTACTGTATTTTGTTAATAGGTGCTAATACTGCTGTAATAGCAGCTCTTTGAGCAATACAATTGGCTCCTGAGGTAATTTGACCTTGCATCTTATTGCAAGCCTTAGCGACCCATTGTGGAGCTCCGATGTACCCAATTCGCCAACCAGTCATAGCAAAAGCCTTTGCTAATCCATTTACGGTAATGGTACGATCGTACATGCTTTCAATACTTGCAAAGCTGAAAGGCTTAGCGCCGTAATTGATGTGTTCATAGATCTCGTCCGAAAGAATGTATATCTGAGGATATTTTTCTAAGATCTTAGCCAAAGCTCTGTATTCGTTTTCAGAATAAATAGTTCCGCTTGGATTGTTCGGAGAATTAAAAAAAATCATCTTGGTTTTTGGAGTAATAACCTCCTCTAACTGTTCAGGCGTAATCTTAAAATCGGTATCTATGGATGAAGGAATCTCTACAAATTTTGCTTCACATAGTGTAGCAATTGCTGAGTAACTCACCCAATAAGGAGCTGGAAGTAATACTTCGTCTCCAGGGTTTAGTAATACCTGAGCAACATTCGCAATAGACTGTTTAGCTCCTGTAGAAACAACCACCTGATTGGGCTCATAAGTTAAACCATTATCTCTTTTAAACTTTACGCAAATAGCTTCTTTTAATTCAACATATCCATCTACCGGAGTATAGGAATTATAATTTTGATTGATCGCTTCAATAGCGGCATCTTTAATAAAATCTGGAGTATTAAAATCTGGCTCTCCTAAACTTAAGCTGATGATGTCTTTTCCGGATGCTTTTAATTCTCTTGCCTTTGCAGCCATAGCCAATGTCTGAGAGATTGGTAGGCTATTAATTCTGTCAGATAATGGATGCGCCATTTCTTTATGCCATTTGTGGTTTCTTACCTAAAACACCTAATTGTCTGAAGTGCTCTATAATAGCTCTTCTTGTAGTCTGATATTCATTATAAGGAAGATTAAATTCCTTCGTTGTTTCCTTTACAATTTTAGCTAGTTTATTGTAATGCACATGAGAAATATGTGGAAAAATATGGTGTTCCACTTGATGATTTAAACCTCCTGTATAAAAGTTAACCAACCAGTTGCTTGGAGCAAAATTAGAGGTAGTGTATAGCTGGTGTACAGCCCAAGTGTGCTCTAAATTTCCGTCCTTATCTGGAACAGGCATTTCTGTATTTGGTACTACGTGTGCTAATTGAAAGATCAAACTTAAGATCATCCCAGCTGTGTAATGCATTACAAAGAATCCTAGTAATACTTTCCACCAAGCTATATCTAACACTAATAGAGGTAATACCACCCATAGAGAATAATATAATACTTTAGAAACAACCAATTTAGTCCACTCTACCTTAGGGTTTGGAAATTTACCATAGGACAACTTTCTTTTTAAATAACTACGCATTTGTTTAAAATCGGTAGTAATTGCCCAATTAATAGTTAGTAAGCCATATAAAAAGATGGAATAATATTTTTGCAGTCTGTGAACTTGAAACCATTGTGCATGTTTAGAAAAACGAATAATTCTACCTGCGTCAATATCTTCATCATAATCTTTTACATTCGTATATGTATGATGTAAAACATTGTGTTGTACTTTCCAGTTGTACACATTTCCTGCGAGGATGTAAATACTACTCCCCATTAATTTATTCACCCATTTTCTGCTAGAAAAAGATTCATGATTACTATCGTGCATTACATTCATTCCTACACCAGCCATTCCAATACCAGTAATAACCATAAATACAATCATAAGCCATTGAGGCATGCTGACTGTTAGTATTAAAATAAAAGGAACTAAAAACAAGGAAAACATAATCACTGCTTTGGAGTATAACTTCCAGTTACCAGTTCTTTTAATGTTATTGTCTTTAAAATAAGTATTGACTCTTTTGTTAAGCGTTCTAAAGAACTTTGCTTTGTCAATTCTAGAAAAATTTATAGTCTTCATTATTGGACGAAAAAAATTAAGTTACAAAAATACCAATTTTATACTGATTGATTTGATTATAACGCACCTTTTTTAAGCTAATTGTTCACAGGTTTAATTACTTTTGCAAAGAAATTTTACTCATGGAAATTATACTAAAATACTTTACATCGCTGACGGATACTCAGATTGAGCAATTTTCGAAGTTACAAGAGCTGTATCAAGATTGGAATCTAAAGATCAATGTAGTATCAAGAAAAGATATTGACGAATTGTATTTACGTCATGTATTACATTCTTTAGGGATCGCTAAAGTGATGGATTTTCAGCCTGGGGCTAAGGTGATGGATGTTGGTACAGGTGGTGGTTTTCCAGGTATTCCGTTGGCCATTCTATTTCCAGAAACTGAGTTTCATTTAGTAGATAGTATTGGTAAGAAAATTAAAGTGGTAAATGAAGTTTCAGAAGGTTTAGGATTAACCAATGTGAAAAGTACACACGGTAGAGTAGAAGATGTGAACGATACCTACGATTTTATTGTAAGTAGAGCAGTGGCGCAGATGGAAACTTTTGTTAGATGGACAAAAGGAAAAATAAGTAAAAAACAGCAACACAAACTAAAAAATGGAATTCTTTATTTAAAAGGCGGCGATTTGACAGAAGAATTACAGAAATATACTTCTGCGACGATTTATAATCTACCTGACTATTTTGATGAAGACTTTTTTGAAACCAAAAAAGTAGTGCACTTGCCTTTAAAGTTTAAAGGATAATAATACAATAACACCATGGCATTAACACCTTCTAGTGATTTTGAAAAAGGAGCAGTTGCTCCAGATTTTACATTGTTTGATACAATTTCTGAAAAAGCAGTGTCTTTAGACGAGCTCAAAGGTGAACGAGGAACGGTAGTATTCTTCATTTGTAATCACTGTCCGTTTGTTGTTCATGTAAATAGAGAATTGGTTCAACTGGCCAAAGACTATCAATCTAGAGGGTTTGGTTTCGTAGCCATTAGCAGTAATGATGTGGATAAATATCCATTAGATAGCCCAGAATTAATGAGAACTCAAGCTATTAAAGAGCATTACCCATTTCCTTATTTATATGATGAAACTCAGGAGGTGGCTAAAGCGTACAATGCGGCTTGTACACCAGATATTTATGTGTTTGATGGTCATTTGAAATCTATCTATCATGGACAATTAGACGATTCAAGACCTGGAAATGGAATTCTTGTAACAGGAAAAGATATTCGAAGAGTCTTAGAGGTTATGTTAAGTAATAGGATTTATAAAGGAGTTGCAAAACCAAGCATGGGCTGCAATATAAAATGGAAATAATCCTTAAATAGTACGCTTCTTTTTAGTTGTAAAAAACAATATTACTTTTTGTAAATAGAGTAGCGCAGGGATTAAACTGATAGCAGTAAGAATAGCCCAAAGGAACATTAACTTATAACCGATAAAAGGAATTTCCTTCCCAATACTTTTAAAAGAATCACTATCTCTATATAGATAGAATGTATATATGACTGAAATTCCTAAGAAAAAATAAAGAAAACCGTACGGGAAAAGATGCTCGAATACAGCATCGGGATATTGGTTAATCAAGAAAAAATAGAATAACCCTAAACCAATAATACCGCCAAAGAAAATTATGATAAGGGTTTTGAAATCTACAAATTTTCCAGTTTCACGAAATATTTCTCTTCTGCATGGAGGACATAAATTGGGGTGTTCATTTAGGCAATCAGAACACATAGCGCTTTTGCACTCTGTACAATAGCCTTTTGAAGATCTATTTGGATGTTCTAAGCAAAAATATTTTGCGTTAGTGTGTCCCAAGATTGTTGATGTTTCTTTCTATAGTCATTTTTGGATCTGAACCATATTCATTATCACCTCGATCACCTTCCGTGCAATAATATACCAATAACAGAATCGGTCCAACCAAAGGAATTAGGGCGAATAAAATTGTCCAACCAGATTTCCCAACATCATGAAGGCGCCTTACCTGAACTGCTAAATTTGGAATGATGGTCGCTAAACTAAAAATCCAAATGAAAAGCCATAATAAGAATCCTCCAAAAAATAAAAAGATAAACGAAATGAGAATGGTCGAAGCACTCACAACAAAGTTAAACAAAACAAAATACCAGTATTCCGATCTTCTGGCCCTTCCTTCAAAGTTTGCGTAATTTTCAATAAAGGCTTTTTTCCACCAATCGAACATTGAAAATTGAGATTCATCTTTAATAATTTCCATAGCTATAAATATAAGATTTCTTTCTATATAGTTTTGTATAATTTCTACAAACAACCAATCTGTTGTTTTTGAAACGTTAGCGAAGCTCTTTTTTAGCTAACGGATTGATAGCTGAAAACTATGAGCTCATCATTAATATCTAAAACCAGGTTTTAGACAACTCTTTTAATCGGCTTCATCGAAGATATAACCATTATATCGAATGTGAACTTTATCATCAAGAACAAGTGTTGGTCTTCTAAAAACATTCCATATTTCATATGTCTCCTTGGCATTATGAATTATTTTAACTTCCCCATTTAAATCATAAAATGTAAACGTTTTACCCTTATTGCTTACTAAAATTGTAAACTCTCGATAGTATGGGTTGATTTCTTCATAGTCAAATGGAATTATCACTTTTCCTTTTTCATCCACTACACCTAATAGGTTATTCTCTAACCGTATAGCAATTCTATTTACCCCAACTTCAGAGACCTCTTTAGCTTTCGGTGGAAAAATAATTTCACCATTAATATTTTTTAGACCAAATAATTTTTTTTCCTCAAAAACAGTTAGGTTAAGGTATGGCAGAAATGAATTTGGCCTTCCTTCAACGCCTTGAACAGGTTCAAGATAATGTGTAGTTTCTGTATGCGTTATTTTATCGTCATCTGTGACGATAACTTGTTCTGTGTTTAGATTTGCAATAAAATGATGTTGCCCTATCATCTGACATTTTGTATATTTTAAGGGAACGAGTTCTTTTCCGAAATCATCAATAATACCACATTTTTCACCTTTAAAAATAAGCGCTTTGTGAGGGCTATATATTTTATAATTATCTAGCAATTCTGTGAGCTCAAAATTCCCTAATATAAACCTATTTTGTTTTCCAGATGTGGTTACTATAAAATGAGAATTTTTGAAAAGTAAGTTTGCGGCTACACCATTTGTGCCTTTAAACTTTAGCTTAGCCTCATCATTGTAAATCGCTACACTTTCTTGATCAATTCCGTAGCTATCAGTATGTTCTATTAAAAAGCCGTTATTAGCTAATTGTATCAATTTGCCAGAACAATTGTCAAATTTTTCAAGCCTGCCTTTTCTTGTAACACGTAGTCTTTCGCATTTTTTTTCTTTGTTCTTGACTTTGAATAAAGTTCCTCCAAGAAACTCAATATTGAAGTACGCATTATCTGATAATTTTTTCTTTTTCTTTTTATGGTAGAAATATTCACTTGCTTCGTCATAATTTTTACTTCGATCATCATAAGAATCATAAATAGGGTGCTGCTTTTTTTGCGATGTAATATTTAACTTCTCAGATATGAAACCTTCTTCAGTCTGAAGATAAATGACTACTTCTTCCGCATATCCAAATATCTGAAACAAAAAATTTCGTGAAACTATGGGGGATTTTGATATCGTTTTAAACCCATAATCCGTCTTTAATTCATAAAGAGTTTTTTTAAATTCTTCTACAGATTTAATTTCATTAGAACTAATCTTTTCATGTAATGTTATTAAAATCTGTACTTTGTCGCTAATAGGTTTTAGCAAGCTTTTATCGTTTAAATTATAGATGTTGTATTTGCTTAAAACATTGGCTAAAAGTGTTTTTCCTTTTTTGTCTACTCCTGCGACATCTAAGATTTTAAGGTTTCTATTAAAGGGCATTTTGGCTACTACTCCATAATCCATATAAGGTTCTAAAGTAATACCATATTTATTGGATGATTTTGACTTACCAACTTTAACTCTAATCGTATCAACAGTTTTAGGGTACCGATAAGAATATAATACTTTAGCACTATCTACCTGAGTATAAAACTTAAACTCAACATCTGGGTTTCCCTTACCGTTTAGATATGCTGATAACAGCTGAAAATTCAAATTTTTTTGATAAACAAATCCACCATAACTTGGCAAGCTGTTAAGAACTAGTTTAGAATATTCTGTAGTATGATACATTCGATAATCTAAGTCCTTTTTCTTCTCGTGATATAAGCCGAGTAACTTCTCAGATCTGTGAATTTCTGGGAGTTCAGAATAACTTATATACCGGTCGGGATCAGTATTGGTTTTATCTAATTTGTCTATATATGGACTCTTAAATTTTTTTTGGTTATTGTAAAGCTTTCTTAAGGTTTTAACCTCATGATACAATAATTGTTGTATTTCTTTTAGAGAAATATCCTTATTCTTATTGAAGAATTCCGTCGTTTTTTTTTGGCTATCCGTAAAGAAATTTTGACCAAACCCGTTTACAAAAAAAAGTAAAAGAAAAAATGTAGTAAAATATTTTATTGATCTGTTATGCATAGTAATTAAGCATAAATATAAATGTTTTAGAGTTACCAATCTCTAAAATTACGTTCTTAAATTGATAGATTAATGATGCCTTTCCAAAAGTTATCTGTGCTAATAGATAATAATAATAGGTCGTCTTTCGGTAATTTATCAGGAAGTACTTATTATATAATCTCTACAAACAATCCGCTTTCTGTTTTAGAAACCTTTGCAAGATTATTCTTAGTTAGTCCTTTTATGGTTTTATCCCATTTTTTATTACTTAAACCAGACTGAGATTTTAACTCATTTAAATCTATTTTCTCCGCTTTTTGAATGATTTCAAATAATGCTTTTTCATCATCATTTAATTCCACAGTTGGCGCTTTTCTCTCTGGTCTCATTTGAGGGAAGAATAATACTTCTTGAATAGATTGGTTATTCGTTAAAAACATAATCAATCTATCCATACCGATTCCCATACCAGAAGTAGGAGGCATACCGTATTCTAAAGCACGTAAAAAGTCGTGATCAATAAATTCGGTAGCTTCGTCATCTCCTTTAGCCGCTAACTTTAATTGAGCTTCAAAACGTTCTCTCTGATCAATAGGATCGTTTAGTTCGGAATAAGCATTTGCAATTTCTTTTCCACAAACCATTAATTCAAAACGCTCTGTCAATTCTGGATTATCTCTATGTTCTTTGCATAAAGGACTCATTTCCTTTGGATAATCTGTTATAAACGTAGGTTGTATATAATTACCTTCACATTTCTCACCGAAAATTTCATCAATCAATTTTCCTTTACCCATGGTGTCGTTAACTTCGACACCCATAGATTCAGCTGCCAATCGAATCTCTGCTTCTGATTTACCATTAATGTCAAAACCTGTAAAGTGTTTTATAGAGTCCGCCATAGTAATCCGAGCATAAGGTGCTTTGAAATCTATTTCGTGATCACCAAAAGTGGCTTTTGAAGTTCCATTTACGGCGATGGCACAATATTCCAGCAATCGTTCAGCAAAATCCATCATCCAATTATAATCTTTGTAAGCTACATAGATTTCCATTGCCGTAAACTCTGGATTGTGCGTTCTATCCATTCCTTCGTTACGGAAGTTTTTGGAAAACTCATAGACTCCATCAAACCCACCGACAATTAATCTTTTTAAGTATAGCTCATTGGCAATCCTCATATAGAGAGGAATGTCTAATGAATTATGATGCGTAACAAATGGTCTTGCCGCTGCACCTCCTGCAATAGGTTGTAAAATAGGAGTCTCTACCTCAAAGTAACCAGCATCGTTGAAAAAAGTACGCATTGCATTAAAAAGCTTCGTTCTTTTTACAAAAACTTCTTTTACATGAGGATTTACAACCAAATCGGCATAACGTTGTCTGTAACGTAATTCAGGATCATTAAATTCATCAAACGTATTTCCTTCAGCATCTGTCTTTGGAAGTGGTAAAGGTTTTAAAGCCTTACTTAAAAGCTTAAAATCTTTAACCATAATTGTTTTTTCTCCAACTTTAGTGGTAAACAATTCGCCTTCGATACCGACAAAATCGCCAATGTCCAACAATTTTTTGTACACATCATTATACAAGGTCTTGTCTTCTCCTGTACAGATCTCATCTCTATTAAAATAGACCTGTATTCTACCTTCACTATCTTGCATTTCTGCAAATGAAGCTTTCCCTTGAATTCTTCTGGACATTAACCTTCCGGCAATAACTACGCTAGAACCTTCAACAAACCTTTCCTTTATTTTTTTTGAATCTGAATCTATTGGAAATAGATCTGCAGGATAAGGGTTTATCCCTAACGCTCTAAGTTTAGAAAGCTTTTCTCTTCTAACAATCTCTTGTTCTGATAATTGCATATGTACTCTAAATATCTGATGTGAATTTAAGGCGCAAAGATAGTCAATTGCAAGAATTGTAGCGATAATTAAAAAAAGAAAAATTGTTTGCAGTACACAAAAAAACTGCTATATTTGCCGGCTGCTTTATATTAAGTAGCATTAGTTGTGTTGTTTGGCACTTTAGAAAAAGTGTCGTGGTTTTGTTAACCAATGGAAAGCTTCCCTGAAATGGGTTGCTTTTTTTTTGCTCGCTATTTTCTAAAAGAATAGTGACTTGTGATCCCAAAACTTAGCGATATATAGTCCCGCAAATATTAGACTTACCATAAACTTTAAACCCGTAGAAAAAAGAAAACCGACGAATGCCCCAAAAGCAGCCTTAAGTGCTCGATTTGAATCTTTGTTGTCATACATCATCTCTCCAATAAAGGCTCCTGCAAAAGGACCAATAATAATTCCAAGGGGCCCTAAAAAGAATAACCCTATTATTAATCCAATGGTGGTTCCATAAATACCATACTTGCTTCCTCCAAACTTTTTTGTACCCATAGCAGGAATAATATAATCTAGTAACCAAATAAGTATAGCTACTCCAAGAGTGATGCCTAGAAACACCCAGTTCGTTTCAATTACAGAAGTCATATGAAGGATTAAAAGCCCAAACCATCCCGTTAGTGGCCCAGGAAGAATAGGTAAAAATGAACCGATAATTCCTAAAATGATAAAGGCAAAGCCTAGCAGCGCTAAAAATATGTCCATAAGGTCGTTAGTTGTATGTATATAACGAAGAAACAGTGGGTTTGTTACAAAATAAATCAACTAAAAAATTAGTTTAAACTAAAAATTTAGTTATATTTGAATATTGTAACTAAAAACTTAGTTTAAAAAATGAGCAAGCAATTAACAAAAGCAGAGGAGCAAATCATGCAAGTTCTTTGGGACTTGAAAGAAGCTTCTGTCAAAGAAATCATAACGAAATTGCCCAACCCAAAACCTGCATATAACACCGTTTCGACGATTGTTAGAATTTTGGAATCAAAGGAATTTGTTGGGCATAAACCATTTGGCAGGGGTTTTGTGTATCATCCTATTGTTAATAAGGACGACTATAGTAATCAGAGCTTACATAAATTGATGAACGGATATTTTGAAGGTTCATTTAAGAGTATGGTATCTTTCTTTGTGAAAGAGAATAAAATGGATGTTTCGGAACTGGAAAATATTTTAAAAGAGATTAATAAAAAGAAATAGTTATGCTTACTTATATTATTCAAGTCATTTTTTTTCAGGCTATTTTTTTAGCTGTGTATGATTTCTTTTTGAGTAAGGAAACGTTCTTTAAAAAGAATAGAATCTATTTGTTGGTTACTGCTATCGTTAGTTTTGTTTTGCCTTTTGTTAGGATACATTCATTTCAACATGTTGTGTCAGAAAATTTTTCTACGTCTTTACAAGAAATCATCTTAACACCTAAAAAAGCTATAGAAGATTTGTCTGCTTTGCAGATTGTTGAAAATCAAGTGTCCTATGCAAATCTTATCTTTTTCTTTGGAGTGGTTGTTTTTTCTTCTTTTTTCATCCTTAAGTTTCTAAAAATTGTACAGATAATACGATCTAATGAAACTAAAAAAGAAAATAGGTACACGTTAGTTTTACTTCCTAATACGCAAAAAGCATTTTCCTTTTTCAATTATATTTTTATAGGAAAAAAAATTGAGACTATACAAAGAGAGAAGATCATCGACCATGAATTAGTGCACAGTACACAAAAGCACACATTAGACTTATTACTTTTCGAAGTTTTAAAAATTGTCATGTGGTTTAACCCCCTTATATATATCTATCAGAAAAGAATTTCTTTAGTCCATGAATATCTTTCTGATGCAACGATTATTCAATCGACTCCAAAAGAACACTATATCAATAACCTATTATTAAATCTGTTTGATGTTGAGCATATCTCATTTATCAATCAGTTCTATAAACATTCATTCATTAAAAAAAGAATTATTATGATGACAAAGACAAAATCAAGACAAACAAAGCAATTAAAATTTTTATTCTTAATCCCGGCAATAGCTTGCATGTTATTGTACCTCTCCTTTACTAAGTCAGAAAATACCATAGAAGATATTACTAAAAAAGAATCGTTAGTTTCTGTGAGTAAAAATGATGTGACAAAAGAAGATGCAAAAACTTTAATTCAAGAGACTGATACAGATGTGTCCTTTACAATTATAGAAACATCTCCAACATTTCCAGGATGTGATTCGGGAGATAAAAAGTGTTTCGCAACAAAAGTACAACGACATTTTGCAAAAAACTTTAATTCAGACTTGCCTAAAACATTAAAACTTCCAAAAGGGAAACAACGATTGGTGATGCATTTTGTAATTGATAAAGATGGAGATATAGGGAAGGTTAAAGTAAAATCGACGCATGAAAAATTAGAAGAAGAAGCTCGCCGTGTGATAGTGATGCTACCTAAAATGAAACCGGGCAAGCAGAGAGGGAAAACTGTTGGTGTAAAGTACACTTTGCCTATGCGGATAGATGTGGAATAACTAGAAATCCTAATACATAAGATACCATTTTGATATTAGTTTCAAACAACTGATAGGGGATATCTATGTGTTATTTTAAACAAACCAAAGAGATGAATAGTAAGAAAAACCCAAAATCGAACTTAGAAAACTACAATAAGATCTTTATGCAGATCGGCTTAGTTCTAGCGCTTTTTGTTACGTATGTAGCCATAGAAAAGAAAACATTTGATAAAAAATTTGCTGACCTAGGAGCGATAACGATGAATGCAGATATGGAAGAGGAAATTCCCATTACTGAAAGAATAGAGCCTGAAAAGCCAAAGGCACCACCGCCTCCAACTCCAGAGAAGATTGAAGTAGTAGAGGATGAGAAAGAGATAGAAGAAACGATTATCGAAACTACCGAAACTGATGAAACCGAAGCTGTAGAAGTAGAAGAAATTGAGGAGATAGAGGAGGAGGAGGAAGTAATAGAGGATGTGCCATTTGCTAGAATAGAAGAAGCACCCGTATTTCCGGGTTGCAAAGGGAACAAAGAACAATTAAAGAAATGTTTTAGCAAGAAGGTTCAGAAACATTATTCTAGGAAATTTGACGCTGATTTGCCAAACGAATTAGGAATGACCTCAGGAAGAAAAAGAATTCTCATGCAATTTTTGATAGATGCTAACGGAAATATTACTGAAATTAAATCTAGAGCGCCACACCCTAGGTTGGAGAAAGAGGTTAATAGAGTATTAAAATTACTTCCTAAGATGAAGCCTGGTAGACAAAGGGGAAGAAACGTACCAGTCAGATATTCTTTTAGAGTTCGTTTAGATGTAGAATAGATGATCTTAATTAATAGTAAAAAGATGGGGAGAATAGATGTGTGAATATGAATTAATTCTTATTTTCATTGATTCAAAAAAATAGTATGAAGAACTATATAGTATCTCTTTTTTTATTGGCTGCAACTACCGTTTTTTCTCAAAGTGAGGAAGTGCATGATTCTTTGAAAGAACCTGATGAAATCTCCATTCGAATTATAGAGAAGGTTCCAGTATATAAAGGCTGCGAAAATGATCCAAATAAGAACAATTGTTTGAATAATAAAATCCGAAGGTTTATAGGAAGGAACTTTAACGTTTACGAGGCAAAATGTTTGGAGTATAAGACTAAGTATGACAGAAAGTCGAAGAAAGAGATTAAAGTGTGTAAGAAAGAAGTAAAAGCAGGTAGAGTTGTTATTAAGACTACTTTTGTTATTGATACTTTGGGTTATATTACAGATATTAAAGCTTTAAGCTCGTATCCATCATTTAATAAAGAGGCGATTCGAGTTGTGAAAAAGCTTCCTAGATTTAAGCCAGGTGTCCAAAGAGGAAGAAAAGTAAGAGTACGATACAGACTTCCGATTACATTCAGTATACTCTAAGTATAATTTCTTATTTTCACAGAGTAATAAAGTAACAACTCTGTGCGCTTTCTAATAGTTATACTTATTGTTTGTTTATTTTTTTCTTGTGAGTTTTTCACAAAGAAGAAATCAGACAATGAGCAAAAGTTAGATAGTATCAGTTTTACTTCTGTTGATAAAGCACCTTCATTTAAAGTTTGTGATTCTATTTTTGAAAAAGCTGAGAAGAATGATTGTTTTAGAAACACCATGTATCTTGAGATTACCAAAAGCTTAGGTAGACAGGAAATAAAAGTAAAGGAAGACATTGATGAGATTGTTCAGGTAATTATTTCCATACCTTCAGACGGAACGATTTCTTTGAAATCGATTGAAGCTTCCCAAAAGGTGTATGTGCAAATCCCAGATATTCAAAAAATCATAGAGAAAAGTATTCTTGATTTGCCAAAAGTTTTTCCAGCAAGAAAAAGAGGAATACCAGTAACTTCAGAATATATTCTACCAATAAGAATACAACTTAAAAACTAATTCAGCATTTGCCAAAGCTTATCTTTAAGCTCTTGCAATCCTTGTTGCGCAATCGATGAAATAAATAGATGTCCGATGCCTTCTGGAAGCTCTTTAGCAATTTCTTCTTTCAACTCATCATCCAACATGTCAGATTTAGAAATACATAAAAAACGCTGCTTATCAAGTAGCTCAGGGTTATGTTTTTTAAGCTCGTTTAAAAGTATTTGATACTCTTTTTTGATGTCTTCACTGTCGGCAGGAATAAGAAATAGGAGCGTAGAGTTACGTTCTATATGGCGTAAGAATCGATGCCCTAAACCTTTACCTTCGGCGGCACCTTCAATAATTCCTGGGATATCAGCTATTACAAAACTTTGAAAATTTCGATACTCTACAATCCCTAAATTAGGTTTTAAAGTTGTAAAAGCATAATCTGCAATTTTAGGTTTGGCAGCGGTAATAACAGAAAGTAATGTCGACTTTCCAGCATTTGGAAAACCAACTAGACCTACATCTGCCAATATCTTTAATTCTATTTGAAACCAACCTTCTTTGCCATCAATACCCGGTTGTGCATACCTTGGCGTTTGATTTGTAGAAGATTTGAAGTGCCAGTTTCCTAGTCCACCTTTACCACCTTCTACTAAAATTACTTCTTCTTGATCTTTAGTAATTTCAAAAAGAATTTCATTGGTGTCTGCATCTCTCACTATTGTCCCTAAAGGAACGTCAATGTAATTATCAGTCCCGTCGTGTCCCGTACTTCTACTTTTACTTCCGTCTCCACCGTGTTCTGCTCTAAAATGCTTTTTAAATTTCAAATGAAATAATGTCCACATATTTTTATCACCACGAATAATGATGTGACCGCCACGACCACCATCACCACCATCGGGTCCACCCTTGGTGATATATTTTTCTCTATGCAAGTGCGCAGAGCCTCTACCTCCCTTTCCAGAGGAAGCATATATCTTTATATAGTCAACAAAATTCCCTTCAGTCATTTCTTATAGTGTATCGAAAACCGCAGCTAAGTTTTTTGTAATATCCTCTATTGAGCCAACACCATTTACTCCGTAATAGTTTCCTTGTGCTTGGTAATAGTCTTTTAAAACTGCTGTTTTAGTATTGTATTCGTTAAAACGATTTCTAATCTTTTCTTCATCCGTGTCATCAGATCTACCACTTGTTTTTCCTCTTTCTAGCAAACGCTCTACTAGTAAATCTTCTGGAACCTCTAGCGCTACCATACCGTTGATTTTAGCTTCCTTTTCTGCTAAAAATGTATCCAAAGCTTCTGCTTGGGAATTGGTTCTTGGAAAACCGTCAAAAATGAATCCGTTAGCATCTTCATTTTTATTTACTTCAGCTTTTAACATCTCTATCGTTACTTCATCAGGAACAAGATCACCCTTGTCCATATATGTTTTTGCTAAAAGCCCTAATTCGGTTTTGTTTTTGATATTGAATCTGAAAACATCTCCAGTAGAAATATGTATTAAGTTATACTTTTCTTTTAATAAAGTTGCTTGTGTTCCTTTTCCAGCACCTGGAGGGCCAAATAAAACAATGTTTTTCATTTTAGGTTTTGTTGTTAATTGATAAATAGCGGCATAGTTTCTTCCCAAACCATTGTAATCTAATCCGTAACCTACTATAAATTTATCTTCTATGCTTTTTCCGATATAATCTATAGGAAGCTCTTTTCTAAATACATCTGGTTTAAAAAATAACGTCGCTATTTTTAGTTGTGCTATGTTCTTGTCTCTAAAGATATTGTAAATTTCTTGTAGCGTCGTTCCAGTATCAATAATATCTTCCAATATGATGACAGTTCTGCCCGTTAGATCTTCATTAATACCAACCAGTTCACTTACTGTTTCAGTAGACGTTGTTCCTTGATAAGAAGCTAACTTTACAAATGACACTTCACAATCACCTTCAAACTCACGGATAAAATCCGCAGCGAATAGAAAACAACCATTTAGAATTCCAACAAAAAGGGGAACTTCACCTTTAGGAAGATCTGCTTTTACCTGAGCTGCTAAATCTTTCACAATAGACTTTACTTCCGTTTCTGAGATAAAAGGTTTAAAATAAAGATCATGAAGTTTAATAGTGCTCATAATATTGCAAATATAATTGCTGATACTTGAATGAAAAAACCGTTTTGCTATTGCTGAATATTTCTCAGTATGGCAAAACGGTTTCTATATCATAAGAAGGAAATTTATTTTCCTTTTTCTTGTTTTTTTGATGTATCGTACATAATTGGAGTTGCAACAAATAATGATGAATATGTTCCAACAACAACACCTATGATTAATGCAAACATAAATCCTTTAATAGAATCTCCTCCAAATAAGAAGATTGCTAACATTACTAGTAAGGTTGTTAATGATGTATTAATTGTTCTTCCTAAAGTACTACTTAGGGCTTTGTCAACTACTTCGCTGTATTTCCATTTAGTATGAATTCCTGCGAATTCTCTAATTCTATCAAAGATAACCACCGTATCATTTAATGAGTACCCAACTACCGTTAGAATGGCTGCAATAAATGATTGTCCGATCTCCATATCAAACGGCATGAACTTATATAGGATAGAGAAAATACCTAATACGATTAGAACATCATGGAATACCGCAATTACTGCACCTAAACTAAATGAGATTTTTCTAAATCGAATAAAGATATATAAGAATACCACGAATAGTGATCCGAATACGGCCCACAATGCAGAAGTTTTAATATCATCTGCGATAGTTGGCTCTACTTTAATATAACTCATGATAGCGTTTCCTGACTTTTCAAATCCAGGTTTAAAGTTTTCATAAGTAGTACCTTCTTTTAAATATGGTTTTAAACCATCAAATAAAGTTTGTTGTACTTCATCATCTACATTTTCTCCTTCGTCTTCAATCTTATAAACTGTTGTTATCTTTAATTGAGAACTTGATCCATACGTTTTTACCTCTGGTAACGACCCAAAAGATGGTTGCAAAGAACTTGCTACGTCTGAAGCATTTGTCGGTTGGTCAAAACGAACAACATAAGAACGCCCTCCCTTAAAGTCTACACCTTGTTTTAATCCAATTTGGTAAATCGAGAACAATCCAGCTAAGATAATAGCACCTGAGATGATATATGCAATCTTACGCTTTCTTAAGAACTGGATATTGATGTTTTGGAACCAATTCTTAGACAATGAAGTATTGAATGTAAGATTTGTTCCTTTGTTGATAGATCCATCGATTAGCAAACGTGTAATAAACACCGCTGTTAAGAAAGAAGTAATGATACCTAAGATAAGTGTATAAGCAAATCCTTTAATAGGACCTGTTCCAAATACATAAAGAATGATACCTGTTAATAACGTGGTAATATTTGCATCAATGATGGCAGATAGGGCTCCTTTAAAACTAAACCCTTCCTCTACAGATTGCTTAAGACCTTTTTTCTTAAATAATCCTTCTTTAATCCTTTCAAATATAATTACGTTGGCATCTACAGACATACCAATTGTTAAGATAATACCTGCAATACCTGGTAAGGTAAGAACAGCACCTTGAGAAGCTAACCATCCAAATATTAATAACATGTTTAATGCTAAGGCAATGTTAGAGTATAAACCTGCTTTACCGTAATATACAACCATCCAAGCCAATACTAATAAGATAGCTAAACCAAATGATCTAAAACTTGCATCAATAGCTTCCTTACCTAAAGATGGCCCTACTACTTCTGCTTGAATAATTCTCGCTTGTGCAGGTAATTTACCAGCTTTTAATACCGTTGCGATATCCTGAGCTTCTTCTACGGTCATACTTCCACCAGAGATAGAAGTACTTCCCCCTAAAATAGGATTTGTTACAGATGGAGCTGTGTATACGTAATTGTCTAAGACTACGGCAACAAACTTCCCTGCATTTTCAGTGGTCATTTTACCCCATTTCTTAGCGCCATCACTTTTCATGGTCATACTAACCTCAGGGTTATTCAATTGATCATATACTTGAGAAGCATCTGCAATTACATCACCTTCAATAGGAGCAATATCTCTTCTGTTCGACTTAATTCCATATAGATTGATGCGTTCAGCATTATCAAATGCTTCAGCAGTAACATTTTCTGGTTTTACTGGAGTGAATGGCTTGTAATCCCATAAGAACTTGGTGTATCTTAGCGCTGTAGGTAAAAAACTTCTAACCTGAGGATCTTTTAATAACACATTAATTCTTGCTGTATCTGCAACTTTAGCGGTTGCAATTACGGAGCTGTTTGCACCAGTAGGAGCCAAATAAGTGAATAATCTTTTTTGTGTAGCCACATTTACAGAGTCCTTATCAGATTCTAATAAATCATCTAAATTGTCTGTATTTGTAGTATCTTTTTTCTGCTCAGTTGTAGTGTCGTCTTTCAACATATCTGCAACTTTTGCATCTGCCTGAATAAAGAAGTTGTATAATTCAATGCCAGTGTACACTTCCCAGAATTGTAATTCTGCTTTACTAGTAATTAGTTTTCGTACACGCTCAATATCTTTAGCGCCTGGTAATTCGATTTGAATTCTACCAGAAGTACCAACTCTTTGAATATTAGGTTGTGTTACACCGAACTTATCAATTCTACTTCTTAATACATCAAAAGCAGTTGCAATAGAAGAGTTTATTTCAGCTTGTAATACAGGCTTTACCTCTTCGTTTGTATTATTGAAGTTGATCTTATCACTTAAGCCTTTGTTTCCGAAAATATCAGGATTACTTAACTTAACATTTCCATTGGCTTGAGAAGTAATTTGAAACTCATCAAAGAAAATATCTAGGTAATTGTCGTTACTATCAACTAATTTTGCATCCGTAGCTTGCAATGCTTGTTGAAAAGCAATGTTTTTAGAGTCGTTAGATAATCCTATTAAAATCTCTTTTACAGAAACTTGTAAAATAGCATTAATACCTCCTTTAAGATCTAGACCCAAGTTCAATTCTTTGTCCCTGATGTCATTATAGTTAAAGCTTGTAACTCCAAGATTTAAAATATCTTCAGTGGCAACACTGTCAATATATTTTTTCTCAAAACGGGCAAGCGCTTTACCATCATTCTCATCTGCATATACTTTTGCATATTCCTTCGCATCATTTTCTACACCACTTGCAAAATATGTAAACGATAATTGGTATAAACTTACCAACCCGAAAAGGATAGCAAATAATTTAATAAGTCCTTTGTTTTGCATCTTCTTTTAATTTATATCGACTTCTTTTTTAAAACGTGCAAATATAGTATTTCAAAAAAGATTAGCCTAATGAAATTGTGTATATTTACTCGCTTTTTATGTAAAAGCACAAAGAACAAACAACCTAAAAATAAATAAATAGAATGGCGCATTTATCAGATATAGAAATTGCACAGGCAAAAGAACTGCAACACATTACAAAAATTGCAGCTAAATTATCAATTAAAGAGGACGATTTGGAATTGTATGGAAAATATAAAGCGAAACTTCCACTTGATTTAATTGATGATGAAAAAGTAAAACAAAACAATCTTGTGTTAGTCACGGCTTTAACACCAACACCAGCAGGCGAAGGAAAGACAACCGTGTCTATCGGGTTAACTGAAGGGTTGAATAAGATTGGTAAGCAAGCTACAGTGGTTTTACGTGAACCGTCTTTAGGGCCGGTATTCGGAATTAAAGGAGGAGCTGCTGGAGGAGGGTATTCTCAGGTAGTACCTATGGAAGATATTAATTTGCATTTCACAGGAGATTTTAACGCTGTAGAAAAGGCGAATAACTTGTTATCAGCATTAATTGATAATAACCTTCAAAGCAAAGTGAATAATCTGAATATCGATCCTAGAACGGTTTTATGGAAACGTGTGATTGATATGAACGATCGAGCTTTACGTCAAATAACTATTGGGCTGGGAGGTACCGCCAATGGGATTCCAAGAGAAGATGGATTTAATATTACTCCAGCTTCCGAGGTGATGGCTATTTTGTGTATGGCTACCGATTTTGACAACTTAAAAACGCGATTAGGGAATATTTTTATTGGATTTACATTTGATAAGAAACCTGTTTTTGCAAAGGATCTAAACGCAGAAAACGCAATGGCTATTTTGTTAAAGGATGCTATAAAACCAAACTTAGTGCAAACATTGGAAGAGAATCCAGCTATTATTCATGGAGGTCCATTTGCAAATATTGCGCAAGGAACAAATACTATAATTGCAACTAAGATGGGGTTGTCACTATCCAATTATGCTGTTACTGAGGCTGGATTTGGTGCCGATCTTGGCGCAGAAAAATTCTTAAACATTAAATCAGCGTTTGCGGGATTGAATCCAAAATGTGTAGTTTTAGTAGCAACGATTAGAGCACTAAGACATCATGGAGGAGCGCAAAAAGAAGAATATAATACACCAAATGTAGAAAGAGTAACCGAAGGGTTTAAAAATCTTGAAAAGCATATTGAAAATATTAGAAAATATAATATTGAACCTGTTGTTGCTATTAATTCTTTCATTTCAGATTCTGATGAAGAGGTAAATTTTGTAGTTGATGCATGTAGCGCATTAGGTGTGCATGCTGTATTGTCTGAAGGTTGGGCAAAAGGAGGTGAAGGAACACAAAATTTGGCAAGAGCAGTAGTGGATGTGGTCGAAAATAAAGCAACACAGTTTAAGCCATTATATGACTGGAAGAGTCCTGTTAAAGAAAAAATCGCAACAATAGCGAAGGAGATTTATGGTGCTGATGATGTGATATATGACAAAAAAGCAGCATTGAATTTGCGTAGAATAGATAGGCTTGGTTTCAATGATTTTGCTATTTGTATGGCTAAGACACAAAAATCGTTTTCTGATGATGATAAGTTGATTGGACGACCTACTGGATTCTCAGTAACTGTAAGAGAAATAGAAATAGCAGCAGGAGCTGAATTTATCATCCCCATTTTAGGAAAGATGATGCGAATGCCAGGATTACCAGGAAGGCCTGCTTCGGAAGGAATGACGATTGATAACAATGGTGTTATTTCTGGATTGTCTTAAGAATGTACGAGTTTAGGGAAGCAAATACTGCCGAATTTGAATCGCTCGGAGCATTGATGGTCAAAGTGTATTCTCAATTGGAAGATTTTCCTTCTGAAAAAGAACAGCCAAGCTATTATCAAAGGTTACGAGATGTTGGTGCTTTTACTTCCTGTCCAAAGGCAAAATTATTCGTCGCTGTTTCCGAGAAAGGAATTGTAGATGGCGGAGTTGTATATTTTGGAGATATGAAATATTATGGAGCAGGAGGAGAGGCAACCGTAAATCAGGATGCTGCAGCTTTTAGGTTGTTGGCAGTAAATCCAAAAATTAGAGGAAAAGGTTTGGGAAGGCAGCTTATCGAGTGTTGTATTGACCAGGCAAAAAAAGATGGACACAAGAGTATGGTGATTCACTCTACTAAAACTATGATGGTTGCTTGGAAAATGTATGAAAGGATGGGATTTGAGCGGTTTACTGAAATTGATTTTATTCAAGAAGAGTTAGCCGTCTATGGATTTCGTCTTACGTTATAGAAATAAAAAAACCAGCCGATTGGCTGGTTTTTTTATAAAATATATTTGAATTTAAAATTCTAATAACCCATTTGTCTTTTGCACACCAGCTGCAGATTCAGTCATGTGTGCTTTTTCGGCATCACTTAAGCCAATAGAAACAATACTTTCAATACCATTCTTTCCTAATACAACAGGCACACCAATACATAAATCAGATAAACCATATTCGCCTTCGAGTAGCGCAGAACAAGGAAATATCTTCTTTTGATCACATGCAATTGCTTGTACTAGACCAGATACAGCTGCTCCGGGAGCATACCATGCAGAAGTTCCTAATAATTTAGTTAAGGTAGCCCCACCAACTTTCGTGTCTTCCTTTACCTGAGTTAATCTTTCTTCAGAAATAAATTCTGAAACTGGAACTGAATTTCTGGTTGCCAACCTAGTTAAGGGAACCATTCCTTTATCAGAATGCCCTCCAATAACCATTCCATCAACATCAGAAATAGGCGCGCCTAAAGCTTCAGCTAATCTATATTTGAAACGCGCTGAATCTAAAGCTCCGCCCATTCCGATAATTCTGTTTTTAGGTAACCCAGTAGTCTTATGAACTAAATAGGTCATAGTATCCATTGGATTAGAAACTACAATAATGATTGTATTCGGAGAGTGCTCAATTAAACTAGAGGAAACAGATTTTACGATCCCTGCATTGATTCCAATTAATTCTTCACGAGTCATTCCTGGTTTACGAGGAATTCCTGATGTAATCACACAGATATGCGAATCTGCAGTTTTAGCATAATCGCTTGTACTTCCTGTAATTTTAGTATCAAAACCGTTTAATGAAGCTGTTTGCATAAGATCCATTGCTTTTCCTTCGGCATATCCTTCTTTAATGTCTAGTAAGACAACTTCAGAAGCAAAATTCTTGATAGCAATATATTCAGCACAACTTGCTCCAACGGCACCGGCTCCAACTACTGTAATTTTCATGTGTATAAATTTAGATTTGTTACTTTTTTGGAGTACAAAAATAGGATAAATTATTGGAAATTAGGATGCGTAGAGAAACAAAAAAAGGAACCTAATTAGGTTCCTTTTTAGTAGTAATATTTAACTGTACTATCGAATTCCTATAGAAATTCCTGCAGTAATAGTATTGTACTCTTGTAAAGTGTAATCTGCAAAGATTTTAAAGAAGCCTAAACTCAATCTTGCACCTACAGTTGTTCTAAAACCTGATGCGTCAAAATCTTGACTGATAGGATCTGTAACAGATCTTGTAAATGCCCCTCCATTGTAATCTAAATCGTAAGTTCCTAACATTTTAAATGTAGAGTTACCTCCCGTATATCCAAAACCTCCATAAAAATTAATGATAGGGAAATTTAACGAAGCAATCGCTTGCATGGTAAATGAACTTAATTCAAATTCTGCAGACTGATTGGTTCCATTTACCGAACTGTCATTTTGCAAATCATAATCTACATTCATACTCGTGTAGGCAGCTAACAAAGAAACATGTAATGGTGTTTTCTCCATAGGTCCGAACCAGCTTGTAATCTCTTTTTTCAATCCTAAACCAATTAGGTTTCCTTTCACATCATCCGATCCTACCTTGGGTACTAGACGCAACATAGCTTCAAATTTTGCAGGCAGTCCTAAATTAAATTGAACAGCAGGCGTTGGCACTGCATTTAATGGGAGGTCGTCTTTAACACCGCCAGGCATATTAAAAGTAGCCGTAACTGGCACCCCATTAAATGTTTCGCTTACCATCATTAATGGCTTCAAATCGTTTGGTCCCGCAACGGTTGCTGCAGATGTTGATGTAGAAGTTACCGAGGTTAAACCTAGATCGGCAAAATTAAACATCTCGTCTTTGCTTGGAACAATAGATGCATTCAGTCCGATTGTAATGTCAAAACCTAGAACTTTATGAACCTTAGCGGTATGATACCAACCACTGTTCATGCCGTATATTAATCCTTTCATTGCCGGATTAATATAGGCTTGCGTAAGTTTGTTTGCGTCTGCAATGTTGGCTTGTAGAATTCCTTCTAAACCATCTTGTGCTTTGGCGTTAAAACTTAACGCAAAAACGCTCATAAAAATTAAAATGTACTTTTTCTTCATGTATTTAATGTTTGGTTAATACTAATTAATACATAGGGGAGTCTGGGGGGTTATCTAGAGTAAATATATAAAAAAAAGCGTATTCTGATTGAAGAATACGCTTTTCATTTGTTAACTGTGGGTTATATCTTATACATCAATATTCGCATATTTCGCATTTTTCTCGATAAATTCTCTACGTGGAGGAACTTCATCTCCCATTAACATAGAGAAGACTCTATCTGCTTCTGTAAGGCTATCAATAGTTACTTGACGTAGTGTTCTGAACTCAGGATTCATAGTAGTGTCCCATAATTGTTCAGCATTCATCTCTCCTAAACCTTTATACCGTTGGATATTTACACTACCACCCATTTTTTGAGCGATTAAGTCACGTTGATTATCGTCCCACGCATATTCTCTCTTTTGTCCTTTTTTGACTAAATAAAGAGGAGGTGTAGCAATGTAAATATATCCTTGCTCGATCATTTCACGCATATATCTAAAGAAGAACGTTAAAATTAATGTAGCAATATGCGATCCATCTACATCGGCATCACACATAATCACTACTTTATGATAACGAACTTTACTTAAATTTAAAGCTCTTGGATCTTCTTCTGTTCCAATAGAAACGCCTAATGCAGTAAACATGTTTTTGATCTCTTCATTTTCAAAAACTTTATGTTGCATTGCTTTTTCGACATTCAAAATCTTACCACGCAATGGTAAAATGGCTTGAAAATTACGATCTCTACCTTGTTTGGCGGTTCCACCTGCCGAATCTCCCTCAACTAAGAATATTTCACAAACTGCAGGGTCAGTTTCAGAACAATCTGATAATTTACCAGGTAAACCACCAATGCTCATCACTGTTTTACGTTGTACCATTTCACGTGCTTTACGTGCGGCATGACGTGCCTGTGCTGCTAAGATTACTTTCTGCACAATAGTTTTGGCATCATTAGGGTTTTCTTCTAAGTAATCTGTCAACATTTCAGATACTGCTTGAGATACTGCAGAAGTTACTTCTCTATTTCCTAATTTTGTTTTTGTTTGACCTTCAAATTGAGGTTCAGCAACTTTTACAGAAACAATTGCTGTTAATCCTTCGCGAAAATCATCTCCAGCAATTTCAAATTTTACATTTTTTAATAAACCTGAGTTATCAGCGTATTTTTTTAAAGTCCCGGTCAATCCTCTTCTAAACCCAGAAAGGTGTGTTCCTCCTTCGTGCGTATTGATATTGTTTACATACGAGTGTAAGTTCTCTGCGTAGGAAGTATTATACACTAAAGCAACTTCTACTGGAATTCCATTTTTCTCCCCTTCCATGGAAATAACTCCAGCAGTTAACTGTTCGCGAGTACTATCTAGGTATCGAATAAATTCTGGCAAACCTTCATCACTATAAAATGTTTCTAAGATGTCGTTTCCTTCATCATCTTGGTTACGTTTGTCAGTAAGCGTAATTGTGATTCCCTTATTTAGGTATGATAACTCTCTTAAACGTGTAGCGAGTGTATCATAATTATATTCTGTAGTCTGAGTAAAAATTGTTTTATCTGGCGAAAATGTAACTATAGTACCTGTAAAATCTGTTTCTCCAATTGTTTTAACGGGATATAACGTTTTTCCGCGCTCATATTCTTGTTGCCAGACTTTTCCTTCTTTATGTACGGTAGCGGTTAGATGCTCTGATAATGCATTTACACAAGAAACACCAACACCATGCAATCCTCCAGACACCTTATAAGAATCTTTGTCAAATTTACCTCCAGCTCCAATCTTGGTCATTACGACCTGTAAGGCAGAAACGCCTTCTTTTTTGTGAATTCCTACGGGAATTCCACGACCATTATCTTTGGTGGTAATAGAATTATCTTCATTAATAGTTACATCAATGGAATCACAATGTCCAGCTAAGGCCTCATCTATCGAGTTATCAACTACCTCATATACTAAGTGGTGTAAACCTCTTGTCCCAACATCTCCAATATACATCGATGGACGCATTCTAACATGCTCCATTCCTTCTAAGGCCTGAATACTATCAGCCGAATAGTTATGCGGTTTTTTTTCTTCGCTCATATCTTATTTGTTCTATAAAATTCGTAAAAAATCATCACTAAAAAAGTGATGAAATTGTTTATACAAATTTACGGAAAAAGCGTTTTTTGAGAAAGAAAAAAAGGGTTTAAGTACTGTAATTATTAACATTTGTTGATTACTAAAAAAGTGCCTTAAATAGCCTAAAAATAGCATTAAAGTCGATTTGTAGAATTTTAAAAATGGGAATATTATTTGTTCTCAAGAAAAATCCCGTAAAAGCGTTATTTTGGAACTCATGATATTCTGTTTTTTGTTGAAATTAAGCAAAAGTAGGCGTGTTCGGTCGGATTGGTTGTATTGCAAAATGATAAAGAGGCATGTTTATTACCCAATAAACTTTGATGTAGACCGTTTAATCTTTAAATAAATATTAATCTAAAGTTAATGCGCTATTACTATTTTTCTTCCTATATTTCGGGTCTAAATAATTGTTAAAGGGGGCTTGAACGATATTATAGTGCGTAAGTGCTATAGAAGAAGTATATTTAAAATTAAATGGATATGTGTTACTCCCCCGACAAACAACACTGCAGCAAGCTGTATAGAAAAACTATTTTCACCTTGCTCTTTTTATTATTTAGTTCGCAAGTTTTTTCTCAACTTAGTATTGTTACTACTGTAGTCAGCTCATGTAATGGTCAGATTACTGTATCCGCTGCTGGAGGTACTGTTCCCTATACATATGAGTGGTTTCAGTATAACGAAACTACGATGGTTTGGGATCTGATTGCTGGGGAAACAGAGAGAATTATTACAGGATTAGCGGCTGGAAATTATAGAGTAGAGGTTACAGATGCAGCAAGCGACACCGTTTCTGGAGAATATACTATTACTGATGGATTTAATATGCTCGGAAATATTGCTTTTGCTGGTTTAGTTTGTGCAGAAGATACTAATTCAGGAGCTATTCGTTTTACCTTTGTTAATGGAGTTCCTGCATATACATGGGAACTTAACACGCTTGGAGGTACTACGGTCCAGAATGGAGCAACTGGAGATTTGAGTATCACATTACTGAATGTTCCTGTTGGTGATTATGTGATGGAATGGGTAGATGCAAATGGATGTGAAGGGTCTGAAAATATATCAGTGACGGCGCCGCCAATTAGGACTTTGACAATAGATAATACCAGTAATGTAAGCTGTTTTAACGGGAATAATGGTTCAGCGGAAATCACTTTAGCAGGAGGTTGGGGAGATGATTATGGAATTCGATTGGTGAGAGTGGTTGGAGCCACTGAAGTTCCGGTTTTTGGATGGACCAATATAGGGACAGCTCAAAATTATGTTATACCTGATTTAACAGAAGGTACTTATAGAGTATATCATCAAGATAGATTGTTGTTTCCTCCTTTTTCAACGGATTACGGTATAGATCCTACTGCATATCCTCTCTGCGAGAAATTTGAAGAGTTTACTATTACTCAACCTACAGATATTACAACTACAATAGCAGGTGAAGCCTTAGCATGTTTCGGAGATACAGACGGAAATGTTACGGGCACCATTTCTGGTGGTACAGCACCTTATACTATTCAATTAGATGGTACGGCAAATGTGATCAATGTGGCAACCGATGGAGGAGCATTCGATTTTTCAGGTTTAGGTGCTGGAAATTATACGTTTACTATTACAGATGATAATGGTTGTATTGAAAATTTGCAGGCAGATATTACACAGCCAGACCAACTGCAAAGTGCTTTTGTTTCTGAACAAGATCCAAGCTGTAATGGATCTACTGACGGAGAGATTATTGTCTCAGTAATTGGAGGAATAGTACCTTATGTTTTTACCGTGAATAGTGTTGTAACCGCACCTACTTTTATTAATGGAAACAACTATACATTTGGAAGTCTTGGAGATGGGAATTATACAATTGTAATTACAGACCAGAATGGGTGTGCGGCAACACAGGTTATTAATGAAGTTCTTCAAGAACCCGCAGGCGTCAACGTTACCATTTCTGGTGAAACCTTAACGTGTTTTGGAGGTTCAGATGGAAATATTACAGGAACCATAAGTGGAGGAATGGCACCTTATACCATTCAGTTAGATGGAACAGCGACTATTATAAATGTTCCCACAGATGGAGGGGCATTTGATTTTACGGGACTTAATTCAGGTAATTATACCTTTACTATAACAGATGCAAACAATTGTAGTTCTGGTGCTGCCGCATCAATTGCACAAAATGATTTGGTTGCAAATGAAGTCATAACAAACGTAACCTGTCCAGCTGGCGCAGATGGATCAATAACAATAAACCCAACAGGTATTACAGCGCCTTTTACCTATTCTTGGACAGCATCAAATGGAGGAACTGTTCCTGCAGGTCAAGAAAATAATCAGAATATTACAAATTTATCAGGAGGGGATTATACGGTTGCTATTACAGATGGAAACATGTGTGTTTTTATGAGAACTTTTGCCGTTATTGAAACTAATGTATTAAATCTTGTTGGAGTTCCAACGGATTATAATGGATTCCAAACCTCTGGTTTTGGTTTGAGTGATGGAAGTATCGATATCACTGTCACCGGAGGAGTAATGCCTTATACGTATGCATGGGTAGCTTCTAATGGAGGCGTTATTCCAGCAGGACAACAGACACAGGAAGACTTAACAGGATTGGTAGCTGGTGATTATCAGGTAACGATTACGGATGCTAATGGCTGTATGATTGTTCAGCAGTGGACGCTCAATGAGCCAGCAGATTTATTAATATCTGAGGTATTGGCATCGCATCAGAATGTATTGTGTTTTGGAGATACTACAGGAGTTATTGAAGTATCGATAGACCAAGGCTCAGTACCAAATTATACCATAACCTTATTAGAAGGCGGAACCGCCAATGTAGTACAACAAGCTACGAATCAAGCTGGACCTACCTACACATTCAATGGCTTAACTTCAGGCACTTATGATGTTACGATTGCAGATGCCAATGGAATCATTAGAAACATAATGGGCATACTAATTAGTCAACCAGCCAATGGCTTAGCGATTGATAGTGCAGTAGTCTCAGATTTTAATGGTTTTGGAATCAGTTGTAATGGCGCGAATGATGGAAGTATTGACTTAACGGTTAGTGGAGGAACACCGGGATACACCTTTTCATGGACAGGTCCAGGCGGGTTTACCGCAGCGACCGAAGATATTAGTGGATTAGCCCCTGGTACGTATACAGTAATGATTACGGATACCACAGGTGTTTGTGTGATCAATCAACCATATACTATTACCGAACCAACAATATTAGGATTAACCGCAAACATATCTGATTATAATGGATTCCAAACCTCTGGTTTTGGTTTGAGTGATGGAAGTATCGATATCACTGTCACCGGAGGAGCTATGCCTTACACATATGCATGGGTAGCTTCTAATGGAGGCGTTATTCCAGCAGGACAACAGACACAGGAAGACTTAACAGGATTGGTAGCTGGTGATTATCAGGTAACGATTACGGATGCTAATGGCTGTATGATTGTTC